>OJIY01000005.1_pt1 | contig 767447 bp, 664 predicted proteins | sample 1596061 | NCBI WGS metagenome assembly OJIY01 (sample SAMEA4350111, study PRJEB24818) | metagenome | biome: human; feature: gut; material: faeces | place: Denmark | collected 2013-09
ACATAAATAATCCTCCTACAATGGAGGAATCCACTAACCAATTAAACCATATCACAAATCGTGTAAGAGTAAAATCATCAAACACGAATTTAAAGGGTGAAATAAGAATTAACTAATACATTTTAGGGGACCTCCTAAAAAAAGTCCTTGACTTAGAGCTACTCGAACTTGTTAAGCTGATTTTAGCACAAAAGAGCAAACGGCTCAAGTGCAAATCATCAAACCAAATGGAGGGATTAACATGAATACCTTAAAATTAAGTAACGGTATCGAAATGCCCATGCTGGGCTTTGGCACATTTTTGATGGGTGGCCAGGACTGCGAAAACGCTGTGCTGACCGCAATCAAGAATGGTTATCGCCTGATTGATACCGCCGAAGCCTATGGCAATGAAGATGCGGTGGGAAGCGCTATTGCAAAATGCGGTGTGTCTCGTGACGAGCTGTTTGTGGTCACTAAGGTCAACTTCCGCTCTTACGAAAACACCAGAGAAACCGTGGAAAGCTCTCTGAAAAAGTTGAAAACAGATTACCTTGACCTTGTACTGCTGCACTGGCCATTTGGCAACTACTACGCCGCATGGCGAGAGTTGGAAAAGTTGCACGATGAGGGCATTATCCGTGCCATCGGTGTTTCCAACTTTGACCCGGGCCGCCTGATTGACCTCATCGAGTTCAACGAAATCACACCGGCTGTCAACCAGATTGAAACCCATCTGCTGTGCCAGCGGCAGATAGCGCACCAGTGGATGGAAAAGTATCATGTCCGGCACATGGCCTATGCTCCCTTGGGGCAGGGGCATAAAAACGAGATGTTTGAAAACCCTGCGGTGGCAGAGATTGCAAAGGTACACGGCAAGACTCCTGCACAGATCGCTCTGCGTTTCCTGATGCAAAATGATGTGATTGTCATTCCGAAGTCTGCTCATGAGGAGCGCATCAAGGAGAATTTCAATATTTTTGACTTCATGCTATCAGCTTCCGAAATGGAGCAACTCCGCTCGATGGACACCGCCACGCCAATGATTGGCGACCCAGAAAATCCGGAGAAAACAGAATTTGCAATGACTTGGTAAGAAAATTTGATTGAACAGCTTGGAGGAATTGTATGAAAAATGTTTTATTATTGGGTGCTACCGGCACTGCCGGTAGTGCTATCACCCAAAAACTCCTAAATGACACAGACTGTCACATCACTTTGTTTGCACGTCATGCAATGGATGCAGATATTTCAAATAAGCGAGTAACGGCAATCAACGGAGATGCCACAAATGAGGTTGATTTGAGAACCGCCCTAAAGGGGCACGATGTTGTCTATTGCGCCATTTCAGGAGAGCAACTCCCGATTGTCGCCCAAAATCTTGTGACAACAATGCCGGAATGTGGTGCAGAGCGGTTGATTTTCATGGGCGCAGTCGGTATTTATAATGAAATCCCCGACGCAATGGACGGTAAGGATAATGTTGACAACAACCCCGACCAAGTTCCCAATCGTGATGCGGTTCAAATCATTGAGGCAAGCCCACTCAATTACACCATCCTTCGTCCCGGATATTTGCAGGCTGGAGAGGAAAACGATTTTGTACTCACCGTGAAAGGACAGGCGGCAAAGGGATATACTACGACCATATCCTCTGTTGTAAAGTTGGCGGCAGATCTAATCCTTGACGAAAACCTGTATGTGCGTAAAAGTGTCAGCATCACTCGTGAAATGATATAATAAAAAGAAATTAAAGTCTGCCCCGTTGATTTTTAGAGAATCAGCGGGTCAGACTTTTCGCCATCCTTGTGTGCGCAATCAAGGGAAAAATGATTTTTGGAAATAAAAATTAGCTTACCGTCCTTATGCAAGCATAAACTGGACGATTTTGGGAATGTAGGAAAGATGCACAGGGCAGCAATAAACCGCCCTGTGTATTTCTTTGTTAGAAGTTAAATTCAGATTCCCAATCAAAAGCACCGCTGGACTCTACGTTATTCGGCCAATGGTCGCACCATGCCGGAACCTGTGGGACTTCTACACGGTCAAGACTTGGCGTGTAAGGCTTAATGTCCAGTACGGGACTTTGGTCATCAGCATCAATATAGGCCAGTCCAATTACACCATTATCCACATTAATAGAGGTAATATAGGCGCAGGACAGTGCAATGGGATTCGGGCGCTGCGGCGAGCGTGTAGCAAATGCACCAAGGGTGTCAGGCCCTTTTGTATATGGCTTTGCTTCCGACAAAACACTTCGGTCGGTTTCATTATCACATCGGTCAAACCACCAAAAAATGTTCATGTAAGAGAAGCCATCTAAGCCGATGAGCGCCTCTCTGTATTCGGGTGCAAGCTCTATGCGAAACCCGTTGCAATCGGCACAGATTACGCCGATTTGCTTTACTGCAAATTTGTTTTCCATAAAGAATCTCCTTCAAAATTAGATTTTTTACGGTACCGTTAATTCCAGTATAGCAATGTGTTTTTATACTACAAGCTTTTTTGAAAAAAATTAAAACGACCATCCTTATGCAAGCATTGACTGGAAAATCATCGGTATGTAGCCCATTATCACGAGGCTACTCTTTTTCCCTATGGATATCTTTCTTTTCTTGAAAAATGGAGGTGGAACATGAACCTGCAAGCGACAATCAAAAATGGGAGACACCCGGAATATGGTGTTGTCAGCATCCCATTCCCTATTCCTAAAAATGAATATGATCATGTGTTGGAACTTTTAAAATCACTGGAGATTGGCGATGCAGTGGAACAGGATTGCTGTGTGGAGAAAATTCGCAGCGATTTTTTTCCTATTCTAAAACGCCTGGAAACCAGCTATGTCAATGTAGATGAACTGGACTACCTCGCAAAACGGCTGGAAAGCTTCTGGGATCCGGAGGATGTCCAGTTTCAGGGAGCCGCCATTATCAAAGGCATTTCCAAGATCCAGGATTTTATCAACCTGACCTTTTGCTGCCAAGAAGTAACAGTGATCCGAAATTTTTACGGTATAGAGGATATCGGAAGAAATCATTATCTGATAAAAAATGGGGGAGCGATTTCTGTTGAAGAATATGAAACACATGATTTCCTGAAGGAAGCACAAAACCTGTTGGTAAACGAGGTTGGCAAGGTTACCCCTTATGGAGTGGTTTATGAAAATGGTATGGAACTGGTACAGCTATATGAGGGAGGGAGTTTACCTGAATATCTATATGATGGTATCGCACAAGTAGAAGTAAGCAGCAATGAAGGAAAAGATGTCAGACTTTTTCTGCCTATGGTGGACAGCCGGATACCGCGGGAACTTTTACGGGGCGGAATAGAATATCCTGCCGGCATTACCATACAACAGATAAACTGGGGCCCGAAAAAGATGGAAAATTTTCTTGATATAAAGCAGGAAACCATCTATGACATAAACCACATGTGTAATATGGTCCATTCCCTCAATGCTATACATTTAGAAAAGCTTGCTGCGGTTAATTCCTTGCTGCGGCCTGCCCATTCCTGGCAGGTGGAACAAATGGTAAAGAACCTCAACCAATTTGAATATGTCCGTATTCCTAATCTTGAGAAGAAACAGGAAGAAGGAAAATTTACGGAACATGGTTATGTATTCTATAAAGGCGATGAGGGGTTAAAAAGGGTATTGGAAAAGCATAACCAGGAACAGGCCGATTTCCAAATGGGAGGAATGAAATGAGCCAGGGGATCTTCCTATAAATTCAAAGAGGCGTAATCAGCACAAAATTGACTTTGTTTGTATAAAATGATATTATTAGCTTAAAAATAGATAAAAAGTAATAGATTATAATATCATTTTAGGAGGCGCAACATGGAACAGGCAGGCTACGGAAAGCATATAACAAGTACAGTTAAAAATCTGCCCTATGGGGAAATCATCCGGACAGATGACATTGCCCGGCTTCTGGCTGATCAATTTGCCATACCTTACGATAAGGCAAGGACAGCAACCAATGTCAAATTAAAACGGATGGCGGACAAAGGGGAAATTGAGCGGCTGCAAAAGGGTATATATTGTCATGTGAAACAAAGTATTTTTGGAAAGGTTACCCCGAATATCGATGAAATAATGGTCAAAGACCTTACCGTCAGAAACGGCGTAAAAATAGGCTATCAGACAGGGGCTGCCTTGATGAACCGGCTGGGGCTGACCACGCTCCTGCCACGGGAAATCGAGGTTGCTACCAACGGTTATGGATTGAAGTTGCCGGATGGGTGCCATATCAAACTGAGAAAGCCGGAGGAAAGGGTGACGGATGAGAACTGGAAATATCTCCAGTTTATTGATGTGGTACGGGATCTGCCGGATGCCCACATTGATGCTCAGCAGCCAGAGCTGATCCTGTGCCAGTTTGTAAAGAGACAACAACTGGATGCCCTGCAGCTGATTTTTACTGCGCGCCGGCTCTATCCCGCCAAAACGGTACTGCAGTTGACCGATTTATTAATGAAAGGTAATGGAGGCATAAATGAATCTGCATCAGGATAAGGAGGCGTTTGAGGCGCTGCTTTCGGACATAAGCCGGCGAACCGGTATCCGAATGGATATCATAGAGAAAGATTACTATCTGACACTGCTCCTTTCAGAGCTGGCTGAACGGCAGGATTCACTCCCTGCATACTTTAAGGGGGGTACCGCTTTATATAAAGCGATTGGCTGCATGAAACGCTTTTCTGAAGATATAGACCTTACAGTAGAGGCGCAAGACTGCACCAAAAGCCAGGGTAAAAAAAGGCTGGAAACAGCAGCCAATGGATACAGCGGGCTTCGGCGGACCTCGGAGAAAGGCAGGGAGAGCAACCAACGGGGCAGCATTACCAGCGTATATGAATATGATCCCGTAACGAATGTTGATGAATTCGACGCGCTTCAGCGGTTTGGATTTGTGAAGGTGGAAGCGACCTCTTTTACCGTCAGTGAACCAACAGAAGCACTGAAAATAGCGCCCCTGCTTTATACCGAAGCAACGATAGAACAACGTGCCATACTGGAATCCAGCTATGAAATGATGCCGTTTCCTATCCGTACTATTAAGCTAGAACGGATCTTTGCGGACAAAATACTGGCAGCGGAGTTTTACTACCAGCGCCAGATGCTGATTGACACGGCAAAACACCTTTATGACCTGACAATGATGATGGAGCTGGAAAGGATACAGGAGCTTTTGTCAACACCAGGGGATTTGATAGAAATGCTTGCTTATAAACGCAGGGAAGAGACTGGGCGGATTGGCAGTGACCTGGCGGAAAAACCTTTTTCCGAATTTAAACTATTCCGGGCCGTTTTAGAAGATGCTCAGTTAAGTGCCGCTTTTGTTAAAATGCAGGAGATTTATGTTTTTTCGCAAAGCGATGTTCTCCAGGTCCAACAGATGTCCATATGCATGGAAAAATTAAATCAAAAACTGCTTCAGTTAGACGAGGGGCTGGAAAGGGAACATATCGCTGTTACTGATAATACCCGGCAGATGAATTGCTACTAATCCAACTGTCATGATTACAGGCACACGGTAAGAAAATCCGGTGTGCCTGCTTACTTTGGTTAACAAAAATATTTATGGTCGTAAATATACTTACGGTAAGGAAGTGCCTGCCTCAGTAGGGGGTGCAAAATTATCTAACAGAAGCTGGAATACCTGTCTGCTGGTTTCACTATCCCTGTGTGTAAGCTTGAAAAGCAAGCTATGGGTAAAAGCTTGCCGGAACACAGCAGCCAGGGGGGCAATTAAAAATGTCTGCTTGAGTCTTAGGTTTAATGTCTCCGCCATAGGTTCCCCTACAATTGCCTCTATCTGCCGGTAAAGATCCCCCAGCTTGATGATGTCCAGTGTATTGGACATGGAGTCCTTCTGTTCGGTGAAAAATTGTGTGACCGCCTCATCCAGGAATATATCGGCAGCAAATGCGAAAAGCAGCTCCCTTTGTGTATCGGATTCCTGGAAAGAAGAAATGAAAGGATGTTCTTTCAGGATATCCCCTAACTTTGCAGCAAAAGGGGAGCCGCCCTGTAAGTCAGTATTTTTGAGTACCTGATCACACAAGGCTTGATACGTTTCCGCGCTTCCCATCCCCTCTTCCGAGGTATCGGTGGTAAGTGAATTATTCACCGCCTCAAAGAAGAGGGAGAGGTAGTTATCCAGCAGGTAGCCCCGCTTTCCCAGCTGCATTCGCACCTGCTTTGCTAAAGTAAAAAAAGAGTGGAGGGAGGACTCAGCCAGATCCCCATCGCGGCATCCTAAAATGTCGCCCGTTGTTTTAAAAATGTTCATTTAATCCCGACCTTTCCTTTTTAGGGTCGGGAATTTCCCGTATCTTCAAAAAGCGCATGCAAAGGCGTGGGCATTTCAATACCCTTTACCCATGCAAGCGCGAAAAATCGGTACTTGTGCCGCCGCAAGAAAAGCAGTATACTTTACTTGTCGTGGTGCCGTTATAACGGTTGTGCTGGGTGCTGGTTTCACCTTCGTGCAGGACTGCTGTGCTGGAACACATCAGTCTGCCATGACTTTTTTATTGTCGGGGAAACCCCGCCACTGTTATGTAAACTCTGAATATCATAATTGTCAAGTACGAGCCTTCCTTAACAGGGGGCTTTTTGTTTTGCAATAAAAGAAAAAGTAAGACATTCTATCGTAGGAGGAAGCGATATGGGCTGTTGGGGAATCTCTGCATTGCAGTCTGATTCTGGACTGGATGCTATAAGCTATGTCCGCAAAAAGCTGCTGTGGGAAGGAAGATTAGATTTGGATACCGTGATAGATACGTTACAGAAGAGCAGCTGGAACAGGCCGCCTGAAGCATCTGAGGGACTATCCCATACTAGCTTTATGGCGGTGGCGGAACTGATAGTCCTTTATCTAAATAAAGATGCCGCAAGCCTGGATTATGTAGGGCAATGGTCTGAAAAAGATGGAAAATTCGCATCTATCCAATCTTTTACCGCATCAAAAGAATCCTTGGCATATCTTCGGGATTATCTTTCGGATTCCCTCCGCTATGCAAAAGAAAATGCAAAGTGCAAGGCGGAACATGAGGAAATGTGGGGCGGCTGGTTCGAGGAGGAGAACTGGATTGGCTGGCAGGAGCATATGGAGGCGTTGGTCAGCTGTCTGGATACCCTTCTGGCGGCCGAAGGAAACTTGCTGGAGTTGGTTCCCCAACAACAGATAAAAAGGGATGACAGGGACAAAGAAGGGAAGAAGCTGTTTCTGCCGGAGGATGGGATGACGGTTACTTTTTCTGTAATCATGCTGAGCGGTCGAAATAAAAAAGGGCAGCTTCTGCAAGATGAGATTTATACAGGCGGCTGTATTACCTCCCGTTTTATCCCTAACCTGCCGGATTTTAAAGAATTTGCGGAAAAATGCCGGCCGGATCAATTTATCGAGGTGGATAATTACGCGTATGAATTGGAAGGGGATAGCTGGCATACACGAAAGGCTGTCAAATGGGAAATCAGGCAGATCGTAGGGGATAACTTCCCTTACAACTATGACGGGGATATCCTGCATACAGTAAGCCATGACGGCCCGGATCAGTTTTATATCAAAGATGGGGTGATGTATAAGGGCAGCCAGGATAAGGTTTTAGACCTATCCATGAAACATTAGATCTTCAACTATAGTAGAAAGAAAGGAAAATCAATGACATTTTATGAAACGGAATGGAGAAAGTTGCTCCGCCATGGCCTGCACCTTGAGGAGCCTACCTTTGTGGGAAGAAGCTGTTATGCAAGGCTGGATGGGGATGTCCGGCTGCGGTTAGAGTTTGTGACCAACAGAATCAGCGCTCAATATGAGGGAATCAAAGCCACCATCATTAACCGGAAGGACGGTCCCATTGACAGCGTGTCTCTGTGGTTTGGGGATATCCTTGGCATAAAAAAGGGGAATAACCCAAACTTTACCCAGGGGATTCTTCCCCATATTTGGGAAGGCGGAAGCGGGCCGGAATGGTATGTTTACCAGCCATCCGGTGCGGATTACCGTATACTTGCTGATGCAGTGAACGGATATGCCGCCATGTTTCAGGAGCCGCGGCAGTCTGGCCTGCAGATCGGGCAGGCTATGAAATAAAAATGCATGTGTAAGGAAACATAAGGATATAACAGAAGAAAAGGGGAAAACGGCTGTGTAAATTACAGGCGTTTTTCTTTTTGCCCTGGTTGTCTGCCTTTTGAAGGATGATGGGGAAAAAGGAAAGGAGTGGGGAACAGGTGTTTATTTGGGATTTTGTGGCGGATACGGTACTTGGCCAGATCATTGACTGGATTTATACCCAGGTGGTAGGGTTCCTGGGTGATTTTTTTATGCAGATGGGGAATATGGGAGCCGATTTATTTGAGATGGGGTGGGTGCAGTCCCTTGTGCTGTTTTTTTCCTATCTGGCGTGGGCGCTGTATGTAACAGGCCTTGTGGTAGCTGCCTTTGAATGTGCCATTGAGTACCAGACCGGACGGGGCAGTATGCGAGACACTGCCCTGAATGCGGTGAAAGGGTTTCTGGCTGTCAGCCTGTTTACTACGGTACCGGTAGAACTGTATCAGCTCTGTGTTTCTTTGCAGGGAAGCTTTACCGCAGAGATTACCGGATTGGGCAAAGATATCGGGACAGCAGCTTCGGAGATTATCACCTCCCTGCAGGATGCGGGAACCTGGCAACAGGCGGCATCCTCCGGGGCTATGGGAGGGCTGCAAAGCATCGACAACCCGGGTATGATGATTTTCCTCCTGATCCTGATGGGCTATGCGGTGATTAAGGTTTTCTTTTCCAACCTGAAAAGGGGCGGGATCCTGTTAATCCAGATCGCCGTGGGGAGTTTATATATGTTCAGCGTGCCCAGGGGTTATATTGATGGCTTTATAGGATGGTGTAAGCAGGTGGTTGGGCTGTGCCTGACCACGTTCCTGCAGGCGACCATACTGACGGCCGGGCTGATGGTACTTAAGGATCATGCCCTGCTGGGGCTGGGGTTCATGCTATCCGCAGGGGAAATCCCCCGGATTGCGGGACAGTTCGGCCTGGAAACCGGAACCCGTGCCAACGTGATGGGAGCTGTGTATGCGGCGCAGAATGCGGTCAACCTAACACGGACTGTGGTGCAGACGGTAGTGAAATAAGGGAGGCGGTGGAGTACATGGGGAAAAGTAAGCTGGTATACATTGCATCCCCTTATGCGGGGGATGTGGAAACCAATGTGCAGTTTGCCAAAGCAGCGTGCCGCTATGCTATAGGGCAGGGAGCCACGCCGGTGGCCCCACATCTGCTCTACCCGCAAATCCTTGCGGATGGCATCCCGGAAGAACGGGAAGCTGGGCTCCGAATGGGGCTGCGTGTATTGGAGGCCTGCGATGAAATATGGCTGTGCGGAGGCCGTATAACGCTGGGGATGCGGGTGGAACTGGCTACGGCAGAAAGCTTCGAGCTACCTGTGCGCAGGATAAGAAAAATCTAGAAGTGTATAGCTGGAACATTGGAATCCTTCACTGAATTCATACAGATACCGGGTATATAATATTAGTACAAATGCTTCCCTTTTCACTGAGATCTTGTTGGGTATCGTCATAGCTAATCCCTGGCATTGCCGGTATACTTGGCTTGGAAACGAAGAAGAAAGGAGAGCGCTGAGCATGGAGAAAAAGAAAAACCTCTGCGCCATGATCCCGAAAACCCTGCACACGAAGGTCCGGGAGGAACAGGAAAAACAAGAACTAACCTTAAGCCAGTATGTAGAACAAGTACTAAAAGAACATTTTGAAAGGGGAGGAAAAGAGATGGAGGGAAAGATAAAGACGCTGGCATTCCAGGTATCGGAAGAACTATTCGGAAGAATCAAGGAGCACCTGAAGAAGACGGGGCTGAGCCAGAAGGATTTCGTCATCGGCCTGATTGAACAGGCACTGGAAGAAGCGGAAACTGGAAAAGCTGGGCAAACGTCAGGGATGGAGGAAGCCGGGGATACGGAAGAGACATCTGAAACGGAACAAAGGAAGGAGCCTCAGGAGACAGAAGAAACCATATAAAAAGGGAACCAGGATGCCACGGCAAGAAGCTGCGGCATCTTTCGTGAGAGGAAATAAGTATTATGTATATCTATCCGGATAACCTGAAATCCAAAGCGACGCTTTGGTTGTGGCAGTTGAAAGATATTGGAATTACAGGCGTGTGTGCGGTGGTTTCAATCCTGGCCCTGACACAGGCAGGTTTTTATCTGCCTATCCTCCTGACGGCAGTTTATGCGTTTTTGACAATCCGTTTTGAGGACACGAGCATCCTGGATTTTATGAACTGTGCCTGCCGTTTCTTTTTCAGAAAGCAGAGGTATGATTGGAGGTTGGGATGAGGAAACAAGCAGAGAAAAAACAGGCCAGGGAAAAAAATTCCACAAGGCAGCTTATCGGGGCCAAAGCAATAACGGATTACAGCCTTATCACCTACGGGGAGGGTGAACTGGTGTATTTAATGGTACAGCCTTCGAACATTTCCGTCCTGTCCGAGAAAAACGTGGGGGCACGGATTTATGCGCTTATGACCGTACTGAAAGGGGTGGCTGAGATTGAGATGCTGTGCTTAAACAGCCGGGAAAGCTTCGAAGACAACAAACAGTTCCTGCGCACCCGGATGGAGCGGGAACAAAATCCCATGGTGAGAAAGCTCCTGGAAAAGGATTTGACCCATCTGGACCGGATCCAGGTGCAGATGGCTACCGCCCGGGAATTCCTGATACTAATCCGGCTGAAAGGGGAAAAGGAATCGGAAGTGTTTCCCTACCTGTCCCGGATTGAAAAGTCATTAAAGGAACAGGGCTTTTCTGTTAAGCGTGCCGGCAGGGAGGATATCAAACGGATACTTGCCGTGTACTATGAGCAGAATGTTACCACGGAACGCTTTGAAGACTTCGACGGGGAACGCTGGATTATACCCGGGGATTAACAGGCCGCAGGCTTACGGATTGTTAGTTACACCTTAGGGAAATTGTGGTATACTGTTAAGGTATCCGAAGGATAGCAGAGAAAGGAGTGGTTTGCTTGAATTACACAGAATTATTGAGAAAAAGAGACTTATACCAGTCAGGCAGGTCATCCATCCCGGAGCTTACGCTGCAGTCCTACGAGCAGGCGTTTGAAATAGAATACACCCATAACTCCACCGCTATTGAGGGGAATACCCTGACTTTAATCGAAACAAAAGTGCTGCTGGAGGACGGGATTACTATAGGAGGAAAGAGTCTGCGGGAGGTTTACGAGCTGGTCAACCACCAGAAGGCATACCGTTATGTGAAGGATTGTATTGCAAAGGGGCTGCTGCTGGATGAAAAGAGGATCAAAGACATCCATGCTTTATTAATGGAAAACATTTTCACCGGGGGCATTTACCGCAGTGTGGATGTGTATATCTCCGGTGCGCAGCATACCCCGCCTTCCCCCAATGAGATGTACCGGCAGGTCAAGGATTTTTATGGGGATCTGACCTGGAAAGGGAAAGAGCTGAACCTGATTGAACTGGCAGCCTGGACACATGCGGAGTTTGTTAAAATCCATCCGTTCCCGGATGGAAACGGCAGGACATCGAGGCTGATTATGAACTATCAGCTGATGGCAAACGGTTTTCCAGCCATATCGATTGCCAAAGAGAACCGGCTGGCCTATTTTAATGCCCTGGAAGCCTATGCCGTAGGGGGAGATCTTACCTTGTTTGCGGATATGGTTGCAGAACTTGTGGAACAACAGCTCGACCTATACCTGGGCTTGCTTGCGCCGGTACAAGGCCGGGGGCAGGAACCATCTATATAATATCAAAAAGAACGGGCAAGGAGCCGGATGCAGAAATGTATCCGGCTTTTTCTATGCCCAGGCAAGGAGGTAGCCATTTGAAAAAGGCAGAAAGTGTTCCTGTAGAGGAAGTACATACCCAGGAATTCCTGGATATGATAGCCCCCTCTGTTATCAAATTTGAAACCGATTATTTTATCTGTGGAAATACGTACCGCTGTGTATGGGCGTTACGGGAATACCCGACAGCCACCGATGAGCAGGCCATCCTGTCCCATCTGGGGGAAAAGGACGGTGTCACCCTTCGCATCTATACCCGCCATGTAACTCCGGTGGAAGAAAAGAAAATCATCAGCAATGCAGCGAATAAAAACCGGATGGACAGGAGCAGCACAAGCGATTTACAACAGACCGTACTGGCGGAAAGCAACCTGCAGGATGTGGCCACGATTGTAGCGCACATGCACCGGAACCGGGAGCCGCTACTGCATACGGCAGTTTATCTGGAGCTGTGCGCCCATGATACAGACCAATTAAAACTCCTGCAGACAGAGGTGCTGACAGAACTAATCCGTGCCAAGCTCAATGTAGACCGCCTCCTGCTGCGCCAGCAACAGGGGTTCCAGTGTGTGATGCCTACCGGCTGGAACCTGTTCCGGGAACAATTCGAACGCGTGCTGCCAGCCAGCAACGTAGCAAACCTGTATCCTTTCAATTATTCGGGAAAGACCGATCCCCAGGGCTTTTATGTAGGCCGGGATAAATTCGGAAGCAACGTGCTGGTGGACTTCAACCGCCGTGCGGAGGATAAAACCAATGCCAATATCCTGATATTAGGCAACAGCGGACAAGGAAAGAGTTACCTGCTCAAACTGATCCTGACCAATCTGCGGGAAGCAGGCATGCGTGTTTGCGCGCTGGATCCGGAAATGGAGTATGAGGATCTGGCCAATAACCTGGGCGGCTGTTTTATTGATCTGATGGGCGGTCAATTTATTATCAACCCGTTGGAGCCAAAAACCTGGGATGATACTGGCAGCCCGGAGGACATGGATGCGCCGCAGACCTTCCGGATCCGTTCCCGCCTTTCCCAGCATATCAGCTTTTTAAAAGACTTCTTCCGGACCTATAAAGACTTTACGGATCGGGAGATTGATGTGATTGAGATCATGCTCCAGAAGCTGTATGCCAAATGGGAAATCCGGGATCAGAGTGATTTCAGCCGCTTAGGACCCCAGGAGTATCCGATCCTGTCCGACCTGTACCATTTCATCGAATCAGAATTCAAGGATTTTAATGAAAATAGCCGGCAGCTTTATACGGCTGAAATGCTCCAGGGTATCCTTCTGGGGCTGCATTCCATGTGTGTGGGGGCGGAGAGCAAGTTTTTCAACGGGCATACCAATATCACAGATTCCAGCTTTGTGGCCTTCGGGGTAAAAGGCCTGCTGCAGGCCAGCCGGAGCTTGAAAAATGCACTGCTGTTCAATGTGCTTTCCTTCATGAGCAATGAATTATTGACAGAAGGAAATACAGCTGCCAGCCTCGATGAGTTTTACCTGTTTTTATCCAACCTGACTGCTGTAGAATACGTCCGGAACTTTATGAAGCGGGTACGCAAAAAGGATTCTGCTGTGATAATCGCCAGCCAGAACCTGGAGGATTTCAATTTAGATGGTGTCCGGGAGTACACCAAGCCTTTGTTCTCCATCCCCACGCACCAGTTCCTGTTTAACGCCGGCAGCATCGATGCCCGATTTTATACCGATACGCTGCAGCTGGAGGAATCCGAATACAACCTGATCCGTTATCCACAGCGGGGGGTGTGCCTGTATAAATGCGGAAATGAGAGGTATAACCTGATGGTCAACGCCCCGGATTATAAAGCCCGTCTGTTCGGGAAAGCAGGCGGGAGATAGAGGGAGGCAGGAAATGGTCCAAAAGAGAAAGAAAATCTGGCGTACCGGTATGAGGAAAGGAAAGGGGAAAAATGGATCTGAAGGGGCAGATGTTTGGGATTGAGATTGAAATGACAGGCATCACCCGGCAGCGTGCCGCAGAGGTGGCAGCCGAATATTTTGGTACGTCTTCCCGCTATACAGGTTCCTTTTACGGCATATATACAGCCCTGGACGGACAGGGACGCCAGTGGAAATTTATGCGGGATGGCAGTATTGATCCACAGCGCAGGGAAGGAAGGCAGAAAGTCTCAGCCGGCGAAGAATATAAAACAGAGATGGTAAGCCCTATCTGCCGGTATGAGGATATCGTCCCCATCCAGGAATTAATCCGCAGGCTGAAAACAGCCGGGGCTTTTGTGAATACCAGCTGCGGCATCCATGTGCACATCAATGCCCTGCCCTTTGATGCCAGGGCGCTGCGCAATATCACTAACATTATGGCATCCAAGGAAGACCTGATTTATAAAGCGCTGCAGGTAGACGTGGACAGGGAACTGCGCTATTGCAGAAAGGTAGATAACGGATTCTTAGAGGAATTAAACAGCAGGAAACCGAAAACAACGGAAAGCTTCAAAACAATCTGGTATGAACAGCAAAGAGACTATATCCATGGGACCTCCGAGCATTATCATGACAGCCGTTACCACTGTCTGAACCTGCATTCCGTATTCCAGAAAGGTACGGTGGAGTTCCGCCTGTTCAACGGAACCCTGCATGCAGGTAAAATCAAAGCGTATATCCAGTTCTGCCTTGCCATCAGCGCACAGGCGTTAAACCAGAACTGTGCAAGCAGACGGAAAACCCAGACGACAAATGAAAAGTATACGTTCCGTACATGGCTGCTGCGGCTTGGTTTAATCGGGGATGAGTTTGCCACAGCCAGGCATCACCTGCTGGCCAATCTGGAAGGCTGCATTGCATGGAAGGATCCGGCGCAGGCGGAAGCCCAGAAGGAACGGCTGCGGCGGAAAAGGGAAGAAGCACAGTACAGAGACAAACCACACAGCGACGGACAGCAGGCCGGGGAACAACAGGAACCTCCGGCTTTTATTATGCACCTATAAGTAGGGGAAAGGGAGAACGATGAACAAAAAAATTCTTTATCTTGCCTACGGAAGCAACCTGAACCTGTCACAGATGGCAATCCGGTGTCCCGGTGCCGGAGTAATAGGAAAAACGGAACTGCGGGATTATGAATTAGTGTTCCGGGGAAGGCGGCATAATGCCGTTGCTACAATAGAACCGAAGAAAGGAGGAGTGGTCCCTGTGCTTCTCTGGAAAATTGACCGTGGGAATGAGAGGGCGCTTGACCGCTATGAGGGATATCCCCGTTTATACGGCAAGCATTGGGAGGAAGTCGCATTCGAAGGGGAGATGGTGTCCGCCATGGTGTACCGGATGAATCCCGGCTATGCATACGGGATCCCTGCCGATGATTATGCGGATACCATCTGGGAGGGTTACGAGGAAGCCGGCTTCCCGACACAAATCCTGGAAAATGCCATAAATGAATCCTATGACCGTGCTGTCCGGCAGGAAATCGGAAACGGGCAGTCCCCGTCCGACAGCCATGGATGGGGACTGCAAAGATAACAGCCTCTTTGGGCAGACGCTGGTTATTCCTTCGACAGCGATATTGATTGGACATAAACACTCAGCAGCTGTTTCACCAAGGGGAGATATTGGGGATCCAGCCCGGACAGCATGGCATGGATCGGCGTCAGGTCACCCTGCCGTTCCATCCCAAAAAGGATATAGTCGGCGGATACGCCTAAGGCCCGGCAGAGCCTTTGCAGGTATTCCGCTGTACAGCTTCCCGTCCCCAGCTCAATTGCACTTAGGAAGGAGTTGGACAGCTCCGCTTTATCGGAAAGGGTTTCCCGGGAATATCCCAGCGCCTCCCGGCTCCTCCGGATTCTCTGGCCTATTTCAACATCCACTGTTTTCTTTTTCTCCAATTCATCACCGCCTTGTATCCTTGATAGCAATAGTTTACCCCATACGATTGCAGATAAACATTAGGGATACCGGTTGATAAATATCCTCTATCGAGTATAATTGATAACATCAACAGAGGAAAGGGAGAGAAAAAGGATGCTAAAAATGACGTGTTGTTTTGCCGGGAGCCGTCCCATGTGTTTATCCGCTTGGCCGGAAGGGGAAGTGCAGAATACAATATCCGATTTACTGAAGGAAGAGATTAAGAATTTAATAACAAAAGAAAAAGTAACCCATTTTATCACGGGTATGACTCCCGGCTATGATTTCATCTGTGCAGGCCTGATCCTGGAATTACGGAAAAAGTACCGGCAGATCAGCCTGGAGTGTGCAGTGCCTTATGAGGAACAGGCGGTACGTTGGGCGGTAGAACTGCGGGAAACCTATTATGATATCCTGGCCGGCTGTGATAAGCTGACCCAGCTCCAGACTTCCTATACCAGGGACTGTTTCAAAAAACATACCCAATATGCCATTGGCAAAAGCGGGCATGTCCTGGCTGTGTGGGACGGTACCTGGCGCGGCAAAACCGGACAGATGCTCCTTTTGGCAAAGAAACAAAACCGGGCGGTTATCACAATTGATGCCCATACATTACAGGTTACCAGAACAAAATTGACAGAAACAGAGCAGAGATAAGGCGGACTTTGGACATGCCGATCCCTGCCCTGCCTGAAAGGAGGAAATGCCTATGGCAGTGCCGGCAGCTGTGCTTGCGGCAAAAGCTGCCCTGCTTGCAGGGACGGATGAAAGAGGGCGGACAGCCGCCGCATCCATCCTGGCGGCTGTCCTGCTCCCGTTCCTGCTGGTAGTTGCAGTCATCTTATGTCTGCTTTCCGGCACGGCTACCCATAATCGCTCGGCGGTGGAGCTGGCCTTTCAGGGGGGATTTTTATCCTCCCGGCTTCCGGCGGATTATCGGGGCTATATCCGGCAGATGAGGGGGAGTTTTTCCGATCTGGACAGGGTATTTGAGGGAATGAGGGAATACCCGGGGGGAGGGGACGTGGATGGGTACCGGATAAAGGCTATTTTTTATGCGCTGTTTTTTGGTGCGGATCAGCCGGGAATGGGGAAAGAGGATTACCGGGGTTTTGCAGACTGTTTTGTATCGTATGAAGAAAGGGAGGATGAGGAAGGGAATGTTTATACAGAGGTGGTTCCACTTTCCTCCCTGGATACCATATATAGTAATCTGGAAATCCTTTTGGGAAGGGCAGTAACCGAAGAAAACAGGATAAATGCCCAGCGGATTTACCAGATCGCCATACAGGGAGCCGGCAGCCAGCCGGATAGAGGGGACAGCCTGCCGCCAGGGACAGGCCTGGGAGAAGGCAGCTTTTCTGATTTGATGGCGGAAGCGACAAAATATATCGGATATCCCTATCTTATGGGAGGCTCCTCCCCTGGGACAGGATTTGACTGCAGCGGATTTATCTGCTGGGTTTATACAAAATCCGGTGTTTATTCCCTGCCCCGGACTACAGCGCAGGGGATTTATAACCAGTGTGCAACGATAAGCCGGGAGGAGGCAAAGCCTGGGGACTTAATCTTTTTCACCCGTACCTATGCGACTTCGAATCCGGTAAGCCATGTGGGGATTTATGTAGGGAATGGGAAAATGCTGCATTGCGGATCTCCCATCGGTTATGCAGACTTTAATTCCAGCTATTGGAAGGCACACTATTATGGGATGGGAAGGCTCCTACAATAGGATTTATTTATCATAAAGTAGAATGTTTGAGGTGATAAGATGGCAGAAAAAAGAACAAAACAGCAGCTGGGCAAGGCATTGAAATATCTCAGCCGGCTGGAAAGCGGACAAAGCCTTTATTGGTGTTTTCATGATGTGCTGGGTATGTCAAATGAGGAAATCGGGGAGGCTGGCTATAATCTGCAGGAGTATTATGTGGAAGATACGCAAAAGAATGTGGCAGCTGCCAGCAGTATCCAGCTTAAAATAGGGGCGGATAAAGACAGAGGGGTGGCACAGCGGGAACCGGAAGGAGTGCCTGCACCCGTTCCGTACCAGAGGCTGCGTGACCTGATACAGTCTCCCTTCCTTGAGGTTAGCCTCACCCATGAGGAGGAATACCATAAGGATACACCGGTCATCCCAGAGCTATGTATCGACATCCTTACTGAGGCCGGAAAAACAGAATGGGCCGATATACTGGATGCCGAAGTGTGCCAGGTTTATATGGGCTTAAATGGGCTGGAAGTGTCCCTGGTGGGAGTTAGCCCCTCCAGGCTGGAGGCATTTTCTTCCGTGCTTACCGGCCAGTGTACCGACGAACTTTATGAAAAATGGGTGGCAGATACGGAAGAAATTTACCTGGCAAGGACACAGCAGATGAAGCGGTAAGGAGGAGCCGGAAATGAAAAACACAACACTGAATGTAACATTTAATACAGATAAGATCGATGCGTTGACCTTCCATATGGGGAAAAAAGACGCGAATCTACAGACCGAATTAACCGAAACGATCCAGAAGCTTTATGAGAAATATGTCCCGCAGACAACCCGGGAATATATTGATGATAAGGTTGCGAGGGATGCTTTGGGAAAGGACAGGCTGAGAAAGCCGGCCGTTCCGGTGATAGAAGATTTTCAGTCAGCGGAAACATGACTAAAACAAAAACCTTTCCGAAGGAGAATAGGGGCAGAAATTGGGATTTGACAAAGTACGGAAAATATGACGGGCGGGGGAAACGATTCTCCCGCCTTTGTTGCCCCCTGTAAACCCTTGTGTCCGGTTTTTAGGGACAGGGTGGAGATGTAACCACCAGCGGGAATGTCGGCCCTGTTTGGGGCTTTGTGGAGTGGGGGGAGAAAAGGAACAAAACGGAGGAAACCCTGCAGATGAGGCAGTAAACAGGAAAAGGGATACAGAAGACAGGTAACAGGCAGAATAAACCGGATGTGATGCCTGTGTCAGCCCTGTGAGGACTTTTCAAAGACAGGATGGCGCTGTATTTGCCATATGCTTCTTCCCGCCGCTTTGGGCAAATATAGAGGTCTTATGAAAAGTCGGAAAACTGAGGATTGTCCAGTTCCGGAGAAAATGCATGGGTCGAAAAGTGTGCAGGTTAAAGGGGTTATGCTGCTTTGGCAGCCTAACCCCGGGAAACACCGCCCGGCAAAGCCGTGCGGGAAAGATGGTTTGAATAACATATTTACAGATAGGGGGATTAGTTATGCTATTATTTAAAAGTAGCTAGATAACAAGCTATTTCAGGGTATAGTAATTGAATATGGAGCATCCAGGAGTGAAAAAGAGGGGATAAAATGGCAAAAGAAACGGAAAAAGTGCGGCGGGGGTTTTATATAAATAAGGATATCCTGGAGCGCGTGGATGGAATGTTAGAAGAAGCCAATGTCCGTTCGCGGAATGAATTTGTTACGGAAGCCTTAAAATTTTATATGGGTTATCTCACAGCCAGGAGGGCTGAAGACTATCTGTTGCAGTCTCTTGGTTCTGTTATATCAGGTACGGTACATGATTCGGAAAATCGGATAGCGAGAATGGATTTTAAGGTGGCTGTAGAATTATCCAAGCTGAGTCATGTGATTGCTTATACTCATGAGGTAGGTGAGAATGATTTACAAAAACTCCATGTTAAGTGTGTAGATGAGGTCAGGCATATTAATGGAACAGTCGATTTTGAAGAAGCTTATAAATATCAAAAGCGAGAAAATACCATGAGTATTAGAGAGTGATTCAGCATAGATTACACATATAAAAATTGCTCTTAAGAGCATTTCGTTGTATAATTATTTTCAATAATGAGATAGTGATTGGGATTATTTTATGCTAATATATGGGAACGGGATTACACCTTCTACTAGAAAAGTAATTAGTGATAAAGAATATAAGTATTTTTATCAAAAGATATTATACTAAATGGTTTATAGAAAATGAAGAAGTTGTAAAAATTTTGTGTAGCTATTAGTAAAGGCAATTATGTTCGAAAATTAGAATAATTACATCAAAATTCGAGAAGCGAGGATAAATTTTGTTACAAGAAATTATTAATAATACTCAAAAATATATAGAGGGGTTTCCAAAGGAAGAAAGAAAAGAAATTGGACAATTTTTTACATCTATTCAAACAGCACAATACATGGCTTCAAAGGTAGAAACTGATACAAGGTTGAAGATACTTGATGTAGGTGCGGGAACAGGGATATTGTCAGCTGCTGTGTTGGAAAAATTGTTAAGAAGTAAAAAAATTAAAAATATAGAACTTACTTTATATGAAAATGATAAAAGAGTAATTGCAGTTTTAGACGAAAATTTACAGATAATGCAACAACAGTGTGCAACGAAAAATATTAATTTAATTTTCCGAGTAATAAAAAAGAATTTTATATTAGAAAATAGAGAATTATGGAAACAGAAAGCATATGTGGGCAATTTTGATATAGTGATAAGTAATCCACCGTATAAAAAGATAGGTAAAGAAGACGCAGAAGCAAAAGCTATGGAAGATATAGTGTATGGGCAGCCTAATATCTATTACTTATGTATGGCTATGAGTTCTCATCTTTTAAAAAAGAATGGCCAATTTATATTTATTGTTCCAAGATCTTGGACATCAGGCCTGTATTTTAAATATTTTAGAGAGTATTTTTTAGGAAATATTTGTTTGAAAAGTTTACACCTTTTCGTGTCCAGGGATAAAGTCTTTGACGCAGAGTCTGTTTTACAAGAGACTATGATAATATTTGGAATGAAATCAAGTAATCAGACACCTAGGATTAGTATTACTACAAGTAATGGTACAAATGATTTTCATAAGATTACTAAACTATTTGTAAAAAGCAAAATGTGTATTACAGGTGGTGAAAATCATTATGTTCTATTACCTGTTTGCGATGAAGATATTGATATTCTTACCATTATGGCAAATTTTAAAAGTACCCTGCAGACGGAGGGATATGTTTTTAAAACTGGGCAAGTGGTTGAGTTTCGGAATAAAGAGGATATCAAGTTACATAAAGAAAATAATTGTGTTCCATTAATACGTCCATTTCATTTATACAAAGGATTCGTTAAATTTCCGGTAAACGTGTCAAAGGGCCAATATATGAAGATGAGTAATAAGAAAAGTCTTTTTATGGAATATAAGGACATGCTTTTAATAAAACGGTTTACTACAAAAGAAGAAACTCGTAGATTACAGCCAGCTTTATTATTAGTAGACAATATTTCAACGAAAATCATAGCGGTAGAAAATCATGTAAACTACTTGGATAAAACAAGTGGGCAAATTACTAAAGATGAGTTGTTTGGCATTTGGGCTTTGTTTTCTTCTCAGATTTGGGATAAGTATTATCGTATATTAAATGGAAGTACACAGGTTAATGCAACGGAAATAAATACAATGCCAATTCCGGATATTGTAAAGATTCGGGAAATTGGCCAGAAGATTCAACAACAGGATGAAACAATAAATTTTGATAATATTATAAAGGGGATTATTTATGGTAAAGATAGGAGAAATGAAAGAGATATTGCAACAAATTAAGGTTCCGAAAAAACAACAAAATGAAAGAACAGCATTGACAATGCTTGCTCTTGCAGGATTAAAGGAAACAGACAAGTGGAAAAATGTTACTGAAGCATATATGAGGCCACATGATATTATAGAGTTTATTAATACTAATTATAAGAGAACTTATAAAGAAAATACTAGAGAAACATTTAGGAAAGATTCATTAAAACCCTTATGTGATGCAGCAATTTTAGAAAATAACGGTGCAATAACGAATAGTCCATTAACAACTTATCGTTTAACAAAAGAGACTGCAAAACTACTGAAGTTATTTAAAACGGAACAATGGGAGGATGAATTAAAGCATTTTCAGGAAACCCACCAAACATTGGAAGAAATTTACGAACAGAAGAAAGTGATTGATAAATCTAGTTCTATAATTAATGGTATTGAAATTGAATTTAAACGATCACCTCATAATAAATTACAGAAAGCAGTTTTAGAGGAATTCTCTACAAGGTTTGCTAAAGGTGCTATATTGTTATATGTGGGCGATACAGCAGATAGATATTTGTATATTAATAAGCCAAAGATAGAAGAGCTGGGTATTGAAGTATTTGATAATGCTGCACTACCAGATGTCGTTTTATATGTTGAGGAAAAAAATTGGGTATATTTTATCGAGGCAGTTACTTCTGTTGGCCCAATGTCGGCTGAAAGAGTATATAAATTAAAGAAGTCATGTGAAAATAGTATTTCAGGTTTGATTTTTGTTACGGCTTTTCAATCAATGAGAAAATATAAGGAAAAGATAATGGAGATTGCATGGGATACGGAAGTTTGGGTTGCCGAAGTACCTGATCATATGATTCATCTCAATGGTGATCGTTTTTTAGGACCGAGAAGTTAAAGTTTTTATCACCAAGTAATATATGATGAGAGTAATCGACAGTATGAATTAATAGTTTAAAAAATTACGAAATAAAAACCATTTATTTTAGGTATAGTTAAGTCTTTAGCACCAATCAGAAATGGTTGGTGCTTTTCTTTTTTGAAGGGAGTATCTGATGGCTAAAATCATTTTCACATCCAGCTACATGAAGGATACCCCACCAGCCCATCTGGAAAACTATGTCCGCTACATTAGTACCCGGGAAGGCGTAGAAAAGATAGATGAAAGCAAACGCCGTCTGTCTGCAACAGAGAATCAGAAAAGGCTAATACAACAGCTGCTTCGTGATGTGCCCAATGGCAAAGAATTGTTAGAGTATGAAGACTATTGCTGGAAACCTACTATGGGAAATGCCTCCGAGTTGATTTCCTGTATCTTGGAACAAAATATAGATATGGTTGGGAAAAAAGAAAATTACGTGGACTACATCGCAAACCGTCCCCGTGTGGAACGGATGGGACAGCATGGTTTGTTTACGGATGCAGGACAGCCGGTAGTGCTTGCGAAAGTACAGGAGGAAGTGATAAGACACAAAGGCCCGGTATGGACCCATGTGATATCCCTGCGCAGGGAAGATGCATCGCGCCTGGGCTATGACAGTGGGGAGCAGTGGCGGGAACTGCTTCGTTCCAAACGGGCGATGCTTTGTAAATATATGAAGATTGACAGTGAAAATCTGCGCTGGTATGCGGCGTATCATAATGAAGGCCATCATCCCCATGTCCATTTGATGATCTATTCTGCTAAAGATAATGATGGCTATTTGACACAGAAAGCCATTGAAGCCATGCGGTCAGAATTGGCCCATGCTATTTTCCGGCAGGACTTTGCGAACCTTTATGAGAAGCAGAATCAGGCCCGTGCAGAATTAAAGGAGGGAGCAGAGGAAGCGTTCCGGGTAAGGATGGAAGCACTGCGTTCCGGGACAATGGCCAGCCCGGGAATCGAAAATCATATCGTGTATCTGTCTGAACGGCTGCAGAATACCAAGGGTAAAAAAGTGTATGGATATTTAAAAAAGGATGTAAAGAACCTTGTTGACCAGATTGTGGATGAGCTGGCAAAAGACAGCAGGGTCGATGCCCTTTATCAGGCCTGGGGCAACTGGCAGAGGGAAATCCGGCAGACCTATCAAAAGGAAGGTGCTCCTCTCCCTCCTTTATCCCAACAGCCACATTTTAAATCGATTAAGAACATGGTGATTGCCGAAGCACTGAAGCTTGGCAGTCACCATATTACATTTGAGGAGGACAGGCGGGAGTTGGAAGAAAGTCCGGCACAGTCACCGGTAGAATGGCAGGTAGAAGAAAACCAGCCAGATGAAAACGAAGTGCCTGACCAGGAAGTACGGGTTACATGGAGTCAGGAGTATAAACTGGCGCGGCAGTACCTTTATGGAGAGGAGGCAGTGAAGCAAGATTTCGCGGAAGCCTTCCGCTTGTTTCTGCAGGAAGCAAAATCTGGAAATGCGCTGGCTATGAATGATCTGGGACGCATGTATGCGGATGGCCTTGGCCGGGAAAGGGATCCGGGGCTTGCCCGGGAGTGGTATACAAAAGCACTGCGCGCTTTTCATGCAGCGGAACGGTCTGCAAAGGATAAGCAGCGTCCTTACCTCCAGTACCGCATTGGTAAGCTGTATGCAGCCGGACTTGGTACCGATCAGGATTATACAAAAGCAGCTCTGTGGTTTGAAAAAGCAGTAGAAGCGGGACAAAAGTACGCCCAGTATTCCCTGGCAGGATTGTATTCCCGTGGACAGGGTGTAGGAAAAAACTTGGAACAGGCATTTACGCTTTATACCAGTTCGGCGAGTCAGGGAAACCCTTATGCGGATTACGAAGCCGCCAAAATGCACCGGGATGGAATCGGAACGGATAAGGAGGAGGAACATGCTAATAGGCATTTTCAGAAAGCATTTGCCGGCTTTCGTTATTTGGAAGAAGAGAGCCATGATGAGAAACTGCAGTACCGGATTGGACAGATGCTTTATTCAGGAACCGGTACCCCTAAAGATGAGGAACAGGCGGCAGTCTTTTGGGAGCATGCCGCAAAGCTTGGAAATAAGGATGCCCAGGTCGCTTTGGGAAAGCTGTGGCTTGAGAACGGAACTGGAAGCACGGAACAAGCAGTTGCCTGGATAGAAAAGGCAGCGGAAGGAGAAAGTGCATCCGCCCGTTATATGCTGGGCAAAATTTACCTGGAAGGAACGTATGTACCGAAGGATATTCCGAAGGCTGTGAAGTTATTTACACAAGCAGCAGAACAAAATAATGAGTATGCCGCATACCAGCTAGGCAGGATATTTTTATTTGGGGAGGAAATACCGAAAGATGCGGAAAAAGCCATCCAATGGTTGACCTTGTCTGCGGATTTGGGGAACCAGTATGCCCAATATACACTTGGAAAGTTATATCTAGCAGGGGAAGAGATGCCGCAGGATAATGCCCGGGCGGTAGAACTGTTCACGTCTGCGGCGAACCAGGAAAATGCGTCCGCCCAGTATCTGCTGGGAAAACTTTATCTTTCCGGTGAGTATCAGCCTAAGGATGTAGAGATGGCAATCCGCTGGCTGACAGATGCAGCAGATCAGAATAACCAGTATGCACAGTATGTCCTGGGCAAGCTGTATCTGTGTGGCCATGAGATTCCCCGGGATAAGGAAAAAGCGGAGTTCTTTCTACAGTCGTCTGCCGCCCAGGGAAATATTTATGCCCGGTTTTTCCTGGATCATATGGATTCTTTCCGCGATCCTTCCGCTTTTCTGGCAGCAACCCGACTGTTGCACCAGCTGGAAAATCTGTTCCGGAATAACTTTGCGAAAGTATCAGACAGCAGCCAATTTGCCATTGACAGGAAACGCCGCCGTAAACTGGCGGAGAAAAAGCAGGCACAGGGACATAAAAAAGATGACAGGGAACCGTTAAATCAGCAGCAGAACTATTGAAGGGAGGGACTGCATTGTCTTATATCTATTTTACAGAAGAGCAGAAAGAACGGGCGAATCACGTAGATTTAGTGGATTTCCTTACGAAACACGGTGAAAAGCTGTTTTCCTCCGGCAGGGAGAAACGTCTGGCCAGTGACAGGAGTATCACCATACGCGGTAATGAGTGGTACGACCATGCTGACAATGAGGGAGGGCAGGCAGTCAGCTTTGTCCGCAGGTTCTATAACCTGGAATACCCGGATGCGGTAACCATGCTTCTGGATGGGGAACAGGGGCAGGCTTATCAAACCTATCGGCAGAGTAAGCAGGAGACACCCAAACCATTTCAGCTTCCTGAAAAGAGCGAGGATATGCACCGTGTGTCTGCCTACCTGACAAAAACCCGCTGCCTTGATAGGGGAATCGTGTCTGCCTTTGTTGAAACGGGGATGCTATATGAAGATGCCAAATATCATAATGCGGTATTTGTGGGCTTTGACAGTAACGGGACAGCCCGGCATGCCCATAAAAGGGGTACCTGTACGAAAGGCGCCGCTTATAAGGGGAACGTAGAAGGATGTGATCCCCGGTACAGTTTTCATTTCACAGGGCAGAGCGATACGATATATGTTTTTGAGGCACCTATAGACATGCTTTCTTTCCTTACCTTATATCCGAAAAACTGGCAGCAGCACAGCTATGTGTGTCTCTGCGGAGTAGCAGAACATGCACTGCTTCAGATGCTGAAGGAACATCCGGATATCCAAAATGTCTGCCTGTGTCTGGATCATGATGCTGCCGGTATCGAGGCAACAGGCCGTCTGGAAGAAATCCTTCGGGGACAGAGTTATGCAGAGGTGTTTTCCCTTAAGCCTCAGCATAAGGATTGGAATGAAGAGCTAAAGGCAGCCCGGGGAAGGGAGGCCCTTCCAGCGGAGGAACACTCACAGCTTCTTTTATGCGCTGCATTTTTCAAGAACCTTTCACAGAGGGAAGAAAGAAATGGGCAAGCCAGTGTCCAAAGTCTGCTGGATAGGGGATGGAAGGCGGCGTGGTTGACAGCGGGCTTGAAGCTGCCTGCTTCTGACTTACGGGAGGAGGTAACCGGATGGTGTCAGGAAATGGTACTCCAATGTCTTGCCTTGGCTCAGAAGGAATTTCTTCTTGCAGGATTATCTGCGCCTGATAACGGACAGTGGCTGACAGAGCTGCAAAAAAAGTACCTTCCCCACCAGAACCGTGGCAGCTGGGAGGATAAAAAGAAAGAGATACGGAAACAGCTGGGGGCAATTAAACAGCAAGCGGACAAAATGGGAGAGATAGGGAACCAGGGACATCCGCAGTTGGTAGAATCATACAGGCAGCTTGCACTTGACTGTGTACGGTTACAGGTGAAGGCAGAACTTGGCTGGCATAAACAAGCAGAACTGCTCCGTATAAGGAATTCGGTCATGCAGAGTATGGGATAAAAGGAGTATCTGGAAAAGATAGCTTTCAAAATATACTGGCTATTTGTTAATAAAATGGAAGGAGAAAAATTTCGACTATTCCGAATTATTGTAGAAGAGTGAGGGACTGGGTGCTATAATTAGGACAGGTAAAAATTCGGTTGAAAACGGCAGGAGATACCTTTTGTTGTGTCAAAAGGATAAATCCAGCAGTATGGTGATGGTGAGTGGATTACTATGATTGACCCTGCTGGGCATCCATTTTGTATAGTTTGGGATTGATAACTTCTGGTATTTCGGAAGAGCTGAACTGGGTGCAAAATTGGAATTTTTGGGAGAGGATTGCGGTATGTTATATTTTGAAATTATGTGTATAGTATTTTCACTGTTGACAATATACCTATGTAATGATGAGTATAAAAAAGGCAAGATGAGCAAAAGAAATTATACTATTGTTTGTATATGTGAGGGGTTCGTAGCCATTGGTATGTTGTTTTTACTTTTGCTTTAAATGTTTTATAACTAAACAACGAATTCCGGTTTTCCGATTAGTCCGCCATGCACCTCGATTTCGCTGACGCTCCATCTCGGTCACAGGCTTCGCCCTATAAAAAAGGTCAAAATCAAATTTGCTTATGTGCGAGCACAACGCAAATTCGCTTTCATCCTTTTTTGCATGGCTCATTGCCAACGTGCAACTTCTCATTTGTTGAAGAGAGAGAGCAGGATTGCCAATTCCCTCTTTACTTTTATAATTGAATATTCGTCTTTCATCGTTTGCGGCCCATCAAGCAGTAAGTCTTTCCTAAAGATTTGCTGCTTTTTTTTATGTTTTCTTTTCCTGTTGGGGAATGGATAAGTCTTACCATCTTTGTTTCAAGCACAATAAATTTACTTTATAAAGGAGGAATCCATGCAGACACCACAAATTGTACTGCTCCTGGTATGCGGCCTGGGGATGTTCGCTGTCATCGGCGGATTATCCATGCTGGCCCACTATTACACACTGGATGGTATCAAATCCCGGATCGTAGGGGACGGCCAGTACGGTACGGCACGCTTTGCTTCCGAAAAGGAGATTCAACAGACCTATTCCCATGTCCCCTACGATCCAAAACGGTGGAGGCGTGGAGAAAACCTGCCTTCCACCCAGGGCCTGGTAGTTGGGTACCGGAAAAAGGGCGGTTCCTTAACCGCCCTGGTAGACAGCGGCGACATCCACTGCCTGATGATTGGAGCCGCAGGCGTAGGGAAAACCGCCTTCTTTTTATACCCCAACATCGAATATGCCTGTGCCTCCGGCATGAGTTTCCTCACCACCGACACCAAAGGAGATCTGTTCCGCAGCTATGCCGGGATTGCAAAAGACTATTACGGCTACCGGATTTCTATCCTGGATTTGAGAAACCCCACCCGCTCGGATGGGGACAACATCCTGATGCTGGTCAACCGGTACATGGATGCCTGGCTGGCCCATCCGGAGAACCTGGCTTACAAAGCCAAAGCGGAAAAGTATGCCAAAATCACAGCAAAAACCATCATCTGCTCCAACGGGGAGGATGCCGGCAGCTATGGGCAGAACGCTTTTTTCTATGATGCGGCGGAAGGGCTGCTTGCCAGTGTGATCCTGCTCATTGCCCAGTACTGCCCTCCCCCGAAGCGCCATATCGTTTCGGTGTTCAAGATGATCCAGGATTTGCTGGCCCCGTCCCCGGTTAAGAATAAAAGCCAGTTCCAGCTCCTGATGGACAAGCTGCCCCCGGAGCATAAGGCCCGTTGGTTTGCGGGCGCTGCCTTAAACTCAGCCGATCAGGCCATGGCCTCCGTCCTGACCACCGCCATGTCCCGCTTAAACGCCTTCCTGGATTCCGAACTGGAACAGATCCTCTGTTTTGACGGCTCCCTGGACACGGAAACTTTCTGTAACGAGAAGTCTGCCATCTTTCTTGTACTTCCGGAAGAGGACAACACCAAGTATTTCATGGTGAGCCTGTTCCTGCAGCAGCTCTACCGGGAGATGCTGACCATCGCCGATGAACACGGCGGGAAGCTTCCCAACCGGGTGATGGTGTTTGCTGATGAGATCGGGACCATACCCAAAATCCAGTCCATGGAAATGATGTTTTCCGCCGGACGTTCCCGCCGGATTTCCATGGTGCCGATCATCCAGAGCTTTGCACAATTGGAACGGAATTACGGGAAGGAGGGGGCCGCAATTATCATCGACAATTGCCAGGACATCCTGTTCGGCGGTTTTGCGCCGAATTCGGAAAGTGCAGAGATCCTGTCCAAAGCGCTGGGAAACCAGACGGTGATGAGCGGATCCATATCCAGGGGAAAGAATGATCCCAGCCAGAGCCTGCAGATGATCCAGCGGCCGCTGATGACGCCGGATGAGCTGAAAACACTTCCCAAAGGGCAGTTTATCCTGGCAAAGACAGGCTGCAACCCCATGCGGACAAAGCTGCCGCTGTTTTTACACTGGGGGATTTGCCTGGATAAAGAGTTTATAGAGGAAGAGCGTGCAGTTCGGAAGGTGGTTTATGCAGACCGGTATGAACTGGAGCAGGAAATCGCCAGACAGAGCGGGGAGGAAGAGGAGGATCTCCCCGAGTGGCGGCAGCCCGTTTCACCGGCAGATGAAACGCCGTACAGAATACGGCGGGATCCTTCCCGGGTTCCCAGGAGGCCTGTGGAACGGGCTGGAAAACCGCCGCTGCGGACGGATTAACAGGAGGTTAAAAATGGGATATTTTAAATACATTTACCGGGAAAACCTTCCCCACCGGGCGAAAGCCGTCTATATGTATCTGCAGGACCGGGCGGATGCGGAGGGGAAATGTTTTCCGTCGATTGGCACCATCGCACGGGAGCTGAACCTCTCCCGCCGGACGGTGGAGCGTGCTATTGCGGATCTGGTGCAGGCAGGGCTTCTAAGGAAAGAACAACGCTGGCGGGAGAATGGAGGGCGGAGCAGCCTGCTTTATACCATACGCTGCAGGCCTCCGCCGGGGACGGACTCCATAGAAGGAAGAGGCTGACAGGCTGCCGGAAAGAAGGGGGAACCGGATCCGTCTGTTTTTTGGGCAAATACGCGTGGGGTGGGATCTGCCTCCCCGGTGCCATATGGGATATGCCAGGATGACGTATGCTGGAAGGGAACAAGAGAAGAAAAGACAGCGCAGAGAAAAGAGAATAACCGGGAAGGCACGGAACAGGAGGAGGAAGAGGGAAGAAGCATTGTGGTTTATGCTTCTTTTTTCATGTCAGGTAAGAAAAGGGTACCGTTGCCTGCCTTAACCGTTACAGAAAAGGAGCAGAGAATGAAAAAGAAGGAATGGAGTAAAAAGGACAGGAAGCTTCTGGCGGGGATTGTCCTGCTGGTGGTTTTTATAGCTGTTTTAGTAACCGGATTAGCTGTTTCCCAAATGCAGGAGGGAAGGGGGGATATGCAGGCCGAAATGGCGGAGGCGCTGGAGGCAGGGGGGATTCCCTGGCTGTCCGGGGACGACGGCAGGATACCGGCCATAGCGAACATAGCCTGTGAGGTACTGGGAAAACTGCCGGATGGGACGGCAGGGGAAGAAAGTGTCTCCGCTTTGCGCGAAGCTTTTCTTCAGTCAGGGGTTTTGGCCGAAAAAGAAGCAGGAGAACTGGCGGAGTGGACGGTAGATTTTTATTCTGCGCATAAGGAGTCCGCTCTTTCCCCGTCGGATCAGGGGGACGGTTCCGGAATGGTTGTGCAAAACACATGGACTAAAGAGATGAAACAGGATCTGACTGCAATCTCCGAATATCTGACACAGATGGATCAGAGTATAACAGAAAACAAAGAAGAAATTTTGCACCTGACTACCGTGCAAGATGGCGGTTATGCCAGCCTGGAGGAACATGTGGCAGACCTGCAGCTTACAATCAATGGCCTGAAGGAGCAGTTTACAGCTTATGAAAATCAATTTGACTGTACGCAGAATTCCAATACGGAAGTATATGGTGAAATTCAGATGCAGTTGGAGAGCATCCAGGATGAGATGGATACGGTGCAGACAGAGCTGACAGAACGGATCCATACCGCAGACACCAACAGCGCAGACCGGTATGAATCCATCAAAAATACAGTCGATAAGCTGGAGACTTCTGTGCGTGAGAAGCTTGTTGCGGTAAACCAGGATATTACAAAGCTTCTGGAAGAACTGAGAAAAACAGGGGAGCAGGAGAACAAGGATCTGCTTATAAATCTGGAGGAATCCCAGGAAGAGCTGTTGCTGGTACTTGATACGCTGCACTCTGCTTTCGCATCGGCGTTAAAGGAAGCCTTTGAAACCCTGGAGGCCCAGCTGGCGGAAACAGATACCGGGGTGAATCAGCTGCTGTCCAATCTGGAGAAGGCCCATACCGATATTTCCCATACCCAGGAGGAGATTGCAGGGGTATTGCAGGATATGGACGAGTTGGATACCAGCAGGATGGAAGAGATTCTCGCACGGTTTACAGGAATCCAGACGAACCTTTCGGAAATCCAATCGGTAATGAACCGGTCACATGAAGAAATCAAAGAGATGATAGAGGCCCTGCAGTCATCCGAAAATGAAAAACAGCAGGAGCTGCTAGCCACTCTTACCCGGATGGATACGTCTTTTTCTGAGACAAGTACCGGAAATCTGGATCAGCTGATCCTTACCCTGCAGACGCAAACGGAAGGGATCCAGAAATGGTTTGCGGATTTGAGCAGCCATGTAGATCAGAATTTTCAAAGCCTTACAAATACAGTAACCAATATCGGGGAGAATGTGGCCAGCAATAAGGAGGAAATGGTAAGCCGGTTTGAAAATCATTTTTCTGATTTATCTACTTCAGTCAGCAACGTGAACCAGGCTGTTGAGGGTAATCAGGGAGAGCTGCTAAACCGGATTGCAGAACTGGAGAACCATACTTCGGCAGGCTTCTCCCAGCTGGAGCAGGATGTGCAGTCGGTTTTTCAGCGTGCGAGTGATGGCAAACAGCTGTTGGCATCCGCATTGCTCGCAAAAAACGTACCGATAACGAAGGATGCCACGTTCCATGAATTTTATGAGGCCATCCTCCGGGTAGAACAGCAGCTGGTTATAGGCGTGGAGCAGGTACCCGGGACGATAAGCTATGATTACCACTATCATACCGGTGACAGTGAGAAGGGAAGCGGGTGCTATACAAAAAAGCGCTACCACCAGCATGGCCCGGCATGTTATTCGAAAGCCACCTGTACGGTAACCGTACATGGAAACGGAGGGTTCTGGAGTGAAGGCGATACCTGGTGCAGCTGCCATGGAAATGTGCATAAAATCAAACAGAATGTAATCCGTAAACATAGCAGCTGCGGGGCGGATGATAATTATGGCCAGATATCCTTTACCGAGCACCACGGCCCGGGAATCGATGGATTCCATGGCTATGACAGTTCCACGCATACCTATGACAGGCTGTCCTGCGGGAAGACAAATGCCACGTTTGTGGGCTGGGATGTGGGATGCGGCTTTGTGGATGGGCAGATCATAGGGGCGCATATCCTGTATGATCCGGAAGTCTATGTTGCTCCTGTTACACAGGTGGCAGTCAATGCTTATATACCGAAAAGGTATGAGGACTACGTAGCTATCCCGAATGACGAAGGGTCGAACCGGGAGGAAGAAGAAAGGGAATCGGAAATAGGGGAAGAGATGGGGACAGAAACGGTACCGGAAGAGACAGTGGCTGAAACGGAAACGCAGGATAGGGAAGAGCAGGGGGAGTCAAAAGAGCAGGAAGAAACAGGAGGGACAGAAACCGAAAGCAGCAGTGCAGCGGAACCGCCTTCTGAAGAAATGGAGTCACTGTCCGCCAATGAAGAGCCGGCAGAGGAAAAGGAACAGGAAGAGTCGGAAGCTGGTGATACCTCAGAAAGCTATAGGGAAGAATAGGGATTCTGATATTTACAAATGGGAAACAGGTAACGGTGTGTTTCTGGATTGTTATTCAAAAAGGCACAAGTGAGATGGCGATCACTTGTGCCTTTTTATAACAAGGAAGAATGCTAGGGGATTTATGCAGGAGGAGAACGCATGACTATGAAAAAGTGTTTATGGATTTTTTCCTTTCTAATTATAGCTCAGGTAGTTCAAATCTAAAAAAGCATAAAGGCAATGCATGGTGCGAATGATTGTTTTTATGATTGTGTAGGAATATCTTAAGTTTTTACAATAATGTAACATCGAAAAAAAATTCCATTAGAGGGGGAACATGAATGGCCAACTCTGACGAAATAGATAATAATAAAGGAATCAATACATCGTTCTTTTTAAGGGGAATTGAAAGGTAATCTCCACTTTCTGTTAAGGAGGGGAAATAGATCTAAAGCTTATGACGATTCGATGTATTGGCAGAAACCTCGGGGGAACAGTATTTTACCAGAGGAAATGCTTTGCTGGAGGTAAGAAATAAATGGGATGTAGCATTTGTATAAACAGTTAGGAAAGGACGTTCTTTGATAAATATTTTAAATAATATAAAAAAACACTTGTAAAAAAATAAATTTGAGGTATAATAAACTAAACAGTCAGTTTTTAATTTTGAAAGGTATTTAGTTTATGGAAAAAAAAGAAAAGTTTCTATCTATTAATGCTATATTTTTTTTTAGTGCATGTATTATTTTATTTCTTATCAATCAATTATACAGTGTTTTACAAGTGTCCCTGATTATGAAGAGTACTGGTTCCATATTATTGTTAAGTTCCGTTATGACCGCTATGGTAATACCAAGAATTTTTATATTACCGGTCAGTGGGTTTTTAACAGATAAGATGGGTATATTTAAAACTCTTGTTATTGGAAGCGGATTATTAGGTGTTTTGATGTTTTCCCTTTTTCTTGTGACTCAAATAAATATTGTTAATACAAATTTTATTTTTATTTTTGCAATTTTGTTTGGGGGATTAAGTGCAGCCCTATTACCAGCGCTCTATTCTGCAATCCCGGCGTTAGTAAATAGGGAGTATTTACAAAAAGCTAATTCAGTTATGCAGTTTATTAACCAAGGTTCTACGCTGGTAGGCCCTCTTGTAGCTGGAATCATTGTTGAAAAAACAAGCGATAAAGCATATCCGATACTGGCTATTGCTAGTATCACTGCATTGTTTCTTTTTGTTAAAGTAAAATACAAGGATAATAAAGAGAAAAGCGATAGTATAGATGAAGAGGGAGTATCGCCACAGGGATCCTTTAAGCATTTATTCAAACTTCCTATATTAATATTATTATTGATTTTTACTGCAATCCTAAATTTATGCATTATCGGTCCTCAACAGGTCGGTTACCCTGTAATAGCTATGATCAATCTTCCCGAAGGAGTGGATGGATATACGAAGTTATTATCTATGACGGGGCTGGGTTCTTTGATAAGTGCCATTTTAATAGGAAATATGAAACGAAGGCAAAATGCCCAATCAATTCGTATGATTTTAGGATGTTCACTTATTCTCGGTATTGTATGGGGGGTTTTCAGTTTCAGTTCTTCGAAACCGGTAATTCTGGGTGCTGTATTTATAGCCGGACTACTTTTGGGAGTCATAAATGTATTATTTATTACTACAATACAACAACTTACTCCAGATTTTCTTGTTGGAAGGGTAATGAGCATACAATTTTTATGCTCTACCGGTCTTCAACCAGTTTCATATATGATAACAGGAATAGTGCTTGATAAATTTAACATTAATAACCTATATCTTATTTCGGGTGGAGTTATTGTCTTTATATCGATTATCATATTGATTTTTACTAGCAAAGAAAATTATGAAATATATGCGGAGGTTTCATAGTGCCTAAGATATCAGAAGAAAAAAAGAAACAACGCCAAATGGATATACTAAAAACCGCTTTAGGCCTTTTTTCCAAAAAAGGATATTATGCTACATCAATAGATGATATTACAAGGGAAGCGGGCATTAGTAAAGGATTAGTATACAATTATTTTAAGAGTAAAGAAGAGATTTTTTTTGAATTAGCAGAGCACTGGAATGACTTTATAAATTCCCCTTCTCTTGGAGACACATTAAGTCAGGTTATATCTGAAGATATGACATTAACCGAAAAATTACTTTGTGTCTGGGATGAGAGTGTAAATGAGTGGACAGAGGATAATCTGAATTTTGCCAGAATTAAATTTGAATTTTGGCTTGAAGCATCAAAAAACGAATTACTTAGAGATAAAATGAAAGAAAATGCAAATACCAGTTTAGGGATCGTAGAAGAGATTATTTATAAAACAAAACCTAATATTGCGCCTGAAATTGTTGAAGCTTTTTCAAGATTATGGTGGTCACAAATAGATGGGTTAGTGGCATATTTTGTAAGCTACAATCTTTTACCACCCAAAAGAGAGATGACATACATCAGGAATATAATTTTACATATGTGTACCTATCTTGATGTTTAAATGTTAAATAACAAAAGAAGGAGGAATTCATTAATGGAGAAGGAAAATAAGCAGAAAGAAAAACCGTTGACAGCTGAAGAATTGAAAAAGTTAGAATCTCAACGTAACTTAATCCGTTGCTTGATCAGATGCTGATTTTTCAAAAGGAATAATGATTCAATAACTCATTTGTTTAGCTCTTATCTTGATGTCTAAATGTTTAAGAAAAAGGAAGGAGGGATTCATCAATGGAAAAGGAAAATAAGCAGAAAGAAAAGCCATTAACAGCTGAAGAACTGAAAAAGTTAGAATCTCAACGTAACTTAATCCGTTGTTTAATCAGATGCTGATTTCAAAAGGCATAATAATAAAATCATAGTCATAATCAAAAACTGTAAACAGTCGAAAGAAGTTATGTATTTTATTCTTTTAAAAGTATGTGATGCAATAACTCATACAGTTCATAGTATTAAGAAGATATACATATGAGTTATTGCATCAGTTCCAAAGTTATTTAGTTAACTAAATGACTTTGGTGCTATAAAGAATAAACATATAAAATCTTTAGATATTTTAAATTTAAATCTTATTTGTTTAACAGGAGGCAATGATATTATTAAACTTTTATTAATCTTTTTATTATATATTATGATAATGATATTAATACATGAAATCGGACATGTTATTGCTATGTATATAATCGGCGGGAATTTCGTGGCAATAAATATAAAATTACCTAGGGTTCAAACCCATTTTATTTATCCAACAAATATGAGTTATAGACAATATGTTTTTTTTACTGTTAACGGTATTATATGCCAATGTTTGGCCAATATTTTAGTTTTAGTTTTTCTAAAAAAGGATGTACTTCAGCAACTAGCATTTTTAAATCTAAGTATTACATCTATTAATTTAGTCCCATTTTCAAATACAGATGGAGCATATTTATTTATGGGATATCCAACTAAATTTATGAAAGTAATTTTGTGGATCTTAGTATTCTTATTGAATTTAATTACTGTTATTGGCTTTTGTTTTTATTCCAGTAATTCAACAATAAAGAATGAGAGTTTTGTGCTGATGAAATTTCTTTACATTGTTGTTTGGATTCGAGTATTATTTAGAATAATCAAACTTACGAAAGAAGGAAATAATTTTGATGGAAAAATATGAAATAAGGTCAATAGAAAATGGCTTTATTTATCTTTATGACAAAAAAAAGAATACATATTGTAAAATTGATTATAATGAAAGAAAAAATCACTTTAGTGAAGAATTAGTACCCCCCTTTTTTTCATACTATTATCCATATTCAAATCCTGATGCAATAATCTTTGGTATTCCAGCTAAATATGGAAGTCGATATGATAGAACATCTGTAGATAAATTTCCCGAACAGTTAAGATTGTCATCAAACAGATTGCAATGTTTTAATAGTTATCCAATGCCATCGAATATAAAGATAACAGAGATAAAAAATAATAGAGTTTTTGATTGCGGAAAAATATTAGATTTGGGTAATTTATTGGCTGAAACACGACTGGAACTTAAAAAAAATATAAATAAAGCTGTATCATGTTCGACAGACGCAAATAAACCATTTATTTGCATTGGCGGAGATCATTCAATTGTATATGACATTATATACAATTTAGATAGTAAATTTTCAGGTCTTATAATATGGGATTTTGATGCCCATAATGATTTGTATCCTATCGATAGTGATATGGATCATGGAAATGTATTTTCTTTTATTTCCCAGTTGCCGTTTGTAGAAAAAATTATTCAGATAGGTAGTAGGGGGTTACGTGTAGAGAATCAAATAATTGATAATGGGAAAGTTATTAGAATATCAAAAGATAATAATGAAAATGAGCAAATTAAATTTTACTTAAATAAATACAAAAGTAAGAGTCATTATCTCTCCATTGATTTAGATTGCTTGGATCCATCAATTTTTCCGTATGTGGATTATGCAGTTCCTGATGGTTATTTTTTAAATGAATTTCTTAATTATATATCTATGATTATTCCAAATGTCGTCGGTTTAGATATTGTTGAAGGAAATTCTAAGGGAGATATTCATAATGGAGATTATGATATCCCACTTCTAATAATGATTACAGCTTTGAGCATATTTAGTCAAAGAAATTAAGTATTCATATCAATAACTATTTAAAGAGGTGACAAAATGGAAAATAGAATTCTTTCTCTGGATTACTTTTTAGCATTATCAAATATAATTAAGGAATTAAGATTTCTTGGTTATTATGAACCAATTAATGTGTGGAAAGAATATTGTCGAAAAATTGAAGAACAGGAAAAACATCGTATAGGTCCAGCTCAAAGTCTAAATTTTGAAAAGTTTTTAGGTTTTTCACTGTCAGATATTCGAATGCTATATTCAAATAAAGGATTTGCATTGGTTTTATATCATTATGGCGCACACCGTCATGTTGCACAACTATTTATAGAAGAAATGCATAAACTGAAAGCTGATAAAGATATATTATTGATAGTGGATTCAGAGTCATATAGTACAGAAAAAAATTTAAAGCTGTGGGGGGACTTTTATGAGGAAATGCGAGTGAAAATGGTAATTGCTGAACGGCCGGAAGTAGGGTTACAGATGGCTAAGCATGTTAAAAATGGAGGGGTAATAATTGTTTATTTAGACGGATTGACAGGTGTTGGTGATGATCTACATCCAATTCTATTACCTTTTATTAGTTCAACAATAGAAGTAAGGAGTGGACTATTCAGATTTTTAAATAAATTTAATATACCTGCAATTGGGGCAATTGAATCTAATGATGCTGAAATAACAGTATCTCGTCCTATTCTATCTAAAGATATTAATTTTACAGCTTCGTCGTTGATGAGTTTTTTTAGGGTTCATCTTATTAATAATCCGGCAAAATGGAGATTGTGGTATAGGCACCATAAATTTATAAAAGATACTCCAAATATATTAGGTGAAGATAATTACAAAGCTAATGCGATATGGAGCTGTAATGAAGTAAAACCTACACTTATTTTAGAAGAAGAAAAAGGTGATATTTATGAATACATGGACGAAAATAAATAACGAGTTTATCGTTCTGGATAATAAATCTGGTAATCCAACAAATTTAAAGCATTCTATAATTCCAAAGGAAAAACTTACTTTTAAATATTGGGACTATTTAGCATGGGCTGTTGCTACTTTAGATAATCCTTACATACTTTCTATTGGACATGGGGCTGGAACTTTTCTTAAAATACTCGAAAAATGGGGAATAGAATGTACTGGTGTTGGAATAGAAATAGATAAGGGCTATATGGATTTCAATACAGAAAAAGACAAGTTTATCATTAGATATTGTAATTTTAAAGATTTCGTTAAAGAGAGTACAGATAAGTTTGACTTGATTATTGTAGATGTATATGATGAAAAAGGATATGTAAGCGAAGCTTATGATGAACAATTTTTTTCTTTATATTTAAAATTGCTAAGACCAAACGGTAGAATTGTTTTTCACTGTGTTGAGTTTTCAGGTACGTTGCTCGCTACAGAAACGGAAATTAAAAAGGTTCCTTCTATCTTTATTACTATGATAATGTTAATAAAAAGTATGACATTAAAAGATATTTTTGTAATTCCAATGTGGAGTAGCTATTTGCTTTGGGTAGGAAATCTTGGAGAAAAAATAGATTCATGCTATAACGAAGTTAGGTGGCTGGATTTGTTTTTTAAAAATAGAATTATTCCTATAATCAGAGAAGTACATAATATTCCCCAAATTGAACGTCCATGGACATATACGAAAATACAAGATTATGAAAAATCTATTATAGACAACTTATTCTTAGAGGATCCTGATGTGTATTATAGGTTAACTGAAATAATAGAAATTATGGGACCTCTTTTAAACAACAAAGATAAATCTCTTGATTATAGTACTGCAGAATACTCTTTGAAGACTCTTGAAAATAAAGAACACTCTATTGAACATGAGCTTAGTTTTATTTATGCTTTGAACAAGAATTGGGAGAAAGCGATGGAACATGTAAGCAAATATAAGCTTAAAAATATATTTAATTATTAACATTAGGTGTAAACAATGATGTACTCATATGTTTCTTATTGTAGTGAAGGAGATAAGATGATAAATAAGATAAAGTATATACTATCAGAAGAATTGGACATTGAGGTTAGTGAGATAAAAGAAGACAGCAGAATACAAGAAGATCTGGGAGCAGATTCCCTGGCAATCATGGAAATATTTCTGGCATTAGAAGAGGCGTTTGATATAGAAATTCCTTATTCTATAGTAGAGAATATGAAAACAGTGAATGATATTGTAGACTATTTAAAAAAACACTCTATTGGTTATGATATCTGAAACTTTCCTAAAAGGAAAGTAACTATTTTGGATGTTTACAATTATCAGCAAGTGGGTATAAAAATATGGATGCTATTATGGATGGATTTAAAAGAAGTAAATTAGCGGAACGATGTGAAGAATGTTTTATAAACAACACATATGAACGACTATATAATATAATAGATTCGCGTTCTTTTGAAGAATGGGATTCTGATCTTCGGGAACTACCCTTTAATGTTGAGAGGGATTATTTAGAGAAATTAGAAAAGGCAAGGAAAGAAACAAATGCTTATGATGCCATACTGTGTGGTAAAGGAAAGATTAACGGACAAGTGCTGGCGATTGGCATTATGGATACTAAATTTATGAAGGCAAGCATGGGATTTATCGTAGGCGAAAAAATATGTAGGTTATTTGAGAGAGCAATAAAGCTAAGGCTGCCTGTACTTCTAATTTGTTGTTCAGGAGGTGCAAGGATGCAGGAGGGTATTTTTTCTTTAATGCAGATGGAAAAGACAGCAGCTATTGTAAAAAAACATAGTAGGGCTGGCTTGCTTTATATTTCTTTATTAACTAATCCGACGTCAGGAGGAGTATTAGCCAGTTTTTCAACTTTAGCTGATATTATACTTGCAGAACCTGATTCCTTTATAGGATTTACAGGCCCACGGGTTATGGAACAGACAATAGGTAAGAAAATGCCGGACAGTTTCCAGAAAGCCGAATTTCAAATGAACCATGGACAGATAGATTATATTGTTGATATTAAAAACGAAAAAAAAGTTATTAGCAAAATTTTACGGTTACATGGTGCAAAGAGAAAAATGACAATTCACCGGAACAAAGCAGGAAATGTACATGGAAATATTGATATACAGATGCCGGAAACTAAATTAAATAAAGTGAAGATTGCACGATCTCAGAAGCGTCCTACAAGTGAAGACTATATTCAATACTTATTCCCGGATTTTTTAGAATTTCATGGAGATAGATTATATGGAGATGATCCTGCGATAATTTGTGGAATAGCGTCACTTGATGGAATTCCTATAACAGTTGTAGGTATTCAAAAAGGTAAGAAGTCAATGCAGGATGCTGTGTATAGAAATTTTGGAATGCCAATGCCGGAAGGATATAGGAAGTCTCTCAGACTGATGAAACAGGCTGAGAAGTTTAGGCGTCCGATTATATGCCTTATTGATACCTCTGGAGCATATTGTGGAGAAGAAGCAGAAAAGCATGGACAATCTTCAGCTATAGCAAGAAACCTGTATGATATGTCAGATATAAGTGTCCCTATTTTATCTGTCATTGTTGGGGAAGGGGAAAGCGGTGGGGCCTTGGCATTAGGAGTAGCTAATGAAGTTTGGATGTTAGAGAACTCCATATACTCCATAATATCTCCTGAGGGATATGCTTCTATTGTTTGGAAAAATGCAGAAATGGTTAATAAAGCTATTAATAAACTAAAGTTCTCGGCAAAAGAGTTATATGATCTGAAGATTGTAGATAAGATTATTAGAGAAGATACTCCAATCGAAATAGAATCAATGACTAATGTCTGTGAGTGTTTATATGAAGAATTTGTAAGATTTATATATACATATCAAAGAAAAAGTCATAGAAACATTAAATTAGAAAGATATAAGAAATTTAGAAATTTTTAAAAAGTATAGTTAAACTGTTATACTTTAAAAACAATAATGAAATCTAATAAAATGTGCGATTCTAATTGTAGCGATACAATTATAGGAGGCATCAAATATACTTTGGTTATAAAGTCCATACGCTCGTCATACAGGATGGATGATATATTACAGCCTTTGAGGTAATTCTGATATTCGTTGATAACAGGGAAGGGCTGCGGATATTGCAATAAACCGAGTCTGATCGGTGAGATGCTCGGGAACGGCCCGTACTAGCACTACAGTAAACGTTTTAGATTCTTTTTGCGGTGAGACAGATAGGCACAACGATTTTAGCATACCTTCTCTAGCATATGGGAACAGGTGAACGTGATTGTTTCCTGCAATAACCGGCATTCATAATGGCCCATCCCCAAATAACTTTTGTATTCTTCAAAGCACTGTTCTATCGGCCATCTTAGGGTTGCTGCACGGTCTAATTCCTGTGGTTCTATTTTCCCAGGGGCATTTGATACGAAGTACTTGATTCTCCCATCTTGATACTTACGCAGGTACAGCCAGATTTCCGAGCCTGGTTCCACATAATTCCGGTTCGAAACCGCACTCATCCACAGACAGCATGCCATCTGGAGTATCCAGTATGGCGGACAGACGTTGCTGGTACGTATCCATAAACTGCTGATCGGATAGAGGGGAACGGGAATAGGCGTGGCCGTTCCCGTAGGCTGTGTCACAGCCTATCCACTGTGCATGGAAAAGCCGACTATCCAGGGTCCGGTGTCTGTAAATATCTGAAGATAATCGTGTAATGCGGAATCAAAAAGCTGAAAATTGGTTTTGTCGGAACACCATTGTTCCAAAGTTTCCGGATCATATGCCGTATAAGTCATCATAAAACCACCCCCTTTAATTGTATCAAAAAAAGTGGGTAAAATCAAAAAGAACGTTCGCTGTAGTGTTAGATACGATTATGAAATCCTGCAAAATAATTATAAAACAATAAATAGTACTTCATCCAGCCAGAAATGCTACTGACAGTACTGCCTATTTTGCCATCTGCCGTGTTGTCGTCAGTCAACGATGCCGGCGCATCGCCTCATTCCTCCGGCCTTGCAAGCTGACAAAATATTCAGCACTGTTAGTAGCATTTCTGGTTGGATGGAGTAATAGGTTCCTGACAAAAACTGGCCGTCGAGCTAAACCTTTTTCAGGCTTACGTTATGTTCACATCTTTTATTTTCTTCTCAAAAACTTTTTCATATTTTCTCTGATTTAAATTACACAATTAACCTTAATATTTACTTTTTCAAGAAGTAGTAGAGTGTGGAATAGGGTATTCATATTTAAACATAATCTTAATTATCATATTACAAAATACATTTAAAGTCAAAATGTGACTGTTAGTGGACAAATTAAATTTATATAAGGCTGTATTGTTATAATAATCTATTCTCTATGTGAGATTCTAAATGTATATTCCAAATGTAGTGGTTCTTCCATTTTCCTGCTCTTTTACTCAGAAGGAAACGATATGTTAACCGTTTTTATTTTGGGATTTAGTATTTATGCAGGTTTGTGGAAGGGTTACAGTGCCTAGGAACAAATATCATTTTCGTTTGAGGATACCGTTATGAGTTTTTGCTCATGACGGTATTTTTGTGGCAGAATTTTTTTGAGAATTTTTTAAAATATTCTATGAAAACTTTCAAAATATAATAAAAGTTGAGTCGATTTTTTATATATAGAATATAACGATCATTGCATATTTCAGTAACTTTATTCTCTTGATAAATTGGATGGGCAAAGAACAGGTAATAGAATGCGTTTTCACTAAAAAAAGAGGGTTAGATGGGAAAATGCGATTGCTTTTAGAGATACTAATATTTTACATTACTTAGGCTTGACATAATTGATTTGTAAGTCAGCCTATCTCATCTATTACTATTTTTTATTACAATTTTTTGTTCATCTAGAAGCGGAAAAGTTTCGTTGCCGTTCACCTCCCCCTTGTTCTTCATTTTTGAGTAATTACGAAGGACAAGGAGAAGAAAGAATGAAAAATAAATATAGAGTTCCAGATTTTAGAAATATATATCCCGGGGCCAGCGAAGAAGTCATAGAAGTGCTCCGCCGTACAGAAAGAAAAATGCAATATCAACAACGTGACCTAAAGGCCGAGAATTATGAAATAAACCAGAAAGAAGAAAAAGCAATCTGTATATCCAGCCGGGAGGACTCGCTGGATCGACTCCTGGATTTGGAGCATCAATTTACCAAAGAACAACCGTCCGTGGAAGAGGAAGCAATCCGTGCTGTTATGTTTGAAGAGTTACATCATGCCATACAAATGTTAACAAAAGAGGAACAAGAGCTTGTAGAACTGCTCTATTTTGACGAAAAATCAGAACGTGACATTGCACAGAAGAAAGGGATCTGCCACAACGCGATACATAAGCGGAAACTAAGAATTTTGCACAAACTTAAAAAAAATTTGAAAAATTTTGAAATTTAGGGTGTGCAAAAGCTTCTCCCAACGTGTAAATAAGTGAAGGCCACCTGCCTTCTTATGATCCTTGATAATTTCATATCCAGCAGCATAGATACATTAGCTGTTTCGCGCGAAAGCGAAAAGCGGCATGGAGGACACGCCATGACCACCTGCAGACAGGCCAGAGCTGTCTGTTAACCCAATAACATCGAAGGTGCAAAGCGATACCTGTCTGATCCAAAAGAGGCCTATGGTGGGCCGCCCCGCCAAAACCGAAACAGCCTATTATGATACTTCCGTCCAGTCACAGCCCCGCGGGAGCGGGAACACGCAATGAGGGCGGCTTCGGGAGATCCCCGGAGGGGTAAGAACCCCATGACGGCCATTAACCAGGGCTGGTCTTTGCTGACTGCCTGAGGGAACCATCCGGTTTCCGGCTCCGGGGAGTAGTGTCGAACAGGAGCAGACGAAAATGAAGTACAAGCAGGAAATTTATATAAATGACTGCGGCGGCCTGGTCATCAACGGCTGGGCTGCCGCGTTTTATGAAGATAGGGGCATGCCCATGATATTTGGAGCATAAATGCAGGGAAAAGAAAGAGAAGGAAACAGAGGTGATATAGTTATGGCAATACAGAGAGGTGACATTTACTATGCAGATCTCACACCTGTAGTAGGCTGTGAGCAGGGAGGCATTAGGCCTGTGGTAATTATACAGAATAATGCCGGCAACCGGTACAGTCCCACGGTGATCGTGGCAGCGGTTACCAGCCGCCTTGGCAAGCATCGTCTTCCCACCCACATCTGGATAGGGAGCGATTTTCCGGGCTTGTATCGGAATTCCATGGTTCTTCTGGAACAGGTACGCACGATTGACCGTTCCCGGTTGAAGGAATACATAGGAAGACTGAATGAGGCGCAGATGTATCGTATGAATAGGGCTATTAGTATCAGTCTTGGCCTGAAGGGAGAAACAAATAAGGAAATAGTGTTGCCTGAGAGGAAAGAGGAGGGGTGCAGTGAAGATGAGAAAAAGGGTATGGCTCTACTGCCATATTGATGCACCGGAGGATACCCATGGAGCTTTGAAAGGACAGCTCCAGCAGCTTACAGACTATGCGGGACAAATGGGTTTTGAAGTTGTTGGCAGTTCTTGTGACGTGGGTGCAACAGTATGGGGAAAAGAAAACGGCTTAACTTTCTTTTATAAAGCAGTAATGCAGGGGAACGCGGACGCCCTTTTAATTATAGATTCATCCCGTATTCTCAGGTACCCAAGCATACGCGCACCATTTCTGGCATTTATAAGCCTGTGTAAAATACAGGTGTATTCCCCTCTTACAGGGAGGATATCTTTTCAAGAATATTGATTACTTTCAGACAGTTATCTGTCTTGGCAGCGACAGTTTTAGATAGAGTGGCAATGGAAGAAAATAGCAAAGGCAGAAAATTCCGTTGTTAGTACTGCTTCAAAAAAGGTAAGAATCTTTAGTGGTGGTGGGTATGGCTATCCATATACCGACGCGATATACTGTGTATGGCGTTAGGAAAGGAGGTGGAGCCGTGAAACGGTATACAGTGGAAATTATGAAGGAAGGCACAAAACGGTACTATTACATTTTAAACAGGGAGACATTGGATATTGCGCTCTTTCCCAGCAAATATCTGAAGCATAAGACAAAGTCCAATCTTTCCCCAAACACAGTAAAACGGTATGCCTTTTCCCTCAGCTGTTACCTGGAATACCTGGCAGAGAAGGAACTGGATTTCCCTCAGGTCTGTAAATTAGGCTTTGAAGAACAATCCAGCCACTTCACGCAGTTTTTGTACTGGCTGAAGGAAGGCCGTCATACGGAAAAAAAGAAAATAGGGGATGTTGACAGTGGAACCTGCAACGCATACTTAAAGGATGTGTTCGGGTTCTATTTCTTTTTATCAGAGATTGATTATGTACCAAGCCTTCGGGTACTCTCTTACAGTCAGATTACAGTAACCAATGGAGTGGGAGTCAGACGCACCCTGCGTTCCAAAGCTTTCCGTGGATTTATGAAAGCAGAGGAACGCAACGTGCGTGCGGCAACAGAAGAAGAAATTATTCAGGCTCTGCAGGCATGCACCAACAGCAGGGATCAGCTGCTGCTCCTGCTGCTGGCGGAAACCGGCTTCCGGATCGGAGAAATCCTGGGCGTGAATTACAGCAGGGATATAGACTATGAAAACCATACTCTTGGGGTATATTTCCGGGAGGATAATGAGAACCAGGCGCGTGCCAAGAATGCAGAATTCCGGAAAGCCAAAATTAGTGACGATACCTTTGATTTCCTGCTGCATTACCTGGCGGAATACCGGAACCTGCTGCAATACCAGAATTACCTGTTTATAAATATCTCCGGGGATACGGCAGGAAAGCCGCTGAAAGTCGACAGTGTCTATTCCATGCTGGACCGTGCAGCAGAAAAAACTGGAACCTTACTGACGCCGCATATGCTGCGAAGATATTTCGCAGTTACACGATGGAATGCAGAATGGCCCTTGGAATTGATAAGCCAAGCCCTGGGGCATAAGCATCTGGATACCACAATTCAATATCTTGGCATTATCGATGATAAACTGCTGGAGGCCAGCCGTGAGTTCTATGCCAAGCATTCCACCAATTACGGTATCGACAGGATACTATAGAAGCGGAGGTGATATTAGGTGCCTGCACAACAATTATTATTACCGGAATTAAAGGAGGATACAGAGCAACTTCAGAAACAGCTGGAATCAGAACTTGCTGATTGTACTGAAGTACAAATAGCTTATCGGATAAAGATAAAAAAATATATGTTAAAATACGGAATTTGGCATATATCAGATTTGGATTATACTAAACGGCAGTTATTCCGACAATTTTTGGCGGAAAAGATTAAGCCTAATAAATTTCGTGACTATGAGAAGGCATTTGATCAAATAAAACAGCATTCTATACGCGGCCAAACTAAAGTAATAAGTGGTAAAAATAATCAAATCAAATACGAAAATCATATATTATTCCTACCCTATCATCCGAATCAGGAACTGGTTAGTAAGTTGGACAGAGTACAAAGAAAAGATGAATTGTTATGGGATTTTAGCAGAAACGCTCCTGAGAAGATGAAGAGACAAGTTTTTCGTATTCTTCATTACTTTCTGGAGAATGATTTGGAACAGGAACTATTACGAAGCCATATTGATTCATTAAGAACTTTTTATGATTTTTGTGTGAAAGAATTAATGAATGATATAGAATTGCTTGAGCTTACTGACTTTCAAAGGTTTGCAGATAAGTTGAAAAGTGAAGGAAAGCCAAAAAATACATTAAGAATCGTGGATCTATGTAGAAAAATACTTTTTATCAATTCAGATGAGATCCATTGGGAAGCTCATATATGGTATCTGGAACGGTTGCATTTACTGCCAGAGAGGATGAATCCCTCAAATCCAGTGATATCATTTTCTTTTCTGGAAATTACGCATAAACGAAATCGGGAACTGCTGAAAAAATATATGCGCTATGGACTGGGAATGACAGAGCTGACAATTAATAATCTACGGCAAAATCTGAATTATTTACGTAGTTTTTTAACAGAAATCAAGATGGATAACAATACAGATATAAGTGCCATTTCAGGTGAACAGGTAGACATATATTTCCGTATACAACAGGAAAGGAATATTCAGGCGGGTACTTACAATAAAATTGTCATGATTATTCTTCATTTTTTTAACTTCCTGATGGCACATAGATATATCGAAAAGATTCCATTTTGTGCAGATTATTATTTGAAAAAAGTGGTACAGAAACATCACGACAGGAGTGTAGAGTTAAAAGTTTCACTGGAAATAATTCAAAAGCTTCCTAATTTTCCCTTGAATTTAAGATTGATGTATCTACACTTATGGGCCGTAGGGCTTAGGGTGAGTGAAGTATGTACACTTAAAGGAAATGCCTATTTTACACAGGGGATTGATGCCTGGATACAGGTTTATCAAATAAAAATGAAAAGTTATAAAAGGATTCCTATTCCTATGTCATTATATAGATTAATGAAGGTATATCTGAAAAAGTGTAATATAGGACAAGAAGATTATATATTTAAGAATAGGAAGGGCGGAGCTTATAATAATACTACCTTTCGGAGAAAAATGTTGAAATATTGTAATCTAAATTATATTCAGAATGGAGAATATATATTTCAATCTCATGATTATAGACATAGCGTAGCAACATTATTTTATGACAATGGAGTATCTTTACAGAGTGTTCGGGATTATCTGGGACATTTCTATGAGGAAATGACTCGGCAATATATAGATTATATGCCAAAAAAACTGGCCGATGCTAACGGAGATTATTTTAATAACCATGGCAGCCTTGCGGAAAGCCTGATAAAGAAAAAGAGGTGACATAATGGAAAACAAAATATATTTATTTGATTTATATCAGAAAGACACGTTAGTTCCCAAGAGTGTATCCCAAAATCCTTTTTATAATTTGGAGGGGATACCTTCGGTAGGTATGCAAGTGGAAATAATTGCTTTTATTAAATACAGAGCAGGTCAGGTAGCACTATCAACTCTTTTTGTCGAACGATATTATTTTAATAAGCTGGTTCTTTTTTTACAAAAAAAGGCTAAGCGGATTAAAAGTTTTAAAGATCGTAATATGGAAACCTGGTTACGACATTTAAAGGCATGGATGTTAGAAGAAGGAATCGCATTAACAAGTGAATATCATAATATATATGGTAGTTCAAACACAGGAAATTCCAGATTGATATGTTATGTAAGAAGTGTGGTAGAATTCTTACAGCAGAAAGATAATATAAACGAGCAGGAAAAGGATATATGGTATATTGATAAACTGGATATTTATGTAAAGACAAACCCAATAAAAAAATGTAAGACAATTAATTTTTCTAAGATTTTACAACCTGATATTAGAGAAGAATTAAAAAAAGGTATTTATCTCAATCTCAAAGTAGAAGCAATCGACTGTATACAGCATGAAATGTCTTCCATGAGGAAATTTTCAAGATTCTTAGCTGAAAAGCAGAAAAAGGTACGGTCTTGCCGGGATATAGACAGAGACGTAATAGAAGAATACTTAATATATTTACATACTGAGGAAACTTCAAACAAATATTTTCATGCGGAGCTAAACCGTCTCAGATGTATTCTGGAGAGTATAGGCAATATATGTGATTATCCAAATCTGGAAGGATTGTTTTTGAACAGTGATATCCCTTCCGCACATTGTCCAGAATTTAAGGTGTATTCAGATGAGGAATTGAAACGTCTGAATGCCTGTATTGTGAAAATGGACGAGCAGGTTGCCAGGGCAATGGTAATTCATCAAATGTTGGGCACCAGAATATCCGATACTCTGACGCTTGAAACTGATTGCCTCTATGAAAGCAGAGGAGAAAATATTATAAAAATCAGACAGATGAAAAGTAAGTCTTATGAGAAACCGATTAGTAAAGAACTGACTACGTTGATTCGTAAAGCGATAAAATATACCGAAAAATGGTATGGACTGACAAAATATATTTTTGTGGATGACAAAAATCCGGAAAAACCTTTACAATATACTACGATACAGAGCAGAGTGGTTACGATGATATACAGAGAGAATTTGAGGGATGATAATGGAAAAATATTTGGATTTGGCACACATATGTATCGGCATTATTACGGTGTAAAACTGACGGAAATGCATCTGGATGATTTTACAATAACAAAGCTGCTGGGGCATAGCGGTGTTCGGAATGTAAAATATTACAGACGAATGAGTAATGTGGTTCTGGCTGATGAAACGAGGGAAGTCAGACAGCTGTTGTCAGACATTATTCTGCAGAATTTAGATGGATGGGAGCCGGAGTATGAACAAATACGACAAGATGCTGATTTTAAATAAGAAAGCCAGCGATGAAAAAATTGAACGGGCGCGTAAAGCCATATTCGAGCTGATGGATGAGAATGAAAAGGTAACCATCCCAAAGCTGATGGAAAAGACCGGACTTTCCAGAGGGTTTTTCTACAAAAATCAGGTGGTAAGACAGGCCGTAGACAAGGCGTTGGAACAGCAGGCCGGTGTAAGCCATCCAAGAAAAAATATCCTTGATATGGCAATGAACAGTGAAATCTCAGCCCTTCACAAGCAGCTGAGGATCCTTCAGAGTGAAAAAGAGGAACTGCAGAAGGAAAATGAAAAACTAAGAAAGGCAATGGAGAAGAAGAACAGGGAGCTGCTTCGGAACCTGTAATATTATCTTTCATATAAGAACATAATTGAATACATATCCTGCGATTAACAGTTTAGATATAAAATGGCAGTTTCCGGGACTTGAATCTGCAGGATAGACAGAAAGAGATGAGGAATGGGTATGGCGAAGGTCATACCTGTTTCTTTCTGAAAATACGGATAAAATGAACAGTATACACACTTTTACATACCGTTAAAGCCAGCGTTTATGCGGGTTTGCAGGGGAGGGGTACATTTTATCGACGAACCGACCAACCATATGGATATCGTGGGAAAGGAGTCACTGGAGTCTATGCTGAAGGCGTATCCCGGCAGCGTGCTCTTTGTTTCCCACGACAGATATTTTGTGAAGGAAATTGCGGATTCCCTGCTGGTATTTGAGGATGGAACCGTTAATTATTATCCTTACGGCTATGAGCAATATTGGGAAAAATTGCGGGCGGACGAAAAAGAGCGGCAGGGGCCGCAGGAGGAGGGGAAAATACAGTCCGTTGGTAAAAATGCAGACATACCGGCAAAGGGCAGATGGCCGGAGATGGATGCAGTGGACGGCGAGTCTTCGCTCAAAAAGGAAAACAGCCGGAAGGGTTATAATCCGGGGAAAGAAGAAGCGAAGAGAAAACGCCGCCTGGAGCGGTTGGAAATGCTCATTGCACAGAAGGAAGAAGAGCTTGCGTCATATCAGGCACAGTGTAAGGATCCTTCGATTCAGTCGGATTATGAGAAGCTGATGGAGCTGGAGGAACTATGCGCAGCGGCGGATGAACAGTTGGAAGCGCTGATGACAGAGTGGGAAGAGAGCGGCAGATGCTGAAAAAATCCGGTTATACTTACATTAAGAAAAAAATTCTCCCCCTGACAGATAAATCTGTTTATGATCCCTCCTTATACAGTCAGAGACTAAAAAACGTTGCGAACGTCCTGTTAATAGGGCGGCAACGTTTTTCCTCTTCAGTGCGCCTGGCGGCGCATATAAGGATAACGTCAGAGATCTTCCGTATCAGGAACATTATACGGCGCTTAAGCGGATAATGTATGGTTTGAGCAGGACCGTCAGTAAGAAGCTCTTCTCCTGAATTCCGATGGAGAGATTCTTTCCTGCTTTTTGAAAACAGAACAAAAATAGCTGCAATTATTATAACCGGTCAGGCTGGCGGCTTCAGAAACGGATATGTTCGGGTCTGACAAGAGTATTTTAGCCTGTTGGATTCTTTTCATAGCAATATATTCAAATGGACGCAGATTCAAATATCTCTGGAATAGGCGGCAAAGGTACTGGGGAGAAATATGGACCAAAGAAGAAAGCTCTGCAAGAGTTAATTCCTTTGAATAATTTTCATCAATATAGGACTTTACGATTTGAAGAAGAGCATTCTCCTTTGGGGACTGCTCTTTTTTCTTTTTTACCCGACCGGCCGCATATAGTTCTGTAATCATTTCGTACAAAATGCTGGAAGCGGCAGCTTTACCCTCAGGTTCTTCTGTCTTAAGAACCGTAAAAATATTTCTGCATAAGGCCTCCGTTCTGGCTTTATTGCTGAAAGTACCTGTTTTGCATCTATCTAATTCTAACGTATCCAGAAGAGGCAGGGCGGCATTGCCTGAAAAAGCGATCCAGTATAATTCCCATTTTTCCGTAATCCTCCAATATTCATGCGGAATATCAGGAAGAAGATAAAAAAAATTCCCTTCTTTAATGCAACAGGTTTTATTATTTGTTTTCAGAAGCCCTTCTCCGCTGATACAGAAAAAAAGTTGTGGTAAAGGAAAGCCTTCCTTTCTTAAAACATGTGGTTGGTTGTCTTCATAACCGATACCAAAAACAATTAAAGGCAGATTAAGACTGAACGGATTCATAGGATAAAGAGAATGGCTCATATTCGTAACTCCTTGTTTCATATATTTATATAGAATAATATCATATGATTGAAATGCATACAATATAAGTCATATAATCTCTATATGCTGTATTTAAAATATTATATATGGAGGGAAAAATGGAATATTATTTTCATGGGTGAGAATTTTATGGAGGAGGAATTTGTCAAAACGATTCCGGTTCCCTCCCATTGGCAGCTGCAAGGCTATGACAAACCTGTTTACTTGAATATTCGCTATCCGATTTCCTATGATCCGCCTTTTGCGCCGGATAAGAATCCTGCAGGGGTATATCAGAGGCACTTTCATATGGAGCTGTCTGATGGTATGGAGCGGTATCTGAATTTCGAAGGGGGGGACAGCTGTTTTTATCTGTATATCAATAAACAATTTGCCGGTTACAATCAGGTGCCCTATATGACCAGTGAATTCTTTGGAATACAGAAAATCTGTATTTGTATAAGCGGTTTTTACGGACGGAGAATGAGACTGTTGGGGAAAAAATCGGAATCCGTACAATAGAAGTATCAGATGGCTGTATCAGACTGAATGGAACCGCAGTGAAGTTCAAAGGTGTAATCAGGCACGGCAGTGTGGAGGCCTCACATACAATAGATAATAAGGGAGACTATTCAGGAATTGCCCTTTTTGCCAATAATGAATTGTTTGAAAAAACGATTCTCGATCGAATTCAGATGATGGTAATAAGAGACAGAAACAGGACTTCTGTTTTGATTTGGTCTATGGGAAATGAGAGCGGCTATAGTAAGGCATTTGAGAAGGTCGCCAGATGGATCAGGGCGGAGAATCCTTCCAGGCTTGTTCATTATCAGAGTATGCATGAATTGGAAGGAGCACCCAAAGCAGTTGACAGCGAAGAAACCCTGGATATGGTTTTTGTTATGTATCCGGCCCCTGCCTGGATAGAAAAGGATTTCTGGAAAAGAAAAACGAGAAACGGCCGCTTATCCTTTGCGAATACTGCCATGCTGGGGAACGGATCGGGAGATTTGGAGGATTACTGGAACTTTTTTATATAATGAACAGACTGGGCGGAGGTTTTGTATGGGAGTGGTGTGACCAAGGCATTCTTTGTCTGAATTATAAACAGTCGGGAATAGGCTCCACAAGATGCGGTCCCGCTTTGGCTGAAAAGTATCAGTTTTGTGAAAAGGAATTTCAGGTACAGTTTCTTCTTTCAAAAAAGAAACTGGAAAGAGGTAGATATGAGAGAAATTAATTTATTTGACAAAACAGTCTTTTTGGGAACCGGGAACGGGGATCCGTCCAGCCATGAAAATGTAAAATGCAATTACAGGAGGGCATTTCACGGAAAGCTTCAGTCTATTTTTGCTGTATGTGGAAACACGGTTATTGAAGTAGAAATACAAAATATGCAAAAAGTAACGATTCAGTTATGAATTGTAATGGAATTATTTTAAATATAACTGGAAAAAATAGTTCCATTGAACTTTATATGGTAAATATAACTAAAAAAGCCTCTTTTATGCGGAGAAATTGTAAGATATGCTGAGGATACAGACGACGACAGGAAAGAAAACAGGAGGAGGGTGTGTATGGGCTGTTTTAAAAGAAAGTGTCAGAAAAATAAAAGGTATCATCAGCTGTATCTGCTCGCATTAATTCCATTTTTGTTTGTTTTGGTATTCAGTTATATTCCTATGGGAGGAATTTTGCTGGCATTTAAGGATTTCAGCATACGGAAGGGTATTTTTAAAAGTCCCTGGGCTGGTTTGAAATATTTCAGGCAGCTTTTTACGATTCCCATTTTTCCAACTATATTGAAAAATACCATTGTTTTAAGTCTGGAAAGCATGCTGTTTGGTTTCCCCTTTCCGATTATACTTGCGCTGGCTTTCAATGAAATCAGAAATGCACGCCTGAAGAAGACTCTGCAGACGATTTCTTTTGCACCTTATTTTATATCAACGGTAGTGGTAGTCAGTATGATTTTCCAGATGTTTTCTTATAGATATGGCGTGATTAATTCATTTTTGAATATGCTGGGAATAGAATCCGTAAATTTTACAGGCCGGGAGAATTTTTTTAAACCCGCCTATATTTTTTCCGGTATCTGGCAGGGGGCAGGCTATAGCTCTATTTTGTATATAGCAGCGCTGGCAAGCGTGGATGTTTCCTTGTATGAAGCTGCGGCAATAGACGGGGCCAGCAGGCTTCAGAGAGTCCTTCATGTGGATTTGCCATGTATTGCGCCTACCATCATTATAACGTTAATTTTGAATGCGGGAAATGTTTTAAGCATCGGATTTGAGAAGGCATATCTGCTGCAGAACCCGGCGAATTATAACGTATCTGAAATAATTGCGACTTATGTATATAAAACAGGTATAGAACAAGCGCAGTTCAGTTTTTCTACTGCGGTAGGCCTGTTTAATGCGGTGGTTAACTGTATTATGTTGGTTCTTGTAAATGCAATTGCCAATAAGTTCAGTGAGACAAGCCTGTTTTAAGGCGGATAGGAGCAAAATCGTGAAAAAAGGACATCATGCTTTAAAAAAGAATCGAATAAAAATGTCGACCGGTGACAGGGTTTATCTGTTTTTTGTTTATTTGTTTTTGCTTGTATTTACTATGTGTGTTTTATATCCGTTGCTTTATGTGGTGAGCTGTTCCTTTTCCAGTCCTGAGGCGCTGATACAGGGACGTGTCTTTTTCTGGCCTGTTGAACCGGGACTGCAGGGATATACGGCGGTATTCAAAAACAATAATGTATGGATGGGTTATTTTAATACCATTTTATATACGGTAACAGGTACAATAATCGGTACCGCGGTAACATTGATAGCTGCCTATGTACTCTCAAGAAGAGAATTTCCGCTACGCAGGCTCGTGACTTCCTTTTTTATGATTACCATGTTTATTAATGGGGGAACGATCCCTACGTATCTGTGGCTGAAGCAGATGCACGTGCTGGATACCATTTGGGCCATTGTGCTTCCGGGAGCGTTGAGCGTATGGATGGTGGTTGTCGGACGGACGTTTATTATGTCTTCCATTCCGGAAGAACTGTATGAAGCCACCTGCCTGGATGGTGGCAGCTATATTCAGTTTTTTGTTAAAGTAATACTGCCGCTGGCAAAGCCAATTATTGCGGTGATGGCGCTGAATTTTGCGCTGGGACACTGGAATTCTTATTATAGTGCGCTTGTTTATCTCAATCATGCGGATAAATATCCTCTTCAGATTGTTTTGAGGGATATCTTGATACAGAATTCGGTGGATGTAGCGGGAATGGCAGGCACGGATATTAATTCTCAACTACATAAGCAGTATTTGTCGGAGCTTCTGAAATATTCTTTGATTATTGTGTCCAGTCTGCCTTTGCTTGTGGTTTATCCGTTCCTGCAGAAATATTTTATTAAGGGAACAATGATTGGTTCGGTTAAAGGTTAGGTTTGATAAAGGAAAGGTAGCAGCAGTGATAAACTGTTACAAATAACAAAAAACAGGAGGAGAAGGTATGAAACTGAAAAAAATGCTTGCGGTATTACTGACAGCGGCGATGGTTCTTTCTATTGGGGCATGCGGTAAGAGCGGACAAGACGATGGATCTGTTCAGACGGAGGGTGCGGACAGTCAGGGCGCAGAAGCGGTACAGACAGAAGAAGAGGCGGCGGATGTATTCCCGCTGAAGGAGCCTGTTACCTTAACTGTGTTTATGTCACAAAACAGTGATGTTGTTGATTTGAAGGAAAACGTGGTGTATCAGGATCTGGTAGAGCATACCAAAATTGATTTTAATTTGATTACGGCACCGGGGCAGGATGCGGCCGAAAAGCTGAACCTGCTTCTTGCCAGCGGAGAATATCCGGACGTAATCATGGGGCCGACTCTTACGGCACAGGATTTGGAAAAGTACGGCGTACAGGAGGGGATCCTGCTTCCCCTGAATGATCTGATTGAGAAATATTGTCCCAATATTAAAGAGCGCCTGGAGGAACATCCAAACTGGAAAGAGGATATGACAAGTTCCGATGGTAACATTTATGGAATCCCTACAGTAGATTCCGGCGGCGTGGGCCATGTAAACAGTCCTATGAAATATTGGATTAATGAGGAATGGCTGAACAACCTGGAGCTTTCCATGCCGACTACGACAGAAGAGTTTAAAGAGGTTCTTCTTGCTTTTAAGAATGATGATCCTAACGGCAATGGTATTGCAGATGAAATTCCGCTAACTGGCTGCATTAATTCCTGGAATGCGGATCCCTACCTGTTTCTTCTGAATGCTTTCGGATATTTCAATACTAATTATTACTATCTCAAGGATGACACTATTCATACGATACTTGATCAGGATTACCTAAGGGAAGGGCTGCGCTATATGAATGATTTATATGCGAACGGTTTAATTGATCCGGCTGCATTTACGCAGGATAATTCCCAACTGACGGCTATCGGAAATAATGCGGATATTGAAATACTTGGTGTTTCCGGCGCAGGCCATGTGGGAATGCTGCTCGATATTAATAATGTGGAGCGTTATCATAAATATGCGATGATGCTTCCGTTGAAAGGTCCGGACGGTTATCAGGCGATTCCTTATGATAAATCAATATCATTAAGCGGATCCAATTTTACAATTACAGATGCCTGTGAGCATCCGGAAATTGCAATACAGATTGCGGATTTGTTCAGTACGGCGGAATGGACAATGAAAGGCCAGGTAGGAATCCAGGGTAAGGAATGGGATTATGCGGATGAGGGTACCTTTGGAATGGATGGTGTAACTCCTGCCGTATATAAGTTCCTGGTTTATGAAACTCCGGGACAGGTAGTAGATGCGTGGTGGGGAACCTATCGTGGCATGGAACCTGACTGGAAGGTTCTTGTCCAGACAGATGGAGATATTATGGATCCTGCTAATTTTGAATCCAGGCTTTATCAGGAGACCATGAAGCTTATGCCCTATGCGGCGGATGTGGATACCATGCCGTCCCTGGTATATTCCGGTGATGACAGCGCCACCTTCACGCAGTATAAAACCGCAGTTGATGATTATGTTAAAATTGCGATAGTGGACTTCATTACGGGAAAGAGGAATGTGGATAAGGATTGGGAGAGCTATCTAAGTGATCTTGACAGACTGGGGTATGGTAAGATGATCGAACTGATCCAGACAACCTACAACGCAAAGCAGTAAGAAATTTTTTAAATCATAGGCTTACCGTAATCTATGCTCAGGCGTGGATTACGGTATACTGTTATTTATATCTGCTTGAGATTTTACAGGACAGAGGCTAAAATAAAGCTCAGGAGGCGATATATGAAATTCGAAAGCTATATATCCAATATCAAAAACAGACCCGTTTTTGTACGGTTCCTGGGCAATATGTTTCTGGTTCTTTTCATTCCGTTTCTGCTCCTGCTTGTTGTATATTTCAGCCTGAATGCAAAACTTAAGACGCAGACGTATGAACGGAATCTGGGGATATTGGAAAGCAGTGTGGAGAAAATGGAACTGCTTTATGACAATATGGATCAGATCAGTTATTATTTAAGTGAAAATTCCGAGATAATTAATTTCTATAATCTGGATACTTTTTCATTTAGTTACCATGCCTCTGATGTATTAAGGGCGCAGAAAGTATTGTCCGCGATACGGGTGGGAAACAACGACATATTGAATATCCAGCTGTATTCAAAGCAGAGTGGAATAGTAATCGATTATTTTACCAATGCGCTTTATTTTGATCGCTATTATGGGAGCAGTTTTTATATGGATGGTATGGACGGAGAGCAGTTTAAGACAAACTATCTGGAATCACAGGACAATGTTTCCTATAATCATGGCGCTGCAACAATGAATAAGAGTTATAACGAAGTGCTGGTATACAGCAGACGTCACATCAGTTCCAATGGCCGGAACATAGCCGGAAAGCTGTTGTTCTATGTGAATAAAAAACGACTGCTGCAGTTTTTTGCGCCGTTGGAATATCATGATGAGGGTTTTATTTATATGCTGGATGAGAAGGATAACCTTATATTCAGTAATAATCTGACCAATTATGAAGCTGGACACATAGATACCTCCGAGTTAGTGGACAACAGCGGATATATAAATATGAATGTTAATGGGAAAGAAATGTTTGTCACCTACTATCGGAGTAAGAACCGGGACTGGCTGTGTGTGGAGGCAGTTCCGGCCGCCAGTCTGCTTGCCGTGACGGGAGGATTTCGCAAACTGATGCTTCTGCTGCTGCTGCTTGCTGTAATGGTAGGGGTAAGCCTGGTTCTTCTTGTGGCCAAAAAACTTGCGGCTCCCATGATTGAAATAGGAAATGCGCTGGGGAGTAAGGGGAAAAAAGTCCCCATGGAAGAGTATGTGGATGAAATAAAAGTTCTGGTGGAACGAAATTCTGCTTTGATGGATAGAATGCAGCAGCAGGTTGCCGTTATGCGGACTGATGCCTTTAATAAATTTTTAACAGGAGAATGCGGCAGTGAAGAAGAGACGAGAGAGATTCTGGATAAAATCGGCCTGAAAAGCAGCGCGGCACATTATGTAATTCTCCTGGTAAGCTGTAATGACATAAATGTTGATGCAAGACTGGAGGACATCAGTGCACAGAAAGTATTTCTGGAAAATATAATCAGGGAACAAAAATTTGATGAAATACAGGATATTTATCATATTGATTTTGCAAGAATGGTAGTGTTTATGGCTTCCATGGATGTTTCCGCCAGGAGAGTCAGAGAAAGGGCGGAGGAGCTGATCTGTGTTGTAAAGGATACCATAGCCGGGGATGCCTTTTATAGTATATCGGTAGGCGGGGATGTGGCGGATGACATCCTTAAGCTGCCCGGAGCATTTGTTCATTCCCAGAAGGCCCTGAGTATTCCTCAGAATGTATTCGGCACTCATAAAGTGCAATGGTATGATCGGGCAAAACAGTACCTGGATATGGAGACTTATGAGATGAATATGCAGGAAAAAAATGTATCACTGCAGAATTTGGTATTAACGGATAAAATCAAAAAATATATTAATGAGAATTACAACGATCCGCAGCTTTCCCTGAGCCTGGTAGGAGAGGAATTCTGTATTACAGAAGTTTATCTGTCCAAGCTGTTTAAGCAGACTACGGGAGAAAATTTTTCCAAGTATATAGAAGGAATCCGTATGGAAAGAGCAAAGGAGCTAATGGAACAGAAGAAAAAAGTGTCAGAGATTGCAGTCCTTGTGGGCTATAATTCTCCCCAGGTATTCCGCAGGGCTTGGAAACGGTATTATGGGGATACGCCTTAGTACGATGGAGCAGTCCAGATTATAGGTTCCATATAGTAAAAATAATTCAAGGGAAAAAGAGGAGAAAATATTCATGGAAAGAAATGAAAATCTGAAGTGGTGGAAAGAATCAAAGCTGGGGCTTTTTATTCATTGGGGATTATACAGTATCCTGGGGCAGGGCGAATGGGTGATGTATACCAGGAGAATTCCTGTGGGAGAATACGAAAAGCTGGCCTCCCGTTTCAATCCGGAGAAATTCAATGCGGATGAATGGGTAAAATTTGCAAAAGAGAATGGTATGAAATACATTATAATTACAGCAAAGCATCATGACGGTTTTTCCATGTTTCATACAGAGGTCAGCCCATATAATATAGTGGATGCCACACCATTTGGCAGGGATCCTCTTGCGGAGCTTGCGAAAGCCTGCCGCAGAGAAGGGCTGAAACTGGGCTTTTATTATTCCCATGTGAGGGAGTGGTGCCATCCCAAAGCAGCAAGCTTTGAGAAGAAGGGACGGGGGGATCTCTATGGCAATTATGGAAACTTTTGGGATTATCCGAATGAAAATAAGAAGGATCTGCAGACATATATCGATGAATTTGATATGCCCCAGATAAAAGAATTACTGACCCAATATGGGGATGTACTTACCATATGGTTTGATACGCCTTCCCAGATATCACCCAATCAGGGGATGCAGATAAGAAGGCTGGTTTATGAGACTCAGGACGGCTGTCTGGTAAACAGCAGACTTTCCGAAGAGATTGAGACAGATTATATGACTATGGCTGATGATGCGATTCCGGCTTCCGGTCTTGATATTCCCTGGGAAACACCTATGACGACCCATAATGGTTGGGGATATGTGGAAGGGGCTGACTATAAAGGCGGTGAAGAGACAATCAGGAAAATTGCGGAAGTTGCCGGTAAAGGCGGAAACCTTCTCATTAATGTGGGGCCGGATGCAAAGGGACTGATACCTGATGAGGCGAAGAAAGAATTCTGTAAAATAGGGAATTGGCTTAAAGTAAATGGGGAAGCAGTCTATGGGACCGTGGCAGCCGGATTCCCTTATAAGCCCCAATGGGGATATGTGACACGAAAGGGTAATTCTCTGTATCTGATTATTACGGAACAAGCGGAGGGAACGATTGCCCTGACCGGACTGGAAAGCAGGGCGGGAAAATGTGTCCTGACAGGTAATGAAAAGGAACTTTCCTTCAGACAGGCAGGAGACCGGCTGGAAATTGACTGGAATAATGCGGATAATACCGTCAGGGTGATCCAGGTAACCTTCCCGGATGGACTTCAAATAAGACAGGGGATATATGCAGGGGAAGATGGTTCTGTGGAACTGACTACGCAGGCTGCCTGCTTACATAAAGAATACCCTTACTCACAGATGGAAATAAAAGGAGGAATTACCGAACTGTGGTGGAATGAACAGGATTATATGTCCTGGAAATTTGATACACAGGAACAGGCGGAATACGAACTGAAGCTGGTATGGGATGCAAAAGGTTTCTGGGGGATTGAGGATCTGGGACATGAACTTAAAATAAGGCTTGATGGTAAGGAATATCGTGTGACTGTAACAGATGCTTCACCGGAGGCGGACGGAATCCGTTATATATCTGCCGGGCTGCTTGCCCTGAAGCCTGGCTGTCATGAACTATATCTTATACCGGAGCACATAGTTATGAAACAGCTTATGGGGCTTCGGGTAAGGGGAATGAGGCTTGAAAAAATCTGAGATAATAAAAATGGAGATTAAAAAAATGGATAGTAACCAACTGGATAAAAAACTTGTGAATATTGTACCAAGCAGCCGTCAGATAGCTCAGCAGCAGATGGAATTTTATAGTTTTGTGCATTTTACGGTAAATACGTTTACCGGAAAAGAATGGGGAGACGGTACGGAGGAGGAAGCCATTTTCAATCCGGAAAATTTTGACGCGGATCAATGGGTGGATGCAATAAAGGATGCAGGTATGAAGGGGCTTATACTTACCTGTAAGCATCATGACGGTTTCTGTCTCTGGCCCAGCAGGTTTACGGAACACACCATTGCAGGCAGTCCGTATAAGAACGGAAAAGGGGATATTGTGAGAGAAGTGTCCGAAGCCTGTTGGAAAGGAGGAATCCGGTTTGGTATATATCTGTCTCCGTGGGACAGAAATAATAAGGCCTACGGTTATGGGAAAGCTTATGATGATTATTTTGTCGATCAGCTTACGGAGCTTCTTACCGGATATGGAGAAATCTGTTCCGTGTGGTTTGACGGGGCCTGTGGAGAAGGGGAAAACGGTAAAAAACAAAGCTACGACTGGAATCGGTATTATGAGGTAATCCGTCATTTACAGCCAAACGCCTGTATCCATGTCTGCGGTCCGGATGTCAGGTGGTGCGGCAATGAAGCAGGCGATACCAGGCCTGCGGAATGGAGCGTAGTGCCAAAGCGGACCAGCGAGACGGAAAAAATTGCGGAAGAGAGCCAGCAGGCAGATGATACACAGTTCAGGGAGAGAAAAATAAAGGCATGTGATCAGGATCTTGGCAGCAGAGAAGCGCTGGAAGGGGAAGCGGAATTGATCTGGTATCCGGCGGAGGTTAATACTTCTATCCGGCCGGGCTGGTTTTATCATGAAGAAGAGGACGATAAGGTGCGTTCCCTGGAGGAACTGCTACATATTTACTATAATTCAGTAGGCGGAAACGCAACTTTTCTTTTAAATATTCCGCCGGCAAAGAGCGGCCGGTTCCATGAAAAAGATGTGGCCCGCCTGAGGGAGTTGGGAGAGTATCTGAGGAAGACATTTGCAGTAAATCTGCTGGAGAAAGCTCAAATTACTGTTGACTGCCAGGAAGACGGACATGGGATAGAAGGGGCGCGTACGGATGATTATGACTCGTTCTATAAAGGAGAGGACGGCGTGCGGCAGGCGGATATTACAGTAACTTTTCCTTATCCTGTGAAGCTGTCCCATGTGGTATTGAAGGAAAATATCAGAATGAGCCAGCGTATTGAATGTTTTGAAATTGCTGATGAAAAGGAGAATATCCTGTACCGGGGAAATACGGTTGGATATAAGCGGATCGCGGCATTTCCGGAAACGGAAACAGAGGTGCTGCATATTCGGATACTGGACTCCAGAGTATGTCCTACTCTTTCTTTCCTGGGTGTTTACTGATATAACGGAAGTATAGTCAATAGTAGAAAACCTGTTCGCTGTATATGGGAGTTTTTCCGGGAAGCCGGCAGCTCCTCTGCAGAGAACAGGTTTTTTTAGTCGGAATTGTTACAGTATAAGTCGTTTTCCTTATGTACAGGCTAAATGATGTAAAATAGACTGAAAGGGTAATAATAGGAAGCAAGCGAGGGGGAATAAATTTGAAACTATTAGGAAGATTTACTTTGGAATATAGAAAATCCATATACACAAAGGTTTTGCTTTCCATATTAATCGCATTAATTATCATTATTTTCCTCATGGAGATGTCTAATTTTTATGTCCTGAAACAGTATCGGCAGAGGGCGGAAGAAATGTACCAGAATTCCCTGGAGCTTTACAGTGGTTTCTGGGCCGATAAATTGAGGACCGTCAATAATTCCCTTCTGTCAGTCATCAGCTATGACGGCGGTGAAGAATATAATAATATCTGTGAATCAGAGGACAGGCTTCTTGTAGAGACCAGTAAAATAGAATTATTGGATAAATTAATTGATATTGCCAATATGCATGATAATCAGGTCTGTCTTTTCGCGTATGTCCCGGAACGCAGTATTTTTATTCGTTCGGCCGGACATGCAGGAAATTATGCCGAAAATCTGGAAAATGAGAAATCGGTTAAAGGCTATATCGAAGAAGAAAATATCAGGAACGGCAACAATTGGAGTCTGATGGAAAGCGGAGGAAAATATTATTTCCTGCAGATATACCATATGTTCAATGGTTATGTAGGAGCCTATGTGGAATGCAATATTATACTGGAAGATATGATGAGCGGGAGCAAGGCATCGGAAGCTGCCGCTATCCTGGATGGCAGTGATGCCGTGATAACAAGTATTGGGAAAGAACTGGATTACTCGACAGCTGTAGTGTTTAAGGATGAATTGCAGCAGACCGCGTACAATTTAGGCGCGATTGTATCCCAGACGAAGCTGTACAGTGAACGGGATTATCTTTGGCTGTTAACCGTTTGCGCCATACTGATTGGCTGCATAATAATCCTTTCGGTATTACAATTTCAGAAAAAAGTAGTTTTCAGTCCACTGAACAGGCTGAAGAATGCGATGGAGGCATTCAGCGAAGGGCATACGGAAGTCCGCCTGCAGGATTATCCCAGAAATAATGAAATCAAGGTGCTGTATGAAACCTTTAATCATATGGCAGGACAGATAATGAAGCTGAAGATTGATATTTATGAAAACATGCTGGATAAGCAGCGGATTCAGAGCAGTTTTTTACGGGTACAGATCCAGCCGCATTTTTATACGAATATTCTAAACCTGATATATGGCCTGGCTGAAGTAAAAGACTATGAAGGGATTCAGGAACTGGCAGTATATATGTCCAGATATTTTCGATATCTTCTTAGTACAAAAAATGATTTTGTCAAACTGCAGCAGGAAATGGATTGTATCAGGGATTATGTCAAAATTCAGCAGATCCGATATCCAGACTGTCTTGCATTATCGCTTGTGTGTGAAGAAGACAGCAGGGAGGAACTTATCCCACCGTTGCTGCTGCAGACCTTTATTGAAAATAGCATCAAACATAATATTACATTGGTTCCGGTGCTCCATATTCAAATATCGGTCAGAAAACATCCGTATCATCTGGCATTCTCAATTGCGGATAATGGGATAGGGTTCAGGCAGGAGGTTCTTATGAAGCTGAATGCAGGAGAGGATATTGAAGAAAACGGCAGGCATATCGGGATCGTAAATGTGAAAAAGCGGCTGGAACTTCTATATCCTGATAAAGCAAATATAAGAATAAGAAACAGAGGACAGGGAGCAGTTGTTTATATACGGATTCCTCAGAGAAAGGAAGAATAATCAAATGAATATATTGGTAGTTGATGATGAAGTGGCTGTTATACAGATACTAAAAAGGGCTATATGTTGGGAAGAATTGGGTATTGACAAAGTATTTACTGCTTATAATTCTCAAGAGGCAAAGCGGATTATTACAGAAGAAAAAATAGAAATTGTAATCAGTGATATTGAAATGCCGCAGGAAAATGGAATACAGCTTCTTACCTGGGTCCAGCAAAAATATCCCCGGATTATTAATATAATTCTGACGGGATTTCCGGACTTTAATTATGCAAAAGATGCTATATCAATAGGTGTTTTCAAATTCCTGCTGAAACCGGTTATATTTGCGGAGCTTAAACAGGTAATTACAGAGGCTGTGGAATATATAGAGGAGGAAAAACGTAAGGAAATACAAAGAAAATATGGGGAGTATTATGAGAATAACAGGGTAAAGACGGAAAAAATATTTTACAGGGATTTGATATCTGAGGAGATTTTGCCGTTTGAAGGCTATATTGAGAAGGAAATCAGCAGAAGAGGAATGCAGGAAGAAGCGCTTCAGCTTAAAAATATGATTCTGCTTCGGCTTGATAACAGGGAGAAAAAAACGGAGGAAGGATCGGTTCTGTATTTTGCTTTGGAGAATATTGCGGAAGAACTGTATCCGGAAACCCTTATGTTTGAATATAACAAGGATATGCTGTGGCTGATAAAAGACAGTGATGGCAGAAGGGATGCAGAGGAAATGTCCCGGGTATATCTCGATAAGGTGCTAAAATATCTGAAATGTGACTTGTATGCATATTATACCAATATATTGCAGCTGGAAGAAGCGGCGCAAAGATACTGTATGCTTAAACTGGCATCCAAAGAATTTTTTAAAGTACACCAAAAGATATATTATGCTGACAAATGGTTTGGAGATATGCTGGAGGCAGCTCCTTTGATAAGCGGCAGAAACAGTATAGGAAGTGATACGATCCGCATTCTTAGGGAATATCTGGAGCAGCATTACAACGAAGCCATTAACAGAAAGGCTGTTGAGGAGTTGGTTCACATGAATCAGGACTATCTTAACAGATGCTTTAAGCGTGCTACAGGATATACTCTGATGGAGTATGTACAGCACTTCCGAATACTCAAGGCAAAAGAATTTCTGATTGATGAGAGTAAATCAATCAGTGAGATAGGCGGTCTGGTGGGCTACGAATCGCCTCCGTATTTCTCTAAAATATTTAAGAAATGTACGGGGATAACTCCGGCGGAATACCGCAGCAGCCTGACAGATTTAGGCAGATAAAACAGAAGCATTTAAGAAGTCGGGATCCTTACATGGCCGGTCGGTTTTGTTCTTGTGACAGAAAAGCCCGGCTATTATACTGGAAACAAACAAAGGCCTTTGCAGCAGCAAAAATGAATTTAAACAGGAAACAGGAGGATTTATGATGAAAAAGAGAATACATCTTTTGTCACTGGCAGTTAGTGCGGCATTGATTCTTGGTGCATGCGGCAACAGTTCAGGCGCTGAAACGACACCCCCGGATACGGGAGATTCAAAACCGGCCGGGGAGACCACTCAGGCGCAGGGGATAGAAGAAAATGGTGATTCCGTTTTAAAAGATGGAAGCTTGACGGAAATATGGGTGACCTTTCCGGCTACAAGTTCTGCACCGGCCAGCCTTTCTGAGGTAGAGGATGCAATCAATGCTAAAGTGAGCGGAACAATGGATGCGGTGATTAAGCTTAAGGTACTGGAATGGGGAACCTATACGGATCAGACAAATCTGATGCTTTCCAGCGGAGAAAAAATGGATTTGTTTTTCTCATACTCAGGAACAAAGGATTATGTCAATAAAGGGCAGCTCACACCGATTACCGGGCTTATAGATGTGTACGGAAAAGATTTGCAGGAAGCAATGGGAAAATACATTGATGCCTGTTATGTAGGTGATGAATTATACGGAGTGCCTACTTTCAGAGATCTGGCAACGCAGGCAGGACTTGTATGCAGAAAAGATATCCTGGAAGAAACAGGTATGAGTGCAGAACAGATAAAGACTTTGGATGATGTAGAAAAGCTGTTTACAAAAGTGAAGGAGCTGCATCCTGAAATGTCCCTGCTGGTAAGCTCGGAACCGAAAAGAGGGCCGCTGGCGAATATAAACAGAGGACTTTTTGATATGATACAGTCCGGTGTAGGGGTATATATGAATGATAATGACGGACATATAGATATTGTGAATACCTATGAGACGCCGGAATACATGGAACTTGCCCAAAAGGCGCTGGATTGGAACAAAAAGGGATATTTTATTGCGGATTCCACTACGATTACGGATGTCAGGCAAGATTTGATTAAGGCCGGTAACTGCTTTGGTTATATCGGAAATTCCCATCCCGGGACAACCACACAGGAGACTATGAATACGGGAATGGATATGGTAACGATTCCTTTAACGGACCGTATACTGACAACATCCGGGGTCAATTTCGGACAATGGACACTGCCTGCTGCCTGTGAATCACCTGAAAAAGCGCTTGCGTTTCTGAATATTCTTTATTCGGATCCGGAGGTCCAGAATCTGTTCCGTTATGGTATTGAAGGGAAAGATTATGTAGTAAAAGAGGGCGAAATCGCAGGTTATCCGGATGGCGTGAATAACAGTAATGTGGGCTGGACAAATGAATCCTGGATTACAGGTAATGCGGCGATCGGATATGCTTGGGAAACGGATCCTGAGAATGTTTGGGAAGAATATCAAAACTATAATGATACGGCAAAGGTTTCTCCTTTATATGGTTTTATCTTTGACAGCTCCAAAGTAAAAAATGAAATAGTTGCCATTGCAAATGTTATCGATAAATATCAGGGAATTGTGGAAGCAGGGCTGAATGATCCGGAAAGTACCGTCGCAAAATTTAATGAAGAACTCAGGGCCGCAGGAATTCAGAAAATAGTGGATGAGATGCAGGCACAGACAGATGCCTGGGCAGCAGGAAAGTAAAGGATGGAATGTAAGGTGTCGGGACGAAAAAAAAACTACAGGAAGTTTATACCTTTTTATCTTATGCTGCTTCCGGGATTCGTATATCTGCTGATTAATAACTATATTCCCATGCTGGGAGTGGTAATTGCCTTTAAGGATTTGAATTTTACCAAAGGTATTCTGGGGAGTGACTGGGTAGGGTTCTCCAACTTTGAATACCTGTTTAAAACACCGGATGCATTGCGAATAACTAGGAATACCCTTGGCTACAACTGTGCTTTTATTGTGGTAAATCTGATAGCGGCGGTTGCCATTGCCATCATTCTGAGTGAAATAAGGAATAAAAGGTGCGTAAAGGTATACCAGACCCTCATATTGCTGCCCTATCTGATTTCCATGGTAATTGTCAGCTATCTGTCCTATGCTTTTCTGAGCGGACAGACAGGATTTATCAATGGTTTGTTAAGAAGTCTTGGCATGGAAGAAATATCTTTTTACTCAGAACCAAAGTACTGGCCGTTTATCCTGATTTTTATTAACTGCTGGAAGGGTGCGGGGTATTCATCCATCATATATCTGGCCTCTATACTGGGAATTGATCAGGAACTGTATGAAGCAGCGGCTATTGACGGAGCTTCCAAGTGGAAAGAGATCAGGCATATCACGCTTCCGCTTCTAAAACCTACTATGATAACCCTTACTTTAATGAGTATCGGCCGTATTTTTTATTCTGATTTCGGACTGTTTTATCAGGTGCCTATGAATTCTGGAGCATTGATTGATATTACAAATACGATTGATACTTATGTATATCGCGGGCTGATTAATATGGGGGATGTCAGTATGTCTTCGGCAGCCTGTGTATATCAGTCGCTGGTAGGATTTATTCTTGTAGTGGCAGCAAACCATGTGACTAAAAAATACAGCAGAGAGAACGCCTTGTTCTGACAGGAAGAAGCGGAAAAAGTAGATTTTCCGCTTCTTTATAAAGAAAATGGAGCAAAAATGAAAAGTAAAAATGAACAAAGATTTCAAATGGGTGCAAACCTTGCTATGGCGCTGGTTGCTTTGATAATGGTAATACCGTTTATTCTTTTGGTGATGTCTTCTCTTACCAGTAATACTGAGATTACCCTGCATGGGTATACTTTTTTCCCAAAAGAATTCAGCCTGGAAGCCTATCAGTATATATGGAATGAAAGAACCCAGATTTTCAAGGCGTACGGAATAACCATATTGGTAACAATATTGGGTACCGCCGTAGGACTCTGTCTGACAATTCTGTATGCATATGCGCTTTCGCAGCCGGCTTTTCCGGGAAAGACCTTTTTTGCCTTTTATCTGTTTTTTACCATGTTGTTTAACGGAGGGCTTGTACCTACATATATCATGTATACGCGCTATCTTCATATCAAAAATACATTATGGGCCTTGATTATACCGGGGCTTTTAATGAGCGCTTTCAATGTAATACTGGTACGGACCTTCCTGCAGAATAATGTTCCATTATCGCTGCTGGAAGCGGCCAGGATAGACGGAGCAGGTGAATTTAAAATATTCAGGAAGGTAGTGCTTCCTTTGGCGAAACCCATTATTGCGACAGTGGGACTGTTCATTGGAGTTGCTTATTGGAATGACTGGACGAATGGTTTGTACTATGTAACGGATGCCAAACTGTTCAGCGTACAGCAGATGCTGAATAATATGCTGAAAAATATAGAATATCTTTCCCAAAACCCAAATTCCCAGATAAATACATCGAATATGGCAGCCAGCATACCGCAGGCATCCGTCAGAATGGCAATTGCACTGGTTGGTATCCTGCCGATACTTGTAATCTATCCTTTTGTGCAGAAGTATTTCGTTAAGGGTATTGCAATCGGGGCGGTTAAGGGATAGGTATTTACGAGAAATCGAAACAAATGGTACAGATTGAAAAGAGGAGGATGAGGATGGCACTATATACAGGTACAAATTATCACCCCCACGACTGGACACCGGAACGTTGGGAAAAGGACATTGCCTTAATGAAAAAAGCCGGCTTCCAGGTAGTGAGGCTGGGACATTTATGCTGGGACAGCTATGAACCCGGGGATGGGATATATACATTTGAATGGTTTGATAATGTAATGGATGCCTTTTACAAGGCGGGAATTCAGGTTTTTCTGGATATATCCATGAGGCCGGCGCCGGTATGGGTACATAAGCTGTGTCCTGGCTGTGATATATTTTCGCCGGATGGGAACCGGCAGGCGGCACTGAGACGGTATATGGAGGATGTGGATGATCCGGATTATCAGTACTATGCACTACGGTTTGCGAAGATATTGATACGCAGATATAAAGATCATCCGGCGTTGATGGCGTTTGGTCTGTGTAATGAGCAGGGGGCAGGCTATATTTCTTATTCAGATGCAGCAAAGCTGCGTTTCCGGGAGTGGCTGCGTAAAAAATATGGAAATATCAATTCCTTAAATAAGGCATGGAATACACAGCGATGGAGCAGACGACTGTCCTCTTTTGATGAGGTGTTTCTTCCCAAGAATGAAATTGAAGTAGGGTCTCCTGAAAGCTATCTTGATATGAGAAGATTTTTCGGTGACGGTGTATTGGGATTTATGATAAAACTGAAAGAACTTGTGGAGCAGGAGGCACCGGGAAAGATGCATTCCAGCAATCATGTGGCGGAAGGAAGTACGCCTGGATTTGATTATCTGAAAGGCTGCCGGGATTTTGTGGATTATCCCGGAATCGGTTTTTATCCTGACATCGATCCTTCGGATGAAAATTCACTCATGTACGCTTTGATGTTTATGCAGCACAGGCTGGCTGAACTGAATAAGCCTATGTGGTGTATTGAATTTCAGACTGGTAATTTTGGCTGTTATGCAGGAAATGAAGGGGTACTCAGAATGTATGCACTGCTTTGCCTGGCATACCGTACACAGATGGTACTGGCATGGACCTGGAGAAGTATGCTGGGGGGAGAAGAGCAGTTTTTCTTTGGCCTGCTGGATCATGATGGTACCAGCAGCAGAAAATATGAGGAGTTTGCCCATATTGCATCGGATTATAAGGTACTGGAAGGCTATGGATTTCCTTATCTTCCAATACCTGAAGCTGCGGTGGCATATTGCTATGAAAATATTCCTGTATATGAATATGGCACATATTTTTACAGGACACCGTATAAACAGCAGATTGTGGATGCGTTCAAGGTATTCCATTACAGAAATCTGGATTGTAATTTTGTGGATTTGCGTAATATGTCAGGCTGCTATAAGTTTTTGGTAATTCCGGGACATGCAATCATGTCTTCTCAGATGGCGGAGAAAGTGAAGGATTTTGTTGCAGACGGAGGAATTGCGGTGATGACAGCCTATTCTGCCAAAGTGGACGAGACTAATACGGTATTTGATACGTTTCAGCCGGGCTTTTTGTCAGATGTATTTGGTATCCGTATAGCGGGATTTGAACGTACACAGATACATATGCCAGGAGAATGGGAAACGGTAAAAAAGAAAAATTTCATAATAAAGAAATGTAATACGATTGCTGACAGTATGGTCTGTGATGAAATAACGGAGCAGGTTTGTTATGAAACTTCGTATTGGGAAGAGCTTGAATTGAAGACAGCCCAGATTTATGCTCATTATGAAGGGGATGTGGACGCATGTGCAGTATCGGTGAACCAGTATGGAAAAGGAAAAGCTTATTATACCTGCGCAGAGACGAATTTTCAGCTGCTAAACTGGTTATATGGGGAAATTGCCGAAGAAGAAGGACTTTGCCCGGGGATAGATGTACCTAAAGGAGTTGTCGCGAGAAAGATTACCAATACACAAACCCTTTATGTAAATACAACGGGAACAGAGAAAAAAATCAGGCTGGATAATTGCGGCAGAGCAGTTTTAAAAGGGAAGCATCTGACAAAAGAACTGCTGCTTGCTCCTTTTGACGGAGAACTGGTAGTCAGATGATGACGGAAGATAAAAGGAAGCATTTTTACAGCAATAGGGGATCCAATATACGATTCAGGTATTTCGTAACAAGTTGGCAGCGGCAGCTTTCTGTCAGGAACATGTACGGGAAATAGCTGGTCCTACTGGCAAAATTTTTCTCGCCTTGAAGGAAAATTAGTTTATAATAGGGGTAAGAAAATTATAGCTGCGTTAAAGGATATATGCGGTATGAGTCAGTAAATTTTAAACAGAACCATAAAAGAGGATTCAGGAAAAGAGAGGGAACGGTAATGGAAACGAAATATATAAAGGAAGAGAGAATGACACCGGTTCCTTCCCTCTGTGACACAGTGGCGGCGGGAGGGAGGCCCATATGTCCACGAGGAATACCGTATCCTGCATGGCCCAGAGCCAGGCTGCCGGTACGGCAGCGGCACTTTGTGTCAGACTGAAAAAGGATAATGTGAGAGAACTTCCGTATCAGGAGCTGTATATGGCGTTTAAAGCGGATAAGGTGTGGTTTGATCAGGAGCGTTTGTAAGAAGTATATTTGGGAGAGATCGGATGCAAAGCAGCAGGCTGGAACGCACGATTAACAGGATGAAAGAGGATATGGGCGGCCGCGGGGACCGGGAAACGGAGGGGATGGGACGGTTCCTTCTGAAGGACAGGGAGGGCGGCCATATCAAAAATCTGGAGGATCCGTTTGGTGTCAGCCTGATATCTGTCAGCGCTGCCGGCGAAGTAGACTATATTATCATGCAGCATGAGGAATGCCGGCGGCTGAAAACACAGATGGAACAGATTCTGGAAAAAAAGATGTATGCGCTTCACAGACATAATTACTATGAACTTCTGTACGTATCTTACGGAGAAATGGTCCAGAGGGTGGAAGGCCGGCTTTTTACCGGAAAAAAGGGGAGCTTCTGCCTGTTGGACAGGAATACCATGCATCTGGAAGAATCGCTGAATCTGGCTGCGGAGGGAGAGGAAAAGCAGGGAGCGGAGATTATCTATTTGTGCATATCCCGCGGGCTGATGAAGAAGCTTTTGGAACCGATGCGGGATAAGTCCGGGGTCCTGGGGCAGTTTTACAGTGGTTTTGTGAAAACGGAAAATGAGAATCTGAAAGGCTGTATTACCTTTGAAAAAAGAGCCTGCACAGAAAAGCAGGATGCCATGATAGCGGATATTCTGTGGGAAATGTATGCGCATGAGCCTGGGTATGAAATGGTGGTACAGGGGTATCTGCTCCGCCTTCTGTCCGGCCTCTGCGAGGAAACGGTATTCGGCTGCGCGCTGGAGACGGTCCGTATCCGGAAGGATTCCCGGCTTGCGGAGTCAGTCATGTGTTATCTGCGGGATAACAGAAGGCGGATAACCCGGAAAGAACTGACGGAGCGGTTTCACTATAATGAGGATTATCTGAGCAGGGTAGTGCGGAAATATACGGGGGTTTCCCTGAAAAATTATATGGAAGATCTGCTTTTGGAGGAGGCGGAACATCTGCTGCTGACAGAAACAATGAGTGTGAATGAGATCATGAAACGTCTGGGTTATGATAATGAAACCTTTTTTTATCAGCTGTTTAATAAGAGGCACCATATGAAACCTGTAGAATATAGAAAAAAAGTCGGAAAATGACACCGGAAACATGTTCCGGTCAGGTTTAGAGAATGACACAGGACCTTCTTTTTCTTACACTGGATACAGAAACGCGGCACCGGCCGGAAAACGTTGCTGTAAAGGTGAGAAAAAGGAGGTTTTTTTATGTCTGAAGCAGGCGGGAATCAAAAAAATGCGGTAAAGGCAAGGGAGATTGCGGGACATGCCGCGGCAGGTGTGGGGCAGAATCTGGTCTATGGCCTGTGGGGAAGCTATATCCTCATATTTTATACGGATGTATTTGGAATCACCGCGGGAGCGGCAGGGTTGATTATGATGTTCACGCGTATCTGGGATGCGGTCAATGATCCCATGATGGGGATGGTGGCTGACCGCACCAGGACCAAGTGGGGCAGGTACAGGCCCTGGTTGTTGTTTTTGGCAGTGCCGGTGGGTATTCTTCTGGTTCTGAACTTCTATACACCGGCTTTGCCGGGAAGCGGAAAGGTGGCATATGCGGCGGTAACCTATGTACTTCTGAGTATGGCGTTTACGGCAGTGGATATCCCATACTGGAGTCTGCCGTCTGCCATGACCAGGGACAGCGGCAGGAGGGCGGGGATTTTCAGCATCGCACGAACCGCCACGACACTGACGTCGGTGGTATCGGCAGTGATCATTATCCCGCTGACCCAGCGTCTGGGAGAAGGAAATCAGGAAAAAGGGTTTTTCAGGACAGCCGTTGCGTTTGCGGTGGTCAGCGTTATTTTTTATATAATCGGCTTCGCAGGGATACGTGAGCATGTGGAACCGGTAAAACAAAAGAAAAATGGGCTGGGTGACAGTCTGAGGGTACTCGCCTGCAACAAACCGCTGCTCCTGATTATCCTTTCCGTATTGATCATTCTCACCGCAAATGGATTGCGTAACAGCACGCTGCCGTATTTCGCCCAGTATAATCTGGGAGCCCTTTCCCTAGTATCTATTTTAACTGCGCTTTCGATCCCCGGCATGCTGGCAGGTATGCTGTCGGCTCCTGTATTGGCCAGGAAATTCGGGAAAAAAAGGGTATTCCTCGGAGCCTGTATCTATGGGGTTTTAAGCAATCTGCTGTTCTTTTTTACCGGCTATTCGGATAGGACAATGGTATTTGTAATGATAGCGCTTACCGGTGTGAGCTTTGGTTTTATTCTGGTCCTGGAATCTGCCATGATTGCGGATACCATTGAATATGCCCAGTGGAAAACGGGACAGAGAAGGGAGGGGCTGATCAGCTCTACCCAGACATTTGTTTCCAAGCTGTGTCTGGCTCTCAGCGGCGGGCTGATCGGACTGATACTGACAGTTACCGGGTATGCGCCCGGCCAGGTGCAGACGGGCACCACGCTGTCCGCGTTCTATGGGATAATGACCCTGGTGGTTGCCGCCGCTTTTGCACTGGCTATGATACCTATGTTTTTTTATGGGCTGACGGAGGAAGTACATGCGGGGATTGTACAAGAGCTGGAGAAAAGGAATGAAAAGGGAGGCGGCAGCGGGAGATGAAAAAGGAGCGGAAGAAAGAGTGGATGGATTTTTCGGTAACGGGAAGAAAGAAGGAAAAAGCGAGGGTGATGGCGCAGCCGTACCGTATCGGCCCGGGTAATAAGGAGGGGGCTGAAGAATACCGCATCAGCCTGAACGGATGCTGGGATTTTATGCTGGCGGAAGGGGAGGGGATCCCGGAACCTGCGGCATGGGGGAAAATTACGGTTCCGGGGGTCTGGCAGCTTCAGGGCTGGGGAAAACCGCCGATTTACCTCGCCCACAGCTTTCCGGAGGGCGTGGAAACGTCGCCGGAAAAGATACCATACATCGATCCTGCCGTCAATGAAACCGGAATTTACCGGAAGAAATTTTCCGTCCCTCCGGGCTGGAAAAACCGGGAAATCTATCTGGTATTCGAATCGGCCAAATCGGATCTGACAGTTTATGTTAACGGGAGGGAAGCAGGGTATTCCAAAGGCTCCATGCTTCCTGCCGAGTTCAGAATCACATCCTGTCTGCAGGAAGGGGGAAATGAAATCATTGCGGCCGTACGCAAATATACGGATGCCTCTTATCTGGAAAATCAGGATATGTGGGTTCTTTCAGGTATCTACCGGGATGTGTATCTGCAGGCGGAAGCCCGGGTACATGTGAGGGATTTCCATCTGGATTCCGAGCTGTCGGAGGACTATACAAGGGCGGAATGCAGGCTGACGGCGGAAGTGATAAACCGGGATATGACGGTACGCAGGGTGACGGTGGAGGGCTGGCTGGAAGACGGGGACGAATGTTTGAAGCTGGGAGAAAGAGAAGAGAGCCTGCAGCCGGGAGAATGCCGGACCGTGGTGCTGGAAGGGACTGTGAACCGGCCCGGGCTGTGGAGTGCACAGACACCGTATTTATATTCGCTTCATGCGGCACTTTGGATGGAGGACGGCAGCTGCGAGGAGAAAACCGTATTCTACGGCTTCCGTAAAATAGAAATCAAAGACGGTGTATTCTATGTGAATGGACGGAAGGTGAAGCTGAAAGGGGTAAACCGGCATGATTTTGACGGGGATACCGGCTGGGCAATCGCACCGGAACGATATGAGGAAGATGTCCGGATAATGAAGAGGCATCATATCAATGCGGTACGGACGAGCCATTATCCGGATGGGGCATATTTTTATGAACTGTGTGACAGATACGGGCTTTATGTTATGGACGAATGTAATCTGGAAACCCACGGAGTCCGCAGCGTCCTGCCCGGAGACAAAGAGGAATTCAGGCCTGTGCTTCAGGACCGGCTGGAACGTATGATTGTGCGGGACAGGAATCACCCCTGCGTCATCCTATGGTCTCTGGGAAATGAAGCCGGTAAGGGAGAAAATTTCCGGTGGATGTACGATGCCTGCAAGAAGCTGGATCCTTCCCGGCCGGTGCATTATGAAGGAGATAAAAGGAAGGAATGCTCCGATTTCCTCTCCGCCATGTATTATCCGACGGAAATTATGAAGCAGATGGCAGCCGGACAGGATATTGATGTGGAGGGTGTCGTTGGGCTGGCGGAAGGCATAAGGATGAAAAAAGAGGAGTATATAGGGCGTCCGATCCTGCTGTGTGAATATGCACACTGTATGGAAAACAGCCTGGGAAACTTCCAGGAATATTGGGATATTTTCGAACGCTGTGATCAAATGACAGGCGGTTTTATCTGGGATTTTACGGATCAGGCCATTCATGGGAAAAAGGGGGAATGGCTGTACGGCGGGGATTTCGGCGAAGGGAAAACGAACGGGTATTTCTGTGCCAATGGCCTGACCGGAGCGGATCGGAGCCTGCATCCGGCCATTCTCCAGGTGAAAAAAACATACCAAAATTTCCGTATCGGACGGAAAGATAATGGCCGGATTGTGATTCGGAATGAGAACTGTTTTGCCGATGAAAGCATATATGAGCTGCGTTGGTCGGTTATGCGGGACGGCAGCATAACCGAAGAGGGCATTCTGCCTTTTTCACTGGCGCCGGAGACGGAAGACGAATGGGAAATCCCTTATGAAAAAGAACGGATGCAGGAAGGGGAGTTTATACTCACTGTGTCGCTGTGCAGGAAGAATGACTGCCTGTGGGCGCAGAAGGGGGAAGAGGAAGCCTTTGAGCAGTTTATCTTACCATTTGGAAATGCAAAGAACAGCCGGCGGAGGAACACGGCAGAAGCAAGCGGCCAAATAACAGATGTCCGGCGGGAAGGAAAGAAGGTACTGTTTACAGGAAAGGCAGCCGGTAAATGGAAAATCGCTTTCGACAGGGAAACGGGCTGGATGACGGAATTGGATTATGGGGATGGAAATCTGCTTTGCAGCCCTATGAAAGCGGAATATTACAGGGCAAAGACGGATAATGACAGAGGGATTATAAACTTCGGAAGGCAGGAACTGCTGGAACGGCTTGGTGATGAAGCGATGGTAAACAGGCTTTTTGCACCGGATATTCTGGCGGGGGCTGCAGAGAAAGGACATTTGGAGCAGTTTGAGCTATGGGAAGAAGACGGTTGGCGTAAGGTAAGGGTTTCCTTTATCAACCCGCTGTTTGAAGGGCCATTATCCTTCCTCTATACAATCCATGCCGACGGGACGGTGGAGGTGGAACACAAAGGGACGCCCAAGACGGATCTTTACCGGTTCGGAATGCGCCTGGAGCTTCCGGGATGCTATGACGGGATAAGGTGGTACGGCAGGGGGCCGGAGGAAAGCTACTGTGACAGAAAAGGGGGAATCCGCCTGGGCCTTTATGAGAGAAGGGTATCGGAGATGGAGCACAGATATATGCGCCCCCAGGAAAACGGCAATCACTGTGATGTACGGTTTGTGGAAATCAGGGAAAAGCAGGGAAGCGGGATACGGATAGAGGACGGAAACCGGGATTTTATAAGGAAGCCCCGCCCGGATGTGCCTGATGCAGACTCAAAAGAAGCTGTATGGGACGGTATGAATTTCAGTGTCCATACCTACAGCCAGGAGGCCCTGGACAAAGCGGAACATATCCATGAACTGTCGGATTCGGGGCATATCCATCTGCATGTGGATGCAAAGGTATGCGGCGTGGGAGGCGATTTGCCCGGAATAGCCCTGCTAAAGGAGGGGTACAAAATCCGTAAAAAGGAAGAACAGGAGCAGCGGTTTGTGCTCCGCAGGCTTTCCTGAGGGAACCAGGCAAAGTATTTCCGGGCGCAGTCTTTGTAAGGGGCATGAGAGGATATGGGGGATCCGTGTACAGGGGATGATGCCCATACGACCGGATAAAGTGCCCCAATGTGTTTCATGTTTGACGGTTTGTGCAGTGAATGCGTTTGCCCTGCCGAACCGCTGCCGGAATGGTATCATTTCGTATGGAAAAACTAACAACCGCTGCAAAGGCGGCCAATAGCATGTCAATTGCCCATAACGGTGTATAGCCAAGGCCCATTTTAACGAGCAGGCCTCCGAGAAAAGAACTGACAAAGGCGCCGATTTGGTGTCCGATCAAAGTAAATCCATACAGGACAGCCATTTTCCCCGAGCCGAATTTACGGCTGATAATGCCGGATGTGGGAGGCACTGTGGCATCTCCGCTCAAGCCGAGAAGCGTTGCCTGGATAAACGCGAAGGGAATTGTTTTTGGCAGGAGAAGGAAACCAAGTGAAACCAAAATCCGTACAGTATAGACACCTCCCAGAACCTGTTTCAGGCGGAATTTTGTGCCGAGAAATCCTACGGCCACAGCGCCTGTCATGGTGGCGATCCCATATACAGTCAGCGAGAGGGAAGCCATTCGCCCCGGTATCCCATAGGACAGATATTGGGAGAAAAGATGGCTTTCAATAATAGACATGTGAAAGCCGCAGGTGGAAAAGCCAAGCACAAGCAGGCGGTAGTCTCTGTCCCGCAGTGCATTTTTAATAATGACGGAAAGGGATTCTTTGCGGATCGCTTCATTGTCTGGAAGGATAGTATGGGTTTTATTCGTATTTCCAAGCCACAGGACAACCGGTATCATGATAAGGAATGGGACAGCGGTTACCGTCATGGTCAGATGAATGCCAAAATTGGAGATAAGCGTCTCCAGCCCGGGAGACATCAGGGCATCGCCGATCCCGGCACTGGCCTGTACAATGCCGGAAACAACCGCCGCCCGCCGTTCCCCGAGTACCGGCGTGATAGCTCCCATTACGATGCCGAAGCAGAGGCCGGTGGTCCCAAAAGGCAGGATCAGCCCGAAAAAAAGGAAAAGCGGGAAAAAATTCCGGCAAAAAGGTGTGGCCGCCAGACCGGTGATGGTAAAAAGGATTCCCAGAAAAATGACAAATACGTTTGACTTTTTGAGCGCCAGCATTCCCAGGAGAGGCTGGGCAAATCCATAGACTAAAGCCCCGGCCCCAATGCAGAAGCTGATTTCCGCATAGCCGATACCTGTTACCGGCAGGAGGCCGGTCATCATAATCCCATAGTTATCATGTACACCCTGCATTACGCCGTGTACAAGACATGCCGCGGCAACAATCACGACTATCTGGAACAATTGCTGCTTTTTTTTGATTTCCTGTTTCATAAGTAACCATCCTTTTTTGTTTTTTGGGTTGCCGGATTTTCTTCTGTGGATTATAATACATCCATATAAAACTTATGTAAAATTGAAATAATTTAAGATACATTTCAATTCTATTGAAGTATTAAGAAAGGGAAATCCCATTATGGATTTGAAATATCTGCATACCTTCCGGACAATCGTTGACGAAGGGGGATTCAGCAAAGCTGCTGAAAAACTGGGTTATACCCAGTCAGCCATTACCTTTCAGATTGGCCAGCTGGAACAGGAACTGTCCGTCCGCCTTTTTGAAAAAATCAGCCGCCGGATGGTTTTGACAAAGGCCGGGGAGAATTTGGTGCCTTATGTGGATGAGATATTGCATTCGGTAGACAAACTGCGTTTTTTCGAAGATAATCTGGCGGACTGCCGGGGGGATTTACGGGTTGGCATAGCAGAAACGCTTCTGTGCTACCGGTTTCCTGCCGTTTTGAAAGACTTTCACCGGCAGGCGCCAAAGGCGCGCCTGCTGCTGCGTTCCATGAATTGTTATGATATTCGAAATGAGCTTTTAAACGGAACCCTGGATCTGGGGGTGTTTTATGAAGATGTGGGAGGTTTTGGCTCCAGCCTTACCGTGCACCCTATGGGCAGTTATCCGCTGATATTGGTTGCATCTGCGGCAACCAAAGGATTATACCCGGATTTTATAACATCGGACAGAACCATTCCCGTCCCGTTTGTCATTAACGAGCCAAACTGTATTTTCCGGCAGATTTTCGAACAGTATCTTAGGGATAAATGCATTACGCTTGATCATACCATTGAGCTGTGGAGTATCCCCACCATCAAAAACCTTGTGAAAAACGATGTGGGAATTTCCTTTCTGCCCGCTTTTACCGTGCAGGAAGAGTTGGAAAACGGGGAGCTGGCCCGGATTCCCGTCTCCATTTGCGGAAGATCCATTACGGCCGTCTGCGCACATCATAAAAACAAATGGATCAGTCCGCTGATGCAGCTGTTTATGGATCTTTGCATGACATTATCTTGAAATGGCAGACGGAGCGGAAGCCGCCGACGGCCTGTACCTCGTTTTCAGAAGAAAGAGGTACAGGCCGTTGCGTTTTTTGGGGCATTGCCTTATAATATAAATTTAATGTGAGCAAGGTAGAACCGGCCGGGCCTTCCGGGGACAGGCAGAAACAGCAGGCGGTTACCTATTGCAGTACTTTTTCCGGTATTCATTCGGCGTCATATTATAGAACTTTTTAAAGAAGCGGATATAGCTCCTGACATCGTTATATCCGATGGCCTCGCTGATGGCATGTATGGTTTTTGCACCGGCTTCCAGCATGGGCAGGGATTGGGTGGTCCGATAATAGTTGAGATATTCGGACAGGGTTTTACCGGTGGAAAGCTTGAACACCCGGTTCAGATAGATGGCGCTTACCCCCACATAATCAGCGACCTGGGGAATGGTCAGCGGCTCGGAATAATGGGTTTCCAGATAATGGACGGCCTTTCTGATATAGGTGTGTGATTCATCGGAGATTTTGCCCTCGTCATCAATGAGATTGGACATGCATCCAAAGAAAATACCGTCGCATTCATGAACAGACTGGGCGTTGGTAAGCTTTCCGGTGCATTCGGTCAGAAGGTTCTCTTTCACATCTATATTCAATTCCAGAAGATTTTTAACAATGGTGCACAGAGCGATTCTTGTCAGCCGTTTGGCTTCCTCCAGATCTGTTTTCTCCGGCAGATAGCGTTCGCAGAAGGTATTTCCCAACGTTTTCAGCAGGGCGGAATCTTTGTTGATGATGCATTGGGTAAAGCTGGTGAGCAGCTCCAGGTCGATTGCGGACGTGTATTCCTCCTGGCTGCTGAAGGAAACAAAATCATCCGCATCATCCGAGGTGAAAATAAAGTTCCGCTGGGCGAGGTGCCAGGCCTGGTAAAGGCGGGGATCGGAACGGGAGCAGAGAACGATTGAAAACAGCGGATAGAGGGAAACGCTGCTTTTCAGGTTGTTTTTTATCAGGGTACATATGTTCAGAAGCTCTGTCTGAAGATCCGTCCGGTGATCCGTATTCAGAATGACGGCAATGACCCGGTTTTCCGTATAAAGGCTGTAACAGTTCCCCAGGATGGAAAACGCATTCACGGCGGTATTGCGGAGTACAAGCTTGATCTGCTCCTGACCGGCATAGGTTTCGATTTTTTCCAGCCCGGGCAGTGAAATCAGGATCAGGACATAGTTGTCATATGGAAAAATGATCTCATTTGCCCCGTATTCCTCGGTGATTTGCTTCAGGTCTACATAGTCATAGAGGATGCCGCGCAGCAGCTGTTCCCGGATGAGCTGTTTGTTTTCCTGCATGATGAGGTTGATATTGGACAGCTGGCCGGAAATGCTGTCCAATGCGGAGCTTAACTGGGAATATTCATCGGGAGATGGACTGGCGGTTTTGGTATAGGGGGTAAGACCTATTTTGGTCATCAGCTCATCCACCGGCCTGAGCATGAGCAGGGTATAAAAAACGGACAGCAGAAAGGCGGCTGCCAGGACGCCCAGATACACCAGAAAAAGCGGCAGCAGGTCGGAAAGGATCATCCGTGTTATCTGGGAATTTGTCACATAAAAACTGCACTGCACATCGGAATTGGTGACAGACGAGTATTCCCTTCTGCCGGGCAGGAGGGAGGCGGTGTTTTCTTCCGTTGCTTTTGTATAATCCCATCCCGTCATAGCATCAGGGGCGGAACACCAGATCAGATGGCCCTCAAAGGATACGACAGCGGGATAAGGAGAGCCGGAAAGCGTTTCGGCGATCTGTTTCTGAAGGGTTTCCAGGGAGAGGGAAAAGGAAATATACCCCTTCCTGTGAGTTTCGTACAGGGGAAGCTTGCGGATATAGGTGAGCATATCCATGTTCCTGGAGACCCCGTAATAACTGGTGCTGGCTTTATGGAACAGCCACATATCATCCGTATTCATGTTGTGAAGCAGCTCCACAAAATCCGGTGCGAAATAATCGCTGTAATGGTATATGCCGTTGTTGGAATCATAAATACGCTGGGGTTTCTCATAATAGAGGGCGATGGTTTCGTAATGATACAGGGAGGAAAAAGGCTCCAGATCGTTTATCATCCGGGAAAGCTGATCTACTGTAGGGTTTTCATGGTTCAAAATAAGCTCCACGGAAGGCATGGTGCCCAAAAAGACAGCACTGTTTTTCGTGCTGCTGATTACCTCCTGGAAGGAATAGGCGGCACGGCTGGCCTCCGTTTCCAGGGATTCCCGGAAGCCCAGAAGCTTTTCAAGGGACAGGGTAAAACCAATAAAGACAAAAAGCGACGTAATGCAGATAAGGAGGAGCTGCATCGAAGAACGGAACTGCCTGGACTTGAGGATGTTCTTCCATTTATGCTTGTTTTCCGGTTTGTTTTTTAAAAAGCCCATCTTGTATTCTCCTTGCCTAAAGATAACTTCATTATATCTGTCATGCAAATTTTGTCAAATTGGAAAGCCGCCGAATTGGTGTATATGCACAACAAAAAACAATACATAGTAAGCTTTCGTGTATATATTTGTGATAATTAATGGCAAAAAATAAACTATATCCGCATAATCAGGTTGATTTTTTGCCATTAACGGCGGATTTACCGTAAAAAAAGGATGGATTGGATTCCTTGTATGAAATAATGTTTATTTTTTGTATTTTTTTAACCGTTTCCTGATTCTATAATGAAAGCAGTTGGAAGATATGCATAACGAAAAAGCTGAATGATGCTATGTGAAATGCATTATGCACAAAACTGACGGAAGAAGATATCCCGAAGGCTTGGGAGATAGGAGGGCAGGGTGGAAGAAAAATTACCTGTAAGGAAAAAGGGGCGGGATGCGGGAAAGCAGGGGGCTTCGCTTCCCAAGTATATATGGAAACATAAATACCTGTATCTGATGCTTGTCCCGGCATTAACCTATTACATTATTTTCTGTTATATACCCATGTATGGGGCGAGTATCGCATTTAAGGATTTTAATCCGATGGTGGGGATTATGAAAAGCCCCTGGACAGGATTTGATGTATTCAGGCAGTTATTCGGAATGGATAAATTTTACTCCGTTTTCTGGAACACACTGCGGATCAGCATAATCCGTCTGATTTTTGGATTCCCGGTCCCTATTATCGTAGCGTTGATGTTAAATGAGCTGCGGGGACAGAAGCTGAAAAAAACGGTCCAGACCGCGATCTATATCCCCAATTTCATATCATGGGTGGTGCTGGGCGGTATTCTCACCAATCTCCTTTCCATGGATTCCGGGATTGTGAACGGCATCCTGCAGAAGCTGGGATTTGCGCCTATCGGCTTTTTGACGGATGAGAGGTTTTTCGTTCCGACGATGGTGGTTTCCATGATATGGAAAACCTTTGGCTGGAACACCATTATTTATCTGGCGGCCATGACGGGGATTGATCCCCAGCTGTACGAGGCGGCTACGGTCGACGGTGCCAACCGCTGGCAGCAGCTGCTGCATATTACCCTTCCCTGTATCCGGTCCACCATCATAGTGATCCTGATTACACGTATCGGAGGTCTGATGCAGGCGGGTTTTGAACAGATATTTGTCCTGTATCACCCCGGTGTATATGGGGTGGCGGATATTATTGACACCTACGTTTACCGGATGGGCCTTCAGGAAGGCAAATTCGAGCTGGCGGCGGTGGGCCTGTTTAAATCGGTTATTAATTTTGTACTGGTTGTCATTGCCAACAAGGCGGCACGTATGGCGGGAGAGGAGGGGATCTATTGATGAAACCGGCTCAGATAAAGAAAAACACAAACACGGGAAGTCATATCAAACGGTCTTTGGGAAGCCGGATTTTTGATGGAATCAATATCAGTATCCTTTTGCTTCTGGCCCTGGTTACCTTTTATCCCTTCTGGGACTGCCTGGTGGTTTCCATGTCTTCCCTGAAAAGCTACCTGTCCACCAATATCCATATCTGGCCGGGAGAATGGTCCTTTGAAGGGTATTCCTATATGCTGAAAAACATTGACCTGTGGATATCGTATGCAAACAGTATTTTTATTACAGTGGCCGGGACGCTCATCAATATGCTGATCACCATTATGGCAGCGTACGTATTATCCAAAAAGGATCTGCGGGGGCATCGAGTGCTCATGTTTCTGGCGGTGTTTACCATGATGTTTTCAGGCGGCATTATACCCACCTATATCGTGGTGAAGGATCTGCACCTGATGAACAGCCTGTGGTCGATGATCTGGCCTACCGCAATCAATACCTATAATCTGATTATCCTGCGCAATTTCTTTTCGGATCTTCCGGCGGAGCTGGAAGAAGCGGCGCTCCTGGACGGCTGTACGGATATCGGGGTCCTGTTCCGGATCATGCTTCCCATATCCAAGCCGGCAATTACGACGGTCGCCCTGTTTTATGCGGTGGATCACTGGAATGACTTCTTCTCCGCGATCATGTATATAAACAGCAGGGCTAAATGGCCTCTGCAGCTGTTCCTGCGCTCCATGCTGTTTGAAAACGATGCGGCGTATTCGGGAAGCGGGGAAAGCCTGTTTTTGCTGGGACAGCCGATGAAAATGGCGGCGGTCATGCTGGCGGTTATCCCCATTATGTGTGCTTATCCGTTTTTCCAGAAATATTTTACCAAAGGGGTAATGATGGGGGCCGTGAAGGGCTGACAACTATGTGTAACAACGGAACTTTTTTGGAAGCTACCGGAAGAGTACCGTAAACAATAGGAAAGAGAGGTATTTATTTATGAAAGCGAAACGAATTATGGGACTGTTCCTGGCTGTCTCCCTGGTGGTGTCAATGACAGCCTGCGGAAGCGGCGGCAATGAGACGGCCGCTACGCCGGCAGCCTCCGAACCGGCGGGCACCGCGCAGGCTTCCGGGGATAAGGCGGAGGAACAAAAGCAGACCGAAGCGAAGGATACGGGCGAAAGGGTGCCCATCCGATGGCTGACCACAGGCGATGCCGCGGCGGCGGTAATCAAGGACGACGACAGGATTATTGAAGAGATCAATAACAGGCTGAATATAGACCTGACGGTAGAGATCGTGCCTGAGGGCAATGTGGAAAAAGTAAATGTGGCTATGGCATCCGGGGATTTCCCGGACGTGGTGACAGGAGCTTATGGAACCTCAGCCACCCAGCAGTGGATCGATGACGGGATGGTTATCCCGCTGAATGATTATTTTGATGCCAATCCCGATGTGAAAAAATGGACCGACGAGTATGCCTGGTCTGCCATCGACGGAAAATTTTACGGACTGCCCTTCATTACCCAGTATAATGCGGCAAATGCGCTGATTATCATGAGGCAGGACTGGCTTGACAATCTGGGGCTTGCCTATCCGGAAACACTGGATGACATGAAAACCGTACTTACGGCTTTTACGAATGACGATCCGGATGGAAACGGAAAGAACGATACCTTCGGCTATACGTCCTCCAAAGTAACGGGACCGGATGCGGTAGGGCCGTTTGACTGGGTATTCTTTGCCTATGGCCTGAAATACGCGGACTATTCGCTGGATGAAAATGATAATGTTATCGCATGGTTTGAGGATCCTTCCTTTGTCCCGGCCATGAAATACATCAAGGATCTGTGGGACAGCGGCCTGATTGATCCCGAGCTTATGCTCAATGACGGCACGAAGAAAGAAGAGAAATTCTATCAGGGAAAAACCGGTTCCGTACTGGTGCCTCTGTTCCGTCATGTTACCCGTCATGAATCAAGCGTAAAGGAACTGTTCCCCGATGCCACCATCAGCTACGGACTGCCTCCCAAAGGGCCGGACGGGGCAAGCGGCCTGAATAAACAGGGAAAGGGCGGCATGATGACCTGTGTGACCGCAGCCTGCAAGAACCCCGACAAGGCGGTGGAATTTGTGAATTTTATGGTCTCTGAGGAAGGAAACAACCTTCTGCGTCTTGGTATTGAAGGCATCCATTATACGATGAACGGCGATGAAATTGTATTCAATGAAGAAGAGAGGGCCAAAGATGCCTTTGCGGCGGACGGATGGGCACATGCGCTGGCCTGGGGATCCTTCTACTGGCCGTTGGAAAGCGGATATATCCCCGCAACCGATCCCAACCGGGAACAGGCACTGGAAACCGTGAAGCTTGCAACCGAATGCCAGGTGGAAAACCTGATTAAACAGAAAACACCGGTGGAGATAGAAAATGCTTCCGTGGCAGGTGATGTATTTACCCAGTATTTTACAGATATGCTGCAGGGCAAGATCGATATTGATGAAGGAGCGAAAAAACTGAGTGAAGCATGGCGTACACAGGGCGGGGAAAAGATTCTGGAATCTGTCAATGAAGTATATCATGCAGGTAAATAAACAACAATCAGGCAGAAATTGCAGGAGGAATACGGCGGAGGCGGGAGTTATATTCCCGCCTTCCCGGACTGCGGCAGGAGGCGGATACGTATGAAGGACAGACCCAATATGGTATTTATTCTGGCGGACGACCAGGGCGCTTGGGCAATGCATTGCGCGGGAGCAGAGGAATTGTATACGCCGAATCTGGACCGGATAGCGGAAGCCGGTATGCGGTTTACGGATTTTTTCTGTGTGTCCCCGGTGTGCTCCCCGGCCAGGGCGTCGCTGCTCACGGGCACCATTCCCTCCGCCCACGGCGTGCATGACTGGATCCGAAGCGGTAATGTGGACGCGGAGAAGTTCGCCGCACAGGGAAAGGAAAACCCTTATCAGGGAGGCTATTCCTGGGAGTGGAAACCGACGGACTACCTGGAAGGCCAGCTGACCTATCCGGCGCTGCTTTCCGGGCAGGGCTATCAGTGCGCCCTTGCGGGGAAGTGGCATCTGGGAGACAGTGTGCGGTGCCGGGAGGGGTTCTCCCGGTGGTATACTATCGCGTTGGGAGGCTGTTTCTATTATCATCCCGATATTGTGGAACAAGGAACGATCACCGTCAGGCATGGCAGTTATGTGACGGAACTGATCACGGACAAAGCGCTGGAATATCTGGAGGAGATGGCAGGGGAGGAACAGCCGTTTTATCTGTCGGTCCATTATACGGCACCCCACTCTCCCTGGGGAGCGGAGCATCATCCTGCCAAATGGACAGCATATTACCGGGATTGTACGTTTGCGGATATCCCGGATATCCCGGATCACCCGGACATGACCACCGGCCCGGTATATGGGACGTCAAAAAGAAGGGAAAACCTGACCGGTTATTTTGCGGCAATAAGCGCAATGGATGAACAGATAGGCCGCCTGCTTGACCGGCTGGCTGCATTGGGGCTGGACAAAAACACGCTGGTAATCTATACTGCGGATAACGGTATGAGCATGGGCCACCATGGAATATGGGGGAAAGGAAACGGCACCTTTCCCATGAACATGTATGATACGGCGGTGAAGGTTCCGTTTCTCGCCTCCTGGCCCGGCCATATCCCGCCGGGGCAGGTATGCGGCGAAATGGTGAGCGCCTATGACGTATTCCCCACGCTTCTGGAGCTGGGCGGTGTTTCCGCTCCCGGAGGCAGGGCTCTTCCGGGCAGGAGTTTTGCGGATCTGCTGAAAGGAACGGATACGGACAGAGGGGATAACGCAGTGGTGGTATATGATGAATACGGCCCGGTGAGGATGATACGGACCCGGGAATGGAAATACATCCATCGTTATCCCTATGGAAAAAACGAGTTATATGATATGAAGAAGGATCCCGGCGAGAAAATCAACCTGATAGACAAAGAAAGTGCCGGGCAGCAGGTGACAGCAATGAGGCATCAAATGGAACGCTGGTTTCAGACGTATACCGATAAGGAGATCGATGGGGCAAAAGAAGGAGTTACCGGTTCCGGTCAGCTCTGCCTTGCGGGAACATGGGGAGACAGGAAAGAGATCTATGCCCCGCAGGGAAAATAGGAAAAAGCAAGTTGTTTGAAAGCAGGTACAGGAAAGAAAGGAGGGGCAGGTATGGCAAAACGGCCTAATTTTATTTTTATTTTTCTGGATGACATGGGGTGGAAGGATCTGGCCTGTACAGGAAGTACCTTTTATGAAACACCGAATATTGACAGACTATGCAGAGAGGGGATGAACTTCGCAAACGCATATGCGTCCTGTCCGGTATGCTCCCCTTCCCGGGCCAGCTTCCTGACCGGGAAATATCCGGCAAGGCTGGGAGTGACAGACTGGATTGACATGGGAGGTTTCACGCATCCGCTGCGGGGCAAGGTCATCGATGCCCCTTATATCAAACATCTGCCCGCCGGGGAATATACCATAGCGCAGGCGCTCGCAGACGCCGGCTATGCCGCCTGGCATGTGGGAAAATGGCACTTGGGAGGTGAAGAGTACTACCCGGATAAATTCGGCTTTGAAAAGAATATAGGGGGCTGTTCCTGGGGACATCCCCACGAGGGCTATTTTGCCCCCTATGGAATCCATACCCTGCCGGAGGGGCCGGACGGGGAATACCTGACCGACCGGATCACGGATGAGGCTATCCGCCTGATTAAGGAAAAGGACGGAAGGCCCTACTTTTTAAGCCTTTGCCATTATGCGGTGCATGAACCGATCCAGGTTAAGGATAAGGACAGGGAAAGGTTCGAAAAAAAAGCCAAGGAGCAGGGACTTGACAAGGTGACTGCTATCGTGGAAGGGGAATATATGCATACGGAGGATAAAAAAGGCAGACGTGTGGAACGGCGTGTTGTCCAGTCCGATCCTTCTTATGCGGGCATGATCTGGAATCTGGATGAAAATATCGGCATACTGCTGCAGGCGGTTGAAGAAAGCGGGGAAGCGGACAACACGGTAGTGGTATTTACTTCGGACAACGGCGGCCTTTCCACCAGTGAAGGCTCCCCCACCTGCAATCTGCCGGCCGTGGAAGGCAAGGGCTGGATGTACGAGGGCGGAGTCCGGGTTCCGCTGATCATCCGGTATCCGGGCACGATCCTTCCGGGGACGAGATGCGATGTGCCGGTGACGACCACAGACTTTTTCCCGACTTTCCTGGAACTTGCAGGGCTTCCCCTGCAGCCGGAGCATCACAGGGACGGCGTCAGCCTCGTGCCGCTGCTGAGGGGAAAGGCACTCCCGCCCCGGCCGCTTTTCTGGCACTATCCCCATTACGGAAACCAGGGAGGCACGCCGGGATCTTCCGTAGTGTTCGGCAACTATAAGCTGATTGAATTCCTGGAGGATGGCAGCACACGGCTTTACAACCTGCAGAGCGATTTCAGTGAAACCCATGATCTGTCGGAGGAACAGCCGGAAATAAGAGAACAGCTGCTGCTTCTCCTGCATGGCTGGCAGAGGGATGTCAACGCCTTGTTCCCGGCGGTTATACGGTCCGGTCTGACCGGTAACGGGAAACAGGAGGATTTTCCATATGGTATTTCAGGGAATTGATTTTCATAACGTGGACAGTCTGGTAAAACAGGAGCAGGGATATGCCATGCAGCGCGTTCCCGATTGGATCCGGCTGCAGTTAAATAAAAGCGCCAGGGATCAGGTGAGTTTTAACGGTACCGGAGTGGAGCTGCGTTTTAAAATCAAATCGGGAGAGGCGGTTCTGCACCTGAAGGCGGAACCGGGCAGCGAGGCCATGACCGCATATATCTATTACGGATCTTTTCAGGGCGGATGGCAGAACTCCAGCAAAACAATCGGTACACAGGAAACCGTACTATCCATTCCCGGGCCGGAGGAACCCGGAATCCTGCACAGGATAACCAGGGACTGCGGCCTCCCCTTTAACCCGGAGGTGGTACGTGTGGTACTTCCTTACGGACGCTGTTTTTTCCTCGGCGTGGAAGGGGAGGTGGAGCCGCCCGGACCGGAGGATCTGCCGGACAGAACCTATCTGGCGTATGGCTCATCCATTACCCATGGCAGTCTGGCGCTGGCGCCCCCCTGCTCTTATCCGTTCCGGATCGCGCAGAAGCTGGGCTGCGATTATCTGAATCTGGGATATGCCGGAAGCGCTTTCCTGGAAAGAGAGATGGCGGAATATATCGTAAGCCGGAAGGACTGGGACTTCGCTTCCGTGGAAATGGGAATCAACATGCTGTATGGGGATTTTACCGTGAAACAGTTTGAAGAGAGGGTAGAGGCTTTTGTTAAGGTGCTGTCCCGGGAGGAGCGTCCGGTTTTCGCCACCAGCATCTTCCGCTTTAACGGCAGCGGTGCGTTTCAGGAAAGAGCGGAGGTATTCCGGGAAATTGTGAAGAACTGCGCGGAAGGAAAGCTGATATTTACGGATGGAACAAAGCTGCTGGACGATCCGGCCTGCATCTCCCAGGATCTCATCCATCCCGGTATTGACGGAATTTACCGGATCGCGGACCGATGGTCCGCTGTCATGAAGAAATATATCCAATGAGCCGGCGGAAGAAACCCGCTGTCGGAACCGTAAGAAAAATGCGGTTTTGACAGCGGGTCTTTTTACGAAAAAAGGCACAGATGCCATGCGCCGGTCAGGTGGTTTCCCGTATCACCAATTCGGGTTTGAGCGCTATCTGCTGGGGAACGGCATCCCCGTTCTGCATGCGGTTCATCAGGACGCGCACTGCGATGGATATCATATCCTCCAGAGGGTTTTCGATGGTGGTCAGGCCCTTGTGAATATAAGCTGACATGATAATGTTGTCAAAGCCCATAATCCCTATATCGTCCGGGACCTGCAGGCCGGCCTCGTCAATTGCCTTAAGCGCGCCGACAGCCATCTGATCATAACCGGCAAAAATAGCATCCGGGCGTTCCGGCCTGTTCAGCAGCTGCTTCATACAGTGGTATCCGCCCTCTTCCGCACGGAAAGTGCCGGTCTTAATAAAGTCTTCGATAACGGGATTCCCGATTTCCTGCATGACCCTGCGGAAGGCCTTCAGCCTGCCGCGGGTCATTTCTTCCCCGATAAAACCGATCCTGGTATAGCCTTTTCCGGTAAGATACTCCACCCCCGCCCGTATCCCCCGGGTTTCATCCACATAGATGGAATCATAGTCCATGTGCGGGTTATACTGGGTGGTGATAAACATAGCGGGGATACGGGTCTGCCGCAGGGCCTGATACACTTCCTCCGTGATCTGCTCCGCGTCATCAGCCACGATGAGGACACAGCGGATGTCCGCTTTTCCGAAACCGAATATATGCCGGATCAGAGTGTCCCTGTCGAAACCGCTTAAACGGAGCAGGACAGAATAATGCTGCCTGGCAAACTGATCGGATGCGATGTGGACAAGATTGGAATAATAACCGGAATTGATTTCCGGGACAATGATACCGGCATCCTTCCACATATCATCCGGTTTCCGGAGCTTGTGCTTTTTATAATTCTGCTCCTCTGCAATCCGCCGGATGCGGAGCCTTTGCTCCGGGCTGATTCGCGGATCGTCGTTTAAAGCCCGTGAAGCAGTTGAAGTACTTACATTGGCGATTGCGGCAATGTCCTTTAAGGTAATCATTGTTTGCCTCCTGTTCCATGGCATTTCTGGCTGCATCGGCAGCCGGCAGGTTAAAAATAGGGAAGCCAAAGTAGTTTCTGTACGTTTCTCAATGCAAATTTGCATTATATAATCTTATAATAGCCCATTGTGAAGAAAATGTCACTATTATTTATGCAAAAAAAATATATGGGTGAAACAGGCCGTTTACGGTTCACTCCGTACTGTGTATTTACTGCACGGTACGGAGTGAACCGTAACACAGGCCGGAACGGCCTGCCTGAATGGAGCATAAGGGTTTGCCTTGCGTTTTTCCTGGTTCTTTTCCGGGTCCTCTTTATAGCAGGCAAGAGGATGCAATTCAATGCAAATAAAATATCAAAAGCCTGCAATAAATAAAAAAATAATGTGCAAAAATATGCGCAAAAAATATTGACATATGTGCAAATAAAGTATATAGTCAAAGGGAATCAAGGGAAATATAAAACAAATTGAATGAAAAAAGGCTGTTGGGAATGATTTTTGCACAAAAATTGCACAAGGAAAAAGCGGATGGCGGGCAGGAAGCTTCCGGCGCTGCGGGGAGGGGCTTCGAAGTGCCGGTGCGCGCCGGGTACGCGGACAGGAGTAAGGATGAGGAGTGTCAGAAAAGCGGGATTCGTTTGTTTCGGGGAAGTAAACACACCATATGAACGGCTGAAGGCCAAGCATGATCAGGCGTGGAAGCTGTTGGGTAAGCTGGGCGTGGAAGCAGTGGATGCGGGGATCGTGCTGGATGATCCGGGATACGGCACGGCACAGGAAGCCATTCGGAAGCTGGAAGGCGGCGGTTTCTGCTGTCTGGTAATCTGTGTGGCCGGCTGGATCCCTTCCCACGCGGTGATACAGGTAACGGATCCCTTCCGTCATATTCCTATGCTTCTGTGGGGGCTGTGCGGATGGATGGAAAACGGACATATCGTCACGACGGCGGATCAGGCGGGGACGACCGCCCTGCGTCCTGTATTTGAAGAGATGGGATACCGGTTTTCCTATGTATACAGCACAATGGATCAGGGACACCCGGAGGAGAGGATCGATTCCTTTATCCGGGCCGCATATGCGCTGCAGAGGCTGCGTCAGGCGAAAATCGGCACGATGGGTTACCGTGACATGCTGCTTTACGGAACCCAGTGTGAAGGAACCTCCCTCCGGCATGTCCTCGGCATCGAGACGGAACCCTTCGAAATGCTGGAAATGGTGCAGAATGCAGAGAAGGTATCCCGTGCGGATATCGAAACCTGGAAAACGTATATTGACCGGAACTGGTGCATCCTGAACCGGGATGCAGGAGCGGAGGAAACGGTGGAACGGGGTGTGCGCTATGCGCTGGCGATTGGAAGGAAGGTGGAGGAGAGAGGATACGATGCGGTGACGCTGCTGGATGTGGACGGCATGAAAAAGCTGCTGGGTTTTCCTCCCGCCATGGTTTTCATGCTGCTGAATCGGATATACGGCGTGCAGGTAATACCGGAAAATGACATTCTCGGTTCGGCCACACAGCTTCTGATGCATTTTGCCACGGATCAGACGGTCCCCTATCTGGAATATTACGAATTCTTCAAGGACTGTCTGCTGGCCGGCGTTCCTGATTTTATCCCGGAACCGGCGGCCGACGGGCCGGTCACCATGCTCCCTGCGGCGTTTGGCCTGTTGGATTCCTCGCTGCTGAATGTTTCCAGGGTAAAGCCGGGATATGTCACATGTTCCAGGCTGCTGTACCGGAAGGGGCGGTATGCCATGCATTTCTACACAGGCGATGCCAAAAAGCCTCCTGTCTGGGAAGAGTGCGGCTGGGATGCACCGGCTCCCCAGCTTCCGAGCCTGGCGATATACCCGGATTCCTGTACGGTTGAGGAATTTGCGCAAAAGGTGGGGGGACAGCATACGATTGTCAGCTACGGAAACCATGCGGAACTGATCCGGACGATGTGCAGACTGGCCGATCTGGACGTATTATAAAGCGGCCGGGCCTGCGGGAGGATTTGCGGCCTGATTTGTACATTGCCCGCAAAAAGGTCGGTACGGCGGGGACAGGGATAGCATTACATGCAGGGAGAAAGAAAATGACGGGATATTTACTTGGCATAGATGCCGGCACGACTTCGTTTAAACTGGGGCTTTATACGGATAGAGGCGCCGCGGTACATATGGTAAAAGAAGAATACGTTCTCCTGACACAAAAAGCCGGATGGGTGGAATACAAGGCGGAGGATTACTGGGCGCTTCTGTGCAGGCTGCTGCAAAGGCTCCTGGCGGAAAGCGGAATACCGCCGGAACGGATTCTGGCCCTTTCTGTCAGCAGCCAGGGAGAGACACTGATTTGCCTGGATGAATCCGGCAGACCGGTGATGAACGCCATCTGCTGGCTGGATAACCGTTCGGAAAAGGAAGCCGGCAGGATACGCGCCCATTTCGGGAAAAGGCTTGTCTACGAGAAAAGCGGGCAGGCGGATGTGACGGCGACCTGGCCCGCCACCAAGATTTTATGGCTGAAAGAAGAAAGGCCCGATACTTTTAAGCGGACAAAGCATTATCTGCTGTTAGAAGATTATCTGATTTACCGGCTGACCGGAAGAAACGTCTGTGAGGAAAATTTATGGGCCTCCTCCCTTTTGTATGACATCAACCGGGATTGCTGGTGGGGGGATATGCTCCGTTATCTGGGAATTACGGAGGAACAGCTTCCGGAGAGGATGGGCTGCGGCCGGCCGGTGGGGCCGGTGAGCGCCGCAGCCTCCGGGCAGACCGGCCTTTCCGGAGGTACCTTGGTGGTGACCGGCGCGTTGGACCAGACCTGCGGAAGCATCGGGGCCGGGAAGATATTCCCGGGGGAAGTGACGGAAACTACCGGATCCTGCCTGGCGGTGAGCGCGGCGGTGGAAGGGTTTGTCCCGTATTGTGAGGAACGGCCCGTCACCTGCCAGAACCATGCGGTAAAGGGCCGGTATACCATCCTTCTCTGGTCCCAGACGGCGGGTATGGTGCTCAAATGGTATGCGGGCTGTTTCCTGCACAGGGAAGCCCTGGAAGGGACCGACATATACCGGCTGATTGACCGGGAAGCGGAGCTGGCCCCTGCGGGAAGCGAAGGGCTGGTAATGCTGCCGCATCTGAGCGGGGCGAGCAACCCGGAATACAATGCGATGGCAAGAGGGGTATTTTACGGCATGACCCTGGGGCATGAGAGGAAGCATTTTTCAAGGGCGATCCTGGAAGCGGTGGCTTATATGCTTCGGCGGAATGTGGAACAGATCGAAGGGATCGGGGAGACGGTTTCCGGCATCTATTCCATGGGGGGCGGTGCCAAAAGCGATATCTGGTGCCGGATCAAGGCGGACGTCACCGGAAAAAAGGTGGAAACCATACCGGTAAAGGAATGTGCCTGCCTGGGAGCGGCAATCCTGGCGGGTGTGGGGGCCGGCATTTTTCCCGATATTGACAGCGCCGTAAAAAGGGTGGCCGGGGTTGGGCGGGTTTTTGTACCCGCACAGGAGAACAGGGCCGTCTATGACCGTTCGTTCGCCGCCTATATTGATTTGTATCATGCACTGGAGCCGGTTTTTGGCAAATACGGGAACTGACGGGGATTAGCCGTTCGGGCAGGTCTGCATAGGGAATGCGGACCGTAAGAAAACGTGGCGGAAAGGAACTGTTATGGAGAATACATTACGGATAGGCTGGGCATCTGCGGATATTACGCCAGACAGGCCGGTATATCTGGCGGGACAGATGTACGTGAGGGTGAGCAAATTTGTACATGATCCCATCACCGCATCCGCGCTGGTTATGGATAACGGCGATCAGCAGGCCGTGTTCGTATCCATGGATACGGTGGCTGTGCCCGACTTCCTCACGGCGGAAATACGGCGCAGGCTGGCAAAGAGAAAGGGGCCGGCCCCGGATAAGGTCAGCCTGTGTGCGACCCATACCCATACCTCCAGCCGGTTCAGTGTTGTGGGGAATGAAACGCTGGCAAGGTATATGGGAAGTGACAGGCTGGAAACGCCGGAGGCCCCGGAGAACATCCTTTGCGGCGAAGAAGGCAGACAATACCTGTCGGACCGGATCGAATGCCTGATTATGGACGCATGGGAAAACCGCAGGGAAGGAAGCGCCGGCACGGCGGAGGATTATGCCGTGGTAGGCTTTAACCGCCGGCCGGTATTTGGAAACGGCGATCACGAAAGTGCGAGGATGTATGGGGACTGTTCACGGACGGACTTCCTGCGGTTCGAAGGAAACACGGATCCGACGGTCACGATGCTTTATACCTGGGATGAAGCCGGGACGCTCACCGGCGCAGCCGTCGCTGTCCCCTGCCCGGCTCAGGTGATGGAGCTGCATTCTTTTATATCCGCGGATTATTGGCATTATGCCAGAAACCATATCCGGGAAAGGCTGGGGAATATCCATATCCTGCCTCTGTGCGGGGCGGCGGGTGACCAGAACCCTCTGGATCTGGTGCGTATCAGCAAGGATAATCAAGAGGAGCTGCTGCGCTGGAGCGCCCAGGAGGAGGAAGTTTTCCGGAACCTCGACATGACCGGAACCTGCGAAGCCATCGGGGAACGGATTGCTGAAGCCGTTGTGCGGGGATACCGCACAGCCCTGGGAAGAAAAGGGAGCCGGCCTGTGTTGGAGCACCGCATAGTACATAAGGAGCTTCCTCTGCGGACCGTGGGAGAGGAAGAATACCGGGAAGCGGAACAAATCATCCGGGATTTCCGGGGCCGTTTTACGGAAGGAAAACGCATGGGCATTACCGATCAGTTAAAGCTGTACGGTCCTGTCGGAATAGCCGAACGCTATGCCCTGCAGCAGAAAAGCCGTACCTTTCCGGCGGAGCTGCATATCCTCCGCCTGCAGGATTCCGTGTTTGTCACCCATCCCTTTGAACTTTTTACGGAATACGGGCTTCGTATCCGGGCCGGCTGCAGAGCGCGGAATGTCTTTCATATCCAGCTGTGCAACGGCTATGCGGATTATCTGCCAACCCGCGCGGCGATAGCGGGGGGATCCTACAGCAGCGAGCCGGCATCCACCTATGTGGGGCCGGAGGGAGGCGATTTGCTGGCGGCCTTGCTGATTGAAGAAGCAAACCGGCTGTTCGGCAGATAGCCGGATGTAATCGTTCAGATAGGTCTGGACGGTTACGGAAAGGAGGTTTTGGCAGCGATGATTTTTTGCAGGGAAAAAATAGAAGTACAGTCGGAAGGACAGCACCCGACCTTCCATAATATTACGGAACAGGTAAATGAGATTGTGAAAAAGTCCGGCATCCGCAACGGTATGGTGACTGTTTATTCCCACCACACCACCTGCTCCGTCATGGTGCAGGAATGCTCCCATGACAGGACCTATTTCGGCCTGGAATATCTCCAGCAGGATCTGTGCAATATCATGGAGCGCCTGGTACCCACCTGCCGGGTGGAAAACCAGTATCTCCACCCCGGACCGAAGCATGTGGAGTTCGGGGACAGTGTGGGAGAACCTGGTCCCTGGACCAGCCTGAATACGGATGCCCATTTACGTTCCTGTTTTTTCGGGCGTTCGGAATGCATCGCAATCGAAGAAGGGAAAATGGATCTGGGGGAATTCGGCTATACCTATTTCATCGACTGGGATCAGGTCCGTGCGCGTAAGCGGGTGGTGCAGGTGATGGTTATGGGAGAGTGAGAGGAGCCAGGATGAAACGGAAGAATGTACCGGTTCCGCCCTTTTTTGAAATCGGGCCGAAATCGTATCTCTACGGAGATGATATTTTAGAATTGGCCCTGGCAGCGGACAGGGCTTCCGAAAAATACGGTGTGGATATCATCTTTACCACACCCTACACGGAAATACGCCGGGTGGCGGAAGCGGTGAAAAGGCTGTTTGTCTATGCGCCCCATATGGATTTGCTGGAGCCGGGAAGAGGGCTTGCGGATATCCTGCCGGAAGCGGTGAAAGCCGCCGGTGCCGCGGGCGTCATGCTGAACCACTGTGAGAAGCCGCTGAGTCTGGGGACGCTGGAAAAATCCATCCGGCGGGCGCACGGGATCGGCCTTGCCGCAATCGTGTGTGCCGATACCATCGCGCAGGCCCGCGCAATTGCCTGTCTGGAACCGGATATCATTGTGGCGGAACCGGAGGCGCTGATAGGATCCGGGCAGGCGGGAAAACGTTCCATGGATTATGTCAGCGCTTCTATCGACGCGGTGCATAGTATCAATCCTCATATTCTCGTGCTGCAGGGGGCGGGGATTACAAGCGCAGAGGATGTGTATCCGCTTATATACCATGGGGCGCAGGCGACAGGGGCTTCCAGCAGCATCGCCAGGGCAGAGGACAGGGAAGGTCTGATTGATGAAATGATAGGTGCGGTGCGAAGAGCGGCGCAGGACAGAGAGCGTAACCGTTCAGACAGGTAGTAAATAAAGGAAAGGGTATGGTCCCGGAGGATGGAAAAAGCACGGAAAGAAACGGTTCAGAAGGCATGGCGTATGGAAGCCGGGGAGATAGGAAACATAGAATCCTACATGGATTATGAAGCGCTGGATCGGGCGGTCTGCCTTCTGGCCGGGGCAAAACGGATCGCGGCCGGCGGCTGCGGCCATACGGGCATAGCCTGCCGGCATCTGGCACATCTTATGTGCTGTATTGACCGTCCGGCGCGTTTCCTCACGCCGTCGGAAGGCAATCACGGAGGGATGGGTTTCCTGGAGGAGGGAGATGTTCTGGTCCTGGCCTCCCGCGGAGGAAAAACAGAGGAATTGCTGCCGATGCTTACGGCGGCGAAAAGGAAGAAGGTCGCAATCATAACGGTAACGGAGAATACGGATTCCGGGCTGGCCCGGGAGGCGGATGTGGTTCTGCCGGTACGGATAGGCAGGGAAACGGATCGTTTCAACAGCCAGGGAACCACCAGCTTTGTTGTCATGTGCGCTTTATTTGATGCGCTGCAGGCGGCGGTGATGGAGAAAACCGGCTTCAGGGAAGAGCAGTTCGCACAAAATCATCCGGGAGGTGCCGTAGGGGAACAGCTGAAAAGAAAAAGGGAGCGGGAAGCGGAATACACTATAGATTTTTCAAAAGCCTGCGGCAGGATAAAACCGATGCATGGAGTCAATAATGTCCCTTTTGTTCCGCAGGACTATGGAAATTCAGGCTTATTCCAAAAAATGGCGGAAGCGGGTATCCCTTTTTCCAGGCTGCATGACACAGGCGGTGACTGGGGCGGCGCCCACTATGTGGATATTGCGAATATCTTTCCCGATTTTGATGCGGATCCGGAGGATATCGGCAGCTATGATTTTGCATTTACCGACAGGCTTATGGAGGAAATCACAGCATATGGGATGGAACCCTTTTACCGGCTCGGCTGTTCCATTGAGAACCTGCAGCATATCAAAGCCTATCACATATATCCTCCCCGGGACAACCAAAAATGGGCAAGGATCTGTGAAGGCATCATACGGCATTACAATAAGGGCTGGGGAAACGGATACCACATGAACATCCGCTACTGGGAAATTTGGAATGAGCCGGACAACATGCCGGACGCTGCCGAGAATCCCATGTGGAAGGGGAGCATGGAGCAGTATTTTGCCCTCTATGAAACGGCGTCAAAACATTTGAAACAGGTATTTCCCGAGATAAAAATCGGAGGCTATTCCAGCTGCGGTTTTTATGCCTTAAGCGCGGCGGATTATTCCCAGGTCGCCCATTCCTCGTCAAGGGTCGGATATTTTGTGGAATTCTTCCACCGGTTCCTGGACTATATTACCTCCCCTGCGCATTCCTGTCCCCTGGATTTCTTCTCCTTCCATAGCTATGCGGATATCGAAGATAACGTGAGGTATGCGGGATATGCCAGGGAACAGCTGGACGTTTACGGGCTGGAGGGGACAGAATTGATTTTTAATGAATGGAATGCCGGAACCGCCCTTCGCGGGACGCCGGAGGATGCAGCCAGGATTGCGGGTATGATGTGCGCGCTCCAGGATACGCCCATTGATGCCTGTATGTATTATGACGCATGGGCGGGCAGCAGCTATTGCGGCCTGTTCGATCCGGTCGGAAAGACTGTTTTTAAAGCATATTATGCATTTGTCTGTTTCAATGCGCTGTACCGATTGGGCACCCGGGTAAAGGTGGAGGGCGTGACGGAAGGGATATACTGTATGGCGGCCGCAAATGACGGGCAGGGAGCTTTACTGCTGGTAAACCTGACCGGAAAGGAAATCCCGCTGCACATCACGGTGGAGGGAATCACCGGAGAAAAGGGCTGCGGCGGGAAAGACGGCAGCCTGTGTGCACAGCTTTACCGGACGGACACAGAGAATGAATACCGGCAGTCATGCCTGACCGGCGGGGGGAATTCCTTCCGGACCGAAGCCCTGCCGGATGCCGTATATTTATTTACGTTCCCGAAAATGCGGAACCGGACGGAGATTTCCGATATCCGCGGTTAAAATATAAAGGAGGGTTCAATATGAGAAAGGGATACAACAAGATTCTTGCGGCAGCGCTGGCGCTGGCGTTAACGGGATCACTTATCGGGTGTTCCGGCAAAACGGCGGAAACCCAGACAGATACCGTCTCATCCCCACAGCAGACGGAAGGAACAAAAGAGGCGGAGGGCGCGGCAGAAACGGCTGCAGAAGCCTTAGGGATAACCTTCCCTCTTGCGGAGCCGGTGACCATGAGCATGTTTGCGGTGTCCGCAGGCTATACGGGAGCGGAGCTTCCCGATGTGCTGGCGTTCCAGGTGGCGGAAGAGAATACCAATGTCAAATGGGAAGTGACTTCCTGCCTTCCTGCGGATCTGGATGACAAGAGAGGGCTGCTGCTTTCCTCAGGAGATTATCCGGACGTACTTTTTAAATCCTTTATCAAACATAATGAAATCGAAAAATATGGCTTCCAGGGTGTCTTGCTGCCTCTTAATGACCTGATTGACCAGTATATGCCCAACCTCAAGAAGCTTCTGGATGAAAGAGATGCGTGGCAGTATATTACATCCTCCGACGGGAATATCTATTCCCTTCCCACCCTCAGCCGCAGAGTGCCCGCAACCATCCTCTTATGGCAGAATATGCGCTGGCTGGAAGCGGTAGGAATGGAAGAGCCTACAAATATGGAAGAGCTTTATCAGGTCCTGAAGGCATTCAAGGAGCAGGATCCCAATGGAAACGGGAAAGCGGATGAAATCCCTTTTGAAGCCAACAATTCCGTTCCCCCGATTTATCTGTTCCAGTACATGCTGCCCATGGACTTCAATACCTTCTGTGCGGTCCAGAACGAGGAAATCGTATATGTGCCCAGAACCGAGACGTATAAAGAGTTCCTGTCCTATCTGGCGAAGTTCTATGAAGAAGGCCTGCTGGATAAAGACTGTTTTTCCAAGACTATTGACCAGCAGTATGCAGAAGGCCCGTCCGATGTGTATGGCTATTTTTACAGCTGGTCGCCAAGTGAGACTGTAGGTTCCGAGTTAAGCCAGGGCTATGACTATATGGTTATGACCCCGTGGGGAAAAACAAGCGTCAGCTCCGATGCGGGTGTGTCGGAAGGCGCTATGGTAATCACGGATAAATGTGAAAATCCCGAAATCGCTGCAGCGTGGGCGGATCAGTTTTACAGTGAAGAAGGGGGCATCCTCTCCGTTATGGGTGTGGAAGGAAAGACCTGGCAGTGGAGAGACGACGGGAAATGGGATTATATCGTAGGAACCGAATATGGCGAGGATGAATCCACGGTGCGGGATAACGCCACATTGCAAGGCTCCGCATATAATCCCATGGTATGGCCCCAGACCTATTACAACGATCAGTACCGGGATGAAAGCAACGTGTCCGGAAGCTCGGAAGAAAACAGGATTTCCAGCCTCTGCGCCGATCCCTTCCCTTCCCTGAAGCTGACGGAGGAGGAATCCAAACGGATCGTGGAAATTAATACGGATATCTCCGACTATGTTATGGAATATCTGGCCGAGGTTACTACCGGCAAAAAAGATCTGGAAGCGACCTGGGACGAATACATAAGCCAGCTGGATGCCATGGGCGGTAAGGAATACGCCGACATCTACAACGGCGCATACCAGAAAATGGAGAAATAAATAAGCGGCGGTTTCCGGATACAGGAGTACGGACTGCCGCACCGGCGGGGTTGTGCTGCCGGTGCGGCAGCCACGGATGAATGACAGAGTGAGGACGGGAGATAACATGCGGAGAGGAAAGAATCACAGGGAGGCGACGGAAAACAGCAGGCAGCCGGCCGTAATTCCCCAAAAAAGCTTCGGCGAACGCCTGCGCAAAGATGTTAAAGGAAACTGGACGTTGTACCTGATGGTGCTGATCCCATTGGCATATCTTATCCTGTTCTGCTATATCCCCATGGGAGGAATCCAGCTGGCCTTTAAGGAATACAACGTCAAAAAAGGAATCTGGGGAAGCCCCTGGGTTGGATTTTATAATTTCCAGCGCTTTTTCAGAAGCTATAAATTCACCATGCTGTTAAAAAACACCATTCTGATCAACGTTTACAGTCTGGTGGTGGGCTTCCCAATCCCTATCATTTTTGCCCTGCTGCTGAACTACCTGCGGCAGAAACGTTTCAAGAAAACCATACAAATGCTGTCCTATGCCCCTTATTTCATATCCACGGTGGTGATGAGCGGTATGATCATCATTTTCCTGGATCCCAATACCGGCGTCATCAACCGTATTCTCCAGCTGCTGGGGATGGAAGCGGTAAACTTTATGGGGGAAGCGAAATACTTCAAATCCATCTATGTCTGGAGCAGTGTATGGCAGGGGATGGGCTGGGCCTCCATCATCTATATCGCAGCGCTGTCCGGCGTGGATTACCAGCTTCATGAGGCGGCTATTGTGGATGGAGCCACCAAGCTCCAGCGGATTCTCCATGTGGATCTGCCTTCGATCAAACCCACGATCATAATGCTTTTGATCCTGCAGATCGGATCTCTGATGAGCGTGGGCTTCGAAAAGGTATTCCTGCTCCAGAACCAGCTGAACATGAGCGCCTCCGACGTGCTTTCCACCTATGTGTACCGTGTGGGCCTGGTGGATAACGATTATGGTTATTCCACGGCGGTGGGACTTTTTAATTCCTTGATCAACATGTTTTTACTGCTTATGTCAAACCAGATTGCCAAACGGACAATGAACGAAAGCCTGTGGTAGGAGGAGGATAGGGATGGATAAGAAAAACAATGCCTTTGATGTCACCAATCTTTTCATAATGATAGTGCTGTTCCTGCTGTTTGCCTGGCCCCTGTGGTTTGTGGTCATCGCATCCTTCAGCAATCCGTCGGAGGTATGGAGGGGAAATGTGATTTTCCTGCCGAAGGGCTTTTCCCTGGATTCCTATAAAGAAATACTGAAATATAAGGAAATCTGGATCGGATACCGCAACACCATATTTTATACGGCGGCGGGTACGGTAATCAATCTGTTTATGACGGTCTGCATGGCCTATCCCCTTTCCCGCAGAAAGTTTATGCCCAAAAACATCCTGATGGTCATCTGTATGATAACCATGTATTTCAGCGGCGGCCTGATCCCAAGCTATCTGGTAGTCAAAGGGCTGCACATGGTGGATACGGTCTGGGCCATGATGATTCCGGGCTGCCTGTCCGTCTATAATATGATCATTATGCGCAGCTATTTCGTAAACAGCATCCCGGAGAGCCTGGAGGAAGCCGCCATCCTGGACGGAGCCAATCCCGTCCAGTATCTGGTCAGAGTGGTTCTTCCCCTGTCCAAGCCGGTAATCGCCGTCATTGCCCTGTACTATATGGTAGGCCACTGGAATGATTTCTTTAATGCGCTGATTTATATCAATGACAAGGATCTGCTGCCTCTCCAGACCTTCCTGCGCAATATCCTGGTGACGAATACGGTGGGCAATGTGAGCCAGACACAGAACCTGAATCCCGAAGCGCTGCAGAAAAAAATCTATCTGGCGCAGACGATTAAGTACAGTGCGATCATCGTTTCCACCCTTCCGGTTCTGTGTATTTATCCTTTTGTGCAGAAATATTTTGTAAAAGGTGTTATGATAGGGGCTATAAAAGGGTGATCATGCTGCGAAAGCCGCGGCATCCCCGCGGGGCTGCGGACGGCGGCGGAAAGGACGGTAAAATACGGAAATGGAACTGTTATTGGATACGGCGAATGCGGAAGAAATCAGGAGATGCACAAAAGGGTATCCCCTCACGGGAATTACCACGAACCCTTCCATCCTGGCAAAGGAAAAAAGAAAATTTGCACAGCAGATGGAGCTGGTACGGGAAGCGGCCTGCGGCCTGCCCCTCCATGTGCAGGCGACCGGCGAAACGGTACAGGCGGTGCTGGCGGAAGCAGAGGCTGTCGCAGCGGTATACGGGAAAAATACCTATATCAAGGTACCTGTGGACCGGGAGGGCATCAAGGCCATCCGGGAACTGAAAAGAAAGGGGTTCGCCGTCACGGCTACGGCTATCTATACCAGGGAACAGGCCTTTCTTGCCGGAATGGCGGGTGCGGACTATGCGGCTGTCTATTATAACCGCATGCAGAACCTTTCCCTGGACAGCAGACAGGTGGTAACGGACATCGTATCTATGTACCGCATCCATGGAATCGAAACAAAGGTACTTGCCGCCAGCTTCAAAAACTGCGGACAGGTACTGGAGGCCGTCCTTGCAGGGGCACAGGCGGTGACACTGCCTCCGGCGGTGCTGGATGCCATGGTGGATAACGCCCTGATAGATAAAGCGGTTTCGGATTTCAGGAAGGACTGGACGGAAATCAACGGAGAAAAACGGATAGACGAAGTGCTGACGCAGTAGAATTCTGTGTCGGCACTTCTTTTTTGGTATATATGGGGCGGCTTCTTTCTGCTATAATAAAAAAGATCGGAATTGTAAGGAAAAGGAGAAGGAAAGCGATGGCTAAATATGATGTGGCGGCCTATGTCTGGCCGGCTTATACGCCGGATGAACCGAGAACCAGGATGTTCTGGCCGGAGGGAATGGGAGAATGGCAGTCTGTAAAAAACAGTGTCCGGAAATATGAGGGGCACAGCTGGCCGCGAAAACCCCTGTGGGGGTATGTGAACGAGGCGGATCCCTATGTGATGGAAATGGAAATCGAAGCGGCTGTGGATCATGGCATCAATACGTTTATCTATGACTGGTATTGGTATGACGGGCGGCCGTTTCTGGAAAACTGCCTGAATGACGGCTTCCTGAAGGCGAAAAACAGGAATAAGATGAAGTTCTTTCTGATGTGGGCCAATCATGACGCCAATTCCCTATGGGATATCCGGCTGTCGCGCGGGCAGGATAATGTTATATGGCGGGGAGCCGTGGACCGGGCGGAATTTGAACGGATTTGCCGCCGGCTCATCGGAACCTATTTTAAACAGCCTAATTATTATTGTATTGATGGGAAGCCGGTGTTCATGATATATGATTTAACCAATCTGGTAACCGGGCTTGGCGGTTATGATAAGACCGCGCAAGCCCTGGGCTGGTTTGAGGAAGAAGCCAGGAGGGCCGGCCTGGCGGGCGTTTATTATATGCTGACCATGTGGAGTGAAAAGGCGATGAATTATTCCGGCGTGGACAGCCATTCCCAGACGACGGGGATGGAGGTATGCAGAAAACTGGGATTCAAAGGGATGACCCATTACCAGTTTGTACATTTCGCGGAAATAGACAGGGATTATGAAGCGATCCTGAAGGATGCGGAGGCGGAGTGGAAACGGATTGAAGCCAATTACCAGATTCCATATTATCCTCATGTTTCCGTGGGCTGGGATAACAATCCCCGGTTTCTGGATTTCCGCCCCGGCGTGATGAAGAACAATACCCCGGAGGCGGTGGAAAAAGCATTCCGGATGGCAAAGGCTTATGTGGACAGCCACCCGGAACAGGCGCCTCTGATAACCGTCAACAGCTGGAATGAATGGACGGAAACGAGTTATCTGGAGCCGGATGATTTGTACGGCTATGGCTATCTGGAAGCGGCCGGACGGGTATTCGGCCCGCAGACGGAGAAAAAAGAGGAATAAGAGGCTTGCGCAAAGCCTTTTTAGGAAACAATCCTGACATATCTTTAGGCGGCGGTTTTATAGAATACCTGTAACCGTTTCGGCAAAGCGGATGACATCATCCGGCGCGTCCAGGCTGTAGAGCAGTCCGTAAGGGATACTGTAATCCCAGTTTACGGGGATGGTTACCAGACCCGGATGAACGTCCTGCCAGCATTCAATGGTGAGCAGGACGTTCCCGGTTTCCGCACAGCGGTTGAAAACCGACAGGTCATAGAACCGGGGCGTATCCTCTATCTGAATCTGCGGATGATGCCTTTCCAGGTCATTGCGCAGGAAATCATTCACCCCCGAATCCCCCCGTTCCACCATCATCAGCGTTTCCCCATATAAATCTTCGATATCGATACATGCCTTCCCCGCCAGACGATGCTTGTCCGATACGGCAATCATTTTTTTATATCTGCCAAGGGCAAGGAAACGGCAGCGGGAAAGCCATGCTTTGGAGTCGCATACCCCGATCAGAAAATCAAATTTTTCCCCAAGCTGTTCGATCTCGGAGAGGATCCCCTCGTGATTGTCCTGGAAGGATACGAGGTGCAGCTTGTAGTCCGGGAAACTGGCATTGACACGATACCATAAATCCATAAAGGGCCTTGCCGGGTTTAACAGGGAGGTACCGATACAGAAAGTGGTGTCCTCCGTATGCAGGGCCGCCCTGGCACTTGCCAGGGATTTTTGGGAATAGTCTATCATGAATTTGGCGTCTTTATAAATGACAGCCCCTGCCGCCGTCAGACGGATGCCGGAGGGCGTGCGTTCCATCAGCTTGATATCCAGATGCTTCTCCAGCGCATTGATCTGCTTCATGACCGCGGTGGGGGAGATATACAGACGTTCGGCGGCTTTGGTAAAGCTGCCGCAGTCGGCGGCCGCCAGAAACGTATCCAGCAGGGGATTGTACATAGAATGTCCTCCATAGTATAAACTTCAGGTTTATACTATGGTAACATATAGGAGATTCAAAAGCAAGAAAGGGTAAGCTATAATACAGATAAAACCTGGTTACTGGTAAGATATGCATATCCGCGGGGGATCAGCTTTAGCGGGAAAGCAGAAGGAGGAAAAAGGATGGCCGGATTACTTGCATTTTTTTCAAGAGGTGATGAAAATTACGTGAATGGGGAATTAAAGATGCTTGAAACAGGAAACACGGAAGCGGCGGCAGGTATCATTCAAAAGTTAACAGGAGCGGACAGCTTCAAGATTGAGCCGCGGCAGCCGTATTCCAAAGACTATAATGAATGCGTTGCACAGGCGCAGGCGGATCAGAGACGGGATGCCCGTCCGGAGCTTACAGCGTATCCTGAGAGCTTGGAACCGTACGATGTTATTTATCTGGGGTATCCCAATTATTGGGGAACCATGCCGATGGCGGTTTTTACATTCCTGGAGCATTTTGATTTTACCGGGAAAACGATCAAACCCTTCTGTACCCATGAGGGAAGCGGTTTGGGCAGCAGCGTTGCGGATATTAGGAGGCTGTGCCCTCAGGCTGCGGTGGAAGCCGGGCTGGCAATCCGCGGAAGCAGTGTGTCCGCGGCTGAGAAAGATATAGCGGAATGGGTTTGACGTGCCGGGAATCCGGCAGCAATTGCCGGAACAGAGGATATGAACATATGGAAAATCGGACAGGCAGAGAAGAAAGGAAAAAGCAAACATGGAATATATAAAACTGGGGAAATCGGACATAGAGGTATCACGGCTGTGTGTAGGCTGTATGAGCTTTGGAGATCCGGCAAGCAAAATGCACGCATGGACGCTGAACCCGCAGGAGAGCGAAGCCATTGTCAGGCATGCGCTGGATCTTGGCATCACCTTTTTTGATACGGCAAATTGCTATTCGGCCGGGACGAGCGAAGAGTATCTGGGAAAGGCGATCCGGAATAACATAGCGAGGGATAAGGTGGTTATTGCCACAAAAGTATATTTTAATGAAGGGAAGCTTTCAAAGGACGCGATACCGGCAGAGGTGGAGGGATCCCTGAAAAGGCTGGGGACAGATTATATAGATCTGCTGATCATCCATCGCTTTGATTACGGCACACCGATAGAAGAAACCATGGAGGCGCTGCATAAAATGGTTCAGTCAGGCAAGGTCCGTGCCATCGGCGCCTCCGCCATGTACGGATACCAGTTTATGAACATGCAGCATGCAGCGGAAAAGAATGGCTGGACCCAATTTGTTTCCATGCAGAACCACTATAATCTGCTGTACCGTGAGGACGAACGGGAGCTGATCCCGATCTGCAGGGAACAGGATGTGGCTAGGACACCCTACAGCCCGCTTGCGGCAGGGAGACTGTCACGGCCTACCTGGTCTGCGGATACCCTGCGGAGCAAAACGGATGTGACCGCAAAAGGGAAGTATGACAAGACACAGGAAAGCGATATGGAAATCGTGAAACGTGTGTCACGGACCGCAGAGAAAAAGGGAGCCACCATGACACAGATCGCACTGGCATGGCAGTATGCAAAAGGCGTTGCAGCTCCTGTTATCGGCGCCACAAAAGCGGAATATCTTGATGATGCCGCAGGCAGCCTGGAAGTGGCACTTACGCAGGAGGAGATCGCCTTTCTGGAAGAAGCTTATGTGCCGCATGCTGTTGTGGGGGCCGTCGCCGAAAGTCATACTTGACTCTCCCATTGTGTCAGGGTGTATGGTTTCCCTGCAGAAGCGAATTGCTGCAAATCGCATAATAAGGAAAAGCAGGGAGGATACCATGACGCAGAAAAGAATAGAAATACCCCATCATCAGGATGATTATGAATGCATGTGGAACGGGATAGAGGATCTGTATATCCGCGATACCGGAGAAAGACTTCCGCCCAGTTTCTTCTTCGTCCTTTCCGGATTCGGATCGTTCTGTTATCTGAAAACAGAAAAAGCCGAACAAAAACGCATGGTGGCACTGGGGGATGGCCGCACGAAGAAAATGTATGAGTTTCTGGCGCCTATCGTCGGATTTGAATACAGGCATTATGAATACAGGACATTTGAAAAGGCGTTAAGCAAGGCAAAGTCCCAGATTGATTCCGGCTTTCCCTGTGTGCTGGGCGCACTGGATATGTATTATCTGCCTTATTACAAGAAGCTGTACCATGGCGGACACATACCTTTCCACTATGTTCTTATGGTCGGATATGACGATGACAGGCAGTGTATTTATGTGCATGACTGCGGCTGTAAAAGCGTGCAGGAGCTGCCATACGACGAGCTGCGGCCTGCCTGGGACTGTTCCTATCCGGGGCTGTCAAAACCGAATACGGTCTGTATCGTCCGGATGAACTCCGCGAAGAATAAATATGAGATTGCCAGGGAGGCGCTCGCCGCGAAAGGTGAGCTTTTCCTGAATCCCCCGGCCGGTGTTCTCGGCATCCGTGGTTTTGAAAAGTTCGTGAAGGAACTGCCGGATTGGAAGAGCCGGCTTACAAAAGAGGACTATGATAATCTGCTTCGCCATATGATCACCTTTTTCGGCACCGTGCCGACCGTTCCGAATGCCCTGCTGGGTATTCAGGAGCCGGATTCCGTGGCATTCGGCGGCGGTTTTGACAAAGCGGGTCTTGTACTGCGTATGCTCGGCCGGGAGTATAACGATGAGGCCATGACAGAAGCCGCCGGAGAGATCGGGAGAGGAGCTGCAGTGACAGAAGAAATCAAAGATATTGTTGTGGATTATCTGACGGGAAAAAATGATAATACCGATGAGCTGCCCGGCCATTTTGCACAGGTATGCCGGATTATGGAGAGCGGTTTCCGGATTTTGGGGTATGGTAATAAAGCCGGATTACGTGAATAATAAGGCGATTGTCCGCCCGACAGCGGCAGAAATGGAAACAGATTTGCACAATGATAAGAAATAATTATAATTATATAAAAATATATAAATTTACTTTATCCATCTCTGATTGTATAATCTGGGAGAAAAAAACAAATGAGGTGGATCATGGAATTTATCAGAAAAAAAGGAAAAGGTATCGGATTATGCTTCCTGGTTGCATTGTTATGCTGGCTGCTCGTCAGGCTGGCAGGTGTACTGGAGGTGGTAGGCGCACCGGTGATTGCGATCCTCACGGGAATGGTGCTGGCTGTAGCCATGAAAGACAAAACGGCTTACCGTGAGGGGATTGCGTTTACATCTAAAAAGATTCTTCAGTATGCGGTCATTCTTCTGGGCTTCGGCCTGAATCTGGCAACGATTGGAAAAGTGGGAATGACATCGCTGCCTATCATTCTTTCCACTATCAGCACATCTCTGGCAGTCGCCTTCCTCATGTATAAGCTTCTAAAGATTCCGGGAAAGACTGCTGCCCTGATTGGGGTTGGTTCCAGCATCTGCGGCGGATCGGCAATTGCGGCCACCGCACCGGTAATCGATGCGGACGATGAAGAAATCGCCCAGGCCATTTCGGTCATTTTCCTGTTTAATATAATAGCGGCATTGCTTTTTCCCACAATGGGCGGCCTGCTGGGGCTGACAAATACCGGCTTCGGCCTTTTTGCCGGCACTGCGGTCAATGATACGTCTTCGGTAACCGCAACGGCATCTACCTGGGATACCCTGCATGGCACGAACGGCGCGGTGCTGGAATATGCAACGATTGTGAAGCTCACAAGGACGCTGGCTATCATACCGGTTACACTGGTGCTCGCTTTTGTGAGGATGCGCAGGGAAAAGAAGGAAAACCGGGTTGAGGGCACGGCAGTGAGTCTGAAATCCATATTTCCCATGTTCATCCTGTATTTTGTAGGGGCATCCGTTATAACGACGGTTATCACTTCTGTCTTTTCCGGAGCGGCGCTGGAGGCCGCCAATGGAGTGTTCGGCTTATTGAAGCAGCTGAGCAAGTTCTTTATAGTTATGGCTATGGCGGCGATAGGGATGAATACGAATGTGGTGAAGCTGGTCAAAACCGGAGGTAAGCCAATTGCATTGGGAATTACCTGCTGGGCGGCCATCACTTTTGTGAGCCTGACCCTGCAGCGGTTACTCGGGCTTTGGTAAAAGTAATTGGCACGGTATCAGGCGGCATCCGCCGCTTTGACAAGTGCGGTTTAGGAATTGTCTTTGTACCAGGGTCTGTCCGCCGACGCATAGCCCGTCAAAAGTATAACCGGGCGCTTTTTAATGACGGCCCTTCTTTTGCCGTGTCATGAAAAGCTCCTCCTGACATCCCGTTTCCCGGCGGGATGTTTTTTTGTTGTATATTTTTATGTTTACGTATGGATTATGGTAAAAATTGTTAAAAATGCTTGAAATTTTACGGGGGGGGGTATAATTGCTTTATTAAAAACGCCGAAAAGAAAAACATTTGTGCGTTTTGCGATCTGCGCGCCCGGATACCGGTTGGGAGCCGGATGCAGGATTCTTTTAACACTTTTACAAGGAGGGCACTAAAGTATGAAGAGAAACGTTTTATCAATGATTCTTGCAGTAACAATGGCGGGAACTCTGCTGGCGGGATGCGGATCCGCGGGCGGCCAGCAGACCCCGGCAGCAGCGGCGGATACCGGTGCGGCGGCTTCCGAGGTGCCCGCAGACAGTGCAGCAGCGGAAACGGGAACAGCCGGAAAGCAGACAGACGGAAAAAATGTACCGGAACTGACTTCGGAACCGCTCACGATTACCTTATGGGATATTTCTACGGAAGATCCGGGAAAAACAACAATGGAAGGCGCAGTACAGCGGTTTATGGCGGACTATCCCAATATTACCGTGAATCAGGTGCATCAGCAGAATGATAATTATAAGCAGCAGCTGGTGGTTGCGATGAGTTCCAAACAGGCGCCTGATATGTATATCCATTGGGGCGGCGGCCCTATGGCTGAATACTATAAATCCGGCTTTGTGAATGATGTTACGCAGATGTTCAATACCTATGACCATCCGGATTTTATTGATGCGGCAATCGCACAGTCCACCTACGACGACAAGGTACTTGCGATTCCGTTCGGCGGTTTGTCCGGATGCGACATTTTCTATAACAAGAATATATTTGCAGAGGTCGGTGTGGAGGTACCGGAAACCATCGATGAACTGGAAACCGTGTGCGATAAACTGACGGAAGCGGGCTATGTCCCGTTCGCATTGGCCAATGGTTCCAAGTGGACAGGCTCCATGTATTATATGTACCTGGTAGCGCGCCATTCCGGAAATGAAGAATTCGACGCAGCTTACACGCAGGAAGGCTCTTTTACCTCCGATGCGTTTATCTGGGCCGGGGATAAAATCCAGGATTGGGTTAAGAAGGGATATTTCCCGGATGGGGTGAATTCCCTTTCCACGGACGACGGGCAGGATAAGGCGCTGCTGTATGATAATACCTGTGCGATGATGCTGCATGGTTCCTGGCAGGTGTCCGGGATCCGGGCGGATAATCAGGAATGGTACGATGAAAATATCGGCGTTTTCCGCTTCCCGGAGGATTCTGAAGCCGCGGCAAAAGGAGTTCCCCAGAATGTGGAAATCGGTACGGCTATTGGAAACGGCTTCTCCTTTAACTGCTGGAATGCGGACGGCTCGGTTGACCAGACCAAGCTGGATGCCTGTTATGTGCTGGCAACGCAGTATTTTAATGATGACACGTATAACCAGAGGCAGCTTGACAACGGGACAATTCCTTCCATCAAGGGGTTTGAAAATACCATCGATGATGCAAATATGAAAGTGGTGGCGGACATCTTCTTCAATGCCTCCAATGTGCAGCTGTGGTATGATCAATATCTGCCTGCATCGGTGACGGAGGTTCATAAGGATTGTATGACGGAACTGTTCGGACTTCAGAAAACACCGGAGGAAATCGGGCAGGAACAGGATGCGGCCATGAAGGCGGCCCTGGCGGAATAAGCTTTGGACGAGAGGCATACTATCCCAAACGTTATCGGCACTCTGAGGATGGCCTGCCGGAAAGGAGAGAATGTGAATCATAGTAAGAAGGCGGTTGGCCTGGCTAAAACGAGAGAAAAAAGCACGGCAGTAGCAGCTGTGGTATTTCTCCTTCCTGCCTTGCTTTTAATAGTTATATATATGATTTATCCGGTTATCGATACCTTTGTCATCAGCGCTTACAGCTGGAACGGTATATCGGCCGACAGAATTTACATAGGATTACAGAACTGGAAAACACTGGTTCTGGATAAATCCTTCTGGTCCGCATTCGGCCATAATGTTGTAGTCATGGTTTTTTCCATTCTCCTTCAGATCCCTTTGGGAATGCTTCTTGCCACATTTCTGGATGCAGGGGGTAAACGGTTTAATGTTTTTAAAACCATATGGTTTCTTCCTTATCTGATGAGCTCCGTGGCAATCGCTTTTTTGTTTACCTATGCGCTGGCGACAAACGGTGGGATCTTTTCTTCCCTTGCTTCCTTATTTAAAGGAAGCAAGGTGACCGTGGATTTGCTGGGGAAGAACCCCCATGCCCTGTTCTCCGTAATAGGGGTTATGGCATGGCAGTTTACTCCGTTTTATATGGTTTATTTTATTGCAGGATACGGAAATATCGATACATCGATTTATGAGGCGGCAGTGATTGACGGCGCCACGAGAGGCCAGTATCTGCGGACAATAGCGATTCCCCTGCTGGGGCCTATCTTTAAGACCGCATGCACCATGTCGCTGATCGGTTCCTTAAAATATTTCGATATGATATGGAATATGACCGGCGGCGGTCCGGCGGGGGGAACCGAGCTGATGGCAACCTATATGTATAAGCTGTCCTTCCAGCAGTTCAACATGGGCTATGGTTCCTGCGTGGCAGCGGGAATGTTCCTTCTGATTACGGCCATTGCCCTGCTGTTCCAGAAGATCTTTGTGGTAAAGGAGGACTATTGAGATGGACAAGCAAAAAGAGGTTGACTACAGGAAAGAAAAACGCAAATCCCGCATTGCCTGGGGAATTGCCATTTTCTTTGCATGCATATGGCTGGTGGTTACGCTGGTGCCGTTTGTTTTCATGGTTATGAATTCCTTCCGCAAACAGTTTGATATGCTTTCCCAGGGGGTATTCCATCTTCCGGATCCCTGGTATTTCCAGAATTATGCGGAGGTTATGACACATGGCTTCTTCGGCTATTTTTTCCGCAGCGTATTTGTCGTTGCCGTTTCCCTGGTGCTCATGCTGATGATTTCTGCGTTTGCGGCTTACCCGCTTTCCCGGATGAAATTCCGGCTCAGAGGTATCACCTATGCCGGTATCGTGGCTATGATGTCGGTCCCCATGCATGTGACGCTGATTCCTATTTTTAAAATGACCACAAATATGGGACTGTATGACAGCCTTCAGGCACTGATCGGGCCGTATGTTACCTTTGCGCTTCCGATGTCGGTATTTATCCTGACCGCTTTCATGACCACGATTCCGAAGGAGATTGAGGAATCCGCCGAAATAGACGGCTGCAATAAGTTCCGGAATTTTTTCTCCATTATCCTGCCCCTTTCCAAATCAGGGCTGTCCACATTGGCCATTTACAACGGGGTATCCATGTGGAATGAGTTTGCTTTTGCCAATACGCTGCTGCAGACCGCATCCAACAAAACGCTTCCCCTGGCGCTTGGACAGTTCAAAGGGGAGCATTCCCTGGATATTCCGATCATACTTTCCGTATTGGTGCTGTCCGTGCTGCCTATGATCGTACTGTTTATTATCTTCCAGGACAAGCTGGTAAAAGGGATGATGGCGGGAGCCGTGAAAGGATAGGTGCGCCTACTCCTCCGGTTCCGTTTCCCGGTACTCGGTGGGGGTCATGCCGAACCGTTCAATGAACAGCCTGTTAAAATGGCTCCTGTTGGTATAACCCAGCTCTTCGCAGATTTCCCCCACCCGTTTGTCCGTGTTTGTCAAAAGATCCGCGGCTTCTTTCAGCAGAAAGGAACGGCTGTAATCGGACAGGGTCTGCCCGGTATGCTTCTTGACCACCCGGTTGATGTAATCGCTGTTATAATTTAGTTCCGCTTCCAGCTCGCTGCGGCTGATCCGGCCCTTTCGGTTCTGCAGCAGCTGGGATACTTGGTAGAAAAGCCGTTCTTCTTTGGAAATTCTGGTCTGATGAGCCTGGATATGATAATTTTCCTCGTCGCCCAGCATGGCGATAAAACGGCAGAAATAACCCCGCACCATATAATTTCTTCCGGAACGGCTTTCGCTCAGTTCCAGCACAAGGGCATTGATCAGCCGGTAGAAATCATCCGGATCAAAGCGGGTTTTTCTTCTGAAATCAATATATTCCTTCGCACTGTAAAAGGAAAGCTTCTGGTTTTCCGCAAAGAGATGGTGGAAAAAGGTGTGGCTGGTGCAGCTTCTGCCTTCCTCATCATACAGCAGATCTTGTTCCAGGACGGATTTAATATATTCCTCCTGGAACAGGAACAGAATGATTTCAAATTCGCTGTCATGCAGCTCCTTGTGGCGAATATTCTTATTGCACAGACAGCATTCCCCGGCATGATAGGTTACGATTTCATTTTCGATCTGTAAATGAAGCTCCCCCGCCAGCACAATGGTCAGTTCATAAAAATCATGGGAGTGCAGAGAACGTTTCCCTGCCAGATCCAGCCTGCTTGCGGAAGAAAAGAAATAATTCTTGTTGCTTTCCGTAAATTCCAGGGAATGCAGTTCACCGTGTTTTCTGTCGGCGGCTTCATAGATGAGCATATAGGGCATCCCGATCGCAACGAATTCCGAGGTGTTGCTGCCTAAATTGTGGAAGGTTAGAAAGGTCTTGGGAATCCCCAGCTTTTTTAAAAATCCCTCCTGTGACAGTTTCCCGGAGGTATCAATGGATTGTCTGTCTTTTTTCATAAGGCGCCTCCTGCCTCCAGAAGAAAGTCTGATTTGGATACAAAAAAACGTCAATTCCCTCTGGATGCGACATTTTCAGGATAATATAATGATTATATAATGACTTTATAGGTTAAGCAAGAAGAGACGGGCGTTTTTAAAGGGATTTATGCATGTTACTGTCACGGAGTGAACAGTGATAACGCCCGGAGAAAGGAGAACATATATGATTTTTTATGTGAATGCCGCCGCAGCCAGAGAGGGCAACGGCAGTAAGGAAATGCCTTTTAAGCACATCAATGAAGCGGCGAAAGCTGCCGGACCAGGGGATGAGGTCCTGGTTGCCCCGGGCATATACCGGGAGTATGTGGATCCCCTGAACGCAGGAACGGAGGATGCCAGAATTATTTACCGCAGCGAACAGCCGCTGGGAGCCGTTATTACCGGTGCGGAACCGGTTGATTCCTGGGAACCTTACCAGGGGAATGTCTGGGTCTGCCGCATTGATAACGGCGTGTTTGGAAGCTACAACCCTTATACTACGTTTGTAGGAGGGGACTGGTATTTTGCCCCTGTCGTAAGGCATACCGGCGCCGTCTATTTAAATGACCGCCAGCTGTATGAAACCCAGACACTGGAGGAATGTATCAAGGGTGAAGTATATCCCCCTTCCTGGGATCCTGATTTTTCCGTTTATAAATGGTATACCGAACAGGAAGGTGATACCACTGTGATCTATGCCAATTTCCAGGGACATAACCCCAATGAGGAAAAGGTGGATATCAACGTACGCCGCAATTGCTTTATGCCCTCCAAAACGGGAGTGGATTATATCACCTTCAGCGGTTTTAACGTGAACAAAGCCGCCACAACCTGGGCGCCTCCCGCCGCTTATCAGGACGGTATGGTCGGCCCTCACTGGTCAAAGGGCTGGATTATCGAGGACTGTGAAATCAGCAACAGTAAATGCTGCGGTATTTCCCTGGGAAAATATTATGACCCGGAAAATGATCATTATTTTACCAACAAACATGTGAAAAGCCCGACCCAGATGGAGAGGGATGCGGTCTGCCGCGGCCAGTATCATGGCTGGCTGAAGGAAAAAGTGGGAAGCCATATCGTAAGGCGCTGCCACATCCACCACTGCGAGCAGGCAGGTATTGTGGGCCGTATGGGATGCGTATTCAGCATCATTGAGGACAACCACATTCACCATATCAACAATATGCAGCAGTTGGGCGGTGCCGAAATTTCCGGCATTAAATTCCATGCCGCCATTGATGTGGTATTCCGCCGCAATCACATCCATCATTCCACCATGGGAATCTGGTGCGACTGGCAGGCCCAGGGCACACGGATCACACAGAACCTGCTGCATGACAACCATGCACCGGAGGGTACGCCGAAGGCGGAAGGCGCTATGATGTGCCAGGATATTTTCGTGGAGGTGGGCCATGGCCCCACATTGATTGATAATAACGTGATGCTTTCAAAAGCCGCCCTGCGGATTGCCACCGAAGGTGTTGCCTGTGTACATAACCTCATTCTGGGCGCATTTACTGCTGTGGGAGGCGGCACGGACAATACCGTAAACGGACTTAACCAGCCCCGTTACACGCCTTATCATATCCGCCACCGTACCGAAGTGGCAGGATTTATGTCCATTCTGCATGGGGATGACCGTTTTTATAACAATATCTTCATTCAGAACTGGCCTGTTAAAGCAGCGGAAGTGAAGGAAGATATGGGATTTCAAATGGCGGATAACCAGGAGGTCGGTACCAGGGTATTCGATGAATATCCGACCTATGAGGAATGGATCGGCTGGTTCGAAATGGATAAGCCTGCGAATATGGGTGAACTGGCCAAGTATCATTTCTCCCATCTGCCTGTATGGGTGAATGGAAATGCGTACTTCAACGGTGCAAAGGCCTGTAAGAACGAAAAGTCAAATCTGGTTGATGAGACGAACAAAGCAACCGTGGAGCTTGTGGAAAAGGACGGGCATTATTACCTGAAAACAAACGTATACGATCTGCTTGGTGATTTTAAGGATGGCATTATTACCAGTGATATCCTGGGATATGCCTTTGAGCCGGAGCAACGGTTTGAAAATCCTGACGGGACGGCTATTACCTTCAATGAGGATTATCTGGGTGAGCATCGCGGCCTTTCTGCGGTTCCCGGGCCTTTTGCATCCGCAGAAGCAGCTGAAAAACAGCTTTGGTAATTTTCTGCGGTATGGTTTGACCTGCCTTGTTTTTATCCTTTTGGCTAAAAGGAACGGTTAGAATCAGAAGAGGAAAACATAGACCGGTATTTGTTCCGGGATATGTTTTCCTTTTCTTGTATATTACTATTGCTTTAAGCGTTCTGTGCTGTGCGTCTTAGTCTGCATGGCAACTTACCTTATCTGCGTTGTTTTTCCGCAGACTTTAATTAGTTATATTGTTTTTTCTTTTTCACTGTGTTATGATAATCATCATCAGCTATAGCGATTCTGTTCTTACTTTCGGAACATTCTGTTCCATTTAATCCCGTTTTATTTTTATTGTGATGTTGTAAATTCTACACATATTATGTATAATTAAGGAGGAAACCTGTCTGTTTCATCAGACAAAAGTATGTTTATGGGGAAAATAGATATTTCATTATCTTCTTATCTGTCACACCCGCCTGTATTCGCCGATTTATTTAATGCCTGGCTGTACGGCGGCAGGCAGGTAATTGATTACCGCGAACTGCAGGCGGAGGATCCGGTACAGAACCGGCCGGAATATGCTGCCACATACAAACATGTGCGGGATGTGGTGAAGATGTATTACCAGGACGGGATGGAGCTGGTTCTGCTGGGTATAGAAAACCAGGAAGAGATTGATTACACGGCTCCGGTGCGGATCCTGCAGTATGACGGGGCCGATTATCAGAAAAAGATACGCAGGGTGGAAGCGGAAAACAGGAAACGACTGGGGCTTAAGACCGGCCTTACGGCTTTCTTTCCTGAAGATCGGATAACACCTGTTATTACTTTGCTGTTATATTTTGGAAAAGAAGAGTGGAGGAAACCCCGGCGGCTCCATGATCTTCTACGTTTTCCTGATGAGAGCGACAGGCTCCGGCAATTTGTGCCGGATTATCCGATCCATGTGCTTTCCGTCAGGGAGGATATGGATATCAGCTTGCTTCATACACAGCTGAGGCAGGTATTCGGATTTCTTCAGCGACAGGATGACAGAAAGGCCTTGAGAGATTATGTAAGGGAAAACGAAGATGTTTTTTCCTGTCTGTCTACAGACGCTGCTCTTTTCCTGGCGGCTGCCGCCAAAGGGACGCGGCTTTTGACAACGTTGCATGTAAAGGAGGAAACTTGTGATATGTGTAAGGCATTGGATGATCTTTATAATGATGGTGTGAATCAGGGAAAAAGGCGGGGGCTGGAATTAGGAGAGGATTATTTCGCTGAATTGTCGGAAAAGCTTCTTGCCGATTTCCGTACGGAGGATCTTCGGAAAGCGATCAAAAATAAAGAATATAGGAACAGGCTGTACCAGGAATACCGGATTGAGAGAGGCTGACGGTACAGCATGATTGAAAATTGTCTGGAGAATGGCCTGAGAGGATCTGGTGAACATTCCTTTTCCGTCCTGGGGACACCGCTCTGCCAGCGGGCGGAAGGCCATTTTGCTCCTGCGAAGTTTGAGTATATTATTTAATCTTCAGTCTGTCTCAAACGGCGTTTATAATCAGATTGTGGAATTTTTTTGCGGTGGTCCTGTTTCGTTTCTGCGGCATCCCGAATATTTCAGAGATGTTATTGTTTTTTCCGTATTATAATAATCACACATCGGCTATAGTGATTCTGTTTTTATTTCCGGAACATTCCGTTCCATTTAATCCCGTTTTATTTTTATTGTGATGTTGTAAATTCTACACATATTATGTATAATTAAGGAGGAAACCTGTCTGTTTCATCAGACAGAAGTATGTTTATGGGGAAAATAGATATTTCCTTATCTTCTTATCTGTCACACCCGCCTGTTTTTGCCGATTTATTTAATGCCTGGCTATACGGGGGCAGGCAGGTAATTGATTACCGCGAACTGCAGCCAGAGGATCCGGTACAGAACCGGCCGGAATATGCTGCCGCATACAAACATGTGCGGGATGTGGTGAAGATGTATTGCCAGGACGGGATGGAGCTGGTTCTGCTGGGTATAGAAAACCAGGAAGAGATTGATTACACGGCTCCGGTGCGGATCCTGCAGTATGACGGGGCCGATTACCAGAAAAAGATACGCAGGGTGGAAGCCGAAAACCGTAAGCGGCAGGGGCTTAAGACCGGCCTTCCGGCTTTCTTTCCTGAAGATCGGATAACACCAGTTATTACTTTGCTGTTATATTTTGGAAAAGAAGAGTGGAGGAAACCCCGGCGGCTCCATGATCTTCTACGTTTTCCTGATGAGAGCGACAGGCTCCGGCAATTTGTGCCGGATTACCCAATCCATGTGCTTTCCGTCAGGGAGGATATGGATATCAGCTTGCTTCATACACAGCTGAGGCAGGTATTCGGATTTCTTCAACGCCAAGATGACAGAATGGCCTTAAAAGATTATGTAAGGGAAAACGAAGATATTTTTTCCCGTCTTTCCACAGACGCTGCTCTTTTCCTGGCGGCTGCCGCCAAAGGGACGCGGCTTTTGACAACACTGCCTGTAAAGGAGGAAACTTGTAATATGTGTAAGGCTTTGGATGATTTATATAATGATGGAGTGAATCAGGGGCTGGTACTGGGAGAAGATTGTTTCGCCGCATTGTCGGAAAAGCTTCTTGCCGATTTCCGTATGGAGGATTTACGGGCAGCGATCAAAAATAAAGAGTATCGGGACAGGTTATACAAGGAATACCGGATTGAGAGATGCTGAAGGATGCGGTTCACCATAAGCAGTTTCGGAGGAAGAGATGAAAAACGGATAATCTCGGTTCGCCCTGGATACGCCTAATTATATGGAAAAACATAATTGGTAGACGGAACGATCGTTGATGGATACCGTCGGCAGAAACGCGGTTTGGTATGTCGGAGGAATGATTAGTTTCCTCTTAAATCAGTTTCCGCTTGACGAAGTGTAAGACATAATATATCATATGATATATAACAATTGATATATAAAGGAAGTGAGAGATATGGCGCCGAAACAGAAAATCACAAAGGAGCAGCTGTTAGAAGCAGCCTTTGAAATAACGAGAAGGGAAGGATTTTCCGCCGTCACGGCAAGAAGTGTGGCGGAGGCGGCAGGCTGTTCCATCCAGCCGGTTTTCAGCCAGTTTGCTACGATGGAAGCGCTGCACCAGGCAGTCTTTTCCTATGCCTGCCGGCGTTTTACAAATGAGATTATGAAAAATAAGGATAGACCGGATTTTATCGCCTGTACCAACAAGTGGGTTTTGAATCTGGCGCGCAGGGAGCCGAACCTGTTCCATCTGTTATACCTCTCAGACAGCTTCCAGGGGCAGAATCTGTGGGAGGTGATGATGGGATATGAGACCAACCGTGAAATGGCGGCTGTTTTTCAGGATCACTATGGTCTGACGGAGGCGGAATGTAAAGATATTTTTTTACGGGGGTATCTTCTTCTGCATGGGATTGCCACAATGATCGCTACAAATCACATGGATTTTTCCGATGAACAGGCGGCCGACATGGTGAAACGTACGGTGGCGGATATGGTTGAAGGGGCCCGGAGAAGGCAGAGCTTGGGGGATGGAGGGGAGAAATGAAGAAAAGGAAGATGGAAGAGAGCGGATTAGCGAAAGCGCTGCTTATGACCGTTCAAGCGGACAGGATGACACCCGCCGGACGGCAGAAGCTTGCAGAGGAGCGGCTGAGGAAGCTGGTGGCATATGCCAGGCAAAACAGCCCATATTACAGTAACTTGTATAAAGGACTTCCGGAGAAATGGGAGCTTACCGATCTGCCTCCTGTGAATAAACCGGATTTAATGGCCGGCTTTGATCAGTGGCTGACTGATCGCAGCGTATCGGAGGAAGAAACAGCTCTTTTCATAGAGGATAAATCCAATATGGGGAAATGCATGAACGGAAGGTATCTGGTGTTTACAACATCCGGATCCACCGGATTTCCGCTGACGGTTCTTTATGATAAAACCTGTATGAATATATCTTCGGCGCTGTCCGTAATCCGATCCTATGCCAGAAAAGAAGATATGGCCGCATTTATTAAGAATGGGAAGCGTACGGCCAGTATTTTTGCCGAGGGCTTCTATCTGGGCAGCGGTTCTATTGCATACCAGTTGCGCCGGATGCCATGGAAAAAAGGTCTGATGAAAAATCTGGATGTGAGGATGCCGATAACGGACATAGTGGAGCAGCTTAACCGTTTTTCACCGGTCATGCTGGGAGGATATCCCAGTGGGCTGGAACTGCTGGCAGAGGAGCAGGAGGCAGGGCGCCTGCATATTGCGCCGGCTGTCACAATGACCGGCGGCGAACTTCTGCGGGATGATGTGAGGGAGAAACTGACAAAAGCCTTCGGCGGGTTTGTGCAGACCAATTATTCCTGCACGGAAGGCGGGATCATGTGTCATGAATGCGTTAACCGGCACCTGCATCTGAATGAGGAATGGATTATGATAGAGGCGGTGGATGAAGAAAACCACCCTGTGCCCGATGGAACGATGTCCGCGAAAATCCTGCTTACCAATCTTGCAAATAAGGTGCAGCCCTTCATCCGATATGAGGTGACCGACCGTATTGTTATGCATCATGAAGCGTGCGGCTGCGGCTGCCAGGCCCCGTGGCTGGAAATAGAAGGCCGCAGGGATGATATTCTGCGATTTGAGGAAGGCGTGCGGATCCAGCCGCTGGCAGTGTATGCCCAACTGAAAGAAGTCCCCGGGCTTAAGCGTTTTCAGTTGGTACAAAAAGAACGTAATCTCCTTGAACTGCGGATCCTCGCCGGGGATCCACGCACGGTTTATCAAAAGGCAGAGAGGATTCTGCAGGATTTTTTCGTGACAAACGGTGTGCATGTGACTATTTGTGCAGGAGAGGAATTGCCGCAGATCCATCCGGAAAGCGGGAAATTTAAACATGTGGTGGGTCTTAAGTGAGTGGTTTGGGATGTGTGAGGGATGTCTGAACGCATTTATTTCCAGTGAAAACAATATTTATTTTTCTTCTGAAAAATAGTACTTGAATTGCATTTTTAATGGGGTTACTGTTTATTGTAAGGATGCATCCTCTAATAATATCAAAGGAGAAATCACATATGCCTCAAGAGAAAATAAGAGGACTTGAAAAGACAATCAGCAGTAAATATAACAATATAGCGGGTATTGTTATCTTAAAAAACGGGGAAAAGCAATTTGAGAATTATTTTAACGGATATACGCCAGCAGATACCGTTCATGTATTCTCGGTAACAAAAAGCATTATTTCGACATTGGCGGGCATTGCGGCTGACAGGGGATATATTAAGAGCGTTGATCAGAAAGTGCTGGATTTTTTCCCTGATTACACGGTTAAGAGGGGAGAGAAAACCATTCAGACCATCACCATCAGGAACCTGCTGACCATGACGGCACCATATAAATTCCGTTCGGCGCCGTATACCAGATTTTTTTCCAGCACAGACTGGGTGAAGGCTTCCCTTGATTTGCTGGGCGGAAGAAAGCCTGCCGGCGAATTCCGGTATATGGAAATGGTAGGACCGGACATTTTGTCGGGGATTCTTGTAAAGGCCTGCAGTTGTTCCGTACTTGATTTTGCACAGGAAGCGCTGTTCTCCCCGCTTGGTATTGCCGTAAAATCCCCTATCATTCTGGATACGGCCAAAGAGCATGTTGCGTTTGTCAAAACGAATAACGCCAGCGGCTGGGTCGCCGATGAATGCGGAACCAATACGGCGGGCTGGGGCCTTACTTTGACTGCCATGGATATGGCAAAAATCGGGCAGTTATATTTGGACGGCGGAAAATGGGAAGGCAGACAAATCGTATCCGGTGCATGGGTTACGGAAAGCTTAACGGAGCACAGCCGATGGAAAAAAGAAAATCTGTCTTACGGATATTTGTGGTGGACAGGGATCGGGAACGGATATGCGGCTATGGGAAACAGCGGAAATGTGATTTATGTCAATCCGTCGGAAAATCTGGTTATTTCCGTAGCCGCGCTGTTCAAGCCAAGCGCGAAGGATATTATAGATTTTATAGTTAAAGACGTGGAGCCATTATTTAAGCAGGGATTGTATATTCCGGCATCTTGACAGCGGCACTGCTAACCTAGTCACCATTCTGGCAACCTATTTTAACTGAGCAACACGGTTGAAACAGGATCCGGCAGGCCAGGGATGGTCTGTCGGATAATGCCGGCGCTGTGATTTTTACACAGATATTTATTCAAAAAAGGGCACCGGGTTAAAAGCAACATCCATGATCGCAGTATCAATCTTCTTCCCATCTAAATAGACCCGGAAATCCATCTCCTTATCCGAATGAAATGTAAGGCAGAAAACGGAATTGCCGGACTGTCCGCCGGAATCAAGATTCAGCTTGAGATAACGGCGGAACACAGGGCCGGAGGTTTCCAGTCCGATGGCTGAAGAATCACCGGCACCTGGAACATATACTGCATAATAAGCAGAAGCCGGAAAGCCGATATCACCTTCCTCAGTATACCGCAGAACACAGGCAATATCATACCTGCCGCCTGTATTTACAAACAATTCTGACAGCTCTTCCTTATCCATTGCTTTCAGGTATTCATCTGTCCCGTAAGTCCTGATACCGGAGGCGGATCCGCTTCCGGGAAAGAAAAAGAGTAAGATAACCGGTACGATAAGTACAGCCGTAAACATAAACACGGTATAAATTCTTTTTAAATTCTTTTTTTTCATTGTGTATCCCCCTGAAAGATAAAACGGATCCTTTCATAATAACAGCGGTGTCGGAATCATTATAGCAGAGCATAAATAAGTTTGCACGACAAAAGAAAACAGCGGTAGTTTATAGAAAGATTGTAAAAACGGAGCAGGCTGTCTGTGAAAGAGATGAAACAAAGCAAAAAATGTGAAAAACATCCGCTGCGGAAAGTGTATAGTATTCACAAGGAGGTACGGCCAATGAAAACAAATTTGGAAACAATTCAGGATATAGTGTTTTATATGGAAGGGCATTTGGAAGAACGTCTGGATTTGGACAGCCTATGCCGTGTGGCAGGTTATTCCCGCTATCATTTAAGCCGGATGTTCTCGGCAGTTGCCGGTTTTTCCGTGCATACGTATATCCGGAGAAGGCGGCTGACGGAGGCGGCCCGGCTGCTGGTATTTACGGATAAGCCGGTTATGGAGATTGCCCTGCTTGCCGGATATGAAACACAGCAGTCTTTTACAGTCGGTTTTAAGGCCATGTATAAATGCAGTCCGCTGGCTTACCGGCGCAAAAGGGAGTTCTGTCCCTTACAGCTTACATTGACTGTGGACGGATCCGGGAAGCTTAAAGGAGACATGATTACGGATGTTCAAATGGTGGAAAGCGGCAGAATATTGTTGGCCGGGTATCAGAAAAATACCCGCTTGGGTTTCTTTGTAATCGGACAATGTTGGAAAAAAATGCACGCCGGGAAGGCGGGGATACCCAACCGGATAAATACGGATTTTCTCATTGGCCTGAACGATTATGCACGATGGGATGCGGATGCGGAAAAGCAGCCGGCCTTTTCTTATTATGCAGCATCGGAGGTGGAGCGGATCGGCGTCCTTCCGAAAGGCATGGTGGGCAGGGAGCTTCCTGCCGCAAAATACATTGTGTTTAGTTTCAGGGGAAAAAGAGAGGACAGCATGCAGCCGGCGGCAGATTATATATACAAAGAATGGTTTCCGCAGTCAACCTGCCGGCTGAATGAGGATGCGCGGTATGATTTTGTGCGGTACGGTGAGAAAACGGAGGAGGACGGCAGGAGCAGGATTGCGTATTGGGTTCCGGTTTTATAGTAACCTCCACCGTGCGGCTTCGGATTGTAACCGCCACCTGCCCTTTTCTCTCTTTTTTATAATCCCTTCTTTCCGTCATTGCCTTGCTATGCTAAAATAGCAGTATAAGGAATACGACCGTACAACGGTACTCAATTCGCGCAAAACGACGGGAGGGTGTTATTATGACTAACGTACAGTGGCTGCTGTTGGTATTGGCAATTGTGATTCTTGTGCCGGTTTTAGGTTCCGTGACGGCGGGCCTGTTTCGTAAATGGGATTTCAAACGTCAAATCGAAGGAAAACGTCCGGAGCGCAGGGCTGACAAAAGCATGAAGCTTCCCGGGGAGAATCCGGAAGTGAATGTGGATATGGATACGGAGAGACTGCGGTTTGAGGCGCAGATGAAACAGAACCGCCGGATGCCGTAGCGCCGGTTTCAGTTTCCGCTTCCTTTATACTTCCCCGGTGTGGTCCCCTTTAGCTTCTTGAATATCCGTATAAAAGCATTACTGTCCACAAAGCCGGTCATCTGGGCAATATCGGCTATTTTCAGGTCTGTTTCCTTCAGCAGGGCAACGGAATTGGATATCCGCACTTCATAGAGATAGTCAATCAGGCTTTTCTGATACTGATCCCGGAATTTTTTGGAAAGGTATGCCGGTGAGATATGAAAATACTCTGCAACCGTATTCAGATTAATATTGGCGTCAAAATAATTGTTTTCGATAAAGCGGCAGATATCTTTTCCCCAGTGGTCGTAGGATGGGTTTTTACTTTTTTCCGCCAGCTCTTCGCTTGCAGCCAGATAGGCCTGCTGCGTCCGGGCAAGCGCTTTGGGCAGGGATTGTGAGAAAAAATCCTCATCCAGAAAAGCAAGCGCGTCCAGCTGAAGGCCATAATGGGTCTGGCAGTAGAGCTGCAGCTTTGCGGTAGCCTGGTAAAAGAAATAAAAACAGCTTTGGGCGTCGGCCCAGGATAGAATGCATTTCTCCATATTTTTATCCAGCATCCGGAAATAGTCCGTTATCTGCGCCTGGTTTCCGGCAACTACCAGATTGATGACATATTCGCTGGTATTCAGCGGAATGGAACCTATCAGCTGCTTTTGGGGGATCGTTTCATAGCAGCAGATGCTTCCTGTTTCGAATAACCGCTGATATTCCAGGGCGGTATCCGCCTGCAGATAGGCGTCCGGTATTTCTTTTTGCTGCTGTATGGAGCTGATGCCGGCACGCAGGGATAATTGGAAGGAATCCTTCAGAAATTCCAGCAGCTGTCTGGTCAGCTGTTCAATTTGTTCAAGCGGATGTGCAGTTTGTTCGGGGATATGGATGAGCACGGAAATTTTCGCGCCCCGGTTGCTGAACCAGGTATCGGGAAATCGTTCGGACAACAGCTCCTGAAAAACATTTTCAACGGTAAAGGTGGTCAGATCCAGAACATTATCCGGTTCGTTAAAGCTTCCTGTCTTATCTACATGGAACAGGACAACACATACGGAGGAATACGTGAGGTTGAGGGAAAATTGCTCCGCCACCTGTTCGGGGATTTGGTCAAAAACAATTTCTCCGGAAAATATCTTCTGCATGTAATTATTCTTCAGCAGCTTTCGCTGCCGTTCTATCTCGTTCCGGCTTTGGGACAGGATTTTCATTATAAAATGGAATTCGTTTTTCTCCGGTTCCATGCTCTCATCCGTGTCCTTTATGAACTGCAGGATTTGGGATACGGGTTCGTAATTTTTCCTTGAGTAATACATGATAACTACAATTCCGATAAGGACACAGAACAAAATGGTGAGCAGCATGAGTTTCAGCAGCTGCGCCGTCTGGGCCTGATAGTCCGCTTTTCTGGTAACGGAAATCAGGGCGGTTCCGGGTATCTGCAGGGGATAATAATCAATGATCAGTTCCTCTTCAGCCTGGATTTCATAAACGGAGGATTCCGGTCCGGCGGCGGCAAGTTCTTCAAAAGGAAGCCCGGACAGGCGGATATCAGTTGTTCCCGTGGACAGAAGAGGCCCGTCGCCGCTGATCAGGGCAAAGGAACAGGGGGACTCCAGAAGGAGACTGTTTTGAAGGCGGTTCTGCAGATTCTTTTTATCAATTTGGATAGCCAGTATGGAAAGGGGCCGGCCGGATATATCCGTCAGAAGTTCCTCGGCAACGGTAATAAAGTTCTTATCCCCGGCGCCATAGCATAGGATACGCTCCGTCTGCAGGCCGTCCAGGATAGAAGCCCAGTCGTTTCCGGACAGGCTGTAGCTTTTAGACTCCATAAATGGAAACAGGGTGGTGGAAAACGTGGAAGCGGAATTCACCACATATTCCGAACCGGGAAAATACAGATTAATCCGCTGGATTAAGGAATTGGATACCTGCAGGGAAGCCAGGTCCTTTTTCAGATAGTATCTGTCCATAGGCGGAGTGGAGTTCATCGTACTTTTATTGTTGGACAGGGCCGCCACGTATTTATTCAGCTGAAGATGGGATCCTAAATTAACTGCGTCCCGGAAGGCGGAATTTATCTGTTCCGCAAAATTTTCCAGAATCAGGTGCTGGTTTGTCCGGTTGCGTTCCTTCAGGGCATGATAGCTGTGGAAATAATAAAAGGAGCAGATTAATATAGGCAGCAGAAGAACAATGGCATAAGAAACCAGAGTCCTCCAGAATAAGCCGGTTCTTTTTTTCTTTATGCGTTTATGGAATATCCGATTCATATAACCCCTCACCCTTTATAACGATACTGTATAATAAGTATATCATAAGCAGGTAAAATTCCAGTATGATATTTCTAAACCAATCTTATTTTTCTTGCATTTTTCCGCAGAAACATATGAGTGTGCTTTTGTGAGATTTACGTCTGAGGCGGACAGGGGTATATTGGTCGTACATCGAAACGAAAGCGCGCCGGTTCGGGTAGTAAAGCAGTATCTTTTCATAACAGAAACAAAGGACGCGTGCAGGGTCACGCAGATGGGAGTTTAAACATGAGAAAGAATTTGAGAAATAGAATCTGTTCTGTCACATTGGCAGGTGCCATGCTGCTGTCAACTGTACTTACAGGCTGCGGCGGCAGCGGGGAAGCACCGGCTGCTTCCCATAATAAAGAAACGGAAGCCGGAAGCGGGCAGACGGCAGAGGACGGGGAAAAACCGGTGCTCAGTGTGTGGGCGTATTGGACGAACGGTGATCTTTACAGCGATCAGGGGGACTGGGAATACTGGCAGGCAATAGAAGAAGCATGTAATGTGGATTTGGAATTCCTTGACAGCACCGGGGGAAAGGATGCCTTATCCCTGCTTGCAGGCACCGATGACCTTCCGGATATTATCATTGAATATGATACCACCTTCCCCGGCGGTGTTCAGAAAATGCTTCTGGACGGCTCCATCATTTCTTTAAATGATCTGATGGATAAGGGAAAGCTTCCTAACTTTAAAGCGTATCTGGAATCGGACCCCGAGGTGGATAAGCTTTGTAAAAATAACGAAGGCCTGTACGCATGGACACCTATGATCCGCAAGCCGGATTCCCCGCTTGTATTCAATGGGAATATGATCCGTCAGGACTGGCTGGATGAATTGGGCTTCGATTTGCCCGAAACAGTGCAGGAGATGGAGGATGTGCTCGTTGCATTTAAAGAGCAGAAGGGCTGTGATGCGGCTTTTTCCTTCATATACGGCAACTACAATATTATGGTAAACAGCTTTGGAATCCGTGAAGGCATGTACGTGGACGCAGAGAACAAAGTCCACTTCGGAGCCGTGGAAGAGGAATACCTGGATTTCCTTACTTTATTTAACCGCTGGATGAATATGGGAATTCTGGATCCCGACGCTTTTACACAGGATGCGGACGCTTTTTTTGCCAAGATTGCCGGTGAGAGGACAGGACTGGTATGGGGATACACCGGAGGCACACTGGGAAAAATCCAGACCATGCAGGAAGAAAATAAAGAAATGAACTACCAGCCGGCCCCCAATCCGGTTCTGAACAAAGGGGATCAGTTCCTTGTGGACCAGAGCAGCTACCGTATCAACAACATAGGCGGTGTGATTTCCGCTGCCTGCAGCAATCCGGAAGCGGCGGCGAGGGTACTTGACTATACCTATGGCGAAGAGGGAAATATGCTGGCCAATTACGGCAAAGAAGGGGTTACCTATGAGATGGTGGACGGAAAGCCTGTGTTTACGGACTTTGTCCTACATAATCCCGACGGGCTTTCTATTGAAAAAGCGCTTTCGGTTTATGCCGGCTGCAACAATAAGCCGTTCTTGGTAGAAAAGGATTATATGCTGGGCGGTTATGCTTATGAGGTACAGAAAAAATCCCTGGAGGTATGGGCAACTCCCGACGCACCCATAAAGGATATGCCGCCCCAGACCATGACGAATGAAGAGGTTCAGGAATACAATTCCATCATGACGGATATCCAGACTTATCTGGATGAATTTAAACTTAAATTCATTCTGGGAACGGAACCACTGGAAAATTTCCCTCAGTTCGTGGAAAATATTAAAAATATGAACATCGACAGGGCGATTGCAATCAGGCAGGCGGAATACGACAGGTATCTGGCAAGATAACAAGGTAAACGGCAGGTCCGCCGGCCGGAATTACCGGATTGCGGGCCTGCATTAAAGGAGCATTTTATGAAGAAGGTCAGTTTTTCTGCCAGACTATGGCAGAATATGAAAAAGCATAAAGGGCTTTACCTCATGATTTTGCCGGTGGTGGCCTTTTATCTGGTATTTTGCTATTATCCCATGTACGGCGCACAGATAGCGTTCCGGGATTATACGCCGAAGCTGGGAGTGTTTCACAGCCCATGGGCAGGCTTAAAGCATTTCAGTGAATTTTTCAAAAGTGTATATTTTGAACGGCTTATCCGCAATACCTTTTCCATTAATTTAAAAAACCTTATTTTTGGCTTTCCGGCCCCGATTCTGTTTGCCCTGCTGCTGAATGAGGTACGCAGCCATAAATATAAAAAGTTTGTCCAGACGGTGAGTTATATGCCCCATTTTATTTCTACGGTGGTTGTTGCGGGAATGGTGCTTCAATTTACGGCTACGGATGGATTTTTGACACAGATTATGACACGGTTTGGTTATCCGAAGCAGAATATGATGTTAAATCCATCCCTTTTTCAGCCAATCTATGTCATATCCGATATCTGGCAGGGAATCGGGTGGGGATCCATTATTTACATAGCCGCAATTGCGGGAATTAATTCGGAGCTGTATGAAGCGGCAAGAATGGATGGGGCGGGGCGCTTTAAACAAATGTTACACGTAACGCTTCCGGGGATTCTGCCCACCATAATCACCATGTTCATTCTTCGTGTGGGGAATATGATGAATCTGGGCTTTGAAAAAATAATCCTCCTTTATAATTCCTCGATCTATGAAACCGCAGATGTCATATCCACCTATGTTTACCGGAAAGGTCTGGTGGATCAAAGCTACAGCTTTTCCACAGCTGTAGGCCTGTTTAATTCCGTGATCAATCTGACACTGCTCTTTTGTGCAAATAAGATATGCAAACGATTAACAGAACACAGTCTATGGTAGGAGAACCTAAATGAAAAAGAAAAATATCCGGGGATGGGGCTTCCGGCTGGTAAACGCAGCTGTACTGGGGCTGGTTGCGCTGATGACTTTATATCCTTTTTTATACGTTATCTTCGCATCTTTCAGTGATCCGGTTAAGCTGATGGGAAATTCCGGCCTTTTGCTGAAGCCACTAGGGTTTTCGCTGAATGCGTACAAAAAAGTATTTGTTAACCCCTCCATTTACAGCGGTTACCTGAATACCATTTTTTATGTGACCGCAGGAACAATGATTAATATTCTGGCTACCTGTATGGCGGCGTATGTATTATCCAGGAAACAGTTTATGCTCCGCCGTTTTCTCACCATTCTGTTTATTTTTACCATGTATTTCAATGGGGGCCTGATTCCCAGCTATCTGCTGATTAAGGATTTAGGATTGATTAACAGCCGGCTGTCCCTGATTCTTCCGGGGGCGGTAAGTACCTTTAACCTCATGATAATGATTACCGGCTTTGAAGGGATTCCCCAATCCCTGGAGGAATCCGCGCGAATTGACGGAGCGGGTGACTGGACGATACTGTTCCGTATTATAATGCCTCTGGCGAAGCCAACCATAATGGTTATTTTGCTCTACTATGCAGTGGGCCACTGGAATTCCTGGTTTAACGCTATGATTTATCTGCGGGATGCACAAAAGATGCCCATTCAGATCTTCCTGCGTGATATCCTGACGAGAAGCCAGCTCGGGGCCATGACGGGCCAGACAGATGTGGAGGATGTGGGCCAGACGATAAAATATGCCACAATCATAGTCTCCACCGTACCGATACTCTGTATTTACCCTTTTATACAAAAGCATTTTGTGAAAGGTGTCATGATTGGGGCAGTGAAAGAATAGAGGAACCCGGAAAAGAAAGGGCGGTAAATATGATAAGAACATTTGCTACACATAAAATCAGAAAAACGCAGGAGATTTCCTCCTGTCTTTGGGATTTTAGCACGTTGCCGGAAAAGGGGAAAGGAGATCCTGTCAGATACAGGGCTGCGGTACCCGGCTGCTGGGAAAGCTGTCCGGATACGCAGACATACCGGGGCAGGGGCTGCTATGAAAGAGATATTATCTGTTCCGGAAATGTGCGAATCGAATTTAAAGGAGTGAGCCATACGGCGCAGGTCTGGCTGGACGACAGGGAAATCGCATCCCATTATAATGCTTATACTCCCTTTTCCGCCGTCGTCAAGGGATTGGCGGAAGGGAAACATCATCTGAAGGTAATCGCAGATAATTCTTTCGGCCCGCAGTCCGCCCTGCATATCCCCAATGATTACCAGTCCTACGGAGGGATCACCCGTCCGGTGGTGCTGGAGGAGATACCTGATGTGTATCTGTCGCGCCTGCATATTACCCCTGTCCGGAAAGATGGGGAATGGTATGCTTCGGTGGAAGGGGAACTGCAGAATCTTTCGGAAACGGCCTTTAGCGGAAAACTGGTCCTGTACCTGGGGGAGCAGATACTCCATACAATGCCCGTGACAGCAGAACCGGACAGTGCGGCGGCATTTACAGCAGAAAATCTTTGCTGCGGGCAGGTGGATGAATGGTCGCCGGATAATCCGGCATTGTATGTACTGAGCGCGGTTTTGCAGGACAGCAGCGGGAAGGCTGTGGATGATCAGATTGACAGGGTAGGCTTCCGGGAGATCCGTATAGAAGGAAAAGATATCCTCCTGAACGGACGAAAAATAAGGATAAAGGGCTTCTGCAGGCATGAAGATCATCCGCAGTTTGGCTGCGCCATCCCTTTTCAGGCCATGCAGCAGGATCTGATGCTGATAAAGGACTTGGGGGCTAATTCCGTACGTACCGTTCATTATCCCAACGATGAATTATTTCTGGATTTATGCGATGAGACGGGAGTATTGGTCTGGGAGGAAAACCATGCCAGGGGGCTGTCCGAAGAACATATGCGCAATCCGAATTTTGAAAACCAATGTGAGGAATGCATCCGTGAAATGATAGAGGCACATTACAACCATCCTTCCATTTACATATGGGGGATTCTAAATGAATGCGCCAGCCATACGGAATACGGACGGGAATGCTACCGGAAACAGTATAACCTTATCCGGGAGCTTGATCAAAGCCGTCCGCGCTCTTCCGCCAGCTGTCAGTTTAAGACCGATATCTGTTTTGGAATGCCGGAGATCGTATCTTATAATATTTATCCTCTCTGGTATCATGATACGCCGGCAGATGTGTACCTGAAGGATCTGTATCACTGGGTCCAGGAGGAAACGGAAGGGGCGGGGAAACCCTTTCTCGTAACAGAGATAGGCGCCGGTGCGGTTTATGGTTACCGTACGCCGGCAAAAGTGAAATGGTCTGAGGAATACCAGGCCGCGGCGATTGAAAAACAGCTGGCAGCAGTATTTGGCCAGGAAGGCTGCAGCGGTGTCTATATCTGGCAGTTCTGTGACGGACGGGTATGCGACAGCTGGTTTGGAACGCGTCCGAGAACGATGAACAATAAAGGGATAGTGGATGAGTACAGAAGGCCAAAGCTGTCTTATGAGACGGTGAAACGGATCTATAGGGGACTTGCTGCTTATTTTGATGAAGCGTAACGGTCCGGACGGAAAAACAAATTTTTTGTAGAGGAATGCAGGGGGGGAGAATTAGCTCATCCCTCTTTCCTGTTTTTTAGCAGGCAGCTGAGATTATCCAGGGTATTTGGTCCTCGCGGCTGTCGCCAGCTATACACGCAAGCGCATATAGGTGGATCGTTACCCGCGGAAATAAATGGTAATATAAAATATAAATTTACTATACATTTGTCTGTTTCCCTATTGTATAATAAAGCGCGGGAATAAAGTATTAGCCCGGTAGTCTGTAATGGGAAAGTCCAGGGAAAGGCCGGAACTTTATCTGTAAACGGGGGACAGGAAGAAATGCGGAAAGTATTTACTACGACACGGATACAATTAATCATTTCCATGATGGTTTCGGTTTTAATCCCAACGATTCTGATTAATCTGTTTTACTATCAGCAACTGAATAAATCCACGCGAACCCAGCTTTTATCCTATCAGAAGGAAATTGTACAGCAGTCTGCAGATGATGTACAATCATTAGTTGATCAGATTAATGTGACGACTCGCCAATTAATAGCAATGTCTGTGTCTTCAGATATGTATAAAAATTATAATGAGAAAACTCCCAGTGAAAAACTGAGTACGGTGAAAAGCTTACAGCGCATGATGCAGAGTATTGTTTTTTCTGTTTCTTACCATGCGGGAACCTATTATATAGGGACGGATAACAGTATTTTCAGTAATTTAAATACGCTGAATGCCGACAGGCTGTTACACCGGATTGGAGAAGAAGAAAATGGAGTTCCTTTCGATGCGGATTATTATTCAAATGTTGTAAGTGTAAGGGTAATCCCTTTTCTTACGGATATTCAGAATTATAACCGATATAATGCGCTTCAGACAATCGGTATTGACCTGCAGTATTCAGATCTGGAAAATATTTTTGCAGAGAAATATAATCCGGGCGAAATGGAATTTTTTATTATAAACGATGCTAATAAACTTATCTATTATTTGAGTGACAGCGATTACCAATGGGAACAGACAATAGGGAAAGAAGTAAGCGGCGCCCAGTACTCCTATCTGAGTAATTTTGACAGCAGGGAAAAAGAACAGATATATAACTATATTTCCGGTCCCGGATGGAATGTATATGCCTATATCCATTTGGATGCACTTACAGCAGACTTTTCTGCACAGAACCGCTCCCTGGCTTTAATTTTATTGATAACCCTGTTTTTTGCCGTTATTTTTTCCTGTTTCGTCTCGAAAAGCATAACCAGGCCGATAAATGATTTGATCACTAAAATGAAGAAAATTGGAGAGGCCGATAAAAGCACACCGGCTGTTGTGACAAGAAACCGGGATATTATGGTGTTATCGTATACGTTTGATGACATGCTTGTTCAGATTGATAAGCTGAATCAGATCACCATAGAAAAGGAAAAAGAAAAAACCTCCATGCAGCTTCGAGCCCTGCAGGCACAGATTAATCCTCATTTTCTGTACAATACCCTGGAGGATATAAGAAGTATCGCATTAGAATATGGTGTCATAAGTATCAGTGAGATGACAAAAGCTCTGGCAAAGATTTTCAGATACTGTATCAGTAAAGAGAATATTGTTACAGTAAGAGAAGAAATCAATCACATTAAAAACTATGCGCAAATACAGCATTATCGGTATGGAGACCGATTATCCATCATGTATTATGTTGACGACGCAATCATGAATTGCAGAATTGTAAAATTTATCCTCCAGCCTATGATAGAAAATGCGATCAGCCATGGGATTGAACCCAAAAGAGGGAAAGGGGTTATAACAATTATTGGAAGCAAAAAGCAGAGAGAAATCGAATTCCGTATCATTGATAACGGGATGGGAATGACTTCGGAGCAGATAGAACGGATAAATGAAGATTTGACGGATAAACGCGAGCCCTCCAAAGGCATAGGGTTGATTAATGTGGACATGCGTCTGAAGCTGCATTATGGAGAAAAATATGGGATCATAGTAGAGAGCCATTTGGGAGAAGGAACACAGGTGACGGTCAGGATGCCTTATACGGAGGAGGTTTTGGATGATAAAAGCAGTGATATTAGATGACGAGAAACCGATATGTTCATTGTTGAAACGGATCATTCCCTGGAAAGAACTGGATATAACACTGGCAGGAGAAGCTTATGACGGCGAAGACGGCCTTAGAATGATTGACAGGCTGAATCCGGAAATTGTAATAACGGATATCTGCATGCCGGGGATAAGCGGGCTGCAGATGGTGGAAACTCTCAGAAAGAACAGAAAAACGAAAGATACGATTGTTATTTTTATCAGCGGTTATGATGAATTTCAATATGCCAGGGAGGCTATCAGGATGGGGGCCTTTGATTATGTGCTGAAGCCATTGGATGAAGCGGAAATATTCAACATTCTTAAACGGGCTAAAGAGACTGTTCTTAAAAGGGAAAAGGGTTCCCAGTACGTTTCCAAACTTAGAAAAGAGATTGTCAAATTATCCAATGGCCAGGAGATAGAAGCGGATCATGCAGTGAATGGAAAAGAATCGGTCCGGCTGGCGGTGGATTATATCCGGAACCATTATAATGAAGATATCAGTCTGGAAACAATTGCCGGGAAAGTTTTTGTCAATCCGGCCTATTTTTCGCAGCTGTTTAAAAAGGAAACCGGCAGCGGCTTTAATGATTATGTGAATAGTCTGCGCCTGGAAAATGCAAAGTTACTGTTGCAGCAGCCGTTTCTGAAGGTAAATGAAGTTGCGAATATGGTTGGATATAATAATATCGTTTACTTTAACCGTATTTTTAAGAAATATATTGGGGTTACGCCTTCTGAATATAGAGAAAGCCAGTGCGGACGTTAGTAATTGGATAGCCTTCTTGTGTGCAGAGAGTCCTGAATCCTTCGTGGATTTTGGACTTATTTGTGTTATTTGCCCAATGATGAAAGGAGCAGATTGTTAAAATAAGTTTATGTTTCCAAAAAAAGTTCAATTTACATGCCGCTGTTTGTTCATTACTATTAAAGCATAGTAAATACTATATAAAAAACAGGAGGTTAGGGGTATGAAAAAGAAAACAATATGCGCGTTAGTAACGGCATCGCTGCTTATAGCAGCTTTGGGAGGCTGTACGTCTGCGGATTCTTCACAAAGTGGAGGAGAAAACGGGGATGAGATTAAAACAGCCGAAACAGCGGAAAACACAAAAACAACATCAGACGTTTCCGTTCCCACCATTCGATTTGCATATAACTGGACCGGAACGGCGGATCCTAAGAATGCAACCTATGAGAAGATGATTATGGACTATGTGGAGGAACATAAGGATTCCGTCAATATTGTTCTTGAAACAGCCAGCGGTATGGATCTTCAGGACAAAATCAAGGTCGATCTGGCCGCCGGGGATTTGCCGGATGTATTTATGTACTGGGGCGGCGAATCAAATTTAGGTTCCATGGTGGAAAATGGCCTGCTGGTGGATGTGGATGCGTATTGTGCGGAAAGTAAAAATATTGCAAGGGAGCAATGGGATGAAAGTACCTTTTTAAACTCCACGCTTGATGGAAAAGAATTCATGTTTCCGGTTGAAAGCTTTAAATGGTTCTGTATTTATAATCAGGCATTATTTGATGAATATGGATTAAAAATCCCTGCTACGTATGATGAACTAAAAGAATGCAACGAAGTCTTTCAAGCAAATGGGATTACAACAATTGATGTGGGATCAAAAGGCGGAGACTACGGACATATCCTTTATAATGAGGTGCTTTATCAACTGGACGGAGGAATTGAAGATACCAGGGATCTGACAATTGACCGGGAGTTTGCGGTGCAGGCGACATCGGATGCAGCCATGTATATTACACAGATGCGTGATCTCGGTATGTATCCGGATGATACCATTGCAAATGGCGGAGGCGAAAATGCAGCATTGCTCTATACCCAGTCCAAAGCAGCAATGATGATGTGCGCTCCCTGGTTATTTGCATCAATCAGTGCGGACGTACTTGATACGACAGTGATTGCGCCATTCCCGGAAATGCCGGACGCAGCGGTTTCTCCTACAGAATTTAATATGGGAGCAATTTCCGAAGGGCTTTGCATTACAACAGAAGCTTTCCAGGATCCCGCCAAGAAGTCTGCTGTTATTGATTTCGTGGACTTCCTTTTATCAGATGAAATTTTCAGTGCTTTAGGTAAGACAGCTACAATGCCGGCTAAAAATATTACTTTGGATGCTTCTGAATTAGATCCCTGGATGGCAAAAGCTATCGAGTATACAAATGATTTACCTACTTACCAGCCCCTTTGGTTCCTAATGCCTACTACGGATACAGCGACCACATATTCAGACGGGCTGGATGAGATGTTCGCGGGAGCTATTGATGATAAGGAGTTCATCCGGAAGGTTCAGGAAGCTTTTGATAATGCGGAATAAACACAACGCTGGAATTATAGGGGCTGGTATAGGGCCGGCCCTTTGTTTCAGAAAGAATGGGGGGAATCATGAAGAAAAAGAAATATCTGTTTGCAGTTGTTTTTGTATTGCCGGCCTTTCTTGTTTATACAATTTTTATTGTTGCACCGGTATTCTTCTCCATCTGTTACAGTTTTACATCATGGGACGGGATCGGGACACCAAAGATGAACGGTATACAGAATTATATAAAAATGTTTGCCATGAAGGATTATTGGAAGGTACTGTTCAATACGATAAAGCTGGTGGGAGCTTCCGTATTTATCCAGATTCCCATAGCGACGATCCTGTCGTTCCTGTTGTTGCGAAAAACAAAGGGATATAAATTTTTCCGGACTTTTTACTTCATTCCGGTGGTTGTGGCGCCTATTGCAATCGGAATCATGTTCTCTCTTTTTTACAATGGGGATGTGGGGCCAATCAATAAACTTCTGGACCTGATACACTTATCGTGTTTAAAACAGAATTGGCTTTCGGATGTGAACGTAGTGGTTAATTCTGTTATTTTCCCTCAGATATGGCAATATATAGGATATTCCCTTGTCATTATTTTTGCGGCTATGAAGTCCATTGACAATGAAATGCTGGAAAGTGCGGATATAGATGGTGCGGACGCATTTCAGATATTTATACATATTGTTGTCCCGATGTGTCGTGATGCAATCGTTGTTGCAATCATTCTGGTAGTTACGGGATCCTTGAAATCATTTGATTATTCCTGGGCGTTAACACAGGGAGGCCCTGGGAATGCATCTTCCTTTCTTGCAGTCTTTATGTATAAGACTGCATTTGTCCAGAACAAGTTCGGGCTGGGGAGTTGCGTTACCGTCACAATCATGATTTACTCCATAGCGTTGTCGGCCTTTATTAAGAGATTCAATCGGGATGAAAAGGAATAAAAGCATATGAATAAAAAAAAGATGAAGAAACTGAAAATAGGCGCTATTACAAAATATATTGTGCTGATCGCATTTGCCGTAGTTGACTTTTATCCGTTCTTTTGGGTGTTAATGAGTTCTTTTAAAGAGAATATCGATATAACGGCAAATCCTCTCGCACTTCCTGAATCCATAAGCTTTTCCAGTTATGTTGGAGCATGGACGGATGTTAAAATCGGGGTAAATTTCTTAAATAGTGTTATTTATTCCATCTGCGGCGTGGTATTAATTGTGCTGCTGAGTTCAATGGTGGCTTTTGTTATTACCAGGGTTCTTCCTTCAAAGATGCTGTATGGCTATTTTACCCTGGGCATCATGATTCCAATTCACGCGATTTTGATTCCCACTTTTATAATTATGAAGCATTTGAATATTTATAATACCAGGCAGGGATTTATCATTTTAATTGCGGCAAGCAATCTGTCACTGGCTATATTTATTCTTACCAGCTTTATGAAAGGCATTCCGGTTGAATTGGACGAAGCTGCTTATATGGATGGCTGTAGTTATTTCAAAATGTTTTATAAGATTGCGTTTCCTTTAGCAAAACCTGGCTTAGCGACAATAGGCACATTAACATTGCTTAACTGCTGGAATGAATATCTGTTTGCCTATATTATGCTGGCGAATGAGAAAATCAAGACAATTACCCAGGGTATATTTGCTCTTAAAGGACGATATTATACAGACTATGCTACTTTATGTGCGGGACTTATGATAGCGATTATTCCGATGATGGCATTCTTTGTTATTTTTCAGGAACAGGTTATAGGAGGAATGACTGCCGGAGCTGTGAAGGGGTGAAAACAGATGAGATTATTGAAGGATTTATATCAGGTTGCAGGATGTATGTATGGGGTTCATGAAAATATATATGCCATACGTACGGAGGAAGGAATTGTTTTAATAGATACGGGATTGCATAGGGAAACATATTATGTTATCCGCAGGAACCTGAGCTATTGGGGGTTGGACCAACAACGAATACATAAAGTGTTATTAACGCATTGCCATTACGAGCATTCCGGGAATTGTTACAGATTTGAAGCAGAAAAGGCAGATATTTATATCCATGCTGCGGAGTCAGAGGCAATCAGAAAAGGAAGCGACAGAATTGCAGAATACCGGTTTTTTGGATGTGAACCGTATCAACCGGTACAGACATGTATTTCTGTCAACGATGGAGAGCATATAAAGGCGGGTGAATATGATTTTGAGGTACTACATACGCCGGGGCACTCCGCCGGGTCGGTTATTTACAAACTACATATGGAAGATAAAACAGTTTTGTTTACCGGTGATACCGTACTGGCAGATAAATTATGCCGGGAAGGTATGGTGGGGTGGACAGGTGGGACAGATTATGAGGAGCACCAATATATGGATAGCCTTAAAAGGCTGGCGGACATGGAGGCCGATGTTGTGCTGCCCGGGCATGGGGAAGTATGTATGAAAGACGGCGGACGCCTGCTGAATGGGACATTTTTAAGAGCGAGGCTTCTTTTTACGACGCAGCCTCATGTGAACATAAATACGGCTTCTATGTTTCGATAGTCAGGAAGCAGTTAAGAGAGAGGGGTAAGCCATGCAGATAATGAATAACGTATATCAGGTGCTGGGCGGAGCCTATGCCAATATTGCCAATATTTTTGCAGTAAAGACGGATAATGGGTTAGTTCTTATTGATTCCGCTGAAACGGAAGAAGAGTATGAACTGATTCTTGAGAATATGAGATATTGGGGACTGGAGAAATACCCGATATCCTATGTTCTCTTAAGCCATAAGCATCTTAATCATATTGGGAATGCATACAGATTCAGGGAGATGGGGGCAAAGATTGTGGCGGGGGTCAGGGATGCGGATGCGGTTGAGAAAGGAATCATTACAGAAATCTGTGATTATGCTCCTTTTCCTAAAAAAAAGCAATATGTTCCATGCCCTGTTGACATAAAAGTAAAAGATGGCGATAGTATAAAGGCAGGAAATCTCTGTTTTGAAGTTACAGAGGTACCCGGCCATACGGACGGCTCCGTATTCTATCGTCTCGAACTGGAAGGGAAGGTTATTTACTTTACGGGAGATGTACTGAATGTTGCACCCGATTGTACAGGAGCAACATTAGGCTGGGAAGGTGGTATCGATTATAATAGAGATATATTTTTTGATTCGATCAGACGTTTTTCAAAATTTGAGTGCGATATCATTTTACCGGGGCATTATCAATTATGCCTGCAGGACGGCAGCAGGATTATGAATGATGCATATCGGGCTGCGCTGGAGGAATGGCGTCAGCCATCAGTCGTGATAGAATAAAATTGCATAGGGATATAAGAGTCTTGCTTTTCATTCAGACAGGATATAAAATATTTTTAAAATTTATTGTTTTTTTGAAAGGATATCCTCCTCCCATTCGTATATCTATCAGAACAAAGAAAAATGGAGGAACCAATCATGAAAAAAACAATCGCTGCTCTTACCCTGTCTGCCATCCTGGTTATCGCCATGCCCTTAACGGCATTGGCACATGGTCACGGACATAACAACGGCGGAAGTCTGCCGGCAGTCACAGGTTATTCCCTGTGTAATACAGCAGACTGCAATACTACCGGGAACCATCAGCATGACGGGACTACCTATGCCGGACATTATCTGGGAGACGGACACGATTATCACCAGGCCTGTACGGCGGAGGGCTGTACGGAAACCGGATCACATGACCACAACGGAACCGTCTGCCTGCCTCATAATACGAACGGCGGCAGCTGCAGCAATGCTTCCCATCATAACGGAACCCATCATTAAGTAACAGGAAATTCCCCTCTCTGATAAGCAAGCGGGAGATGCCATGCGCAAGGAAGCTGAGGTGAACCGTGCCCTTGAACTTTATGCGGACACGGTCCGCCGTATCTGTTTTATGTATCTGAAAAACGATGCGGATGTGGAGGATGTATTTCAGGAAGTGTTCCTTAAGTACCTTCTCCATCCCTCATCTTTTGAAAGCGATGCCCATGAAAAGGCATGGCTTATTCGTGTTGCCATCAATGTATGCAAGGATGTGCTGAAGAGCTTTTTCCGCAGAAGGGTTCGTTCTCTTGAGGAAATAAATACCGAGCCATTCTATATGCAGGAGGAGGAAAAAGAATTACTGGAGGTAGTTCTGCAGCTTCCTCCCAAGTACAGGAATGTCATCTATCTGTTTTATTATGAAGGCTACACGGCGGTCGAAATAGCCGGCATATTGAAACGGAGTGAAAATACAATCTATACATGGCTTGATCGGGCGAGAAAAGAGCTTAGGAAACAGCTGGGAGGTGAGTGGAATGGAAAATAAGCTTCGCAATGCCTTTGACAAAATCCAGGCCGGAGACAGCCTGAAGGAAAAAACGGCAGACTATCTGAAGGCGGAAGCACGCAAGAGAAACCGTCCCCGCCGGATTTACCGGCAGCGGTTGGCAGCTGTTTGCGCCGCTTTTGCCGTTTTCCTGCTCATAGGGGGCTTTTCCTTTTTCACTCCCAGTGCCTATGTGGATATGGATGTGAATCCGTCTATCGCGCTTACGCTGAACCGTTATGGCTTTGTTCTGAAAGCTGCTCCCTATAATGACGACGGCGCGGCGATCCTGCAGAATATGGATGTCCGCTGCCAATCCTGGGAACAGGCAGTCCATCTGCTTTTGGATGAAATGATCCGTCAGGGATATCTGGCTCCGGACGGCCTGGTATCCGTTACCGTACAGACCGGCAATGGAAATACGGAACAGAGAATGCTGGGAGAGATCCGGGAATCGGTGGATACGCTGCTGGATTCCCATCATTCCACGGCTTCCGCAGATGTTTTTGCAGTATCCAGGGAGGTCAGGGACAGTGCCCATGACTACAATCTCAGCCCGGCTAAATATCTTGCCATTACACAATTGCAGGAGGTGGATCCCACGGCGTCTTATGAACAGTGCGCGGAGCATTCCATAAGTGAAATCAAAGAGCTTACGGAGGAGCATTGCGGCGGCCATCATGAAGAAAATGGCACAGATGCCGGCAATGCTGCAAAGGAGGACAGCGCCGGAGAAGATGAGAGCCATAAGCCGGATCAGGAGAGTATGGATCATCATGGGCATGAGGACGGGGAAGAACATCACTGATAGGTATATCCATATTACGGATCACGGAGTGAACAGCAGCGTTTTGTGGTAATAGCGGTACGGAGGGCAGAGGTTCCGGTTGCTTACTCAGAACCTGTTGCGATATAATAAGAAATAGATTAAAAGGCGAAAAGGATGCCGTTTATAAAGGAGCAGGCAGAATGGAACAAAATAAAATGATTCACCTGTTAAAAGACAGGCTTCATATTGAAGCAAAGAGACATGACAGGAGCGGAGTCTACGCGCTTACACAGAGGAAGCTGGCATATAATTCCAACCGGATCGAAGGAAGTACGCTGACAGAAAAGCAGACGGCATCCATTTTTGAGACAGGTACCATCCGGGCAGACGGCAGCATCTTTCGGGCTAAAGATGTGGAAGAGATGACCGGGCATTTTACCATGTTTAGCTATATGCTGGACACTTGTGAGGAACAGCTGAGCCAGGAACTGATCAAGGCATATCATTACCGCTTAAAAGCAGGAGTGTTTGAGGACATCGCAAATGGCTACCCCATTGGGGAATATAAAAACAGAAGGAACATGGTTTCCGACATCACAACATCGTCAAATCCACCCCTTTCAGGACGGCAATGGGAGGACGGGCCGGCTCATCCTGTTCAAAGAGTGCTTAAGGAGTAATGTTATGCCATTTATTATCGGGGACGACAGAAAAGCAGAATACTATGAGTGTCTCAACCGTGCGCAGCAGAATGGGGATTATGGGTCATTGACCGGATTCTTCAGGCAGGAACAGGAAAAATATACGGCAATGGTAAAGGATTTTATCTGTCCGGTGGTAAAGACGGAAGAAGCTTTTTCTAAAATAGAAAGAATGGAATAATTGGCTTTCGATCTCCATTACAATGGATAGAAGGTATTCTCTGTCAGCATGGCGGCATATTGATTTTATATACCGCCGTGCCCTGCGGTTAACACGCCGCGTTGATAGCTGCGACCGCCCCGTCCGAAACCGCGGTAGCGACCTGGCGAACCTGCTTGACGCGGATATCTCCGGCGGCATAGACACCGGGGATTGCCGTTTCCATCTTTTCGTTTACCGGGATATATCCGTTTTCCAGAGAAAGTTCGGTATAAATATCGGTATTGGGGACGGTTCCTGCGTAAACGAATATGCCGCAGCCAGGGTCAGTGAGCAGTTCCAGGCTTCCGGTCTTTTCATCTGCTATTTCCAGGGCTTCCACCTGTTCCCTGCCGCGGACAGCCTGAAGGCGTGAGGAAAGGCGCAGGGTGATATTGCTGCTTTTTTGTATTTTATCTTTAAATTCCGCAATGCAGCCCAGCTGTTCTTCAAAATGGAGGATAGTTACGGTTCTGGCAAATTGGGAGAGGTAAAGGGCTTCTTTTACCGCACCGTCGGCGCCGCCTATTACGTACATATTTTTGCCGGCATAAACCGCGCCGTCCCTTGCGGCGTTCAAACCCATCCCTTTGCCTGCGAGGGCATCTTCACCCGGGATACCCAGCTTTCGGGGTGTGCTTCCGTTTGCCAGGATAAGCTTACGGGCCTGATAGCTTCCGTTTTCTGTGAGGACGCTCTTAATATCTCCCGTAAGAACGGTGTTCACCACATTTTCATAGCGTATCTCAACCCCTGCATGAAGTGCCTGCCTTTTGAGGCGTTCGGCAAAGGTCATGCCGGATTCATTTTCGATAATAGCGGAATAATGGGTAACGGTGGAGACCTTACCGATGATTCCTCCTATCTGGGCTTTTTCCAGGATAAGTGTCTTTTTTCCGCGGCTGACCGCATAGATTCCCGCGCTGATTCCGGCGGGGCCTCCGCCGATGATAATGATATCGTACATGATATTCCATTCCTTTCCGAATTGATTTTTGCCTGCAGGCAAAGCGCCGGGAGGCTTACCTGTTCCGGGGCGTTTCCTGCTTTCCTGAAAAAATTATACCGCAGATAAACTAAAAATAAAAATTATCTATTTTAATATTCGGATAATATTTTGTTATGATAGCACATGAGAAACAGGTGCCTGAAATTCTGTATGTTCAAAGTCATACGGGCCGGGACAGCGTTTTCCATTCCATGAGTAAACCTGTCGCATTTTTACTATAATAGGAAGGAGATGTATTATATAATTTCCCCGGACAAGGAATGCAGGTAAGAAATATCTGCATCGATACAGGAGGATGCTTATGAACTGGGAACCGTGGACAGGCTGTTACAAGATTAGCGACGGTTGTACGAACTGCTATTTTTATGGACCGCATGCAAAACGCTATGGTCAGAATACCATTCAAAAGACGGATAAATTTGATTGGCCGGTCAGGAAAAATACGAAGGGCGAGTATAACATGAAAGGGAACAAAATCCTTGCGACCTGCTTTGCGACCGATTTTTTCCTGCCGGAAGCGGATGCGTGGAGGAAAGAAGCCTGGGCTATGATCCGGGAACGGACGGATATTGATTTTTTGATCCTGACAAAACGTATCGACCGTTTTCCCATATCGCTTCCCTCTGATTGGGGTGCGGGTTACGATAATGTGAATATTGGCTGTACGGTTGAAAACCAGGCATCGGCGGATTACCGGCTGCCCCTGTTTTTATCCTATCCCATCAAACGGCGGTTTATAGCCTGCGCCCCGCTTCTGGAAGCCATGGATTTAACTCCGTTTCTCCATGGGGTGAACCATGTTACCGTTGGCGGTGAGACGGGAAGGGATGCGCGAGTGTGTGATTATGACTGGGTGCTGGATATCCGTGGGCAATGCGTAAAAGCGGATGTGACTTTTTGGTTTAAAAATACAGGCTCATTTTTCAGGCATGACGGAATCGTGGAAAAAATAAATCCATATAAGCAGACCGGCAGGGCAAAAGAGCTTGGCATTGACATTTCTGACGGAAAGCGGTTATTTTAAGTAAAACCGGCATTGCATATCCGGAAACTAAAGAGGAAAGATGTAGCAGCATGGGCAGCCGGGTGCTATAATCAAGGCAGATAGAATTCCGGTTGAATCCGTAAGGATAATTCCTTTTGGCGGTGCAAAGGGATAAAAGGAGTTGAACGGGGCGGCAAAGCGGAAGATAAGGAGGCCGTGCAAATGTCTGATAAAAAGGTGGAAGACGGAGAATTCCTGATAGAAACAAAGCGTCTTTTTATTCGGGAAATGACGCAGGCAGATTATGATGCATTATGCAGGATAATGTGTGATGAGGAAGTAATGCGTGTTGCTTATGAAAGTGCCTTCAGCTTGGAAGAAGCACAGAATTGGCTTAACAGACAGTTTAAAAGATATGAAGAATATGGTTTTGGACTCTGGGCTGTTGTATTAAAAGAAACGAACGAAATGATTGGTCAGTGCGGTTTAACCATGCAGGGTTGGAGAGAAAAAGAAATTTTGGAAATAGGATATTTGTTCCAAAAAGCGTATTGGCACAAAGGGTATGCAACGGAAGCGGCAATTGCTTGCAGGGAATATGCTTTTTCAGTTCTAAAAGCAAGTACGGTTTATTCCATTATCAGGAACACAAATACAGCCTCTCAAAATGTTGCCGTTCGAAATGGTATGAATATTATCGATAAAGACAGTAAAAGTTTTAGGAATGTGGATATGGAATTTTATTTATATGCGGCAGATCAAAGTGTGAGAAAGCCGGGCGCCGGCGTAAAGCTGTAAATATTTGGTAAAACAGGAGGGATACATGACAAGATTCTTTATTCCCGCGGGCAACGAGCCAAACGGATGCACTCGTGCATCCACTTGGCGACTGCCGCGAGGGTCAAATACCCACGAACTTTAGTTCGTTGCGCTCGCTGCGTAACAAGTTTGATGCCCCGTTAGCTTGCTGCGGGGTATTTGACCTACAATTGCAGTATTCGCGCTGGTTGGCAGCTTGGCTGCCTGTTCCGGGGAAGTTCAGAGAAAGACGTTGCACGATAATTGCCGATATTATCAGATGTAATACCCGGCACGCAGCTTCTTATTTGCCGGGAAGATAAGCAGAACGACTTATGGGGAGTTATCAAGGAGGGCTAAATGAAAAGAATTAATTGGAATATTTTTAATTGTGCATTTTGGATAGAGATTGTTTTGTCTTATATTTTACCTTTTACTGTCCATAACGGTTCTCAATATAAAGTTGGATTTCCGATATCATTTCTTTCGATTCATAATGGGAGTATGGGAATAAATCCGTTGATGTCAATGCATTTAAATCCTTTAGCACTTCTGATTGATGGTATTATAATCTACTTAATTATCGGATTGGGAATAAAAGTATATAATAAATGTAAGAAGAGGTAACCAGTTTAATTCATGTCTGCCGGCAAGTGTAACAGAGTATAGACGATAGAGTTGAGGAAGCAGCAATGAAAACAATCCGTCCTATACTGTTGGTGAGAAAGGAATATATTGTGAACTATAAGAAAGCCAGAAACTTTATTTATAAAAATGCGAGGCCGTTGGATATTGCCCGATGGAAGTATTTATTTGAAGGCGGTAGTAAAGAAGATATTTTATCCGCATTGGAGGTATATCAAAATGACGATGGCGGCTTTGGCCATGCCCTGGAACCTGATTGCTGGAATCCGGATTCTTCTCCAATCCAGACATGGGTTGCAACGGAAATCATCCGGGAGATCGGGCTTGAGGATAAAAGGCATCCTGTCGTGCAGGGCATTCTTCGTTATTTATCCTCAGGAAAGGATTTTGACGGCCATACCTGGGCCAACACCATAATATCTAATAACGACGCTCCTCATGCGCCGTGGTGGGAGTATGCCCCGGCCGCGGAACCGTCCTATAACCCAACCGCGTGTCTCATTGCCTTTATTTTGAAATTTGCAGATTGGGAGAGCCAACTCTATACAGTAGCCTGTAATCTTGCAAAAGAGGCTTATGATTATTTTAAAGCGCATTTTCCAATGGAATCCGCCCATACAGTTTTCTGTTTTGTAAAATTGTATGACTATCTGAAGGAAAGCTCTACAGACACACTTATAGATTTGGAGATATTCAAAGACATGCTGCAAAAGCAGCTGCAGCATGTAATAACTTACGATACCGATAAATGGGCCACGGATTATGTATGCAAGCCGTCCCTTTTTATCCGTTCGAAAGGAAGCGATTTCTATGAGGAGAACAGGTTGCTATGTGAGTATGAGTGTTCGTTCCTTGAAAATTCGCAGGAGCCGGATGGAACCTGGGCCATAACCTGGTCGTGGGCAGATTATCCGGAGGAATGGAGCATCAGTAAGAATTGGTGGAAATCTGATTGGATCATAAAAAACCTTCATTATTATAAAACGATTCAGGGGCATTTATAAGCCATTGTCACAACATGCAAATGACAATTCCATATTCCCCGTTGCAGCTCATCAAGCAGTAAGTCTTTCATAAAGGCTTGCTGTTTTTTTGTGCTTTCCTGTAACCATTGGGGAATGGATACATGCTCCCATTCCTGTTTCAAGACAGAACGTCCAACACGGAACGCTTACGTCAAAAAACGATATTATTGGAAAAAAATACGACAGATAAAAAAATAATTTCGTAGTAAGGTTAGATTGTAAAAACGAAGCGAAAGACAGAGGAAACAGTTGTTGTTGTCCCGCAAGGGGATGGGATGCCACAGCTGAATATAAAAAAGGAGAGGTTAAAATGAAAAGGAAAACAGTTGCAATTTGTATGAGTATTATGCTGGCGGCCGCTGCGCTTGGGGGCTGCGGCAGTACCGCGGCAAGCGGGGAAACGGAAAAGACGCAGGAGAGCCTGAATGCAGGGGAAAGCGGTACTGCTCAGGCGGAAGGCCTTATTCCGGTTACCTTTGTCAGGGCACAGGATTCCACAATAGAATCCAGTGTTTTTGCAAAAATGGAAGGTAGTACATACGAAGATAATATCTGGACAGAGTTAATCGCAGACACATTAGGATATGATGTTTCCTATCTTTGGATCGCATCGGATGGGGATCTCTATAAACAAAAATTCAATGCGGCAATTTCAAGCGGCGAAATCCCGGACATAGCGAGCGTGGGAAAAGAAGACCTGAAAAGGTTGGTGGATGCGGGACTGATTGTGGATTTAAAACCCTATATTGATGAATATGCAAGCGATTATGTAAAACAACTGTATGAAAATGTGGGGGAGAGCGCCTTTGATGCAGTTACCTATAATGGAGCGGTCTATGGCCTGCCTATTTCCGACTGCGATATTGAGAGGGCGCAGATTCTGTGGCTTCGCCAGGACTGGCTGGATGCCTTAAATCTGCGTGCACCGGAAACTATGGAGGAATTAAAGGAAGTGCTGCGTGCATTCAAGGACTATGCAGGGGAAGGCGGCGTAGGGCTTGAAATGGGGAACGATCTGTATGGGAACCAGTTTGATATAAAGGGGATTTGCAACGCATACCATGCATACCCCACCTATTGGGTAGAAAATGAGGAAGGCAGCCTGGTTTACGGCAGTACGACACCGGAGATGAAGCAGGCGCTGGGCGTTTTGGCAGAGCTTTACGCGGACGGATTAATCGATCCGGAATTTTATGTCAATGATAACCAGAAAGCGGCGGAAGCGCTTGTGAACGGTAAGTGCGGAGCCATGTATGGTTTTCATGCAACCCCTCTGGATTTTCTGCAGACGGTTAAAAATGCCATCCCGGAAGCGGACTGGAAGCCGTTCATGATACCGATGGAGGAGACCGGCGAAAAAGCTGCGCCCGGCATTGAAATGGCAACCACAAGCTGGTATGTGGTCAGCAAAAACTGTGAGCACCCGGAAGCGTTAATCCAATTAATGAATCTGTATTGTGAAAAAGTATTTGATCCGGAAAAGAATGAATATACAGTGTATGCAAATCCCGGAAACGGCGTGGAAGGGGTATGGAAACTCGCACCGGTTGGGATAACGAGCACGCCGGACAAAAACCAGGCCACAACCAAAGCGATTGCGGAGCCGTTAAAAACAGGAGAACCCGGAGACTTAACAGGAGAACAATATTCCATGTGGGAATACTGCTATAAGGCGCTGCAGGGTGATGACAGTATGTGGGGATGGCTCGGCGTATTTGGGGAAGAGGGCGGTCAGAGTATCCTGCTGCAGTATCAGGACCCGGAAAAAGCAGCTCCTGTCTATAATAAATTCGTTTCAGCACCCGGGGAAATTATGACTGCCAGAAAGTCCACTTTGGACGATATGCTGGATCAGACTTTTATCAAGATTATTTCCGGACAGGAAACGATAGATGCATTTGATAAAGTGGTTGAGGAATGGAAAACCGCAGGCGGTAATGATATGACGGCAGAGGTTAATGAATGGTATTCTGCCAATAAATAAAGAGGTGGCAACGTGAACCAGAAAAGAAATAAATACTCCTTATCCAAATTCAGAAAAGAACTCCCCCTGCATGTAATGCTTTTTCCCGGGATCCTTCTGATTCTTATCTTTAATTATGTTCCCATGGCGGGTCTTGTGATTGCTTTTCAAAAATTCATTCCCAGCAAAGGGATGTTCGGAAAGCAGGAATGGATAGGGTTCGATAACTTTACTTATGTGTTTTCCCTGCCGGGTTTTAAACAGGCGATGGGGAATACCGTTATTATTGCTGCCTGGAAAATAGTGCTCGGCCTGTTGGTTCCTGTTGTTTTTGCCTTGTTGTTAAATGAAGTCCGTCATATGCGATTCAAAAAGACCATCCAGACCATTGTATATCTGCCGTATTTTTTATCCTGGGTGGTTTTGGGAGGGATTTTCATAGATTTGCTGTCTCCGGGATCGGGAATCGTAAATGGCATCATAACCTCCCTGGGAGGGGAAAGTATCTTTTTTCTGGGGGATAACAGATATTTTAAAGGGACTTTAATTGTTACGGATGTATGGAAAACCTTCGGCTATAATGCAATTGTATATCTGGCGGCTATTGTGGGTGTGGATACCAGTTTATACGAAGCGGCGGAAACGGACGGGGCCAACCGCTGGCAGCAAATATGGCATATTACCCTTCCCGGAATCCGGGGGATTGTTGTACTTATGATGGTATTGAGTCTTGGTAATGTTTTGAATGCAGGTTTTGACCAGGTATTCAATTTGTATACCAAAGCCGTTTATGAGAGCGGGGATATTCTGGATACCTTTATTTACCGGTTGGGCCTTATTGATGCACAATATGGTGCTGCCACGGCGGTGGGGTTATTCAAATCGATTATTTCAACCATTTTTATTTCAACCTCGTATTACCTGGCATATAAATTTTCAAATTACCGTATTTTTTAATGAGAGAGAAGGGAAGGAAGCGCCTTCCGAATATTGAATGAATGTCCGCGGAAGCGGTCAAAGGGTATATATATGAAAAAAATAAAAAAGAGCCGCGCAGTTTTCTGCGTTATCAATTATATGGTTTTATCGATACTGGCATTAGTATGTGTACTGCCTCTGCTGACTATTTTGGCAATGTCTTTTTCCAGCGCAACAGCGGTAGCCGCAGGAAAGGTTACACTTTGGCCGGTAGAATTTACCACAATGGCATATCAATATGTTATTGAAAAAAAGGAATTCTGGACATCCCTGTTAAAAAGTGCGGAGCGTGTCTTGATAGGGGTGCCGATGTCGATGATTCTTACGATCCTCATTGCCTATCCGCTGTCAAAGGAGAAGGAGCAGCTTCAGGCCAGGGGAATTTATGTATGGCTGTTTTTCTTTACCATGCTGTTTTCCGGCGGGCTGATACCGGGGTACCTGCTGATAACCAACCTTCATTTAATGGATACCATATGGGCATTGATCCTGCCTACGATTCTGTCGGTTTATAATATTGTACTTATGATCAATTTCTTCCGCGGCATACCAAAAGAATTAGAAGAAGCGGCGATTATTGACGGGGCCGGCCAATTTACCACATGCTTCCGCGTATATGTTCCGTGTGCCAAACCATCGATTGCCACATTGACTTTGTTTTCCTTCATAACACAGTGGAACAGCTATTTTGACGGACTGATTTTTTCAAATTTCCCGTCCAGCTATCCTTTGGCCTCTTATTTATATACGGTTGTTGTGAAAAGAGACTTGAGTCTGTTAAGTATCGATGAGATAAAGCTGCTTTCTGTTGTGGATGACAGGACCATCCGCTGCGCACAAATATTCATTTCGCTCATTCCGATCATGCTTATCTATCCGTTTGCACAGAAATATTTTGTGAAAGGCATGACCGTCGGATCCGTCAAAGGTTAGGGGAAAGCTTACATATATGAAAATTACAGAATGTAAAACGAATCATTATAACAATCCTTTGGGATATGGTTTTGAAAGTCCGGTATTTTCCTGGAAAGTGGTTCAGGCAAAAGGGAAAAAGATGACGGCGGCAAGAATTCTGATAGCAAAGGATGAACTTATGACGGCTCTTATCCGGGACACCGGATATCAGCCGGATAGCAGTCCTCTGGCGGCGCCGGTAGAGATGGAAATGGAACCGAGAACAAGGTATTACTGGAAGGTATATGTCCGCACGGATGCAGGGGAAGAGGCAGTCAGTGACGTACACTGGTTTGAAAGTGCAAAGAAAGATGAGAGCTGGGAAGGAAAGTGGATCGGCTGCCCGGCGAAAGATCTGGCAAGCCCTGTGTTTTATAAGGAAATAGAAATTACCGGAAGGGTCAGCCGGGCACGTCTGTACATAACAGGACTTGGGCTGTATGAGGCCATGTGGGACGGGGTTAAAATCGGGGAAGAGCTGCTGACGCCCTATTGTAATAATTATAACAGCTGGGTTCAATACCAGACCTTTGATGTGACGGATAGGATCCGGCAGAGCGGGACATTGTCTGTAATGCTGGGGACGGGCTGGTATAAAGGAAGATTTGGTTTTTCAGGTGACAGGGAAAAAGGGTATTACGGCGATGGATTCCAACTGTTGTCCGAACTTCGTATCGAATATGAGGATGGATCGGAACAGGTCATCGGTACGGATGACAGCTGGAAAGTAAGGACATCCAACATTGTTTTCTCGAATATTTATGACGGGGAATGGAGAGATGATACAAGGGAAACGCAAGAGGCCGGAAACGCAGTATATGTACAGGCGCCAAAAGGAAAGCCGGCGGCCAGGCTCAGCACACCGGTAAAGGTGAGGACAGAATTTCCGGTTGAAAACCTGATCCATACACCGGCCGGCGAAACCGTACTGGATCTGGGACAGAATATAACCGGAATTTTTTCACTGCGTGTAAAAGAGCCAAAGGGGACGGTAATCCATGTACAGACAGGTGAAATCCTGCAGCAGGGGAATTTTTACCGGGACAATCTGCGGTCGGCGCGCTCGGAGTACTTTTATGTTTCCGATGGGACGCAGCAGACGATTATCCCTCATTTCACTTTTTACGGGTACCGTTATGTGAAAGTGGAAAAGCTTCTTTGTGACGAGCCGGCGGAAGCCTATGCGGTAATGAGAGGAGAAAAAGGGGAGGTTATCTATACGCCGATGCCGGATACCGTAAAAGATAACTTTGTCGGCCTTGCTGTTTATTCCGAGCTGCCGAGAACGGGAAAGCTGGTTACCGGAAACCCTTTATTGAACCGGCTGATAGCGAATACGGAATGGGGACAGAAGGATAATTTTGTGGATGTGCCCACAGACTGTCCCCAAAGAGATGAACGGATGGGATGGACCGGAGATGCGCAGGTGTTTTCCGCGACGGCATGTTATATCAGAGACTGTTATTCCTTCTATTACAAATATATAGCAGACATGGAAACGGAGCAAAACAGCCGCGGGGGAATGGTACCGAATGTGGTGCCGGCATTTGATGTGGACGCTGCTTCCGCTGTCTGGGGGGACGCAACAACAATCATACCCTGGAATATGTACCGTTTTTACGGAGATTCCGGCATATTGGAGAAGCATTACAGCAGTATGAAGGCATGGGTTGATTATATAACAGCGGTGAACAATACCGCAGACGGCAAAAAGGACGGGTGGCGCAGGGCGGTACATTACGGGGACTGGCTGGCACTCGACGGGGCCGGCGGTACGGATGGCGTAAAAGGCGGCACGGATGATGGATTGATTGCGGGCGTATATTATAGGGTAAGCGCGCAGCTGGTAGCAAAAACGGCACGGATTCTCGGTAAAACGGAAGAGGCCGAAACGTATGAGGCTTTGTCGGACGAGCTCCTGGAAGAAATCTGGAAGGAATATGATTTCCGGAATGGGCAGAGCGGCGTAAATACCCAAACGGGATATCTGCTGGCCTTACGTTATGGATTATGCCGGGATCGGGAACGGATCGGCCTGGCTTTGCGAAAGCTGTTTGAATCCAATGGAAACCGGCTGCAGACAGGTTTTGTGGGAACGCCGATTCTTCTGGAGGAGCTTACGAAAGCGGGGATGAGCGATCTGGCGTATCACCTTTTAGTAAATGAAGAGTATCCCGGGTGGCTGTATGAGGTTATCCTTGGGGCTACGACCATATGGGAACGGTGGAACAGTGTTTTGGCGGACGGCAGTATTTCGTCCACAGGGATGAACAGCCTGAATCACTATGCATATGGTTCTGTTGTGGAATGGATGTATGCTTATATGGCGGGTATCCGACAGGCGGAAGACTCCGTCGGATTCCAAAAAGGGATCCTTGCGCCGGTTATCGATCCCCGTGTGGGACAGGTCAGATGTGAGTATAATTCGGCCTCCGGATTATGGAAATCGGCATGGGAGATCAGGGAAGGAAATCATATAAAACTGTCGTTTTCGGTCCCGTTCGGATGTGAGGCCGTCCTGTATCTGCCGAAGGCCCCGAAAGAGGTATTCACGTATACCGGGAATCCCATTTTTGCATGTGTGCGGGATCAGGTCTGTTACCTGGGGGCAGGGGACTATGAGACGGCTTATAAGCTCTGGGATCCAGGTAAGGCCGCAGAGACAGAGTAATCCTGCCCCGGACAGATACCGCGTGCCTCACGGCCTGCGGTTCTGTATGATATTCCTGAACTGCAGGGGCGTTATACCGGATAACTGCTTAAATTTGTGGATGAAATGCGAAGAACTGTTGTAGCCGACGGACAGCGAAATATCCAGTATGGATAAATGGGTGGTGGCTAACAGGTTTTTGGCATGATTAAAACGTAATTCATCAATGTAGGACTTGAAGCTGCGCTGGAAACATTTTTTGAATGTCTGGCAGAAAAAAGTATGCGAATAAAACGATAAATTGATGATTTCATTCACCGACATGGAAAATATTTCAGGACGCTGGATTTCCTGTAAAAAGGACTCAAGCCAGGGGGGACAGTTAAACTGCCGGGTATACAGGTTATCAAACAGCACGCCTAATATTTCAATGATAACGGAGAGGACACATTTTTTGTAGGTTTCCCGCATGGCATCATCTTTGGCGAGGATGTAATTCACTTCCAGTTTCCGTACTTTTTTAACAATCACAGTGAATTCATCATAAGTGATATTGCATTTTTTTTCGGAAGCATCCTTCATCAGGAAGTCATATAATTCTTCGTTAAACAGCTTCAGACAGACCTGTTTGAGCTGCTGGCAGGTGATATACAGATCAATATGTTCATGATCGTCACTTATGTTGGTTATGCTGTGCTGAGGAAGGTGATTCAGGAAAAAGACGTCACCGTTGACAATGGTTTCCGATACACCGTCCACCGTGTTGCGCGCCTTGCCGTTTGTGACCAAAACAAACTCACAATTTACATGGACATGTTCCGGGGCAGCGAGGTGATGTGTGTATGCAGTCAATACATCGTGTTCAAAAATAAGTTTTTTATACATAGCATCTCCTTTCGTAAACGGCTGCTTATACGAAAAATATCATAGCGGCAAAAATCTGTCAATGAGATCCTTTCTTATTTACAGATTTGACGTTCCGGGTACCTGAGAAAAAAATAAAATAAGGTTAGAATCCAAAGCAGGGTTTCCGTTTTTTTATAGAAAACGGAAACCCTGCTTTTTAGGCGGCGGAATAACAAAGGGGCCGTTTGCCGGAAGAGATGAAACAGCAGACGGCTATCGGCAGCTGCGCCCCAAAGGTTATAAATTTTAGAGGGTACGAAATTTTACGGGTGCAAAGCCGGAGGACTTCCTTCTTTCAAATGATTGTAAATACTGCTTATAAACTAGCTTATAAACCTGCAAAAATGGTCAATTTGAGTGAAAATGGAGGGGATAAAATTTATAACGTTGAAAATATGCTGAATATTACGTATGATTTTACTATGCGAAATGCATGAAAGTTACAAAAAAGAAGGGAGCGGTTTTTAGTGAAAGTATGGGAAAAACCGAAGACCATGAAAAAGAGACTGGGTTTTAAAGCCGTTTGGAAGAATAACTGGCAGCTGTATCTGTTGGTGCTTCCGGCAGTCATTTATTTTGTGGTTTTCAATTATCTGCCGCTGTACGGAATCCAGATAGCCTTTAAAGACTATAAGGCGGTGGACGGGATTGCAGGCAGCGCATGGGTGGGGTTGAAGCATTTTAAGAATTTCTTCAACGCTTACTATTTTAAGAGGCTGTTGTCAAACACCTTACTGTTGAATGTGTATTATCTGTTGTGGAGTTTTCCGGTGCCGCTGATTCTGGCCATACTGCTGAATCAGATCCGGGGAACAAAGAAAAAGAGGTTTATCCAGACAAGCATTTATATTCCCTACTTTATATCTACCGTCGTGCTTGCAGGTATGCTTTACATTTTCCTCTCCCCGACAAGCGGTATCCTGAATTTTGCCAGAACGGCCCTCGGCCTGAAGGCTGTTGATTTCATGTCGGATGCCTCTGCCTTCCGTTCCATTTATATCATATCAGGAATCTGGCAGGCGGCCGGCTACGGGACAATCCTTTATATCGCCACATTGACCGGCATTGATTTATCTTTATATGAAGCGGCGGAAATTGACGGGGCCAGCATCTGGCAGAAAATACGGTACATAGATATCCCAAGCCTGATTCCCACAGCAATGATGGTGTTTATCCTGGACTGCGGCAAGATGCTTGCCTCCGATACAAATAAAGCGCTGGTCATGCAGACGCCGGGAAATATTCCCACCTCGGATATCATCGGCGTATATGTGTACAATGTCGGCCTGGGGAGCGGGCAGTTCTCTTATACGGCAGCAATCGGCCTGTTTATCAATATTATCAATTTTATCCTGATTGTATCTGTGAACCGGCTGTCGAAGCGTATGACGGACGTGGGATTGTTTTAAAACAGCGGTGAAGGTACCGGTCAGTTAGGTTTCAGTAAAATGACAGAGAGGTTTATAATATGAGAAAAAAGGCAAGAAAGCAGATGGGCTTCAGCAACCGCATGTTCCATATCTTTAATTCTTTATTCTGGGTTGTGGTTATGCTGATTATATTATATCCGCTTTACCTGGTGTGTATCGCATCCGTATCGGATCCGGATGCTATTGTAAAAGGAGAAGTCCTGCTGCATCCGGTGGATTTTTCCCTGATGGGCTATGAAGCGGTTTTTAAATACAAGGAGCTGTGGTCGTCTTATGGGAACTCCCTGTTTTACACCTTTGTCAGTGTGGTGATCAGTATCCTGGTGACGCTGTCGGCAGCTTATGCGCTGTCCAGGCCCAAATTTGCAGGCAAGGGGTTCCTTAATTTTTTCTTCGTATTCACCATGTTTTTTAACGGCGGGCTGATCCCCACCTTCCTGGTGATGAAGAATATCGGTTTATATAATACAAGAGCGATTATTATCCTGATGGGCTGCGTGAGTGTCTGGAACCTGATGGTTGCCCGGACCTACATACAGACCAACATTCCGGGAGAACTTTATGAAGCCGCCATGCTGGACGGAGCCACCCATTTCCAGTATTTTTCCAAAGTGGTTCTGCCTCTGAGCAAGACCATAATTGCGGTTCTGGCTGTTTACTACGGCGTGGCGAAATGGAATGATTATTTTAACGGGCTTGTGTATCTGCGTGACAGGAACCTGCTCCCTCTCCAGACGGTGCTGCGGGAAATCCTGGCAACCCTGCAGGTGGACAAATCCGGCGACTACATGATGTCTATGGCGGACAGCTCGGCATCTATGCAGGAAGCGATGCGTATTGCCAATGTATCCAAATATTGTATTATTGTGGTGGCGACGGGGCCTGTGGTATTATTATACGCCCTGATGCAGAAATATTTTGAAAAGGGTGTCATGATTGGTTCCTTAAAAGGATGACGCCCGGCACAGGTAAAGGTATCAGCACAAAATGTGTTGTAATAGAAAAAGGAGGTTTTTCTTTATGAAGAAGAAAGCACTGGCACTTATGATGGCAGCGGCGCTGGCGGTATCGGCCCTGGCAGGCTGCGGAAGCTCTTCCAAAACGACATCGGCAACGGGGACGGCTTCCGGTGAAACGGCAGCGGAAAGCGGAGCGGCGGGGGATACCGCGGCGGCGCAGGCGGACGGCAATTTTAATGAAACCGGTTATCCTATCGTGAAGGAACCCATTACGTTAAAGGTGATGATAGCGATCCGGGATTCCGATTCCCTTACGGATTTTGACGAGATGCCCGGCGTGAAGCGTCTGGAGGAGGAGACCGGTATCCATGCGGAATGGGAGGTAATCAAAGGCTCCGACTGGAAAACAAAGCTGAATCTGGCATTTGCTTCCGGTGAATATCCGGATGTCATTCTGGCGACCAACGGAGAAGGCCAGCTGGATGATGAAGAATATGGTGTGACTCAGGGGATCGTGATCCCGCTGGACGATTTGATTGACCAGTATATGCCCAATTTCGTGGAAAGACGGGATGCGGAAGACAATGATCCCACTACCAGCCTTGTGGCTTCCGATGGAAAGATTTATTCCGTCGGCTATCTGGTGGGACAGAATATTAACACAAACCAGCATTATTTCATCAATCAGGAATGGCTGGATGCCCTGAATCTGGAAACACCCGCCAATGTGGAGGAGCTGACGGAGGTCCTGCGTGCATTCAAAACAGGCGATCCTAACGGCAACGGGGAAGCGGATGAGATTCCCCTGGAAATGGGACTGGATATCGGCTTTAACGGCATCCGCTACATGCTCCCTCTGTTCGGGCTTCCCTGCGATCCTGACAAGTGGATCTATATCGACGACGACAAGAAGGTGCAGTTCATAGCCACCCAGGACGGCTTCCGCGATTGTATGGAATGGCTGCACATGCTTTACGAGGAAGGGCTTGTGGATCCGGAAATCGTTTCCCAGGATTTCAATACTGTGGAAACAAAGCTGAAAGAAGGCAATGTCGGCTTCTTCACCGCATGGAGACTTGTGGCGATGGCTTATGATGAAGGCGTTGCATCCAACTCCGTACTCTGGATGCCCGACAGCAGTGCCAGCCTTTACCGCTATCTTGAGCTTTGCAGGCCCGGCGCCTTTGTTACCAGCTCCAACCAAAATGTACCCGCCACCATGCGCTGGCTGGATGCCCTGCTGGAAACCGATATGATGTTTTCCCTCTATTACGGGGAGCAGGATGCCGGAGAGGGCCTTGGCTGGATATATGATGAAAACAATAAAATCACCGTTACCAATGATGGAAGTGCGGAAGTGAAAAATTACATAGACTGTAATACCTTGTTCTTCGCACCCGGCAAATATCTCAGCGAAACCTTCAATATGCCGGAACAGCGGACCGAAAAGACCGAATACTGTGAAACGTATGATGCAGCCGGCATTATTCAGAAATATTCCAATGATTATCTGGATATGGCGCCGCTGACCTCGGAACAGCTTCAGGACAGCACGCTGAAAGAAACGGATATCAACAATGCGGTTGTGGAAAATATTGCGGCCTTCGTTACCGCCGGCGTGACGGATGACAGCTGGAATTCCTTTGTTTCCATGTTTGACGGAATGGGGATCGCAGATTATGTGCAGATGTACCAGGATGCGGTGGATACCATGGGGCTGGAATAAACGTAACCGTTCACATCTGTCTGAATGCTTGCGGATCAGCCGTAAAAAAATACAGATTGCTCTGCTGCCGGTTGGCGGCAGAGCCGTTTGTGTGTTATCATTGAAGGGGAAAGCGGGGGGCTTACAGGTGAAAAAAATCTGGAAGGAATTAAAATCACAGAATGTTTTTTACTATATTGCTGCATTCAGCATCACGGTGATACTGATAATTACCGTGCTTGGAAGCTATTTGTACCGGTTTTATTACAGGACGATCTATTCCGACTTTCTCATTTCCAACGAAGAGCATCTCAGGTCGGAAATGAGCAGACATGAAAATGACATGCAGATTGTAAACGATATTGTTTACCAGATGGGCCTGGCGGGCGAGGTGACGAAATTCAAGCTTTCGGAAAAACCTCTGGCGGCGACCCAGCTGGAGAAGCATCTGTTTCAATATACTACGGTAAGCCAGTTTTTCCAGCTTCTGCTTTATCAGTATCATGAGGATGACTACCTCTACAGCAGCACGACCTCCGTCTCTTCCGATTATTTTGCCAGACAGGGCTGTGTGTTGGAGAGTATGGACGCACAGACGGTATTGGAGGAGCTGTATGCCCCTGCAAAAGAACTGCGCGTGTTTCCGGAGCAGTCTGTTACCGGCCTTTGGGTGCAGAGTTATATCGGTGTTTCCAGGGTGGTGCTGTATATGCAGGCGATCCCTCCCGGATTTCAGGAAACTCTTTTGTTTTTTGTACCCGATTCCTACTATGATTCCCTTCTGAGGAACGATGCGGAGGATATGCGCTCGGATTTTATACTGTACAAAGATCAGGTCATCGTTTCCAGAGAAAGCCGGGAAACGGATCCTGCCGCGCTGCTGGAGCTGGTAAAGGGGACACAGGCGCAGAGGCAGGTCAGGCTGGACGGGGAAAAGTATCTGCTGAGCGTTTTGCAGGGAACGAGCGGGCTGACCTACTGCTCCCTGCAGTCCATGGATATTTTTTATAACAAAATTGTAACCGGACAGTGGGGAATTATCGGCCTGCTTATCGTCTGCGCCATTCCCACGGCCCTGTTTATTATGGTGCTTTCCAGAAGGATGGCGGCCAAGGTGCGGAAAATGAACCAGCTGCTGGATTCCCAGGAAGAAACCAATTATAACCTGAACAGTATCGAAAGCGGGATCCAACTGCTGGTGGAGGCCAATGAACTGAAGGAAAAGGAAAATCTCCAGCTGAAAAAAACACGTTTTATCCGGAATTTTGTCCGCAATGACTTCAAAGATCCGGAAGAGGTGCTTCAGGCGTCGAAAACGGCTTCCCTGGAAATCGGGAACGGCATGTATGTGGCGGTTTTATTGGGAGAACGCAGCGACAGCAATGAAAACAGGGCGCATACGGAAATGCTGGAGGTGATCGCCAAAGAAACGCAGCTGGACGGCTATGGCATCCATCTGGTCAGCAGCAGCCAGAGCCTGTTCGTTCTTTTTTCCGAAGCCAGAGAACGGATAGAAGAGACACTGGACATGCTTTTTTCCATCGGCAAGGACTGCTATGAGGAATTTGTTATGTCGGTGAGCGGTTACCACAGTGACCTTACGGAAGGTTCCGCTGCGTATCTGGAAGCGGATACCGCCTTTGACAACCGGTTTCTGCAGGACAACAATAAAATCCTCCGGTTTGAGGAGGTATCCCTTGGGGATGTGGGAAACGTGCTGCCGGATTCGTATCTGCAGAAGCTGCGGCAGGCCCTGCGGAGCCGGGATAAGGCGGCTGTGGAGCAGGCGGTGGAGGATATCTGTATGCGGATGACCCAAAAAAGCCCTTCCCTTCCCATGTTCCGGCTTCTGTACAATGATATCATCCATGTGCTGATATCCGAATGGAAGGCGGAAAATACGGGCCTGGAAAGCATCTATAACGTATTTACCCTGTCCCAGTGCCTCACGATCCAGGACTTTAATGATCTGCTGTGTGAAGCCTGCAGTCTCATCATTGAAACAAAACCGGAAGAAAACGTGGACCGTTCCCGGGTGGTGGAGGAAGCGGTTCTGTATATGAAGGAGAATTTCTCCAAATCGGAGCTGACCATGAGTTCGCTGGCGGACTACCTGCATATCAGTTCGGTTACCCTGGCGGTGGAGTTCAAGAATAAAATGGGGATCCGTCCGTCGGACTATCTGGCGAACCTGCGCATGGAGCGGGCAAGGGAGCTTCTGGTATCCACCGATATGCTGATACGGGAAATCAGCAGGTCGGTGGGGTATGAGGACGATCATGTGTTTACCAGGAGATTTAAGAAATATACGGGCAAAACGCCGGGGCAGTACCGGGAAGAGCATACATGACAGAAACTGCTGTTCATTGCTTAAATGAAATAAAAAGGGTATAATCTTACTATAGTTAGCGTGATACAGAAGGGTAAGAAAATGAGGTGTAGCATGAGACCGTTGCCGATTGGTGTCGATGATTTTAAAAAAATCAGGGAAAATGGATACTATTATGTAGATAAGTCACTTTTTATCAAAGAACTGATCGACAACAGAAGTGAAGTGAGCTTATTTATGAGACCGCGCCGGTTTGGGAAAACGCTTGGTTTAAGCATGTTAAAATACTTTTTTGAAAGAACCTGTGACCAGAACGGCTGCCGGATTGATAACAGATATCTCTTTGAAAACTTAAAAATTATGGAAGCAGGAAAGACTTATACTGCGCATATGGGACAGTATCCGGTTATAAGTCTTTCTTTAAAGTCGGCAAAACAGCCGGATTTTGATAAAGCCTTTGTTATGATAAAACGTCAGATTGCTGACGAGTTCCGCAGACATCGTTTTGTTATAGACAGCATTATGGATGAAGGCGATCGGGCCAGATATCTGTCTATCATCAATGAAACAGGAGAAGAAGGGCAGTATTTGGATGCACTCACATTCCTGTCCCGAATCTTGAAAGAAACATCGGGAAAACCGGTTATTATTCTCATAGATGAATATGATGTACCATTGGAGAATGCACATTTCAGGGGATTTTATGAGCAGATGACAGACTTTATCCGTTCTCTGTTTGAGTCGGCAATGAAGACGAACCCAAATCTGGAGTTTGCGGTGGTGACAGGCTGTCTGCGAATTTCAAAAGAGAGTATCTTCACCGGTCTGAACAATCTGGATATGATAAGCATACTTGACCAGACCTATGCGGAACACTTCGGCTTTACACAGCCGGAGGTGGAAAGCTTGCTTAGTGATTACGGAATTACAGAAAAACGGGAGGAAGTCAAACGGTGGTATGACGGATATCTTTTTGGAAACACGGAGGTCTATAATCCCTGGAGTCTGCTCAATTATACAAAAGCAGCAGAAAACGGGGCTTTCCCCAAGCCATATTGGGCCAACACTTCCTCCAATACAATTGTCCGTGAGCTGATTGAACAGGCGGACAGCAGTGTAAAACAGGAGATAGAAACACTGATAGCAGGCGGTACCACAGAAAAACCGGTACACGAAGAAATCACTTATGATGAGGTTCATAAGACCAGAGATAATCTGTGGAATTTCTTGTTTTTCACGGGGTATCTGAAGAAAGTGAGTGAGCGGTTTGAAAATCGCACCATATATGTGACACTGGCGATACCAAACGAAGAAGTGACCAGTATTTATCAAAATACTATTCTGACATGGTTTGATCAGAGAAACGAAAAAAAGAATTTTACAGATCTGTTTAAGGCATTATTGGAAAAAAATACGGATTCTTTGGAAAGACAGATTTCTGAGAACCTTATGGAAACTATCAGTTTCTATGATTACAAAGAAGCTTACTACCACGGGTTCCTTGGAGGTTTGTTAAAAACAAATAAAGACTTCACGGTTAAGTCTAACCGGGAAAGCGGGTTGGGACGAAGCGATCTGCTGCTGCTTTCGGCGCCTTATGACGGTATTGCAATTATTATTGAAATAAAAGTGGCAGACACATATGCAGAGCTGGAAAAGGCAGCACAAAAGGCATTGAGACAGATTGAGGAAAAAAAATATGATATGGAATTAAGGTTGGAAGGATATCATACGTTCTATGTATATGGAATTGCCTTTTTTAAGAAACTGTGTAAAGTAGTTATTAAGTAAAAAGGAAACGGTACCGGGAAGAGCATACATGAACGGCCCGTCAGGGCATGTAAAGGGAAAATCCGATAAAAAGGATTTTCTTTTTTTGATCGGAATGCATCCCCTTTCATTCCCGGCTCTCTCCTGAATCCCGGCGGGAAAATGGTTAAAATTGGGTACATGATCTTAAAATCGAGGTGTTTTTTGTGGATATTCAATCATATATAATAAATCCATAAATACGAAAACGAGGTGATAGGGATTTGAAGCGGATAAACAAGACGGAAAAACCCCGGGGGGTTGCGGGCGGCGCCGGGATAAGCTGGAAACGAGAATTCAGCCGTAGCTGGCCTCTGTACATGCTTGTGCTGCCGGCGGTCATACTTGCCGTAATCTTTTGCTACATCCCCATGGCAGGGCTTATCATGGCTTTTCAGAATTATAAGCCCTGGCTGGGGATCTTTGGTTCGGAATTTGCAGGGCTGGATAATTTCCGGCAGATTTTTGAATTTCGGGAATCCTATCAGGCGATTATCAATACGCTCATTATTGCTGTGAGCAAGATTATATTGGGCCTGATTGTACCGGTTATTATGGCTTTGCTGTTAAATGAGGTAAAGCAGCTGGGATTGAAAAAAAGCATCCAGACACTGGTTTACCTGCCCCATTTCCTTTCCTGGGTTACCGTAGCGGGCATGTTGCGGGACATTCTGGGACTTGACGGTATTGTCAATGCTTTTCTGCAGAAAATCGGTATGAAACCGGTTTTTTTTCTGGGAGAAGCGGGGCTGTTCCGCCAGATTGCCGTACTGTCGGATCTCTGGAAAGGGTTTGGCTTCGGGATGATAGTATATCTGGCAGCGATTTCCAATATTGACCAGAACCTGTATGAAGCCGCGGAAATGGACGGCGCAAATAAGTGGCAGCAGACGCTTTATATCACGCTGCCGGGTATTATGCCCATGGTAATTGTCATGGCGACGCTCAGCCTTGGAAATGTACTGAATGCGGGCTTCGACCAGATATTCAATCTGTATTCCCCCCTTACCTACAGCACGGGCGATATTATCGACACTTATGTATACAGGCAATCGCTTGTGAACGGACAGTACAGCTTCGGTACAGCGGTAGGGCTGTTTAAATCCGGGATCGGGCTGGTCCTTACCGTGGCCGCCTACAAGATAGCCTACCGGTTTGCGGGCTACCGGATTTTTTAGAAAGGGAGGGAGAGGAATATGCGTCGGACATCTGTCAGCAGAAAGATATTTCTGCTCGTAAATACGGTTTTTTTGGTTTCCGTAGCCCTGCTGTGCTTACTGCCGCTTGTGAATCTGTTCGCCTTGTCGCTCAGCGGAAAAAGTGCGGCAAACAGCGGTGCCGTTACCTTCTGGCCGGTAGATTTTACCTTGCTTGCCTATGAGAAAACCTTTCAGAATAACAATTTTATCCGTTCCCTCCTGATCTCCTTTCTCAGGACAGGCATCGGTACGGCTCTCAGCATGTGTGTAATCACTACGGCCGGCTATGCACTTTCCAAGGATTTCAAAGGGAGAACGCCTCTTATGTGGTTTTTTGTATTTACCATGCTCTTCAGCGGAGGTTTGATCCCCTCCTATCTGGTCAATTCCACCCTGGGGCTGAAAAATAATTTCCTTATCTATGTGCTGCCGGGCGCATTCAGCTGTTATAATCTGATACTGATTATGAATTTTTTCCGTTCCATCCCCAAATCCCTGGAGGAAGCGGCATTGATTGACGGAGCGGGCTTCTTTACGGTATTGAGGAAGATTTATCTTCCCCTGTCCAAGGCAGGGCTTGCCACGGTGGCACTTTTTATTATGGTGGGAAACTGGAATGAATGGTTTACCGGGATTCTTTATATGTCGGATACCAAAAATTATCCTCTCGCTTCCTTTCTGCAGGTTATCGTTGTACAGGGAAACCAGCAGGATTTGGCGCTGGATCCCACGTCGGCGGCAGCCATGTCGGAACGAACCATCAAGGCGGCGCAGGTATTTATAGGGGCGCTTCCCATATTGATGGTGTATCCGTTCCTGCAGAAATATTTTGTAAAGGGTATTGTTATGGGGGCGGTTAAGGAATAAAGGACAGGAAACATAGAAAATAGTTTGGTAAGAAGGCTTATGCCGGCGGTCGGGCTTGCCCGGACTGAAAAGCATAGGATAATAATTTCAGAAGGAGGAAGGTATTAATGAAGAAAATGGTAAAAGCGATTTCCCTGGCCCTGATGGCGGCGGCTGTCCTTACAGGATGCGGAAAGGACAGCACAGGGACGGAGGCGGTCAGCACAAAAAATGCGGAAGGCAGGTACGATCCGGTCCTGACAATCCGCATCGCAAAGCAGCTGGACGAAAACACAGGAAGATATGGGGAGGGGGAGGACATCAACAAAAACTCCATGGTGGATCTGGCGGCGGAAAAGCTGGGAATTAAGATGGAAACTATTTTACTTGGAGGAGATGCGGGCAATTATGATACAAAGCTCCGCCTGGCGCTTACCGGTTCAGAAGAGCTTCCGGATGTTTTCCCGGTTTACGGGACACAGATGATAGCCGATATGATTGAGTCCGGGAAAGTGAAAGCAATTGATGAGGATATCGAGAAGTACATGCCGGACAGGCTGAAGGAAATCTATGATAAGTACCCCCAGACCTTTTATCCGGTCATCAAAGATGGAAAGACCTACGGCATTGCCTGTACCCCTTTTCTGACAGAAGGCCAGGTCATGATAATCCGGCAGGACTGGCTGGATAAGCTGGGCCTGAAGGCGCCTGCCACAATGGATGAATTCGAAGAGGTTATCAGGGCATTTACGGAGCAGGATCCGGACGGGAACGGGAAAAAGGATACCTATGGTTTTACTTATGCAGGCGACAGTATCTACAATACCGGGTGGGTTGCGGATCCCGTTATCCTTTTCTCCGCGAATGCGGGAAAGCATTTTCCGGGAAGCTGGCAGGAGGATGAAAACGGTCAGCTGGTATACGGCTCCATACATGAAGGAAACAAAAAGACGCTGGAACGGATGGCGCAGTGGCACGCAAACGGATGGATGTTCCAGGAAGCCGCAGCAACCGGCGCATGGGATGCCATGATGCAGTTTACCGAAGGGAAAGCGGGAATTTTTATCGGAAGGCCATGGGCGATCGGTTCGGTCAGAGATGTGGAAACGGTTTGTCCGGAAGCGGTGATCAAAGCATATCCCAATATTCTGCAGGATAACGGGGAGCCATCTTACCAGTCGGCCCAGATCAACGACGGCTGGCTGATGTTCAATAAGGATTTCAATAATATGGAGGCCTTCTTTACCTATTATGACTGGATTTATGACGCGGCATTCGGGACAGGAGACTTCAAATACGGCTATCTGGAGGGGTACGATTATGATATTGTAGGGGACACCGTTGTTTATGATTCCCAATTGTTTGATCCCCCGGTAACCGATCCGTTTATGCCGGGAAAATCAACCGTTCTCAAAAATACGCCTTCTATCGATACCATGCAGCCCTATATGGATGTCAGTACGGGAATGACACCGGAAACCAGCGCCCAGATCAAGGCCGCGGCCGATTTTAAGGCTTCGCCGGATATGGCCGAAGGATATGTGGTGGCAGGTGAACATAAGGACGAGCTGTTCCCGAACCTGTTTAACGGGGAGCCTACGGCAACCATGAAGAAAAAATGGGAACAGCTGCAGACCATGGAAAAACAAATCTATACCAACATTATCTATGGGAAGGAGCCTGTGGACGCCTTCGACAAATTTGTGGAAGAATGGAAAAACCAGGGCGGCGACCAGATAACCCAGGAAGTGAATGAATGGTATCAATCCGTTAAATAGTTGGTTATACGCGGGACTGTCAGAAGCTGACAGTCCCTGCATCTATAGTAAAAATAAGGAATTCCTGGTATAATTCTTTGGGATAAGACGAAGGCGGACGGAGGATCCGGTAATAGGGTGGGGTATGAAAAAAATAAAGTCAATTTTTATTATATTTGGTTTTTTTCTCATTATGATAATTGCGAGCTTTTTGATTTTATACCAGTATAGTGCCGTCAGCCTCAGGGAATCCCTTATGCGCGTGGCGCAGATCCAGATGGAATATGCCAGGGCCCTTCTGGAACAGAAAATCAATGAAATAGAGATAGAAGCGGATGGCATCCTAAACAGCAATGATTTTAAAGAGCTGCAGCTTATGGTCATGGAGGAGTACGATCCCTATGACTATGTCATGGGCGTAAAAAATATCAAAGAATACCTGAACAGACGCCAGAGGAGCAATGTGGGCATGTCGGAATTCATATTGTACTGGCCGGAACCAAACTACCTCATCTCCACATTGAATAAATCGGATGTAAGCCGGAATATGCTGGACAGGGCGGAGGATAACAAGTGGTTTTACTGGGAAAAAGAGGTATATTTCGTAAGGCGCTATTCGGCAGACTGGGTACCGGCGGAAGAACAACCCTATCTCTTCATCAAAATGGAGCGTGATCACCTCTATAAGATAAAAAACATGGCATCAGGCATGGGAACCGGAGGGACTCTTCTTGTGTTTCCCGACAGGCAAAGCCTTTTTTCCGCCGACGGTATGGAACAGGCCCTGCTGACAGGGCTGGCGGAAAAACAGGATAAGGAAGCCTTTGAACTGGCTGCTGCCAACGAAAAGTACCAGATTATCAAATCAGGAGCCGTACGGAACGGGCTGGAGCTCATCGCCTATTATCCCCTGAATGAAATGAGAAAACCTATCATGGATATGATGGGGATAACAGCAAGGCTTCTGGGGGTAATTCTTGCTATCGGGTTTGTTTTTATGGTATTATACTACAAAAATATCCTGCTGCAGCTCAAAATAATTACGGAAAAGCTCAGGCAGGTGGAGGACGGCGACTTCACCTCCCAGATTGAGGAGCTGCCGGATAATGAATTCTCTTATGTTTTCCAGCAATTCAATCAGATGGTATCCCGGATCGGCGATTTGGTGTTATCCACGATTAAAGAACAGCAGCTCAGGAACCAGGCGGAGCTGCGCCAGCTGCAGCTTCAGATCCATCCCCATTTTCTCTATAACAGTCTTTCCTATATCGTGACAGTGGCGGATAAACCGGAGGCCGTAACGGAAATGGCAGTCCATCTGGCCGGCTATTACAGGTACTGTACCAAAAAGAAGGCAATTACAAGCATCGGGGAAGAGGTTTCCTATGCAAAAGCCTATTTGTCCATTATGGCTATGCGTAAAAGCATAACCTATAACATAAATGTCTCCGAGTCCCTGTATGATACACCGATCATTCCCCTGATTCTGCAGCCCATCATCGAAAATGCCATCGAACATGCTATAGAAGAAAGGGAACATGCCAAGTATCTGTTTGTTAAAATCTATAAGCTGCCGGACGGCTCCGTCCGATTTGAGATTTCAGATGACGGGGACGGGATGTCCGAAAAGGAGATAGGACATCTGCTGGAAAACCTGAATAAAAAGAACCGGGATGAGGAAGAAAGCGTCGGGCTGTGGAATGTAAACCAAAGGCTGATTAATTATTATGATGGTTCTGCGGGACTGCGGTTCGGCAGGAGCATTTGGGGAGGCCTGCTGGTTTCCTTTACCATTTTACCGAAGAGGGCGGATAATGAAGCTGTTGATTGCTGATGATGAATTATATATGGCGGAATATATACAAAAGCTGTTGGATTGGAAGGAATACGGATTTGATCAGGTTTTCACCGCAAACGGCGGTTCCATGGCCAGGGATATCCTTCAGGAATTTGTGCCGGAGCTTCTGATAACCGATATTAAAATGCCGCGCATATCAGGGCTTGATTTGTCCGCATTCATTGAGGAGAAGAAATACCCGACAAAGGTGATTATTATATCCGGTTACAGTGAATTCGAATATGCCAAACAGGCGCTGCGTTACGGGGTGTCGGAATATCTGGTAAAACCCGTCCTGAAGGGCGACCTGGAGGAAACCCTGGAACGCATCCTGCAGAAGAATTTTGTGAAGGAGAAGAAAAAAGGGGAGGACAAAATCTGCCTGGCGGGTGATAAAAACGCGCTGATATCCTATGTGAAAAATTACATATATGAAAACTTCGATCAGCCGCTTTCCCTGGATGTGCTGGGGGAAGCCGTCCATCTCCATCCGGCTTATCTGTCCAAAGTATTTAAAGAGGTAACGGACAGGAATGTATCCGGTTATATCACGGATATCAGGATGCAGAAGGCGGCGGAACTTCTGGAGCAGACCGAACTGAAAATCCATGAGGTGATGGAACTCATCGGCTACCGGAAAAGCCAGTATTTTTCCAGGCTGTTTAAAGAAAAGTTCGGTGTGACGCCTGTGGAATACCGCAGGACGGTGAAGAAGGTTCCGGAAGAGGATCATGGTCCGGCAGCCCGGTAAACGCCATTTTTATCGGAAAGTATAATTATATTGAATAAAGGGGAAAAAGCCGGTCAACACTCCTCCTATAAGAAACAGTCTTGTAAGGAGGAAACACAATGAATATTAATAAAGGCGATCTGTACTATGCAGACCTGCGTCCCGTGGTAGGTTCGGAACAGGGAGGTATCCGTCCGGTTCTGGTCATACAGAATGATACGGGGAACCGCTACAGCCCAACCGTAATCATAGCGGCGATTACCAGCCAGACCGGCAAACATCCGCTGCCCACACATATACCCCTTGGGGAATCAAAATACGGCCTTCGTAAGGATTCCATAATCCTGATGGAACAGATACGCACCATTGATCGGACAAGGCTTAAGGAATACATAGGAAAAGTGGATAACCGTTTTCTGTATGAGGTGGACAAGGCTCTTGCGGTGAGCTTTGGGATGTGTGTGTAGAAGAAAAAGGTCAGCTCTGCGGCTTTGACGGCTTTATTTTTATGTAGTTTGACTTTTACCAGGTTTGTATTTAGACTATGGATGTATGGTAAATGCGGAAATAGATGGGTGAAAGAGAGGACTTGCTGTGAAGCTGAAAGAACGCGCAAAGAAATTGAAACAGGATATTCCGACGGTCTTTTTTTCATTGAAAGATAAAGATACGCCGGTTTTGGCAAAGATAATAGCCGGCATTACTGTCGGCTATGCATTATCTCCGGTTGACCTGATACCGGATTTCATACCTGTTTTGGGTTATCTGGATGATGTAATCCTGCTTCCGGCGCTGATAGCACTGACTATAAAACTCATACCCGGGGAGGTATGGGAACGGAATCGTGTGAAATCTGCCGATGTGTGGAAGGATGGGAAACCTGAGAAATGGTATTATGCCATTCCGGTTGTCGCTATATGGCTGCTGGTAATCTGGCTAATCATTAAAGGGATCTGGCGGTAACCCGGACCCGGTTTAGCATAGCGGGAAAAATGAGAAACCGTGGATAGGATGACAGGAACAGGTCTCTTATTCAGGGCAGAATATGGATCATCTTTTTCAGCTGAAGAGGAGAATACCCATAGTGTTTATGGAAGGCACGGATAAAATTGCGTACCTCCGGATATCCCACATGCTCCGCCGTTTCCGCAACGCTTCGCCCGGATAACAGAGAAGAAAGGCCCAGCTTCATGCGGTAATGGATAAGATACTGGTGCGGAGGGATTCCCATACAAGAGGTAAACAGGCGGATGTAATACTGGGGGTGGTATCCGCAGAGACGGCTCAGCATTTCCACGGTGATCTTTTCCTGTACATGATCCGCTATATATTGAAGGGTGCAGGCAAGCCTGCGGGGAACGGAAGGCAGCAGTCCGCGGCTGTCCAGGAAGGCTTCCAGGGCGCCGGAGAGGGATTCCATGACCGGGCAGGCTTTATGCGCCGGATTGTCCTGACACCAGGAACGCATGGCGGCGAGCAGATGGGCAGGGAAGGTATCCTCTTTAATGGGAATTTCCAGGAGTTCGTGAAGGATATGGGGGAAAATATCGATGTGGAGAAACAGGCAGCACAGCGGATTTTCCGGGTTTTGTGACATTTGGTAGGGAAGGGCGGAAGGGAAAACATACAGATAACCGGCACGGAGCCTACGGGACTGGTGTTCATCCGTATAAAGAACCTCTCCGGACAGCACATAATATACCCTGGAATAAGAAGGCGGGCGGCTTTCTTTTACCTGCCAGTCCTGCGGGACGGTTTCATAGCCATATAGTAAAAGCATATTTGTAAGCCTCTTTCCGTGTAACCGTTCCGTCTTGATGAAACGGTTGCCTTTTTATTTTATTATAGGTTTTGCTGCCCGGCCTGGCAATTGCTAAAGTTGCTTTTTGAGAAGTTTTCCATGCTATCTGCCATAGGAAGAAACGGGAAAACGGCGTAGTATAATAAGCACAGAAGGAGAAGGGAGGGCAAGGTGTAATGGAATTGAAAAAAGAAGAGGCAGAAGTGCTGCGGACACTGGCAGATACCTATATGGAAATCGCATCCCTGCCGGTGCAGCGGAAAAAAATGGAACTGTGGAAGGCGTTTAACCGACATGACAATACCCGTCCTATGGTGCTGATCGATCAGCTTCCCTGGAATGAATTGGACAGAGGCGGGGAATTGGCCTGTGTGGCGCAGGATCCTTTTTTCCGGGAGATAGAGTTTACCCTGCGCAGCACCATATATAAGTGGAACCATTTTCCTGTGGATATGGTGGTGGAACCCTTCCTCACCATTCCGTTTGCGGCACAAAACAGCGGATACGGCCTGAAGGTCATGGAAACGACCGCGGTTACGGATAAAGACAACGCCGTGGTTTCCCATGCCTTCCGGAATCAGCTGGCCGGGGAAGAGGATTTGGATAAAATACGGGATATGGTCATTACCCATGATAAAGCCCGTTCGCGGGAGTGGCGGGAAGCCGCGGAATATGTGTTTGGCGGCATCCTTCCGGTGCGGCAGGCCGGAGGTGTCTTTATCCGTCTCGGGATATGGGATGAGCTGGCGGAGCTGATGGGAGTGGAAGCCATTTATTATGATTTGATAGACCGGCCGGATTTTATCCACCGCATTCTGGAGAAGATGACGCATTCCGCGTTGGAGGGAATCCGTCAGGTAAACGAAATGGGCCTGGTGGATACGTCGGCCAATATGTGTCATTGTTCCGTTATCTACAATGACAGCCAGCTGCCGGATTTCGGAGCGGGAAAGGGGACAGATACGAAAAATGCATGGAATTTCGGGCTGGCCCAGCTTTTTACATCCGTATCTCCTGCGGTGACGGAGGAATTTGAGGTGCCGTATATATCCCGGCTGGCCGAAGAATACGGCATGATTTATTATGGCTGCTGCGACAGGCTGGATGACCGTCTTTCCCTTATCAGCAGGATCCCCCATGTGAAAAAAATATCCTGCAGCCCCTGGAGCCACCGGGAGGCGTTCGCGGAAAGGCTGCCCGGGGATATCGTGATGTCAGCCAAGCCTTCCCCTGCTTTTCTGGCAGGGGAAAGCATGGATGCGGATGTGGTTTCGGGTGATCTGGAGAGAACCTGCAGGGCCGCGCAGAAAAACGGGGTGTCCCTGGAACTGATCCTGAAAGATATCTCCACAGTCCGTTATGAACCGGAGCGGCTGGAAAAGTGGGCGGCACTGGCTATGAATACGGTGGAAAAATTCGGGTAAGGGTATTGGCAGGGGGCTTATAGTATTAATTCTAACTTCGCAGGTACCAGACGGCCCTCCGCCCGCTGTCGGCGCCCCTCTCCCGGGACGGAAAAGGATTTTCGCAGGTCCATCAGACCGGGCATTCCGATGAGCCCAGGGGCGTCAAATGTGTCAGATGAGGCTGACACATTTGACTGGTCTCATCTCCATGGTCTGACAGGCACCTGCGAAAATTCCTTTTCCGTCCCGGGAGAGGGGCGCCGACAGCGGGCGGAGGGCCGTCTGGTACCTGCGAAGTTAGAGTTGTTAATAGATAGCCCCCATGTCCTTCTGGGTTCCTGCACCCGGAAGTTCTGCCGCTCCGGCCTGGGATCCGGTGCTTTCCGCGTGGCCTAAGGTGAGGGATACGGTTTTTTCCGTGTAGGCATTGTCGCTGCCCAGGGTCTGGATGGTAAGCTCTACGGTTTCGCCTGCGGGATAATACGCAAGAAGATCGGTCAGCTCCTGTATCTGGGTTATGGTTTTGCCGTCAAATTCAGTAATGACATCCCCTTTCCTGAGTCCGGCCAGTTGTGCGCCGCTGCTTTCCGATACGCTGGCAACATAGACGCCGGAAGGGATTCCGTAAACGCTGGTTACCGATTCCGTTACCGTGATTCCGGTGATACCGATGCTGGATTTCTGGTCATCGCCTACCTTGCTTCTGGTGGTTTCATTCATCAGCTTTTCAATGATATCGGAAACTCTGGAAACCGGGATGGCATAACCCATACCTTCCACTTCCGTACTGGCTAATTTGGCGGAATTGATACCGATGACTTCGCCTTTCATATTAACGAGCGCGCCGCCGCTGTTGCCGGGATTGATGGCGGCATCGGTCTGGATATAGGTAGACTGGCCGGCCGAATCGTTGGAAGCTGTTTCCTGGCTGCCGCCCAGGGTACGGTTTGTGGCGCTTACGATACCGGTGGTAACGGATTGGCCGTAGCCCAGCGCGTTTCCGATAGCCACAACCTGTTCACCCACACGCAGGGAATCCGAATCCCCGATGGAAGCGACGGCGATCTGGGACATGGTGTCTGCGGATATGCTTTCCAGCGGAACAGCGATTACCGCAAGGTCGTTATCGGGATCCGTGCCTTTCATATTTGCTTCATAGACCTGGTTGTCAACAAAAGCGACGGAGAGGGTATCGGCGTCTGCAATGACATGATAGTTGGTAACGATCAGAAGCTCGGAATCATTTTTGCCGATGATGATGCCGGAACCGCGGCTTTCTGTCTCCTGGGGGACGGTTTCCCCGCTGTAGCCGTAACCAAACATATTAAAATAATTCTGCACCTCCTGTACCGACTTATTCGTTATGGAAACGATAGAAGGCATGACGGCTTCTGCGATATCGGAAACATCCAGGCTGCCTTTCGCATCGGAAGTGCCGGAAAGGGAAGCGGTTTTCATAAGGCTTGCGGAGGGGCTTTGTGCGGAAGAGGCGTCGGCATCCTGCGCTGCAGTGTCGTAACCGGTTATATAATTTACCACCTGAAAGGATCCGGCAGCCACTCCGCCGAACAGCGCTGCACTTAAGGTGATGGCGCCTATTTTTTTCAGGAGACGGGTACCTTTCCGGGGGCGTCCGGGACCGGCCGGTTTGCGGGGCGTTGTAGGTCCGTTTTCCGGCATTTCACTGTAATGGTACATCTGGTCTCTGTTTTCATAAAGCTCATTCTGATATTCAAACATAATAGTCAACTCCTTTTTATGATTACATCTGTTTTCTTTGTTTCTATAGCTGTAGTATAAAAAGGAATTGTGATGGAATTATTATTAAATTGTGAGGAAACTGAGAAAAAAGTAAGGAAAAAGTGTGAAACGTGAAAGTGGATTCGAAAGCGCCGAAGAAAGCCGCTTCCGAATATCGGAATCCCACACCGGAAGATGGGAGTTACCATTCCCCTTACGGATGGTTTGTGCTTTCATCGGCAGCAGGACAGTAAGTGCGCGTCAGCTGGTTCCGACCCCCGGAAGCTCTGTCAGAGAACGGAAGCTGTAGCCCATTTCTTCCCATTTGGTAAGAAGTTCATCCAGGATTTCCCCATTGGTTTTTGAGGTATTATGTAACAGTATGATAGCGCCGGGATGTACCCTCTTGAGGAGCTTGTTAAAAGCTTCTTCGTGGGTAGGCTGCTGGTTCTGGTCCCAGTCCACATAAGCCAGGCTCCAGAAAAAGGTTTTATATCCCAGATCTTTGGCGATTTGTAGATTGTTTTCGCTGTATTTTCCCTGAGGCGGCCGGTAAAATTTCTGCATGGGCTGGCCGAAGGTCTGTTCATACAGCGTTTCCAGTTCTCCCAGTTCCTTTGTAAAATCTTCTTTTCCCATCTGTGACATGTCAGGATGGTGATAGCTGTGATTCCCCACGATATGTCCTTCGTCCAGCATGCGCCTGACGAGATCCGGACTGGTTTCCAGATAATTCCCTACAATAAAAAAGGTTGCTTTTACATTGTGCTTTTTCAGCGCATCCAGAATGGCAGGGGTATTCCCGTTTTCAAAGCCGCAGTCAAAAGTGAGATAGAGCACCTTTTCCTGTGTGTTTTCCGCGTAAAAGGCGTTGTATTTTGCCAGCTCCTCGAAGGTGGCGTTAGCAACAGGCGGCTTTCCTTCGTCCCGGAAGCTCAGCCCCCAGTTCCCTTCTGCCGGAAGGACTGCCGATGTGCTAAAGGCATCCACAGCCTGGGCCAGGAAGCGGCCTGCCAGAAAAGCCAGGACAAAAAGAAAGAGCAGTCCGGCCAGTCCTTTGATTTTTTCTCCATTTTTCATATCAGATATCCGGTTTTTCTTACAGGATATGTGCTGAAAGCCGTATTTATGTCTGCCATAGACGGTAACATCTGGATACGGAGAAGAAGAACTGGCACCTGCTTCTTCCTTCCTTTTTAATTCAGGATGGCAATGCCGAGATTCAGGTACCCTGCAAAGGTAACCCAGAGCAAATACGGCAGCAACAGATACGCCGCCGGCCTGGAGATATGGTAAAACAAGCGGATTGTGATAAGGATAAGGAGCCAAAGCAGCACAAGCCATACGAAAGAGAAGAAATACCAGCCCAGATTAAAGAAAAACAGCGGCCAGAAAAAATTCACCGCCAGCTGCAGCCCATAAACGGAGAGCGCATTCCGGATATCACCCTGTCCGGCTCCGGAGGAGAATACCAGATAGGAAGCGATACCCATCAGGATATACAGTATGGTCCATACAATGGGAAATACGGCTCCCGGCGGGCTTAAGGGCGGTTTGTTCAGCTGCCGGAATACCTGCATGCTCCCTCGTGTCAGAAAACCGGACAGGCTGCCGGTAAGAACCGGTATAGCAATACAAAGCAACAGATTTTTCAGTTTTTCCTGCATATCATTTACCTCCTCTTTATTGTTATGTGGGAAAGAGACGGAATATGAGCCGGCGGGAAAAGGGCTGCAAGGATAAAATCCGCTGGAAAAAGTGCACAAATAAAAAGGATATATTATACGGCAAAACAACCAAACTTTATCATCATACTATAAGAAAACGCTTACGAAACGACCGCTGAACTGCTACAATAAAAAAAAACTACAGGACAGGTAAAAGCGTATGGATGAAGATAAGAAAAAAGCACTGGATGCGGCGGTCATGAAGATTGAAAAGGATTTCGGCCGGGGAGCGGTCATGCGGCTGGGAGATGCATCCGCCTTCGGAGAGGTGGAAGCGGTTCCTACCGGGGCGTTGAGCCTGGATATCGCGCTGGGGCTTGGAGGAATACCCCGGGGCAGGGTAGTGGAAATCTACGGGCCGGAGTCCAGCGGAAAAACCACGGTATCTCTGCATATGGCGGCCGAGATCCAGAAAAGAGGCGGTATTGCGGCATTCATTGATGCGGAGCATGCGCTGGATCCCAAATATGCCGCAGGTATCGGCGTGGATATTGATGCGCTTTACATTTCCCAGCCCGATACGGGGGAACAGGCACTGGAAATCGCGGAAATGCTGGTGCGTTCCGGGGCCATTGATATTGTCATCATTGATTCGGTGGCGGCCCTGGTGCCCAAAGCGGAAATCGACGGGGAAATGGGGGACAGTCATATCGGGCTTCAGGCCAGGCTCATGTCCCAGGCGCTTCGAAAGCTGACCCCTGTGGTGAGCAAATCCCGGTGCATTGTGGTTTTTATTAACCAGCTGAGGGAAAAAATAGGCATCCTGTTCGGCAATCCTGAAACGACCACCGGAGGACGTGCCCTGAAATTTTATGCATCCGTCCGTTTGGATGTCCGGCGGATTGATATGATTAAAAGCGGCGGAGAAAGAATTGGGAACAGAACCCGTGTCAGGGTGGTAAAAAATAAAGTGGCCCCGCCTTTTAAGGAAGCGGAATTCGACATTCTATACGGCACGGGCATTTCCCGGGAAGGGGATATCCTGGATTTGGCGGCGGCTGTTGCTGTGGTGGAAAAAAGCGGTTCCTGGTATTCCTATCAGGGCCGCCGCATCGCCCAGGGACGTGATGCCGCCAGGGTATTCCTGAAGGAGCATCCGGAAACCATGGCGGAAGTGGAGAGGAAGGTAAGGGAATATTACCAGCTGAAGCCGGATGGGGTTACCCTGTAGGGGAATACGGACAAGGGAACATACCTTTTTTAACAGGGAGCTTTAGCCCCCTGTTTATTCGATTTTAACTGAGGTACCATTAACAGATATACCGATCATATTTCCGGTAAAAGCCACATAACTGTATGAAATGCCAATAATGGCATTTCCTCCTCTGTTGATGGAATCCGTTATCATGTCATATAATGCGGCCTGTTTTGCATCTTTGAGCCGGTCTGAATATGCTTTTGATTCCGTTCCGAATAAATCCGAGAAACTGGCTTTAAAATCCGATATAAAACCGGTTCCGATTACCGTTTCCCCGGACACAAGACCCAGATATTCAGTAATCTGTCTGTTTTCAAATGTGAAGCCGGTGGTCAGACAATGTTCCTTAACTTCTTTTTTACTGAAAGGATTTATTGTATGGGCCTGTTCCGTTATTTCTTCAAGTGTTTCCGGATCCAGAAAAGACTCATCTATTATTTTGCCGCATTCCCAGCACATGTTTGCATTTATCATTTCCGGTGTCAAAGTACAGCCGCATTCCGGGCATTTGTTGTTTGTCATAAAAAACCTCCTTTGAATGATTATCGTTTGTCAGCCATATGCAACTATCTGCATCAATATGATTCTGCAGTCGTGTAACGGTATCCGTTCAGGCAAGTCAGAAGCATTACGGGAAATCATCCATTTCCCCCTTCTTAAAATAAAGAATCTGTTCGACCATCTCCTGATCCCGGACGGGAAGAAACGTTGTCAGCTTTGTGACAGTACGTCCGCACCGGGGACATCTGTAATGCTGGATGCCGCAGGCGTAAATACCTGTGGGAATATCTGCTTTCTTCGCTACCGGTACCAGGGCTTTTTTGAAATAGCCGGCATCCTCCATAGGGGCAAAATGCCCGACGCTCATTCCCGGCATGGCATACAGCTGTTTTTTCACCATTTCCATCGGACATCGGCAGCTGCTGCAGGAATCAGGGCGGAAACGGGCCTGTATTTGTTGTAAAAAACTCATTTCACTGTACCTGCCCCCTGACTTTGTTCAGCAGTCCGACCATGACGTCGGCCTTGGAAATGCCTGTCAGAATCTCTTTGCTGTTCATCGCATAACGCTGATTGGAAAAGAAAGTAGGTACCTTTACCTTGACACCGTCCACCAGGAACAGGAAGCTTACCTCACGGCTTCCCTCCAGGAACCACCGTCCTTTTTTCCCGTCGTTTACCCACGCTTTTGTAATCCGGTCCGCGGGCAGCACAAAACAACAGGAGGGATTTAAGCCAAACTGTAATGCTATCAAACGTTGGGTGGTATCGACCATTACTTTACAGGAACCGTTAAAGGTAATATTTGTAACAAAACCTGATTTTTCAAGCTCCGACAGCTGTTCCCCGGTTTTCGCCAGATTACGCTTCTTAATACGCTTGCAGGAAAGGAGATATAGCAAAAAGCCAAAAAGGAAGGGGCCGAAAATTAAGGGAATCAAGATGCTGTCAGGAAGTTCAACAGTAAAACTTATCACCATGCAGGCGGCCAGAACGGCAATTGGTGCCAAAATTATGGAAACGATCAGCAGTACATATTTCGTATCGGTTTTTTTAACAGTGCTATCAGTGAGCATACGTTTTTTACTCCCATTCTGATTTTTTTTTCTTTCCGTTTCCGGGCATAAAAAAAGAGGGAAATACACCAAGCCTTGCCCCGGCCATATGGAAAAGTGAAAAAGCGGCAACTCCGGTAATAGCTTGCGCAGCGGAAACAGCAGGCTTTGTGAAATCCTCTTCTTCCTTTACAGGACTGTTCCCTGACATATCAATATAAAAGTCGGTACCAGTCAGCGGCTGCCTGATTTCTATCTGCGCCATAAAGTCTTTATCCTGCGCCAAATCGGCATAAACGGCCGTACCAACAGGCAGCAGATACTCGCCTCCCAGAATCGGGAAATCCTCCAGTTTTACTGCGGAGTCAATATAGACAGAGGCGGCGACATATTCCCCGGACGGCAGTTTCAGACAGTACAGGGGGGAATCTTCATAAAAGCCGGTTCCATAATCGTAGAGCGTCATGATATCATAGACGAGGGTGAACCTTTCGTGGGAAAGAATATCGTCCACGCTTTGTGCCCGGAAGAAATCTTCATCGGCCCTGCCGCCTATTTCACCGTCCGGTATCTGATGTCTTTCCGCATAGCTGTCATAGGCCAGTGCAGCAGCCCGCCCGGCCAGTCTGCCTGCTCCCCAGGAGGCCAAAAAAGCGATTACAAGGCAAAAAAGGATATCATCCCTGATTCTGTAAATGCGCATAAATTATATAACCTCTGTTTTCATAAGTATCCTTATGATATCATGGTACAGGGGGGTTTGCAAGTTATAGGGCCCTTCCGTTCCAGGGCATTTTGTGTTACAGGACGCTTCTGTGTCCGTGACGCCGGCTCCGCTTAAGGAAGGCCGGCGGTTATAGTCCGGGCGTGGCGGAAATCGGTACCCGGACGTGAAAGGAGCAGTTTATGGATATGGAAACCTGGTTTGCCCCGGCAGTGGAACTGGGGCAGCTGGTAAGGGAATATCGTACGGCGGCGCCGGAGGATAAAGAAAGGCTGGAGCGGCTGATCAGAAATTCTGCGTATCTATCGCGGGTGGATATTGTACAGAGCTATGGCGGAACGGGTTTTTTGCGGGGAATGCTGCCGGAACAGAATATCAATACGATAAAAAGAGATTTTTTTATGAATCCGGCGACGCCGTCCCCCCAGACGCCCGGGGAGAAGCATTACCAGATGCCTTACCACAGGCATGACTACCTGGAACTTATTTTTGTGCTCCGGGGAAAATATGTACAGTCCATAAACGGGGTGCTCCATGAAATGAAGGCGGGTGAGGTATGTATGCTCAATCCCAATGTCATCCACAGGGATGAAATATCCGATACGGGGGATCGGGTTCTGTTTATGGGGTTATCCTCCGGCTTTCTGAAGGGGGAACTGATGCGTTTTTTTGCGCCGCATCCCGAGGTTGCGGGGTTTATGGAAAACCAGTACGGCCGCACGGATCAGCAGTATATCTTGTTTGACAGGAAAGATTTTGCGCCAGTGCAGGCGCTTCTGGAGCAGATTATGGAAGAGGATGAGAAAAAGCTCCCGGGGCACCATCTGGTGATAAAAGGATATCTGGTCCGTCTGTTCGGGTTGCTGGTGGAAAATCACAGCTATGTCTGCCACTACCAGAGCCGCAGTGAAATAGAAGAAAATCTGGTGGCTGAAATATTGAAATATATGGAAGATCATCTTGCCGACGTGGACAGGACCGCTCTTGCCGCTTTTTTCCACTTTAATCCGGACTATCTGAACCGTTTCCTGGTACGTATGACCGGGGAAAACTATTCCGCTAACCTGCGGCAGATACGGCTGCAGAGGGCGGCAGAGCAGCTGAAAAATACGGATAAAAGCGTCAATGGCATCATACGGGAGCTGGGCTTTTCCAATAAAGGTCATTTTAACAGGATGTTCACGGAAAAGTACGGCATGCTGCCCGGTGCATACCGGAAGGAAGAATGAGTATAGATTCCAAATTAGAAAACAGAGTGGATACCGTTCAGAAAGTCTGAATCGGTAACCACTCTGTTTTTGCCTATCTGTTCATGTTACTGAAAAAGCACCGTTGGAATGCTATATTTGATGTACAGATTAGATAAAACAAATAGTGGGAGAAGGAGGAGAGAATGGACAAAATAACTTTTTTGGGAGCGGGAAGTACCGTGTTTGCCAAAAATGTGCTGGGTGATTGTATGCTGACGGAGCCTTTGCGGGAGTTTGAGTATGCGCTGTATGATATTGATCCGGAGCGTCTGGAGGAATCGTACCTGATGCTTTCCAATATCAATAAAAACTCCAACGGACAGAAAGCAAGGATTGTGAAATACAGGGATCGCTGCGAGGCGCTGCGGGGAGCCAGGTATGTCATCAACGCGATCCAGGTCGGCGGATATGAACCCTGTACGGTAACGGATTTTGAAATACCGAAAAAATACGGCCTGCGGCAGACGATTGGGGATACCGTAGGAATCGGGGGGATTTTCAGGGCGCTCCGCACGATTCCTGTGATGCTGGATTTTGTGAAGGATATGGAAAAGGTTTGCCCGGATGCCTTGTTTTTAAACTATACCAATCCCATGGCTATGCTCACTCTGGCCATGCTCCGGGCATCCTCCATCCGTACGGTGGGAATCTGCCACTCTGTTCAGGTATGTGTGCCGCAGCTGCTTTACCGGCTGGGCCTGCCCCAGGATCATGTGAAATACCGGATAGCAGGCATCAACCACATGGCCTGGCTTCTGGAAATTACCAGAAATGGGGAGGATTATTACCCGGAAATCAAAAGGCGTGCAGAAAAGGGGCCTGTATATAAACCCTATACCAGGGAAATGCTGAAGGATTATCCGCAGCTTTTGTATCCGGAATATGAATTTACCCCCGAAAAGCATGATGATCTCGTCCGTTTTGAGATCATGAAGCAGTTTGGCTGTTATGTCACGGAATCCAGCGAACATAATGCGGAATTCATGCCATATTTCATCCGGAAAAACCATCCGGAGCTGATTGAAAAATACCAGATCCCGCTGGATGAGTATCCGCGCCGCTGCCGAATCCAGATAGAACATTGGAAGCAGCTGAAAAAGCAGCTGGTAGGGGATGAAAAGCTGACCCATGTGCGCACCCACGAATACCCTTCCTATATTCTGGAGGCGCTGGAAACGGGAAAACCGTTTTCTTTTGCAGGAAATGTAAGAAATGACGGGCTGATTGAAAATCTGCCGAAGGACTGCTGTGTGGAAGTGACCTGTGTGGCGGGACAGGGGGGCATACAGCCCTGTCATGTGGGAAATCTGCCGCACCAGCTTGCAGCCCTCAATATGAGCAACATCGGAATGCAGCAGCTGACGGTGGACGCGGCGCTCACCGGAAAAAAGGAGTGTATCTATCAGGCGGCGCTGTTGGATCCCCACACGGCGGCGGAGCTTACCATCGATGAAATACATAGTCTCGTGGATGATTTGATCGAAGCCCACGGCAGCTGGCTTCCGGAATTCAAGTAAACGGTATGGCAGGCGGGGAAGCCGGACAGTGCCTGCCGGCAGTAAACAAAAAAGAGAGGTATATCTTATGAGTGAAACAATGACCCAAAACAAGTATGGTACAGAAACGGCCAAACCGGGAAAGCATAAGAACATGGCATCCGGAAAGGAAGTGCTGGGGCATGCGCTGGGCGGTGTGGGGCAGAATACGGTTTATGCGCTGTGGAGCGGCTTTATCACTGCTTTTTATACGGATGTATTCGGAATGAATCCGGCCGTTATGGCAGGTATTTTCCTGTTCGCACGGATCTGGGATGCAGTGAATGACCCGATGATGGGTATCATGGCAGACCGATCCAAAAGCAGGTTCGGGCGTTACCGCTGCTGGCTTCTGCGTATGCCGGCGGTTGTGGCGGCCTGTCTGGTTCTGAACTTTACCGTCCCCAATTTCGGGACGATGGGAAATATAGTATACGCGGCAATCACTTACATATTGATGGGCATGGCCTTTACCAGTGTGGACATTCCGTACTGGAGCCTGCCGGCGGCGATGACGAATGATCCGGCGGAACGGACAAAGATTTTCACGACGGCGACGCTGGGCACCAACCTGGCAACCACAGTGGGCAACATGCTCATCCCTATTCTGCTTGTAGCCTTCGGCGGAACAGCCAGCGCCCATGCCTATTTCATGACGGCGGTTATCTTTGCGGTGGTCGGCTGCAGCCTGTATCTGACCTGCTTTGGCCTGGTACGCGAGCATGTGCAGGCCCCTACGGAAAAATTCAGCTTTGCATTGGCTTTTAAATCCCTGTTTACCAATAAGCCTCTGTTCTGTATCATGATCACCAATCTTGTCATCAATCTGGCATTTATCATGAAAATGACATTGAATTACTATTACACCACCTATACGCTGGGAGATGTAAAACTGATGTCACTCATGAGTCTGATTACGCTCCCGAGTATTCTGGTGGGAACCGCCGCGGCACCTTTCCTGACCAAATTGGTGGGAAAGAAAAAGACCCTTCTGGGACTGATGATCGCCAACCTGTTGATCAGCGCTGTATTCTGGCTGGTAGGTTACGGAAATATCCCTCTCGTGCTTCTAATGGGAGCGCTGCAGATTCTCTGCGTGGGGGCATCCTTTGTGGTAATCAGCTCCATGACGGCGGATACCATTGAATACGGGGAATGGATGACCGGACAGAGAAATGAAGGCGTGATCACATCCACCCGTACCCTGATTACGAAAGTGGCTTCCGCACTGGTAGGCGTTGCAGTAGCAGCGGTTCTGACCATGACCGGCTATGTGCCCAATGTGGCACAGTCTGCACAGACTATGGGCGCGTTCCACTTTGTCGTATCATTCCTTCCGGGTATTGTCATGATGATCGGGGCGATCCCCATGTTCTTCTACAGCCTGACGGAGGAAAGGCATGCACAGATTATGGAAGAACTCAAAGAACGCCGCGCCCTGAAGGACAGCGGTAAATAATCCTGTAAACTGATGTGGCCGTTCATTTCCGCGGCCAAAGCTATTATCCGATACCGCAGACGCCTGCTATCCGGTGTCTGCGGGGAAGGGAGGAAAATTGAAAGAAAGAATCCCGTTTAATGACAGCTGGCTTTACAAGCCTTCTTTTACCTCCGCCGATCCGTGCGGTACCACCGATACGGCGGAGTATTCCCGGGTGGATTTGCCGCATACTAACAAAATCCTTCCATACAACTGCTTCGATGAAGCGGAATGCCAGTTTATCAGCAGCTATAAGAAGCTTTTCCGGGTAAGTAAGAATTGGGAGGGTAAAACGGTTCTGCTGGAGTTTGAAGGGGTCATGGCGGCATGTGATGTGTGGTGCAATGGAATCCATGTCGGCGGACATGAAGGCGGTTTTACGCCGTTTCAGGTGGATTTGACAGCGGCCGTAAGGTTTGGGGAAGAGAATGTGCTTACCGTAAAGGTGGATTCCACGGAACGAAAGGACATTCCGCCCTTCGGCAACGTGGTGGACTATCTGACCTATGGCGGAATTTACCGGGAGGTATGGCTGACTGCGGCGGATCCGGTATTTCTGTCACGGATTTTTCTGGACTGTCCCGATCCGCTGGAGGAAGAGAAAACGCTGCACTGCAGCTGTGAAATCACAGCGCGGCAGACCTGTGAGAGTACGGTGACAGTTACGCTGTTTTCCCCGCAGGGAGAGAAAATAGGGGAACAGACGGAAACTCTTTCCCTGGGACAGGGGTGCGGAAAATACCGGATCACCCTTTCTCATTTACAGAAAATTGCATTGTGGGATCCGGATCATCCCAATCTGTATACGGCGGAGGCAGAGATGAGGGCCGGAGATAACCGGGACATCTGCACGGAACGGTTTGGTTTCCGGTCTGCGCGTTTTACGCCGGAAGGGTTTTTCCTGAATGGAAAGAGGGTGAAACTAATCGGCCTGAACCGGCATCAGTCCTGGCCCTATGCGGGTTATGCCATGCCCCGCAGGGTGCAGAGGAAGGATGCACAGCTTTTGAAGGAGGAGCTGGGCTGTAACATGGTGCGCACGAGCCATTATCCCCAGTCACGCCATTTCCTGGACGCCTGTGATGAAATGGGCCTGCTCGTTATGGAAGAGATCCCGGGCTGGCAGCATATCGGGGAGGAGGCCTGGAAGGAACGCTCCCTGAAGGAGCTGGAAGAGATGATTGTCCGCGATTATAACCGGCCGTCTATTGTATTGTGGGGCGTGCGTATTAATGAATCCCAGGATGACCATGGCTTCTATACACGGACAAACGCACTGGCGCACAGCCTGGATCCCGGAAGACAGACGGGAGGGACCAGGTATATCCAGCGCAGTGAGCTGCTGGAGGATGTATACACCTATAATGATTTCACCCATGAAGGCGGAGAAGAAGTCTTTCGCCCGCAGCAGGAAACAACCGGCCTGGAATCGCCAGTGCCGCTTCTGGTTACCGAAAGCAATGGGCATATGTATCCCACAAAACGGTTTGATCAGGAGCAGCGCCTGACAGAGCATGCGTTAAGACATCTGCGGGTGATCAACGAAAGCCTTGGCAGGGAAGATTTGGCGGGAGGTATCAGCTGGTGTGCCTTTGATTACCATACCCACTCCAGCTTCGGATCCGGCGATAAAATCTGTTATCACGGCGTATTTGATATGTTCCGTAATCCCAAATATGCGGCCTATGCCTATGCTTCCCAGAAGAATCCGGCGATGCAGATCGTGATGGAGCCTGTTACTGCGGCATGCCGCGGTGAAAAAGATGGCGGCGGAATGGTTCCTTTTTATATCATGACCAATTGTGACTTTGTCAGAGTCTATAAGAATGGAAAGCAGGTGGCGGATTTTTACCCCCAAAAAGAGGACTTTCCCTATTTGCCGCATCCGCCGGTGATGGTGGTCCATCTGATGGAAGCGGATGTGATATCCGGTTTTTCCGGGGAGGACAGACAGCAGTTTCAGGAGTATCTGGAAAAGAGGATGCGGGAAGGAACGCTGACGGGGCTGCGGCAGGAGGATTTGGAATATCTGGCAAAGCTGGCACACAAGTACGGGCTTGATGTAAAAGGGCTGGTAACCACTGTGATTAAATCCGCGGGCGGCTGGGGAGATATCGCAAACAATCTGGTACTGGAGGGCTTTTGGGACGGCCGGGCCGTATGCTGCCGTGAAATCGGAGAAGGCAAATATGCGGCCGGAATTACGGCAAAGCCGGATGATACGGTACTTTATACGGGAGGCGAGACCTATGACGCCACCAGAATCACAGTGGAAGCCATTGATAATAGGGGTAACCTGATGCCTTTTATACAGGAATGTGTGGAAGTGAAGCTGGAAGGCCCCGTCAGTCTGATAGGGCCGGCACGCTTCCCTCTCACCGGGGGCATCTCCTCCTTCTGGATCCGGACTGCCGGGGAAACGGGCAGTGTCAGGATTTCCGTAGAAGGCATGACGGGCCGGACGGAATGTGCGCTGGAAGTAGAGCTTGCTGTGCCTCTCACCTGATGGCTGTATTTACCAGTTTTTTCTAATCTCTCGCAGGCCCGCAGCTCTCAGGTAAGAGAGCAGTTTTTCCAAAATGCGCATGCGGTATTACAAATCATCCATTCCTTTTCATGCACCGGCTCTTATAATAATAGAAACATACCGGAAGGAGGACAGGAATAAATGAATACGGAATTTTGTGCAAAATGGGCGGCGGGCCTGTTGAAAGGACTGGAGGAAAACTGCCCGCCGGAAACAAGGCGTGCCTGCCTGGAAAGCTGTGCTTTTATCCATTACAGAATCAATAACATGGATCAGCTTACGGAACAGTATGCAGGGGATTTGGAAGGATTTACCGATTTCCTCCAGTCAGAGTATGGCTGGATTATCCAAAAAAGTGATGACGGGAAAACCTTACTGGCAGATGAAAACAAGAGTTACTGTGTATGCCCTATCGCGGAGGCAATGAAGGGAGAAGTCCCCCTGTCCCTCTGCGACTGTTCCGCGGGCTATGCCCGGCTCCTGTTTTCCCGTGTGGCGGAGTGTGATGTGGAAGTCCGGGTAAAGCGATCCTTCTTAAGGGATGGATTATCCTGTATCTATGAAATTACTTTCTGTTAACCATATTTATGAAAACCGGCGGATATCATAACCGTTTATGCGTGCCCGAGAAGTCCGTATTTTTTCAGCACTCCATAAAGTTTTTCCGTTTTTGCGGAATCCATATCACATAAGGGAAGCCTGCATTGGCCCACATCGTACCCCATGGCCCGCATAGCCTGCTTCACCGGTATCGGGTTCACATCCATAAAAAGGGCTTCTGTCAGTTCCCGGTATTTCTGCTGGAGGCTGTCACTTTTTTCTAGGTCGCCTTCCAAGAAGGAAGAACAGATGGTATGTGTTTCCTCCGGCAGGAGGTTGGAAAGGACGGATATCACTCCTTTCGCGCCAAGAGCCATGGCAGCGCCAATCTGATCGTCATTTCCCGAATAAATGACCAAATCGTCCCCACAGAGAGCGGCGGTTTCCGCCATCTGGGATAAATTACCGCTAGCCTCCTTGCAGGCCGCGATATTGCTGTTCCCGCTTAGTCTTTTATAAGTGGAGGGACAAATATTTACGCCGGTTCTTGAAGGGACATTATAGAGGATGATCGGCAGTGATGTGGCCTGTGCACAGGCCGTAAAGTGTAAGTACAGCCCCTGCTGGGATGCCTTGTTATAATAAGGGGTTACATGAAGGAGGGCATCGGCGCCGGCTTTTTCACACGCTTTTGACATCCATACGGCGTGGGCGGTATCGTTGCTTCCCGCCCCGGCGATTACGGGGATCCGCCCTCCGACCTGTTTTACCGCTTTTTCCACCAGCATCACATGCTCCTCGTCGGAAAGCGTGGAGGCTTCCCCTGTGGTTCCTGCGATAACCACCGCATCGGCCTTCCCCTCTATCTGCAGCTCCAGAAGCTGCTCTAAAACCGGAAAGTTAATCTTACCCTTTTCCGTCATGGGGGTAATAAGTGCGGTTGCCGCACCTTTAAAAATAAGTTTCTTCATCCTTTTCTCCTCTTATTCGGTCCTGGTTTTCATGATTGACGTCTGCTGCCTGCAGCAGATCATCCAGTTTACTTCTTGCGGTGTTTCTTTAATTCTTCTATACTCAAACTTCGCAGACAGCCGGCGGAAGGCCATTCGGCAACTGAGAAATTTGAATTTTATATTAATATCATATTCCTCTCCCCCGATATTGGCGATAAAACCACTTCTATTTTCCGCTATATGGAAACGTAAATCAGGGTTCCGGCAGAAATGCTGTACCAGTTCCGGGGCTTCTTCTTTCGTTTTCAACCGGTTTTTGTCGAATATTTGATTTGCCATGCATAACAATCCGGAAATTCGAAATAATAAAGAAAAAAAGAGAGGTAAAACAGCTATGGATAATTCAGATACCGTAAAGCTTCTGCAGGAATGTGACTCCGGCACTAAAATGGCAGTCTCCTCCATCGATGAGGTTCTGGAAAAGGTCAGTGATTCCGAGATGAAACGGCTGCTGCAGGAAAGCAAAAACCATCATGAAAAATTGGGAAATGAAATCCACGCTATGCTCAACCGCTATGATAAAGAGGAAAAAGACCCGTCTCCAATGGCTAAAGGCATGTCCTGGTTAAAAACGAACATGAAACTGGGAATGGATAACAGCGATGCGACGGTGGCGGATCTTATTACGGACGGCTGCAATATGGGAATTAAATCCCTCAACAAATATTTGAATGAATACGGACAGGCCGAACCTTCCGCCAAGAAGCTCTGCAAAGAACTGACGGAAATAGAGGAACAGCTGTGCACGAAGCTGGAGAGCTATTTGTAAGAAGGGATGGTTTGCCGTAAGAAAACGTGGCGGCAGTAAGAATCCGGCTCATCGTGAAGCGATTTCATAGGCCGGATGCAATAACGGTCCAGACTTGTCTGAACCGTTACAAAGGATCTTAATATAAAAGATTGACATAGTTAGCCTGATTAACTACAATAGTAGTTAGTCAGGCTAACTGTTATATAAGGAGGTACTACCATGCAGGATATCAGAATCGAAGCCGCAGAGACCGTTTCCCTGTTCTGCCGCCTGAATCAGCGGGTAAAAAAAGAACTGCCGATCCGCTCCAGTGAGATGGGCCTGCTGATACTGCTGGTCACATCGGAGGAACCCCTGTCGTCGGTGGAAGCCGCGCAATTTTTCCAGGTGAGCAAGCCGGTAATCACAGCTATGGTCAAGTCCCTGACGGCAAAGGGTTATCTGGGTAAGGAACCGCGGGCTCATGACAGGCGCAGCTTCCTTCTTGTGCCGGAGCCAAAAGCTGTGGAGTTGGTTCATACCACCTGCAGCGAGTATTTGTATACCATGACACTTCTGCAGGAGCATATGGGAAGGGAAGCGTTTGGAGAAATGATTCGTCTGCTCGCACAGGCAAATGCCGTCATCCAAAAGGAGGAGGACAGAAAAAATGGGTAACATACTGGTCACAGGAGCAACCGGAAATGTGGGAAAATACGTGACGGAATATCTGCTTGAAGCAGGGGAAGCGGTGAAAGCCGCCGGTACAAACAAAGAAAAAGTCACGAAGCTGTTCGGTACAGCGGTACAATACTGTGAATTTGATTTTAAGCGCCCGGAAACCTTTGCCGGCGCTTTGAAAGGAACGGACCGTATTTTCCTCATGAGGCCCCCTCAGATGGGCGATCCAGAAGCGCTGTACCCGTTTCTTGATGCGGTGAAAGAGAAGGGGGATATCCGTCTTGTCGTATTTTTATCTTTGCTGGGGGCGGAGAAAAATCCCATGCCTCCCCACCATAAAATAGAAAAATACATGATGCGCACAGGATTGCCTTACTGCTTTATGCGGCCGGGCTTTTTTATGCAGAATCTCAGCGGTGTACATGCCTTTGAAATCAAATATTTCAACCGTATCGTCGTTCCGGCGGCAAAGTCCCTGACCGGATTTATTGATGCCAGGGATATCGGCGATATATCCGGCATGATCCTATCCGGGCCGGAGGGGCATGAAAGAAAAGCCTATGCGATCACCGGACCGGAGGCTATCGATTACGATGAAGCGGCCCGCATCCTTTCTGAGGAGCTGGGAAGGGAAATCACCTATTCGGAGGTTTCTCCGGGAAAAGCCCTGTATTACTGGACTCACATCCGAGGGCTGGACGAGGAATACAGCAAAGTCATGAACATGCTCTACCGGCTGACCCGGATGGGGATGGCTAAAACGGTTACGGATGATTTTGAGAAGGTTACCGGAAGGAAAGCACGCTCGTTTCAGGCGTTTGTGAGGGAGAACAGGGATATCTGGTAAGCGGCTTTTTCTTCCGTACCTTTCCGCCGTTTTCCCTATGGATTTTCCATTTATATTGACAAATATGATTTAGTGACTTACGATATAGTATATCGTAAGTCACTATTTAGGAGGCCGGCATGTTTGTAGGGAGAGAAAAAGAATTAAAAAAACTGAACAATATGTATAAAAGTGAAAAACTGGAGGTGGCTATCATTTATGGCCGCAGGCGTGTTGGAAAAACAACTCTTATCAATGAATTCTGCAAGGATAAACGGACTGTTTTTTTCGCAGCACAGGAAAACAGCGCGCAGCAGAATCTGGAAGTATTGTCCAATGCAATTTGTGAAGTAAGCACAGGGGAAAGTGCGGCGAGGATGAGTTACCGCAGTTTTACCGATGCCTTTACCAGACTTTCGGAAATGGCAGAATCGGAACGTCTGATCCTTGTAATTGATGAATATCCGTATCTTGCTCAGGCTGAGAAAGGGATCTCCTCTTTATTGCAGAATTATCTGGACCATCAATTTAAGAATACAAGGTTGTTTGTTATTCTCTGCGGCTCATCCATGAGCTTTATGGAAAATCAGGTATTGGGGTATCAGAGTCCTCTTTATGGCCGCAGAACGGCACAATTTAAAGTTTTGCCCTTTGATTATCTGGATACCGGAAAATGGTTCCCTGCGTATTCCTATGAGGATAAAGCAATTATGTACGGGGTTACAGGGGGCATTCCCATGTATCTGGAGCAATTTGATCCGGAAAAGACAGTAAAGGAAAACCTCCTTGAAAACCTTTTTGACAGAAATGCGGCATTGTTTGAAGAACCCTCCAATCTTCTGAAGCAGGAGCTTCGTGAGCCGGCTGTCTATAATGCGGTAATTACCGCAATTGCCTCCGGGAAAACAAAACTTTCTGAAATAGCATCAACGGTGGGTACGGATACCGGCCTGTGTTCCAGGTATATTGCCAATCTGATAACACTTGGAATTATAAGAAGGGAGACACCTGTGACGGAGCCAAACAGCAAACGGCCGGTTTACCTGATTGAGGATCCGTTTTTCCGTTTCTGGTTTACCTTTCTTCCTAAAAATATGTCGGCCATCTTATCCGGAAGAATAGATAAATCATATCCCTTACTGATAGAAAAACGCCTTTCCGATTATATGGGATTGATATTTGAAAAAATGTGCAGGGATTATCTTCTGTACTATGAGGATAACCTTCCTTTTCCTATAGGCAATATAGGGCAATGGTGGGGAGGACATCCCAAAACACATAAACAGGCGCAAATAGATATTGTAGTAACAGCGGCTGATGATGACAGCGGAATCATTGGAACCTGTAAATTCCGTGACGGCCTTGTCGGAGAGGAAGAGTGGCATTTGATGGAGGATTATGCACAGGCTATGGGACACTTCGGCCGGCGTTATTATTATTTCTTCTCCAAATCAGGTTTTACTGCTTCCTTAAGGAAAATGGCGGAGACAGAGGGACTTCGTCTAATCACATTATCAGATATATATGAACTGCCGGTGGAAGAAAAAGGATCTTGAACCTGCCCTTGAGCTGCTTATACTGGAAGGAAGGTAAACGGCGCCGCCGGGCACATGGATGCTGGAAAAGGTGGAAGCGATTTCCCGGGCATCGGGGATTTCATTGGTCTTGGAATCAATGGGCTGGGAGAACAGGCAGACAGAGTGGGTTGCATCATAGACATGGAGGGTCTGGAGGTTGCGGACCACTTCTGCTGTCCCGTATTTCCTGCCAGTCCCTTTTTCCTCCTTCCCATCCACACAGATAAGCCGGTAGCCGTCTGTGGGAAGGGAAAGGCAGCGGCGCAGTGCTGCCATGTTTTCCATCAGGAAGGACACAGTGGCCTGCTGGAGGGAGAGGGGATCAATCAGGGAAAAGACCCTTCGGAATGTATCATGCGAAGGCACGCCATTCTTTAAAGGAACAAACTTTTTCAGCCACCTTTTTTTGCTTTCCGCGAAATGCGCAATGTCAGCCCATGTAGAGGCATTGGCCAGGACAGCCAGGAAAACAAGCAGGAGGATTTCCACCAGAGGATATTCAACCATGCCGTCCAGGCGGCTGTCGTCCACGGAACGGAAAAAGCGTACAAAACGCCGGAGGACGGCCCTGGGAGGCTGTGTACCCAGGGGCAGTCCTGCGCAAGAAAGGGGTTCCTGGTATTCAAGGATGGTGTGGTTTATTTTTGCCATAAGTCGTGCCTCCAGTTTAAAGAGTATTTAAGAACCAGCCCCGATACGGAATTGGGCAACTCGCAGCAGTATAAGCGGCGGTTGGCGCCGAAAAGTGTACCCTGGGAAAAAGAAGCTTTTACCAGGGGAAGGTCATCACCAAAGAGCTTCCCCATGGTATCGGAAATCATAAGGAAGCCGCGCTGCACCCCGCTTTCCTGCTGCGCAGAAAGTACCTCAGGGATTACAAGGCCAGGGAAACGCAGTGAGAGCCATGAGTGGAGAAACAGATCCTGCGAGCAAAAGCCATAAATAAATGTCAGGACAGAAGCGCACATGACCAGATCGCCATTAACAACGAACGTGCGCCGCAGGCCTTTATGGATATTAGTACAAAGGGAAAAGATCAGGGAAGAGAGGCCATACTCATAGGAATAAACAGGCCCGGAAATCTTGTCCCTGGGAGGGATAAGCCCCTGCTCCTGGGTAATCCTGCCCAGATACCCATCGGCATTGTCAATGGGATTGCTTTTTTTTAAACATTTCCCGTATCTGAGTGGTAAACAAATGGGTTATCATTACAAACAGCTTATGGCGCACCCAGACTTGGTAGCTGCGGCATTCATAATCTGCCATCCCAAGATTGCTTTTGCATTCCTCAAAACACTGCTCGATTGGCCACCTTAACGTTGCCGCCCAGTCCAGTTCTTCTACCGGGAGGTCTGCGGGGGCATTGCAGACAAAATATTTTGTTTCATCATCTGCATATTTCCTCAGATAAAGCCATATTTCATCCCCTGGCCTCACATAATTCCGGCTTCCGTCTGCACGGCAGGAAAAACAGCGAAGAAATTTTCGCTCTGCAATGATTGGGCCTTTTGCCCCTTCTGCCAGCACCACCGTTTCCCATGGCAGGGATGGATCTTCTGCAATATCACGCACGGATGTTGGGCCATGCGAAAGCACCGCGTGCTTTCGGGGACGTCCCCTTTTCGTTTCGGGGAAAAGCTGCTGTGGATACTCCAGGAATACCTGTTCCTTTGCATTGGTTGCAGCAAAATACCATACCCCTTCCGGCAACTCCAAACCATCCAGAAAAACGTGGTCATTTCCATAGGCCGCATCACACCCTACCCACTGGACCTGGAACCGGCCACTCCTAATCACTTGGTTGCGCATGCGCTGGGCTATCTCGTTTTTGGTAGCAAATGTTTTTCCTTCCGGGATATGGCATTGCTCACGCAGCTTAGAATAATCCTCGCTGAACCATTCCTTGGGAAGGTAGCGTTCATAATCCACAAGCCCAAATCCTTTGTCACCGGCATAGGCAAGGAACACTCCGGACTGGCAGTTTTCCGTTTTCCCCAGGCAGCCACAGTACTGCCGCTTTACACCGGCAGAATGCTTCCCTTTTTTTACAAAGCTTGTGTCATCCACAGACAACATGCCGCAGCCTGCCCCAATCTGCCCGGACAGAAGTTCCTGGTAGGTATCCAGAAGGGGCTGCTCATCAAAAGGCGAACGGGTAAAGAACTGCTGCAGGGGCCTGACATACTTTTCACCGGAAAAGTGAAGGGCGATTGGCTCAATGGATTTACGTTCCAACGGGCTCAAAAGTCCTTGTATAAAGGTTTGGAACCACCTTCGTTGTGGCTGCTGGGAAAAGCAGGAAAAATAATTCTGAAGATAGTTTTCCAGTTCTGTTTGGAGTAAAAAATCATTATTTTCATCGGAATACCAGGCCTCTAATGCAATAGGATCGAACAACGTAGGATTCATCATAGGATCGCCTCTTTTTCTTTATTATACCAAAAAAGGGGGAAACATGCCACTTAAGGAGTTCGCTGTAGTACTAGGTGGTGCATAAAATAAAAACACCAAGGATTGCATAATAAAAAGTGATCTATTATACTATAGTCATGAACGGAATCTTTTACAGAAAAAAGGAGGTCCCATATGGAATTTGTGAGAAAAATTGTTGATGCAAGTAGCCTAATGAAAATTGTACAACTTCCAGATACATTAATGAATAGAAAATTAGAGATTATTGTGTTGCCAGTCGATGATAACCAGAAAGAGATGATTCTGGAAAGCATGACTGTTACCGGTCTGTCTGATATTACACAATCTTTAATTGGTAGTATTCCGATTTCTGATATTACTATCGAGCAAATTAAAGAGGAGCGTCTGAATAAATATGAAAGTAATGTTTGATACTAATATAATATTAGATTTATTATTAAACAGACAACCATTTTGCGAAATGTCAGCCAGAGTAATTGACCTTTCGGCTACTAAAGTTATAGAAGGCTATGTTTCAGCATCTGCGATTACTGATATATACTATCTTGCATATAAAGCTATAAGAGATAAGAATAAAGTTTGTTCTTTGGTGGAAAAGCTGTTACAAATTGTTTCCGTTGCAGGAGTGACAGAAGCAGAAATTTTGACAGCTCTTAAATCTGGTTGGAACGATTTTGAAGATGCTGTACAATATTTTACGGCTCAGAATATAGAAGTATCGTATATTATAACGAGAAACAAAAAAGATTACTTATCAGGGGATATAGCGATAGCTGAACCAGAAGAGTTTTTCAATCTACTTAAAAGAGAATAATCTTTGATAAAGATTGCCATTATGTAACAAAAGGAGAGTACTACAAGAAATCTTTAGAAAATATATATGTACAAAAACTCTGGTATGAGCCGGAGTTTTTGTGCGTTTAACAGAACTTTTCCCGTGGTGAAAGCAGGATACGCCATTAACGCCTGACATATCGGTAGCAACGGCTGGACGCTCGCTGTGGTAACACCATCCGCGGAGAGAAATCTTTATGATGTGAAAGCCTTTGGATGGCTCTCGATCTGGCCCGGCCTTCTGTTTTACAGATTATCCTGTGATCCGGAGCCTGAATACCTTTGTATACAGCCTGATGACGCATATGGAAAAATTAGGGGAAGAGGCGGAAAAAACCAGCGCCATGCTGTTTGCCCTGCAGAGCCAGATGAATACCCATTTTCTTTACAACACGATAGAGTACATTGAAAATATAGGAATCTGTTATGTTGTGAAGAAAATCGAACTGCTATCCACCGCACTTTCCGGCGTATTCCGTTACAGTCTGCGCCAAGAAAATATTTTTGTCCTATTCCCTGCAGCTGCTGGTGGAAAATGCTATGAATCACAGCTTGGAGAGCAAGAAAGGGCAATGCCGGGAAAAGGAACCAGTATGCTTATCCATATTAAGAAAATCCGATGTTTTTTCAGCACACGGTGTGAACGGCTGGCGGGCGTGGGGAGAGACGGATCCTTCCAGATATCATCGTCTGCCGGACGGTATACGGATTGACGGAACCGGAGAAAACATCGGCAAATCCCATCCCCTCACCATCATTACCGGCGATCACAGTTATGAGATCACCGTTCATGTAACATGCCGGGAAGGGTGTGAAGCCGGAATCATCCTGCAGTATAATGAGGAAATTTATAATGCGATCTCCCTGAAGGACGGCAGGCTGCGCATTTACCGCCTGGGCAGGATGCTTGCACAAAAGGATACCGGGTTCACGGAATGCTGGCTGCGGATGAAAAATGATGATCAGTATATCAGCTTTTCTTACAGTCCTGACGGAATAAGTTATAAAAAAATGAATTATGTCATCAATGCCGTAAGCCAGAACAATAACGCCTATAATGGTTTCCTGAGCCTGCGGCCGGGAATATTTGCGGCCGGGGAAGGGGATGCCGAGCTGAAACAGTTCACGTATACCGGGCTGGCATAGAAAATAGAAGTTTGGTTAACACCGGCCCCAAGCTGCTATTCCTCTCCTTTGCGAAAGCTGCCGGCTGTAGAACCGGTATATTTCTTAAATACCTGGCTGAAGTAGCTTTGATCTTCATAACCGCATTCACGGGCAATGTCTAAAACCTTAAGATCTGTGTTTTTAAGCAGATGTTTTGCCCGTTTCATTCGTTCCTGTGTAATAAAGTCAAAGAGATTCTGACCGGTCTCCTGTTTGAAGATGTAACTTATATAAGAAGGATTCCGGTTTATTTCAGCGGCGAGATCATTTAAGTTGATACCGCAGCTGAGATTATCCAGAATATATTGCTTAATTCGTGCAATATGACGCTGTTTATAACCATCCCGATGGGAGGCGGAGTAGTCCCGCAGACGGAATACGAAATCACGAATGATATCAAACATATAGTCCAGACTTGGAGAGGACAGAAGCGGGGATATCATTTGAGAGTCCCAGTCCAGGGAAGCTGCGGATATATCTTCATAGGACATTTCGAATTGTTTTCGCAGCCGGTAAACAAAATCAATTGTTTGTGCTTTCATAATATTTGCACTATTATTTTGAAGCTGTATGTCCTCTTTGATCTGTTGTAATATAATCTGAACTTCAGATGCTTCTTCTACGATAAGAAGCAGATTTTCCGCTTCTTTAATTCGGGCGGGAGCAGAAGTAGAAAGCAGGGCTGTTCCGGGGCTTCCGTCGATCTGACTGAGACTGAAGGCACAGTATTCCTGCATTTCTTCTGCGGCGAGAAGCGACTTGGGAAGCAGCATGGGGGAATCAACGATACAGCCTAATCCCCAATAGAAGGAATATTCAAGTTCCGTACGCAGCAGCTCCAGATTATGGATAATCCTTTTCCGTGCATTATTGACCATATGCGCATCTCTTTGAGCAACAATGAGGGTCAGTTTTGTTTTCTCTTTTAACAGGAATAACTGCCCCTCCATTACCGCCCATGCCCCTATTCTCACCGCAAGGGAATCGACAGAGCCGGAGACACCGGTTAGTTTTAGCTGGATGATAAAGAAACTTTCATATTGACAGAATATATTATCTTCCGGGAGAATTTCATTTCCATTTAGAATATTCTGGAGCAGATATTCTTCTTCGCTTTGAAAGTGTGTAGCTTTCTGATACCGGTATTTTTGGGATGCTTTTTTTATTGCCTCTTCTATTTCGGAGATATTCACAGGTTTTATCAGATAATCCACCGCATCCATCTGCAGGGCTTCCCTGGCATATTCAAATTCGCTGTATGCAGAAAAAATGATATAAACAGCATCGCATTTTCTTTTCAATTTTTCCATTAACTGCAGTCCTGTCTGGCCTGGCATAAATATATCCGTAATAACAATATTAGGTTTCAGCTCCAGGATTTTTTCCTCAGCTTCCCTGCCGTTTTTTGCGTAACCTACGACGCAGGCATCCAGTTTGTCCCACTGGATACGATTTATAAGACCATTTATTACTTTACCTTCGTCATCTGCGATAAAAACAGTATACATCGTGACTTCCTCCCTGTTAAGTTATTTCTGCTTTCAGTTTGACAAAGGCTTTGGTGCCATGTCCGGGGACAGAGGTAATTTGTACCCCGTAGTCCGGACCGTAATAAAGCTTCAGCCTGTCATCAATATTTCTGATTGCATATCCATGCAGAGGAACAGTCTCCCCATCGGTTTCAAAACCTACTCCGTTATCTTCCACAATTAGCAGAAGATCCTTTGCTTCTCGGTATATGCGTATAAAAATGTTTCCGCCTTCATCCTTATGGGCTATCCCATGGTTGATTGCATTTTCCACAAGAGGCTGGAGAATGAACTTGACTATTTTCAAATCCAGAAGACTTTCTTCTACGGAAGTTGTGACATGAATCCGATCTTCAAAACGGACTTCCTGGATAGTGATATAGCTTTGTACCATTTCCAGTTCCTGCCGGATTGTAATCAGTTTTTCTCCATTATTTAGAGAAAGCTTGAACATCTTGGACAGTGCTACGGTCATATGGGATATATCATCGGCGTTGTGCTCTTCGGCCATCCAGAAAATGGAGTCCAGCGCATTATATAAAAAATGTGGGTTGATTTGGGATTGCAGGGCAATAAGTTCCGATTCTTTTTCTTTATACAGAGATTTATATAAATTGGTGGTAAGCTTTTCGTTTTCTTCCACAACCCGGATGAATTCATTGCCAATCCTGCCGATTTCATCCGCAGGATTAAAATGGATATTTTCCTGACGGCCTGTCTTTAGATTGTCAACATAACGCTGCAGCCGCCTTATGGTTTCCGTAATATTATTTGTAAAGAGATAGGAACACAACAGAGCAACAAGCAAGGTCAAAGCAGCAATGCCTATGAAAAGGAAGAGCGTGTTTCTTTGATCAATTCGGAGCACATTATAAGGTGTTACGGCAGTAATATGCCAGTTCGTATTCTTGCAGAGAATACTCTTTACATAATAACGTTCTGCAGGAGATACCCTTTTGATTCCATCGTTCTTAAGCGTAGAAAAAAGTTCATTACGGGGCATTGAAGACAGTGCACCGTTTTCATACGGTGCACTGTCATACAGGATTCCTTCATCTCTCCAGATGATTATCTGGGTATTGTTTAATTCCTCTACCGGAGAGAGCAGGTCCTCAAAGACCTTTTTATCAATTCCTATAAGAAGGATACCTATAGGATGGAGCTGGTTCAGGCTGCGGATTAGTTTCGTGTAAATAAGTACGTTATCTGTAAAATACGCGGTAGCTTCGCTCGGGAACCAGCTTCCCTGCCCGTATGCTTCCAATGTTTCCTCCATCCATAGTTCTTTGCCTAAATCCACAGGGTCTTTGTCGATCCGATAAGTCAGGCTTTTGTATTTTGCAAGAGAATAATCAGCATTAGCAAGCAGGATCGTTCCTATATATTGTTTGTTATTAGTAAGATTGATTAGAAGATCCTCCACCGCGGTTTCATGAGACAGGATTTGCTGATGATAATCGGCCGCGCCGGAATTTGCTGATAATACAGCCTGGACATCACCGGAGGTCATAATGATGTTGCCGGTATCACTTACATCATTAATTGTATACTGCACGTTTTTTTCTATCAGGGAAAGCACATTTTCTGTCATCTGGAAAAGCTTGTTATCCACGGTACTACTATAGCTCATATATGAAAAATAAACAAAAAACCCCAGGGGCAGAATGAATGTCATGGCAGACAGCAGTAAAAACTTTTTAACCATACTTAACGATTGAAATGCTTTCCGAATCATAGAGAAACTCCTCCTTGCAGATATGACAGCAAATGTTTATTCTTTAACGGCACCCGTTGTCATCCCTGCTATAATGCCTTTATTCAGAAGAAAATAAACAATCAGAACAGGCAGCAGGAAAATGGAAATGGCCGAAAATGTGGCGCCCCAGTCGACCATACCCTTGGCACCGATATAATCAAATAAGCCGATAGGTATAGTTTTTAGTTCAGAATCACTGATAAAAGTATTGGCAAAAACAAACTCATTCCAGATAAAAATAGTATTCATTGTGACAACGGTAATCATGCAGTTTTTGGACATAGGCAGGATAATATGGGAGAAAATACGCCACACAGAAGCTCCGTCTATTGCCGCTGCTTCCATTATAGTATCTGGCACGAATTTGTAAAAGGTAATAAATAGGTAAATGGACAGAGGAAGATTAAAACCGATCTGAGGTATAATAAGTGCCCAGTAGGTATTAAGCAGATGGGTATCACGATATATTTGAAACAAAGGTATTAGGGTAACATGAATGGGAATGGTAATTCCCAGTAAAAAAAAGGAGAGTATTCCCTGATTTATACGAAATCTCATTTTTTCCAGAGCAAAGGCAGCTGTGGAGGAAAAAAGAACAAGGGCGGCAATGGTAATTAATAATACAAGAATGCTGTTTTTAAAGTATAATCCCAGGTTGGATGTTTCCACTGCCCGAATATAATTTTGTATATTCCATGTAGCCGGCAGGGCAAATGTACTTTTACTCTGTACCTCGTCTGTTGTTTTTAAGCTTGTCATAAAAATCCAGAATATAGGGTAGATCTGGACTGCAAGGATAGCAGTCATTAAAACATATAATAATACTTTTCTTATTTTTCTCATAAGGTATCTCCTTCCGGTTTCGCAAATATTTTCCGCAGAATACCAACTGCAAGTATGCTTTCCAGTGCAATGAATACGGCGATGGCGCTGCCGTAACCATAGCGGGTGCTGGAGAAAGCCGTTTTGTACATATAGGTTGTCAGAAGCTCAGAGGAGCTGCCAGGGCCTCCATTTGTGGTTATAAAAGGAATATCAAAGGCCTTGAGCAGCCCGTTAACCGCCATGATAATGGCTACTGCCATTACCTCCTTAATGTAGGGAAGCTTGATATACCAAAAAAGCGTAAATCCTTTGGCACCGTCCATGCGTGCTGATTCTATAACATCAGGAGGAATGGCCATAAGCCCCGAATAAATGATTACCAGATAGAGCCCCATATTTTTGTAGCATTCAATGATAGCGACACTGGCTAATGAGGTTTGTGCAGTACCTAGCCATGGAGTGATATATGTTTCCAGTCCAAATCCTTTCAATATAGCGTTAAATACTCCAAGTGGTTCTGTGGCATAAAATTTCTGGAATGCCTGGGAAACAGCTACCCCGGATAAAATAGTAGGAGCAAAATATACTGTTTTAAAAAAATTACAGCCTCGGCCGACTTTTGTGAGGAGCAGGGCCAGAAGTAAAGCAATACCAACCTGCCCGACCAGATTAATCAGTAGATAAATAAGATTATTCCAAAAAGCATTCCTGAAATAAAAGTCGGAAAAAAGCTTTTTATAATTGGAAAACCCTGTAAATCGCATAGGTGTAACGCCATCCCAGTCAAAGAAACCAAAGTAGGCGGAACGTATTATAGGAAAAATAACTGTGAAGATAAAAAGAGTGAAGGAAGGCAGGAGAAAAAGAAGCCATGCTTTCCTGTTTTGTAATGTACTTTTCATAAGCATATTCCTTTCTGTTTGTTTTCGGTCTGTTGCAAGCGCAGGGCTTGCAGTCCGCAATAATATATTTTCATTATACGAAGGAGGGAAGAAAGGGGGTATTTTAATATTTTTTGTTTTTTTGAGAAATATTTGGTTCTTTAAAAAATCCCGGAATACTACCTAAAAAAGTTTGTACATTTCCAAAAATACTCACGTTTACTTCTTTTACTACAGAAATTATACTAAAATCAGAGTCGAAAAGAGACAAACAGGGCCCTGTCTTACGACTTTGAATTTGGATAGAAAAAGAAGGAGGAAAGATAGGATGAAGAAGAGAAATAAGATAATTGCCATTTGTGTGGCGGCAGCAACTGTAGTATCTGCGTTGGCAGGCTGTGGCGGTTCGGGAGGAAAGGAAACGGCCACCCAGCCGGAACGGTTGGAGCAAAGCGAACAAGCTAAAAATAATATGGAAAATACCCGTCAGGAATCCGCAGGGCAGGAAGGTACACAACCGGCTGCAGCAGAAACCGATCAGCCTGAGAAAAAAATGACATATATTACCTGTATTACACCTCAGCAGTCCGGTTACATCAGCATGGAAAACATCGTAAAGATGTATCAGGAGCAGGTGAATCCCAATTTTTCCATGGATATCCAGTATATAGCGGATAAACCTGCTTATCTGCAGAAAATTAAAACCCTGGTGGCAAGCAATGAAGCCCCGGATATGTTTAACCTGGATACCGACCCTTATGCTATAAAGCTTCTGGATCAGGGAATCGTAGTAGATTTGAATAATACACTTGATAAATATGGTTTAAAAGATGTGTTTCTTCCGGCGCCTTTAGGATGGGGGACAACAAAAGACGGCAGGCAGGTAGCTATGCCTATCGACTTTTCCATCGAGGTATTCTGGTACAATAAGAAAATGTTTGAAGATTCCGGTGTGTCTATTCCAAAAACACATACGGAATTCCTGGAAGCTTGTGAAAAACTGAAAAATGCAGGGTATACACCGATTTCCGTATCGGGAAAGGATAATTGGGAAATTCTACGGTATCTCCTTATGATCACTTACCGGTATGGGGAAAATGACTTCCTTTATGACCTGGCACAGGGAAAACAAAAAATGGAAAGTGAAATCGGAAAGAAAGCGGCTGCTTTTGTACAGGAACTGGGTACCAAATATTTTCAGTCCGGTTTTGCCAGTACAGATTATACTGGTGCATCCAATTACTTTACGGGCGGCAATGTGGCCATGTATTACATCGGAACCTGGGATTTGCCTTTTATGCAGGATGATCAGCTCAGTGAAGATATGAAAGGAAATATAGGCTACTTCCTTCTGCCTACGGTAGAGGAAGGGGAACCTGTGGGTAAATCAAATTTTATTTCCAACAGTACTATGCCTATCGCTTTTGGAGCGGATAAATTTGATGAGGAAACAGAACGTTTTATTGAATTCTATGCAAAGAATATCAGTGAAGCCATCAGCGGCCTGGCATTTTCACCTGCTGTTAACGGTACACTGCCCAATGAAACGGATCTTACCAAATCCATATATGAAGATATGCAGAATTCAACCGGTTCCATTAAGCTGTTTGATATTGAGTTGGATCCGGCAACGAATGAACTTATAGGGAAAGAAGTGGTTTCCCTTGCACTTGGAGATATTACCGTGGATGAATTCTGCAGCAGAGTGGATGCATCCATTGCGGAAAATGCCTCATCTTATTTCTCGGAATAAATAATTCCTGAGTAAAGGAGAAGAAAATGGAAAATTTGTTTTACAGGCCGGAAAATGCGTGGTTTGGTGATGCCATCCCATTTTATGATAAGGGGATATTTTATATTTTTTATCTGTATGATGAAAGAAAAACGGCATTTACGGCAGATCATACTTCCTGGCATCTGGTAAGTACAAGGGATTTTGTACACTGGAAGGAAGAAGGGGAAGTTCTGCCTGCAGGAGAAGAGAAGGATGCGGATCAGGCTTGCTATACCGGTTCTGTTATTAAAGGACATGACGGGATTTATCATTTATTTTATACAGGCCAGAATCCGTTAAATCCGGATTATTGCCGGGAGGGAAAACCCCTGCAGTATATTCTTCATGCAGTGAGCCAAGACTTGTTAAACTGGGAAAAGCATTATGAAACAGCATTTCCTGCACCGGAGGATAAATTCGAACCCCATGACTGGCGTGATCCTTTTGTTTTTTATCAGGAGGAAACCGGTGAGTACTGTATGCTGCTGGCAGCCCGGCTGCAGGGGAAGAGCTTCCGCAGAAGCGGCTGTGTGGCCCTCTGTCGGTCCGGGGATCTATGGAATTGGCAGTCCGGGGAGATTTTTTTCTCACCGGGAATGTATTATACACATGAATGTCCGGATATGTTCCGTGAGGGGAAATGGTGGTATTTACTCTATTCAACCTTTACGACATGTTTTGCAACGCATTACAGGAAAGGAAAAAGCCTTCAGGGACCGTGGGAGCTTCCTCATGATGATTTCCTGGACGCAAGAGGTCTTTATGCCATTAAAACTGTTTCAGACGGTAGATACCGCTATGGCTTTGGATGGATTCCTACCAGACATGGAAACTGTGATCAGGACTATCTGGAATGGGGAGGAACACTGGCAGTCCATGAAATATATCGACTGGAAAATGGGGATTTAGCTGAGAGAATACCGCACACGATAGAAGAAGCATTTGGAAAAAAGAAAAAAGCTGTTCTTTTATGTGCGGAGGACGGAATACAAAAAAAAGGAAACTCACTTTGTTTTTTATCTGAAAATACGGCATGGGCTATATTTGATAAGTTACCCAGACAAGGATTGCTGAAAGCAAGATTTCAGTGGCAGAGGGAAGACAGTCCAACAAATTTCGGGATTGGCCTGCATATGGAAAAAGGCTGTGATGATGGTTATTTCTTTCGGTTTGAGCCTGGATACAGCCGTGTGGTATTCGATTTGTGGCCACGGGGGGATATTGGCGGAGAACAACATCGTATGGGTGGAGATATCCCGTTTGTACCGGCCTTTGAGAGACAGGTGGATTACACGGCAGATGAAACGACAGTCAAACTGCTGATTGAAGAGGATATATGTATTATTTACGTCAATGATCGAACAGCCATGTCTGTAAGAGTATGCAGTATTAAGGATAACTGGGGGTTTTTTGTTACTGGAGGAAACGTAACGGTAACGGATATTTCATGGAGCCTGATGTAACAGAGTTTCGGAGCAGAGGGCAAGGGTCTGAGCAGATAGAAGATAGGTACAAGTATAACTTATAGCAGCGTGTCAGCCCGCAAAAAAATAAATAGTTTGTCACAATCTCTCCCTTTCCCCGTCTAAATAAAAAACATACAAAAGGAGAAAGCGCTATGAAAGAGATTGCATTGACCTGTCTGTTAGGAATTGTTGTGGGGGCTGTTGACGTCCTGCCAATGATAAAGAGGAAGATGGACCGTTATTCCGTGGTTTCCGCTTTCGTTTTTTATTTCATTCTGCCCTTTATCATTCTGAACACGGAGCTGTTTGGGATGGCCTGGTGGCTGAAGGGCGGGGTGATCGGGATTATCCTGGCGCTTCCCATGATTATCATGGTGGCCGGCCAGGATAAAAAATCCATTCCTCCTATGGTTATCATGTCCGTGGTATTGGGAAGTGTAATTGGGATTGCGGGACATTTCCTGATTGGATAGACCGGAATGACCCGACTAGAGAAATATGGTACCCGCATATATACGAAACAGCCTGGGAACGCCGTTCCCGGGCTGTTTCATTAGTAAGCACGATGCCAATATATTCCCCTGCTTACGCACCGAGTCTGTATTTAAGATCCGGATGGTGCCGTAAAGGTACTGTTAGCATAATACCAGTCTATACAGATGGAAGTCCGTGCGCCGCCGTGTGAGTCAAAAGTACGGACTTCACACATAGACCATAAGCTGGTTGCAGGGTCTTGCTGTCGGATTCTCATCCAGTACATTTCTTGTGAATGACTGTATATGGTATTATCCAAGACAAGACGGCTGGATATGGTAACATTGTAATACGTTATACCGGCTTTCAGGTTAGGGCTGGTAATTTCCTGATTTTCAGTCTTAAAACTGATTTTATAATCAGTGGGTGTGTTTTCTATGACTGTCATTTGTGCGGCTGGGATATATTTGGAAGAAACCTATATTTCAGCAATTATTTCCCCCTTTTTCAGGGAAATCCGATACATGATATACATGATCGTTGCAATGAAAACCATCAGCAGAAGCAATACAAACAGCATCCTTATTTCGAATACATCCAGCCTCATATCATTAAAATACGTAAGCAGTAAAGAAAACAGAAGGCCGATGGAACACCCTGCGGCAGCCGGAAAGAAATATAGGCGTTTCAGCTGTGCCCGGAGAACCCGTTTCACGTAATTCTTCCCTGCTCCCAGCTTCTGCAGATCCCCGAACATATTTTTATTGTCTATGGCAATTGTCACACTTCGTACATAACTCATAACCGAGCAGGCTGTCAGGGACAGGATAGCTACATAAACGGAAAGAAGCACATATATGGCTACCAGCTGCATGGCGTCCTGTTTTTGCAGGACTTTGAAAAACGGGGCATATTTCCAATCATCCACCGGATTTCCGGTATTCTCCAACAGGCCTATGGATCCGGAATAGCTATAGTTTTTTCCGGCGGAAACCGCAAGCTTTTCCTCGTGTGCGTCATAATTGCCGTAATGGTCGGAAAGGGAGGTGGCATGCTTCACAAGCGCATCCTGCAGCGCACCGGCAAAAGCATAAGTGGAATACACATCTCTGACATTAAAGAAAACCATATTATCCATATCCGTATCACCCAGGCCCATACATAATTCCCGGTAATCCTCATCGGAAAGAATAAACGCAAAGGGTTCGCTCATCAGGGTCATATTCTCAAAAGCAACGGTGCCCTGAAAGGCGGGACTTATAGCAGCGCCGGTAACCGGATTGGTGATTTCCAGGAGGCAGTCGGGGCCTATCCATATGGTACGCTGATAGTTGTCTCTGACAACCGTTTGGTATTCTCCGGGAGCGAGGGAAACCGGTATGCCGGAAATCCGGGTGAAATCCGAGGCGGAAACAAAAGATGCCAGTTTTTCGGATTCGTAATCAAAATATTTTCCGTTGTCATCCATGTCCCTGCTCACATAACGGATGATGAGTTCCAGGGCTTTTGCCTCTTCATAAAAGGTGATATCCACTCCATGGGCATCCGCCAGTGATTCCACCTCAGACCTTGTCAGCTGCGGTTCTGCGGCGGGATAATGCATGGAATAGTCCACGGGTGCGTTATCGCTTCCCGTGAAGGCAGAATTATAATACATGATACCCCAGAATGCGGAAATCAGGATGACAAAAATCAAAAGGGTTATCACGCACATGTTTTTGGTTGTCTGTCTGGCCGTAAACCGCATGAGATTCGTGGAGATAATGTTTTTATAGTATTTATCCCGGTTTCGGCCTTTGCCGGAATGGGCGACGGCACTCAGCAGGAAAAGATACAGGCCGGTCAAGGTGACAAGCCAGGTCAGATTCCAGAAGGAAGGCAGAAGCCTCAAAAAAATACGGGTGAAAACAGCAGGTACGGCAACTGCCAGAATCAGTCCGGCGACAATGAGGAAAAGTCCAAGTTTTCCCGTCCATGGTTTGATTTCCTTCACCATTTCGGTTTTCCGGCGGTCATTAAGTATATCAATAATATTGGTCCGTTTTACAAAACGGATACCCGCAGAGCCAATGCAGAGAATCAGTAGCAGGGTGAAAAGAAGTCCGGCAGCCGCTCCCAGCGGGGTGAAACGGTACTGCAGCCCATCCGCCCCGATGAGAAGCCCGGAAAAAGCTTTCCAAATCAGCCAGGAAACCGGTATGGCAGCCAGAATACCCAAAAACACGACTTTCAGCAGCAGCAGGGAAACCTCCCTGAACAGCTGGGCTTCCAGCTTTTTTTTCTGTGCACCCAGGGCGAGGAAAACACCGAATTCCCTGCTCTTGTTTCGAAAGAATAAATCAGCGCCGTATACCGTAAAGATGGTACAGCCGGCGGCTGTTACGAAAAAGAGCAGCCATGAAAGCTTTCTGGTATCGCCGCCCTGGGGCAGAAGATCCTGTACCGTCGGCGAAAAATACAGGAAAGAGAAGGCGGATACCAGAAGTACGGACAGGAAGATACAGATTCCCAGAAGCGTGTACTGGCCTTTATTGTTTTTCTGCAGCTTTGCCATTATTTTATTCATTTTCATCATCCTCTCCCAGTTCCCGTATCGTATCGAGCAATACGTCCATAAATTCCCGTCTTGACTGGCTCCGTTTCAGTTCCCGGTAGATATACCCGTCCTTGAGAACAATTACCCTGTCGCAGAAGGAGGCGGCAAAGCTGTCATGGGTAACCATAAAGACAGTGGCTTCCAGTTCCTTTTTTGCCTGGAGAAAGGAGTCGATTACAGCCCGGCAGGATTTACTGTCCAGGTTTCCCGTGGGTTCGTCGGCAAGGATGACATAGGGCTGGTTCATCAGTGCTCTTGCCACGGCAGTACGTTGTTTTTCCCCGCCGGAAATCATGGCGGGATATTTGTTCTTGATTTTATCAATTCCGAAGATACGGCAGAAGTTCCCCGCTTTTGCTTCCATCTGTGCCGTGGGTTTTTCTGCAATAATCTGGGGAAGGCAGATGTTTTCAAAGACAGTGAGTCCGTCTAACAGCATGAAATCCTGAAAGACAAAACCAAGCTTTTCGTTGCGCACCTTTGCCAGTTCCTCCTCCTTCAGACCGGAAATATCCTGATCGCCCAATAATATGTGTCCGTCATCGTGGGGGATAAAACAGGAAATGCAGTTGAGCAGCGTGGTTTTACCGCTCCCGGACGGCCCCATAACCGCTACGAATTCTCCCTTTTGGACCTCGAATGAAATATCTTTTAATACCGGATAAAGCTGGTTTCCGGTTTTATAGCTTTTTGATAAATTTTTAACCTGCAGCATAGTCGTTCTCCTTTTTTGATCGTGATGTATTTGCTTTTCTCTATGTACCTTAGTCTACAGAAAAAGACCGGGGATTTCGCCCCGGTAAAATGTCAAGTTTGACAGGGATTTCGTAAAGTTTTGACGTAACAGTACGGCCGGCCCTTTGCGTTTTGACGCAGAGGTACGTAACGGTTGAGATAATTCGCAAATGTTTCCGTTATGTATCATTTTTAGCAGATAAAAACCGGCAGCTGCGGTAAGATTAGAAAAGAAGGGGGATTGCATCCCGGGAAATACCCGGAATCAGAGGGTTTCCAGCGAACAATAACGCGCCAGGGCGGGTGGGTCAGTTACGGTGATCCGTTTCCGGCGGGTGCGGATGATATGCTCCTCCCGAAGGCGGGCAAGGCTTCTGGTGAGGTTGACGCGGCTGATGCCGAGGATGTCAGAAAGATCCTCCTGGGTAATGTCAATGATGCTGCTTTGGCTGCCGCCCGCATTTGTCAGGAGGAGATACAGCAGGTTGCACAGCTTAATAAAGGAACTGTTATATTCCTGGTGGGCCGTTTCATAGAGCAGAAGGTTGACATACATGGAAAACCACTCTACAAGCCGGGCATTCAGAAGTTTATTGCTTTCAAACATACGGCAGAAATCTGCCTTTGTGAATTCCAGTACCTCCATATCGGACAGGGCCTGGGTGATTATAGACTTCTCGATTTTGTAATCCTGGTTATGATATCCTGGAAAAACAGTGCCGCCGCCATGGAAGGAAACGATTTTCCGATGCCCGTTTTCATGCTCCACATAGGTCCTGGATATGCCGGATACGATATAATGGATCCTTCGGAAAGGTTCATCCGGTTCCCACAACAGGCTGCCCCTGGAAAAGGATCTTTTTTCATGGGGCTGGGAGAGAAAGTATTCATAAAACTGGCTGAAATCATCTTGAAACAGATAGCGTGGGGTAAGCATGGGCATCCTCCTTGAAAAAAGTATAGAATCACTGCTGTCACATTATTTTACCACGACAGGGCATGATCCGAAAAGAGTGCAGTCCGGCAGTAACGGCTATAAAAGAACTGTCAGATTGGTAACGCCATGAACGCCCCGGCTCGTTCGTTTGGCTCATTGCCCGCGGTAATCAAAGAAAGAAGAGGTATGGAAATGGAACATAAGTGTAAAATTACGGTATTGCGGAAAGAATGTTTTACGGATTTACAAAAGGAGTATCTGGCGGATCCCGGCTCAGGCCCCTGTCCCTGTTTTGAAGTGGGTCAGGAGTTTCTATTGGAAAGGAACGGGGAGCGGGACGACTTTTGGCATATGCTGGACGGAAAATTCTGTTCGGAGGCATGGGATGCGATCAGCCGCTATGTATACGCGGCTCTGCAGGGCGGTTCCATTATGAAGGGCTGGACAAACGATGAGAAAATGATGATCGCCTGCTGCAATGACGGAACGCGGCCTGTTATATTTAAGATCGAGCGTATAGATGTGGAAGACGGGGAAAGCGGCAACTGCGAAGTTTGAGTTTTTTGTACCCTTCGCCCCTTCTTCTGTGTTATTATCATAACAACATGTATTTACATTTTACTACTATTATCATAGGTTTCCGGCGCTATGCCCATGGGATGACGCCGGTCCGCGTAAACAGCTGATATCCATAAATAGGGAAAAAGAGGGGCAGAAGGTGGAAAAAACGATAAACCAGGCAGATTTATTTATTTTTATGGGACAATCCAATATGGCAGGAAGGGGGGATTTGCCGGAAACAATCTCTTGTATCCCGGAAGCGGGCTTTGAATTCCGGGCGATCAGCGATCCTTCCCGTCTGTATCCGGTGGAGGAACCCTTTGGGTACCGGGAAAATAATCCGGAGGGCATCGATGACGGGACTAAAAAATCAGGAGGCCTTGTCCCGTCTTTTATTAATACGTATTTTCAACTTTCCGGCAGGCCGGTTATAGCGGTATCCGCATCGGAGGGAGGCACTACCTGTGCACAATGGGTATCACGACTGGCGGCGGATGCGGCAGCAAGGCTAAAGGCGGCCAAAGAATTTCTTGCAGCACGCGGAAGCTTTGCAGGACATATTTATATGGTATGGAGCCAGGGGGAATCCGACGGAGACGCAGGGACGACAGCAGAAACCTATAGGGAAAAATTCTGTGCCATATACAGTAAAATGAAGGAGCAGGGCGTTGAGAAGTGTTTCCTGATCCAGACCGGACATTTTAATTATCCGGCTTATCCGGAGGGGATAAACGGGCTGGACGGCAGAGAACTGGACAGGCGCTACGGCGAGATCCGTAAGGCGCAGGAGAGGCTGTGCGGGGAGAGAAAAGAAATCGTAATGGCAGCAACTTTTGCGGATTACATATCCTGTATGCGGGATCCGTTCCATTATTATCAGAGAGCATATAATGAAACAGGGGCCCGTGCGGCGGAAAGCTGTTTCCGAACGGAGAGCGAAGCATAGCGGATTCTGTGAGGAGGGCAGGAAAATGGGGAAAAAAGTAATTGTGGCAGGTCATATCTGCCTGGATATCACACCGGTATTTCCGGCAGGGAAATCGGATACGCTCACCGATATCCTGCTGCCGGGAAAACTGATCCAGATGGAGGCGGCGGACGTACATACCGGCGGGGCGGTGGCCAATACCGGTCTGGCTATGAAGCTGCTGGGCGCGGAGGTTTCCCTTATGGGGAAGGTGGGAACCGATACCTTCGGTGATATGGTATGCCGTATACTCAAAAAATACAGGGCGGAGGAGGGCCTGATCCGGGCGGAGGGCGAATCCACCTCTTATTCCGTCGTTCTTGCGTTGCCGGGAACCGATCGGATTTTTCTCCATCATCCCGGGGCAAATCATACCTTCTGTGCCGCGGATGTGCCGGCGGATTCGCTGAAGGATACAACGCTTTTCCATTTCGGTTATCCGCCCTTAATGCGTTCCATGTATGACAATGACGGGGAACAGCTTCTAACTCTCATGCAGAAGGCAAAAGAGGCCGGTGCCGCCACTTCTCTGGATATGGCGGCTGTGGATGAGACATCGGATGCGGGAAAAGCGGACTGGGACCTGATTCTGAGAAGCGTGCTTCCCTTTGTGGATTTCTTTGTGCCAAGCGCGGAGGAACTGTGTTTTATGCTGGATAAGCCGCGCCTGAAGACATGGAAAGAAAGGGCAGCAGGGAAGGATATTACAGAGATTCTTGACTGGAAGAGGGACATCCGGCCGCTGGCAGACAGGTGTATGGCTTATGGAACGAAGGTCCTGCTTATTAAATGCGGGGCACCGGGTATGTATTACCGCACCGCCGGCCTCGAAAAACTGGAAAAAGCGGGGGAACGGGTGGAATGGGACCGTAGCGAATGGGCGGATCGGGAAGGCTTTGAAGGAAGCTACGTGCCCGACAGAATCCTGTCCGGCACAGGCGCCGGGGATACCAGTATCGCCGCTTTTTTAACCGCCGTGCTGGAGGGTTGTCCGCCGGAGACTGCCATGCAGCTCGCGGCTGCGGCAGGAGCGTCCTGTGTGGAGGCATATGATGCACTGGGAGGTTTGATGCCTCTTGATAAGCTGCAGGAGAAAATCCGGGCCGGCTGGAGAAAAAGGGACGATGGGGCCGATGATCTGTAATGAGGCTGTTGCTGCCGGTTTCATGAAAATAAACCTGTATTCCAATTGGGCGAATGGGGCGAAAGGTCTGTTGTGGTGGTGTGCAAATGAGCAGTCCCATCTGGAGGCGCCCCCTATGGAAAAGATGCTGCTGACTGATGAAAAAGCGTTTGAACAGGAGTATTTTGAAGTATATAAGCTGGCAGCAGGAAAGGCGCTGGAAGGCAGATATGCGGTGAGCGCGAACCGTTATGTAGGTGTTACGGAGCATATAGGGGACGATGGAGTATATGCCGTTCTGGTAAACTATTCCCTTGCAGAGCAAAGTAGCGCACTTACCATGAAAAAGGGATGGTTCCGGGAAGCGGTGTTATATGGGAACCCGGAAATGCTGGAGCCGGGCGGCATGGCGATACTTCGGATTAAGGAAAATAAAAGGTAACCGGATGTTATAGTATAATAGAGAATTGCCTGCTGCGGTGGCAGAAGATAGAGGGAGCGAGCATCCCCTGTTTTCTGCCATTTGTTATAGTAAGATATTCTGCTGTGGGGAAAAAGGACATTTTTTGTATTACACAAAATCTCTTTTTACTATTATAATGTAGGGTAATTCCTACATGGAAGATATTAATTCCTTCGGAACCTATACGCCGGTTGCCAGAAAGATTACCATGGCAAACGGAAAAGAAATCCCTGTCCTGACTTATTTCCTGTATGATTGCATGTAAAAGACTCTTTCTGATGCCGGATGTATTCCATATAAATATAGAAGAAAGAAATATAGAGGAAGCTTTCATTCAACAGCAGAGGCATATCAAATATATCCATTTTGCCGACAGCAACCGTCTGGCTCCGGGCCGTGAACAGTATCTACAGCCGGATTGCAATGGATAAGTGTGAACAGAATCATTGCGGAGAACAGGCAAACGGGATATAATCAGGATAGGAAAGAGAGAGTACGTATATTTGCCTGTTAGAGAATAACCTTTTTCAAAGAAATCTGTCAGGTTTTGGCCGAAGAATCGTAATATTGAGGGAGAACAAGAATGAGACCGCTTCCAATTGGGATTGATGATTTTAAAAAGCTCAGAGAAAATAATTTCTGCTATGTTGATAAATCACTCTTCATTCAGGAATTGTTGGACAACAGAAGTGAAGTCAGTGTTTTTATGCGGCCAAGAAGATTTGGAAAAACACTTGGGCTGAGTATGCTAAAATACTATTTTGAAAAAGGGTTCGATCCGGACGGGAATGAAATTGACAACAAAAAGCTTTTTAACGGCCTGAATATTTTAAATGCCGGAGAAAACTATACAAAATATATGGGGCAATATCCGGTTATCAGTTTGTCATTAAAATGTGCGAAACAACCGGATTTTGAAATGGCATATGAAAGCCTCATAGATGAAATTGCCCAGGAATTTGACCGACACAGTCATATTCTTCTCAACTCCAATTTGAATAGTGCTGAAAAAATTCAATATCGGGATATGATTGAAAAAAAAGGCTCTGATTCGGTTTGGGCCAAGGCATTGAATTTTCTATCCAGGTGTTTGAAAAAAGTATACAGAAAAAACGTCATTATTCTGCTTGATGAATATGATGTGCCGCTGGAAAACGCATATTTCCAGGGCTTTTATGGGCAAATGACGGACTTTATCCGTTCTTTGTTTGAATCTGCACTGAAATCAAATGTAAATCTGGAATTCGCTGTTATAACCGGCTGCCTGCGTATCACGAAAGAAAGTATTTTTACAGGCTTAAATAATCTTGAAATGATTACCATACGGAATACGAACTACGCCGAGCACTTTGGATTTACTGAAAAGGAAGTAGCAAATTTATTATCTGATTATGGAATAGAAGAAAAGCGCAAAGAAGTGCGGGAATGGTATGACGGATATCGATTCGGAAAGACAGAGGTTTATAACCCCTGGAGCGTCATTAATTATGTAAAAGCGGTATCCGCCGACCATGACGCGTTCCCCCGGCCTTATTGGGCGAACACTTCGTCAAACAGCATTGTCCGTGAGCTGGTAGAGCACGCGGATAACAGCGTAAAACAGGAGATGGAGAGCCTGATAGACGGCGGGACGATAGAAAAGCCGGTGCATGAGGATATCACCTATGGTGAAGTATATAAATCAGAGGATAACCTGTGGAATTTCTTGTTTTTTACGGGATATCTGAAAAAACTGTCGGAACGGTTTGATGGGGAGACCATCTATCTGACGTTAGGAATACCGAATACGGAAATCAAGATGATTTACCGGAATACCATTCTGGACTGGTTTAACCAGAGTATCCGGAAAAAGGATTTTTCACAGATGTATCATGCGCTGCTGCATCAGGAAACGGAAATATTGGAACGGGAGCTTTCCAAAAACCTGATGGAAACAATCAGCTTTTATGATTATAGGGAGGACTATTACCATGGTTTCCTGGCGGGCCTCCTGAAAATGCTGGATGGCTATACCCTGAAATCGAACCGGGAAAGTGGTCTGGGCAGGAGTGACCTGCTGTTATTGTCGGCGCCCTATGACGGAACAGCGGTCATTATGGAATTGAAAGTGGCAGATACCTTTGCACAGCTGGACAGCAGTGCAAGGGAGGCTTTGGAACAGATAAAACAGAAGCAGTACGATGCGGAGCTGAAGCTGGAGGGATATCATACCTTTACGTACTATGGGATATCTTTTTTTAAGAAGCTTTGCCGGGTATTGGTGGAAAAGTAAGAAAGAATGAAGAAGGGGAGGGATGCAAATGCGTCATACGTACTTTTCGGTTTTAGGGCAACCATTTTTTTCTGTCGGCGGGCAGGTGCATAATTCATCGGGTTATCCCATAGGAAGGAAAGGGAACAGGCAGTATGAAGAGGATTGTGAACGATCCTTTCAAAGTCTGAAGGCAATCGGTGCCAATACCATTGCGGTGCCTGTCTGCTGGGATGCTTTCGAGCCGGAAGAAGGCGCCTATGATGTCAGCTATGTACATACGGTGATAGACAATATCCGGTGCCATGGGCTGCATGGAATTCTGCTCTGGTTCGGGACCTGGAAAAACGGGCAGATGGAATATACGCCTGCCTGGGTAAAAAAGGATCGGAAGCGGTTCCCGCGCGTTTTGTGCAAGGATGGGACGGAAACCACCGTTCTTTCACCCCACAGCCGCAGCAATCTGGAACAGGATGCAAAGGCTTTTTGTGCGCTTATGGAAATCATCAGGGACTATGATGAAAAGCAGGAGACCATCCTCGCCGTACAGGTAGAGAACGAACCGGGTATTTACGCGGCCACAAGACGGGATTTTGGCGAGGCGGGAACAAAAGCTTTTGAGGAAGACGTGCCGGAAGAGGTCAGACGGACCGCTGAAACAGCAGAAGGGGCGATGCACGACAGCTGGGTAAAGAACGGCAGGAGGAAGCAGGGGAACTGGCGGGAGATGTTCGGTCCGTTCGGGGCCGAGCTGTGTACGGCATGGGCTATTGCCGGATATATTGATGAAATTGCCGCAAGGGGAAAAGATATTTACGATATTTTTATGTATACTAATGTCTGGATGGACCGCAACAGCGATTACGGATGGAATCTGGCGGGGCTGGAATATCCCTGCGGCGGCGCGGTTTCCAAATGCCTTCCGCTGTGGCATTGCGCCTGCGGGCATCTGGATGCCATTTGCCCGGATATCTATGAACAGAATCCGGAGGCGGTGCGGAAAGCCTATGGCATATACGGAAAGGGAGAGCAGGGATGGCCGCTGTATGTGCCCGAATCCGGCCTGACCGCCGTGAATGCCACCTGTATGTTTGAGGCGGTGGGGAGCCGTCAGGCGATTGGATATCATGTATTTGGAATAGAAAGCTGTCTGGATCCGGAGGGGAGGCTGAAGGAGTCCGCAGAGCCGGTGATGCATTCGTTTACGATGCTTACGGCAGCAGCAGGACTGCTGCTGCCGGGCGGCGGGGCGCAGGCGATCCATGCCTTCTGCCAGAGCGTGGGACAGGATTCCTGTTTCCTGGAAGTGGGAAACCGCAGATGCAGGGTTTCTTTTGCCGGAGTGGCTATGGATTATGCGGGCTGGGTACCGTTTGATTACCATCATGGCAGGGATAGTGAAGGGGAGCCCCGCAGGGTGCCGGTAAGCCTTACGGAGGAAACGGCGAGAGGGCTGCTGTTCTGTATGGGAGAGGATGAGTTTTTCCTGGTGGGCCATAAGGTAAGGCTGTTTTTTACAGAGCAGGTGCCGGAGGACGGATCCCTGCCTGCAGGCTGGATGAACGGGCAGCACCTGGCTCATGGAATGGAATTCCTCTGTCTGGAGGAAGGGCACTTCGAAGAAGGCGCATTTGTCACGGATCGGATACGCTCCGGTGATGAGGCCCGCCATGGAATCTGGGCCCAGTATGACTGCGGCGTAGTGCATTTCATTTTGGGAACGTCTCAGGGCAGGAATTGAATTACATTTACCGAATGGGGTTCCAGACGGATTTCCATAGAAGCATGGTATTTCCCCAGTTCCTCTCTCCGTATGGAAACCCCGGTCCGGCCAATATCGTTGTAAGAATCCGTACTTTCTCCATTCAGCCGGTATATAACGGCATTCATCCCTTCACAGGCCAGGGATAATTGGATGGAGGCGGCTTCCGAAGGATGCTTGTTGACGGCGGCAACAGCCGCTCCGGGGCGATCCGACCAGGTAGTGGCGAGAAGATCCAAGGTATCCACGGTGAGTTCCTGCCCGTTTTTGCCGGCGGCCTGCATAGAGGGGATCGCATCCTGCGCCCATACATCCACTACGGTATCTCCCATGTAATTCACATACAAATCAAATACATGATAGGTGCTGCGCAGGACGATTCCTTCCGGATAGCTGTAAATACATCCCCGGGTATTCAGGATTGGCGCAAAATTAGCCATGCCCACGATGTCGCAGTTCCGGTTCATTTCACTTAAAAAGCAGGCGGTGAATACGGCATCCGCCATCGTATAGATGCTGTTGTCGTCATTTTTATCCCTGGGAGTGATATACTCTTCTTTGCAGATACCCTGCCGGACGGTGTGGACGTTGGGATGGTGCCAGCTGCGCAGGTTCCATTCATCAAAGGCAATCCGGATTTTTTTGTCCAGCTTCATAGCCGCCAGCATACCTCTCACCTCATCCACCGCGTGGCCGATATGGTCTGTGTAAGCCATGCATTGTTCGTAGGTGGCCGGCTCGTTCTTTTCCGGCATCATATCCCAGTATTCGTGGATGGAAATCCAGTCCAGGAACGGTCCGCAGTTTTTCAGCAGATTGATGTTCCAGTCCAAATCCGAGAGGGCCGCGGCGGATAGCTGGGCCTGCGGATCCACATGCTTCATCATTTTGGCCGCTTCCTTCACCAGCCGGCCCCACTCTTCAGCGGATTTGGCGCCGATTTCCCAGAAACCGTAGTTTTCATTGCCGATGCTCCAGTATTTTACCTGATAAGGCCGGGGGCTGCCGTTTTCAATACGCCATTTGGCATATTTCCCTTCAGTTTCCAGGTTGCAGTATTCCACCCAGTCGCTCATTTCTTCTGCGGTTCCGGTTCCTGCATTGGTACAGATGTAGGGTTCACAGCCGATTTTGCGGCACATTTTCATGTATTCATCCGTACCGAAGGTATTGGGATCCTCCACACGCCAGGCTTTATCAAAAAAAGGCTGTCTGTTTTTTCCCACGCCGTCCTTCCAGTGGTAGGAGGAGACAAAGCAGCCTCCGGGCCAGCGGAGTATGGGAACCTTTATCCGGCGCATGGCTTCTATGATATCCGTTCGCATACCGTCCTCATCCGATAAAGGGTTGGCGGGATCATAAATGCCGTCATAGATCTGTCTGTGGAAATGCTCGATAAAATGGCCGTAAAGCATAGGGCTTCGCAGGCCCCTGATTCTTTTTTCGTTTACCTGAACAGATATTCCCATGTCCTGTTATCCTCCTTGAACAATCGTATTTTGCTGTTATCTTACTCAAACTTAGCAGGTGCCAAATGGCCTTCCGCCCGCTGCCTTCGGGGCGCTGCCGGAAGGCCATTTGGCGCCTGCAAAGTTTGAGTTATCTAATAAATAACATGAAATAAAAAAATAGTATATTAAAAATATGGTATTTTTGTCGTAAATATTAGGTTTTGTAAAATTGATTTTTGTATTGGCTGGGGGTCATGCCTGTTTCCTCTTTAAAGCAGTGGCTGAAATGGCTTTGGGAGCAAAAAGCGAGGTGGGCGGCGATTTCATCCATTTTTTCGTCGGAGTATTTCAGCATATATTCCGCCTGGCGTATTTTTTCCCGGCGGATGTAATGCTGCAGGGTAATACCTTCACAGCGGCTGAAAAGCAGGGAGAGATAATCTTTATTCAGGCCTGCATACCGGCTTATTTCCCCAATGCTTATGGCGGAGTGGAGGTGGCGGTAGACATATTCTTTTGCCAGATCCACATATTTGTTTTTGCTGATGGATTTATGCAGATTGTGTACGCTCACGGCAAATTCTTCTTCGAATTGGCGGGAGGCGGAACGGATCTGCAGGATATCGGTCATCCGTTCGGTACGGATAATAAAGCTGTCCGCCATGGAAAAAGCCAGTTCCGGCAGGAGCCCTCCGCGGATAGCGGCTCTTGAAGCCAGCACAATCACAATAATAGCGATATTTTTTTCCTGTCTTAAGGGGGTGTCCGCCACCCTGCCCAGTTCCCCGACCCAAACCTCCTCCTGGCATTTTTGCAGGAGTTCCAGGCTGCCTTCTTCTATGCTTTTTAGTTTCCGGGCTTCGTGGCTGTAAGGATTGTGGGGGATTTCCGATTCCTGGGAAGCAAAAACGAGACGGTTCAACTCCTTGTGCGCCAAATCCTTTTCAGGAAAACCGTGATAAACGCATAAATCATTTATGCTGATTTCTTTGCCGGTCAGAGAGTGGCAGAGAAGCAGGATTCCATTCAGGAAGGTGCCGGCATCGCAATAAGGAAGCTTTAGCTGCGGGACGGGGACCGCATGCTTTGCCGCCATCCAGGAAGCCGGGTCATGAGTCCCGCGGATAACCTGGACCGGGCCTGCCAGAAGGGAGGTGCCGCCGGGAAGGCGCAGCAGGGCGTAGTAGATATACGTATGTTCAGTAAAAATATCCGGCAGGGGAAGCGGCGGCCTGGCTAAACAGGCATGCAAAAAAGAAGGATCCGTACAGAAAGGATCCTCCTTTTCGGGAAGATTGCCGAACCGTTCCCGTATATGTCCGTCTTTACCTACCAGCCGTATTTCACTGTGGATGATACTGATAATCCGTTCAATAACATATGAGTCCATGGTTTTTCTGTATGCCTGCCGAAAGGCATTTTCTCCTGTGTAAGTAATAAAAAAGGCATGTAAGCAGCTCTTTAACAGGAGTTTACCATGTGCCGGGGGCGGGGTCAACCGGGAGCGCTTCGTTGGATGTAGATAAAAAAGTTGGTCATCACCCGCCCCAGTTTCCCTGTGCGGCCTGCTGCCCTGCAAGGATTCCTGGAAGGGGCGTTATAAGCACGCCGGTCCTTTGGCTGCGTCCTTTGCAGCCTTGGTACCGCTGCGTGATTATCCGAGCGAAAGCGTCCCCTGGAAGGAACCTTGCAGGACAGCAGGCCGCACAGGGAAGCAGAGGCGGGTGACGCCAAACTTTTTTATCTACACCCCGCTTCGTTGCGGCACAGGGGGCGTGAACCGTAACCGAATGGCTGCACGGCATCCGCCTTGTGTTAAAAAATACTTGGCATTATGCCGGACCGGGATTATAATTTCCCTATGGGACAGGGGACCACCCGGTTGGTAGATGCGAAATTTGAGTAAGGGAAGGAAAAATGAAGTTACCATTGATTACCAATATCCAGAAATATTCCATCCATGATGGGAAGGGCATCCGCACCACCGTTTTTTTCAAGGGCTGTCCATTGTCCTGCAGATGGTGTCATAACCCGGAAACCCAGGATTATGGAAAAGAGCTTCTTTTTTATGAGGAACGCTGCACCGGCTGCGGTGCTTGTGTGCAGGAATGCCCGAATGGAGCTGTCATGCCGGTATCCGGGAAGGCGTATACCAAAAGGCAGCTCTGCAGTGCCTGCGGGGACTGTGCGGACAGCTGTGTAAGAAATGCCAGGCAGGTGTGCGGAAGAACCTATACCGTCCGGGAGCTGACGGAAGAGCTTCTGAAGGACAGGGCCTTTTATGAAACCTCGGACGGCGGGGTTACCTTGTCGGGAGGGGAGGCGCTGGCCCAGGATCCGGATTATCTGGAACCGTTGATGCGCGGCCTCTTCCGGCGGGGAATTTCTATTAATATCGATACCTGCGGCGCGGTTCCTTTTCCGGTTTTTGAACGGGTGCTGCCCTATACGGATACGTTCCTTTATGATCTGAAGCTCATGGAGGAAGATAAACACAAGGAATACACCGGCAGGGATAACCGGCAGATACTGGAAAACCTGAAGCGTCTGTCCGGGCAGGGGGCCCGCATATGGATCCGGATACCTGTAATCGGCGGTGTGAACGACGGGGAAACGCAGATAGGGCGGATGGCGGATTTCCTGAGGGAAGAACAGATACATGCCGGGCAGGTGAATCTGATTCCTTATCATAAGACGGGGAGCGGAAAATACCGGCAATTGGGCCGGGATTATCAGGACAGCGCTTTTTATGTGCCGTCGGAGGAACGGATGCAGCAGCTGCGGGAGCTGTTGGGGCAAAGGAGCGGGATACCGGTTTTCCTCGGAGGATGAAGGTATCTTGCGGCAGTTCCATGAGAGAATACAGAGAAAGGAAACGTCGGAAATGGAAGAACGGGGAATGAATGAGAGGATACGGAGGCTGAGGCGGGAGAGCCTTGATACCCCGCCGCATATCGATATGGAGCGTGCCAGGTACTTTACCGAGAGTTACCGGCAGTATGAGGGGGAGGTCAGCGTGCCGGAATTACGGGCACTGGCCTTAAAAAACTATTTTGCCAAAAAGACCCTGTATATCGGGGAAGGAGAGCTGATTGTGGGAGAAAAGGGCTGCGGTCCGCAGGCTTCGCCCACCTTTCCGGATCTCTGCTGCCATACGGCGGAGGATTTAAAGGTTATGAATGACCGGGAATTGATCAGCTTCCGGGTAAAGGAAGAGGATTATGAATTCCAGCAAAAGGAGATAATCCCCTATTGGGAAAAGCGTTCCATCCGGCACAAAATACTGTCTCACATGACGCCGGAGTGGAAGGCGGCGTATCAGGCGGGGATTTTTACCGAATTCATGGAGCAGAGAGGCCCGGGGCATACGGTGGGTTCGGAAAATATATACCGGAAAGGCCTCCTGGAATATAAAGAGGATATCGGGCGGGAACGGGAGCGGCTGGATTACCTGCATGACCCGCAGGCGCTGGAAAAGGAAGCACAGTTAAAAGGAATGGATATCGCCTGTGATGCCGTGATTCTCCTGGCCTCCCGGTATGCGCAGCTGGCGGAGGATATGGCCTGCGGCTGCCGGGAGGAAGAGCGGAAGGCGGAGCTGCTGCAGATTGCCCGGAACTGCCGCCGGGTTCCTGCCCGCCGCCCGGAAACCTATTGGCAGGCGATCCAGATGTACTGGTTTGTCCACCTTGGGGTAACCACGGAGCTGAATCCCTGGGATGCCTACAGCCCCGGCAGGCTGGATCAGCATCTGATCCGTTTTTACCGGAAGGATGTGGAAGAAGGAAGGCTGGATGACTACAGGGCCAAGGAGCTTCTGGAATGCCTGTGGGTCAAGTTCAATAACCAGCCGGCGCCGCCCAAGGTGGGGATTACCCTGAAGGAAAGCAGCACCTACACCGACTTTGCCAATATCAATACGGGAGGAATCACGCCGGACGGGAAGGACGGCGTCAATGAGGTCAGCTACCTGATTCTGGAATGTATGGATGAAATGAAGCTCCTGCAGCCCAGCTCCAATGTACAGATCAGCCGGAAAACCCCCCTGGACTTCCTGAAGAAAGCCTGTGAGATATCCAGAAAAGGCTGGGGACAGCCTGCTTTTTATAATACGGAGGCCATAGTGCAGGAGCTGCTGAATGCGGGAAAGAGTATTGCGGATGCCAGAAAAGGCGGCACCAGCGGCTGTGTGGAAACGGGGGCTTTCGGGAATGAGGCTTATATCCTCACCGGTTATTTTAACCTTCCCAAGCTTCTGGAGCTGGCGTTGTATAACGGGTATGACTATATGACAGGAACCCAGCTGGGGCCTGAAACCGGATATGGGTATGATTTTACAAACTATGAGGAGCTTTGGGAAGCCTACTGTGCCCAGGTCCGATACTTCCTGGATATTAAGATACGGGGAAGCCTGGTCATTGAATCCATTTATGCCCGGGAAATGCCGGTTCCTTTCCTGTCTGTCCTTACCAACGACTGTATCAGCCGGGGCATGGACTACAATGCGGGAGGTGCCAGATACAATACCAGCTATATCCAGGGCGTGGGGATCGGAACCATCACGGACTGCCTGGCGGCCATCAAATACCAGGTATTCGACAGAGCCAGGTTCTCTATGAAGGAGCTGATGGATGCCCTGCTGGCGGATTATGAAGGGTATGACAGGATCCATAACCTGGTTTCCGGCAGGACCCCTAAATACGGGAACGATGACGATTATGCAGATTCCATTATGGAAGAGGTATTTTCCTTCTATTATAAGAGTGTTACAGGGAGACGGAATAACCGGGGAGGCACGTACCGCATAAATATGCTGCCTACCACCTGCCATGTATATTTCGGGGATGTCTGCCTGGCAAGTGCCAATGGGCGGCATGCGCATAAGCCTCTGTCCGAAGGAATATCCCCGGAAAAAGGGGCGGATACCAACGGACCTACAGCGGTTATCAAATCCTGTTCCAAAATGGATCATCTTTGTACGGGAGGTACGCTTCTTAACCAGAAATTTACACCTTCTGTCGTAGCCGGGGAAGAGGGCCTGAACCAGATGGCTAATCTCATACGGACCTATTTTAACCTGGACGGCCACCATATCCAGTTCAATGTGATCGATAAACAGACATTGATAAATGCCCAGCGCAGTCCGGAGGAATATAAAGATCTGATCGTCAGGGTGGCCGGCTACAGCGACCATTTCCGGAATCTGAGCAAAGCGCTCCAGGATGAAATCATCGAACGTACCGAGCAGAGTTTTTCCTGACACGTTGTTTCCTTAAAATAGTTACCTGGTAATGTATCATTTACGAACGCAGACTCCGCAGGTGCCAAATGGCCTTCCGTCCCGGGGGCACCGCTCTGCCGGCGGGCGGAAGGCCATTTGGCACCTGCGGAGTCTGCGTTACGAACATATACGGAAAGGAAGAAAGAGTATGAAAATCGGATTTATCGGATGCGGGAACATGGGAGGCGCTATGATGCAAGGGATCCTGGATTCCGGAAAATGCACTCCCCGGGAACTGATGGCTTCCGATGCGCTGGAAAAGGCGCTGGCAGCAAGAAAAGAAGAGATGGGGATCCTTACCACAAAGGACAATAAGGAAGTGGCGGCCTTTGCCGATGTGCTGTTCCTGGCGGTGAAGCCCCAGTATTACGCAAGCGTGATAGAGGAGATTCGGGATACGGTAGGGATGGGGCAGATCGTTGTCACCATAGCGCCGGGAAAAACGCTGGAATGGCTTGCTTCGCAGTTCGGAAAGCCTTTAAAAATCATACGCACCATGCCCAATACCCCCGCTATGGTAAAAGAGGGAATGATGGGCATGTGCCCCAATGAACAGGTGACGGCCGGGGATCTGGAAACCGTCCGGGATATCTGCAGCGGTTTCGGCAGGACGGAAATCATCGCGGAGCACCTCATGGATGTGGTTACGGCGGTGAGCGGCAGTTCCCCTGCTTATGTGTTCCTGTTTATTGAAGCCATGGCGGACGCCGCCGTTGCGGACGGCATGCCCCGTGCCCAGGCTTATACCTTTGCCGCCCAGGCGGTGCTGGGAAGTGCGAAAATGGTGCTGGAAACCGGTAAGCATCCCGGTGAATTAAAGGATATGGTATGCTCGCCCGGCGGAACCACCATAGAGGCGGTGCGGGTACTGGAGGAAAAGGGACTGCGCAGCGCCGTATTTGAGGCTGTAAAGGCCTGTGTGAAAAAATCCAGGGATATGTAAGAGGAAAACGAATGACGGCAGACAGGGGAGGATACGAGATGCAGTATAATATTCTGGACTACGGCGCGCTGGCCGACGGAACGACAAACAATCAGAAGCAGATCCAGGCAGCCATAGAGGACTGTGCCAAAACCGGCGGGAGAGTGGTGGTCCCGCCGGGCCGTTTTTTGTCGGGGACGCTCCGGCTGCAATCCGATGTGGAGCTGTACCTGGAAAAAGGAAGCGTCCTGATTGCCAGCAATAAACCGGAGGATATCATCAATTTTTCCCATGACAAGGATTCGATGGACGGTATTGAAAACGGCTGTTTTCTGTATGCCTGCCATGCCCGGAATATCACCATAGACGGGGAAGGGACCATTGACGGACAGGGCAGGAACGTGTATGTGGATGACGATGCCGACGAAGGTTTTCATGAATGCCCGCTGGCGATAGCCGGTTTCCGTACCCGGACCTCCTATCTGGAGGATGTGGACGGATTACAGGTCAAAGGGATCACGTTTTATGATGCCTGTTTCTGGACCTTACATATGGCGGGCTGTAAAAATGTGCTTGTGGACGGCATCCGTATCCTGAATAATGACAGAGGGCCGAATAACGACGGCATTGACCCGGACGGCTGCCGGAATGTGATCATCCGTAACTGCCTGATCGAAAGCGGGGATGATTCCATTGTTTTAAAGGCGACCAGGCCGGTATGGGAAAAATACGGCAGCTGTGAAAATGTGGTCATAACAGACTGCATTCTCCATTCCCGGGATTCGGCGCTTAAAATCGGGACGGAAACCTATGGGGATATCCGGAATGTGATATTTGCTGACTGCATTGTGCGGGACTGTTCCCGGGCGGTGGGGATCTGGGTGCGCGACGGCGGCACGGTGGAGGATATCCAGGTTCATCATATTACGGGGAATACCAGAAGATATGCAGACGGCGTGAACCGGACCTTTGCCCCCAGGTGGTGGGGCAAGGGAGAACCTCTGTTCCTTTCTGCCTCCTATCGAAAAGGGGAAAAGAAGTATCCGGGAAAGATCAGAGGGATAACCTTCGACCACATCAGGCTTTATGCGGAATCCGCGCTGTTCATAGCGGGGGAGGAGGATGCGGTCATAGAAGATATCCGGATTAGCGACAGCCGGATCACCTGGAAAAAACAGGGCGGGCATAACCCGGGCGTGTTTGACGAACAGCCTTCCGTAAGGGATGTGTACGAGCACCGGATTCCCTGGCTTTATGCCCGCTATGTAAAAGGCCTTGCCGTAGAGGGCCGCTATGAAATCGATCCCTCTCTTGAGGCATATGTGGACAGGGAGGAAATCCTGGAGGAAAGCAGCGGGATTTCTGTAAAAAGATAACACGAGAAGAAGAACCGATTACAGGGGGAAGCATGAGGCGATTTTCTTTTTTCTGGCAGATATTTCTTATGATTTTTTGTGTGCTGATCATTCCGACTTCCTTAATCGCCTATTATGCCATGCAGGATGTGGCCAAATATGCGGAGGAAAATATTGCGGTGTCCAAGCTGGATAATCTGGAATCCGTCAGCAATGCCACGGAGCTTATACTAAGCAGCTATACAAGAAATGTGATCCAGTTTGCCAACAGCACGGCTTACAGAAACCTGGGACAGGTCACTTCGTACCAGGAGCTGAATATTGATTTTGAGATGGTCAGGACAGCCTGGGACGCCCAGTCCTATCTGAGCCGCGTTTTTGGTACGGAGAAAATGGTACACTCCTGTTTTTATATGGGGAAGGGCAGCGATTATGTGATTTCCTCCGACAAGAATATCTGCCGTTTGGAAAATTATGTATCCATGGATTGGATGGAAGAGGAAGATATCAATGAGAACGGGATCCGGGGGAAATGGATCGCAAGAGAGCTGGATACTTCCCATGACGGAGGGGCGGAATATGAAAAAGCAAGCCGGAACAGCATTCCGGTCCTTTCCTATGTTTATTCCATCAGTCCCCTGATAACGGCCAAGGGAGGCTATATTGTCTGCAACGTCTATAATTCCAGATTAAGCGAATTCATCAATCCCACCAACCAGGCATCCGGAACCTGCTATATTCTCGATGAAGACAAAAATATAATATGCCATCCGGATAATGACCGTTTCCTCGCCGGGGAAGAGAACCAGGTGATTATCGACAACATTACCGGATCCAAACAAAAAACAGGTTATTTTGACTACGAGGAGGCAGGGGTACGCTACCTGTGTGCCTATAAGAAATCAAGCTTCAATAACTGGATCTACGTGGTAAACTACAGCATGGACGATATCATGCGGCAGGTAAAGACGGTTTCTTCTACCGCCATGCTCATCATTATGCTCGCCATTGCCGTGGAAATGATTCTGGTCCTCCTCATATCCTATTGGATTTTCAAGCCCTTCCGTATGCTTTTTAACAATGTGAAAGAAAATATGACAGAAGGAATGACGGAAAAAGCCCCCTCCAAAAATGAAGTATACTATTTAAATGAAGTTTTCAAGAAAATGAAGTCGGAGGAAAGCCAGATCCATGAAATTCTGGAGAAGAAAAATTCAGATGCCCAGCGGCTTCATCTCCGGGAAATGCTGACGGGAACGCTGGAATCCCGTGAGAAAAAGGAAAACCTGGCCAAGAGCTTCCCGTATGAGCATTTTATGGTGCTGCTTGCCAGTGTGGACGGCGGCAGCGAAATGCTGCGGAAATACAATTCGGATGAGCGGATGTTTTACTTCCTTCAGATAGAGGACCTGTTCACCGACTGTCTCAGCCAGGAGGGGTACGTGGCCAAAGCTATCCGCTTCCGCTCCACTACCTGTGCGGTTATCCTGAACATAAAAGCCTATGATCAGAAGAAAACGGCGGCTTATATCAGGGATAAAATCGATCTGGTCAAGCAGCAGACAAGACAGATCTTTGATTATAGCCTGACAATCGGGATAAGCGCCGTACATGCGGACATCGATGATTTGAATGAAGGGATGGCCGAAGCGACGGCGGCGGTAAAGCACCGCATTATAGCCGGAAAAAACCAGATTATCTTCTGGAATCCCCGGATGAACGAAAGCAAACGGTATTTTTATCCCTATGACAGCGAAAATAAGATAATCAACTATCTGAAGCTGCAGAAAATGGATGCCGTTTATGAAGAACTGGAGCTGGTAAGGGAACAAATCGTTGCCATAGAGGATATTTCCTATGATAATGTGGTGCTTATCTATCAGCAGATGATAGGGGCCATTATCAAAGCCCTGATGGAGGAGAAAATCCAGATATCCAAATTCCTGGGTAACGGAAGGCAGGCCTACACAGCTATAGCGGAAATGGATACCATTGAAGAAATCGAGCTTTTCATGAAGGAGTTTATCCGCCGGATTCAGGAATACCTGGGGGAAGTGACGGAGGAAAAAGAGGATGTGAAGCTGTATGACCGCATCATCGCATATCTGGAGGAGCATTATAAGGAGGATATTGACTATGAAGAAGCGGCGGAGAACATAGGGATCAGCTATTCCTATATGCGCCGGGTAGTCAAGGAAGGCGGGGATATCAGCATGGTGGACTATGTGAACCGCCTGCGGATACGGGAAGCCAAGAAGCTTTTACTGACAACGGACCTTAAAATACCCGATATTGCCGGGATGGTCGGCTACCATAATGTACAAAGCCTGAACCGTTTTTTCAAGAAATATGAGGGAACAACACCTAACGGGGTAAGGGACCTTGGCAAAAAGTAGATGGAAATAATAGCATAAAGCCCTTCTTTCGTCAAAACGATAGCGAAAGAAGGGCTTTTTTATTGATTTCTATACAAAATGACGCATCAATTTTGATTTTTACTTTCGGAAATGCCACTTTTTATAGCAGAATTAAATGTAAATTCAGGAGTGAGCTGCGTGTATTTTTATAGATACAAAAAAATGATTACAAAAAAACTCCCTGTTTTCAAGGGTTTGCATACACACTCAAAAATGATTCTGCCTATCAAAAATGATAATTTACAAAATATCGAGCGAAAGCTATACTGGGAAGCAAGAAAACGGAAAACGTCATGGCGGAAGGAAGGGGAAATTTTATGAGTAGTAAAAAATCAGCTGTGACAGCTGATAACAAGCTTGCAGTAAAGCAGGCGAAAAAACAACAGAGGAGCTTTGCTTCCTGTTTCAAGAGAGATTGGCAGTTATATTCCTTATTACTGATACCACTTGCATTTTGCTTCCTGTTCAAATATGTTCCTATGAGCTGGCTCCAGATTGCTTTTAAGGACTGGAAGATTAAGGATGGATTTTTCGGAGGGGAATGGGTCGGCTTTGAAATCTTTGCCAAAGTATTCGGCCACAGGAACTTCATGAAATCATTAAGAAACACATTGCTGTTAAATGTGCTGGATTTGCTGGTCAGCTTTCCGATGCCGATTATCCTGGCCCTGCTGCTGAATGAGATCAGAAGCATCAAATTTAAAAAAGTGACGCAGACCTTATTATACCTGCCTCACTTTCTCTCCTGGGTAATCATCGGCGGCCTCGCTTATCAGCTGCTGTCCGTGAATACCGGCGTTGTGAACGCGCTGATTCAGAATCTGGGAGGAAACGCGGTGAACTTCCTGCAGGAGGATACCAGCTGGCTGATAACCTATATTGTTATCGGGGCATGGCAGTCCATGGGATGGGGAACCATTATATATCTGGCATCCATCACCTCGGTCAGCCCGGAGCTGTATGAAGCGGCCCGTGTGGACGGGGCAAACCGGTGGCAGCAGATGTGGAGCGTAACACTACCCTGTATCCGAAGCACGATTGTTATCCTGTTAATCATGCAGTTGGGCAAGATTATGGGAGGTTCCTTTGAACGTATTATGGCGCTGATGAATTATGCGGCAACCGAGTATACCACAACCATACCGGTTCTCGTATACCAATGGGGTATCCAGGATATGAAATTCAGCCAGTCAACGGCCCTGGGCCTTTTCCAGTCCATAATCGGATTGATTCTGGTGCTTGGCGCCGATTTCGTTGCAAAGCGTCTCGGCGAAACCGGTCTGGTATAAGGAGGAGTGAACAATGGCGGAACAAGCAAAAATACGTAAGGCCGGCAGGAAAAAATCCACAGGCCGGAATCTGGCGGCAGACATCCTGATATATGCATTTGTAACCATTATCAGTTTAAGCTGTGTGCTTCCCTATATCCATGTAATAGCGAAGTCCTTCAGCTCTGAAAGCTTTGTTATTGCAAAAAAAGTGTTCCTGCTTCCCAAAGGGTTTACCCCGGAAGCTTATATCAAGATTTTTAATGACAGCTCCTTTATCATATCCTTCGGCGTAACGGTATTGATGACTATCCTGTTTACCGCCCTCGGAATGGTTATTACCATATGTGCAGCCTATCCGCTGTCCAGGAAGGAGTTGCGCGGCAGAAAGCTCATCAACCTTTTATTCATCTTTACCATGTATTTTGCAGGCGGCATGATTCCGGATTACATACTGATAAACAAGCTGGGTATGTTGGAACGGATGTCCTCCCTTGTCCTGCCCCTGGCGTTCAGCGCCTATAATATGGTCATCATGAAAAATTCCCTGGAATCCGGCATCCCGGACAGCCTGATTGAATCGGCCGTCATAGACGGGGCCAATCATTACACGATTCTGGGAAAGATTGTCCTTCCGCTTTCCAAGCCTATTATGGCGACCCTGACCCTGTTTTACGCGGTGGGGCGCTGGAATACCTACAGCGATGCCATGTTCTACATAAAACAGAACGTATCCTTAAGGCCTCTGCAGCTGAAGCTGTATTATCTGATAGTGGCCGCAACAGAGAGCATCCAGGGATCCGTCAACGATACGGCGATGTCAACCATAACGGATCCGGAAATCATAAAGGCAGCCTGTATCGTATTTGCAACCATCCCGATTATCTGTGTGTATCCTTTCGTACAGAAATATTTTGTACAGGGCACCATGATCGGCGCCGTAAAGGGCTGACGGTATTTACGTAACTTGTCATGGCAGTACCCGCATATGCGGACGATTATAAATCATTCAAGGAGGAACCAACATGAAAAAAGCGTTACAAAAAGTCCTTGCTGCAGGTCTTATATCAGCAATGGCGCTGGGCACTCTTGCAGGGTGCGGATCCAGCGAAACCACCACAGCATCCTCAGAACCCCAGTCGGAGGCAAAGACGGAAGCTGCTTCCGAGGCAGGCACAGAAGCGGGCTCAGAAGCAGCAGCCGCAGATTTTACCGATTATTCCGGCGGATTCCCGGAGCAGGTAACTTTACAGGTGCCTGTATATGAAAGAGGCTGGGAAGGCTGGAATCCCACGGATAACTATTGGACCAAATGGATTCAGGAAAACTTCGGCGACAAATATAATGTAAACGTTGAATTTGTTTCCATTGGACGTTCCACAGAGGTGCAGGATTTTACACAGCTTCTGTCCGCAGGAAGCGCCCCTACCTTCATTTTCCACTATGACTATCCCAACATCCTGGCATACTATGCCCAGGGCGCCTATCAGGAGCTGAATGCGGATGAAATCGCATACTATGCCCCCTCCTTCTGGGGAACCATGGGGGAAACCATCAAAGATTACGGCGTAATTGATGATAAGCTGATGGTAGTTATGGGCAACCGGACCGAGCTGGTATCCTCCAACTTCGGTACCTTGGTAAGAAAAGATTGGATGGATGAACTGGGAATTGAAATGCCTGAAAACCTTACCGAGTATAACGATATGCTGATGAAATTCAAGGAAGCCGGCTATGGCTTTGCTTCCGAACCTCTGCTTGCCAAATCCTTTAACTTTGATTACAACTTCAGAGGATGGCCCAATGACGAGGAAGGAAGGGCTCTGAATTCCGATCTGGCCGTAGCATCCTTTACCTGGGAACCTACCAAGGCATATCTGAAGAACCTGAACTATGAATACCAGAACGGATTAATTGACCCCGACTTCTACCTGGATACGGACGGAAACCAGTCCAAATCTAACTTTGTGGCTGGAAAAGCAGCTACCTACGCCTGCTATATCAATGCAGGAACACAGGAAAACGTAATCGATCCCTTATTGGCACAGAACCCGGATGCAGAACTTGCAATCCTGGATCCCGCAGCCAAATCTCCTGACGGAGAAGCTCCCCAGGGACGTGAATACTGGCCTTTCGGTATGATTTACGGCATCAACGCAGATGCGACCGATGAAGAACGGATCGCAGCATGGATGTATATCGAATGGATGAGCCAGCCCGATGTAATCGATGCCCTTCAGAACGGGTTTGAAGGAAAGAATTACGAAGTAACGGAAGACGGAATCAAAGCTCCCACCGGTTATACCGGAGAAGAGAAGCTGTCCAACAACGATAACGGCGACTACTGGTGTCTGGTAAATGCCAACAAGCAGTATGAAACCGAAGAAGAATGGAGAAAATCCATTATCTTCTCCAATGCGCCTGTAGGATATGAATACCTGATCGAAGATATCCTGGCCTATAACGAGAAATATGATGAGTATTTCACACCGGATACCTGCTTTACCGTACCGGTTGAAACGCTGTCAGAATATTCCTCCGACCTGGCCGAACTGTGGAAGGAATCCTATGTACAGCTGGTAACCAAGGCTGCGACAGACGAAGAATTCGAATCCATGTATGAAGAGATGAGCCAGCAGTATCTGGATGCCGGTTATCAGGAAATCCTGGATGAGAAACAGGCTGCCTTTGATGCAGGGAAATTCCATTAAATAGAATTGTTGATTCCATGACAGGGTGCTAAAACTGACTGCTGCAAACGCGGAGAACCTTCTGCTTTTGCAGCAGTTTCTTTTAGTAACCGTTCAGCCGTCCCTTCTTTTCTGTAGGTTCCCATTGTGGATTCGCCGGTAATTAGGTATAATGTTACATGAACTGTAAAAACGGTATGCCATGCATAAATGCGTAACAGATAGTTCTTAATATAAAATATAAAGGGAGAGGACTGGCGGGGGATAAGAATGGAATGGAATATTGCGGCGGAAGCGATTTCATTGGTAATGATGGGGATTATATGGGTATATGCCCGGAAAGGAAGCCATCTGCCAACCTTAAAAAACAGGATCTTCCAGTGGTGCCTGCTGGTCACCTTCAGCGCTATGCTGACGAATATCCTGTCTACGATCCTGATTCATCAGTACCGGCGGGTGCCGATGGGGCTGACCTGGACGGTGACCACGGTGTATTATATCCTGACTCCGCTTATGGGGCTGGCCTATTTTCTCTATGCCGTTTCCGTTATTTATACGGAAAGTTTACAGGTGAAGAAAATTATGGCGGTGGGGATGATTCCCGGCGCGCTTTATGCGGTTATGGTTCTGGCCAATCCTTTTAACAAGCTGCTGTTTGATATTAACAGCAGGGAAGGGTATACGAGGGGAAGCCTGGTTTCGGTTACCTATCTTATTTTTTATGCCTATTGTCTGGCCAGTATCGTGCTCACCCTTGCGAATCATAAGAAAATTGACCGTAATATATATCATATTCTTGCCGCTTTCCCTATTCTGGCTGTTCTGGTCATTATCGTACAGGAGATGTATCCGGAGGTCATTCTGTCCGGCTCTGCGGCGACATGTGCCCTTCTGATCATCTATCTGCATCTGCAGAACAAGCAGATTTCCCTGGATTATCTGACCGGTGTGCCCAACCGGCAGGAGCTTCTGAATATGCTCAAAATCATGATAAAAAAGGCACCTTCCCGTAAATTTGTCCTCATTGTGGTATCCCTGCGGGATTTCCGTCAGGTAAATAATACATGCGGGCAGCAGAAGGGGGATGAATTCCTGAAGGAAGTATGCCGGTTCCTGTGTGGGATCGGACCGCAGGGAAATGTGTACCGCTTCAGCGGTGATGAATTCGCCCTGCTATATCCGCAGCCCGATGAGGGGCGGATCAGGCGGTGTGTGGACGAAATACAAAACCGTATGACCCAACCCTGGCAGATAGGGGATTATTGCTTCCGGATGTCCGCAGCTATGGGGGCTATCAACCATAACGGGGAAGAAGAAACGCTGGAAAAAACGATAAATGCCATTGAATATGCGGTATCCCAGGCTAAAGCCGGGAAATGCGGTTCCCTTTGCTATTGTGACAAGGACATGCTGGATAAGCTGGAGCGGCGCAGCCAGGTCATCCATATCCTGAAGGAGCAGCTGGAGAAGCAGAGCTTTGAAATGTATTACCAGCCTATTTATGGGGTGAAAAAAGGGTACTTTGCCCATGCGGAGTCCCTGATGCGGATCCCGCATTCACCGATAGGGCCCATATATCCCGATGAATTCATCCCCGTCGCGGAGGAAACGGGGCTTATTGTGGATATCACTTATGTGGTACTGGACAAGGTCTGCCGGTTCATCAACCGTCTGACGGAACAAAACATTCCTATAGAATCCGTCCATGTGAATTTCTCAGCCATGCAGTTTTCCCAGCAGGATCTGGAGGAACGTGTGCTGGAGATCATCCGAAGGAACCATACCCCCATGTCCGCCGTTAAAATCGAATTCACGGAAAGCACGCTGGCGGAAAGCACAAAGGCCGTTACGGAGTTTGCCCTCCACATGCTGCAGCATGGAATTAAGATGGGACTGGACGATTTCGGTACGGGGTACTCCAATATTGCAACGGTAATTAATATCCCTTTCGGTACCGTCAAACTGGATAAGAGCCTGGTGTGGGTTTCCATGGATAATGAAAAGTCGGCACTGGCGGTAAAGAATCTTTCCCATACCTTTCAGCAGCTGGGGATGAAGGTGGTTGCGGAGGGCGTGGAAACCGAGGAACAAAGAAAGCGGGTGGAGGAATTCGGCGTGGATCAGATCCAGGGTTATTATTATGCGAAACCCATGACGGCGGATGCCATGGTGGAATTCATGCGCAGCAACGGCCCTGAGGTGCGGTCTGCGGGAAACAAAGCGGAATGCAGGTGACCGTTTGCATAAGGTCGATATCTATCAGAAAGCGCGTGATTTCAGGAAGTTTTTGAATGAAGAATGTGCTATTCTTTTTCAAGAAGCAATGAATTACTAAGGTATGGTCACCGGTTTCTTATTTTAATAAAGCAAAAAGGAGAGGAATCATGAGCAGTTACAAAGAACCAGTTGCGTATGCAAAGCAATCCTGTGATACCATGATGCGAAAGTTCAGGGCGGAGGATCTGCCGCCCAAAGGCCATTTTCATTATCATCAGGGTGTATTTCTGTCCGGCGTGTACCAGACATACCGCCTATGCGGGGAGGAAGCCTATTTTACTTACATAAAGGACTGGGTGGATTCCATTTTAGATGAAAACGGGGATATCCATACCTTTGATCCGGGCCAGCTGGATGATATCCAGCCGGGAATTCTTCTGTATCCGCTTATGGACCGAACAGGGGATCCGCGTTACCGTAAGGCTCTGGACACCCTGCTTCCTATCGTTAAGGGTTTTCCCAGGAACAAGGAGGGCGGTTTCTGGCATAAGAAGGAATTTGCGGAACAGATGTGGCTGGACGGGCTGTATATGGCAGGACCTGTCTGTGCGGAATATGCCAGACGCTTTAATAAACCCGAATACCGGGAAATAGTAGTACAGCAGGCTCTTCTGATGCAGGAAAAAACCAGGGATGATAAGACCGGCCTGTTCTATCATGCATGGGACAGCGCCGGAAGGGAGGGCTGGGCCGATCCGGTGACCGGCCGATCCCCGGAATTCTGGGGCCGGTCCATAGGCTGGGTACCGGTAGCCATATTGGATGATCTGGATTTTATGGAAGAAAGCGATCCCGGATATGACAGCCTCTGCGAACTGGTACGAAACCTCATGGAGGCAGTGTGCCGGTATCAGTCGGAAAGCGGCTTATGGTATCAGGTAGTGGATAAAGAGGGAGAAGAAGGCAACTGGCCGGAAACCTCCTGCAGCTGTCTTTTCACGGCGGCGCTGTGCAAGGCGGTACGGAAAGGGATTTTGGACAAAGGATACCTGACTCCGGCCAGAAGAGGCTTTGAAGGTGTGATTGATTCCCTGCAGTGGGAGGGAGAGGATCTGCTGGTAGGCAGCGTTTGTATCGGTACGGGCGTGGGAGATTATAAGCATTATTGTGAACGTCCCGTGTCGGTGAATGATCTTCATGGGGTAGGCGCTTTCCTGCTGATGTGCGCACAGGTACAGCAGGTGCGTGACCTGTCATCGATAAAGTAGTCCGGCCATCAGGCCGCACGGGATGTTCCCGTGCGGCCTGGTTCATTCTGTCATATCCTTTTCCTGTCCCATCTGATTTTTATTCTTCCGGTAATCCCCAAGAGACATCCCGAAATGTTTTTTAAACTGAGTATAAAAATAATTATTCTTTTCAATCCCCACCTTTTCCAGGATCCGGGAAAGAGACAGGCTGGTATGTTCCAAATAGTACGAAAGCGTATCCATCCGCAAATCCAGGATGTACTGGGCTACGGATTTCTGCATGGAGGTTTTAAAAATCTGACCGATATAATTGGGGGATAATCCGATTTCCTCTGCTATGGAGCTTAAGCACAAGGCGGGATCGGAATAATCCCGGTCAATAATCCGGCAGACGTTCTGTGTGATCTGATTGGTATTCTGCCTGGAAGTATCCTCTTTTGCCGCCCGGGTTTCCCCGCACATATCCCTGATAAACGCTTCCATGTGACTGACGATGTCCCCGGAAATTTCCGAATCCTGCAGGGCTGCCAGAAACCTTCGCAGAAGGGAGGTCCCTTCCTCCTTCAGCCCGGGAAACTTCTGCAGAATTTCCGTATATACCGTATAGGCCAGATGGATGCTTCCGGATATGATTTCATTATAGTCATAGGTAAAAAGCTGTTCCGTTATCTGCCGGTACAGCTCCAGGGCCTGTTCCGTCTTGGCGCCGGCGATGGACCAGGAGAGCTGATCTGCTTTCTGGGAAGGAAACTGGAAGCTTCCGGTCTCCAGTTCATCCACCATATAGGGAGAGATGATACATCCATGTCCGTATTTCATTTTCAGGAGCAGGGAATCCTTCATGTTATGATACATGCTGGGAAAATGCTCGATCCCTTTGAAAAAGGTGCTGTAAGCCGCAGAAAGGGATAAATCCATGCAGCGTTTTACATTTTCCTGCACATCCAGCAGCATTTTATCCACCGAATTCTGGAAAATCCGGTATACGGAACCCTCTTCGCAGGAAATCAGCACCACGAATTTATCATTGTCGCGGCTGAATACCTGGCAGGGGAAATAGCCGGAGGCTATCTCCTCCGTGATATTTACGATGGCAAAACGCAGCACCCACAGCTCCTTCGGGTTATTTTCGGCAAGAAAGCGGTCATAGCTGTCGATTTTCAGCACTGCCATACAGAGGGTATCGGTGAGCAGGCGGCTCAGGTTCAGCCCCTGGAGCTTATGGGAGATGCGTTCCATGGAATCCGTATTGTTTCCGGTGAGCAGGTTATTCAGACAGTCCTGGCGGATGGAATAGGCGGTTTCCCGCTTTATCTGCTCAAACTGCCGGTTTTGTTTTTTCATATCTTTATACGTATCGAGGATGAGACGGAATTCCTGGGTCCCTTCCAGGGCGGACGGCAGCTTCTCCACCGGTTCGCCCTTTATCATGTGGGTGATGGCCTGGATGGGGGAATTCAGCCTTCTGGCAAAGGAAAGACAGATAAGGCTTCCCAGCAGAAGTACCCCGAGCATAATGCCGGCCCCGGCAAGGGAAGAGGTGAGGATATCCTTGAAAATCACACTGGCAGGGATCAGGCTCATCAGATACCATTGGTACTTATTTCCTGCGGTGACGGACTGGAAATACCGGATATCCCCGATGGTTAAAAAGGAGCCTTTTGTCCCTGTCTCTTTGGAGCGGTCATGCAGATGCGCGTAAAGCTGTTCATACAGCTGGGAATTTTGTTCCAGCTGTGGGCTCAGCGCCGTGCTTATGACGCTGCCGTCTTTATCCATAATCACAAAATCCATATGCATCCCGTCCTCAAACTGGTTCATGGTCTGCATGGAGTCCGTGAGTAAGGATGGGTTTACATTAATAATAATGGCATTCTTAAGCCCGTTTTCTTCTTGCGTGCTGTCAAATACAAGGTAGGAAAGGGTTTTTGCCACATGGGAGGTGCCGCTTATCGTACCGGGAATGGGGATTCCCGAATAGGAAGCAGCAAAAGCCGGATCCGTGATGAGTGCGGCTATCTGTTCGTCTTTAAATTCTCCGCTGTGCAGCTGTTCCCCGCTCTTGGAGGAAAAAAACAAATCCAGGGAGGCGTTGTACAGATAAATGCTGTCTACAAAAGGCAGAGTCATAAGCTGCTTGTCCAGTGTGCGGCTGGCGAGGATAGGAATCATGGAATCGTGTTCCTTCATATTTAAAAAGGAAATAATATCCTTGTCCCCGTACAGGGCCTGTGTCAGGCGCTGTGCGTTGTCGTCCATCTGGGTGATGGTGTAATTGGTCTGGGAAAGCAGGTTCCTGTTAAATGCGGTGGTGATGGACAGGGAGGTCCTGAAATAATTGGCGGTAAGAAACAGGGTGAGCAGAAGCGTAATGCTGACGGACAGGCCGAGCAGTGAAAAAAGAAGCGTTCGAAAAAAACTTTTATCCTTTACCGGGGCGGAAAGCTGCCGCTCTTCTTTGTGAACATCAGGATGGCTCACTGAGCGCGGCATCCGTTGTTTTTTCTTCATAATCCCCTCGCCTTTCTATCGGATTTTTCTACAACCATTATATAAATTTTTGGAAAAATCTTCAATCATTCCCGGCTCCTTTTCTCAGATTTTATAGAAATTGTTAAAAATCAGAGAGCGGAAGTGTTAAAAATAAGGACGGGTGTCATTTTTGTTTGTTGAGAAAACCGGGCGGGCTGCCCATAATGATGACAGACGGGAAAGACGCCGGGAGAGTTCCCGGAAGATACCTTTCCTATAAAAAAAGGAGGAGGATACATGGGAGTGAACAGGAAAAAGAAAAAAGGCGCCGGAAGACGTTCCCTGAAAAGACAGCTGCCGTTTTATCTGATGATGGCGCCGGGGTTGTTTTTCATAGGGTTGCTATTTTATCTGCCCATGCCGGGTGTAATACTCGCATTTAAGGATTACAGCCCCGTAGACGGTCTGTTCGGAAGCAAATGGGTGGATCCGCTGTTTAAAAATTTCGAGTTTTTCTTTAAATCGGAGACAGCCCGCACGGTTACGGTAAACACGCTTGTCTATAATATGCTGGAGGCCGTGCTGGTCACAGTATGCGCCGTGGCACTTGCCGTTCTTCTGAATGAGGTGGGAAATAAATATCTGGCGGCAACCTATAAAGGGGCCATCCTTCTGCCCACCTTCCTTTCCTGGGTGGTGATCCAGTACATATTATTCGGTCTGCTCAGTGTGGACAGGGGGATCGTGAACCATGCCATAACCGGTCTGGGGGGAGAGGAGATTTACTGGTACAGTGAACCGGCCTATTGGCGGGTGATTATGCCGCTGGCCTACCTGTGGAAAAATGTGGGCTATTACTCTGTCCTCTATGTGGCGGCCATAGCGGGAATCAATACGGATTATTATGAGGCGGCCCAGTTGGACGGTGCATCCAAATGGCAGCAGGTCAAATATGTGACGCTGCCTCTGATCCGTCCCACGGTGATTGTCCTTTCCTTATTATGGGTAGGAAAGCTGTTCAACGGCGGCCTGGGCGACTGGAATGCTTTTTATACCCTGCCCAATGATGCGGGGGCCTTGTATAAGGCGACGGATGTTATTGACACCTATGTGTTCCGTTCCCTTAAGAAAATCAATGATTACGGTATGTCCGCGGCCGTGGGCCTTTATCAGTCCGCCATAGGCTTTGCGCTGGTGCTGCTGTCAAATATGGTCATCAAAAAAATCGATCCGGACAGCGCGCTGTTCTGAGGAAGGAGATACTTTATGAGCAACAGAAAAAAATTCGGGCCTTCCAGGCTCTTGCTCCACCTGGTTTTTATCCTGCTGTGTCTGATTTGTGTGATCCCTCTTCTGCTGGTAGTGGGGATTTCCTTCACAGACGAAACATCGCTGATGGTGGACGGCTATCATTTTATTCCCAGGGTATTCAGCACGGACGCGTACAAATATGTGTTCAGCGGGGCGGGATCGGTCTTACAGGCCTATGTGGTGACCATTGCAGTTACGGTCCTGGGAACAGGGCTTCATCTTCTGGTGACCTCCATGCTTGCCTACTCCCTTACGAGGGAAGAAGTGACGGCACGGGAAAAAATATCCCTGTTTGTCTACATCCCCGTGCTGTTTAACGGCGGACTGGTTCCTTATTATATGCTGATGACCCGTTTCCTGCACCTGAAAAACACCATATGGGTACTGATACTTGCAAGCCTGGTTTCCGCGGTGAATGTTCTGATTATGAAGAACTTTTTCCGGACGATACCGAATTCCCTGATCGAATCCGCAAGGATTGACGGTTCCGGTGAAATCCGTACTTTTTTTACCATTGTCCTGCCCTTATCCACGCCTTCCCTGGCGGCTATCGGCCTGTTTGTGGCGATTGCCTACTGGAATGACTGGATGACCTGTTCCCTGTATATCGAGACGCCGAAGCTGCATACGCTGCAGTACCTTCTGCAGTCGCTGATGAATAACATCGGGTATTTACAGTCCAATGCCCAGGCATCCCGATCCATTGAACAGTCGCTTGGCACACTGCCGAGCGAGGGTGCGCGGATGGCAACCTGCGTGCTTGCCATAGGGCCAATCATCCTGCTGTATCCCCTGCTTCAAAAGTATTTTGAAAAAGGGCTTACCATCGGGGCTGTCAAGGAATAACGGCAGTCTCTGAACGGTTACCGGGAAACAAATGGAACCGGAAGCGGTGCCATATGTTATTATAAAATTATAGGAGGAAGAAACATGAGAAAGAAAAGAATGACGGCGATCCTGCTTGCAGGAGCCATGGTGCTGGGTACACTTGCAGGCTGCGGGAGCAAGGAAACCGCAGCGCCGGAAGCGCCCGCCTCTGAGCAGGCTGCGGAAAAATCAACGGCAGAGACCGGGGAGACTCCGGCCGCGGAGAAAAAGGACGACGCTGAGGTGGTGGAGCTTAGTTTTTATATGAGCAACGGCCCGGTGATTGACCAGGAACGGATTATGGAAAAAGCCAATGCAATCATAGAGGAAGAAATCAATGCGCACCTGAACCTGATTCTGGTGGACGGGGCGACCTATGCGGACAAAATGAACCTCATGATTAATTCCGGCGATGCCTGGGATCTGTGCTTTACCGCCAGCTGGGGCGGGATTAATTTCTTTGAAAATGCGGCAAAAGGCGCTTATGCGGATCTTACCGACCTGATACCGGTATATGCGCCGGAAACCTATGCCAGGATTCCCGAGGGACTTTGGGACGGGGTTAAGGTGAACGGACGGATATATGGGCTGGTAAATTACCAGCAGTGGGGCGTTGCTTCCAGAAAAGGTTTTAAATTCCGCAGCGATATCGTGGATGAGCTGGGGTTTGACTGGAAAGCGGTGAAGGGAAAACCGACCCTGGAAGTCCTGGAAATGATGGGACCCTTCCTGGGAGAAGCCCTGGAGGCCCATCCGGATATGATCGGCTTTGAAACCTCCTCCGGTTACAGCCTTTTTGCCAACGAGCCGCTGATGTGGGATATGGAAAATGTAGGCGACATGACCACTCCCGGCTGGGTACGTTTTGAAGATCCCGACACGGTTATCAACCAGTTTGAGACAGAAGAATTCGCCCGGTATTGTGAAATCATGCGGGAATGGTACGAAAAGGGCTATGTGAGAAAAGACGGCGCTACCGTAAAGGATACCTCCCCGGACAGAAAAGCGGCCAAATTCGTTGCCGAAGTGACCTATGGCTGGCCGGACAGCATTGATTTTGAAGGAAACGAGGATGCGGAGCATATGTCCATGTGTACGGTGGAAAACGCGCCCTCTTATACCGTTTCCACCACCAGGACCGTAATCCCCGCAGCAGCAGGCTCCACCGCAGCTGTGGCAATCAACGCCCAGTCCCCTAATATCGAAAAGGCCCTGGAGCTGGTTGAACTTCTGAACACCAATGATGAACTGTATCTGCTCATCACCCAGGGGGAAGAAGGCGTGGATTATATCTATGACGAAGAAGGCGTCTTCGCCCTGCAGGATGGGAAATATAACTTTAACTACAATGAATGGCAGATCGGCCAGTCCTACAGCCCGGATTTCACCAGGGCCCTTTATAACCGCAACGAAGCCGGTGAAAAGCAGAAGGAATCCCAGTCCGTAGTATTTGCTGCGGATAAGGAGGCCGAAATCTCACCGGTAACCGGATTCACCTTTGATCCCACGCCTGTAAAGACACAGCTTGCCAATTGTGCATCCATAACCACAGAGATGGTTCCCGCCCTCAGCTCCGGTTCCGTGGATCCCGCAAAGGCTCTTCCGGAATTCCTGCAGCGGCTGGAGACGGCAGGAGTGAAGGATATTATTGCTGAAAAACAGAAACAGCTGGATGCCTGGAAAGCGGCCAACTAAAAATCAACAGCGGACGCTCTGAGAGCCATCCGCATGTTTAGTCATACATTCTGCGGAAATAAGAACCGCTGCGGGCCGGGGAAACGTAAACCGTATCCCCGGCCTGCCGGTTCCCGGAGAGAAACAAAGGAAGGTATGGATGCTGTATCGCGGATGAATCCGCGATAGGCAGGAGGTATAAAAATGATACGTTTAGGAGTGATAGGTTACGGCGTGCGGGCGGATATGCTGATGGATGAATTGCTGACGCTTCCGGGAGAGGCATGTCTTTGTGCGGTGGCGGACCAAAACCCGGAACGGGTAAAGGCGCTTATGACCAAAAAAGGCAGTAAAGAATTCCTCCATGCCATGGAAATTGATAAGATTGACGGGATGCTGCGCAAGTGTCCCATAGACCCGGAGAGCATCAGGTTTTACCGGACGGCGGAAGAAATGCTGGATGCAGAGGAACTGGATGGTGTGCTGGTGGGGACGAATTGTAACACCCATACGCATTTTGCACAGCTTGTCCTTGAGCGGGGGATACCGCTGTTTCTGGAAAAGCCGGTAGCGGTCAGCAGAAAAGAGGTAGCGCTCCTGGAACGGCTGGCGGATGAGGCGAAGGCCCCTGTAGTGGTTTCCTTCCCCCTGCGGGTTACCCGGATTGTACAGGAAGTCAGGAAAATCATAGATTCCGGTGCCATCGGAAAGGTGGAGCAGGTGCAGGCCTTCAACGATGTATCCTACGGTTTCGTTTATTTCCATGACTGGTACCGGGATGAGTCTGTTTCCCACGGACTGTTTCTGCAGAAGGCCACACACGATATCGATGTCATTAATTACCTTACCGGGGAGAAACCGCTGCGGGTCTGTGCCATGAAATCCAAGCAGATTTACAAGGGGGATATGCCGGCAGGGCTGCGCTGCAGCGAATGTGACAGATGGGAAAGCTGCATGGACAGCACCTATCATATTGAAAAAACCAGAAATGACATACCGCGCAGTGACTACTGTTCCTTTGCCGTGGATACGGGAAACGAAGACAGCGGCAGCCTGATACTGCGGTATGCGTCCGGTATGCACGCCGTCTATTCCCAGAATTTCTTTGCCAGGAAGGGCGCGGCGCGCAGAGGGGCCAGACTTTATGGCTATAAAGGAACGGTGGAATTTGATTTTGTCTCGGATGTAATTACGCTTTATGATCATATGAGTGATCAGGTGACTACTGTCAAAGTGAATACGCCTCCGGCAGGCCATGGCGGCGGTGACAGCGCATTGTGCGGAAATTTCCTGGATCTGATCCGGGGAAACGTGCAAAGATCCGTTGCCCCGCTGGAAGCGGGAATTTCAAGTGTGCGTGTCTGCCTGGCGGCAAAAGAATCCTCGGAAGAGGAAGTTTTTCGAAACGTCTGAAAGGAAATGCAGCTATTCTTTTTTCCTTTTATCTATCGTGGAGGGAAAACAAAGGAGCAGACAATTATGATATGTAATATTGTATATAGGACTTACGAGGGCAGCTGTGCCGTCACTTTGGAGAGAAGGGGCATACAGCCTGGGAAAAACAGTGTTTTTGCGTTCCGTGGGGGAAATTGTAAGGGAAGCCTGGAATGGAAAGCCGGGAAGGGGGGCCTGGAAGGAACCCTTTCCTGCCGTTTTGACGAGGATTGCCCCAGGCCGGTTTCCATAGGTCTGGAATGGGTGGAGGAGGACTGGAACAGGCAGAATTACGTATTCGCCCCGGCAGCTGTCTATGACGGGAACCGGTTTGACAGCAGACCTCTGCCTTACCCGCCTTTCCACCGGGCAGGCCCCGGGGAGATATTTGGCGCCCCTCCTGTCATTACGGATATCCCCCATCTTTCCATGGGCAATGAAAAGTCACGGATACAGCTTTTGTCCGGCGATATGTCCGTACCGGCCATCGGGTTTTATAACAGGCTGAAAAAGGAAGGCTTCCTGTTATTCGGAAAGCACCGGGCGGCAGACCGTTATACCGGCTTTTCCATCCGGGAGGATCCGGAACAAAGAACCTGCAGTTTTACCTTCCAGACGCCCGGTGTGCGGGAAGAAACGGTATATTTCTTTGGAGAAAAAGAGGACGGATCCGGCTTTTTCCCGGATTCCGGGCGGAAATCGGAGGATGAGGGAAGGCTCTTTTTGGCAGGGGAGGAGGCGGAGCTGGATTTTCAGGTACATGTGTTTGCCGCAGACACTTTAACGGCTTATTTCCGCTGCTTCAACAGCCTCCGTTTTTGCAGGGAAACAGGAAGCAGGGAGAATGTCGTGCCTTTTTCGGAGGGCTTTCGGGCAGTGAGGGAAAAATATCTGCGGGATAATTTCCTGGAAGAGGGGGAAAACGGAGAAGGCTATTTCACCGTGGGCACGGATCGATCCGTAATCCAGCAGCACTGGCAGGCCGGCTGGGTGGGAGGCGGCATCAGCAATCTGCCGTTTTTGTTCCTTCGGGAAGAAGAAGGATTTTCCAAAGGGCTTGCAACTTTCCGGTTTATCCTGGATCATCTGCAAAATGAGAAGGGATGGATAAGCGGCATCTATGCAGACGGCATATGCTATGGGGATGCTTTTGTGCTGGATCGGCCGGGAAGTACGCTTCTGGTGAGGAAGGATGCGGATCTGCTGTATTTTCTTTTAAAGGAACTTTTGATTTTGGACGGAAAAGGGCTTTTGCGGCCAAAAGACAAGGAAAAGATTGCGGCCCAGGCGGATGCTTTTGTACGGCTGTTTGACAGATACGGTCAGATAGGCCAGTTTATTAACATAGAAACGGAAGAGATGATAATTGGCAATTCCGCAGGGCCGGCAATCGCCGTGGGAGCGCTGGCCCTGGCATGGGAGATTTTCGGCAAAAAGGAATATCTGGATACCGCCCTGGCGCTGGGAGAATACTATGCCGTAAATTATGTGGAAAAGGGAATCCTCAACGGCGGTCCGGGAGAAATCTGCCAGGCCCCGGACAGTGAGTCGGCCTTCGGCATGTTGGAGGGCTTTGTGCAGCTGTATGAAACGACGGGAGAAGAAACCTGGCTGGCCTGTGCCGAAGCGGCATTTGAAATTGCAGTTACCTGGGTGGTCAGCTATGATTTTGTTTTTCCGGAGGAAAGTGCGGCGGCTGCCAGGAAGGTACATACCCTGGGAACGGTGTTTGCCAATGCCCAGAACAAGCATTCCGCACCGGGGATCTGCACGCTGTCCGGGAACAGCCTCCTGAAGCTGTACCGGTTTACGGGGCAGGCCCGGTACCTGGACTGGCTGGCGGAGATATCCCACAGCCTGCAGCAGTTTGTGTCGCTGCCGGATCGGCCCGTCCATACGCTGGCGGGTACGGATCTGCCGGAGGGGTATATGAATGAGCGGGTGCAGACCAGCGACTGGGAAGGGAAAGAAACGGTGGGCGGCTTTCTGGACGGCTCCAACTGGCCGGAGGTGGCCTGCCTGCTGACCTATGCGGAGGTTCCCGGCATATATATTGATTTTTCCTGCGGGCTGGTACGCTGCTGTGATCATATCCGGTGCCGGATCCTGGAAGCAGGGGAAAAGGCCGTCCGCCTGGAACTGGTGAATCCCACGGCCTATACGGCTGTGGTGACGGTTCTCAGCGATGACATCAGGCAGAGGGAACGGGTAAAACATACTTATTTTTCCATCATGCAAAGAATATGCCTTAAGCCGCAGGAAAAATGCACAACGCTTTTTTCGCGTCCATGAGAAACAACGGATGGCACGCTGCGCGGGTTATCCGTTGTTCAATATCTGTTGTTCCATAAGAAACCGCCCGGGACGTGTGCGCATGCTCCGCCCGGGCGGAAGAGGGAAATCAACTCAGGGCCGGTAGTCGCCCCGGATTTCCCGTACGATTTCAATCATATTTATATAGCCTTCGGCAGGAACATAATCCGGAATGGAATTGCCGCTCCCGAAAGCAAAGCCGCCGTGGCCGCTGCAGACACGGATAACATCGTCGATATATTCCTTCATTTCCTCCCGGGAAGCGCTGCAGACCACATCCAGATCGATGCCGCCGAAATTACCGATACGATCCCCGTAGGATTCCACCCAATAGGGAAAAGGCGCGATCTGATCTTCATTGGAATGCTTGGCGTTGATGCCGCAGGCTATCAAATCTTCCATCACGCTGAAAATACAGCCGCAGGAATGCAGCAGGAAGGGCTTGCCCTTAGCGTGGACCTGTTGAATAACCGGCCGGTACTGCGGGAGAATGTGGGTGCGGATATCCTCCCCGGACAGCAGGGTATTGCTTTTATACCCCAGATCATCCCCAAAGCGCAGCAGGCAGAAGGCATCCCCGAATTCCTCCAGGAAACGCGCCCAGATAAGACGGCTCACCTGCCCGGCTTTTTGGAAAAGCTGTGCATAGAGTTCTTCATCGTCGGCGGAAATATAACACAGATTCTGGTAGCCGGTAAGATCCTGGACAATCTCAAAAACGCCGTTCCCCACGCCGCCCACCGCTTTCATGCCTTCCGGCAAGGCCTGGGCCAGGGCTTTAAAATACCGGCTGTTGTTTTTAAAGTACAGGGCCGGGATATCTTCCCAGGGATAGGCGTCAAAGTCCGCCCGTGTGCGGATTGCCGGGGGGATGCGGCAGTTCCCCAGGGCGCCGCCGCCGGGCAGAACCTGCCCGATGCAGCATTCAAACGGGATCACGTCATAGCCGTAGTCCCGGAAGAACCGGCAGTAATGATGGAAATATTCCCTGATATCCGCCTCGCTGCCGTCATAGAGTGCGGAAAAATCCCTTCCGGTGATCTCCCCGATTTTATCGGCGGAAACGATGTGCTCGTACAGGGGAAGGCGGGCCGCTTCCCTGTTATAGGCTGCATCCACGATATGTCTGTAGTCCGGTTGAAAGTTCATACGAATTACCTCCTGTCTTTATCTGGCTTTACCATAGCAGAATGGGAAGGGAAAGGCGATAGCTTTTTTGCCGGATTGTTCCTTCTTTTTTACATGCGGACAGAGAAGCGGAACAGGAATGGACAGGGAATATAAAATTACCAAAATTCTTAAATTTTTACCAGTGTCAGGAGAGAAAAAAAGATATAGTTTGAGGATAAAAGGTGTATTGAGAAGGAGAGATTCCTATGGCTGATTTTGAGAAAGAGCTGCATGAAGGCATGGAGGTACCGGTGGAGGTTTTCGTACAGGATGCGCCGGGAGGAGATTTGAACGTGCAGGAGCATTGGCATGATTGCCTGGAGTTTCAGTTTGTTCTGGAGGGGAAGGCGGAGCAGATAGTCAATGGGAAACGATATATGACAAAAGAAGGAGATCTGACAGTGATCCTCGGAGGGGATATTCATGCCACCAGAGGCAGAAGGGGACAGCGGATCCGGATACTTGTTTTAAAGTTTATGCCTTCTTTGTTTGAGCGGGGAAGCGGCGGGAAAAAAGACGGAGGCGCGGAAAAGTATGGCAGGTATTTATATTCTTTTTTAAGTAAGCGGGAGGTGGTGCCGGAGCTGACACAGGTACAGCGGGAATATCTGGATACGTTATTTTGCGGGATTGCACGGGAAATGGAAGAAAAACAGGATGGGTATGAGCTGATGATAAAGGGGGAGATTTTCCTGCTTATGGGATATCTGCAGCGGGAGAAAATCCTGGAACCGTACCGGGGCGGATGGCAGCAGGAAGGCCCTTGCGACATGGAGAGGATCCTGCATTTTATGGAAGAAAACTATGATCAGGATATCAGCCTTCGGGAGGTGGCGGACAGCCTGCATATGAATTATTCGTATACTTCCCGGTATTTCAAGAAAACGACAGGACGGAATTTTAAGGAGTATCTGGATTTTATCCGGGTATCGGAGGCCAACCGCCTGCTGGCGGAGGGAAGGAAAAGCATAACGGAGATCTCCATACGCTGCGGCTTTAACGGGCCTCAGGCAATGAACCGTGTATATGGGAAGGTAACGGGGATATCTCCTTCCGGCATGCGCAGGCTTTGTCAGGGAATCGGGGCCGGAAAAGCGATGTGAGCCGGAAAAGAAAGGGATAGGAGAGGATTATGACACCAAGGGAACTGGTTAAAGCCACACTGGAATTCCGTAATGAAACAGGGATCGTGCCCAGGCAGCTGTGGGTTCTGCCCTGGGCGGAGAAAAATTACGGAAAGGAGCTGGAACGGATCCGGGCGCTGTATCCGGATGATTTTGCAGGGCCGCCGGTTATTCTGGATAAGCAGCCGCCGGTTATGGGGGATCCTTATGCGGTGGGCGAGTATGTGGATGAATGGGGCTGTCGCTTCACCAATATCCATGAAGGAGTGATCGGAGAGGTCAAGGAGCCGGTGATTCGTGAGGAGGACTGGTCGGATGCGGGAAAGGTACATATTCCGGAGGAACTGCTCACCTTTGATACGGATGCGGTAAACCGTTTCTGCCGGGAGACGGACCGGTTTGTGATTGCAGGCTGCTGTCCCAGGCCGTTTGAGCAGCTGCAGTTTCTGCGTTCCACACAGGAGCTGTATATGGATCTGATGGATCCGCCTCAGGGGATGCTCGATTTTATGGAAAGGATGCACCGTTTTTACTGTGCCCTTCTGGAAAAATGGGCGCAGACGGAGGTGGATGCCCTGAATTTTATGGATGACTGGGGGAGCCAGAAAAGCCTGCTGATCTCTCCCAAACTGTGGGAAGCCTATTTCAAGCCCATGTACCGGGATTATATCGCCATAGCGAAGAAGTATGGGAAAAAGACATTTATGCATTCCGACGGCTGCATCCTGGATATTTATCCTTCCATGATTGCGCTCGGCCTGGATGCCCTGAATTCCCAGATTTTCTGTATGGGAATTGATAAACTGGCGCAATACCGGGGGCGGATTACCTTCTGGGGAGAAATCGACAGGCAGCATATCCTGCCGGAAGGAACACCCGCACAGGTGGAAGAGGCGGTAAAAGCGGTGAAAGAGAGTCTCTGGGCAGACGGAGGCTGTATCGCCCAGTGTGAATTCGGACCGGGTGCGAAGCCGGAAAATGTAGAAGCGGTATTCCGGGCCTGGAACCGGAAGTAAGCGGGGAAAAGGAATCTATGATAGAGAATCTGACAGCCAGACAGGTGAGGGAAGTGATTGAGGGCCGGGGATGTATTCGGATCCCGGTATTGTATGACCTGTGGATTTATCCGTCCGTTATGGAAAAGGAAACGGCGCAGGTGGAAGCTTTGCTGGAGAAGTACCCCAGGGATGTGCAGGAGGTTTTTCTGCAATTCCCGGATATGTATGATGCCCCGGATAAGGACGGAGATTACCGGTGGGCGGCGGCAGGGGGAAAACACCGCGAGGGCGTGGGCCTGGATGCGGATGTGGTCATTGAGGACTGGGAGGATGCGGAGGAATTTTTCGAAAGGTTCCCTTCGCCGGACTATCCGGGGCTGATACCGGAGTTTCATAAGGATGGAAAACGATATCTGCTGGCCCGGTGGTGGTATCTGTATTTTGAACGGTTATGGTCCCTGCGGGGGATGGAAAACGCCCTCACGGATTTTTACCTGTATCCGGAGGAAGTCCACAGGCTGTTCGGAAAACTGACGGACTTTTATGTAAGGGCTATGGAGAGGGCAAAGGAAGAACTGGACGCGGACGGTTTTTTTGCTTCCGATGATATCGGGACACAGAACAGCCCGTTCTTTTCTCTGGAAATTTTCAGGGAGTTCTTCAAACCCTATTACAAGCGGCTGTGCGATAAGGCCCATGAACTGGGCATGCATTTCTGGCTTCATACCTGCGGCAATGTGGAGCTGTTCCTGGAGGATTTCATAGAAATCGGGCTGGATGTGATCCACCCTATCCAGAAGGGGACAATGGACGAAATGAAAATAGCGGATACCTATGGGGATCGGATTTGCATTCTGGCCGGCTTTGATGTCCAGCAGGCCATTCCCTTCGGCACGCCGGAAGAGGTACGTAAAGAAGTACGCCATCTCATCGACACCTTTTCCCGGGGGCAAGGGAGGTTTATGCTTACGATGGGAAACGGTACCACACCGGACTGGAAAAAAGAGAGCCTGGAGGCTCTTTATGAAGAAACCTGCACCTATGGGTGCAGAAAGCATGAAAAATAAGGAATAAAGAGAAGCAGGCATAAAAGCTTTGCTTCACAAAACTAGGAGGAAAGAATATATGACAAACAGAGAACGTTTTATCCGCACGCTGAAGTGCGAGAAGATCGGAGGACAGGTGCCCACCTTTGAACTGGTCTTTTTTCTGACGATGGAAGCCTTCGGCAAGGTGCATCCTTCCCATCGTTTTTACGAACAGTGGAATCAGATGAGCAGCACGGAAAGAGGACTGCATATAAAAGATATGGCGGATATCTATATCGATACGGCCAGGCGTTTCGGACACAGCGCCATTTTCATCCATCCTAACCCCGGCGATTTGGACAGCACCCAATGGCTTCTGGAGACAATCCGGGAAAAAACAGGGGATGAATATTATATTATGATGCATGGGGATCCCACCTGGGCTATCCCGGACGGCGATTCCATGATGGATTTTGCCGCACAGATGTATGAAGAGCCGGAAGTCCTGAATGAAGAAAGTAAAAAAAGACTGGATGCCAGCGTGGAATTTGCCGCCAGGCTGCATGAACGGGGCCATCTTCTGGACGGCTTCGCCCTGTGCTCGGATTACTGCTTTAATGTAAACCCCTTTTTCAACACGGAGCAGTTTGATGAGCTGATTATCCCTTATCTGAAAGAAGTGATTGCGGAGTACCGGAAGCTGGGATATTATACAATAAAACATACCGACGGTAATATCATGCCTATAGTAAAACAGATGGCCGACTGTAAGCCGGATGCCATCCATTCCCTGGATCCCCAGGGCGGCGTGGATCTGACGGAGGTCCGCAGGATCGTGGGCGACAACATCGCCCTGATCGGAAATGTGAACTGCGGCCTGCTCCAGACCGGAACGGACGAGGAATGCCGGCAGGATGTGCTGCGCGCCCTGCGTCAGGGAATGGAGGCCGGAAAGGGCTATGTGTTTGCCACCTCCAACTGTGTATACACCGGAATGGCCCTGGAACGGTACGAGATGATGCTGGATATCTGGCGGGAGTACGGTAATTACGACAACTATAAATTCTGATGGAGCAAGTATAAAAAATACCCTGCCGAAAGGCGGGGTATTTTTTATGGAATGACGGCAGGAAACGCCGTGCAGACAGCCGGCGGAAGGCCATTCGGCAACGGCGAAGTTTGCGTTAACCTTTTATAAATATTGTCATATTATGTAAAAAGTCCAAAATATAAGGATACGGTAAATATGAAAGATTTTGTGGAAATAGCACTGGAAACCCATCTTTTCTTTGCAAGAATCATGAAAGAACATGCTATATTTCTTCAGGCAGGCTTCCCGTGCAAGAATAAGGAATGGATAAAGAGGGCGGAGTATTACCAGGAAGAGTTCGGGGAAATCCTTAAACAGGTGCTGGAAATCAGTGATGGGAGGGTTGACCGTATGGTTTTAAAATCCCGGGAACTGGTGACGGAATTTACGATTCCTGCAGAAAAGGTAACGCAGCATCTGACCGGTATCCCCATTAACTGCGGCCTGACGGCTTTGGAGGGGAAACTGCGGCCGGGATGCGGCATGGAGGAAGACGAAAAAACAGTAAGGATAGTGGAGCGTATTAACAAAAAGGCGATATGGCTGTTATGCGGTTTCATTGATTTTAAAGAAAATATCCTCGAGGAAGTCAGGGCGGGGAATCTGTTTACCGCGAATTATCCTCTTTTGCTGGAACATATTATCCGGGAAGCGAAGCTTTACTGTTCGATTCTGGAGGATTTGAAAGCGGACGGAGAGATTAGTTGTGACTGCATCCGGGAAAAAGAAGAATTCTGGAATTGTATTATGATGGAGCATGCGCTGTTTATCCGCGGACTGCTGGATCCTTGTGAAGAGAAATTGATCGGGACCGCGGATGATTTTGCGATGCAGTATAAGAAATTGCTTGAGATGGCAAAGAAACAGGATTGCAGGGCAACCGGGGAGCTGACGGAGAAATCATTGGAAGAGACCTTGAAATACAGAAAGTTTAAAGCCGCCGGGACGGAAGGAATACTGGAATGTAAAATTGCATCGATTATTCTGCCGTTGCTTGCGGATCATGTACTCCGTGAAGCCAACCACTATATACGGATACTGGAAAGCAGGGATAGGAAATAGGAATACCGGATTCATGGGCGCTCGTCAGAGCGCCTTTTTCGGTACCGGGAGAAGATGGGGCTGCCGGTCCGGCCTATAGGAGCAAAATTATAAAATAATTATAAAGTGTCCTTTGATGATTGACTGCCTGGTCTGTTTACATTATTATAGACTGAACAGTCCGTAATAGGAGGATGAAATGAAAAAAGAAGAAAAAACCGAGCTGACAAAGGAACGGATCCTGACGGCCGCGATGGAGGAATTCGGGGAAAAAGGGTATGCTGCCGCCGCTTTGAACAATATATGCGCAGCAGGGATCCCGAAAGGGCTGCTTTACCACAATTATGAAAATAAAGACGCTCTTTATCTTGCCTGCGTAAAACGAAGCTTTTCGGATCTCCTGAAATATCTGAAGGAAAAGGGCAGCGATATGGGGCCGCAGGAATATATGGAAGCCCGGCTGCTTTTCTTTCAGGAAAAGGAAAAGGAGGCCCGCCTGTTTTTTGAGGCTCTTTTACAGCCGCCTGCAGCGCTGTCTGAACAGATAGGGGAATGCAGAAGGGAATTTGATGAATGGAACCGGATGCTGTACCGACAGCTGCTTTCCGGGCTGAATCTGCGCAAGGATGTGACCGAAGAGGAGGCGATGGAATATTTTACACTGATGCAGACGATGTTTAACGGTTATTTCAGCAGTCCGGCCTGCAATGGCCTGCCTTTTTCCGATATCGTCAGGGCACATGAGACCAAGCTCTCCGGCTTCCTGGACTATATGCTTTATGGTATTGCAGAAAGGGGGAAAAGAGAATGATGCTTTCGTTGGTGAAAATAACAGCTGTGGTTGCGGCCGCCCTGCTGATAGGGAAGCTGGTTTCACGGCTGAAGCTGCCCTCAATCCTGGGCTGGCTGCTTGCGGGCATGCTGCTGGGGCCTCATGGCCTGAAATGGATGGACAGCGGGATCCTTGACGCCCTGTGGTATCAGAATACCATCCATGTGCTGGAATGCGCCGTCGGCCTGATGATCGGCACGGAGCTGGTCTGGAGCCGTATCCGGAAATCCGGGAAGGCTATTATAATAACCACGCTGACCCAGTCGCTGGGAACCTTCCTTCTGGTTTCCGCCGTATTTGCCGTGCTGTTTTCCCTAAACGGCATATCGGTATATCTGGCTTTTGTATTTGGTGGAATTGCGCTGGCTACAGCTCCGGCACCTGCCCTTTCCATCGTAAAGGAATTCAGAACCGACGGGCCGGTGACCAGAACCCTGATTCCTATGGCCGCCCTGGATGATATGGTGGGGGTAGTGGTATTCTTTACCACCATAGCGATTGTGGCAGGAAACGTGTCTGAGCAAAAGCTGCCTGTTTATATGATCGCAGTGGTGGTGGTGCTTCCTCTGGTAATCGGCGCAGCGGTGGGAGTTCCGGCCGGCTTTCTTCTTCGCAGGGAACGGCCGGAACCGGTCACTCTGATCCTTCTCATCTGCCTGATCGGGGCAACGGCAGCGGCGGGGTATTTGTGCAACACCTTCCTGATGCCGAAACCGATCCTGAATTTTATGCTGATGGGCATGGCGTTTTCCGCCGTGTTTTCCAACATGGTCTCCCAGGAACGCCTGGCACAGATCATGGAAGCTTTCAATCCGATCCTCAGCCTTTCCATGGTGCTTGTTATCCTGAATCTGGGAGCCCCTTTGGACTATCATCTGATTCTGGGGGCGGGCGTATATACTGCGGTTTATATTGCCGCCAGAGCGTGCGGGAAATATTTCGGCGCAAGGCTTGGCGGCAGGATAACGAAATCGCCGGATACCGTAAGGAAGTATCTGGGGCTTACCCTGTTACCCCATTCCGGCGTATCCCTGGTATTTACAGGGATAGCCGTATCCGTGCTTTCCGCGGCAGCGCCGGAAAATGCGGGCATCATTCAGGGAACCATTGCCGCTGCCGCCGTGATTAACGAGGTGATTGCCGTGGTGGCGGCTAAAAAAGGCTTTGAGCTGGCAGGTGAATTCGGCCACGTGAAAGAAACAAAGGCTGACTGCCGCCCTGACAGATAAAAATTGCCAGGACGGCAGATTTGACTATGCACGGAAGGGCCTCTGTTACCAGATCCTGTATTTCCCGCTCAGTGCCAGCAGTGCGAACAGATACAGACAATTGTCATAATACCGTCTGTTTCCTGTGCGCAGAGGCGTATTCCAGAGCTTCATAACGCAGTCTTTCGCATACTTCCCGTCCGAAGCCAGGGAAGCCTGGGCGTTGGTTGCGATGACGGCGACAGGGTGAAGCGCCTTTTTATCCGCCGGCGTGCCGTCTATGAGAAATACACCGTCCTGGTTATCCCGTGCGGACTCATAATAAAAGGTCTGGAGCCTGTCCGCATTTTCCTTTTCCCAGGGGTCACAGGCGAACCACAGGTAATCCAGGCCGATATTGGCAATGGTACGGTACGCGTCACTGTAATACCAGTCATGACGGTCGCTCTGTCCCGGCTGGCTTTTTACAGGGGTTCCATCATATTCCGCGTACTCGGCACATAGCCCGGTTACCGGATGGCAGGCCTTCTTCAGATACTCCCGGCTTGCTGTTGCTGCCTGTTTCCAGAACGCCCGATCCTCTTCGTCCGCCCACAACGCGAACAGCTCATAAAAATGGGGCAGATGGTAGGAAGGATCGGAAAAATCACATTCCGTAATGAATTTAATCAGATGGTTCTGCGGATCCCACATGGGCTTTCCGGTGTCCGGCTGCTCGCCCTTGTGGATGCAGTCATGCAGAAGGCGGCGCGCCTGGGCGGAGTAATTGAAAATCCCTTCCCCGTCGCCCCAGCGGTGGGAAGCGAAGAAGAGTGCCATGGCAAAAAATTCCTCGCCGTCAGGAGCAGGTCCCCAGGCGTTTTTGGTTCCGTCCAGGGCGCAGGACCAGGCAAAATACCCTTCGTTTTGCCGGCTGCCGTGAGGCTCATTTGTTAAAGCCTCAGCATCCATATACATATATGTTTTCGACCATTTCCAAATCCGGTCGAATTCCTCTTTTTTATCCAGCTGGACACACATCATCATACCGTAGGACATGCCCTCGGTGCGGACGTCATTATTTCCGGTATCGGTAAGATAACCCATATCCGTACCGGCTTCGTGGTAAATCCGCTCTTCCTCACTGCCATAGAACATGGTCTGGAAAGCGGCCGTAACCCTTTTTCCGATTTCTTCTTCCGGCAGCCCGTATTCTGCAAATACATTTCTGTAAATTCCTGTTTCAAATGCGCCTGACATAATTATCCCTTCCTCTTTCCTTTCTTTCTCGTAACTGTTCAGTACCCTCACAGTTACTCTTTTTCTTTGATTTATGTAGCGAAATGCTGTTCCTCGGAGTTAATATAATTATTTTACTCCTTCACGCCCCCGATTGTAAGCCCTGTAATAAAGTATCTTTGTAAAAAGGGATACAGGCAGACGATAGGAAGCATGGTTAATATGGTGGCCGCCGCACGTACCGAGGTAGGGGTTACGGCGCTTGCCGCTGTGGCGTTTTTCATGGATTCAGCACTTGCCCCCTGGTTGGTTACCGAAGAGAGCAGCTTCATCAGCTCGTATTGAAGGGTGGTGTACTGGTCACTCATTCTGTTGTACAGCATGGCGTCGAACCAGGAATTCCACTGGCCTACCGCCACAAACAGCGCAACCGTGGCGTATACCGGTTTGCACAGCGGTGAAACAATTTTAAGGAATATCGTCATATAACCCGCGCCGTCCAGCTGGGCGGATTCCTCCAGGCTGTCGGGAATTCCTGTCATATAGGTACGGATGACAAGCATGTTGAAAGCGCTGAGCATACCGGGCACGATATATACCCAGAAGCTGTTGGTCAGGCCCAGACCTTTATAAAGAAGGAACACGGGGATCAGGCCGCCGTTCACATACATAGTAACCACCCAGAACAGGGAAAGCTGGCTTTTGAAGAGGAAGCGTTTCCGGCTGACGATAAAAGCCAGGAGAGCGTTGGCGGCCAGAGCCGTCAGCGTACCGATAATGGTACGGGCCACGGAAACAACGGCGCCGTTTATCAGGTTGTTTTTATGGATTACCGTTTTGTAATTCTGCAGGGTCCATTTCCTGGGGATCAGATAAATGCCGCCGCGCAGGGAATCGATACCGTCGTTTAAGGAGATTGCCAGGGTGTTCAGCACCGGATACAGGGTGATGACTACAAAGGCGATCAGGAACAGGGTATTGATTATGGTAAAAATCTTATCGGATACCGAAGTATTATAGTTTACACTTTTGGATTCTATTTCTTTTTGTTTTGCCATTTTCCGTTCACCTCCTTAGAACAGCCGCTCTTCGCCGGTATGCTTCGCCATCTGGTTTGCAACTACAATCAGTATGATGCTGACCACGCTTTTGAAAATGCCGGCGGCGGTACCAATCGCGTAGTCACCCTGGCTGATGCCCCATTTGAGTACATAGATATCAATGGTCTGGGATACACTTTGCACCAGGCCGTTGCCCAGCAGGTACTGTACTTCAAATCCGGCATTGAGCACATTTCCCACATTCATCAGAAGCAGTATCATGATGGTCGGCTTGATTCCGGGGAAGGTGATGTGCCTGATTTTGGCCCAGCGTCCGGCGCCGTCAATGGATGCTGCTTCATAAAGCGAAGGGTCGATGGCGGTAATGGCGGATAAATAGATAATAGCGTTCCAGCCGGTTTCCTTCCAGACATTGGCAAAAGCAACGATCCACCAGAAATATTTGGGATAGGCAAAGAAGTTCAGCGGCTGATCCAGAATATTGAATTTTAACAGCAGTTCATTAATAATGCCGGTTCCTGAAAGGGCATCGTGGAGAATGCCCGTAACGATGATCCAGGAGAGGAAATGGGGCAGATAAGAGATTGTCTGCACCACCTTTTTGCCGGAACGGGATTTGACCTCGTTCAGTAAAATGGCAAAGGCAATTGCCATAACAAAGGTAAAGACCAGGTTAATGATTCCCATGGCCAGGGTGTTCCGGATAACCCGCAGGAAGGTGGCATCTGAAAACAGCTGCTGGAACTTTGCAAGTCCTACAAACTGGGAATGCAGAAGACCGTCCTTTGGTTTATAATTCTGAAAAGCCATCAGCCAGCCGCCCAGAGGCAGGTAGCAGAAGATGAAGCCATATATTACAAAAACGGCACCCCAGAAAATCAGGACCTTTTGCCGTCTTATTTCTTTCCATGTAATCTGTGTTTTATTTTTGTTTTTTCTTGTTCCCTTTGCTGCCATTTTTACACCTCTTTACTCCTTTACATGCAGCAGGCAGCTGCAATCACTTGACGTAACCGCCGCTGCCTGCAGGCAGTTGCCTGATAATTAATATTCTCCGTTATCCTTTGCCAGCTGGATTCTTCTGTCCAGCTCGGTCTGCATTTCTGAAAGGAAATCTTCCGGCTTGCAGTCGGAGTAAACCTTCAGGTATTCTTCCCATGCGCTTTCAAAATCGGAAGCCATAACTACCTTGGGGAGATATTCGTGCTTGATTTCGCCCATCTTCGTCCAGGCTGTGCCGCCGGGAGTGGAGGTGGTCATGGTATTGCTGTAGGAGTACATAGGATACCAGGGGCCGGGAGGGGTATTGGTTCCAAGCATTTCCACATAAGTAGAGCAGCCGTATGCTTGCAGACATTCTCTTACATCCTCCTGTAAGCCGTCCAGGAACTCCTGGGGCTGTTCGGCAGGGGTGGCGGCGTTAATGCCGTCCTGGCTCATGCCGCTGTAGTTGGGGAAGTAGGAATACGTACATAAGTGGGACGCTTTGTAAGCGGGATCGGACGCGTTGACACGCATTTCTTCTGTTTTGGAAAACAGGCCGTTTTCGTCCGCATTATAATCCACGCCTTCCATACCCCAGTTGCGCAGGGTAAGCACTTCAGGGCTTAAAAGGTCATTGATGAACTGCAGTGCACCTTCCACATCCTTGCAGCTTGTGGTAATGCCAAGTCCGTTGGATACATTCAGGGCGCCGTCAGAGGTATGCCACATGTTTTTGATATCTTCCGAGATTGTGATGGGCAGCGGAACATAGTCACAGCCCTGTTTGTCAAGACCCTGCTGCTTCAAGGAATCGTTGACGCTATAAGCGAAATTCCACCACTGGTCAATCATTCCCAGCACGCGGCCGGTGGAAAGTTTGGCGATATATTCATCATAGGTCTGTGTGAAGGATTCCGGATCCACAATGCCCTTCTGGAATTCTTCGTTCAGCTTCTGGAAATATCTTTTTGCAGTGGGAGTGGTGTTGTAGTCCACAATTTTCAGGGTTTCCGTATCCACGATAACGGAGCCGTCATTGGGATGGCCATCAAGGAACTGCGGTGCATTTTCCAGACAGAAGTATCTCCAGTCATCACAGAGGATGGTATAGGGGATGTTGTCAGTGCCGTCCTCCATGGTGGGATTGGCTTCATTGTAACGTTCAATCAGGTCAAAGTACTGATCCATGGTTTTGATTTCAGGATATTCCGCCCATTTAAGAACGCGGGTCTGGATCCAGAAGGCCTCATCACTGTGTACGGCGCTCATGTCCTTTTCCCAGATATTGCCGAACTGGGGAATCCAGTAAATTTTGCCGTCATCCTGGCGTACCTTATCCCATTCTGCATCGGAATAGAAATTCTTGATATTGGGGTATTTGTCCAGGTAATCATCCAGGGCAACCAGGGCGCCCGCTTCGTACAGCTGAATCTGTCCGTCGCTGCCGTCTATGAAATCGGGATATTCGCCGCCGGCAATCATGGTTCCCACGGCTTCCTGAGCGGTCTGGCCTGTCAGCCAGGTTTCTTTTACCCTGGCACCGGTGATTTTTGCTATTTCAGCCTGTATTTCATTATCATCATTGATTTCCGTGCCCGGTACTGCAAAAAATGCGGTAAATTCCTTTACGGTCCCGTCATCTGCCGCAGATCCTTCGGTCCCGGAAGCGGTACCAGCGGGTGATGTGCCGGTATCCGCGCTGTTCCCGCAGCCTGCCAAAAGGGAAACGGACAGGGCAGCAGTTAAAAGGAGCGCTGTCAGTTGATTCTTCTTCATATATAATCCTCCTGTTATTTTTAATTCCTGTTGCGTATTGCAGTTGTTAATATGTATACCCGGGTAACTGCTTATATATTAATTCTATACCAAATGAACAAAAGAACAACCGGATAAAATGCATAAAAAACCCGGGCAAATTATAGTTGCACAAAAGAACGGTAATTTGTCCGGATTTTTTAAAAGAACAGCCCTGTCACAGCCTTGACGGCCGGATATTCCGATGCTTCTACGGGGGATTTACTCCCGGCTCTTCCTGCGGAATCTGGAGGGCGTGCAGCCTTTTAAGGCGATAAATTTATTGATGAAATAATCCAGGTCATGATACCCCACCTTTTCCATGATTTCATAATTTTTCAAATCCGTATGAAGAAGAAGGGAGGCCGCCATATCAATCCTGTAATTGTTCAGATAGTCCTTGAAGGATACGCCGCAGGTTTTCCGGAACAGCTGTCCCAGGTAGGCGCTGTTGATAAAATATTTCTGCCCCAGATCCTTCAGGGTCAGATTTTCCGCATAATGCTCCTTGATATACTGTTCCACGTCGCCCATGACGCTTCCCCGGATATTTTTGCCGCGAAGCTGGGAGAGATAATCCGCATATTCCTCGGCAAAACGTTTCAGATGCATACGGCTGCCACGCATCGTGCCGGAATCAAAGGCGTTCCCGTTGATAAATTCCAGAATTTCCTCCTGGTTTACGTTGGTATCCTGGGCCTGCGCCATGTGTACAAGCTGAAACAGAAGATAATCTATATTCAGGCTGACCAGTTTGGCATCCAGGCTGTTCCGGTTGATATCCTCGTATAGCTGCTCCACAAGCGCAGGGATACGTTCTTTGTCATTCTGTTCCACCGCCTGGATCAGCTCGTCCAGACTGGATTTACACAGCAAAGTCCTTTCCTCTGCGTGTTCCTGTTCTTCGTACCAGGAAATACGCTGCCCCATGCCTTCCACATGGAAATTCTGGAAGGAGCGGGCAATGTTGGCTGTCCGGTACGATTCCGACAAAAGGCTGATGTCCTCCACCTTGTTGCCCACAAACATGACTACGGGGTATTTTGTCGTACGCTGGATGCTTTCCAGGAAATGATCCAGATATTCCTGTTCATCCATGCCTGCTTCCCGGGCCATATAATCACAGTATATGAGGCCGATATCATAATCCTTTTCATTGCTTGATACATCAAAAATACAGTGCCAGCCGTCCTCATCCAGAAGGTCAAGACAGTACTGGTATACAAGGCGCTGCAGCTGTCTTTTATCTTCCGCCGTATGCAAAGGAAGCCGCCCCGTTTCTTCCTCCCCTCGATCGTCGATTTCAATGTCAATATAGCGGATACCGCCTTCCGTGCGCATTTTACTTTTTACCTGCTCCAGATTCAGCTGATCATATTTCCCGCAGATCAGGGCGATAAGATTTCTGGCAAAGTAGGCTTTTTCCTGTAAAGCCACTTCCTCCCGGCGCTGCCGGGACTTTGTGCTGTCGGCCTTTACCTTGTCCAGCACATGCTGCAGTTCCGTCTGGCGCACCGGCTTCAGGATATAATCCATACAGCTGTACTGAATTGCTTTTCTGGCGTATTCAAAATCACTGTACCCGCTGAGAATAATAAAATAGGCATCGGATATATGCTGCGTCCTTATTTTTTCCAGAAGCTCTATGCCTGTCATTGACGGCATTTTGATATCTGCTATAATCAGATCCACCTTTGTTTTTTCCAGAAATGCGAGGGCTTCCCGGCCGTTTGCAGCGGTGCCTGCGATTACAAAGCCCTCTTTTTCCCAATCAATCAGCATGGAAAGACCCTGCAGAATGAAAGGTTCGTCATCTACCAATAAAACCTGAAGCATATATGTTCCCTCCCTTTTACAGCCATTCAGGCAGGGGGATTCCCCCTCTGCCGGTGCTGTATTTTTAAACGCCTCTGTTTTCAGGTGCCGGTCCGCAGTTTCTCTTCCGGAATAATGATTGTCACAATGGTTCCGGAAGCTTCCTCGCTTTCCAACTGGAATTTTACCGTATTTTCCGTTGCCATGCGCAGACGGAGACAGGCATTGAGGATTCCGACACTGCTCTTTTCCTTCAGAAGCTGCATGCTTGCATTTTCCATTTTCTGCTGAAGATCAGCAAGCAGAACGGCGCTCATCCCGTGTCCGGTATCTTCGATTTCCATAGAAAGGAAGCCGTCCCGGCTGCTGCACCTGACGAAAATCCAGCCGGGGGCCGTTTTATTTTCCAGCCCGTGCACACAGGCGTTCTCAACGAAGGTTACCAGGGTCAGTTTGGGCACATAGCAGCAAAGGCAGTCTTCTTCGGCTTCGATTTTGTAGGACAGCCTGTCACCGAACCTGTATTTCTGCAGCTCCAGATAGGCTTCCACGAACTGCAGCTCCTTCCGGATGCTTATGCTGTCTGTGCCCCAGTCAACATATTGCCGCTCCATCAGGGCCAGACGCTCCACCATCCCGGCGGTTTCCTCTTCTTTTTTGATCAGGCTGTGCATCCGGATGCTTTCCAGGGCATTGAAGAGAAAATGGGGATTAATCTGGCTGTGCAGAGCCAGAAGCTCCGCATTCTGCCTTGCAATATCCATTTCCTGCTCCTTCAGCCTGTCCTTGTAGACGGTCTGGATCAGATCATTTATGCGTCCGGCCATATGATTATAGCTGGCCATAAGCACACCGATCTCGTCCTTCCCCCGGACTGCGGGAAGCTCGGTCAGCTCATCCACATCCCCTTTTTCAAAAGCGGTTCCCAGTTCTCTCAGGCGGGAAGTGAAGGAGCGGTTGATACCCATCATCAAAAGTGCGGGAAGCAGCAGGTTAACAAAAACCAGAAAAAGCAGCAGTCCCGAATTGCTGCGGATGATTGCGAGTGCATTCAGTTCCTCTTTCATTATGTAAATATTCCAGACCCTTCCGTAAACATTCATGTCCCTGGAATACCCCACCTGTTTATACATGGATGGCTGAAATGTCTCATAAGGCTTACCCATGCCGCCGTGTCCGTCATTGGAAAAAAGAATCGTGTTGTTATCACAGATATATACAAGAAAGCGATACTTGGCACGGAGGATGCTCTGCGACATACCGCTGTAATCCATGTCCATTTTCACAAGATTAGGCCCGCTTCCCTTATGATAATAATCCATCCGGCGGATAATGGAAATTTTCCGCTGGGTGGAGGTGAAAGTGTTTTCATAATAGGGATAAGCCAGGATGTCATTGCCGGAGGCTGTGAAATCCTGATACCACTGCTTGTCCCTGACGCTGTCCAGCTTCCAGAAGCTGCCGCCGTTTATGATTCCCGGATTATCGGCATACATGGTGATATTGTAATTACTGGTGCCGACGCTTGCTTCATAGAGGGAATCCTTCAGAAAATCCCGATAGCTTTCAAAATAAGCAAGGGGGGAAGCATATTCCGCCTCCATAAACTCATTAATGTATTTATTACTGTATATATTCAGGGAAAGATTGGCTGCGTTATCCATCCTGTTGATTAAAGTATAATGAATGGCCTCTGCGATGTTCTCCATCTCATGCTGGCTGGAACTTTGCTCCGCCTTAATTACCAGGGAAAAAATAATGCTGTCCGTAAGGATCAAAGGCAGCAGGACGCAGCAGATATACAGAAGCATCAGCTTCCGGGACAACGGCAGATTATCTAAGGTTTTTCCCGGAGGAAGATACTGCTTAACCTTATCGGATAGTTGTTTGATTTTGTTCCGCATGTTATCCCTCCCCGCCCGGCTTTCCTGTAAAACGTTTTACAAATTGTAACATATCCGTTCACGGGATACAAGGCCGGGAACGAATCGGGGGGCAGATAAAAAGTTTGGCGTCCCCCGGCCCTGCTTCCCCGTGCGGCCAGCTGCCCTGCAAGGAACCTTGCAGGGGACGCTTCCGCTCGGATAATCACGCAGCGGTACTAAGGCTGCAAAGGACGCAGCCAAAGGACCGGCGTGCTTATAACGCCCCTTCCAGGAATCCTTGCAGGGCAGCAGGCCGCACAGGGAAGCAGGGCCGGGGGACGCCAAACTTTTTATCTGCACCCAACAAATCGTAGAATAAATCAATTTTATGTGAGAATAAATCATTGCTTTGGGGAATGGGCTGTGAAAAAATAAGGACAAATATACAGGAAAATTTTTGCTGTTTCGGGGATAAGGGACTGCTGCTGCAGTTGCTGAGGCTCCGAAGCTGCGGATGGGAGCGGGAAGATGAAAAAACAAGCATTTAATCCTTATCTGCCGTCCTGGGAATATATCCCTGACGGGGAACCTTACGTGTTTAATAAGAGGGTGTATGTATACGGCTCTCATGATCGTTTCCGGGGGCATGCGTATTGCCTGAACGATTATGTTTGCTGGTCGGCGCCGGAGGATGATCTGGGAGACTGGAGGTATGAGGGAGTGATTTACCGAAAAACCCAGGATCCCTTTAACCCGGACGGGTATATGTGCCTGTACGCGCCGGATGTGACGGTGGGGCCTGACGGCAGATATTATCTGTATTATGTGCTGGATAAGGTGCCGGTAGTGTCCGTTGCGGTCTGTGATACTCCTGCGGGGGCGTATGAATTTTACGGATATGTGCATTATCCGGACGGGACCCGGCTGGGAGAGAGAGAAGGGGACGAGCCGCAGTTTGATCCGGGTGTGCTGACGGAAGGGGATACTACGTATTTGTATACCGGCTTCTGCGCTGTAGGGGATAAGTCAAGAAGCGGTCCCATGGGAACGGTGCTGGAGGCGGACATGCTCACGATAAAGGAAGGGCCGGTGAATATTGCGCCCAGCCAGCCGTACAGCAAAGGCAGCAGCTTCGAGGGGCATGAATTTTTTGAGGCGCCTTCTATCAGGAAGAGGGGAGATACCTATTATTTCATTTATTCATCCGTAGCCATGCATGAGCTTTGCTATGCCGTCAGCAAAAATCCCATGAAGGATTTTGTATACGGAGGAGTGATTGTAAGCAATAACGATCTGCATATCGATTCCTATAAGCCGGCGGGGAAGCCCATGTATTACGGCGGCAATAATCACGGAAGCATTGTGGAGGCCGGGGGACAATGGTATATTTTCTATCATCGCCATACGGACGGAACCAATTTCAGCAGACAGGGATGCGTTGAGCCTGTTTCCTTCCGGGAGGACGGCAGTATTATTCAGGCGGAAATGACCTCCTGCGGCGGGAACGGCGGCCCTCTGGCGGGAAAAGGGGAATATCCCGCATACATTGCCTGCAGTCTGTTTACCGGAGAGGAAGCGTTTACCACCGGAGCGCCGGGAGAGTGGATGGACTGCCGGTTCCCGAAAATTACCCAGGACGGCAGGGACGGGGATGAAGAAACGGGTTACATCGCAAATATGAGAGACGGCGCACATGCAGGATTTAAGTATTTTGCCTGTAAGGATGTCCGCCGGGTTGCCATCCGGGTAAGGGGCTACTGCAAGGGGGCGTTTGGAGTGAAAACCGCATGGGACGGGCCTGTATTGGGCTGGATTCCCGTCGTGTTTTCCAATGAGTGGAAGGAATATTCTGCGGATATTACCATACCGGACGGGGTGCAGTCTCTGTATTTTGTTTACCAGGGAGACGGCGGCGCGAGCCTGGCATCCTTCACGCTGGAATAAAAAAGAGGGGAATAGCTGTGCGGGAAATGAAAAACAGGACGAATTTACATGAAATGCTCAGGCCGGTCTGGAAGGGCGGGCAGATCTTCCGTGAGACTTTTGCCTGCGTGGAGGACGGGGGGCTTTGCAGTGCCCCGTTTCTTCTGGAACCGGAAGAGATAATCAAGGTAGAAAGCTATGATCAGACACAGTACTTTGAGGCGGGACGTGACTGGTATGTGGAGGCGGGCCGGCTGTGCCTTACCGGAGACAGCCGGATTCCCCATACCGGCTGGGAGACTTTTTATTACGCCTCTCTGGAAGAAGCGCAGAAAGGGCAGGATGGCGGAGCCGTAAAGCTGGATTTTGGTCCGGTGGCCGTATCGGACGGCAGGTTCCTGAACCTGAATGCCATAGGGAATCCGGAGTTTGTTACCCGCTGGCAGATTGCGGTTACCTATGAAGCGAAGGAGGAGTGGAAGGGATGGCGGCCCGTTTCCCGGATCGCCCGCCTTCCCCGTGTGTACGGAAAGTTAAAGCGGAAAGAAAAGGTACGCATCGTCCTGTACGGCGACAGTATTTCCTGCGGCTGTGACTGCAGCGGCCTGTATGGGCTGGAACCGGGGCAGCCTCTGTGGCCGGAGCTGCTTATGGAAAGCCTGCGGGACTATTATAAGACGGATATTGAATTCATAAATACATCAGCAGGCGGGAAGGATACCCAATGGGCCATAGAAAATGCCGCAGAGAGAGCGGCTTCCTATAAACCGGATCTGGTTCTTCTGGGCTTCGGGATGAATGACAGGTGCACAGGATCGGAATACCGGGAAAGGACGAAGTGCCTGCTGAATGCGATCCGCAGAGAATCGCCGCAAACGGAATTTGTCCTGATTGCCACCACCCTTCCCAATCCGCTGGCGGATACCGACCCCATGCATTTTTGCGCACACCAGGGAGAATATGCCAGAAGCCTGCGGCTTTTGTGCGGACAGGGTATTGTGCTTGCGGATGTGCAGGATGTCCAGCGGACGATGATGGAACGAAAGCGGTATCTTGATCTGACCGGGAATCTGCTGAACCATCCCAATGACTATCTGGCAAGGGTCCAGGCACAGGTTCTGGATACGGTATTGAAGCCGTGATAACGGTTCAGACCTGCCGGAACTGTTACAAGCCATGAAAGCAGTTCACACCCTGTTTTGGGACACGCAGCCATGACGGCACAGTCCTGAACGGGGTGCGAACTGTTTTTTTGGTTAGAGGTAAACAAATAACACACCTGGTTTAAGACTTAATTACAAAGAAAACAAAATGTTAAAATGAATAACACTTGCGTGCTGTGGTTAACAATGCTATAATTCCTTATAATTTACAGAAAAAGAGGACTGATGTGTAGAAAACTCTTTTTTATTTATGTTTATCGTTAAACGGATTTGCTAATTCCATAAGGAGAAGGTATTGTTTAAAAATGGTTACACTAAAGGAAATTGCCAGAGAATGTAATGTTTCGGCAACCACGGTTTCCAATATCCTCAACGGGAAACCCAAGGTGAGTGAGGAGACCCGTCTGAAGGTGCTGGATGTCGTGAAAAGAAGGGGGTATCAGCCGAATTATATTGCCCAGGGGCTGCGGAACCAGAAAACGAAAATGATCGGTATCATTGCGGAGGATATTTCCCAGTTCAGTACCCCGGGAATGATAGAAAGCATTATGTCATGCTGCGAAGAAAACGGGTATCGGACGATTGTACAGAACCTGCGTCTGTATGCCAGATGGCAGGAGTCCTGGTTCAATAATGAAGAAGCTTACCGTTCCGTGCTGGAGCCGGCTTTGCAGGAGCTTCGTTCCATTAAGGTGGACGGACTGATTTATGTGGCGGGCCATGCCCGGATTATCCATCCTTTTAAGGAGGAGCTTAGAATGCCTGCGGTGATGGCTTACGCGTATACGGATTCTCCCAGAGTACCCTCCGTGGTGATTGAGGACGAAAAGGGAGGGTATGATATGGTGAAATACCTGCTTTCCATGGGACATAAGCAGATAGGCATCATCGGCGGACGGCCGGATAATATCCATACGAAAAAAAGGCTTCTTGGGGCGCAGAAGGCTTTGTTTGAAGCCGGAGTTCCCTATAATCCGGATTGGGTCCGTTACGGTGCCTGGAACCGGGAATCAGGCTACGAACAGGCGGGGGCGATTGTGGATGCCGGGGTTTCGGCGATCTTCTGCATGTCGGATCTGATGGCCGGCGGTGTTTATGATTATCTGGAGGAACAGGGACTGAAGGCCGGCGAGGATATATCGGTTGCCGGATTTGATAATCAGGATGTGGCGGAATATTTCCGGCCGGCCCTGACAACCATGCGTCTGCCTCTGTCTGAAATCGGCCGGAAATCGGCGGAAATGCTTTTGGAGTGCATTGACGGAGAGACGGAAACGGAAGAAGTTTCCGAAAACCGTCCTGTTGAGATTGCGATTCCCTGTTCTCTTGTTGTAAGAAGTTCAGTGAAGAAGAAGCTTTAACAGGCAGGAAAAAAGGGATTGTATACCTACGGGCATACAATCCCTTTTTTGTTTCATAGAAAAGTTCGTCCTATGAAACAAAAACCTCCGGGGGATGCGCCATCCGCGCCGGGGAAATATGGCCGCGGAAGCAACGGCGATCCGTCGTGCGGGTCCGTCGATCCGGACGTTTGGTCCTTTGCAGAAAGAGAGAATGCCGGCCAAAGCGACTTTCCTGTTCCCTGTTTTTGAAAAGGGCAGTCAAAACGGTTACCAAGGAATCACAAAAAAGGGTTTATGTTTTTGGAACAATACAATAATATGTAAAACGATATACAAGTGTAATATGTTGGCGTAATTATAAATATACTACAAAAACAAAGAACTTATGGGTTTTAAAAATAATATATTTTGTGCTAAATGTATAAAAAAATGAAAATTTGAAAAGTTATATTGACATTTGATGGAAAACAGTTATATAATCCAACTAAGCAAAAGGTTTAACGATAAACAAGTATAAATAACTCTTTGGAGGAAGGGAGAGACGTATGCATCTTTTTCAGAATAAGAAAAAATGGAATTCTATCAAAATGTTCCTTTATGTACTGCCCTTTATTGTATTGGTCTTAATATTTTCCTATTACCCTCTGTATGGCTGGGTATATGCCTTTTTCGATTATAAACCGCCCAAGCCGTTCTCCATTCATGATTTTGTCGGACTGAAATGGTTTAAGTCCCTGGTGGAGAACCCGATTAAAATCAACCAGCTTCTGCAGGTTCTCAAGAACACCTTCGCTATGAGCGGCATTACGCTTGCGACTTCCTGGCTGCCAATGATATTCGCCGTATTCATGAATGAGCTGCGCTGCGTACCCTTCCGTAAATTTGTACAGACAGTGACCACGCTGCCTAATTTCATCAGCTGGGTGCTCGTTTATTCCGTAGCTTACAGCCTTTTCAACAGCACAGGTATGGCGAATACCCTGCTGCAGAATCTGGGGATCACCACGGAGCCGATTCTTTTCCTACAGTCCTCCGAGCATGTGTGGCTGACAATGTGGCTGTGGCTGACCTGGAAAAACCTGGGCTGGTCGGCCATCATGTACATAGCGGCAATATCCGGAATCGATGATGAAATGTACCAGGCGGCCAAGGTGGACGGCGCATCGCGGATGCAGATGATATGGTATATCACGATTCCCAGTCTCCTTCCCACTTACTTCGTCCTGCTCATGCTCAACATTGCCAATTTCCTTTCCAACGGAATGGAACAGTACTATGTATTCCAGAATGCTTTTAACAAAGAAACCATTCAGGTACTTGACCTGTACGTATACAATACCGCGATGGGAAGCGGCAGCTATTCCGTATCCGTTGCAATCAGTATGCTTAAGAGCGTAGTCAGCCTTATCCTTCTGTTCTTTGCGAACACCATGTCCAAGCTGATACGCGGCGAAAGCTTCCTGTAAGGAGACTAGGAGGAGAACAGATGAGCAAGGAAATAACCCGCAAAACCAAAATGCACCACAGCTTCGGCGATAATATGCTGGGCGCTGTCTGCTATATCCTGTTTGCACTTTGTGCCGTAGTTTGTATTTATCCGTTTTACTATATTTTTATCAATACCATCAGCGCCAATGATTTGAGCGCCAGGGGCGTGATTCTGTTTTGGCCCAAGGGTCTGCATTTCCAGAATTACATCAGCGCGCTTCGCATTGACGGGCTTTTCCAGGCGGCGAAAATATCCGTGCTGCGTACCGTTATCGGTACGGTGGGTACGGTAGGCGCTTCCGCATTCCTGGGCTTTATGTTCACCCAGGAAAATATGTGGCACAGAAAGCTGTGGTACCGGCTGGTGGTGGCAACCATGTATTTCAACGCAGGGATCATCCCCTGGTACCTGACTATGAGGAACCTGCATCTGACCAATAACTTCTGGGGATATATTTTACCGGCTGTTATTTCCCCGTTTTATATCATCCTGACCAAGACCTTTGTGGAGTCGGTTCCCAAGGAACTGCAGGAGGCGGCGCAGATTGACGGGGCCGGGATTATGAAGATTTTCTTCCGTGTCATGCTGCCGGTCATCAAGCCCATAATGGCAACTGTGGCGATTTTTTCTGCGGTAAACCAGTGGAACTCTTTCCAGGATACGCTGCTTTTGGTAACGGACACCAAGCTGTATCCGCTGCAGTTTATCCTGTACCAGTATCTGAACCAGGCAAGCTCCCTGGCGGGCCTTGCCAACACCAACAACAGCGCGTCCATGGCGGCGGCGGTGGCTACGAGCCAGACGCCCACCAGCGTGCGTATGACCGTAACGATTATCGTGGTTATCCCCATTATCCTGGTATATCCCATTTTCCAGAGATATTTTGTAAAGGGCATCATGATAGGGGCGGTCAAAGGCTAAAACATGTTTGAGAATAGCAGGGGAAAAGCCCTCTGTTATACATAGACCCAAAAGAAAGAAAACAAGGAGGATAAATCCTCTGTCTGCATAAGCGGGCAGACATTTTTCCTTCGGAAAAACAAGGAGGATTCAATATGAGAAGGAAACGTTTAGCATCCCTGGCTCTTGCGGCTGTAATGACGGCATCGGCCATTCTGGCTGGCTGCGGACAGGGCGAAAGCACACAGGCACCGGCAAACAGCGGCACCGAGCCTGCAGCACAGACAAGTGCCGGCGAAGAAGGCGGCACGGAAACAGCGTCCGCACAGGGAGCTGCTCCTGTGGTATCCCATGATACGGAGCTGACAATCGAGATTTATGACAAGGCAGCCAACTATCAGGGAATCCAGGCAGGCTGGTTCGGCAAGGTTCTTAAGGACAAATTCAATATCCAGCTGAACATTATCGCACCGCAGGTATCCGGTGATGCCAATTCTCTTTATCAGACACGTAGTGCGTCCGGAAATCTGGGAGATATCGTTATCATCGACAACTCCGAAATGCAGGACTGTGTGGAAGCCGGCCTGATTATGGATATCGGCGATATCATCGGCAGTTATGAGAACCTGACAAAGTACAAAGAGCAGATCGATCTGTTCAACGGAACCATGAACGGCGTGGAAGCAGGAAGCGTTTTCGCAATTCCCTGTAACATGAACAGCAACGGCCCCACTGCTTTTGTGGGAACGGAAGTTGCAAGTGCACCCAGGGTACCGTGGGATCTGTATGAAGGATTGGGATGCCCGGAACTGAAAACAACCGATGACCTGCTGAACATGCTTAAGGATATGCAGGATAAATATCCCACCAACGCGGCAGGGGACAAAGCCTTTGCGATTACCATGTGGAAGGACTGGGACGGCACAAGTATTGAAAATGCCAATCTGCTTTCAAACTGGTTCGGACAGCAGGTAAAGGAATCTGTCCTTCTCGGCAACGATAACACCATCATGCCTTTGACGGATAAAAACGGCGGCTATTACAAAGCACTGCAGTTTTTCTATAAAGCAAACCAGATGGGACTGGTGGATCCCGACTCCGCAACCCAGGACTGGACGACAGCCTGTGACAGCAAGATGAAGCAGAAGAGAGTATATCTGTTCTGGTATAACTGGCAGAATGGTTTCTGGAATACACCGGAGCATGGCGAGAGCCGTGAAAACTACATGTATACTCCCGTAGAAAAGCTGAACTTCTTCCAGATGGCGGATTCCTATTACGGCGACGGACGTGTATGGGGCGTAGGCTCCCAGGTGGATGAAGAGAAGAAATTACGGATTATGGAGCTGCTTGACTGGCTTGCTTCTCCGGAAGGGCTGACCTATCAGCACAACAGTCTGGAAGGCCTGATTTATACGGTAAATGAGGATGGTACTTATACACTGACCAAAGAAGGACAGGATCGTTTTACAGGAGATCTTCCGGTACCCGAAGAAATGGGCGGCGGCCTTTGGAGCGACGGTAATAACCAGATTAACCAGTGGATCGCAGGAAGTTCGGAAATGAATCCGGTGACCGGAGAGTATTTTGAGCCCAACTTATGGTCCTCTACCATAGAAATGAACCAGACCGCAACTACAAAGGAATGGTCTGAAAAATTCGGCGCTGTGAATGAAGTGGAATATATGAAGAATGCAGGCCAGCTGGGTATGGTTGCTAATGTAAATATCCCTCTCGCCAGCGACGATACCGATACCGCCCTGATCAGAAGCCAGTGTAAGAGCGTGGTATGTGATGCTTCCTGGCGTATGGTATTCGCTGCCAATGATGCGGAATTCGAGCAGATGTGGGATGATATGTGCACACAGCTGGAAGGCTTTGGCTGGAATGACCTGGTTGCCTTCGATACGGAAAAATATCAGGCTGTTATCGATGCGAGAAAAGCAGCGGAATAAGACGACATAACCAATAAGGCATAAGGAATATATAAGCAGTAAACATAAGTGGGGGGCTGGCGGATGTCAGCCCCTTTTTCTCGTTTTTAGAGTCAGTGTAACGGGGAAGGTACAAAACGGTTACGTATCCGCAGAAGCGGAGGGAGGGGTAATTATGAGTTTGAAAACAGTATATCAGCCGTATTTCAAAATAGGAGCGGCAGTTCCGGCAAAGGTGTTTGAAGATCACACAGCGATGGGGGAGCTGTGCCGGCAGTATGATTCCATTACCTGTGAAAATGAGATGAAGCCTCAGTTTCTGCTGGACGAAGAGGAAAACGGAAGCGATCCGGCCCGGTATGACCGCTGTCCTGCCGTATCCTTTCACAGCATTGGTAAATACCTGGATTACGCAAAGGAGCATGGGCTGAAAATGAGAGGCCACACGCTCGTATGGCATAACCAGACGCCGAGATGGTTCTTTGCGGCGGGGTACCGGAAGGAAGCGGACGCGCCGCTTGCGGACAGGGAAACCATGCTGGCGAGGCTGGAGGGATATATCCGGCAGGTGCTGGATTATGTACAGAGCCGGTATCCGGGCGTGATATATGCCTGGGATGTGGTGAACGAAGCGGTGGAGGACGGGGCGCTGCGCCGATCCCTCTGGACGGAAACCGTGGGAGAGGATTTTATCCTGCAGGCGTTCCGGTTTGCCAGAAAATATGCGGATCCATCGGCCGCCCTGTTTTATAATGATTATGATACGTTCCTGCCCTGGAAACGGGAGGTTATCTGTGAGCAGGTGCTTAAACCCCTGCTTTCGGAAGGGCTGGCGGACGGTATGGGAATGCAGTCCCATATGACCATGCAGACCCCATCTTTGGAAGAGTACGAGAAAACCGTCCGGACATTCGGTCGGCTGGGACTGGAGATCCAGGTGACGGAGCTGGATATCCATAACGCGGATCCGTCCCGGCAGTCCATGGAAGCCCTGGCGGAGCGCTACCGGGATATCTTTACCATACTCACACGCGCCAAAAAAGAGGGAATGGCGGATATCACCGGCGTGACCTTCTGGGGCATGCAGGATGATGACAGCTGGCTTACCGGATTCCGTAAAGAAAGAAGCTATCCGCTTTTATTCCAGAACGGGTTCCGGCCCAAGGCGGCTTACCAGGCGGTTCTGGGCGTACCCGGAATCGTGGAGTCAGATACCCCGGACCGCCTGCCGGGCGGGGAACGGTTTGCCTTCTGGGAGAAAACGCCGGTGTTCGTAAAAGAATATCATGTGAATAAGTCCCATCCCGGAGCGTCTGATGACAATGACGGCAGCCCGGAGCATCCCTTCGCCACCATACAGGCGGCCGCCAATCTGGCCGGTCCCGGTACGAGGGTATGGATCCACGGGGGTGTTTACCGGGAATGTGTCCGTCCGGTAAGCGGAGGAAGCAGCCCGGAAACTATGGTGAGCTTTGAAGCGTACGGAGACGGTGAGGTGATCATCAAGGCATCCGAAGAAACGAAGGATTTTCGTCCCAGCCAGGGCTGGAACCTGCTTTCCTTTGATGCACCGGAAAAGCTGCCGGAGGGGCTGCAGATCTGGGAAACCAGGCTGAATCCGGGTGATTTCCGGGGCTATAATCCCTTCTGTGCGGTGAATATCCTTCATGACCGCCTGTATATTGAATATGACAAGACGGATATGACCACCTACTTAAACCGCAGAGGCATGGTTTTCTGTGACGGAAAGCCCCTGCAGCAGGTGGCGCTGTACAACCAGCTGTCCCGCACGCCCGGTTCGTATTGGGTGGAGGCCAATGGACAGACCGTTCATTTCCGGCTGGAGGATGATTCGGATCCGGCGGTTCACTGCATAGAGCTGACCTGCAGGGAGCAGTGTTTTGCTCCTGATATCCCCTTCCTTTCCTATATTAAGGTGAAAGGCCTGACCTGTGCCCATGCGGCCACAGGTGCTCCCGTACCCCAGAGAGGGGCCATTTCCTGTTACAGGGGGCATCACTGGATTATTGAGGACTGTAAAATCGAATGGTCTAACGGTGTGGGGATCGATATCGGCAACGAATGCTGGCACCACAGCTTTATAGAAAACCAGATTATCGGGCATACCGTGATAAGGGGCTGTGAAATCCGGGATGCGGGCGTCTGCGGCATCGCCGGAATGTTTGCTACTGATCTTCTGATCGAAGACAACCGGATCGAAGGAACCGGCTGGCAGAAAATGGAACTGTCCTGGGAGGCGGGCGGCATCAAGGTACATAACAGCATAAACAGCCTGATACGCCGGAATGTATTTACGAAAACCTTCCGGGCCGATCATCTGTGGATGGATGTGGGAAATGAAAATAACCGGATTACCCGCAACCTGTTCCTGGACGGAATCGAGCAGAGGGAAGCTATTTTCATCGAATGCTCCAGAGACGGGATCAATCTCATAGACAACAATATTTTCTGGAATGTGGAGGGACGGTTCCAACAGGCGGATGTGCCCAACGAACCGGGTTCCACAGGCTGGTATAAGATGGAGGAACCGGGAGTTGTCAACGGCTATGCGGTATACGGCGAGGGTACGGACCGACTGCATGTGGTGAACAATTTTATCGGAAAATGCCGCAGCGCCGGGTACTTTGTCAAACCGGTCGCCTTCCGTATCGGCGCAAACAAAAGAGGGGGAACCTCCAGGGAGGCCAGGATAACCAACAATCTGTTCTATGACTGCGGGGAGGCCGCCATTAAGTTCCCCACCAGGGATAACGACGCCCAGGGCAACCTGTATGTGAAGATGCCGGGCGGGTATCTGCGGGTGCTGTATCCTGCACCGGAAAACTGCCTGGATCTGCAGGCTTGGCAGGAGTTTTACGGCTTTGACAGGGAAGGGCAGGAGGGCTTCTTTACCATCCGGGTGGATACGGAAAAGCTGACCCTGGAAATGGAAAAAGCGGATCACGTTCCCGGAGGCAGACATCACGGGACAGGAAGGCAGGAGTATACGGCCGATCCGGAAAAAGTGCTGCCTGTTAAGGCTTCCATGGAGACGGCGGACGATTTTTATGGGACGGCGCCGAAGGAACGCAGGGTGCCCGGACCCTTTGCCGTGCTGGAAGCAGGGCGTGTATACGATATTGACCCAAGAAAACATAACTAGTCAGATACCACGCGACAAAACAAAGTTCGCGGGAAACTGATTTGCCATGCAGAAAGCTGCAGAAGGAGAATGAGGGATGGAGGTTGTAAATCCGATTATCCGGGCAGATATGCCGGACCCGGATCTGCTCCGGGTGGGAGATACCTTTTATATGGTATCCACCACGATGTTTTATACGCCGGGGGCGCCGATCCTGAAATCAAAGGATCTGTGCCACTGGGAAATGGTATCCTATGTATTTGATATATTGGAGGAGAATGAAAGATACCGGCTGGAAAAAGGCAGGAATGCTTACGGAAAAGGGCAGTGGGCTACCAGCCTGGCCCGTTACAAAGGCCGTTATTATGCCTGCTTTGTCAGCCATGACAGCGGCAAGACTTATATTTTCTCTTCGGAGGATATCGAAAAGAGCGGCTGGGAGCGGGCGGAAATCGGCGAGGTGTTCCATGATATGTCCTTCCTTTTCTGGGAAGGGCGTTGCTTTCTGGTATATGGGAACGGGGAAATCCGAATTGTGGAGCTGGAACCGGATCTGAGCGGGGTAAGAAAAGACGGCCTGCGCCGTACACTGTTTGAAACGCCGAAGGAAGGAATGCGGCTGCGCTGCGAGGGCTGCCGGGCGCTTATAAGAAACGGTTTTATTTACCTTTTCTTTATTGACTGGCCGGCGGACGGCGGACGCAGGGAAGTGGTATTCCGCTCCCGCAGTCTGGAGGGACCATATGAGTTCCGGGTGCTGATGGATGATGACTGCGGTTTTCCCGGGCACGGTGTGGCCCAGGGAACGCTGGTTGACACCGAAGCGGGAGACTGGTATGCCATGCTCTTCCAGGACAGAGGGGCGTCCGGGCGGATCCCCTTCCTCATGCCGGTCCGCTGGGAAGAGGACTGGCCCCTTTTGGGGATAAAAAGAGAGAAGAAAGAGGGCGGTTTCTTGTGGCGTATTCCGGAATGTTTTTCGGTTCCCTTTGCCCCTTATCCGGCCCGGCCGCTGGTAATCAGCGACAGCTTCCGCCATGAGGAAAACCGTCTGGCCCTTCCCTGGCAGTGGAACCATAATCCCATCCCCTCCTGCTGGTCCTTTACAAAACGGCCCGGCTGGCTTCGGCTGACTGTGGCCCGGACGGCCTCCGGGCTGAAGGATGCCGGGAATACCCTGACCCAACGGACGATGGAACCGGGCTGCAGCTGTGTCGTAACGCTGGATTCCTCCGGCATGAAGGAGGGAGATTATGCCGGGCTGTGTGCGCTGCAGGGACGATTCGGGCAGGTTGGCATCGCTGTGGAGAACGGCGCAAGATATCTTCTGTGCATACAGATGGGGGAGGGCGGTGAAGAAACGGAATACAGACAGCCGCTGGAAAATGCCGTGGTACAGCTGCGGATTGTGTTTGATTACAGGAACCGGATCGATCAGGCATCCTTTGCCTTCCGTATACCGGAAGAAGAATGGCAGACGGCGGGAAAGCCGCTGGATATGGTTTTTACGCTGGATATGTTTGTGGGATACCGGATTGGTATTTTCTGTTATGGGCTGCAAACATCAGGAGGACATGCGGATTTCCGCGATTTCTCCGTGCAGGAGCTGTAAGCAGGTAACAGACAAGGCAGGAGTTCGGTGGTCTGAACACTGCAGAAAAAGGAGAGGCAGAACATGATTACATTATATATTAACGAGAATAAAAAAACTGGCCATATTAATCCTGAAATCTATGGACATTTCAGTGAACATCTGGGAAGATGCATTTATGAGGGCCTTTATGTGGGGGAAAATTCCGAAATCCCCAATGTGAACGGGATGCGCACGGATGTGGTGGAGGCGCTGAAGGAAATGAAGGTGCCCGTGCTGCGCTGGCCGGGAGGGTGCTTTGCGGATGAATATCACTGGAAGGACGGTGTTGGGCCAAAAGCTGACAGAAAGAAAATGGTCAATACCAACTGGGGAGGTGTGACGGAGGACAACAGCTTCGGTACGCACGAGTTTTTCGAACTGTGTGAGCAGCTTGGCTGCAAAACCTATGTGAATGGGAATGTGGGAAGCGGCACCGTGCAGGAAATGAGCGAATGGGTGGAGTATATGACACTGGACGGCGTATCCCCCATGGCGGACTGGCGGCGGAAAAACGGCAGGGAAAAGCCATGGAAGCTGGATTATTTCGGTGTGGGAAATGAAAACTGGGGCTGCGGCGGCAATATGACGCCGGATTATTATGCCCAGCTGTACCGCAGATACCAGACCTATATCCGCTGCTATGACAAGTCCGCCCCCATATTCAAGATCTGCGGCGGGGCCAATGCGGACGATTATGAATGGACGGACAGGGTGCTTCATGAATGCTTCCGCAGTCCGGCTCCTGCGCAGGCACACGGCTTTATGGACGGTCTGTCCGTACACTATTATGCGGGCGTGGAAAAGGGGCTGCATAAGGGAAGCGCCACGGATTTTGACGAGTCCGTATGGTTTAACACACTTTCCCGGGCAATGAATATTGAAGAAGTGCTTATCCGCCACAGCGCGATCATGGATCAGTACGATCCGGAGAAAAAAATCGGGATGATGGTGGATGAATGGGGCTGCTGGCATGATGTGGAGCCGGGGACCAATCCGGGCTTTCTATACCAGCAGAATACCATGCGTGATGCGCTGACGGCAGGGGTGTCTCTGAATATTTTCAATAAGCACTGCGACCGGATCAAGATGGCGTGTATCGCCCAGATCGTAAATGTGCTTCAGTCCGTCATCCTGACGGAAGGGAAGAAAATGCTCCTCACCCCCACGTATCATGTATTCCATATGTATAAATATCATCAGGATGCGCAGCTTGTGGAAAGCTGGCTGGAGGGAACGGGAAAAATCGGCCTGCAGGATGAGGAGATGGTGCCCGACGTACAGGAATCCGTTTCGGAGGATAAGGACGGCGTGCTCACCATAACATTGAACAACCTGTCTCCGGAGGAAGAGCGGGAAGTGGAAGTGGTGCTCACCACAAGGAAGCCTGCCGAAGTGGAGGCAAGGATTGTACGGGGGAGGATGCAGGCGTATAATACCTTTGAGGAACCGGAAACAGTAAAGGAAGAAGCATTTACCCAGATACAGGTGACGGACAGGGGGCTTTCCTTTACCCTTCCGGCATGCAGCGTGATGATGATACGGGTGAAGCAAAACAAGGAGTAAAATCCTCTGCTCGCAAAGAACTCGCATTTTGCTCCGCAAAACAAGGAGGATTCGAGATGTTAAAAATTGTTAAAACAGAAAATGGTCTGGTGCGCGGTATCCCGGCGGCGGATCCGCGGGTGATTTCCTTTAAGGGAATCCCTTTTGCGGCGCCTCCGGTGGGGGATTTGCGCTGGAGGGCGCCCCAGCCTGCGGCGGATTGGGAGGGGATCCGGGACTGCCTGGAATTCGCCCCCATATCCATGCAGAGCACGCCGGGGCTGGATGAATCAAATATTTATACGAAGGAATGGAATGTGGATCCGGAAATTCCTATGGAGGAGGACTGTCTTTACCTCAATGTATGGACTCCGGCCCGGAGTACAAAGGATAAACTGCCTGTTTATGTGTGGTATTTCGGCGGCGGCCTGCAGTGGGGAAATCCGGCGGAGATGGAATTCGACGGAGAGCGCCTGGCGCGCAGGGGAATTGTGGTGGTGACGGTCAATTACCGGCTGAATGTGTTCGGCTTTCTGGCCCATCCCCAGTTGTGGGAGGAAGCGCCGGAGGCACCGGCTAATTTCGGGAATCTGGATCAGCAGTACGGTCTGTTCTGGACAAAGCGCAATATCGCCGCCTTCGGCGGTGATCCGGACAACATTACAATCGGGGGACAGTCAGCCGGCGGCGGAAGTGTGCTGACACAGCTGAACTGTCCTGCCAACAAGGGCTATATCAGCAAGGCTATTATTGAAAGCGGCATCTTTTATGATCCCTTCCAGGATAGGATGAAGCTGACAAAGGAACAGGCGCTGGCACAGGGAGAACGCTTCTTTGCATACCTGGGTGTCAGTACGCTTGCGGAAGCGAGGGCGCTTCCCGCCCAATTTATCCGGGATAAGAACGATGCCTTCGGCGCTTTCTGGGGAACCATTCCCGACGGCGTTTACCAGACCGATACCTATTGGAACAATATGGCGGCGGGCAGGCTTCTGGATGTCCCCATCATGACAGGTTTAACCAACAATGAGTTTTTCACCATGCCTCAGGCAGCGGATGAAAAGTCTCTCCAAAAGGAAGCGGAAGAAAAATTCGGGGACAGGGCACAGGATTTCCTTTCTTTAATCCATGCCGAAGCCGGAACGGAAGCGGCTAAGGAGAACGCGTACATAAGCTCTGTGGAGCTGGGAATCCGCAGGATGTGCCGCCTTCTGGAAAAAACAGGGGCAAAGCAGCCCCGTTATGTATATGAATTCGGTCCCTTCATACCGGGAGAGGATGATCCGGGGGCTTTCCATTCCTCCGATTTGTGGTTTTTCTTTGAAACGCTGGCGAAATGCTGGCGGCCTTTTACCGGGAAGCATTATGATCTTGCCAGACAGATGTGCAATTACTGGGCCGAATTTATAAAGAAGGGGGATCCTAACGGCCCGGATGCGGACGGGACGCCTATGGAAAAGTGGGATGCCTTTCTGACGGAAAAGCCTGCCGTCATGACCTTTTTTGAAAGCCCGGCCGCGCAGATAAAACCGGCGGGAGAGGTAATGGAATTTATTATGGATGCCGCTGACCGGGAAAAGGATGGTCCGGCCAGGGCCGGACTGTAGCCTGCAATTGCGCGAAGGAGGGAAAGCTATGGATTATATAACGCGGGACGGGAATGCCGTCTTGTTTGAAAATGCCGGAGAACTGCTGCGTATTGAACCGTGGGGGGAAAATTCCCTGCGGGTCAGGGCGGTGATGATGGGAGAGATTAAGGATACGGATTATGCCCTGCTTCCCCCGAAGGAAACGGAGGCTGATATCCGGATAGAGGATGGATATCACGCCGGCATTACGAATGGAAAAGTGACGGCGAAGCTGGAGGTTGACCAGTGGAAAAAACGCTGCCAGCTCAGCTTTTATAATCAGAAGGGGGAACTCCTTCTGAAAGAGGAAGGGCATGGGGGCGCGCTGAATAACCATTCCAGACACTTTAAGGCAAGGCTGGGCGGGGATTATGAACTGACGGTCACCTTCCATGCAAAGCCGGAAGAAAAGCTGTTCGGTATGGGCCAGTACCAGCAGGAACTTCTGGATGTCAAAAACTGCGTGCTTGAGCTTGCCCACCGCAATTCCCAGGCATCCGTGCCTTTTGTCCTTTCCGATGCCGGCTATGGCTTCCTCTGGCACAATCCGGCGGTGGGTAAGGTAATGTTCGGGAAAAACCTGACCCAATGGCAGGCGGAAAATACGGACCAGATGGATTACTGGATTACGGCCGGGGATACACCCGATGAAATCGAGAGCGCTTATGGCAAAGCAACGGGAACCGTTCCCATGATGCCGGAATACGGTCTGGGCTTCTGGCAGTGCAAGCTGCGCTACTGGAACCAGGAACAGCTTCTGAACGTGGCAAGGGAATACCACAGGCGAAACATTCCGGTGGACGTCATCGTGGTTGATTTCTATCATTGGCCCAAATGCGGCGATTTCCGTTTCGACGAAGCGGATTTTCCTGATCCGAAGGCGATGGTGGAGGAGCTGTGGGAATACGGCATGGAACTCATGGTTTCCATCTGGCCCCAGATCAATCTGACCAGTGAGAATTATGAAGAGATGCGCAAAAGAGGGCTTCTGATTAAAAATGAACGCGGCGTGGAGATCGCCATGCGTTTTGAAGGGGAGAATACCTTCTATGATGCGACCAATCCCAAAGCAAGGGATTATGTATGGAAGCTTTGTAAGAAAAATTATTATGATTACGGGATAAAGGTGTTCTGGCTGGATGAAGCGGAGCCTGAATTCTCGGTATATGATTATGATAATTACCGTTATTATATGGGACCGGTAACCAAGGTGGGCAATATCTACCCCCAGCTGTATGCCAGAACCTTTTACGAGGGGCAGATGGAAGCGGGGATGGAAAGCGCGGTCAACCTGCTGCGCTGCGCATGGGCGGGAAGCCAGAGATACGGCGCCCTTGTATGGTCGGGTGACATTCACAGCGACTGGGAAACCTTCCGCAGACAGCTTTGCGCCGGGCTGAACATGGGAATTGCGGGCATCCCCTGGTGGACTACGGATATTGGCGGTTTTTCCGGCGGGAATCCGAAGGATCCGGCGTTCCGGCAGCTTCTGGTACGCTGGTTCCAGTGGGGAACCTTCTGTCCGGTGATGCGGCTGCATGGAGACCGGGTGCCCCAGACGCCGCTTACCCATGCGGATGGATCCTCCACTATGCCCACAGGGGCGGACAATGAAATCTGGAGCTTCGGCGATGTCAATACGCCGATCCTGGAAAAATATATCCGTTTCCGGGAGAAAATGAGACCGTATGTGAGGGAATTAATGAAGGAAGCCCATGAAGAGGGCCGTCCCGTGATCCGTACCATGTTCTATGAATTCCCGGAGGACGGGAAATGCTGGGAGCTTCAGGATCAGTACATGTTCGGCGCAGATATGCTGGTTGCGCCTGTGGTTTATGAAAACGCCTGGGAACGGGAGGTATACCTGCCGGAAGGAACGGTATGGACCCTGATTTATGACGGAACGAAGTATGAGGGAGGCAGGACGGTAAAGGTGCCGGCGGATATCAGCCGGATACCTGTATTCCTTCGGGAGGACAGACACGCGGAGTGGATAGGGGAAATTTGATGCTTGGCATCTGCCGTACGGAGCAGGGGGAATATCACGGTAATCGTTCCGGCAGGTCAGGACTGTCTGAACGGTTGCCTGTCATGAAAGGAAAACAGACATGGGAGTGGATTTTGCAGAAAAAAAAGCCCGGATTATGGTATATACCCGGGAAACGACGGCGGAGGAATACCCGGACGGGCTGGCGCGGAGCATCCATCTTGCCTATAGCTTAGATGGGAAAAACTATGAGGCCATGAACGGAAATTACGGGATTTTGTTCGCCAAAGCAGTTTTGAGCGAAGAAGATACCATCTGTCCCAAAGGGGTAAGGGATCCCCGGGTTCTTTCTCTGCCGCAGGGAGGCTTTGTCATTGCGGCCGTCCGGGTCAATGAGGATGGAAGCGCAGATGGGGAAAGCGAAGGGAAGCTGCTGTATTGGACCACTGCGGATTTTAAGGAGTTTAAAGAACTGGGGCTGCTGGACTGCGGGCAGGCGGAGCTTTCCGGGCTTCCCTGTGTGGCATCGCTCCGGGAGGCGTCTGCGGACTCGCTGACGGCTTTTGACGGAAAACTTCCGGAAGGTGCCGTGGCAGGAAATGCGGTGGAGGTAAGCCGCAGCCTGTGTGACAGGGCGGCGCTTTGCTGGAGCAGACTTACCAGCGTGGGTGTACGGGTGCCGGAACGGATTATGGCCCGTAACGCGGGCGATGTGGAAGCCGTGCGTGCGGCTGTTATGTATTCGGACGGTTCCTCGGCGTTAAAGCAGGTGAAATGGGAAACAGGAGGGATTGATTTTAACAGGCCGGGGACTTACCGCATTGGAGGTACCGTGATAAATGAGCAGTATACGTTTCCCCTGGCCTGCGGCTACGGCGATCCCGTTATTTTCCCCTGGGAAGGACGATATTACTTTATTGCCACGGACGATAACCGGAATGATGTGGGCTTTTATGTAAGGGAGTCGGAGGATGTGGCCGGGCTTTTTAAGGAGGATACGAAACAGCACCTGATCCTTGCGTTGGATGAGGAGAGAGGTTTTGTGCAGACCTTCTGGGCGCCGGAATTTCATGTGATTGGCGGGGAGCTTTATATCCTGTTTGCGGTGAGCGGCACGAAATGGGGGCCTCAGTGCCATCTGATGAAGCTGAAAAAGGGCGGCAGCCTGACGGATCCCGAAAGCTGGGAGGATCCGGTAAGGATCCGGAGGATGGACGGCCGTCCGCTGACGGAAGACGGGATCACGCTGGATATGACGTATCTGAAAACGGGAAAGCGTTCCTATTATATCTGGTCTTACCGCAGGAATATCGGTACGGCGCTGGATACGGGTTCCATGCTGTATATTGCCGCTGTGGACGAGGCCGCTCCCTGGCAGCTTGCCAGTGAACCGGTTCTTCTTTCCAGGCCCCTTTACGGCTGGGAGAACGTGAATCATACGATCAACAATGAAGGGCCGTATGCGTTTACCGCCAATGATAAGATATATCTGACCTATTCGGGAGGGGCGGCGGACGGTTATACCTATGCGCTTGGACTGCTGACGGCGCCGGCCGGAGCGGATTTGCTGGATACCGGAGTCTGGAACAAAGCGGGCACGCCTGTTCTGTCTTACTATTCGGTGGAAGGCGAATACGGGCCTGGACATAATTCCTTTTTTACGGATGCCCAGGGGAACCTGATGATTGCCTATCATGCGGAGGATGCGCTGGATCACCATATCCGCTGTGACGGGATCCGCAGGGTGCATTTTACCATCCAGGGAGAACCGGTATTTGACATGTCGGCACAGCGGGATCTGGATCCGGCGCTTGCAGGAGTGGAGATGGAAGTCGTGGTGGGCTGAGGCTGAAAACGAAGCGGATTTGTACCGGACGGGCCTGCTGCCCGCGGGGAGGAATCCTGGTTTCAGGGGTAGAGGCTTTTCCAGGGGAAAATCTTTTCCCCTGGAAGAAAAGAGGGGGGAGTGCTTTGAGCATTACAACAATAGGAAAAACAGATTGTTTACCGGAAGAAGCCGGCTATGATTCCGGACGTATCCGGGCATTGAATGAACATTTCATCCGGATGATGGAAAGAGGGGAAATAGAAGGAGCCGCTTACTGCATTTCCAGATACGGGAAAGTGATTGCGCAAAACGGAATAGGGCTGGCTCATTATTATGACAAGGACGGTCCCATGCAGCCCGATACTATCCATGGGATTGCCTCTGTTACAAAGACCTTTACGGCGGTGGCCGTGATGAAGCTTGTGGAGGATGGCTATACCAGGCTTGATGTGAAGGTGGGCGATATTCTGCCCCAGTTTTCACAAAAGCCCTTTGACGGAATTACCCTGTTTCATTTATTAACCCATACCTCGGGGCTTTCCCCGGATCCGGGATGCTTACCCAATCCCTATTTTGTATCTCCTTGGCAATATATAGAGGAAGCGGCAAAAAACGGGAAGCCGGGAGAAGCGTTCGACTGGCTTACACCTGCCCTGTCCTGCGGAATGAGAAAACAGCCGGGTGAGGAATGGCAGTACTGCAGCTTTGGCTTTGCCGTGTTAGGTGCGGTGATTCAAAAACTCAGCGGGAAAAAGGCGGAGCAATATATAAGCGATATGATTTTATCCCCTTTGGGCCTGAAGGATACTTTTTTCCTGCCGGCGGAACCGAAAAAGCGGAACCGGATTCATTTTATTGATGAGCAGGAGAAGGAAGAGGTGGGAAGTGCGGTAAACGGCGGGGAGGAAGCCGATTCCTTCTGGCAGCAGGTCCCGGAAACGGGGGGAGGGCTTTTTTCCACGCCGGGGGATTTGATCCGTTTTGCAAACATGATGCTTGGAATGGGCCGCTTAGAGGAGGTCCGTATTCTGGGAAGAAAAACGGTGGAAAAGATGACTGCCTCCGCGCTTTCCCATGTTCCCGATAACTGCTGGGACGCCGGGGTGGCTGACCGAAAATACGGGATTGGCTTTGATCGCAGGGAAGGCCCCGGTTTTCTTTATTCGGAAGGGACCTATATGCATGAAGGCGCCGGCTCCTGTTCCCTGGTTATCGATCCTGCGGAGCAGCTTGCCGCCGCGTGGTTCGTGCCGTACCGCCCCGGAGAGTGGTATGCGGAGGGGTTATGGAACGTGAGCAATATTATCTGGTCCGGGTTGTTATAAAGTATTTGATGATATTGTGAGAACAGTTACATTTGGTAAAAGAAGGAGATATCAAAAATGGCAGAAACAATCTATACAGTAGAAAAGGATACAAAAGTACCGTTTAACAATAATGTGGCGTTTTGCGTAGGCACAGGCCGTATGGGTCTGGCGCTGCAGAAGGAATACCAGGAGCAGCTGGCCCTGGTGCAGGAGGAGATCGGATTTTCCCATATCCGCGGCCACGGCCTGTTTTCCGATGATATGGCTATCTATCAGGAGTACACAGACGAAAATGGGAAGAAGTATGCGGAATATAATTTTACCTATCTGGATCTGGTGATGGACAGCTATCGGAAGCTGCATATCCGCCCCTTCCTGGAGCTGGGCTTTATGCCGGAGAAAATGGCTTCCGGGGAGCAGACCGTCTTTTACTGGAAAGGAAATGTGACGCCTCCGGAAAGCTATGACGCCTGGTGCGCCCTGGTACAGGCCACGCTGCGGCATCTGATGGACCGCTACGGGGCGCAGGAGGTGACGGGCTGGCCTATCGAGGTATGGAACGAGCCGAACCTTCCCGGCTTCTGGAAGGATGCGGACATGGAGGAGTACTTTAAGCTGTTTGCCCGTACCTTTGCGGCGGTTAAGGAAGTGGACGAACGCTTCCGTGTGGGCGGTCCCGCTATCTGCGGCGTGGAGGACGAAAAATGGATCCGCTGCTTTATGGAGTTCTGCCGGAAGGAAAGCATACCGGTGGATTTCGTAACCCGCCATCATTATACGACGGAAGTACCGGAAAAGGACGGTCATTACGGCTATGTTAAGCTGAGGGAGCCGGAGGAGGGCTTTGCCAACCTGCAGACGACCAGGGATATCGTGGACAGCTTTGAGGAATTTCAGGGAATGGAAATCCATATTACGGAGTTCAACACCTCTTACATACCCAACTGCCCTCTGCACGATACTAACCAGAATGCGGCTTATATCGCCGGACAGCTTTCCAGGCTGGGGGATATGAACGAATCCTATTCCTACTGGACCTTCGGGGATATTTTTGAAGAGCAGGGCGTTCCTTTTACCCCTTTCCACGGCGGTTTCGGTCTGGTGGCAAACGGCGGGATCCCCAAGCCTACCTTCTGGATCTTCAAATTCTTTAAGGATTTGCAGGGAACCTGCGTACACCGTTCGGATGACGCGGTGGTGGTAAGGACAGAGGACGGCAGCTACAGAGGTATCGCCTGGAACCGGACGATGGAGGGATGCGGAGAGGACAGGGGCTTTACGTTCCGCCTGCCCATGGATGTTTCCGAAGAAAAGGAATACACAATTCTGAAAAAGACGGTGGACGAAGTGACCTGTAATCCGCTGAAGCTGTGGCATGCCATGGGAGAGCCGTCAAGCCTTACCGAAAAACAGAAAAAGCTGCTGAAGGAAGGCGCGCGCCCGTTTGTGGAAGCGGACAGGAAGAAGCTTACGGACGGAGCGGCGGAGGTCTGTCTGACGGTTCGGGAAAATGGAGTGGTTTATTTCGAGGTATCTGCGGTGAAGGCCGGAGGAGACAGAGGATATTGTTATAAAAGAGTGATTGGCAAATAGGCGGTATGCCGCAAGAGGAGATATACCGCCAAAAGGAGGCATGTTTCCAGGAGGGGACAGGTATATGGGCAAAATAACAGTTCGTACAGAAAAGAAAAGATTTCCGATCGCCCCCAATCTGTATGGTATTTTTTTCGAAGATATCAACAGAGCGGGAGACGGCGGGTTATATCCGGAGCTTCTCAGGAACAGAAGCTTTGAAGATTCCATTGAGCCGAAGGACTGCCGCACGGGGCAGGATGGCTATGCCCTCGTCAGCAGGGCCGGCTGGAGAGATGAATTTAATCATGGGGAAGGGCTTTCCCGGTGGGTCAGGAAAAACGGGACGCCGTATACTCCCATTCCGGCCTGGTACACAAATCACGCCCAGATGGCTCTGGACAGAAACGATACCCTGAATCCGCACAGACAGGTATCTCTCGCCGTTTCTTTTGAAGAGGGCGGCGAGCTGTATAATACCGGCTTTTGCGGAATCGCCCCGAAGGCAGGGGAAAAATATCTGTTTTATATGTTTGCCAGGACGGAGGTCCCGGTAAACATAAGGGTTTCCGTGGAAGAAGACGGGCACGAATTCGGAGGCATGGATTTTCTTCTGGAGGGCGGCGGCTATGTGCGGTATGACGGAAGCTTTACGGCGGAAGGGGACGGCAGGAACGCCAGGCTGGTTATCCGCTGCCCGGAAGGGGGGAAAGTGAATTTCGGCTTCTGTTCCCTGATGCCGGAGGGTACCTATATGGGACATGGCCTGCGCAGGGATCTGGTGGAAAAGCTGAGGGATATGAATCCCCGCTTCCTCCGTTTCCCCGGCGGCTGTATTGTGGAAGGTTTTTCCCCGGAAACAGCCATGCAGTTTAAAAATGTGGTGGGACCTGTCTGGGAACGGCCCGGACATCAGCTGATGTGGCATTACCGCAGCTATAACGGGCTGGGATTCCATGAATATCTGCAGCTGTGTGAGGATCTGGACATGGAACCGCTGTATGTGTGCAACTGCGGCATGACCTGCCAGGGAAGGTCGCCTGAATTTTTCGAAGGGGAAGAGCTGGCATCCATGCTTCAGGATACGCTGGATGCGATCGAATATGCCGTGGGTGACAAAACCTCCCGATGGGGAAGCCTGCGGGCAAAAATGGGGCATCCGGAGCCATTCCGCCTTACTTATATCGAAATCGGGAATGAAAATTCGGGTCCTGCCTATGAAGCGCGCTATCAAATGTTTTATGATGCCATCAGAGCACGGTATCCCCATATCCGCCTGATAGCCAATACGCATCTGGAAGAGCAGGGGCTGGGTGCGGATATCGTGGATGAGCATTATTACAGCACGGCGGAATTCTTTGCGGAAAATGTAAATTTCTATGATAAGTATGACCGGAATAAACCGAAAATTTTTCTGGGTGAGCTGGCGGTAGTCCGGGGCTGGGTAGGGCAGCTGTACGGGGCTTTGGGAGAAGCGGCCTTCCTGGTTGGCATGGAACGCAACCAGGATGTGGTGGAGCTGGCTTCCTATGCGCCGCTTCTTGAAAATGTGGATTACAACGCATGGTTCCCTAACCTGATCCGGTTTAATAACCGGGAAAGCATAGCGATCCCAACCTATTATGTCTGGAAAATGTTCGGAAACAACCGCGGTGAGAATGTGGTGGAGGCGGATGTGGAAACCGGAACTTTGTACCGGCCGGTAAAGGGCATGGCCTCCCTGATGGGACAGGCGGGCCTGCGTTACAGAAATGCTTCCTGGAACAAAACGCCTGTGGGGATTTCTCACGAACTGATGGGAAGAGTGAAGGAAGAAGAGAGAGTTAGCCGTATTCTGCCGCCGGATGAAGAACAGAGGGCGGAGGCGGAAACGCTTCACCGGGTGGATAAGGACAGAGTCTTTGTCGTATTTGGGGAAGAGCATGTTACCTCCGGGGTTTTTGACATCGATATCTATGCGGAAGAGGGAAGGGAGATCTGCCTGGGCGTATACAGCGGCCGTATGCCGAAGGAGGTCTATATGGCAGATGAAACCCATCCGCCGAAAGAATGGAATGCAGCCAATGTGAAGCCCTTTCTCTGGACGCTGGAAAAGGGGATAAGCACCTTCCGTGAACAGAAGTTTCCCAGTGACAGGAACCTGGATGAGGAGCGTAAGGCAGAGCTTCGTTACGGGGAATTTAACCATTTCAGGTATGAGGCGGATGGAAAGCAGATGAAGCTGTATGTGAACGGAGAATGCATCCATCAGGTGGATGTGCCCAGCTTCCCCTCTTTATCGTCCGTAGTCTGTGACTCTCCCAAAGAGGTGATTCTCAAGATAGTGAATATGTCGCCGGAGGAGGACGCGGTGGAAATTTCGCTGGACTGTGAAGTGGAGGATGCCTATGAGGTCACTCTGCTCACCGGTGAAAAGCAGGCGGAAAACAGCTTTGAGGAACCGGAAAAGGTACATGATGTGGTACAGAACCATTCGGGGGCATCGTCCCATTTTTATTACGGGGCGCCGGCGTACTCGGTGAATGTGCTAAGGCTTGCTAAAATACAGGTGCAGTAAGGAAGTGTGGATCAGGGCTGCTGCCGGAATTAAAAAATTCCGGCAGCAGCCCTGAAGTTTTTTTGTAAAAAGACCGATAAAAAACATAGAAAGAGAACACAAAAGCAGGAGCGGTAACCGGCATTCATTACAATTGGGGAGACACCGCATATAAAAAATGGTACAATAACCCTGATACAGCCGCCTGCGGAAGAGATACTGCTTACCGCATATCCGTAAGGCGCGGCCGCATCCGGATTGGGGGATGATGAGTTTGGCGGCGGGCTGATGAGAAGGGAGGGGGAAAGGGTGAAGATAAAGCATCCATGGTATATGACGCTTTTGCAGTATTATATTCTGATATTGCTGGTGCCAATGTTTGTAATCCTGTTTTTGGGGCTGCTCAGCATCTACCTTGTAAGATCCGAAGTGATAACGGCCAACAGAATTATCGTGGAACAGTTCCGGCAGGAAATCAGTACAAAGCTGGAAGAATTTCAGCAGTATAATATTTTTGTCCAGCAGGAAGAGTCTTTGATCAGCCTGGAGCTGAAGGACGGACGTCTGGATGCCCTGCAAAGGTATCAGCTGATTCAGATGAATAAGAATCTTTCCAAGGTCATACTGACGAATCATATGGTTGCGGACTATCTTATTTATATGCCGGATCAGATGCTGATATATTCGAATGGCTACTATTATGTGAATGACATGGAAGACTACAGGATGGAAGCCCTGTTTACAGAGATTCCGGATTACCAGAATCTGTTTGAAGAAACGTATCATTCGGCGTTGGTGACCATCTATCAGGATCAGCAGATTAAAGATATTCTGTACATTGACACGATGAAAGGCGCTTTATATAAGAATAAAGGGTATCAGTTTATCCTGAGGCTGGATTTGGAGCGGTGGAATCAGTTTATCTCACAGATTTTCAGCAGCAGTGAATTTACCTTTGCCGCCATTATAGATACGGATACGCAGGAGCCGGTATACGTCAGTGATCCGGTATTTTATCAGACATTACAGGATAAGGGCATCCGTACCTTTGAAAACGGGGAGTATTTATCCGTGCAGCATCACAAAGATTATTACTGCTATGGCCTGGAGGGAGAGAAAAATAAGCTGAAATATGTCCTGCTGATGAATACGGGGGAGATTTTTAAAGCGACGGATAAAATGAATATGCTCATTATGGCAAGTTTCCTGTTTGCCATAGGGACAACGATACTGATATTCCGCGTTATCCGGCTGAAGGAGTATAATTCAATAGCAACCACCATTGCGTTGCTGGATGAAGAGAAACTGTCGGCTTCGGGGAACAATATTTTCGGTTCATTTTATTCGATTATTTCAAAACTGCTGACGGATAAAAAAAGCCTGGAGCGGTCCATGCATAACAGCGAGGAATATCTGCAGAGGTATTTTTTAATGAAGCTGCTGATGCAGAAGACGGAGGACAGGAAGGCGTATGCGGATATTCTGGAGAGTTACCATGTTTGTTTTGCGTACAGCTGCATCAGGGTGCTGCTGTTTTACCATGTCCCGCAATTGGAGGAGATTGATACACAGTCCGTTTGTGAGGAATTTCATTTGGCTGTAAAAAGAGAAATGGAAGCGAAATATGGCGCGGATAAAGAGATGTATTCGCTGTGGATGAACGGTATGCTTGTTTTGATCCTGAATTATGATAGTTTGGCTGAGGAGAATTCCGTCCTGATAAATAAATTGTATCATTTCAGAAAGAAGCTGCAAAAGGAAGGGATAATATGTACGCTGAGCAGGGAAAAGGAGAACTTCCAACAGTTAAAAAACGCATATGATGAGGCCATGGAGGCTATGGAACAGTGCCTTCTGGAAACTATCAATTTTAAAGAATATCATGAATACCCCAAAAGCCCTTATACAAAGCATGGTAAATATTATCAGTATGAAGCAAATTTCAAACGCGCCCTGGAGGAAGGAAGCTTCAGGAACGCAGAGGTGATTCTGAATAATATGTTTGTGCTGCTGAAGGAAAGCTTTTTCAGCAATCCTTATGATGTTAAGTGTAAATTATATGGGATCTTCAATATTATTATGGGGGAGCTGTCCGTCAGGCCGGAGTACAGCGAAGAGCTCAGGTTTGCTTATGATAAATTAAAGGAAGAACAGAGCATACCGGGGCTGGAGCAGAACATTGAGGACATACTGCACTTTTTTGCGGATACCGAAGATCGGGAGGACGCCAATAAAAACGGCTTTAACCAGAGGGTGGAAGCTTATGTGGAAAAAAATTACGCACAGGTTTCGTTGTCTGTCGGGATGATTGCAGATACCTTTGGCCTTGAAATGTCGAGCCTGTCGAAGCGTTTTAAAAAAGAATGGGGAATCAATATTTCCGATTATATCCAGATGGTGCGGCTGAAAAAGGCAAAGGAAATGCTGCCGAATGATAAATATACCATAAAGATGATTGCAGAGCAGTGCGGTTATGTGAATTCCGACGTGTTCATCCGGGCATTTAAGCGCTATGAAGGAATTACGCCCGGTAAATACCGGAGCCGTATCAAAATCGGACATTGTCCGGAGGGGAAACACCCGGAAAACCAAAGTATCCGTGATGACCGGGAAAATAATGACGGCGTAGAAAAATAAGACGATGTGCAAAAAAAGACTCGGATTTGAGCAGAAAAACTCACTTAAATCACGAAGTCTTTTTTTCTGTATCGTCATATTTTGAAATTTGTGTATTTTCAGAGGAATTGTTATCCGGTGATATCTATGATACCGTTTGTATATGACGTGGACGTCCGTTACGTTGAGCCAAACAAAAACAGGTACCCTGAAAATGAAAAACAGGAGGTAGTTTATGAAGCTGAAAAAGTGTATTGCCATGTTACTGGTATTTGGGCTGCTGACCGGGGCGGCTGCGTGTGCAAAGGAACAGAACAATGGGGCGGAACCCACGGCAGCCGGGGAAAAAGCTGCGGAAACGGTACAGACGGAAGAGGCGGCAAAAGAAAATACCGGCGAGACAATCAAGGAATTTTCGTACTGGCTTCCGCTGCATCCGGTAACAGCCAAGGCTGTTACGGATCTTAACGATCATCCCGGCGCGCTGCGTCTGGAGGAACAGACCGGAATCCATGTGGACTATATAAATCCGCCGGTAGGACAGGAACTGGAGCAGATGAACCTTCTGCTGGCTTCAGGAACCAATATGCCGGATCTGTTCCGGTTTGATCTTGTCACCAATTATCGCGGCGGCGTGGAAGGGGCGCTGGCGGACGGGGTGATTTTGGACGCCACCAAGCTGATTGAAGAGAATGCACCTAATTTTATGGGATATATCAACAGCAACGAGGATCTGAAACGGGGCGCTTATACGGATAATGGGGTGCTGGCTTATTTCGGGGCGACCATACCCGGAGATGAGATGCGGGGCCTGCCCTTTAATGGGCCGATGGTAAATAAAACCATGCTGGATAAAGCGGGTTTGGAGGTTCCGGTTACGATTGCGGACTGGGAAGAGATGCTGGCAGCCTTTAAAGATATGGGAGTTCAGATACCCTTCAGCTTTGGATGTGACAATCAATTCGGCGGTCTGGCAGGCGCTTTTTCCGGAGCGTATGGAGTGCCGGCGGGCTCCCAGTTCATGAATGAAAACGGAACGGTAAAATTTGGCCCGCTTCAGGACGGTTATAAAGAGTTTTTGATTACCTTCCATAAATGGTATGAAAACGGATGGCTGGATCCGGATTTCCTGTCCAAGAAGCAGGGGAAGGAAGTACGTACGGATTTTGATGCGGGATTGATGGGAGCTTCTGTTTTACACATAAACAGCGTACTTTCCGCACCGGCTATGTCGGTACAGAAAGGCAATGAAGAAGCGGTGGCCATACCGGTGCCTTATCCTGTACTCAAGGAAGGAGACAGAACCCATTTCCGTCACCACGTAAAGGATTTTAATGACACCAGCTGCTTTATTTCTTCCACAGCGAAGGATCCGGTAACCATAATCAAATGGGTGGATTATTTGTACAGCCCGGAAGGAATCCTTGAAATCTCTTGGGGACCCAAGGGGGATGAACGGTTTGAGGATACCTACTACATAGACGAAAACGGAGAGAAAAGGCAGACCGATTTTGTGACAAAGAATCCGGATGGCCTGACCATGGATGAGGTTTTGAGACAATACCTGTTACGTGATACGGCTATGGTCTGGGATTGGGAAAACCAGTCTCTGATGTATGAAGACCCCAGGCTGCAGGCGGGATGGTCTGTTTGGGGGGATACGGCAGATTTTGATTATGAGATGCCCCAGACGCTTACGATGACAGCAGAGGAAAATGACGAATACAGTAAAATCATGGGCGATGTTAAAACCTATGTAAACGAAATGTCGGCGAAGTTTATCATGGGGATTGAACCGCTTGACAATTACGGCACATTTTTAGAGACTCTTGAAAAAATGAATGTCAGCAGAGCAACCGAAATTCAGCAGGCAGCTTTAGATCGTTATTTGGAAAGATAATTTTAAAGCAAAAGGCGTAAAATACCGGAAAGGATGTGTATGGATTTTACGCCTTTTTTCTAAATAATGTCAGGAAGGCTGGGGTGAGCATGATAAGAGAAAAGAAACGAAAAAAGGCAGGGCAGAAAGGCGGGGGCTTTCTGCACAAAATTGTTATGGATTACAAAAAGCATACGATTATTTATTGGATGCTGGTGCCGGTGATTTTATATTACATTCTGTTTCATTATGTGCCGATGGGAGGGCTGGTAATTGCCTTTAAGGATTATCGGCCGGCCAGAGGGATTCTGAACAGCGCATGGGTGGGGCTTGAGCATTTCAGGACTTTTTTTTCCAGTTATTACTTTTGGAGCCTTCTGAGAAATACCCTGACCATAAGCATTTCGTCTTTGGTTTTTGGCTTTCCGGCGCCGATTATTCTGGCAATCCTGATCAACGAGCTAAGACAGAAACGATTCAAAAAAATGGTTCAGACCGTTACTTATATGCCCCATTTTATATCTACGGTAGTCATTGCAGGTCTGGTGGTGGATATGGTTTCCACGGACGGCGTTATTACAAACATACTGGCTTTTTTTGGCATGAAGCCGCATAATCTGCTGACGGTAGGGCGTTTATTTGCCCCTATCTATGTACTGAGTGATATCTGGCAGAACATAGGCTGGGGAACTATCATCTATCTGGCGGCGCTGACTGGTATTTCCATGGAATTATATGAAGCCGCGGAGATAGACGGAGCGGGGCGTTTCAGGAAAATCATCAATGTTACGCTTCCCGGAATCACACCTACCATCGTAACCCTTTTGATTATGAGGGTGGGGGCGATTATGACAGTGGGATGGGAAAAAATTGTGCTGCTGTATAATCCGGCTATTTTTGATCAGGCGGATGTCATTTCTTCCTTTGTATACAGGAATGGTTTGCTGAATGCAAATTACAGCTATTCTGCGGCGGTGGGCCTGTTTAATTCCATCATCAATGCCATTTTGCTTTTTCTGGCTAATTTTGTCAGCAAAAAGCTGAACGAAACTAGTTTGTGGTAAAGCACGGAAAGGCTGATGAGTGATGAAAAAGAAAATAGCAATATTCGATATTGTACTGATAGTATTTTTGACTGTTTTGTGTGTTATCACCATATACCCGGTAGTGTATGTCCTGTTTGGTTCCCTCAGCGACCCTCTGCTTTTGGAACATCAGAAGGGGATTCTATACAAACCCCTTGGATTTTCCCTGGAGGCATACAAACTTGTTCTTAGGAATCCCTCCATTGCCACCGGATACCGCAACACGTTGTTTTATGTATGCGCAGGAACTGTAATTAATATGCTCATGACCATACTGGGCGCTTTTGCACTTACGAGAAAAGACTTATATATAAAAAAGTTCGTCCTGATTCTCGTTATTTTTACCATGCAGTTCGGAGGCGGTCTGATTCCCACTTATATTGTTGTGAATAAAGTGCTGGGAGAGTCGGTTTGGACACAGCTTCTGCCGGGGGCTGTGGCGACGGCTAACCTGATAATTATGAGAACGGGATTTATGTCAATTCCGGACAGCCTGGAGGAGTCGGCAAAAATAGACGGCGCCAGTGACTGGTCCGTACTTACCAAAATAGTACTGCCGCTTTCCAAATCCACCCTGGCGGTCATCGCCCTGTATTACGGAGTGGCACACTGGAATCAATGGTTCCAGGCGTCTGTTTATCTGCGGGACAGGGAGCTGTTCCCCCTACAGCTGTTCCTCAGAGAGATTTTGCTGCAGAACCAGGTGGAGGAGACTGTTGTGGGCGTGGCGTCCGGTCTGACGGCCAATATGGAGGATGTGGTGAAATATGCAACGGTTATGGTGGCAATCGTACCGGTTCTGTGTGTTTATCCGTTCCTGCAGAAATATTTTGTAAAGGGAGTTATGGTTGGAGCGGTGAAGGGCTGATGCGGCATGAAAGCGGGAGGAGAAAGGGATGGGAAAGAGTGAAAAAGAGGAAAACAGGAGATCGCGTCCGGACATTCTTTTTCTGATGACGGATGAACAGAAGCTGGATACCTTTGGGTATAATAACCCGGTGGTAAAAACCCCCTGCCTGGATGCGCTGATTAAGGACAGTATTTTTTTTACCAATGCATACTGTTCAAATCCTTCCTGTATTCCGTCCCGTGCTGCGATTGCCACCGGAAAATATCCCACGGTATGCAGATGCCCCACCTATATCTCCAGACTGCCGGAGGAGGAAACCACCTTTATGACCGGACTTCAGGAGGCAGGATATTGGACGGCATCGGTGGGAAAGCAGCATTTCGCACATTCCCGGATCGCCCACGGCTACGATTTTGAAATAATTGTGGACGGGCATTCCCCTCTCGGGGTCCCGGAAGAAATCGCGCCCTATCTTGATTTTTTGAAAAAAGAGGGGGTTGACGGGCGGGAATGCAGCGATGCCAGCCTGATTCTTGGCGGAACGTGGAAGGAGAAGGAGAGCTGCCATATCGACAGTTTTGTGGGGCAGGAAGGGAAAAAATGCCTGGAGCATTATCTGGATGGGAAGGAAAGCGGGGAGAGGCCCTGGTTTGTAACCATTTCCTTTCCCGGACCGCATATGCCCTATGACTGCGAGGGTACTTCCTATGCCGGTAATTACCGGCTGGAGGATATGGACAGACCGGAATCCGGTGAGGCTGATTTAAGCCGGAAGCCGCCCCATTTCAGGAAGCTGAATCCAAAAGCTTATATAGACCGGTATCCGGACGAGCTGTTTCGCAGGACGAAGCGTTCCTATTATGCGAATATGTCGCTGATTGACGGCCAGATCGGTCAGATTGTCAGGGTTTTGAAGGAACGAAACCGGTATGACACGACAATGATCATCTATACCACGGATCACGGAGATTTCATGGGAGAATTCGGAATGGTATCCAAGGCCCAGTATCTGAGTGAAAGCCTGATGCATGTTCCCTTGTTTGTGAAGCCGCCTATAAAGGGGTTTGCAGGATATGAGGTGCAGGATTATGTCACGAATATTGATATCGCCTCCACCTGTCTGTGCGCTGCGGGGGCTGCCGATAAGCTGACTGCGGATATGGAAAATCATCCTTACAGCCGGTATTGGACAGGGGAGCCGGTGGAAGCGCGCGGCTATATTTTTATGGAAGCCCACAATATGAAGGCAGTGATTGAGAACGGAATTAAAACTATTTATTACGCCGAACGTGATTATGGGGAATTATATGATTTAAGTAAAGATCCGCTGGAGCGGGTAAATCTGTGGGAAGATGAAAACTATCAGGCATATAAGGCAAAAGCGCTGGGAAGGATCATTGACCGGATGTTCCGGTTTTTACCGGAAGCTTCTGTAAAATGGAATACGAATGCACCGGATATTTAGGGGGGATGATTTTGAGACAAATCAGTATTACGCCGGAAGTTATCAGAAATTCCAAACTGCAGGATGCGGCGGCCTGTATCAGGGAAGTATTGGAGAATGCGGAGGATGACACCCGTATTTTATTTGAGAACGCAGACTATGATTTGAAAACCGGATATGCGTATCAGGATACCTTTTTTATTTCAAACAATGATTCAGGAGTAAAGAGCGCGGCATTTTATGTAACGAATAAAAAGAATATCATCATAGACGGCTGCGGTTCACGGCTGCATGGCATAGGCAGGATTCTGCCTTTTTACATAAGCGGATGTGAAAATGTTGTGATCCAAAATTTTGAAATCGATTATAAACGTCCGTTTGCCAGTCAGGGAAAAATCCTGGAGACATCACCGGATTCGGTAACTTTAAAAATAGACCGTTCGGAATTTCCCTATGTGGTTCGGAATGGGACCATCCGGTTTACCGGGGAAAACTACGACAGCAGCTATGTGCTGGGAATGCTGGAATTTGAAGAAAAGGAAAAAAGACCCGCGGCGGATGTCTTTGATTACGGGGTGGACGCAGGCCTGTGCGCCCGGGAAGTGCAGGAGGGGATCGTGGAACTGGCTTACCCTTTTTCCAGGCAGCCGTCGGCAGGAAATATCCTTACCATAAAGCATGAAAAGCGTCTGGTTCCGGCAATCGTGATAGATCGGTGCGAGAAGGTGCTGGTGGAGGATGTATGGATCAAACATGCGGGAACAATGGGGATTGTTGCGCAGCTGAGCAGGGATATTACCGTGAACAGGGTTGGAATTTATCCGGATCCTTGTTCACAGCGGGTTTTTTCCGTAAATGCGGATGCCCTGCACTTTGTGAACTGCGGGGGGACGATTACGGTGCAGGACGGCAGGTTTGAAAGTATGTTTGATGATGTTATCAACGTACACGGTAATTATCTGCGGGTGGACAAAGTGCTTGATGAACGGCATATTGTTGTGGAAGTCCCACATTTTCAGCAGGAAGGATTTTTCCCTGTAAGGAGGGGAAACCGGATAACTGTCTGTGATCAGATGTCAATGCTTAAGCAGGGGCAGGCTGCAGTAAAGGAATTCCGGGCTATCAATAAAAAATATGGGGAACTGGAATTGGAGGAGCCGTATCCTTTTCAACAGGGGAAGAGCTGCTGTATCGATCCGTCCGACTGGTATCCGGAGGTGGTATTTCGGCGAAACAGATGCGGAAGGAACCGGGCGAGGGGGCTTATTCTTACCTCGGAGAAGAAAATGGTGATAGAAGATAATGAGATAGACAGTGAAGGCTCCTGTATAAAAGTGAACAGCGATATGAAAAACTGGTTTGAGTCCGGTGCGATCAGTCAGCTGGTGATCAGGAACAACCGGCTGATGAGACATAATCAGGTCAATTGGGGAAAAGCCGTCATTGATGTGGATCCGGGAATGTGCAGGCTGGAGGAGGACAGAGCGTTTCACGGAGAAATAATCATCGAAAACAATGACATTTTTTTGAAAAACACCCCGCTTTTTTGGGGATACAGTCTCAGGAAGCTGATACTGCGAAACAACAGGATCTGTCTTGAACAGGGGGCGGTTTCGTCTGAGGCGTCGGATTATGTTTTAACCCATCATGTGGGAAGCGTCCGGACGGAAGGGAACACATTCTGTGAAAGAAGGGAAACAGGGGGCGGGAATGAAAAGACCTAATATATTATTTGCACTGGCGGATGATGCGTCGCATTTTGGATTCTATGGGCATGAACTGGTGGACACGCCGTGTATCGATCAGCTGGCGCGGGAAGGCGTGGTGTTTCATAATGCCTTTACCACCAATCCCAAATGCGCGCCGTCCAGAGCCAGTATTCTGACAGGATGCCATACGTGGCAGCTGGAATCGGCCTGTACGCATTTCTGCCGGTTCCCGCCGTCCAGGCTGCTGTATCCGGATCTGCTGGAGGAAGCCGGGTATCTTGTGGGGTTTACCGGAAAGGGCTGGGGCCCCGGAGATTACATAAATACAGGATATCAACGGAATCCGGCGGGAACCGAATACAATGAAAAAACACTGCAGCCGCCGGAAGGAACCTGTATTTCCAATACGGATTATGCAGCTAATTTTGCAGCTTTTCTTGCAGACAGGAAGCCGGAACAGCCGTTTTGCTTCTGGTATGGCTGCAGGGAACCGCACCGGGCCTATACGGAAGGCGAGGGCATCCGATATGGGAAGGATCCGGATAAGGTGAAGATACCTATGTACCTTCCTGATTGTGATACGGTTCGGCGGGATTTTTGTGATTATGCCTATGAGATCGACTGGTTTGACAGGCAGCTTTATCGGATGGTGCGGCAGGTAAAAGAGATAGGAGAATATGAAAATACCATCTTTGTTGTTACCTCGGATAACGGCTGTCCCTTTCCAAGAGTTAAGGGGCAGATGTATGAACAGGATCTTCGTCTCCCGCTCAGCATCACCTGGACCGGTGCGGTCAAAGGCGGGAGGCAGGTTTCTGATATTGTAAGCTTTATTGACTTTGCCCCCACCTTCCTGGAGGCGGCAGGCGTCAGCATACCGGAGGAGTTTTGCGGAAAAAGTCTGATGGATATTCTGGGAACGGATAAGGAAGGAATCGTGAATCCGGACAGGAACAGGGCTTTTATGGGAAGAGAGCGGCATGATATGGGACGTTATCAGGATAAAGGCTATCCTGTGCGTTGTATCCGCACGCCCCGGTATCTGTATATCCGCAACTATCATCCATGGTTATGTCCCGCCGGGAATCCGGAAACAGGCTATACCAACTGTGATCCCTCTCCTACAAAAAGGGAAATCCTTCACCGGCATGCAGAAAACGAGAATATGTACTATAATCTGTCCTTTGGATTACGGCCGGCGGAAGAGCTGTTTGACATTATAAAAGATCCGGAATGTATGGAAAACCTGGCGGAAAACCCCAATTATCGGTCGGTAAAGAAACAGCTGAAACAGGAATTGGACGACGAACTGCTCAAAACAGGGGATCCGCGCATCAGGGGAGAAGGCGATATCTTTGATACCTATGCATACGTGGGGAATCCGCCTCATAAATGGAGCCTGCTGGAGGAAAACTATAATGCCTGGCTGCGTGAGGAGCAGAAGAAGAGAGGCAGGTAAAGTGATTACCAGGCCTTCGGTGTGAACGGACCGAAGGCCTGGTTTTATGCAATCACAAATAGGTTACCTTGCCTTCCTCATAAAATCCCCTGGCCGCCGGCTCCTCATCCGCTTCTCCTACTGCGATGACAGCTAACGGCATACTGGAAACGGAAAGAAGCGCCTGCAGCTGCTTTACCCGATCCATTACCGGGTAACAGCCGCACCAGCAGGTTCCATAACCAAGCTCCCGGGCCTGGAGAAGCAGGTTCTGGATGGCGGCTCCGCAGTCCTGGGGCCAGAAGCCGGGGCAGATGGATTCCTGCAAATCGGGCCTGCCGCAGACAACGATTGCCAGGGATGCGGTCTTTAACATCTGCGTATGAGGGTGGATTGCCGTGATTTTTTCCTGTATTTCTTCCGATTCCACCACAACGAATTCCCAGGGACGGGTATTGCAGGCGCTGGGAGCCATCATAGCCGCCTCCAGCAGGAGCCGGATATGTTCTTTGGGGATAACACTCCCTTTTTTATATTTTCGGATACTTCTCCGTGAACGTATGGCATCTGAAGTGTTCATATGCGTTCCTCCTTTATTTTCGCAGACAGCGGGACGGACATCTCTGTGCTTCTGCCCGGCGGCTGCCGGATGACCCGCGGCCTGCGGCGGTTCGTTTACTTTATAAATATACGGCATGGAATCAGAAATAATGCTCATAAACCCGGTTCCGCCGCTGCAGCTCCTCGTCTCCAAGCTTCTGCGCCTCATCAATTTCATATACGCCGAAGGTTTCATAGAGACGTTCACAAGGCTCCGCTTCCACAAAGGTACACCAGGGCAGCCAGTGATACTGGCTTCTCATTTTCTGGGTGAAGAAATTGCCGCTTTCATGTCCCAGGCCGGGCATACTATAACCGCAGCTTCCGTCAATGTCATTGGACTGCCTTGTGTTCTTATGCAGGAACTCGGCAAAATCCAGATAATGGCTGTCCTTTGTCAGAAGATACAGCCTGTAATAGGTATAGGAGCAGGCGGCCATATAGACATCGGCGCCGCCGCCGATGGTAATAATGCTCTGCCCGCTGATGGAATACCGGTTGAAGGGGTGCTTGGGCCATGGAGTAACTACGGGGAAGGTCCAGGCATAGGTCCAGGTTTCGGTATAATCCGCGGCACCTACGGCCCCCTCCAGCCAGTGCAGATCTCCGGTCAAATCATAAAGGGACAGGAAGCCGAACAGGGCATAAATACCGGCTTCTTTGTCCTGGATATCCGTGTTGTCACAGGTGCCGCCCCGGTATTCCATATTCCGGTAAGCGTTTTCAAAGGACCATTCCCCGGCTTTCAGGGCGGCAGCCTTGTATCTCTCGTCACCGGTAACCAGATGCAGCTGAACCAGGAAACGGATCACGCTGGGGGTATTGGACTTGGAATCCATGCGTATGGAACCGTCGGTGTAATAAGCACGGTAGAAGCTGCCGTCGCTGTTCTGGATATTCACCAGCCAGTCGCCTGTTTTGATGCTAAAGTCCAGCCAGGAAGCCTGTTCCTCCCCGCGTTTATACAGGTAAACATAAGAATCCAGAATCGCCTCCACCCCGTCCGCGAGCATACGGGTATAGTGCGGATAAGGCTCAAACCCTTTTATGGTGGGATTGTAGCACATCTGGGGCAGACCGGATGGCGTCATGGCAGTCCTGACCCAGAAATCAAGGATACCGAACCCTTTCTGTCTGGCCTCCGGAAGATTTTCCCTGTCCCCGTAACGAAGCAGCAGTCCGCCGATTCCCGGCTGCTGCCCCACAAAGCCGAACTGGAAGGACACGGAAGAAATATCCATGTCAGGAAGCTGGCAGGCGAAAGGAAGCCCATAGGAATCACCGTACTTACGGGTATATTTATTAAAGATTTCCATGCAGTTGCGGTAATGCTGTTTATTGTCCACACAGAAAAGTCTGTCCCGTAATCGGCTGTAGGTAATGCGCCAGATATCCCGCATCATTTCCTGGAAGCTTTCATGGCGGCCGAAGTTTATGGCAACGGAATAAGACTGTTCAAAACCGGGGGTGACGGGATGGTTTATGCGCCGGAAGGTCATAACCTTATTCTCATAGTCCAGTCCGTCGTACACATTCTTCACAGGGGTCTGGCCGTCACAGCCAGGATATACATAATCAATGGAAAGACCGTCAACCGGTGTGGGGATATCCTTCCGGACTGCGTAGCCATAATACAGATAATTGAGAGTTCGGCTTTCGGGTCTGCTCATACCTACGGAACCGATGGTAAAACAGGGATCCGTGTTATTTTCCGACTGCTCGATATCCTGATTACGCATAGTCACGTCCGCAGCCCAACGGGAAAGGGACACCATTTCACCGCCGGCGGTATGATGCATGGCGAACAGAGGAAGGGCGCAGCGGGTTTCCAGCATCCAGAAATATTCGCAGTCCAAATCCTTCCCCATCCTGTCCGAGGGGGCAAATTCATTCTGTTTGTACCAGACGCCCGGTGCGAAGCATTCATAATCTTTGGGATTATCCGATGCGGTAAGGGTTAATGAAAATTTGCTGGAAAAGCCCAAATCATCTCCGGCTTCCACAACCCTGACACTGCGGCTTAAGCGGAACCCTTCCCCTTTCGTTTCATAAGTATCCGTAAAGGCAAAGGCGGAGCCGGAAGGCACGCGAAGCGTTCCTGAGGCAAGCAGCCGTCCGTCCGAACATTCTGCCGTTTCATAAGGCGCGTCATAAAATTCACTGACTGCAAATGGGGTCTTTACCGTAAGGAACATGGGACGTCTGTTGTAATACAGCAGCTCTTTGTCCTTATGTACCTCAATCCCTCCGTCCCGGAAGGATAAACGGTAATCCTGATAATGAATTTCCATGGGAAATACCTCCTGTAATCTATACTAAAATAGGAACTGTAATGACCGCAGAAAACGCAATTCGTATCCGTAAAAAACCATTACAGCGGGGTGGTGCCGCATGGCCTTTCTTCCGAATCCGTAAGGCGGCAAAACAATTGCTCTAAAAGTATTATAGTAGGGAAAGGCATTGGCCTCAATGGAGTATCTTAGCCGGAATGATACAAAAATGTATTATCTTGTCTTGCGGATCACGTTTTATGGGGGAGACACAATTACCGTGTGGTCAATGGGCCTTTCGAAATAGCCCTGCCGGACGATCGGGTACGCTTCCCCGGGACGTCCTTCCGGTATAAGAAGTAGGGAAATCCTTGCCTGATAAGGAGAAGATCAATCGGCGGCCACCCGGTTTTTTCCGTCCCTTTTCCCCTGGTACATAAGCTGATCTGCCCGTTCCAGGAGGGAGGCCGCCGTGTCGCCCCTGCGCACTACGGTTATTCCTACGGACACCGATACATGTAAGGCGGCATTTCCGTGGGGAACCTCTGTGTTTAAAGCAAGCCGCCGGAATTTTTCGCCGAGTATGGGCGCATCATAGTCGTTGGAGATGGAAAAGATACCCAGGAATTCTTCCCCTCCCCAGCGGCCGATCAGATCATTCCGGTTCATATTCTTTTTAATACCGGCAGCGATGTTAACCAGCACCTTATCGCCGGTATCATGTCCATATTCATTATTAAAATGGCTGAAATCATCAATATCTGCAAACAGAACGGCAAATAAACGGCCAAACCGCTGGTATTCATTCAGCTTATAGTCTAAAAAACTTTCCAGATACCTGCGGTTTGGCAGCTGGGTGAGAGCATCGTGCATAGCGATCCCGGAAAGGTGCTCCACCAGGTTGTCTTCATAGACGGTAGGGGAATTCTGTGAGAAAATTTCTATGGCGCCGATAATTTCCCCCTCCTTTTTCATAGGAAAGATATTCACCAGTATGGGGATCCGGTAGCCGTCCTTATGGCGCACAAAGACCCGCTCCCGGCGCTGTTTCCCGTCAATGATGGTGGCGAACAGCGGACATCCGATGATACATAAGGGCCTGCCGTCCTCATCGATATGGTTGAGCTGGTTATCCTGGCATTGTCTGCCCACTATCTCATCCGCACAGTAGCCTGTAATGTTTTCCGCCGCTTTATTCCAGAAGAGGATTCTGCGGTCCAGATCAACATAATAGACCCCGTCATTCAGGTTATTAATTATCGTAAGATACAATTCGTTCATTTCCATGTTATCCGCTCCTGTGTTCCGGTTGTTTTTCGGATGGTAAGCAATCTGTTTCTATACGTATCATCGGCAGAGAACGACCGGAAGATAAGGAAAAATGGAATGTCAATATAATCCACACTTTCAAAAAACCACATCGTTGTATCTCTGTCATCCTCCGGGTATGCTGTAACCATACGAAATAGAAATAGCAGATAGAAGAGGAGGAGTGGAATGGAGAGGAAAAATACGGCGGTCCGGCCGGGTAAAAAAAGCAGATACCGCCGGAAGGAGATTACGGCCGCCTATCTTTTTATAGCGCCCCAGATTATCGGGCTGATACTGTTTGTACTGGTGCCGCTTATCTTTGCGGTAGTGCTGTGTTTTTGTTCCTGGGATTTTATGAATACGCCGGAGTTCGTGGGCGGCAGAAATTTCTGGAATGTGTTTGTGTTTGACGGGGACGTCTTTTATAAAACGTTGCTGAATACGGCAATATTTATTCTGGGAATCGTACCGCTGACCATGCTGTTTTCCCTGGGGCTGGCCCTTCTGGCCAATCAGAAACTGCGCGGCCTGTCATTTTACAAAAGTGCTTTTTTTATGCCGATGGTAACATCAACGGTGGCGATTGCCATGGTCTGGTACTGGCTGTTTGCACCGGACATGGGGCTGATCAATTATCTGCTGGGGAGGCTTGGGATTGCCGGGCCGGGATGGCTGGCGGATCCGCTGTGGGCCAGGGCGGCGGTTATCCTTATGTCCTCCTGGTCAAAGATGGGATATTACTTCCTGCTGTTCCTGGCGGGGCTGAAAGGAATTTCCTCTGCCTATTATGAAGCGGCGGAAATGGACGGGGCATCCTTCTGGCAGAAGTTTAGGAGCATCACACTGCCTATGCTTTCCCCGGTAACCTTTTTCATATTTGTCATGCTGATGATTGACGCCTTTAATATGTTTGACCTTGCCTATATCATGACCCGGGGCGGCCCGATGTTTTCCACCTATTCTCTGGTCATGTATATTTACAACCAGGCGTTTCAGTATTTTGATTTGGGTTCGGCAAGCGTGGCAAGCATGGTCCTGGTGGTGTTCGCCGGATCGGTCAGCGCAATTCAGTTTATCGTATCAAAAAGGTTGGTGAATTATGACAATTAGCAGAAAGAAGCATATTAAAAATTTTCTGAGCCATCTGGTGCTTATGGCAGGGGCGGTTACCATGATATTCCCCTTTTACTGGATGCTGAAAACCTCCTTTTTAACGGACAGCCAGGCGTTGGAAATGCCGCCCCGGCTGTGGCTCTCCTTTCCTTTGTATTTCGGTAATTACAGGGAGGTTTTTGAACTGGCGGCCACAGGGAGGGCAATTGGCAACAGCCTGTTTATCGCGGTGGTATCTACAGCCGGTGTCCTTCTTACCAGTTCTCTTGCCGCATTCGCTTTTGCCAAGCTGCGGTTTCCGGGGGAAAAGAAGCTGTTCGGCCTTCTCTTTGCCACGATGCTGATTCCTTCACAGGTGACCCTGATCCCGCTGTATGTGGTTTTCAGCAAAATCGGCTGGGTGGATACCCATCTGCCCCTGATTGTACCGCAGATCATGGTGAATGCTTATGGAGTATTCCTGATACGGCAGTTTATGGTGTCGGTACCGGATTCTTACATAGAAGCGGCAAAGCTGGACGGAGCGGGTTATCTGCGGATATATGCAGGAATCATGCTGCCGCTGTGCAAGCCGGCATTGGTTACCCTGGGGATGTTTACCTTTGTGGGCAACTGGAATAATTTCGTGGGGCCTTTGATTTATTTGAATACCGAGGAGCTGTTTACCCTTCCTCTGATCATCAATTCGTTCCGTTCCGCCTATGCGGTTGACTGGGGACTTTTGATGGCAGGCTCCACGGTGGCTGTTCTTCCTCTGCTCCTTATTTATCTGTTTGCCCAGCGTTCCTTTATTGAGGGAATCGCCGCGACCGGATTGAAGGGATAAAATGGTTCTTTTAAAAAGAACCGCAACACATTACAATGTATCAGGAGGGTTTCATAATGAAAAGAATGAAAAAAGTATTGGTTTTCCTGACGGCAGGAAGTCTCGTTCTGGGGCTGTGCGGCTGCGGCGGCGCAAAAACGGAAACGCAGGGAAATGCGGCCGGACAGACGCAGGCTGCACAAAGCGGGGAAAGCAAACCGGCGGAAGCCGGAGAAAAGGTGGAAATCTCTTTTTCCATGGCAGCGTATTCCAATGAAGTGGATGGCTGGACAGCCATGATAGAGGAGGCAAACCGGCAGCTGGAGGCGGAAGGAAAGAATATAACGATTAAAATCAACAAGGTACCCTGTACCGGATGGCCGGAGTATTATCAGAAGGTGATTACCCAGATGGCCGGCGGCAGCGCGCCGGATATCGGAAGGATAGCCGAATCTTATATGCCTATGCTCATCGACAAAGGGCAGGTGGTGGATCTGACGGATTATATGGCCGATGATTTTGATATGAGCAAGTATTATGAAAAGACCTTTGAAAATTCCGCATATGTGGACGGACGTTATTACGGCCTTCCATCGGGGCTGAACTATTATCTGGTATATTACAATAAAGATATGTTTGATGCGGCAGGCCTGGAGTATCCGTCTGCGGACTGGAATAAGGCTTCCGGTTTCGACGATTACAGGGCCATGGCGAAAGCACTTACGGGCGGCGAAGGCGCGTCAAAAACCTATGGATTTGCCGCAGGCCCCTATATGGCTGCCGTGGGGATGTTCAATACTTCTTTAGGCGGCAACAATGTGTTTGATGAAGAAGGAAACCCGACCATGAATGATGCGGTCAGCAAAGAAGTATATGCCTGGTTTGACGAAATGCTGCGTACCGATTACAGCATGCCCCGTCCTACGGATACCAAGGTAATGGGCGCGTTCGATATGTTTAAGGCAGGGCGGCTCGGCATGATTCTGGATGGAACCTGGTGGCTGGGGGCTATCAAGGATATTACGGACTTCCGTGTGGGGATAGCAGCCATTCCTTCCGGTAAAGGAGAGGAAGCCTTCACGAGCCAGTTTGTGGATTCCTTTGTTATATTCAAGGGAAGTAAGCATGAGGCAGAGGCCTGGGAAGCGGTGAAAGCTATCATGAGCACCCCGGCATTTCAGGCGCTGGCGGAAACCGGCGTGGGCGGCGTGCCTGTGGCTAAGGATGTAGCCAATTCGGTAATCGACGAAAGTCTGGGAAGCGCAGTGGATGAAAATGGGAAAAAATGTGCCGAGGAAGGAATGAACCATACCGTCAAGGTGCCTTATAATTCCTACTATCAGGAGGCGGACCAGAAGGTGAACAATGTCATGGATGAATGGCTTCTTGGGAAAATAACTTCCGACCAGTTTGCAGAAAATGTACAGCAGATTCTGGTGGATTATGCGGCAAAGGATGCCGCCCGATAAAAGAACAGCTTCGACAGAAACCCTGCAGTCCGCAGGGCTTTTGCCGTCGTGTAACAGAGGGGATAGCATGCACAAGGTTTTGATTGTAGACGATGACTGGCTGATTCTGGAGGATATATGCAGTCTGATACGCTGGGAAAGCTGCGGCTTCCACACGCCGATGGCCGCGCAGAGCGCAAAAGAGGCAATGGAGATTCTGGAAAAGACGCCGGCAGAACTGGTGATAACGGACATTTCCATGCCTGAAATCAGCGGTGTGGAGCTGATCCGGCAGGCAAAGCAGCTTTACCCGGATACGGTCTTTGCGGTTTTGAGCAATTACGACGATTTCCTGTATGTCAGGGACGCTATGAAAGCAGGAGCCGTGGAATATCTTCTGAAATACGAAATAGAACCGGATAATCTGATTCCATTCCTGAAACAGATGGCGGGAGAAATACGGGCAAAAAAACAGACAGTACAGGAACGCAGACAGTTGCTTCAGATGCGTTTGGATGCGCAGCATGACCTGCGCTGTTTATTCTGGCAGCAGGTATACCGGGACCAACTGGAATACAGGCAGATGTATGACCAGGCGATCCGTCTGGATATTCCTGTAAAAGGAGGAGCCTGGATACCGGTTATCGCAGAGTTTGCGGATAGGGACAGATGGAAGGATATCGATGCGGTATGGGAGAAAACGGAAGCTGCTGCGGCGCGGGCCGGCGGGGATTGCAGAATTTACGGCGCTCCGGTCAAAGATAATCTTCTGTTCCTGGCAGTTTATATCCCGGAAGTGAGCTTTCTGCTCGTAACCAATCTGATGGCAAGGCTGCTGCGTATACTGCAGGAAAGTTTCCTCTGTGCGGATATCCAGGTTTTTTTGTGTGCGGGGAGGATCTGCATGCAGCTCAAGGAAATCCCGGAAGGCCTCCGGGGAATGCAGGAATACGCCCATATCCGGTTTTACAGAGGATACCGGACAATTATGGACAGCATTGCAGGACCGGCGGATGCAGGAAGGCATAGCAGGGCACAATTCCCGGAAGGGAAATCTGACAAAGGGAGATTCCCGGAAGGGAAATCTGACAAAGGAAGATTTCCCTTTGCGCAGTGGGAAGAACTCCTTTCCGCCATGATGGCAGGAGGCCCGGAGGAGACGGAAGAGAGGCTGGAGGATTTCCGAAAGGCCGTTTTCCGCCAGGAACCGCCGGAGCAGGAACTAAAGAGGGAGGTATCGGTAAAACTGCGCGTATTCCGGGACAGTATGGAAAAACAGGAGCTGCAGCTGGGCAGTCTGGAAAAAGCCGATACCTGTACCGGTTTTTTTGAACTGCTCACGGGGCTTGTCAAAGAATGCGGCCGGGCGAATATCATCCTGCATAAGATATCCAGAAGGGAAATACGGGAGGCGGCTGCCTATCTGTACCGGCATTATAAGGAAGCCGTCACTCTGGACCAGCTGGCGGAAAAGGCCTGTATGAGCCGTGCCTATTTCTGTAAGGTGTTCAAGGATGAGGTGGGCGTCAATTATACGGATTTCCTGAATCAAATACGAATCGGCCATGCCATGCAGCTGCTCCGAAAGAGCAGCCTTCATACAAGGGAGGTTGCCGACAGGACCGGATTTGCCGACTACCGGTATTTCTGCAGACTGTTTAAGCGGACGACAGGTAAAACCTGCGGCGAATTCCGGAAAAGCTGTCTGGAGGAAAGGGATTGTCAAAAAAAGGAGGGGGACGATGCGGCACATCAGCCTGAAGTATAAGCTGTCGGTTTTCCTGATTTTATTAACCCTGGCACCTACGCTGACCACAGGGATTTTTTCTTACCGGGTCCTGCTGAAATCGTTAACGGAAAATACCCGGAAAAGTGAAATGAGCATCCTGGAAAACCAGATGACCAATTTTGATCTGGCGATGCATAATTTCGAAACCATACTGCATGATCTGGTTACCTCCGAATCCACCCAGGGATTTCTCCAGTTCCGGAAGGAAAAGACAAGTGAAATCTATTATTCGGATTTGCTGCTTCTGACCTCCAAGCTGGATTCCCTGATCAGCCAGCGGGGGGATTCCCTGAAAATGGCAGCATTTTTATGGAATGACGGGGATTTGCCCCTGATAAGAGGGGACAGCTCCGGGATCAATCTGGCCGGGGATTATACCCGCCGGGAGCCTTTTTCCGGTTTCCTTCAGGCAGACGCATCCATTCACTGGAAGGTTTTTAACGAAAAGGAAGGGCCGGTTATCTACGCCTACCGGACGATTTATGAATCCTCCGCGAACGCCAATATCGGCGTGGCGCTGATTAATTTTTCCGCGGATTATTTCCGCGAGCTTCTGGCACGTACGATGGATAAGGGGGCTTTTTGTGTTCTTCTGGACGGAGAAGGCAGGATAGTGTATACGGCGGGGACTCCGGCTGAGGAGGACGAGCTCCAGGAGCTGCTTGGGCAGGAGTCGGCGGGAGGAATGCTGGACACAGACAAGGGAGTCGTCCCTGTTCCCCTGGCAGACAGGACTTATCTGGTAAGCTATGCCAAATCAGGCACCAATGGATGGAGATATCTTTATTTCAATCCGCTTGCCAATAGCAAGGAATCCATTCACGCCATAACCTGGGTGGTCCTTCTGGTGATGGTGATAACCGCGGTGCTTTCCGTCATTGCTGCAATGAGTTTATACCATTACCTGAATGCGCCAATCGGCCGTTTGAGCAGGGCCATGGCACATATGGAAAAGGGTTTACTGGACACGCGGGTGGATATTCCCAGGAAGGATGAATTAGGGCGGCTGGGAGACGGTTTTAATCAGATGTCGGAAAAAATAAGAGAATTGATCCGGGATATCGAGAAAGAACAGAACGAGAAAAGAAGGGCGGAAATCCGCTTCCTCCAGGCGCAGATCACCCCCCATTTTCTGTATAATACGCTGAATTCCATCAAATCCCTTGCCAGGCTGAAGCGTACCGAAGATGCCGCGGATATGACCACCTCCCTGATATCCCTGCTCCGTCTTGTAAACAGCGGGGAAGAGCTTATCACTCTGTCCCGGGAACTGGATTATGTACAAAACTACGCGGCTGTAATGTCCTTTCGCAGAAACCGGAACTTCCGGATTGCGACTGCGCTGGAACCGGGAACGGGGGACTGCAGGATTCCGAAGTTCTCCCTCCAGCCCTTTGTGGAAAACAGCATCATCCATGGATTTGCCGGGACGGAGAAAGAAACAGGGGAATACCGCATTAGCATCCATGCTTTTTTTAAGGAAGAACAGCTGTGCGTAAGGGTAGAAGACAACGGCAGGGGGTTCAGGCCGGAAGAGACTGCTGAAAAACCGGAGGAAAATGGGATCCGGTTCAGCCATGTGGGGATATCCAATGTGGAAGAGCGTATCCGCCTTTATTTCGGGAACCGGTACGAGATAAAAATAGAGAGCACACCAGGTGCGGGAACAACGGTTATTCTGACCCTTCCGGGGAGGGATATAGGGAACGGTTCCGGCAGGCCTGCGCAGTAACAAGGCAGTTTTGTCTGAGCGGTTACGGAAAAGAGGATACATGAGAAAATAGGACACACATTCCAAACCGGACACCCTATGGCCGGACGCCCGGAAATAATATACTTTACGTAAAGAACGCAAATTTGGCAGGAGCCAAGTTTGCGTAAAATAAGAAGGAAAACAGAAAGGAAGGTTTTTGCGATGCAGGATTTAAGCTTTACATTTCCCACCCCTCATTTTACCCTGAAGGGGATTGCATTTTCCGTCATGATTTATACGTTCAGGAACGCTTATGCCCCGGATGTCTCCGGAATGCGTATCAAACAGGGAGAGGAGGAACTTACGGCAGACATAAATGGTCTGTGTTACGCCGGAGGGCAGCTGAAAATGCCGGGATATGTTAAAATCCATGCCTGTGCCTGCGAGACGGGGATCCGGATAAAGGCTATGGCGCAGATTGCCGGCCATGAGGAAGACATACGCTGCATTAAGGTCACAGTGCATGGGATACCGGATGGAAAACTGATCAATCTGACAGATGCAAGGCCCAGGGAAATTCCGCCGGAAGGCCTCAACCTGAAATACCCGGAAGGCTGGCGTGATGTGGGGACCCCTCTTGTGATCCTTCAGGCGAAAGCGGGGGGCTTATACTATTACCGTTCGCTGGATAATCAGGTGCGGGATAAACGTTTTGTTTTCGTTCATACACAGCAGGGGCTTGCGGCAGAGCTGATTTTTGAGGAAAAGGCCACACAGATGTCAGGCAGGATAGAAACTCCGGAATGGGAAGTGGGACAGGGCGGAAGTATTGCGGACATCTATGAACCCCACCGGCTGCAAACGGAAAAGAACTACGGGCTGGTTCCCTGGGAAAAAAGGGCCGATGTGCCGGACTGGGCCAGGGAAATTTCCCTGGTTGCCGCCATACACTGCCAGCATTGGACCGGTTATGTGTTCCATGATTATGAACAGGTCCTGGAAAACCTGAAGAAGATCTGCAGCCAGGTGGAGGGACGGCGCGTGCTGGCATACCTCCCCGGCTGGGAAGGCCGTTATTACTGGAAATACGGCAGCTATTCGCCGGATGAACGTATGGGGGGAAAGGAAGGTTTCCTGAAATTATGCCGGGGAGCGAAGGCGCTGGGGGTTCATGTCATGCCTATGTTCGGTATAAACGTTGTGGGGAGCCATTTCGACAATTATGAAGAATGGGGACTGCCCTCCGAATTCCGGGGGCCGGGAGGCAGCCAGTACGGAGGCAGCGTGGATTGGGACGCATCCCGCCACTATGATCATGGCTCCAACCGCAGCCTGAATCCGGCGGCTCCCAGATGGCAGAACCGGCTGGTTGCCCAGGTGACGGGTCTGATGGATGAATATGGTTTTGATGCCGCCTTTTTTGACATAGCGGCGGTATGGATGAACGATCCCAGCCACAGCCTTTACGAAGGGATCCGGAAGCTGACGTGCCGCCTGAAGGAACATAATCCGGAGCTGCTTTTGGCAGGGGAAGGCTGGTATGACGGGCTTGCCGCCTGTATCCCGCTGCTTCAGTGCGGACATACGGATGGTGTCCTCCACTGGCATGATGAGGCCTATGCCCCAATGTTTGATACCTATGCCCGCGGGTTCGGGCACCTGTGTCTGGGCGATGTATCAAGGGGAAGCACCGGTGTCCATGAACTGGGTTATAATCCCATTCGGAGATGTCCCCTGCGCAAAGGGATTATCCCTACGATTACGATTGTAGACGGGACATTGGAGAAAGCGCCGGAGGAAGCCGCAGTTATATTTGAGGACGCGAAGCGGTATGCGCAGATGTTTTTATAATGCTGCTTTTTATCAGCCCGCGGCCACCCGGTTTTTCCCGCCCTTTTTCCCCTGGTACATAAGCTGATCCGCCCGTTCCAGGAGGGAGGCCGCCGTGTCTCCTTTGTGAACAACGGTTATCCCTACGGAAACGGAGACATGTAATGCGGCTTCCCCGTGGGGAACCTCTGTGTTTAAAGCAAGCCGCCGGAATTTTTCGCCGAGTATGGATGCGTCATAACCGTTGGAGATGGAGAAGATACCCAGGAATTCTTCCCCTCCCCAGCGGCCGATCAAATCATTCCGGTTCATATTCTTTTTAATGCCGGCAGCGATGTTAACCAGCACCCTATCGCCGGTATCATGTCCATATTCATTATTAAAATGGCTGAAATCATCAATATCTGCAAACAGCACGGCAAATAAACGGCCAAACCGCTGGTATTCATTCAGCTTATAGTCTAAAAAGCTTTCCAGATACCTGCGGTTTGGCAGTTTGGTCAGGGTGTCGTGCATGGCAATTTCGGAAAGATGTTCCACAAGATTGTCTTCATAGATAGTAGGTGAATTTTGTGAGAAGATTTCAATGGCACCAATGATTTCCCCGTCCTTTTTCAGAGGGAAGATATTCACCAGTATGGGGATGCGGTAACCATCCTTATGACGTACAAAAACATGCTCCCGGCGTTGCTTTCCATCAATGATGGCGGAGAACAGAGGACATCCGGTGATACATAAGGGCCTGCCCTCCTCATCGATATGGTTAAGCAGGTTATCCTGGCATTGTCTGCCAACTATCTCATCTGCGCAGTAGCCTGTAATAGTTTCCGCCGCTTTATTCCAGAAGAGAATTCTGCGCTCAAGATCAACAAGATACACCCCGTCAGTCATATTATTTATAATTGTAAGGTACAAATCATTTATTTCCATGTTTCTGCTCCTGTATTCCTGGCTTACTTGCCAAAAAAGTGTATGCTGTTTCTAAACGTATCTTCGTTTACCCCCGGAGGGCATTGATTTCCTCAACATTCGGCTCCAGCCTGAGTTCCTTGGCAACAGGCGAAAGGGGCAGCGCCTGAGACGGCGGTGTACGGGGGGTATCGGAGCAGGCGAATTGCCGGCTGAATTCCAGATTGGCCTGGATCAGATTATACTCCAGGAGAACCTGCAGGGTCTGGTTCAGGCATTCCGGTGTCTTGCAGTTTACTTCGCAGATATCTTTCAGCGAATGGGAGAGGTTAAGTATATCCAGTGAGTTAATTGCCATAGCCTGCTCCTGAATGTTATCCGTTTCTATATTGTATTGCTGGAAAAAGAAATATGTGCATGAATGACAGTTCATTCGTTACTGTTTACGCCCCCTGTGCCGCTGCCGTGTGGTTTTGCCTGCCCGTTTTCCCCGCCCGGCTTTTCCCGGGGATGGCGGCGCTGCAAGGTTCCTTCCAGGGGAACGACTTTAGTCGTTTGCGCTCTCGCTCGGCTAAAAACGCGGCAATACTAGCGCTGTAAAAAACGCAGCGTAAGGACTGGCGTTTTAAGATGGCTCCAGCGGCACCTTCAGCACGGTCAGCGTCCCTTCGCCGGCGCGGCTTGTAATGGTAAGACGGAAATCATTTCCATACAGCAGCTTCAGGCGGTCGTTTACATTTTTCAGCCCATAGCCGTTGGTTTTAATACGGAACAGGGAGGAAACGGTTTCTTCGTCCATTCCTATCCCGTTATCTTCTATCCGGATTATAACGTGCATGACGGAGGGAACATAGTCCGGTTCCTCCCTGTCAGGGCTTTCCCTCTCCACCGTAATAGTGAGGCATTTATCTTCCCGCAGACTGTTTTTCAGCCCGTGATCCAACGCATTTTCCACCAGCGGCTGAAGGATGAAGTTAGGGAAGGTGACCGGGGAAAGGGAATAATCAATGTCGTAGATGACTTGGATATATTCGCTGTAAGAAAGAAGCTGGATCTGGATATAGGCCTGGATATTCTGCAGCTCATTCTCCAGTGTGGTGGTATCCTTCCCCTTGTTCAGGGCCGTGCGGTAAAAGGTGGACAGAAGGATGACCATATTGCTGATATCGTCCTGGCCGGAGAGGATGGCGCGGCTGTTGATCAGGGACAGGGAATTGTATAGAAAATGAGGGTTAATCTGGGCGTACAGAATTTTCTGCTGGTAATTTTTCTTTTCCAGTTCATTTTTGAGGTTCACCTCAATATAATGATGGATTTGCCCCATCATACGGGAAAAGTTCCGGAAAAGGACACCGATTTCGTCCTTTCTGTTATCCTCCAGATCGACGGTGAGATGGCTCATATCCCCATTTCTCACTTCCCGTATTTTGGCGGTGAGCGTTTCGATGGGAGAGACAATGGAAACGGTGATGATAAGTACCATAATACCCAGAAAAACCAGAATGATCCAGCCGAAGGCATAGATGACCCCGGTGATGCTGTTCACATAGTCCACCAGGGAATCATAGGACTTGGAAAAATGAACCTGCCAGCCGGCGGCATGGATCTGGTTTGTCAGGAGCATATGGCCTTTGCCGGATCCGTCTGTCATGATACCGGAAATATCGGTTTTGGTATCAAGAGAAGCCGGTATCTCCACATTGGAAAAAACAAGGGAGCCGGCGGAATCGGTGATCACGATCCGGTAATCGCCCTCCGATACGGTATACAGCGGGGCAAATAAAGATTCATAGTCCACCTGCAGACAGAGATAATTCAGTGTCCTGTATTTGCGGGAATCCCCGATGAGCCTGGTGGAATACAGGCTTTTTTCACCGTCCTCTTCCAGGATGGTCCAGGTGGGGGAATACCGGCCGGAGACGAGGGAAAACCATTCCTGTCCGCTTAAGACGGAGAAGGACTGGATATAGCCGTTGTAGGGATGCAGATCGCAGGAGGAATAGATGGTCAGATTCAGAAGATCCGGGTGCAGGGCATAGTAGGTCTGGAACAGAGGCTCTATGGTATCCTGGTAAGCCTTGTACATCTGGAAATAATCAGTCCCGTATTCTTTGTTGAGCACCTCAAGGATGGAGGTGTTATTAAACATATAGTTGGACAGGTTGTTATAGGTTTCCAGCTTGTTTTCCATGTAAGTGACCGCCTGATCCAGAGCCAGTTCCGTGAGAGTCGTTTCACGTTCCAGGATCAGCTGGTTGGTAAAGCGGTTGGAAAGGGTGATGTAACACAGAAACGGGATGACACCTACCAGAATAAAAATAAAAAACACCTTATTGCGTATTTTCATATTAAGAAAGCGGGAGCGTAACGGGTAAAACATTCTGAACATGCCATCCTCCTGTCAAGGTAATTTGCTGCTGTGGTTCTGCCGGAAGCTTTCCGGCGTTTCGCCGTAGAAATCCCGGAAGCGCTGGCAGAAATAGGAGGTATTCCGAAAACCCACAGCCTCTGCAACAATATGTATTTTCATCTGTGTGCCGGACAGAAGCTGTGAGGCTTTTTTCAGCCGGTAATCATTAATAAATTTAATCAGGTTGCAGCCGTTTTCTTTTTTAAATATGGAACACAGGTAATTGGGGCTGAGATAGAAATGGGACGCGATCTCATCCAGGGTCAGCGGCTGTGAATAATTCTGATAAATATACTGGCGTATTTTCTCTGTTTTCAGCACCGGGGTATTTTCCCCGGAAGGGGCTTTCTGTATGGAGGCGGACAGACTGCGTATCATGTCCATCAATTCCAGGATGTTGGAGGAACGGAATATCTGTTCCGCCAGGGCATTCAGATCCCAGTGCGTGCCGTTCCCTGCCTGGCTGAGTACCTTTACCATTTCCGTAAAGCAGTATTTTACATAGATCAGTGACTGGGTTTTATCGTCCTTCAGGGAGTCAAAAATTTCTTCCAGGTGGGAATGGAAGGAATCGTAGTCCTGCAGCTTCAGATCATCCGCCAGGATATCCATGGATATATGCCCCGCGGCGGAATAGGTATGTCCCGGATCATTTGGAAGAAGAATGTTGCGGTCCGGGAAAAAGAAGCGGGTTTCTATTTTCTTTTCCAGACGGGAATAAACCGCTGCAATATGGGTGTTATCCGGGATTTCATCAAAGGTAATATAGCATTTCTGGTCATATTCTTCCTGTGCGGCCAGACAGATGGACTGGGCCGTTGCCAGCAGCCAGTTGTCCTTCAGCGGCTTTTTGATAAACAAAAGGCTTCTGGAGGGATACAGGTTCAGATAGTCGAAGGGAATGGAAAGAAGGTCCTTCAGCTTTTCCGGAAACTCCTCATTTACAGAACTGAAGAATTCCTTATCACATTCAATCAGGAGCAGGCTGTAGTAGGGATCCAGGTACTCGGTGAGACTGTCGGGCGCGGCCGTATGGTTGATGGCCTGCCAGAGAATATGGCTTTTTATGATACGGGTCTGGCGCTTCTGGTGCTTTTCCTGTTCCCGTCTTGCGTCGATGGAACGGAGAACCTTCCGTATCGTAGCTTCAAAATCAGAGGGGATGATGGGTTTCATCAGATAGTTTTCCACACCGATGGTAATAGCTGTTTTCGCATATTCAAAATCAGTAAAGCCGCTGAAAATGACGATTTTCGTATCCGGCGAAAGCCGGCGTACCTCCCGGGAAAGCTCCAGGCCGTCCATAAAAGGCATTTTAATATCGGTAAAAAGAATATCAATGTGCATGCCCTTTTTCTTCAGAAGAGAAAGGGCTTCATTTCCGTTCACTGCAGTTACGGCATGAAGGGGGAATTCGTATTTTTCTATCAGGAATCTGATACAGTCAATATCAAGTACAGAATCATCCACGATCAGGATTTCGTACATAAGTGTATACTCCTCTCTTTGGCTCCCAGGTATTGGTATGATTCTATACCATTTTTAAGGAAGAAAACAGTGGCATGAACAAAGTGGGTAATTTTGTGGCATGTATGATAATATCCTTTTATTTACCTGAAAAAAGAGAGGAGATACAATAGAAAACAGAAAGAAAAGGAATTCTATCGGCGCCGGTGAAAGCCTTACTTTTATGATAAAAAAGGAGGATTGTCATGAAGAGGAAAAAGATATTATCCGTATTGCTCGCAATGGGATTGACACTGTCGGCTCTGACCGGCTGTGGGGGAGGAAATTCACAGGAAGCCGCAGCGCCGGCGGACAGGGAAGCGGCGGCCGAACAGCCGTCGGCTGAAGCGCAGGCCACAGATGCGGCAGCAGGAGAAGAGGTGGATCCCTACGGGCCTGTGGGCGGCGAGGTGACAACTATACATATAGGAAGGGCGGAATCCGCTAACGTGACCTATGCGGACGGGGAAGATTCCCACAACAATTATATTGTGAAATATCTGCAGGATAATCTGAATGTGGAATATATTTATGATTTCTCCGTGGATGACACACAGTATGAAACCAAGGTTGCCATGGCGATCGCATCCGGGGATATGCCGGACGTCATGAATGTAACCTATACACAGCTGGTACAGCTGGTGAATGCAGGGGCGGTGGAGGATATGACAGATGCCTTCTATACCTATCGTTCGGAGGGGCTGACGAAATGCTTTGATTCCACCAACGGTATTTCCGAGAATCTGGCTACCTTTGACGGGAAGCTGATGGCGATACCGGATATCCAGCCGGGTATGGACGCGGTTCCCCTGGTATACATACGGGGTGACTGGATGGAAGAACTGGGACTGGAAGAGCCTGAAACGATTGACGATATCGTGGCAATCGCAAAGGCCTTTATGGAAAAGAATCCCGGCGGCAATGTGAATACCGGGATCGTAGGCTCCAAAGATATCGTACAGTCCGGCGGAGGCGCCTGGCATATGAACGGGCTTTTTACCGCATTCAATGCGTACCCCAAGATGTGGATCACACAGGAGGACGGTTCGGTGGTATATGGTTCCACGACGGAAGAAACCAAAACCGCACTCACGGAAATCCGCAAGCTGGTGCAGGACGGCGTCATTGACCCTTCCTTCGCAGTCAGGGACGGCGACCAGTGTGTGGAGATGATCAATAACGGACAGGCCGGCATCTTCTTCGGCGCATGGTGGTCCAACCAGTGGCCTATTGTATCCATGCTGGAAGGGGCGGACGACTCCGTATACTGGAATTCCTATCTGGCTCCCGTATCGGCGGAAGGCAAGCTGAACGTTCCCATGAAGAGCCCTACCAGCACCTATGTGGTGGTGAAGAAGGGCTGCTCCGAAGAAATCAAAGAAGCTGTAGTAAAGACAATCAATTATCAGTACGATCTGGATCAGGGACAGGCGGACGGCGTACGCCCCAACGGCATGGACGATCCCTTCTCCTGGCACTATTTCCCCATCAATGTCCTTCATTGTGATTATGATGCCAAAGAGAAGCAGATCCAGTCGGTTATGGACTGCATCGACGGCAAGGTGGCCTATGAGGATCTGAGCGGAGACGGCAAGACCTGGTACAACGGCTATACCACAGTGATCAACGACGGCTTCCGGAAAGCGGCGGATACCAATATCACCACGGCAAACGGCTGGGGCTGGGCGAACGGCGCATGGACCGTCCAGAAAAATGCGGATCAGCTGAACCAGGTATATGCGGCCACCTACGCAGACAGCCCCTCTATGGAATCCCTTTGGGGGACACTGAAAACCCAGGAGGATGAATTCTTCCTCCAGGTATTGACCGGCGACGTTTCCGTGGATGCGTTTGACAGCTTTGTGGAACAGTGGAAAGCGTTGGGCGGTGATACCATCACCCAGGAAATCAACGATATGGTTAAGGCACAGTGAAGCACAGCCTGATAAAGGCAGATCCGGGCTTTTACCGGCCGGATGCGTTAGCGGTTCAGGCTGTCTGAACCGTTAACGGAATGGGAACCGGACGGCCATAGGTATTCTGCCGTCCGGTTTTACTGAATATAAGGGCAAAGAGAGGACATCTATGAAAAAGCCAATCAAACAGCAAAGAAAAGGGAGCGGCGGCCGTAAGGTTACCATCAAACAGACCTGGCAGTACCATCTGCTGATGCTTCCGGGTTTTCTGATCCTGTTCATCTATACTATCATACCATTTTTCGGAAATATCATGGCATTCCAGAATTTCCAGCCGATTACCGGCTTCCTGAAATCCAAATGGGTGGGGCTGGATAACTTCAGACGTATGCTTATCCTTCCCGATACCGGACGTATTTTCATGAACTCCTTTACTATAGCCGTGGGGAAACTGGTGCTCACCATGGTCCTGTCCATGGTCTTTGCCATATTGCTGAATGAGATAGGCGGCGTAAAGTTCAAAAAATCGGTTCAGACAATCTGCTTTCTGCCTCATTTTCTTTCCTGGGTTATTCTGGCGACTATTTTCAAAAATCTTCTTGATACCAACGGAGTGGTAAACCAGATGCTTATGAATGTGGGGATCCTGAAAGAGCCGCTTATGTTTCTTGGTTCCAACAAATTTTTCCAGGGCGTGATCATTGCGACGGATGTATGGAAGGAATTCGGTTATGGCGCGATCATTTTTATCGCGGCCCTGATGGGGATCAATCCGGAATTATATGAAGCCGCGGATGTGGACGGCGCGGGAAGGCTCGCCAAAATATGGCATATCACCCTGCCCGGCATCCGCGTGACCGTTGTGCTCGTAGCCACCCTGAATATCGCCAATATACTGAATGCAGGCTTTGACCAAATCTATAATATGTACAGTCCCATCGTATACCAGAGCGGAGATATCATTGACACTTATGTCTATCGGATGAGCTTTGTGAATGCCCAGTATTCCCTGGCGACAGCGATCGGCCTGCTGAAATCGGTTATCAGCTTTATCATGATCGTAACGGCCCACGGACTGGCTAAAAAATTTGCAAACTACCGGATTTTCTAGGGGTTGGAAGGAACGGACTTTCAGCCGCTATGCAACAGCTGTTCTCCGGCAGCGGAAAAGAGGATATATGAAAAAATATAAATCATGGAAAAACCAAGCATTCGATGCTGTGGTTCTGGTGCTGCTCCTATTGTTTGGCTTAAGCTGCCTGATACCGATCATGCATGTGGTGGCACTGTCCTTAAGCAGTAAAAATGCGGCTCTGGCGGGCAGAGTGTACCTATGGCCTGTGGAGCTGTCCTTTTCCCCTTATAAGGTGCTGCTCACAGATGCCAAATTCATGCAGGCGATGTGGATATCCATACAAAGAGTGGTGCTGGGCGGCGGGCTGAACCTGGTTCTTACGGTGATCACCGCCTTCGCCCTGTCCCAGGATGAGAAGGATTTTCCCGGACGTAAGGTCTATATGTGGTTTCTGATATTTGCCATGATGTTCGGGGCAAGCCTTGTGCCCTGGTACTTTATTATCAAGGCCACCGGCCTGATGGACTCCATATGGGCGCTGGTCATTCCCGGGGCGCTTCCGGTATACAATACCATCCTTCTGATGAATTTCTTCCGCAACCTGCCCAGGGAAATCAAGGAATCGGCGCTGCTGGACGGGATCGATCCGGTCCAGATGATGATGAAGATCTGTGTGCCCCTGGCGCTGCCCGCCATAGCCACGGTAACCGTGTTCTCCGTTGTGGGCCACTGGAATAACTTCTTTGACGGGCTGCTGCTCATGAATACGCCCAGCAATATGCCCCTGCAGAGCTATATCCAGACACTGACCAATTCGAATATCGATGTTTCCAGCTCCTCCCTGACGGCGGAAGAACTGGAGGTACTGACTTCATTGAAAACCTTCAATGCAGCCAAGGTTGTGGTGGCGTCACTGCCTATCGTCATTTTCTATCCCTTCATGCAGCGGTTTTTTGTGTCCGGTCTGACGCTGGGATCGGTGAAAGAATAACAGAGAGGAAAGAGGAACAAGTGAAAAAACTTTATTTACTGTTTCCAGAGGAACTGGGAACCATTGCACCGGAGATATACGGCCATTTCGCAGAACATATCGGAGGCGTCATTTATGATGGCATGTGGGTGGGAAAAGATTCCCCCGTGGAGAATACAAACGGCTTCCGCAAATACCTGATTGATAAATTCAAAGCGATACACCCTCCGGTACTCCGATGGCCGGGAGGCTGCTTTGCGGAAACCTATGACTGGCGGGACGGCATCGGAAGCAAAAGGCCGGTACGCCCCAACTGGTGGACGAACTGGGATGGAAGATATGAAACAAACGAAGTGGGGACCCACGAATTCATGGATTTTTGTGAACAGGTGGGAACACAGCCGTACTTTGCGGCGAATCTGACTTCTGTCTCTCCCCTCCATATCCGCAGCTGGATGGACTACTGCAATTCCCCGGAGGGGACAACCAGCCTCGCAGACGAACGCGCACAAAACGGCCATCCCGCCCCCTTCGATGTGAAATACTGGGGAATTGGCAATGAAAACTGGGGCGGGGGAGGCAACATGACTCCGCAGCATTATGCCCATGAATTCAGGAGGTTCTCCTCCCTGGCGGATAACATGCAGAACGAGAAGGTGCTGATCGCCTGCGGCCCCAACGGGGATGATTATGCCTGGACGAAAAATTTCCTGGAAACCATGGACAGCTCCGAAATGCATATGCACGGCCTGTCCTTGCACTATTACTGCGGATTTGCCGGGGATCCGGTGGACTTTACCCGGGATGAATGGTATCAGCAGATAAAACAGGCACTCCGTATGGAAGAGATACTGAAGAGACACTGGAGCATTGTGGAAGCCTATGGCATGCAGGAACATGCAAAGCTGGTGATAGATGAATGGGGCTGCTGGCATCCGGACGGTTCCGGCCCCAGCAGGGGATATAACCTGTTTGAACAGCAGAACACCATGAGGGATGCGGTTGTCGCGGCTCTGACGCTGAATATTTTCAATAACCATTGCGGGAAGATTCTCATGGCGAATGTGGCACAGCTTGTAAATAATCTGCACGCGCTGTTCCTGGCATCGGGAGAACATTGTATCGTAACCCCCACATACCATGTTTTCGATATGTACAAAGGGCACCAGGGGGCTGCAGCTATCCGTACGGCGGTGGAAAAGGAGCGGATTCCCTTTATCGGCAGGGAGGAAAAGGAAGAGGAAATTGAGAACCTGTCCGTATCGGCTTCCTATAAAGACGATTTGGTAACCATAACCATTGCCAATTTATCCGCACAGCAGGACGCTTCGCTCTGCCTGGCACCGGTTGGAAAACAACTGGAAGGGACAGCACAGATGCAGGTGCTTGCCGAGGAGGATTATCATGCCCATAACACCTTTGAAGAGCCGAACCGGGTGACGGTGCGCACACAGAGTGTGGATCTGAGCCGTGAGTTCGCAGTGCCAAAGGCCGGGGTCGTAACAATGGAAGCAAGAATTGTAAAGTAAAAGGAAAAAAGATCCTATCGTAAATCTAAAAAAATTTATAGATTACCAATAAAATTACAAGACAGATATCCCATAAGGCTTATCATGAAGGGAGAAGATCGAGATCGTAACCGTTCAGATAAGTCCGAACGTGTGCAGAAGATTTATTTTTTGAAATAAGAATAACAAAAAGGAGAAAAGGAAAATGACAACTGTACAGATTCAGCCGGGTATCTGCGGATTTACAACAAAAGTGGAGGCGGTATCCGAAGATCAGGAAGAAGTAAAAATAACAGTCCAATCAGGATGTGAAAGCGTCCGGAAAATGATGGAAGAACTGGGGGATATGTTTGACGCATTCGAGTTTTGCCTTGTGAAACCGGGACATGGCCCGCTGTTTGAATATGCGGGAGAACATTTCCCGATTCATGCAGCCTGTCCGGTGATTGCAGGAATTATTAAATGTGCGGAAGTGGAATGCAGGCTGGCCCTGCCTGCGGATGCACAGATAAAGTTTCTGTAAACACAAAAGGTGCGGACAAAACGCAGCAGAAAATGTCAGGAATGGTTTCCTGTAAGTACGTATAATGAATGATTACAGCAAACGATTCAAAGCGGACGGGATACGCGCAGTTCCCGGGAAGGAAGAGGAAACCATGCCTGATATCATAGTCAAAGGACTCACACAGAATAACCTGAAAAACATCTCATTTACTATCCCCAAGGGGAAAATCACCGTATTCGCCGGGGTATCCGGATCCGGGAAATCCAGTATTGTATTCGATACCCTCGCGGCGGAAGCACAGCGGCAGATGAATGCAACCTACCCGGCCTATGTGCAGGGAAGGCTGCCCAAGTTCAGAAAACCCCATGCGGAGCTGATCGATAATCTGACGGCTTCCGTCATTGTGGATCAGGCTCCTCTCGGAGGGAATGCCCGTTCCACGGTGGGTACGATCAGTGACCTGTATTCCGGCCTTCGCCTTTTGTTTTCCAGAATCGGGATACCCGGCGCCGGGACATCCTCCTGTTTTTCCTTTAATGACCCCTCCGGAATGTGTAAGACCTGCTCCGGCCTTGGGAAAATAGCCGAAATCGATATGGAAAGCCTCCTTGAACCGGAGAAATCATGGAACGAAGGCTGTGTCAGGGACTCTCTTTTCAAACCCGGAACATGGTACTGGAAGCAATATGCACAGTCCGGCCTGTTTGATCTTGACAAGCCGATCCGGGAATATTCCAAGGAGGAATACCATCTTCTTCTGTACGGTTCCCGGATTAGAGGCGGGGAAACGGAAAATCCGAAAGTGACGGGCCTGTATAACAAATATAAGGACACCTTTTTAAACCGGGATATCAGCGGAAAAAGCAGGCATACCCAGAAAAAGGCGCGGGAACTGATCACAGAAGCCGAATGTCCTGTCTGCCGCGGGAAACGTCTGAATGAAACCGCGCTCGCCTGTAAAATCAATGGATTTTCCATCGCGGATCTGTGTGATATGGAGCTTACCCGGCTGCGGGAGACCCTTTCCTGCATTTCCGATAAAAATGTGGATCTTGTAGTACAGAAACTGATGGACGGGCTGGACCGTATGATAGAAATCGGCCTGCCCTATCTGCACCTGGGCAGGGAATCCTCCTCCCTTTCCGGCGGGGAAGCGCAGCGGCTGAAACTGGTGCGGTATATGGGAAGCAACCTCACCGGTATGACTTATATTTTCGACGAACCAAGCATCGGGCTGCATCCCAGGGACGTTTACCGCATGAATCAGCTGTTGATCCGGCTGAGGGATAAGGGAAACACCGTTTTGGTGGTGGAGCATGACAAGGATGTAATATCCATTGCGGATCATGTAATTGAGGTCGGACCGCAGGCGGGAAGGCAGGGCGGAGAAATTGTTTTTTCAGGAAGCTATGAAGCGCTTGCCAGTGCGGATACCCTGACAGGACGGGCGCTGCGCGCATCCCTGCCGGTAAAACAGCATCCCCGGAGGATGACAGGGAGCCTGCCGGTACGCCAGGCCTCCCTCCATAACCTGAAAAATATAGATGTGGATATCCCGCTGGGCATTATGACTGTTGTGACAGGAGTGGCAGGTTCCGGGAAAAGCACGTTGATTACGAAGATATTTGCGAAGAAATACGCGGAAGAAACCGTTTTAATCGACCAGGGTCCGATAACCGCAACGAACCGTTCCACGCCCGCCTCTTATCTGGGTTTCTTTGATGAAATCAGAAGGCTTATGGCAGAAGAGAACGGAAAAGAAGAAGGGCTGTTCAGCTTCAATTCCGCCGGAGCCTGCCCGGCATGTGCCGGAAAAGGGGTAATAGTGACGGAACTGGCATTTATGGATCCTATCGTTACGGAGTGTGAAGCCTGCGGCGGAAGCCGGTACAGCAAAGAAGCGCTGGCGTGCACCTGCAAGGGAAAGAATATTGTGGAGATTTTGAACCTGACGGCCTCCGAAGCCATGACATTCTTCGACAATCCTAAAATCACACGGCAGATAAAACTCCTGGAACAGGCGGGTCTGTCCTATCTTACGCTGGGACAGCCGCTCAGTACCCTGTCGGGAGGGGAGCGGCAGAGACTGAAGCTGGCAAAGAACCTGGGGAAGAAAGGGAATATCATTGTGATGGATGAGCCTACCACAGGGCTGCATCCCTCTGATATCCAAAAACTTCTCAAGCTGTTTGATACCATCGTTTCCAAAGGAAATACCCTCCTTGTCATTGAACATAATCTGGATGTGATGAAGCAGGCCGACTGGATTATTGATGTCGGCCCCGATGGAGGCAAGAACGGAGGGGAAATTGTATTCACGGGAACACCGGTGGATATGATTCTGCATGCGGAAACGCTCACGGCGGAAAGCTTGCGGAAAATATGTTCCTGAAACGGCTGCTTCCTGTTATAATGGATTTGTGCTTGAAAGAAAAATAAAAAAGAGGGGGAACAAACAGCATGCTGCAGTCAGGGGATTCTAAAGAATATAAACGGTTATATGCACAGTTCATTAAAATGCCGGATGACAAATTAGCCCAAATCATCGAACCGGAAAATGGTTATACAGATATTGCTATGAAAGTGGCATCGGATATTTTACATTCCGACAGGACGGTATTAGACCAAAATACAGCAGAACAGGAAGCGGAAGAGAATACAGTAGAGCAACAGAAGGCGGCAGAAATGCAAAAGCCGGATAAAGAAGATATGTTCCTTGGTTTATGCAATGATATCCATACGATAAAAAATATCCTATTGTTTTTCCTTATCCTCACATTGGTAGGTATGCTGTATGGATTCTACACGGTTTTTGTGACAATTCCCAATCTGTTTTAACAGGCAATAGAAAACGGTGATATGGCGGTAACTGCAGGTTTCGGCCTGGGGACAAAACGGTTCGCGTTTTCTGCGGCGAACCGTTTTGCCTGCTGCCGGTGCGGAGGTATCCGGTTCCTGGTAAATCCATGCTGTTTACTGCCGGACCAGACGGGCCATTTCGGCAATGTCCGCGGAAGCCATTTCTACTTTGGATTTCTCAATTAAAATATTGCCGCCCGTCATAATATAAGAAGGCATTATCCGGATATTCCCATAGTAGATTTCACTGCTTCGGAGCTTATAGGTAGAAACGGCAGGGACGGCATTTTTCTTTGTCACTTTTTTGGCGATCATGTTGAATGCTTTTTTTGCAACATCTCCCATAAGCATAATCACTTTTAAATCCGGGAACAAGGCAAGTTCCTGTTCCAGATAGGGCAGACTGTTCTCAATACTGCTTTTTTCAACCGCATAACCGGATTTGGGCGTTTTCACTGCGTTTGTAATGTAGATGCCCATCTGCAGGATGTCCTGTATATCCGTTACCGGAAGCCCTGCTTTCTGAAAAAGAGGTATTGTTGTCGACAAATAGTCCGCATCGGCCTTTCCGTAAAAATCCTGGGAAGGATCGGCCGGAACGACCTCATTTATCATGACGGCCTTGATTTTCAACGGGTCGATGTCTAAATCATATAATTGAATTTCTTCCTTGCTACCCACTGCCTTTTCTAACTCTTTCCGAATATTCATTTGTATGCTCCTTTGTAATAATTTAATGATACTGTTTGTTTCTTAATTAACACTTCCTATTTCCATTAGCGGCAGATAATACCTTCTATAGTCAGCATTATAAACCATAAAACCTGACACGTTATGTCAGGTTTTACCAGGTAATAAAATTCCGTCTCTGCGGTTGCGAACCCGGTATTTTTTATCCGCACATCGCTTTTTTTATTTTCTCTTTTAATTCGGTAACGTTCAGCACATCAGTTATTTTATATTCTCTGGCGATTGCCTCCAGTTTTTCCGCCCGCCTGTCCATGTCACGGACGGAACAGTTTCTGCAGCAGCCTTCAAAAAACAGGTTACAATGAAAATAGCCATGCTTTTCTTCTCCGCAGCAAGTACTTCTGCTGCAATTTTCGGGAAAAGATAATATAAAATCCTTTGCAAATCCTCTTTCCCAGGAAATCACGGTAGCCTGCATCTCCGTCCATAAAGACTGTTTGTCTTTTTCAATATCGAACTCATATTGCAGAAGATGTCCCATTTCATGTGCCGTTATCGACATCAGAAGATGCTTTCCATAGCGGCTTGAGGCATTTTCTGGTACGATAATATGATTCACCGGATCGTATTCGGCAAAAAAGCCGTGTTTTCTTAACGCCAAATACACCTTTCCCTTTAATTCAGGGTAGTTCTCCAGTACCGGTTCCACATAATTTACGGCATATTGATACAACGCTTCCTTGCGTTCCGGCTTGCTTTTGTCACACAAATAGCCCCATCCCCGATCAAGCATTACCATAACAGCCACCTCTTCTCCTGCTGCCAGTATACCATTATAAAAATCCGTTGGCAATCCAGGGTCCGGGTATCTGTATTGTCTGCAATACAGGCCTGTGAGACGGTAAAAATTATAGATTTTACCTATTGATCAATCTGTTTGCGTGTGTTATATTACATATATAACAAATATAATTATAACCTTGTGTTGGTCAGGCGCTAAGGAAAAGGACGGAAGGTGATGACTATGGCAGCCAAAAAAGATTATTATGAAATCCTTGGGATAGATAAAAATGCAGACGACAATACCATTAAGAAAGCATACCGGAAGCTTGCGAAAAAATACCATCCGGATCAGAATGCAGGCAATGTGCGTGCAGAACGGCAGTTTAAAGAAGTGACGGAAGCATATTCCGTCCTGAGTGATCCGGAAAAGAAAAAGTTATATGACAGATTCGGCCATGCCGCCTTTGACGGATCCGCGCCGGATCCGGGCGCTTATACGAAGAACGGGCCGCAGGGCGGAGGATACCGGGAATATCATTTTGAACAGGGGAATATGGATGATATTTTCGGCGATATTTTTGGTGACATGTTCCGGCAATCGAAAGGAACATCCGGCGGCTTCTCCTATCATGGTTTCGGAGAGGACGGTTTTACCGGGAACGGCTTCGCCGGCCGGGAATATCGTAGGAAGGGGCAGGATTTACGTGCACAGGTGGAAGTCACCTTTGACGAAGCGGCCTTTGGCTGTGACAAAATCATCAGCCTTCAGAATGCGGACGGACAGATGCAGTCCCTGCAGGTTCATATACCGGCCGGCATTGAGGACGGAAAGAGCGTAAGGCTTCGGGGAAAAGGGATGCCGGGCCTTGGAGGCGGAGAGCCGGGAGATCTGCTTCTTAAGGTAAAGGCGGGCAGCAGGCCCGGCTTTGAGCGCAGGGGCATGGATCTGTATTCCACGATATCCATTCCTTTTACCACGGCTGTTTTGGGCGGAGAAGTTCCGGTACAGACACTTTCCGGGACGCTTATGTGTAAAATCCGGGAAGGAACCCAGTCGGGAAGCAAGATTCGGCTGAAAGGAAAAGGTATTGTATCCATGAAAAACCCCAACGTACATGGGGATCATTATGTAACCGTACAGATCCAGGTGCCTAAAAACCTGAGCCGGGAAGCAAAAGAAAAATTAAGAGAATTTGAAGAGGCGTGCGGGACAAACCGGCGCGGCGGGAAGAAGGGGAGCGCCGCATGACGGAATGCACAGTACTGAGTGAACAATAACTTTAAAATTTCTTTCCTATCTATTTTGTTACTAATGTCTGGTATGCCCATTCAAATTGTGCTATTATTATTTATAACGGCAATTATCCGGCTGGCAGGGGAAGCATTTTCTCCTGCCAGCCCGTTCTTATGCGGACGTCTTGATTGTCCCCATGAGAAGTAAAAAGTACATGGAAAGAGGATGAGGGTAACTATGGAAGCAATGGCACAAGAGGAAGCGCGCAGACAGGCGCATTATGAAAAAATGACACAGACGCCGGTTCCCAAACTGGTAACCACGCTGGCGATCCCTACGATTATAAGCATGATGGTATCTGCTATTTACAATATGGCGGATACCTTTTTCGTGTCCCAGCTGGGGACAAGCGCGGTAGGGGCGGTGGGAATTGTGTTTTCCCTGATGGCGATCATACAGGCAATCGGATTTACCCTGGGAATGGGAGCCGGGACTATCGTATCCCTGCATTTGGGGGCGAAGGAACAGGAAAAGGCGACCTGCGCAGCCAGTACCGGGTTCTTTACCGCTATTGTGCTGGGCCTGCTGCTGACGGTGCTGGGTTCCCTTTTTGTAACGCCGCTGATGCGGCTGCTGGGAGCCACGGAAACCATCCTTCCCTATGCAAGGGATTACGGACAGTATATCCTGCTCGCAGCGCCTATCATGTGTGCATCCTTCGTGATGAACAATATTTTCCGCTGTGAAGGGAAATCCGTGCTGGGGATGCTGGGAATCGGTACCGGCGGTATCCTTAATATCATCCTGGATCCTATCTTTATTTTCGGTTTTGGCCTGGGGACGGCGGGAGCGGCCATTGCGACGGCATTGAGCCAGACGGTGAGCTTTCTTATTCTGCTCATTTTATTCTTAAAAGGAAAAAGTGATGTACGTCTCCGTATTACCATGGTTTCCAGGAAGCTCAGGACCTACGTGGATATTTTTACAACAGGGATGCCCACCCTTTGCAGGCAGGGGCTTGCCAGCATTGCTTCGGTAGCTTTAAATGTGAATGCGGCTCTATACGGGGATGCCGCCGTGGCTGCTATGAGTATCGTAGGAAGGCTCATGTTCTTTATGTTTTCCGCGATGCTGGGCTTCGGACAGGGCTTCCAGCCGGTGGCCGGTTTTAATTACGGGGCTAAAAAATACGGCAGAGTCCATGAAGCCATACGCTTTACCTCCATTGTCGGTACTGTGGTGATGGCGGTGTTCAGCCTGGTTATTTTTATTTTTGCCCCACAGATCATGATGGCTTTCCGGAAAGATGATGCGGTGGTTATCGAACTTGGAAGCTTCGCTTTGCGGGCGCAATGTCTGGTCATGCCTTTCTGCGGGATCACCACGACCGCGAATATGGCGCTGCAGAGCACCGGGCAGTCCGGAAGCGCCACCTTTCTTGCCATGTGCAGGCAGGGGGTCTTTTTCCTTCCTTTGATTCTTGTACTGCCCCGTTTTTGCGGTGTTTTGGGGGTTCAACTTGCACAGCCCCTGGCAGACGCATGTACAATGGCGGCATCGGTGCCGTTTTTGCTGCATTTTATGCACAAGCTGAAGGCCATGGGGGGACAGGAAGGGAATAATCTCTGCGGAGAATGACCGGTGTCCTGTATGAGATAACCACAGGGGAAGGAGCTTGTCATGCTGTATGCTGTTGAAAACCGGAGGAGTATCAGGAAATACAGAAGGGACGACGTACCTGTTGCTGCGATTGAGGAGATTGTACGGGCCGGGATGCTGGCACCGTCCTCCAAAAACAGGCAGCCCTGGAAATTTATCGTAACCGGCGGAAAGGAAAAGGAAGGCTTCCTTTCCGCTATGGCTGCAGGGATGGAACGGGAAAAAGTACAGCCGCTTCTTCCCGGAAGCGCCGGTTATCTCAAAGGAGCGGAAAATACCCTGCGGATTATGGAACAGGCGCCGGTCCTTATTCTGGTGGTCAATACCCTGGGACTGGATGTTTGTGCCGCCGCTTCCCCGGAGGAACGTATATTTGCGATCTGCAATGCGCAGTCCATAGGAGCCGCCGTTCAGAACATGACTCTTACAGCCACGCAGATGGGGCTGGGAAGCCTGTGGATATGTGATACCTATTTTGCTTACAGGGAATTATGTGACTGGGCGGGAGGCGATCTGACTGCGGTGATGGCTGTGGGGTATGCACAGGAGTCACCGTGGCCTTGGCCGCGGAAGGGTATGGCAGAAGCCGTGGAATGGCGGTTATAGGCAATAGAAGTATCGGTAAGGGATATGGGGAGAGCCTGCTCATGATGTATGAGTGGGCTTTCTTTTTTTGCAGGTTTCAGGTGATATCTGAAAACGAACCTGTTGCTTCCCAAAGTTAACCTCTTGCTTCTTTTCTATTTACGAATCCTTACGTATCTGTATAATGATAACTATCAGCAGGGCAAGAAAACAATGGAGTAATGCGAAAGGTGAAATTATGAGGGTCAGAATCGAAATCGAACCGGAACTGACGGAGGACGAAGTGATTATCCGGTGCAGGCAGGTAGAGGAGCATATCCTGAGACTCCAGCAGATAGCGGTGGATACCGGGCCGGGAGACTGCTGCATCGCTCTGCAGTGCGGAGATACCAAATATTATGTCCCGCTGGCAGGGATCTTGTTTTTTGAAACGGAAGGGAAGCAGGTACAGGCCCATACGGCCGATAAGCTTTATCTGACGGACCGTAAGCTTTATGAACTGGAGGAAAGTCTCCCGGGAAGCTTCATGCGGATATCCAAATCCACCATTGTTAATCTGGATCCCATTTATTCCATAACAAGGAACCTGACGGCTTCCAGTATTGTGGAATTTTATGAAACTTCCAAAAAGGTTTATGTTTCCCGCAATTATTATAAAGCCTTAATCGAGAGGCTGGGAGAGAAAAGGAGAAAAATATAATGAAAAGAAAAAATGTGTTTTGGGGATTATTGTTTTTGCTGGGAGCTTTTGCCGTCCTTGCTGGCAGGCTGGGGGTTTTCAGAGGCGTGGGTTTTTGGTCGGTCCTGTTTTCCATCGGTCTGTTAGGAGTGCTGGTAAATGGCATAATCCACAGAAGCTGGGGCACAATCCTGTTTTCTGCGGCATTTCTGGCAATTGTAAACAGCTCATTGCTGGGGATTGAGAAGCTGGTTCCCTGGCCGGTGCTGGGAGCGGCCCTTCTTGGGACAATCGGGCTGAATATACTGTTCCCCTCCAGGCACCGCCACGGGCATTATATCTGTGCCAGGGGAAATAACGGGGAAGTTGGTGAAGTGGAGTACCATGAGGAAGTGGGAAACGACGGATCGGAACAGGTAAACTGTGAGGTAAGTTTTCATTCTTCCGTGAAATACATCCAGTGTTCCCGGCTGAAAAGTGCCGATTTGAGCAGTTCCTTCGGCGGTCTGACGGTTTATTTTAACAATGCGATGCTTCAGGATCATGCGGCTCATGTAAAAGTGGATGTTTCCTTCGGCAACATGGAGCTTTATGTACCCGTGGGATGGCGCGTGATCTGCAATGTATCCTCCTCCTTCGGCCATGTGGAGGAGCACGGCTTCTGCAGAGGCGACGAAGCCGAAATGCTTACGATAGACGGGGATGTTTCCTTCGGAACTTTGGAAATATACTATATTTAAAAACAGAGGCAGGCGGACTTCCATTTTAATGATGCCCGCGCAGATAGTCAGTACCAGGATTGACAGGAGAGGTTTATTCTGATAAACTCATAATAGGTTTATTGGAATAAACCTTTTTGCTGTTGAAGGAATACCGGGAAATGCTAAGGGGGTGCCCGCATGGAACTGATGCTGCATATGTGGAGCGGCTTAAAAAAGGCTGTGGATACATTATACCCATTATTCTGCCAGGTGGTTGACTGCAGTTTACGGACGGGGCTGGCTGCCCTGGTTATTTGGATACTGCGAAGGAGCGTGCTGAAAAAAATGCCGAAGAAAATCTGCTGCTGGCTGTGGCTTCTTCTGTTTCTGCGGCTTTTGTTTCCCTTTTCGTTTGAAAGTTCCTGGCAGTTTCCTATAATAGGACCATCCCTTTCCCTGACTGAGGATATCCTGCCGGATGAGGCAGGGAGAGACCCCCTTTTGGCAGAAGCGGAAAAAGAGGACACAAAGAACGCGGCGGATTCCAAAGGGAGTATGTCAGGTGCCCTCTTGGCAGGTACGGAAGGCAAGACAGGGAACACGGGGCAGGAGGCCGGCGTCAAAGGGCGGATGCCCGGATACGGGAGCGTAACAGCAAAGTTTCTGGCATCCTTTTCCCTGAAAGAAACAGTACCGTTCCTGCCCGCCGTCTGGCTTCTGGGAATGGTTCTCCTTTTTGGAAGTATGTTGATCCGGGGCGCCCGCCTGAAAACCGGTTTGCGGACTGCGGCCGGTAAACCCGGAACCGGCGGGGATGTACGGATAAGTGCCGGGATTGCAGGTCCCTTTGTATTTGGTATTTTCAAACCTGTAATTTACCTTCCTCCCGGTCTGTCGGAGGAAGAGGAGGAAATGATCCTGGCCCATGAAAGGGCGCATTTGAAAAGAAAGGATCCCTTAGTTAAGCTGGCCTGTTTTACCGCAGCCGCTATCCATTGGTTTAATCCCCTGGCATGGCTCAGTTTTCGGCTTATGACCCGGGATATGGAGATGGCCTGTGACGAACAGGCGCTTGCGGATGCCAAAAAGGATATCCGGGTCGCTTATTCCAGAGTACTCCTGTCCGTCTCCGTGAAAAGGAGCGGCCTGCTGCTTCCGGTATCCTTTGGTGAAAGCGATACGAAGCGGCGCGTTAAAAATGTGCTTCGCAGACCACATATGACTCCGGGACGATGGGGAATAGCTCTTGTAATTTTGGCAGCAGTGGGAGCAGCCCTTCTGCTTTCCGGAATCCGTACGGAAAATACGGCCGGTTCCGGGCCGCTCCCGGTTCCTGCGGAAACACAGACCGCACAGGAAACGGCGTCCGGGGAAGAAAGCCGCGGAGAAGAAAAAGAGGATAACCAAACAGAGAAGAAACGACAGAGCCTGACGGAGGAGAAAGAACGTCTGCAGAAGGAAATAGCGGGGATAACAGGGGAATTGGAAGCATGGAACCTGCAGATGGATGCCCTTCTTGAACAAATGGAAAAAGCGCCGGAGGATGAAAAAGAGGAATGGATCCTGCGTTATAATAAAAAAGCGGAAGGGCAGCAGGAACTGTACAATCAGCTGGCCGGTCTGGAGACAGAGCAGAAAATGATAAAGGACCAGCTGCTGGAGCTGGATATATGGGAGGCTACAGGCCGTAACCTGGTTCAGGAGGAACGGGAACGCCTGGAGGCCCTGCCGGAGGATTTGCATGCAGACAACGCGTCGGAATATGGTATTTATGTGTCCCCGGCAACGGGCGAAAAAGATACACTCCGGCAGGCATTGTGGAATTTTTATGTAAATACCGGCTTCGGCAAAGGAACCCTGCCTTCTGTACCATATCAGCCGGAGCCTCTGGAATCCGCCGATTTAGCAGAAGATGCGGTAAGTACAAAGGTGGTCGCGCAAACAATCCTCATCGGCCAGCTTACCACAGAAGGCGACATGATCCTTATTTCCGTCAAATGCTGGGGAAAGGGTTATCTGATCCTGACAGACCAAAGCCGTGACAAATGGAAGGAAACGGATACGGAAGATATAACAGTTTCCCATGCCGGATACCTTAACTGGCTCCGGGATGAAGAAACCGGTGCGGAAAACGTTGTGGCTTCCGACCTGGGAAACCTCACCTATAAACAGCTGTCGGAAAGCATGCTGCGCAGTAACATGGAAGCTCACATTCCCTATACCTTCCTGGCATGGTTTTCATAATTTCTTTCGCTATCCCTTGCTGATATTCCACGGATGAAATATAATAAGCTAATAAGATATCCTGCAGACCAGAAAGCGTAAGAAAAAGGAGCAACCAAATGTTCGATTGCATCATTATAGGCGCGGGGCCGGCCGGCTGTACCGCTGCCGGAAGATTAGCGGAGAAAGGGCGGAAGGTTCTTCTTGTGGAAAGATGCAGGCTGCCCCGGTACAAGTCCTGTTCCGGTGTCCTGATAAAGAAATCCATGGATTTCGTGAAGCTTTATATCGGGGAGGAAACCCCGGTTCATACGATGTGTGCCCCAGAAGAAAACAGGGGGATGATTTTTACAAATGATTATGGAAAAGAATACCGGTTTGAACAGGAGGGGCTGAATGTATGGCGCAGCAGCTTTGATAATTGGCTTGCTGAAAAAGCGGTGGAAAAAGGGGTACAGCTTCGGGACGGAACAATGGCTGTTTCCTGTGAAGAACAGGAGGATTCTGTATCCGTTATCCTGCATGGTGAAAAGACATACACAGAAAAAGCAAAATATGTCCTGGACTGCGAAGGTGTTACCGGAGCGGTGAAAAGAAGTCTGTTGGGGAAAAACAACGGATATATTACCACCTTCCAGACCTTTAACCGGGGAAGCATTGACCTGGATTACCATTATTTCTACGCGTATCTTCAGCCTGAACTATCCCAGTATGATGCCTGGTTTAATGTGAAGGATAATCTTCTCGTTCTGGGGGTGTCGGTCAAGGAAGCCGATAAAATTAAATCCTATTATGAGAAATTTCTTTCCTATATGAAAAAAGAACACAGCCTGTACATAGAGGAAGAGACGAAAGCGGAGAAATGGCTTATGCCCCATATCCGGCCCGGCTGCGGGGTGGATTACGGAACAGGCCGCATTTTGTTCGCCGGTGAAATCGCAGGCTTTCTCAACCCCATGGGGGAAGGGATTTCCGCGGGGATGGAAAGCGGGTATTGGGCGGCGGAAGCGGCGGCAGCCCATTTTGAACATCCGCAAAAGGTGCTTGACGCCTATCAAAAGGGAACGGCTTCCTTACAAGCCTATATGCAGCGGCAATGGAGCTTTGTGGGAGGGATTGCCGGAACCTTCCGGGAAATGGAATGATGGGGATAGAGGGATTCCGGAGAATAGAAATCTCCCTTCAGGAGTTGGGAGGACAAAGGAAACAGGAGGTATGTTCCATGAAGACAGAGTATCATAAATTAGTCCGTGACAGAATACCGGAGATGATAAAAAAGCAGGGGGAAACACCGGTTTTGCGTATCTTGGAAGAAGAGGAGTACCTGGAGGCGCTGGACAGAAAATTAGAGGAAGAAATCCGGGAATATCAGGAAGATAAGTCACTGGAGGAGCTTGCCGATGTTCTGGAGGTCATCCTTGCTATCTGCAGGGCCAGAGGTTATTCGGAGCAGGAACTGCGGGAGAAGTACCTGAAAAAGCATGCGGAACGGGGCGGTTTTGAGAAAAGGATATTTTTGATTTCCAAGGAATCCTGAGGACGGGCGGAATATGCCGATAGACTGTACCGGTGAACACATACTCCATGGTCAGGAGGTTTCCGGACTGGGGAATGCCAGACAGGGGATTGGCTATGGTAAAAATAAATACCGTGGGTCGAAACAGCCGTTCTTTATCAGAAATACCTACAGGTATGTATTCCGGCTTTTTGCGCTTGACTGTTTTCTGGAGCTGGATAGTTCAGCGAGGAAAAGGGAACTGGAAAAGGCGTTGGAGGGACATATACTGCCGGGAGGGTCAAATGCCGGGAGGGGGAGGGCATGTCAATTGTTTTAGAGAAAGCATGTATAAAGGATGCACAGGAAATTTATGAGTTACAGACAGAATCTTTCGCTGCTTTGTTGAAGCAATACCAGGATTATGATTACAGTCCGGGTGCGGAGAAACTGGAACGCACTATACAGAGACTGCTTGAACCGTTTACTGATTTTTATTTTATTTCTCTTTGCGGAAAGCATATCGGTGCGTTACGTATTTGTGATTTTGACAAGATATGTAAGTTAAAACAGATTTTTATCCTGCCCAAATACCAGGAGAACGGTTATGCACAAAGTGCAATCACTATTGCCGAAAACTACTACAAAAAGGCAGAAAGATGGGAACTTGACACGATTTTGCAGGAAAGAAAGCTATGTTATTTGTACGAAAAAATGGGTTATAAAAAAACAGGAAAAACCAAACATGTGAAAGAAGGGATGGATATCGTATTCTACGCAAAATGAGAATATCAAGCACATTTTTATTTCGTTGGAACTGTTCCTTACCATCCTATTTTATTGCAAAAATCCATCTTGGACCGCCTCCGGCTACAGGATGGATTTCTGTATTCTTAAATCATTTGTGCAGTAATCGGGCTTACCGCACCGTAGTTACGTTTATTTCCGCGGACAACGAGCCAAACGAACGCGCTTGCAGAGAACTGAAAGTTCTCTTGTTCACTTGACTCCTGTGGGCAGTTCTTACTCTCAATCATTTTAAGTAGAGCTTCCTGTTACGACGGAGATGAGTTCCAATATTTCCTGCATAAACAGAAGATGTCCCCACAGGGTAACACGGACCTTGTTTTCCTGTTCCAGATATTGGGTATACATGGTTGCGTTTTCATAGCTTTCCGGCTTGCCGTTCAAAGCGGCTGTAAGCAGATTGATGATCCGTATTGCCTCGTCCGCTTCATCAATCATAATATCGGCAACACAGGAAATATTTACTTTATTTTGTTCTTTTTCTACATTCTTAGATTCTGTTAACTCTGTATTTTCCGTGAATGCACGTAAATCATGTTCCGTCACACGCCAGCTTTTTCCTACTTTAGCAGCCCGTAGTTTACCTTCCCGGATATATCTTTGAATTGTTTTAGGATGGATAGTAAGCAATTCAGCTATTTGTTCGACTGTATAATACTTAATCATTACCTGTTGCTCCTAAAAATAATGTTTTCAGTAATTATAAGTAATAATAAGGAATGTGTCAAGACCATTTTCGGATGCAGATAAAAAAATTTGGCATCACCAGCCCCTGCATCCCTGCGGAGCCTGCTGCCCTGCAAGGATTCCTGTAAGGGGCGTTATAAGCACGCCGGTTCTTGGGCTGCGTCTTTTGCAGCCTTTGTACCGCTGCGTGATTATCCGAGCAAAAGCGTCCCCTGGAAGGAACCTTGCAGGGCAGCAGGCTCCGCAGGGATGCAGGGGCTGGTGATGCCAAATTTTTTTATCTGCCCCCCATTTTCTGCTATTATTGTGATATCGGAATGAGTGTGTTAAGATAAAACCTATAATACGCCGGTTCAGGGAGAGAAGAACATTTCCCTTCAGGCAGGAGGAAAGCCGCCATGACAATAGTTGAGAAACGGGTCCACGAACTATATTGGGATAAGAATGTGAATTGTGCAAGGACAACACTTCTTGTTTTAAGCGAGCTTCTTCCGATATCTCTTAAGGAGCAGACCCTGCATGCGGCCATCGGGCTTCATGGTGCAGGAGGCTTCCGCGCCCAATGCGGCCTGGCGGAAGGCGGTCTGATGGCAATAGGTATGTATTACAGCTCCTTGCATAAAGAGGAGGAAGCTATTGTATCCGCTTGTTACCGTTATGCACAGGAATTTTCGGATATCTTTGGATCCCTACGGTGTTTTGAACTGCGTCCGGGAGGCTTCCGGCCGGAGGATCCGCCCCACAAATGTGAAAAACTTACCTGTGAAGCGATTGCCTTTACCTATAATTTTATTGTGGCACATCAGGGATAACGCATCCGAAAATGCGGCAAAAGGGGATGACGGAGTGGAAGAAACGATTTCAATAGCGGTTTTCAGTGATATACACAGTAACCACATTGCGCTTGAGGCCTGTGTTCGGTACATAGAACAAAGAGGAATTAAACGGATTTTATTTTTGGGCGATTACGTGAGCAACTGCGCTTATCCTCAGAAAACAATGGATCTCATTTATGAACTGAGAGAGAAAAAACTGTGCCGGTTTATCCGGGGGAACAGAGAGGAGCTTTTGCTCCGGCATGCCAACGGTGCAGCGGACGGGTGGAGAATCCCTTCCACGCAGTCCGGGGCAATCCTCTATACCTATAACAATTTAAGAGAAAAGGATATCGATTTTTTTGCCGGGATGGAAATAAACGGTTACATGGATGGCATAGGTTTTCCGCGGTTTGCCTATTGCCATGGATCCATGACAAGTGCGGATGGACTGACGGACAGGGAGCAGGCAGAGGCTTTTTTTGAAAAAAATGACGTGTCTCTCCTTGTCTGCGGGCATACCCATTTTCCCGGCTGCTGGAAGTATGGGAAAGGAAAGGTGATTAACCCCGGATCCATAGGAACGCCTGTTAACAGGCAGGGGACGGCAGAATTTCTGATTCTGCATGGAAGCAGGGAGGGCTGGTCGGAAGAATTCGTCACAGTCCCGTTTGATAGAAAAACGGTGGCGGAGGAACTGGAGGAAAGCGGATTGCTGGAACAATCTCTTATGTTCGGCCGGATGATTCGGGATTTGCTTATCCATAAGATTGACAGGTGGGAGGACTTAATGGCCCTTGCAAGAGAAAACTATATGGCTGCTACAGGAGAAGGCGGAGAGTATGTCATACCGGAGGAATATCTGGAAGCGGCCGCCAAGGAAATGGGAGTCCTGTAGACAGAACATGCAGCTGAAAGGAAAAGGAAAAAAGGATGAGTGAAAAAACGGAAGGCTTTGACGCTATTGCGGAAATTATGAAACAACAGTATCCGGAACAGAACGGCCTTTATTACGGTACCATGCTTCCTTACATGTTGGGAGGGAAAGATCCCCTGGACGGTGTGGAAATCTGGAAAAGTGAGGATGGCATGCCTCATTGGCACTATGTTACCTATGGCTTTACGGAGCTGTACGATAAAGAAAGCGACGATCCGGATACCAGCGGCTATGGTTTTGAACTGACTTTCCGGCTGGAACGGGGAGTGGAGGAGGAGGCTCCCATATGGCCGGTGAACCTTCTCCAGAATCTGGCCCGGTATGTCTTTTCCTCGGGGAATGCCTTCGGAGCAGGACATCATCTGGACTGCAACGGCCCTATAGCGCTGGAGGAGGAAACCCAGCTTACGGCACTGGCATTCCGTATAGATTCTCAGCTGGGGGAAATGGATACGCCTAACGGTCATATGATATTCCTGCAGGCAGTGGCTGTTACCAGGGAGGAACTGGAAGCTGCGATGTGCTGGAATGTGGAGAAGGCCCTGACGGAGATGGAAAAAAAGATACCTCTCTGTATCACGGTTTTAGACCGGCCTGCCCTGATGGAGGACCGGGATTTCCGGCAGGCCTGGGAAGAAGGGATGGAGGCGGACGGATCATCAACCGGTTTTCTTTTTGTGGAAAAGGGAGAAATTGTGCCGGGGACTGACCGCAGTACCCTTATTTTAGGAACGGTCTGTACCAAAACCCTGCCCCTCATGCTTAAGGCCCGGGTGGGAAAAGGCCGGGAGCTGTATCTCCAAAGCCGGGAGTCTGTTTTTTCCTTCCGGCCTGGTCTGCAGTCCAAAATAGAGAAAGACGGAGAGTGTTTCCTGCTGACACTGACAGAACAGTCGCTTGCGGAGCTGTGCAGCCTGCTTTTGCCCCATGACGGCTGCTGGCAGCTCTCATCTATGCCCCTGACCCTGCAGCTGGTACCTACAGAAATAAAGGATCCGGACGGCAATGTAACGGAAGTGCTCCGGTAAAAAGGATGGGATAAATGAAAATTACGGTTATTAACGGAACCCCCGTAAAGGGAGTTACTTATTTTATGAAAGAACAGTTCCTGGACTATATGGGAAACGAACACCAAATTACGGAATTTTATCCTACGGATCTACCGGAATTCTGTGTAGGCTGTAAAAATTGTTTTGTGAACGGGGAAGAAAAGTGCCCTCATTTTAAGAAGACAGATCGTATCTGGAACTCATTTTTATCCGCCGATATCCTTGTTTTTGCCTATCCGGTCTATGCCCTGCGGGCGCCGGCGGCGGTGAAATCCCTGCTGGATCATTTGTGTGTGCACTGGATGGTGCACCGTCCGGATGCAAAGTTGTTTGAAAAAACAGCAGTGATCATAACCAACAGTGTGGGAGCACCCAACGGCTCTGCACAAAAGGATGTGAAAACCAGTCTGACCTGGATGGGAGTGTCACGGATATATACCTGCGGAGCCGGCATGATGGGAGATATTTTTATAGACAAAATGTCCCCGGAGCATAAAGAAATGCTGCGGAAAAAAATGAAAAAACTTGCGGGAAAAACAGCTTCGGCTGTTCCGTGTCGACGGATGAGTTTAAAAACCGCCCTTCTGTTTGCTATGTGTAAAGCACAGCATAAAATGGTGCTCAAAGGGGAGACGGTACCAAGCCTGGACAATGCGCATTATCTCCGTCAGGGATGGATAAAGAAGTAACTGCCGTCAGCAGCGGGAACAGAAGGGGAGTAAACTCAACCGTTCTCCCCACCGGATGTATCAGGCAGCGAAAGCTGTTTTACGGAGTTATGAGGAAATAAGAAAAACGGTTTTATTTGATAAGATTATGGAATTAATTGATCAAACAGCAACGGATCCCGCAATGATTGAAACCTGCGGACATGCGGTTTATGTGGGATATAAGGGGGAATAAAAGTGGAAAACTACCTGCATACCATAGCCGGTTCCTATGACAAAGCCATTGAACTGGGCAGACAGGGGATTGACCTGTATCAGGACCTGCCCGCGTTTATTACCCAGGACCCGGATTATCCCGGGTGGAAAGAACAGGCCGCGGGGGGAGACAGCAGCCGTAAAGAAATCAAGGATTATCTGGCCCCTGAAAAGGGTATGCAGTTCGTCGATCTGGGATGCTGTCTCAACCTGATGTTTTACGGATATGACAAATGGCCGTCGGTATATAACGGGGTGGATATCAGCAGCAAAACGATAGAGCTGCTGAATGACTATACCGCAAAAAGACATATTACGACAGGTTCTCTTGTCTGCGCAAGCATACAGGAAACTCCTTATGCTGACGACCGCTTTGCTATCGGTGCCTGCATCGGTGTCCTGGAATATTTTGAAACGGCTTTTGTAAAAGAAGCGCTGCGGGAAATCCACAGGATTATGAAACCGGACGGCCGGTTTGTGCTCGATATTCCCGATTCCGGCGACCCGATCGGCAGGCTTATGGGCCGGATAGAGGCATATTTAGGCAGGCCGGACAGATTTGATATGACGCCTTCACAGTTTGAAGAGCTGCTTCGGGATTATTTTATAATAGAAAAGGCGGAGGAGGGGCCTATGCGTTTGTATTATCTGAAATGTGTCAAATGAAAACTCCTTTATGGAGGATATGACATATGGGCTTAAAATATATGGATATTGGTATTAATTTACCGGTATAACATCTGTGAAAATAACCTCCGGTTAAGATTTCCTGCTGTTTCGTTAACTGCGCCTCCATTGTGAAACTGTGAATACACAGCTATACTTTGAGTATCAAAATTAGAATAAGTAACTGCGAAGGTACAGAACAGTTACCAGAATAATAAGAAAAGGAGTTTATGCTGTTATGAATAGTAATTTAGGAGCACGCATTGCAGATTTGCGCAGGGCAAAAGGAATGACGCAGGAGCAGCTGGCCGGAGCGGTAGGGGTATCGGCGCCGGCGGTGAGCAAATGGGAGACTTCCGCCTCATGCCCGGATATTTCCCTGCTTTGTCCCATTGCCAGGGCGCTGGATACCAATGTGGATACGCTGCTGCAGTTCGAAGAGGGCCTGTCCCAGGAACGTATCAGCGAACTGGTCAATGATTTGGTGGAGAAAGCCAGGGCAGGGAACCGGGAAGAAGCGGAAGCAATGCTGCTAAAGCAGCTCCATACCTATCCTTCCAGCAGTGCCCTTAAATACAATGCCGCCACGGTATTGGATTTCTTCACCATGATTTTTCCCATGGAACCGCCTGAAAAAAAGGATGACTGGAGAAAGCAGAAGCAACATCTGCTGGAAGAGGTGCGCAGTTCGGGAAATTCCCAATACTGGCAGGGTGCTGTGTACGGATTGGCGGCTATTGCCATACAGGATGAAGAACTGGAAAAAGCGGAACTCCTCCTGAAGGAACTGCCGGAAAACAGTACGGAGGCCACTTTGTTTTGGACACAGCTGTATCTGAAGAAAAAGGAGCCGGAAAAAGCACTGGAGGTATCCCAGCACCGTCTGTATGACCTGGTGCGCCAGGTCCAGTTATGCCTGACAACGATGATGAACGGGGGAATGATAACCGATAATGATATAACATTGGAAATCTGTGAGGTATATCACCAGCTGGAAACAATTTTCGGTGTGGGAGGAGGCGTGAGCGAAGGCTTTTTTGTGGAGGCATACAGGAGAATGGACAGGCCGGAGGATGCACTGAACAGTCTGATTAAGATGATAGAGGCTTCTATTGGCCCCATAAAGGAACCCAATCCGCTGCTTTTTTCACCTGCCATTCAGTTAAATCCGGGACAGTCCGCAACAACCCCGGAACTGAAACAGATATTATTAAACGGGATTATGACAGACGAATTCTTTGCCGGTTATCTGGATCGGGAAGAGCTTCAGGAGGCGATAGAAAAATTACGGCAGGATATCAATTAGTCCTCCGCCGGTTTGGGGCAGGGAGGAAAGTGAGGATAAGAATGGAGAAAAAGGGAATGGCCCCCTTATGGCTTAAGTATCCGCAGATACCCAATGGAAGCATTGGATGGCGGATGGGATACGGGGAAGCCTATGGTGATAAATTTTACGGATGGTTCCATACGTTGGACAGTGACGGACAGAAAGAATATAACAGAAAATTTCCGCAACCCGTCTGCTGGAGCCTGTCCGAATACAATCTTATGCGGCACAATACATTCTGGACCTATCAATGGCACAGGAATTCCGGCCCGCCTTATACTTTGGAAAAGCTTCAGGAGGAGAGGGAAAACGGCTGCGTAAGGGAAATTGTTTTTTTCTGGGGCCATCACCCGGGAAAAGAGGAAAAAACAGGTAAAGAGTGCTTCAGCCAGTGGTACCAGGCGGCTTTCCATGTAGGGCACCTGTCCTACTGCTGCATGGAGCAATACCTGATGTCCGGGAAAGCCAGGCTTTTTGGCGATGAGGAAACCAACAGGGAAATTATGGATGCAACATCCCCTTCCGAAATCAAGCAGCTGGGACGAAGGGTAAAGGGATTTGACGAAGCGGTTTGGGAAAGGTTCCGGCTTCCCATAGCGTTAACCGGAAATTACTATAAATTTTCCCAGCTCAAAAGCCTGCGTACCTGCCTTCTTGCCACCGGAGACTGTATTTTGGCGGAGGCAAGCCCTGATGACCGCATATGGGGGATTGGTATGGATCAAAACGAAGCCGCCGGAACAGACAGCAGTCAGTGGAGAGGAAGGAATTTACTTGGGTTTGCGTTGATGGAAGTCAGGGATGAAATCAGGAGGCTGCGCAGGTATGAGGACGAAGTGGATTTCGGGGACGCAGAATAGTTTAGCAGCAACTTAAGTTTATGGAGAAATTATGACGGAAAATAACAGGAAAAATGAAATACTGGTCCTTTTAACAGATCGCTGGTGCGACTGGGAAGCTTCCTATGCGATTGCGGTAGCGGAAGCCTTTGGCGGCTACGAAGTAAAGACGATTGCGATAGATAATGTACCTGTAAAGTCAATGGGCGGCATCCGGGCCAATATCGATTACCGAATCCGGGATTACCAAAATTTTGACAACACCGCCATTGCTATTCTGCCCGGCGGCCTTTCCTGGGAAGAAAACGATTACGAAGAGATCACCGCATTTATAAAGAACCTTGCAGAAAAAGGAATAACGATTGCGGCGATCTGCGGAGCCACGACTTATTTGTGCCGACATGGCTTTTTAAATCATGTGAAGCATACGGGTGACAGTGCGGAGCTGTTCCAAAGCCAGGAAGGGTATACCGGACAGGACTTATATGTACCGGCCCAGGTGGTGGTTGACGGCGGTTTTATTACCGCAAACGAAACGGCCGCCGTAGAATTCGCCTATGAAATCTTTAAGCTGCTGCAAGTTGACAGCGAAGAAGAGATGGCGCAGTGGCTGGATAACTTTAAATACGGCGCTGTCCGCTAGAACAGAGGAGATACAAGTGCAGTACATTAGAAAAGCGACGGTGCAGGATGCATCAAGATTAGCTGAAATATTGGTTTTTACTAAGAGGATGCATTACAGGCCCATATTCCAAAATGACAAAGTTTCATTTGGTCAAATACAGGTTCTTCCTTTGGCACAGGAATTTATTGCAAATACAGAAAAGTTGGAGAATATCTGGGTATATGATGATGAATTCGTAAAAGGATTGATTCATATAGAAGGGGATTGGATTCAGGAACTGTATGTGGACTATTTCTTTCAGAATAAAGGGATCGGGGCAATGCTTATTGCTTTTGCGATCCGGAAATTTGATGTCCGTCATTTATATGTACTTGAAAAGAATACCAGGGCAATCCGGTTTTATCAGGGTTTTGGATTTTCACTGACACAAGAACGCCGGATTCAAGAAGGGACAACAGAGTTTATTGTAAAAATGGACAGGTAAAATCCGTTTTATCCCATGAAGGAACCAATAAACCGGATCCCTATATATTGCTGGCAAATGACTTACGAAACGAACAGACCATTTTTACAGAAAGAGAGAGAATAAGAAGCTATGAACATTATATTTCGAATTTGCATTGGCTTATCCATGGGTGTGGTGAGCGGGTTCCTGGCTGGTAGCTTAAAGTTTGGCCGACATAAAAGCATCTCCCCTTTACGCAGGGAAAAAATGAAAAAAATAGCGGACAGGTTTGCTTTTATTCTAAAATATATTACCTTTCTTCTGCTTTGCCTGGGATTTATCTGGTGCATCTATTTCCTTATCCTGGGTGCTGTCGTGCCGCAAAAGACCGATTATGCCAACAGTATGTCGGAGTTGATTGTCTGTGTTCTGACCGTGATATCTATTATATTTGCGTTCATTGAGTTTTCAAGACGCACAAACGATTAAATGGTTCCACCACCTGATTTATGTGAAGATTATTATTAGCCGCTTTGGAGAAGCTTGGAGCTTCCCGTCACTCCAATAATAAGTATTCTGCTATTGGTTTGGGCTTCATGTGCCGCTGCTGTTCATTCCCCTGCAAAGCGTATTCGCAGCATGGTAATCACCTCCATGATCAACGAATGGTAAGATTGCATGGGAGTAATCCAAAGCATCTCCCAATATAGAAAAAGTCGGTAAATCTGTACGCTGGAAAACGCGATTTATATAGAGGTAAAGAATGATGTTTCCTTCCTGTTTGATTCACAAATGAATCTATACGAACATCAGTCTTCCTTCACCCGAACATGCCGCTGCGGGATCTCTTTTATATCGCCAGGCAGTTGGAGAAGTATACGCTGGGAAAGAGCCTGTATTCCAGCAAGTTACGGAAAATCCCCGTTCCCCGGTTTGTCGTGTTTTATAACGGGACGCAGGATCAGCCGGAAAGCCGGATATTAAAGCTGTCCGATGCATTTGAAAAGAAGATCCCGTCCCCCGAGCTGGAAGTAAAGGTAACGTTGCCCTTAACCGTTCAGCAGGTCTGCGCATTTACTGCGCTGACCGTATGAAAGTGATTCAAGAGTGCAAAAATCCCATCGCCGCAGGCGTTTTTAATGGATTTTGCACATAACTGTGAAGATACTGAACAGTTAACGATGCTTAATATCAATTTGGGGAAAAACCGGGAGCTGATGAAGAAGTGCAGGACCCTGAGGGAATACTGTATGTTTGTGGAGCGTATCCGGGGATACGCCAAAGAGCTGGAGATTGCGGAGGCCGTGGAGCGGACGGTGACAGAATGTATCCGGGAAGATATTCTTGCGGACTTTTTATCCGCACAGAGGGCGGAGGTTATAGCCATGTCAATCTTTGAGTATAACAAAGAAGAAATGAAGAAAATCCGGGCCGACGAATTCCGTATTGGAAAGGATGCCGGCAAAACAGAAGGGAAAGCAGAATATGTGCTTGATCTGCTGGAGGATCTGGGAGAAATCCCGGTCGGGCTGCGTGAGAGAATCCTATCGGAAACCGACCTTAGTCTTTTGAATCAGTGGCATAAGCTGGCGGCAAAAGCCGGAACGATACAGGAATTCATAGGAAATGCAGGATTGACGGATATCCTCTGAATCTTAGTATACATGCACGCCTCTATCATGTGTTCTGTCCCCCGGCCCTTCCTGTATGCATAATGCTTACAGGAAGAGCCGGGGGACAGCACCGGATTTGCATCACCCGCAGACGGCCATCGAACAGGCGGATCAGCTTCTGGTGGCGGAGGGCGGACGGAACGCCTGGAGGGGGACATATGAAGAGCTGATAAAACAAGACAAGAGACAGCCGGAAAAAAGATGACGGGAAGAAGTACCTGTGCAGACAGGTATTTCTTCCTGTTTTTTTTTGTCCCAAATGGTATTTTGAAAATATTAGTACTTGACATTACATAGTAGTGCGGATATGATACTTGTAAAGGGAGATAATGCGATGAATGCACAGTTTAAAAAAGGAGTTCTGGAGCTGATTGTCCTGGAATCTGTCAGACAGAAGGATATGTATGGCTATGAGCTGGTGGAAGAAGTCTCCAAGGTGGTGGATGTAAATGAGGGGACCATTTATCCGCTTCTCAAGAGAATGACCAACGAGCATTATTTTGAGACATATCTTCGGGAATCCACGGAAGGGCCGCCCAGAAAATATTATCATATCACCGCGGCAGGTATTTTGTACCGTGACGGCCTGGAACGTGACTGGAATGAATTCAATCAGAAGGTATGCGCATTCCTGGAGGAACAGAAAAGAGGGAGAGAATGAATAAGGCGGAATTTTTACATATTTTACGGGACAGGCTTTCGGTTCTGGACGAGAAGGAGCTGGAAGATATCCTGAGCGAATATGAACAGCATATTGATATGAAGGCGGCAGGGGCGATGACGGAAGAATCGGCCATTGCAGATTTTGGCGATATCGGGGAGCTGACCGCCCAGATACTGGAAGCGTATCATGTACGTGCGGATTTTGCACGGGAGAAGGAGATTCGGGAAAAGGGGCCGGGGATGATGGATACGGTCATGGTTACAGGACGGAAAACCGCCGCTGCCTGCAGAAGGGGAGGCAGACGGTTCCTGCAGGGTCTGAAAAACAGCGGCCTGGCTGTTCAGAAATGGATAAAGAAATGCGCCGCCGCCGTCCGTACTCTTTTTTCCCGTAAGAAAGGGCAGGAAGAGAGAACGCAAGATACGGTTGTGAAACAGAAAGAGATACCTGAGAGAAAAAAGCTTCTTCTTTTCGGGAGCGGGAAACATAAGGAGAAACGGGATACAATGGAGAAAAAGAACAGAATCACTTTATTTTCGATAATTGGCATGATATGCAGGGGGTGCTTCAATGCGGTGCTGTGGTGTGTGAAGCTGGTATGGAATCTGTTCTGTACCGGAACAGGTATCCTGATTGGTGCTATGGCCTGTGCCTGCATTTTTATGCTGGGGACACTGCTTGTCCTGCTGACCATGGGATATCCCCTTGCGGGGGTGGTCCTGGGAGTCCTGGGGCTGACCATGTGTACCTGCAGCATGACGGTTTTGTGTTTTACTTTGATCGTGAAAAGGAAAAGACAGGAAGGAAATACGGCGGGGCCGGAAGAGGCGGGAACAGACGAAGAGGAGGAAATAGTTCATGCGTAGGATTCATGTGATTTTACTTGGAATTTTTATGACAGGCGTTTTACTTGGCGGTATCGGAACCGGCATCGCTTTTGGGGAATACAGTACCATGGAGTATGGAGGAACAGTGATGCTGGGAGAGGAGTATCTGGTGACAGGAGAACTTATTTATGAGTTCGAGCCTGTACCGGGAGAAAAAATTGCTGTCAATCCAATCAATTGGGGCAGGACCTATGGAAAAAGTGCCCTGGAAATGGATGAAAGCCTTCCTATGGGGACTATCTGCTATGATGTCACATATAACAGTAAGCTGACGATCCCCAACCTTTACTGTTGGGAGGAGGAGAATCCGGAGAGCGTTTATGCCGGAGAAACTTCAGAAGAAGGAGCATACGGGGAGAATGAAGGGGATGCAGAAAGCAGCCAAATCAGTATAAATGAAGAAACCGTTCCGGTTGAAGAAGCTGCTCCGGAGAAGGAAAATGTCCCGGATGAAGAAAGCGTCCCGGATGAAGAAAGCGTCCCGGAAAAAACGTCTGTGATCGTGGGCTATCTGGAGATTCACACCAATTATATTGGAAGTGAGTTTGAACTTCTGATGAAGGACAAAGATAATATCCTGCAAAACCTGAAGCAGAAAAAGATTAATTCTTATGAGACTGCCTATATTACGGATGTGAAAGTCCGGGTGAATCCTGATATGATGGAGTATATAGAAGACCGGACGATGTATTGAGAAAATGCAGCAGGCCGCACAGGAAAGCAGGATCAGGTGACGCCAAACTTTTTTTTGCACCCTCCTGCAAGAATCTCCGTTGAGTTCTGAAGGGATCAATGGTATACTTAATTGGATTGTGGCTCCAGGAATGCCGGTGCCCCGCCGCTTATGCAACGAACGAAGGTTGGCGGGGCTTTGAAGGCCGGAATGGAGCAGGAATACCGATGCCCGGAAAAACAGGGGAGAGAAAAGCAGATGGATAGTGCAAATACGGTCAGAGAAACCTTGCGGGATTTTCTGCAGTCATGGTTTGAACAGCGTGATCCGGAGAGGACAAGTGGATTCCTGTCGGAGAATGTGGATTTTGTAGGGACGGGCTGGGACGAATCCGCCCGGGGAAAAGTGCAGATGAGGGAGTATCTTCTGCAGGATATCAGGGAAATACCGGAGCCGTTCCATTGCCAATGGTCTGTTATTCATGAGCAGGAGGTCATGGAAGGGGTATATAGCCTGTCTATTGATTTGACCTTGAAAAATACCCTGTACAGCTGGTATCTGCGCGGCTTTTTTATTCTGGTGAGGGAAGAGGAAGGACAGTGGCGGATAAAAAGCTTCCATGTTGCGGAACCTGGAAGCAGCCAGCGGGAGCAGGAGCATTATCCCCGGGCGCTGGTAATGGAGAATCTGGTGAGACAGAGGCAGGAGCTTCTGAATGAATCTCTGCCCGGCGGAATGATGGGAGGATATATCGAAGAAGGGTTTCCTTTTTATTTTATCAATAAACAGATGCTGGCTTATCTGGGATATGAGGACGAAGAGGAATACATAAAAGATATAGACGGTATGGTCAGCAACTGTATGCATCCTGACGACCGGCAGAGGGTGGATGATGAAGTGGCCGCCCAGATGGAAGAAACAGGCAGCTATGTGGTGGAATACCGGATGAAAAAAAAGGACGGCTCCTACATCTGGATCCATGATCTGGGAAGGCGGGTGACGACAGAGGATGGGCGCCAGGCTATTTCTTCCGTATGCCTGGACATTACCGTACAGAAAAATGCGCAGCAGGAAGTGATGAACCTGTACAACAATATCCCGGGAGCCGTATACCGGTGCCGTTATGATCAGGATTTTTCCATTATAGACGCCAATGACGGCCTGTTTGAATTCCTGGGCTATACCCGGGAAGAATTTGCCGCCATGGGGAATAAAATGGCGGCGGTTATACATCCGGAGGATCTGGCGGCGCTCCCGTCCGCGCTGCATGAGCAGCTGGAGAATGGAAATACCGTACACACCGAAAACCGGCTTCTCTGCAAAGACGGCAGTGTAAAATGGGTATCCGTCAAGGCACAGCTGTTTTATGAATGCAATAACGAACCGCATTTTTATTGCGTATGCGTGGATATCACGGAGGAAAAGCAGCTCCAGAGACATGTAAAAGAGCTTTATGAACAGGAACTTGCCTATTTCGTGGAGCTTTCTTCTTCAGAAGGATGTCTGCAGGGGCGGGTGAATGTGACCAAAAACAAGGTGGAGAGCTATCTTTCCAGCGCGGAAGAGGCGATCGCCAGCGCGGGGGATTCTTATGATGAAACCATAGAAAATCTGGCGGCATCCGCCGTGGATGCGGAGTACGGGCAGAATATCCTCTGTACCCTGAACCGGAAAAAGGTGCTGCGGGATTATGCGGCGGGAAAGGTGAACTACCATTTTGAATTCCTCCGCCGGAACAAGGTGGGAGGGATTTTCTGGGGCAGTACCGGCTTCCGCTCCTGCCTGAACCCGGAAACCGGGGATGTCATGGCCTTTTTCTATACGAAGGATATAACGGAAGCGAAGCTGCAGGAGCAGCTGCTGGATACCATCGCCGATTTGGATTACGACGCGATTGTGGAAGTTGACATGCTCAGGGGAAGGCGCAGGGTGTTCAATTTTAATCCGGAACGCAGAAATACCATTCCCATGCAGTCAGAATACCATGAGGCCGTTAAAGAAATGGCAGGCCGTTTTATGGAAGCGGAAGCAAGGAAAGAATATGTGTCCAAAATGGATTTCGGGTATATGAAAAACAGGCTGGATAAGGAGGATTCCTACAGCTTTGTGGTGGAGATGAAGGAAGATGACGGTTCTGTCCGGGTGAAGCGGTACCAGATTTTCTATATCAGCAAGGAGCTGAAGCGGGTCTGTGTGGCGCGTACGGATGTTACGGATGTCGTGTTCAATGAGCAGAGGCAGAAGGAGGCGCTGGCTTCGGCCCTGGTTGCCGCGGAGCAGGCCAATGCGGCCAAATCCGATTTCCTGTCCCGTATGAGCCATGAAATCCGCACCCCCATGAACGCTATAATCGGAATGACGGCTATTGCCGCCCAGGCCCTGGATAATGAGGAGCGGGTGGCTGAATGTATATCCAAAATAGGGATTTCTTCCCGTTTCCTGCTTTCCCTGATCAATGATATCCTGGATATGAGCCGTATTGAGAGCGGAAAAATACTTCTGAAAAACGAAAAGATACCTGTTGAGGAATTCCTTAATGGGATCAATGCCATCTGCTATTCCCAGGCGGCGGCAAACAATGTGGAATATGAATGTATTGTTGATCCTGTGCTGGATGACTATTATATGGGCGATGCCATGAAGCTGCAGCAGGTGCTCATCAATATACTTGGAAATGCCATCAAATTTACCAGAGAGGGAGGCAAAGTCACATTTTCCGCAGCGGTGCGCAGCAAAACCAAAAATGATGCGGTGCTGCGATTTGTTGTCAATGATACGGGGATAGGGATGGATGAGGCCTATCTGCCCCATATTTTCGAACCTTTCTCCCAGGAATCCACAGGGACCACCTCCCTGTACGGCGGGACCGGTCTGGGGCTTGCGATATCCAAAAGCATTGTGGATCTCATGGACGGAAAGATTACCGTACGTTCCATCAAGGGGATCGGAACGGAATTTACCGTGGATGTGAAGTTAGGCGTTACAGAGGAAGAAAAGCTGCGCCTCCATCAGAAAAAGCAGGAAAATCATTTCTCCGATCTGAAAACGCTGGTGGTGGACGACGATGTGGCAGTCTGTGAAAGTGCGGTGGTTACGCTCCGGGAAATGGGGGTTACCGCCGAATGGGTGGACAGCGGACGCAAAGCGGTGGAGCGGGTCAATGAGCTTCTGTTGCAGAAAAAATATTTTGATATGATCCTTATTGACTGGAAAATGCCGGATATGGACGGCATTGAAACGGCCCGCCGGATACGCAGGCTTGTGGGGCCGGAAGTGACGATTATTATCATAACGGCTTATGATTGGAGCGCAATCGAACAGGAAGCGAAACTGGCCGGCGTTAATCTGCTGATGAGCAAGCCCATGTTCAAATCCTCCCTGGTATCCGCTTTCAGCAGGGCGCTGGGGGAAAAAGAGGAACAAAACCATACGGAGGAGCAGGCGGCAGTTTATAATTTTTCCGGAAAGCGGGTACTTCTGGCGGAGGATAACGCCATCAATACGGAGGTGGCGGTGATGCTTCTGGAAGATAAGGGCTTTGTGGTGGAAACGGCGGAAAACGGCCTGCGCGCCATGGAACTGTACAGCAAGTCCCGCGAAGGCTATTATGACGCCATTCTCATGGATATCAGGATGCCGCTGATGGACGGTCTCACCGCAGCGGCAAATATCCGTCATCTGAGCAATCCGGACGCGGAAAGGATCCCTATCATCGCCATGACCGCCAACGCGTTTGATGAGGATATAGAAAAGAGCAAGGCTGCGGGAATGAATGCCCACCTGGCAAAGCCGATAGATCCCAAACGTTTATACCAGACCTTATACAAGTTTATTTATGCGGAAGAGGACTGACGATCCCCCGGGCGGCTGTTTTTGCCCCATGGTGGAAGGCCTTGTACCAGAGGAAAGGCCTTCCCCGCGGAAACCGCGCGGGATATATTTTTCTTGACATATAAATATTACAATTGTAAGATTTAGACAGATGACTATAACACCACGGAGAAAACAGGGAGAGTGAAGAACATGAAGAAGATAGAATGGCCCGGAAGGCCAAAAGGGCTTTTGCTCCTCCTTCTGGTCCTGTTTGTAACGGCGGCATTTTTGCTGAAGGACGATAAAGGCTATATCCCTGCAACGGAGGATGCCTGGGAACCGGCGGGCACAGGAACGGAAAGCACGGACAGCCGCGGGTTTCAGGAAGTGAGCCGGCCCTCCGGCGGCGCTGCCGTCAGCCTTCTGACGCAGGAGGAACAGGCCCGGCTGCAGGAAACGGTGCTGGAGGCGGCAAAAGCGTGCCGGGATCTTTATGCCGGATGGCTGACATCCCGGAAGGAAAAGGAGAGGGATGCTATGGTTTCCCTTTCCAAAGAGCAGCAGGAGGCTGTCGTGTCCCGCCTCGGTTCCCTTGGGCTGGTGGCTGCTGCCGATAACCGCATCCGGATCAATAAGGAAAAAGCGGAGGAATTTTACGCCGATTATGAGGAGGGGAATGATGCCCTTGTTACGATTTATCAGGTCTGTCCGGAGGGGGATATCCGCGTAATGACCTTAGTATGCCGCGACGGCGGCCTGCAGGCCCGGTATACGGAAATTATATGGAAGGAAGGGGGAATCCCTGAAATCCGGGAAAACGGATGCAGGGATCTCACAGAAATCAAACGGACGGAGAAGGGATATCTGCCGGATGTCGTGCCGGCACCGGAACCATAATTTTTTTTCTGTTGTTATAACAACGGAATTATTAAAAAAAGCCATGTATACTGTCACTCATAGAACAACAAAAGGATTCCCGGCTGCAACAAATGCGGGACTTGAAAAGGAGAGTGGCTTATGGAAAACAAAATGTTCTGCTTCCAATGCGAACAGACGGCAGGCTGTACCGGCTGTACCGGCAAGGCGGGGGTGTGCGGAAAATCGGCACAGACAGCGAAGCTTCAGGATGCGCTTACCGGTGCGTTGATCGGACTGGCACGGGCCTGTTCCAACAATTCCGGGACGGATAAAACGGATTCCCTGATCCTGGAAGGCTTATTTACCACCATCACCAATGTGAATTTTAATGACGAGACGCTGCGCAGTCTCATCGGACGCGTGAGGGCGGAAAAGGCGGCCATTGTGCCGGGCTGCGCGGGCTGTGCTTCCCCCTGCGGTAATACGGACGATTATGACATGGATCGCCTGTGGAATGCGCAGGAGGATATCCGTTCCCTGAAATCCCTGATTCTGTTCGGGATCCGCGGAATGGCCGCATATGCGTATCATGCGGAGGCACTCGGCTATAGAAGCGGAGAGGTGAACGCCTTTTTCTATAAGGCGCTTTCTGTGCTGGCAGAGGATTGGGGGATGGAGGAACTGCTTCCCGTCGTGATGGAAACCGGAAAAGTCAATCTGGCCTGTATGGAGCTTCTGGATCGGGCCAATACGGAAACCTACGGCACGCCTGTTCCGGCCAGAGTCCCCCTTACCGTGGAGAAAGGGCCGTTTATCGTAATTACCGGGCATGATCTCTATGACCTGCACCAGCTTCTGAAACAGACGGAGGGCAAGGGAATCAACATCTATACCCACGGGGAAATGCTGCCGGCCCATGCATATCCGGAACTGAAAAAATATACCCACCTGAAAGGGAATTTCGGTACCGCCTGGCAAAACCAGCAGAAAGAATTTGCCGGTATCCCCGCGCCTGTCCTTTTTACCACCAACTGCCTGATGCCTGTAAAAGAAAGCTATGCGGACCGGGTATTCACCACAGAAGTGGTTTCGTACCCGGAAATGGTGCATATCGGCAGGGATAAGGATTTTACGCCGGTTATTGAAAAAGCGCTGGAGCTGGGCGGATATAGCGAGGATACGGAATTTACCGGAATCAACGGCGGGAAAACGGTGCTCACCGGGTATGGGCACGGTACCATATTGGGAGCCGCGGACAAAGTGGTTGAGGCTGTGAAAAACGGCGCCATCCGGCATTTCTTCCTGGTGGGAGGCTGTGATGGGGCGAGGCCGGGCCGGAATTATTATACGGAATTCGTTAAACAGGCACCGGAGGATACGGTGATACTGACCCTTGCCTGCGGGAAGTACCGGTTTAACGATTTGGAGCTTGGATCCATCGGAGGGCTTCCCCGCCTGATGGATATGGGCCAGTGCAACGACGCCTACGGCGCCGTCAAGGTTGCCTGTGCCCTGGCGGATGCCTTTGGCTGCAGCGTCAATGAACTTCCCCTGTCCCTGGTCCTTTCCTGGTATGAACAAAAGGCGGTCTGCATCCTGCTCACCCTGCTGCATCTGGGAATTACGGATATCCGTCTTGGTCCCACGCTTCCGGCCTTCCTCTCCCCCAACGTGCTCCAATATCTGGCGGAGCACTATCATATCGCTCCCACCACGACACCGGAAGAAGACCTGAATACTCTGCTTAGGTAGGCGGATAACAGAGCAGTGTCTGCCCCTGTGCACAGCCTGTGGAAAACCGGATCAGAAGCCGTAAATCCGGCTGTATTTGGAACGGAAATAATCCAGAAGGGGTTTGGCGGACACTTCGCCGCCGCATACCCTCCGTATGACCTCACGGGAATTGTACATACTTCCGTAGCGGTGGATTTTTTCCTTCAGCCATGCAGTGATTTCCTGTATCCGGCCTTCCTCCAGAATGCAGTCCAGGTTTCCCAGTTCCTTTTCTATCTGGTTCAGGAACATACCGTCATAGACGGAACCCAGCAGATAGGAAGGGAAATAGCCGAATGAGCCTTCCGACCAGTGCATATCCTGCAGGATGCCTTCCGCATCATTTTCCGGACGGATGCCAAGCAGTTCCTCCATCTTGTCATTCCAGAGGGCGGGCAGCCGGTCTGTGGGCACGTTCTCCTGAAAAATGGCTTTTTCCATTTCATAGCGGAGAATTATGTGCAGACAGTAGGTCACCTCGTCGGCTTCCGTCCGTATGAAGCTGGGATGGACATCGTTGATTGCCCGGCAGAAGGTGTCAAACGGAATGGCTTTGAACGGGGGAAGCAGTTCCCCCAGCTTTCCGTAAAGAGGAGTCCAGAACGCGGGCGTCCGGCCGAGTATATTTTCGTAAAAACGGGACTGGCTTTCGTGCAGGCCCATAAGGTTGACCTGTTCCGCGGCGGTATTTATATAGGCGGAATCGATGTTTTGTTCAAAAATAGCATGGCCGCCTTCGTGGATGGCGCTGAACATGGAGGAAAGCGGGAGCGTCTCATTATAATGGTTGGTAACCCGGATGTCCCCGTGGCACAGTCCGGTAGTGAAAGGATGCTCGCTTTCCGCCGCCGCTCCGGCGTCAAAATCGAAACCAATGTAGGACAGAAGCAGATCCTGCACTTTTTTCTGGGCCTCTATATCATAGGTGCCTTTCAGAGAGGCCAAATCCGGTCTGCCGGCGGCCCTGATAGCAGACAACAGCGGCAGGAGGCCGTTCTTCAGTTCCGTGAAAACAGCGTCTATGGCAGCGCTGTCCATCCCTTCTTCATACATGTCCAGAAGGACCTCATAGGGATCCTTATCCGGCTCCATGTAGCCGACATATTCTTTTGTCATCGCGATCATTTTATCCAGGCTGGGGGCAAAGAGGGAAAAATCACCGGCCCGTTTTGCTTCCTCCCATACCTTTTCCGAGCGGCCTGATGTGGTAATGTAGTCCGTGTAAAAATTCTGGGGGACACGCTGGAAACGCTGGTAATCCCTGTAATTGCGCCTTACGGTCACCTGCATGGCTTCATCCAGGCCGGCAAAGACCTCCGGCCTGGAGAGTTCACGCAGCATGCTGCCGTATTCCTCCGCCGTGGAAAGCCGGAAGGCTTCGGTAGAGAAAAAACCAAGGGCCTCCAGCTTGCTGTCGATGCTCTTTTTCGGGGCGGCAGTCTGCAGATCCCAGCTGATAAGTGCGGCCGCCTGCTCATACTTTCTTATTTTCTTGAGATATTCTTTTACCTGTTCACATGTCTGATTCATAGATTCCTCCTTGATTTTCCGCGGTAACCGACGGGATATTTGTTCCAAATCCGGTTATTTCCTCCGCTCCTTTGACCCCGATTTCCATAAGGGTTTGTTGGGTGGAGGCAAAGTTGTTTTCAAATAAAACACGGCAGGCCTGTGCCAGCGTACTGCTTTCGGGGGAAAGGCACCCCTCCCGTATGGAGGCTGCCATTGCAGGCCAGCCGGGCACGGTTTCCTCACCGGTTTCTTCGAGACGCAGGATACTGCCGTACAACAGCTGATGGGTGAGCCGGCTGTAGATTTCCCGCAGGGAAAGCAGGGGGCTGTAATGGACGACAGCCTGTAAAAGCATGCTTGTCGTGCCGACCATTGCCTTCTTTTGGTCTTTTCCTCCCGCGGTTTCATAAAGCTTATGCAGGGTATCGGCAGGAATATGGGGAAACGTATGCCGTATGACCGGCTCTGTCAGGATAGCCAGCAGCTGAAGGGCTTCCAGAAAACATTTCATGTTGTCATCCAGGGTCAATTCCCTGAGCTTATGGGGAATGGACGAATCCCCTTTCTTACTGACGCGGGTGCCTATGCCGTTGAAAGTTTGTGTGACACCAAGCCGGTTCAGCAGATGGATGGTACGGCGGATGGTAATTTCAGAAACGTGGTAAATGTCTGCCAGCACCGCGCCTTTGGGAAGCAGGGTCCCCACCGGATATACACCCTGGTTGATTTTGCAGATGACATCTATGGCAATTATATCACAGTACCTCGTACGTCCCTTGTGCGGTTCCCAGACAAAAGGGACCCGGGAATCCTCCGGCGGAAGGGAAGGAAGGTTTGCAAGATAACTTATAATGGTATCATAGAACAAGCTGCTCATCTGCTCCAGGCGACTGAGGCATTCCTCCCGGCCGTATTCCCCGCAGTGTCTCATACAGTCATTATAACTGTCCGCCAGAGTCCGCCACAGCAGCAACGTTTCTTCCTGTCCGCAGGAGGAAGAACAGATATCAAGGAAAGCGCTTTCCGCAAAACAACTAACATCGTAATACAGGCTTAAGACCGAATGGCTCCTCATGATATGCAGGGACTGTTCAAACAGGGTAAACAGCTCTTGGGCCGTGCCGGCAGCAGGTCCTTTCTCCGGAAGAGGGGAGGAAATTTCATTTCTCATGCCGCGTATATTGTGAAAACTGATAGCGGGGGAAATCAGCTTCAGGCATTTGCACAGATCCAGAAGCGCTTCGGCCCGTTGGAAAAAAACAGGGCTTCCCAGGTAATCCTCATAAGGCTTTGCCAGGACGACGGTGGCTTTCCCGCGGCAGAGCCTGATAAGACCGTCTTTTTCCAGCATTTTAAGGGCTCTCTGGGCAGGACAGTAGGAAACCTGATAGCGTCTTGCTATTTCCTTTGCGGATGGGAAGCGTTCTTCCTTATCATAAAAACCGAGCTGTATTTTTCCGGCCAGGCTGCGGTAAATGGTTTGTTCCTGGCTGTTATAGTTTGACATTCGTGTGTATCCTTTCTTCCCTGCAGACGGTTTTCCGGCCGGATTGCGGGATAGGGAAGTTTATTCCGGTAATTTCTAATTTATAATACCATATAAACAGCCTTTTGGGGATGAAAATATTGTTTGTTTTATTCCCTTTATCAGATATAATATGATATAGTATAAAATGATTAAGGTATGAAAAACAGAAGCTGCATACCGCACAAATAATACAGGTGATAAAAATATGGAAAACAAGAAAAAACAAAACCAAACAGGCACTGCCAAGTTAGCCGGGACAGCGGCATGTCCGGGAATTCTGGAAGGGCTGGCGGTGGGCGTGATCGGCTGTCTGCCGGACGAGGAGCTTACATTCCTCTGGGGGAATACTTGCTTTTACAGGAGTATCGGATATTTACAGGAAGAATATACAGACAGGTTTGGCAGCCTGCGCGACTATTTTGCCGGCGATGAGGAGTCGTTTGCCACTGTAAAGCGTGAGGTGTCAAGGCTGCAGGAAAACGGCGGGAAGGGGCTGGAGCTGTCTGTAAAGCTGCCGGGAAAAGAGGGCGGCTATGGCTGGTTCCGGTTATCCGGAAGTCTTTCATCCGCACAAGGAGAACCGGTATTCCAGGCGGTTTTTACAGAGGTGAGCGGCCTGGTGGGAGAAAAGGAAGAGCATCTTGCGCTTTACCGGCAGAACCGGCAGTATTTTGGCTGGATGATGGATACCTATGTGGGGAATGTATACATAAGTGATATGGATACCTATGAACTTCTGTACCTGAACCGGAATTCCTGTAAAACACTGGGATGCCGGGAAAGCAGCGTGCTGGGGAAAAAATGCTATGAGGTTATCCAGGGCAGGACGTCTCCCTGTCCCTTCTGTACGAACAACCGGCTGCGGGAGGATGCCTTTTATGAATGGAAATTCTATAATCCGCAGCTGGAACGTACGTTCATGATCAAGAACCGCATCGTGAACTGGGAAGGGCACCGGGCCCGGATAGAGCTTTCCCATGACATGTACAGCGCCGAGTATAAGCTGGCACAGAAGGATCAGGAAAGAGATGCGCTGCTGCGTTCCATTCCCGGAGGAATTTTCCGGCTGGATGCGAGGGACGGGAGCACCATTCTGTGGTACGGCTGCAGCTTCCTGGATCTTATCGGATATACCGGAGAACAGTTTGCGGACGAGCTGCATTCCCAATGCGCGTTTATCCATCCGGAGGACAGGAAGCGGATGGATGAGCTGCTGAAGGAGGTAAAAGGGAGCGGAACGAATACGGTGACGGAAATCCGCATTCTGACCCGACCGGGGAAAACACGTATTCTTACGGTTACCCTGAGCTATGTGAGCGAAGAGGAAAGCTGGGACGACATTCCTTCTTTTTATAGCCTTGTCATTGATGTCACAGCCGACCGGGTGGAACAGAACCGGCAGCGCAAGGCGCTGGAAGAGGCGTATGAAGCGGCCCGGGTAGCCAACGCCGCAAAGACGAATTTCCTTTCCTCCATGTCCCATGATATCCGCACGCCTATGAACGCCATCATGGGCATGGCCATCATCGCCCAGGCGAATCTGAATGCTCCGGAAAAAATACATGACTGTCTGGATAAAATCAACCTGTCAGGCAGGCACCTGCTCAGCCTGATCAATGAAGTCCTGGATATGTCCAAAATCGAGAGCGGGAAAGTGGACTTAACTTATGAAACGGTATCTTTCCCGGAGCTTCTGCAGGACGTGATGGATATGTGCCGGCCGCTTCTGGCGGAAAAGCATCAGGAATTCATGATCAGCGCTTCCCGGGTGAAGCATGAAAAGGTTATTTCAGACGGCGGGCGTTTGCAGCAGATTTTTATGAATCTTCTGTCCAACGCCATCAAATATACGCCGGAAGGCGGCTGCATCAGCCTTCGTATCCGGGAAATGTCTTCTCCGGTGGAAGGCAAGGGACAGTATGAATTTGTCGTCACGGATAATGGAATCGGGATTTCGGAAGAGTTCCGGGAGCATATCTTTGAACCTTTCTCCCGGGCGGAGGATTCCAAAATCAGCAAAATCCAGGGAACGGGGCTGGGAATGGCCATTACGGACAACATCGTACGCATGATGAACGGGACGATTGAGGTGGAAAGCAGGCTGGGGGAAGGAAGTGAGTTCGTCGTATCCCTGCCACTGGAATTATGTGTGGAGGAAGAAGCGTGCGACAACAGGCTGGACGGCCTGCCGGTGCTTGTTGTGGATGATGATCCGATTGTATGCGAGAGTGCGACCGCATTGCTGAATGAGCTGGGTATGCGGGGCAGCTGGGTGCTTTCCGGCATGGAAGCTGTCTGCTGTATCGTACAGGCCCATGAGAACGGGGACGATTTCTTTGCGGTGATTCTGGACTGGAAGATGCCGGGAATGGACGGGCTGGAAACGGTAAAAGCCATTCGGGGAAAGCTGGGACCGGACGTACCCATTATCATTATCTCCGCCTATGATTATTCCGATATTGAAGAGGAATTCAAGCGGGCGGGGGCGGATGCCTTTATAACAAAGCCTCTTTTCAAATCCAAAATGCTTCATGTCCTGCAGCTGTTCTGTCAGAGCCTGCATACGGATACGGCACCGGCCCATCCGGTAAAAAGGCCGCATCCGTCACTGGAAGGGAAAAAGCTTCTGCTGGTGGAGGATAATGAGCTGAACCGGGAGATTGCGGAAGAACTGCTGCAGATGCAGGGGCTTCATGTGGATACGGTGGAAAACGGGCAGCACGCCGTGGAGCAGTTCCTGCGTACGGAACCGGGAACCTATGCCTGCATCCTGATGGACGTACAGATGCCGGTTATGAACGGATATGAAGCAACACGGGCGATCCGCTCCCTGGATCGGGAGGATGCGGGGCATATCCCCATCATTGCCCTGACGGCCAATGCCTTTGCTGCGGATATGGGTAAGGCACGCAGTGTGGGGATGAGCGATTATATTGCAAAACCTATCGATATGGGGAATCTGGCGGAGACCCTTCAGAAATGGATAAATTAATGCGGTAACCGGCAGCCTGTTGAAAAGGAACCGGAATAATCCGGGATCCCTGTTTATGGCGGCCCTTCTCCGGGGAGGGACGCCTTAACAGGGATCCCGGACTTTTTATGCCATGCCGGAAAAAGGCGTCGGATACGGAAGCCGCCCTATACCGCCGGCACGGTGGATTGCCCCTGCCTGAGTACGGGCAGAGTGGTATAGGTCTGCACCAGCAGCGAGGGATTGTCCAGTTTGCGCAGCAGCATTTCAGCAGCCTGGACTCCCAGATCGTACACGTCAATATCGATGACAGTAGGCGCCGGATCGATGATGGAAGAATAAGGATAGCTGTCAAAGGTGAGGAATGCGGCTTCCTCCGGAATACGCAGCCGCCTTTCCCGGAGCGCCTTGACTACGCCAAGGGCTAGCGTATTGTTTTCACAGATGAAGGCCCGGGGAGGTACGGGCAGAGAGAGAACACCGAGCGTCTGGCGGCAGGCATCCTCCCGGGTGGAATCTGTATAACGGATATATTCGTCGGGGATCCGGTAGCCATAATCGTACATGCCGCCCAGGAAACCGTTCAGACGCTGGGTGGATATATGATCCGTGCGCCGCTCACCGATGAAGGCAACTTTTTCATAGCCGCATTCCAGCATATGCAGGGCGGCAAACTGTCCCGCCAGGCCGTTGTTCGTATCGATCCAGCACATACGGCTTCCCGGGCCCGGGTGGCCGATATGGATGTGGGGAAAACGGCTTTCCGCAAGCAGCCTGGCAAGCTGCGGAAACGTACAGGAGCCGTGGATGAGAATACCGTCCGCGATTCCTTTCCCGATCAGGCCGCCGAGATACGTCTGCGGGTCGCCTGCTTCCGGAAAATCCGCCAGCATCAGCGTGTAGCCTTGCTTAGCCAGCGTATGGCGGACGCCGCAGAGGATGTCGAACATATGCGGGTTACGGTATGCTTCCTCTTTTTTCAGGCTGGATAAGAAAAGGATATTCCGGGAAGCGCCTTTTGCAAAGCTGACAGCCCGGGCATTGGGGGTATAATGCAGTTTCCGGATCGCCTCGCGCACCCGATCGCAGGTTGCGGGGGAAATGGAACTCCAGTTATTGAGCACCTTGGAAACGGTGGAAGTGGAAACACCGGCTTCCTTTGCGACATCACGGATTGTTACGGCCATGGGTACCTCCTTGTGAAAAAGTGATAAGTTTAAAATTATAGTATAGCGGTTTCCTAACAAAGTCAACGGAGTTTATGGAAAATGATAGAAAAAAGGGTTGATTAATGGTATAAATGACTTAAATAAGTGGTGCGCACCATTATTTGGAATGAATTAAGGCATTTTAAGCATTTGCCTGAGAGAACAGAATATTTTAATTAGGAAAGCGGTTTCGTAAAAGGAGGACATAGAATGAAAAAGTTATGGTGTTATCTTCTGACCGGGGTAATGGCGGCAGGGCTGCTCACGGGCTGCGGACAGAAAGCGCAGACAGGAACGGAACATACGCAGACGGGGGATACGGCGGCAGGGCAGACCGAAACTTCCCCCCGGTCGGAGGAAGTCCCGCAGACAGAGGCTTCAGCCGGGGAACCGGGAGAAGCGGTCATCCTCACCGCATGGCATGATAATGATGAAGCCATGATGAATGCGCTGGCAGATGTGGTGAACCAGGCGCTGGCAGGGGAAAATATCACGCTGCAATTCGAAAAGAAAAGTGATGTCACCGGACAGATAAAACTGTACGGTACGGATGCCGAAAACGGCCCGGATATGTACCTGTTTGCCCATGATTCCCTGGGAAGCTTTGCTGAAATGGGAGTTCTGGAGCCGGTGGGAAACCTGATTAGCGCAGAGCAGGAAGCGGATCTGATTCCCATGACCGTTGAAGCGGCAACCTACAAGGGAGAGCAGTATCTGATGCCGGTTTACTACGAAACGGTACTGTTTATGTATAACAAGGCCCTGTGGGAGGGCGAAGTGCCTTCCACCACGGAAGAGCTTTACGAGTATATGACGGCCCATACCGATACGGCAGCCGGAACCTATGCGCTGGTAAACCAGCATTCCAACACCTATAATGTGGCGCCTTTTATCAACGGGTTCGGGGGCTTCGTGATCGATAAGGAGGGAAATCCGGGTCTGGGTGCACAGGCCACAAAGGATGCCGTGGCATATAACCGGAAGTTCGCCATGCTGCAGGCCGACGGGGATTATAATACGGTGACCGCATTGTTTAACGAAGGAAAAGCGGCAGCCATCATAGGCGGTCCCTGGCTGGTGTCCGGAATCCGGGAAGCGGGCATTGATTTGGGGATCAAAGCCCTGACGGATTTTACGCTGCCTGACGGAAACCCCTTGATCCCATATTCCGGGGTACAGTGTATCGGCGTATTGAAATACGCGGCTGAAAATAAAAAAGATGCGGTTTCAAAGGTGCTGGAGGTCCTTGCCGGGCCGGAAGCAGGTGTTGTACTGGCAAAGGGCTTCAACTGCGCGCCCGCCAACAGCAAAGCCTACGACGATCCGGAGGTGGCATCCAATGAGATGATTCTCGCTATGAAGCAGAGCGCTGAAAAAGCGGTTCCCATGCCGAACATACCGGAGATGAGTGTAATGTGGGGACCGGCGGAAGCCCTGCTCGCTGCCGTTAACAAATCCGGAGAGGATGTGGACACGGCTGCTGAGAAATACCAAAAGGAGGCTTTGACCGCCATCCAGGATATGAAATAAACAGGGAAACTTCGTATATTTCCTGATCAACCGTAACCGTTCAGCCGGCCGGCTTATACCGGCCGGAGCAGCAAAAAAGGGGGAGAGAAACGTGAAGAAAGGCAGGCAAAGTGTTACGCCGAGGGCTGCGGTGCCGATGAAAAAAGTGATCCGTCCCTGGGGCTACAGCCTTCCGGCCATGATATTGATTGCTATGATTGTGCTGTTCCCGATTGTATATACAGGCTATATTTCCTTTACAAATATGAACCTTTACCACTGGACGGATTATTCCCTGATCGGTGCAGATAACTATAAAAGAGCCCTGCTCAAAGTGGATTCCGGTTTTTTGGCCGCCCTTGGGACCACACTTGTGTGGACAGCCGTCAATATGGCACTGGATACGGCAATCGCTTACGGGCTTGCCGTGGCCCTCAATACGCGGGGGCTGAAGGCCCGGCGTATATATAAAACGCTGCTCATCTTTCCCTGGGCGATGCCGGCCTATGTGTCTATACTGGTATGGCGGGTAGGAATGTATAATACGGAATTCGGGCTGCTTAACAAGCTTCTGGTAGCTTTTGGCTTTGGGAAAGTTGACTTTTTATCCAGAAATGTGCCCGCCTTTTTCTCCTGTATGGTGCTGAATCTCTGGATGTCGCTTCCCTATATGATATTGATGATGGACGGGGCGCTGCAGGCAATAGACCAGAGTATGTATGAGAGTGCGGTGCTGGACGGGGCCAATCTGTGGCAGAAAAACCGGTATATCACCATCCCCTCCTTACAGAAAATCATGGCGCCCGTGGTGATCATGACGACTTTTATCACCTTTAAGCAGTTTGATATTATATATCTCCTGACCATGCAGAAGGGTTCCGTGACCGGTGCCACGCTGCAGACCATCATCACCTATGCGCATCAGAATGCATTTGTATCCAATAATTATGGATTATCCGCCGCCGTATCCATGATCATTTTTGGTATCATCATTCTGTTTTCTTTCCGGACAAACAGGATACAGAAGGAGGATAAGGGATGAAACGATCTGCAAAACGAACGATTGGCCTTGTACTTTTAAACCTGTTTTTCATCGGAATCTGTCTGATCGGCCTTGTGCCGATCCTGTACGCCTTTCTGCTTTCCGTAAGCGGGGGGAGCGGGGCGCTGACCACAGGGCTTTCCCTTCTGCCTGATACCTTCACACTGGACAATTACCGCAGCATCCTTGTGGAGAAGCCCTTTTTGAAATGGCTTTCCAATTCCGTCATACTGAGCGTGGGAACGATGGTGCTCGCCATGGGAACAAGCGTTACGGCTTCTTATGCCTTCTCCCGGTTCCGCTTTCCCGGCAGGGCGGCCGCCATGCAGGTGCTGCTTCTGCTGAACGCCTTTCCCCAGATTTTGTCCATGTTCGCAGTTTTCAGGCTGTTTAAACAGCTGAACCTATTGAATTCCCATGCTGGGCTGATCCTTATCTATTCCGGGAGTATGTGTATTTTTTCCGTTTGGAACATGAAAGGATATTTTGATTCGATTCCGGTGGAGATTGAAGAAGCATCCAAAATTGACGGGGCGGGTAATCTGACGCTGATAGCGAAAATAATACTGCCGCTTGCCCGCCCTGCTATTATCGTGACGGCGGTCATGGTATTGATATTTGTCTGGAATGAATATTTGTTTGCCACCACTTTTATGCTGCGGGAGGAGAGTTATTCCCTGGCAGGAGGCCTGTATCAGCTTCAGGCAGACGATTACAGCCGCAGCTGGCCGCTGTTTTCGGCAGCAGCCATTTTAGTGTCGGTGCCTATCCTTATTCTTTTCTTCTGCATCCAGAAGTATATGGTGTCGGGACTGACTGCAGGCGGCGTTAAAGGCTGATTATCAACGAGTAGGTAGGAGGATATCAAATGAATAGAAGTGCGGTTGCGCACATCCCGGCGTCCCAATACGCATTCGCCCGGTCGGAAGATACGTTTACCGTCCGGCTGCGGGCGGCGAAGGGGGATCTGGATTTGTGTACGCTTTTTTACGGGGACAGGGCATGTCCGGATTCACCGGTACGTTTTACGTCTGCAGACATGCAGCGGCGTTACAGCGATGAGCTGTTCGATTTTTTTGAGGGGACTATCAGCCCGTGCCCCCGCCGGCTCTGTTACTATTTTAAACTGGAAAAAGGGGAGGAAAGTATCTGGTATTATGCGGACGCCTTTCATACGGACATGCCGGATCTGGTGATGGAGGACGGCTTTGTGGTTGAGGGCAGGAGTGAATACTACCAGTATCCCTATATTCTGCGTTCGGAAATCAGTAAGGTGCCGGAATGGTTTCTTCACGCGGCGGTTTATAATATTTTCCCGGACAGCTTTGCGGATGGGAAAGCCCGGCTTAGCGGCGTGGGACAAGAGCGGAAAGCACCTCACGGTACGGTGAGTAAAAGCCGTCTGGGAGGCACCATTAAGGGCATCATGGATAATCTGGATTACATTCAGGATCTGGGCTTTACCTGCCTGTATCTGAATCCGGTTTTCCAGGCAGGGGAATATCATAAATATGATATTGTGGACTATTTCCATGTGGATCCCTGCATGGGTACGGATGCGGATTTCCTGGCCCTGACCGATGCGGTGCATGACAGAGGGATGCATATAATCATTGATGGCGTATTCAACCACTGCAGCTGGTATTTTCCCCCGTTTGAGGATGTGGTGGAAAACGGGGAAAATTCTCCTTATGCGGGGTGGTTTTACGAGCTTTCCTTCCCTGTGGTACGTCCCCGTGATGGCGGACGGCCCGGATATGCCTGCTTTGCCTATGAACCTAAAATGCCGAAGCTGAATACGGCAAATCCCGAAGTACAGGAATATTTTGCCCGGGTGGGCCGCTATTGGATCGAACGGTTCCATGTGGACGGCTGGCGGCTGGACGTGGCAAACGAGGTGGATAAGAATTTCTGGCGCCGCTTCCGTGCGGCGGTGCGCGAAGCGGATCCGGATGCCGTTTTGATTGGGGAGGTCTGGGAAAATGCCCGGGACTGGCTGAAGGGTGACCTGTTTGATTCCGTTATGAACTATGATTTCCGAAAACACTGCAGGGATTTTTTCGCACTGGAAAAAACAGGGGCGGATGAATTTTTGTGGGGAATGACCGATATGCAGCTGCGGTATCCGTTCCAGGTGACTGCCGGACAGCTGAATCTGCTGGACAGCCATGACGTCGCGCGTTTCCTGGGATTGTGCGGGGGAGACTATGGCCGGTGGCAGGCGGCTTTTCTGTATCTTTGCATGGCTCCCGGCGTGCCTGGCGTTTTTTACGGGGATGAAAAGAAAATTACAGGGATCCGGGAAATGGAATACAGACAGGGAATGCCCTGGGAAGCGGATCATACCGATTCGGAACGTTTTGTGAAAGAAGTCCTGCGCATCCGCAGGGACTGGATAGCACCGGAGGATGAATGGCGGGCTGTCTATGGGGGACACAAAGACAGGCTGCTGGTGTTTGAAAGGTACGGCGCACATACGGTGCGTGTGATAATCCATTTGGGCGAAACCCCTGCCGACGCGGAGCGCTTCCTGCACGGCGGGCAGATTCTCCTCCTGAAAGGGGCGGTTTCCCAGATGCTGGAAAAAAATGGATTTGCCGTATTATTGATGCAATAAACTTTTGCAAATTAGCATTGAACATTTCTCTTCTTAATGGTATACTTTGGGAAATGAAATTTGCAGTTACCAAGAAGGTACTGTATTGTTATAACATAGGATAAAAAGGTGCCCGGTGCTGCCATATGGCGCATCGGGATAATAGGGAACCGGGTGGGAATCCCGGACGATCCCGTCGCTGTAAGAGTGTAGTATTTTCCAGCCGCCAGGCAGTCACTGTGGAAATGGGAAGACGGAAAATACGGAAGTGCTTAAGTCAGAAGACCTGCCTTTTTATCAGGCTTTATAAGAACTGCGATGGACAGGTACTTATGAATCAGCTCCTTTGGGGGCTTATTTGTGTCAGCTGTTTGTACACGCAGAGAGGAATATCTGTGGTACAGGCAGTTTTTTTATTTCCGCGGGAAACCTGCCGGGAGAAACGGCGGCGCATCCAAATCCGGGAAGGAACCTGTACGACAGGAATGGGAAGAAATGAAAATTGACTATTATGCATATCACTCAGGCATGAGCGGCTGGAACGCAGGAGGGAAGCTGCTGCTGGCCGTGGGGACGCTGTGTCTGACCATAGCTCTTGATAAGCCGGCAGTCTCTCTGTTTGTCCTGCTGACCATGAGCCTGCTGACGCTGGTTAAGGGGAGGATCCCCGGGAAAGCTTACCTGCATTTCCTGTCCGTTCCCCTGGCCTTTGTGATCGTCAGCGGGACGGCTATTGCGGTGGAATTCGGAAAAAGTCCGCTGGGGGATTGGAACCTGCGGGTATTCTTTTTCTACCTTTGCTTATACAGGAGCAACATCCTGCTGGCGGGAGCCGTGTTCCTGAAGGCTATGGCGGGAATCAGCGCGCTGTATATGCTGTCCCTTTCCACACCGGTGAATCAGCTTGTGCTCGTCCTGCAAAGGCTTCATCTGCCTTCCCTGCTTGTGGAGCTGATGAATCTGATATACCGGTATATCTTTATTTTAATCGACGCCGCGGATCAGATGCAGACGGCGGCAAAAGCCCGTTTCGGTTACGGCAGCTTCCGGCAGTCTGTCAGGAGCTTTGCGCTGGTCGCGGGTAATTTATTCCTGGTATCCCTGAAAAAAGCGGGAACCTATTACGACGCCCTCCTTTCCAGGGGCTACGAAGGCCGGCTGGAATTTTTGACGGAAGAAACGGCGCCGACCGCAGGACAGATGGTATTTACGGGAGCCTATCTTCTGGCAGTGCTGCTGCTGGGGCTTGCGGTATGACCAGATAAAACACCTGGCAGGAGGATGACAGGATGAGCGACGAACAATTGCTGGAAGTAAAGGCTTTATCTTTTTCCTATGAGGAAGAGCCTGTGTTAAAGGATATCAGCCTCATGGTCCGCCGGGGCGAAAAAATCGCGGTGATGGGTTCAAACGGAGCGGGGAAATCCACTTTTTTCCTGAATCTTAACGGCGTTTTACAGCCGGATACCGGAGAGATCTATCTGAACGGGCGTAAAATCGGGAAAAAGGAGGTGGGGCTGCTCCGCAGACAGGTGGGGTTTGTTTTCCAGGATGCGGACAGCCAGATCATCGCCTCCAATGTGCGGGCGGAAATATCCTTCGGTCCCATGAACCTGGGGCTGGACAGAAAAGAGGTAATCCGCCGGGTGGACAGCGCCGTTTCCTATCTGGAGCTGGAAGCCCTGCAGCAGCGGGCGCCTCACTATCTCAGCGGCGGGGAAAAGAAACGGGTGAGTATCGCGGATATCCTGGCGATGGAGCCGGAACTGCTCATCTTCGATGAACCTATGGCAGCGCTGGACCCGGTGAATGCACAGAAGGTGGAAGCCATTCTGGGAAAGCTTCATCGGGATGGAAAGACGCTGCTGATAGCGACCCATGATGTGGATTTCGCCTGGCGGTTCGCGGACAGGATCCTGGTATTATGTGACGGGAGACTGCTTGCGGACGGGACACCGGCTGAAATATTCAGACAGACTGCAGTGATGGAACAGGCGCATTTGACGAAGCCATCTATCATGGTGATCTGGGATGCCCTGATACAAAAAGGGCTGGCAGCGGAGGATAGTAATTATCCCGTAACCCCACAGCAGGCAGCGCAGAGAATTGCAGCCTGCACAAATGAGAGAGGAGAGAAGGAATGACAGAGAAACAGAAGAAGGTATTAAAACTGAGCATTGCATTTGCGGTATCCTTTGCCGTATATCCTGCGGCAAACGCCATGCACATCATGGAGGGGTACCTCCCTGCGGGCTATTGTATTGCATGGGGCGTGATTTGCCTGCCCTTTCTGGTAAAGGGCTTTTTCAACATCCGGAAACAGTTCCGGGAAAACAAAAAGGCCATTACCATGCTGGCTATGGCCGGCGCTTACATTTTCGTCCTGTCCGCACTGAAAATCCCATCGGTAACGGGAAGCTGCTCCCACATGACCGGAACCGGGCTGGGAGCGATATTATTCGGGCCCAGCACGGTGAGCATCCTGGGTATCATTGTCCTTTTATTCCAGGCGATCCTTCTGGCCCATGGAGGCCTGACCACCCTGGGGGCGAATACCTTTTCCATGGCGATTGCAGGCCCTTTTGCGGCATACGGGATTTATCTGCTGTGCAGGAAATGCAGGGTGAATAAAATGGCCGGCATTTTCCTGGCGGCTTTCCTGGGCGATCTGTTTACCTATTGCGTGACCAGTATCCAGCTGGCCCTGGCATTTCCCAGCACACAAGGCGGTGTTTTTGCCTCCGCACTGGAATTCCTGGGCATTTTCGCCCCTACCCAGCTGCCTCTGGCTGTTGTGGAAGGCATTTTAACCGTATTGATTATGATGGCGCTGGAAAACTATGCGAAGCCGGAACTGAAATCCATCGGCTTTTTTAAGGCGTAACACAAAAAAGTTGCGCGAAAGCGCGCAGATAGGAGCAAAGATGAAAAAGGATACCAAAATCGCTGTTGCATTGATTATTCTTGCCGTTTTAATCGTAGTCATCCCGCCTTTTGTATTAAAAGGGGCGGAATTCGGGGGATCCGACGATGCGGGAAGCCAGAAGATAGAGGAAATCGCCGGGGATTATGAGCCGTGGTTCACACCGGTTTTCGAAACCGCTCTGGACGGAGAGATTCCGGGGGAAATCGAAAGCCTTCTGTTCTGTGTCCAGACCGCTATCGGTGTGGGAATCATCGCTTTCCTGATGGGCCGGATGGTGGAACGCAAAAAATGGAGCCGGGAACAGGAGCTGGAAATGGGACGGTAATATAACAGGTCGATAAAAAAGAGGGAGGCGCTGCCGGGTTTATATCCCGCGGCGCCTCTCCTTGGTTCCGGTTCTCCCCCGGCGTCTTTTACACCGGCAGAATAGATCTTTAGTGCCTATTATATTTTCATCTGTTATAGAAGCGAGAAGTTTCATTATTTACCTTTTTCCATAGATAAGACAGCCAAAGGCAAAGCATTTATAAATATTACATTTGGCTCTGTTATTTGAATCATAAAGAAATAATCAGTATTGCGCATTTTGTCAAGCTTATATTCCTGTTCTTCTGTAGCAGAATCAGTTGACAGTTTGGAATAATAATCATATATGATGTTCCACTGTGCATCATCCATATAAATAAAACGTGATGACTCCGGATAATAGAATGTAGTATTTGTACTGCCCGAAGCATCCCATTTTACGGAATGGCCGATATCTTTATATTGTTTAAAAACAGCTTCTTCTGTCTCTTCCAGAGAATAATCAGCAAACGTAAATTGAACACCATAAAGGCCGACAGGTACTGAAAAATCAGTAATTATAAAAAATCGTGTTTCAGAGCTGGTTCCAAAAACAGTCTCGATTTTTTTATCCGTATAAAATACTTGTGTTGAATTTATCTCATGATACAAATATTCAGGCCTGGCATTCGTTTCGGCTATGATATCTTCTTTGCTGCTTCCCCACTTTAACGTTTGGCTTACCATAGGAAAATCATACGTGTTATCCGGGCGATTTATGAAAAGGCAGCATAATAACAAAACTGCAGCAGCAGCTACAATACCAATTATGATTTTGCGATAAGTTTTATTCTTTTTCATAATCCTAATTTTATACCTGTCCCGTTAAACATCCTTATTTGGGAAACAATCTATGTTGTTTCATTTGACTAATCCATAACACTTTCTTGTATATTCTGTGAGCGAAGAAACATTACTTAACAATCCTCGCTGCAATCTATGACTTGTTTCCATTGCAAGATCAAATTGCTTTTGCGTAATATCCTTTTTTGATAAGGCGTCCTCCAGTTCGTCCATATCATCAACTATAATTGTGCCGTTCGGATAAACTACAAGATCCAAATATAAGTCATCAAAATAAGGGACTCCATCTGCATCAATTCCTTGTCCTGCTATCATATCTATATACCATAAAAGAACTTTTCCATTTTCATCCATCATAGCTGTTATACAATACCAATCATTCTGAGGCAGTATCGACAGCCATTTTCTTCCTTTGTCGCAGACGGCAATATTTTCTCCATCGAACTCCCAGATTTGTGTCTGACTTACCTCTTTAATATTTATAAGTCCAATATAACCATTCAATAATTCCGAATTTACCATTTTTCCAAACATATCTTTGGAAATAATACATTTCCACTCATCATATGATAACCGACTTCTTTTCAAACGCTTCACCTCACAAATACCAATGTATTGAGGTGACAGCTCAGGAATGCTGTCCCCTCATCTATATTATAGCTCACACCGGTAAACGGAACAACAAAAACCGAAACCACATGCGTATGTGAATACAGGGTGTGAAATTTGGGAGAAGGATGATATAATTCAATTGGCACAGGAATCGGAGATACGAACCACAGCCTTCGGTTTATTGGGCCGGTAAAATTGTAATTATTGGAGGAGAAAAGAGTAATTCCGGGTTTGCGAGATATATAATTTAAGGAGACAGGAAGATGTTAAAAGCTATTATTTTTGATTTTGATTATACACTGGGTGATTCTACAAATGGCATTATTTTAAGTGTAAACTATGCTCTGTGAAAAATCGGTTTCAGCATAAAAGATGAGAAAGAAATAAAGAGAACAATTGGGTTATCATTAAAGAATACATATACAGCATTAACAAGAAAGAGTAATGAGGAAGAGGCAGAGCTGTTTGCCAAATATTTTAAAGAAAAAGCAGATTTAGTTATGGTAGAAAATACAGAATTGTATAGTGATGTAAAAGAAGTGCTTCGAAACTTAAAGAGTGAGGGTTATAAAATCGGTATTGTAACAACGAAATTTCATTATAGGATTGAACAGATATTAAATAGATTCAATGCCCTTGATTTGGTTGACTTAATTGTTGGGGCTGAAGATGTAAATATTGAAAAACCGAATCCGGAGGGGTTGCTTTGGATGGTTGGCAATTTACAGTTGGAAAAAGATAATATACTATATGTTGGAGACAGTCTGGTTGATGCAAAGACAGCAGAAAATGCACAAGTAAAGTTTGCAGGTGTATTGACGGGGACAACCAGGAGGGATGAACTTAATTTATATAAAAATGTTTATATAGGCGAACATATAAAAGATGTCTATTATTTTATAAAAAGCAATAGTGAAGTTTAGCAATTTTCCGTTCGCAGGAAAATGGGTATTGAAGCAAATCGGTCCGGAACCAGGACTGATAACAGAGCCGATTCTTAAGAGCGGTTATAATTATCTTATGATAGAGAATGAATATTGAAATTCGCAGACTGTCACCCGATCTCGCGGAGGATTATGCCCATTTTTTTAACGTGACGCTCCATAATGTCAAAACAGATGGAAGCAAATGCTATTGTGTGACCAGGTGCAATGCAAATGAGAACTGTCATTTTTGTATCGATTATCTGCGCTCTTTCTGGCCCATAGAGGAAACCCGTGCGGACATCAGGATTAAACCCGTATTTTGCTTTGTGATTGCACTGCAGATGCAGAGGATGGGCATAGAGCTACGCAGCTGCTGGAACATGTCTGCCTGGATGCGGCAGATGATGGTTTTGATTTTGTCGAAGCTTATGTTGATAAGATTAGTAATGAAACAGACGACGATTTCAGAGGGTATCTAAGGATGTATGAGAAAAGCGGGTTTCAAAAACATGCAGGACGGGAAGGCAGGATAGTAGTGCGGAAAGCATTAAAATAATAGAAGAAAACAAGGGATTTTTAGTAGGAATGTCTGCGAGAGGAGTGAATTTACGTGGATAATACAGGTTGGGTTATGCCCACACATATCATTGCAGGTGCCGGAATTGTAAGAAACGGGAAGGATGAAGTCCTGCTGGTAAAGACACATAATGCAGGGTGGGTATTTCCGGGTGGACAAGTGGAGGTTGGGGAAAACGTAATTGATGCTGTTAAAAGAGAAATCATGGAAGAAGCAGGAATTGATATTGATGTGGAAGAGGTATTTTGTATTTCTTCCAATACCGGAAAGTACCCTGGCTACAATGGGATAAAAGAAATTCCGACCAAAATTATGCTTGATTTTATTTGCAGTGCTAAGGGAGGAATTCCCAGGCCATCGGATGAAAATTCGGAATCCATGTATGTCCCGGAAGATAAGGTATTGGATTTAATTCAGGCACCGGCAATTATCGAGCGGTATAAAGCATATCTGGAGTATGCGGGCAGGCCTGTATATTTGGAGTATATAACAAATCCAACTTTTCAATTAAAGGTAAAAAGGCTGATTTAAACGGACATCTGAGCTGCTGTTATTGATAAAAAAACAGGAGAAGCCTGAGGCAAAGATTCTTGACAAGCGGAAAAAGAACGGCTATACTCACCCTTATAAGGCAGTAAAAGTATATAAGAGGTTGAGACAGATATGAGATTGCGTAAATAAGGACTATTCAGTAACTGATACAAACAGATTTGCTTTTCCGGCGGGGGCATGCGGCAGATAAGTACTCTCCGGGAAAGCGGTTTTTTGTGTGTTACGGATGGTCTTTTTTATGCCTGGAGCGGCTTGTCCGCATATCTGTGTCTCAGGCTCTTTTTTTGTTGCCAGAATATACCGCGGTTGGCGGGAGAACGGAGGGATTGGAATGCTTATTTATAGCAGATTAAGAAAAACGGAAGCGTTGTGGGAAGCGGGCGTTCCGGTATGACCGGCAGCGGAAAGCAGCTTGCTGTAAGTACGCCGCGGCAGCCGCCGGAAGGAAAGGGAGGCTGTATATGTCGAAAATATTGATTCAGGATATGAGTTTTTATTATGAACCCTGTTATGTTCCTGTGTTTGAGCGGGTTAACCTGGTGCTGGACACGGACTGGAGGCTTGGTCTTGTCGGCAGAAACGGACGTGGGAAAACCACTTTTTTAAAGCTGCTGGAAGGAGAACGGGAGCCGGTACAGGGAAAGATTGCAAAAAGTGTTACCATGGAGTATTATCCTTATAGGTACGAAACGGCGTATAAGAAAACGATGGATGTATTAAAGGAGATTATCGGCGGCTTTAAGAGTATGGAGGATGCGATGGAAAGGCTTCTGCTCCGCCCCGGAAAGGAAGCAATGGAACGCTGTGCCGATATCCGGGAAGAATACGGGGAAGCGGGAGGCTATCAGCTGGAGGCGCGGATCCACAGGGAGCTTTTCCGGATGGGTTTGCCGGAGGAACTGCTGGACAGGGATTTTGAGGTGCTTTCCGGCGGGGAGAAAACAAAAATGCTCATGCTGGCTCTGTTTTTAAGGCCCAATGCCTTTGTCTTGCTGGATGAACCCACAAATCACCTGGATATCCGGGGAAAACAGGATATCGCCCGGTATCTGAAACAGAAAAAGGGATTTCTGGCCGTTTCCCACGACAGGCAGTTTTTGGATGAGGTCACGGATCACATCCTGGCGATAAACAAGACCGATATCACCCTGGAAAAAGGGAACTATTCCGCCTGGAGGGAAAACACGGACAAAAAAGAGGCCTTTGAACGGCGCACCAAAGCACGTCTGGAAAAGGAAATAGAGATTCTTGAGAAAAATGCCGTTGTCCGCCGTAACTGGGCAGGTATCGCGGAAAAGGAGAAGAACCCGTATAAAACCAATAACCGGGGAAACAGCTCCCGGGCTGCCAAATTCATGCGTCAGGCTAAAACTGCGGAGCAGGAAATCCGGGATGCGGCTGCGGCGAAAAAAGAACTTTTAAAAAATTATGAAACCGTTCCTCCCCTGTGTATTTTTAACAAAGAAGGAGCAGAGCGGGAAGAGGGGCGGCCGGTGCTGCAGCTGGATAAGCTTACCTTCGGTTACGGTGGGATGCCTTTATTCCGTTCTTTTTCCCTGGATATTTCAGCAGGGGACCGGATATGGGTAAAAGGATCCAACGGCTGCGGAAAGAGTACCCTTCTCAAGCTTATCAAAGGAGAGCCGGAGACGAAGGCCAGGAAAGCGGAGGAAGATACGGTGATTGCTTTTTCTTATCAGGAGCCGCTGTGGCAGGAGGGCTGTCTCCGGGATTGGATTTCGGATCCGGGGCAGTGGGAACGCTTCCTGTTCCTGTGCAGCTGTCTGGATATCCCGGAGGAAATGCGGAAGCGCCCATTGCAGACCTACAGCAGCGGGGAGAAAAGAAAGGTTGACGTGGCAAGGGCTTTGTCCCAAGAAAGCGCTCTCCTTCTGCTGGATGAACCTCTGAATTATATGGATATATATTTCCGGGAACAGCTGGAAAAGGCTATCCTGGAATGCAGACCAACCCTCGTTTTTGTGGAGCATGATGAACGGTTCGGCACCCGGGTTGCGACCCGCACGATAGATCTGGATCAGGCAGCCGGTATTCCAGGCAGGGCGGACGGAGCGGAACGGACAGCAGGGGAAAAAAGCAGATAGACCGTATGCCGGAAACCGGATGAAAAGCCGGAAGGAACCAGGATAGAAAGGCAGTATAAAATGAAAGATTTTAAGGCCCTGATACAAACAGGAGAATATGATTTCTTAAGAAAAGAAGAAAAGCTGGGGAGGAATCTCATCCTCCTTGGCCTGGGAGGAAGCTATGCCTACGGGACATATCAGGAAAACAGCGATATCGATTTCCGGGGGATAGCCCTGAACCGGCCCTCGGATCTTCTGGGGCTGACTTCGTTTGAACAGTATGAGGATGATAACACGGATACCGTGATATATTCCTTTAACAAGATGGTGAAGCTGCTGCTGGAATGCAATCCCAACACCTGTGAAATCCTGGGCCTGGAGGAAGAACAGTATCTGATAAAAACCGATCTGGGGCAGGAACTTCTGGATCGGAAGGCATTGTTTCTTTCCAAAAGGGCCGCAAAATCTTTCGGCGGCTATGCGGGCGCCCAGCTGAGGAGGCTGCAGAATGCCATTGCCAGGGATGCGCTGCCCCAGCAGGAAAGGGAGCGGCATATCCTGAATTCCGTCAGGAACGCGCTGGAGGATTTTGAGCGCCGTTATGGCGGCTTTTCGAAGGGAAACATACATCTGTATATCGATAAAGCGGAAAATCCGGAGTTGGAAACGGAAATCTTTGTGGATGCCAGCTGCCGGCATATGCCTTTGCGGGATTATGAGAACATGTGGTCGGTGATGCACAATGTGGTCAAAGACTATGACAAAATCGGAAAACGGAACCGGAAAAAGGATGATAACCACCTGAACAAGCATGCCATGCATTTGATCCGCCTGTTCATGATGGCTGTGGATATTCTGGAAAAAGGGGAAATCATAACCTGCAGGAGGCAGGAACTGGATTTGCTCCTTAAAATAAGAAGCGGAGGTTTCCTGCGGGAGGATAAAACCTTTGTGCCGGAATTTTACGATATTCTGGAGGACTACGAGAAAAGGTTGGAAAAGGCTTCCCGGGAAAGCAGCCTGCCTGATAATCCGGATATGGAAAAGGTAGAGGAATTTGTGGAATATGTGAACCGGAAGGCGATAGAAGGAGACTACCTTGAAGGTAATACATGGTATTGAATTAAAGCCCGGAAGCCGGGAGGAGCTTCTGCCGGGGTATTCGGCGGAATTTCCCTATATTGCTTCCTTTGTGGAATTGGATAAATATGCGGGAAGACAGGCGCCGTGGCACTGGCATAAGGATGTGGAGCTTTTTCTGATTACCCAGGGGGAAGTGGAGTACTATACGACCGGGGGAAAGAAAATCTTCTGCGCCGGAATGGGAGGGTTTGTGAACGCAAATGCCCTTCATATGACCAAAACGGGGGCAGGAAGCCAGAGGGTGACCTCCTTGCTGCATTTGTTTGATCCCCTGCTCATAAGCGGGCAGAAAGGAAGCGCCATCGATCAAAAGTATGTGCTGCCCCTGACAACGGCGTCCCGGATCGAAATCATGGGGCTTTATCCGGACAATCCCCGGCATGTCCCCGTTCTGGAGGCGCTTCGGAAATCCTTTGAAATCCAGGAAAACGGCTTCGCTTATGAGCTTCGTATGCGTTCCGCCCTTTCGGATATGTGGATCCGCCTTCTGGAAATCGCGCAGCAGCAGGAACCGGGAGACAGAAGAAGCACCCGCGTCAGCGATAAAATTAAAATGATGCTGTATTTCATCCATGAGCACTATATGGAAAAAATAACGGTACAACAGGTGGCAGCGTCCGCATTTATCAGCGAAAGGGAATGCTTCCGGGTTTTCAGGGACTGCCTGCAGACGACACCGGTGGAATATCTGGCCGCTTACCGCATCCAGAAAGCCTGTTACCTCCTGGTGGAAGGAACGGAAACGGTTACTGCCGTGGGGCAGGCCTGCGGCCTGGGAAGCAGCAGCTATTTCGGCAAGGTTTTCCGGGAGAGTATGGGCATGAGCCCTACGGAATACCGGAAAAAAGGGAGGTCTGACCAGCCTGAGCGTCAGCATTTGGGCTGAAAAGAAATCACAGCATAAATGGCGGAATATTGATAGAAAACGGCAGTATAACAATAGTATCATATAGAAAACTGCAGTATACTGTTCTTACAAGAAGAGCAGTGCAGTACCGTCCGGGGCGCGCCGAAGGGAGGATGCACGGAAGGGAGTCTTATGATAAAACTAAAACTTACCATATTGAATATGAAGGAATTTTTACATGCTGTGAATGAGTGTACCGGGGAAATTGCTGTACTTACCCCTGACGGGAAAACAGAAAATATCAATAAGCAGTACGCACGGCAGGAAAAGCTGTGGGAAGCCTACCGGGAAAACAGGAACAGCCTGCCCTTACTGCTTACGGTTTCCGACGGAAAGGATTATTTACGCTTGGTAAATTACTATGCAGGAGATTGCTGAATGTTTTGCCGCAGGGCGGCGGCAGCGGATGGCACCGCCGGAGCGGCGCTTCAGGGCAAAGGGGAAAATGGCCGGAGTACGGCTGTTTTCCCCTTTTTTAACGGGTTTTGAAAAAACTGCAGTAAATGTGTAACCTTCTGCTGTTCCCGGGCATCTAAATGGTGCAATTGCAAAACGAAAGCACATTTCGTTGCCTGGCAGGAAAGGAAAAAAGATGGAACTGGAAATTTTGGTGAAAAAGGCAAAGCGCGGTGATAAAGATGCGTTTCTGGAACTGATGCTGCGCCATAAGGAGTATTTGTACCGCACCGCTTATTTATATACAAGGAACCGGGACATGGCCTGTGATGCCGTCCAGGACTGTATCATAAAGAGCATGGAGTCCATAGACGGCCTGAAAAAACCGGAATTTTTCAAAAGCTGGATCACCAGAATACTGATTAACTGTGCGTTGGGTGAGCTTCGGAAAAATAAAAGGTTTGTACAGGAGCCTGAATGGGATACGGAAGGATGGACGCAGGAGGAATCCCTTTCCCGGGAGGAAAAAATGGATTTGTACCAGGCCATTGACCGGCTGGATTATCCGTATAAGGTGATTATCATCCAGAAGTATTTCTTCGATTACAAGCTGCAGGAAATAGCGGCCCTGCTGCAGATGCCCCTGGGAACGGTGAAGGTATACCATGCCAGGGCCAAGGAAAAGCTGAAACGGTATCTGATAGCGGAATGAAGCGGTAAATGCGTTGAGGAAGTGAGGAACCCATATGAAAACAGAGCGGCCTTTTAATCCAAAGGAAATCTTAGACAGCATAGAATTGCCCGATGACCTGGACCGGTTGATCGGGGAAAGCGTGGAGAAGGGATACAAACGTATGCAGGGAAAAAAGAAAAATAAAAAAGCGTATATGGTAAAAAGAGCGGCCGTTATCGCGGCTGTTATCACGGCAGGATGTCTGGCTGCCATACCGGTGAAGGCATGGGTAAGCTCCCTTGTGCAGGAACGGATGGAGCAGGTGCCGGAGGAAGAGCTGAAAGAAGTGGAAAGCGTGATGGACGGGCAGATGACAGACGCCGATTCTTATTCCCGGGAATACTCGCAGGAGGAGAAGGCGAAATATGTGGAACTGCGAAAGGCCTATATACAGGGGACATTTCCCGAAAATGAACTGCGGCAGGAAAAAACGGCGGATGCCGCATTGACGGATGTGCTTTATTATGCACAGGATACCTCGGTCTTTTACCTGCCTGACAGGGAGCTGACGGACGAGGAACTTCTGCAGATCATAGATTTCCAGACCAAGCGGGATTATGTCCTGGAACAGCGTACCTCCCGGGAAAAGGAGGAGCAGCACAGGGAAGCCAGGGAGCAGATCGCTGAGGCAGGCGGGATTACGGAAGAAAAAGCCATAGAGCTTGGCAGAGACTGGCTTTCCCGGTTATACGGGATTACCGGCGAGGGGATGGAACTGAACCATTATCCGGATACGGATAGTGACAAGCCGAAATATAATGTGAATTTCAGCATCCAGAGCCATGAATATTATTACTTTTGGCTGGACAGCAGGAACGGGGAACTGATATGTGCCATGAACAGTATGGCGGATGACTTGGACAGGGAACCTCTTACTACGGCTGTGCTGGAGGAAAAGAAAGAAGCCCTATGCCGGACAGCGAAGGATTATCTGACCAATCAATTGGGGAAAGAGGCGGATTATAAACGGGTGGTTTATTCCTACCGGGAGAAAGACAGCCGGCTCGATAATTTTAATCAGGTTCTCTTTTACTTTATCAAAGAGGACGGAAGTGCCTATGAGGTCACAATGAATGTATCCAGAGAAGCGTTTTCCAGCTTCCAGCTGATAGACAACTATGAGGAATATAGGGAAAACTATGGGAAAATAAGAGAGGTTGCCGGCGGAGACGGTAAAACGGCCGCGGAACCGGTAAGCCAGCCGGTTTATAAGGATATGACACAATAGACGGCCCGCCTGATTTTGTGCTCATAAAACAGGCTCCCCCTGCCAGACGTATCCCATTCCGGGATGAAGCAGGGGGAGCCTGTGATCGATTTATCTTCCGTACGTATCCTATTTGCATGTTTACTGCAGGTACTTTTCTTCATAATCCGCTATCCGCTCGGGGCCATCCAAAACCTGCCGCTCAATATACAAAAGGCGGTCCGGTGTGGTGGAAATTGCCCATTTTACCAGCGTGATGGCGTTGTTTTCTATTTCCAGGCCGGTGATACACTGGGGATGGACACAGCTTCCGTCGTTAAAATAAGGGCATTCCCCCGGATGGGGGAAAACCGGACGGTGGGTATGGCCGGCTATCAGGATTTTATGGTACGTATTGGCATAGGAGCAGAGATCCTTTTCTATTTTTTCCACCAGCTTCATGGAGCGTCCGGCTCCGGTTGGGGCTTTAAAGCCCACCAGTTCCAGGGGACGCCATACATACCGGACAAGGAACCTTCCCAGAGGCCACAGTTCGTCGTTCAGCAGGCTTCCCTGATGGCCATGGACGAGGAATAAATGGCTGTTGTCTTCTTCATTCTGCAGAATCAGCCCTTCGGGGAAAGGGATTTTATTCAGGAAGGTATCTTCTTTTTTTATGGTATCGCAGTAATAATTCCGGCATTCCTGCTTCAGCAGGCTGCGGCGGCGTTTTACGATATCATGGTTCCCATACATCATATAGAGGCGTTTCTGGCGGTAAAAATCATTCATCAGACGGAAAACCCGGCTGTGTGTCCGCAGGATGACGTTGATGGAACGGTTTTCCCAAAGCTCATCCCCATCCCCCAGTTCAATATAGGTAAATCCATGATCGTAGTAATATTCCAGCGCTCCGTAAAAAATATTCTGGTTGGGTAAAAAATTATCGGCCACATTTCCCTGCCCCCGGTGACAGTCGCTCATGATGATGAATTTGGAATCCTTCTGGTAGGGGATTACCGGCGAGCGTTCATAGAGCTTTTCTAGCTTTGTGTATACACGGGGCATGGTAGTCACCTCCCATAGCAGTTACCTCCCGTCGCAGGAATTATCCTGGTTTTCGCCGCAGTCGCCGCCGCGTTTTATGCTGCAGTAGGTCTTTTGATATCCGCTGCAGGGGGTATTTTGGCAGCCGCATGAGTAAGGACGGCATTCACCGCAGTTATTATTGCAGCGGCACGGATCCGACGGACAGCAGTTATCACAGCAGTCATATGGAGTACAGATCCGGTTAGGCAGCCTTTTTCCGCCGCAGGGCCTGGAGGGGCAGGGCGGGCAAGGGGGACAAGGAGGACAGGGCGGGCAGGGAGGACAAGGCGGGCAGGGAGGGCATGGCTTCGGCGGGCATGGCCCGGGAGGGCACGGTTTCGGCGGAAAAGGCTTCGGCGGCGGTACCGGATGGGGCTTGTGGCCTCCATGGATAAGGTCGAGCAGCCAGGAAAACGCTTCATAAAATCCGCGTGCATATAAGGAATGCATACAGAATTCATACAGCTCCGGAACCATATTTTTCAGATACTCCAGTTTATCCAGGGTATCTTTATATTTGTGGGTTACCTGGTTATAGAGGATACAGTTGTTGTGGTTGGTAGTCTGCACCACAGCCTTCGGAATGTTTTCCTGGGTAGCGGGCTGTTCGCTGTGGGGAACGGTATAATGAATCGTTACCGTATTCTTACGGACTGCGTATTCATGAGGCTGGTACCCCAGGCCGGTCAGGGCATTCACAAAAGCGTTCCGCATTTCGGGATCCGGGAATTTAATCCGGGCGTCCATGGAAAGGGAGTCCGGGGAAGAAAATTCGCCGAGCCGGAAGCCGGTCAGCCACCAGTGGGTAGCGTTGCATTTGAACAGGTTTTTTCCGTTTTTACGCAGGACAAAGCTCATGGGAAGCATTTCCTGATCCTGTGCGCTTTCATAAAAGGGGCCGGAGAAACCTTCCACGGAAACATCTTCTTTATCCGTGTTGTAAATGCCGATTTCACCGCCGGTGGTGATGCCGTACTGGCCCTTCCAAAGTTCAATGAGCCAACGTTTGTTATTATAGGAAAATGTCACCGGTTCACAATGCATCACCATATTGAAGCCGGGCGAGCCTTCGTCATAAAGACGGCAATAGCCCATTTCCCGCTGCCAGCAGTTTTGCAGGGAATAAAAAATATCCCGGCGCCTGTCATAGGCAAAGCCGGCATTTTCCAAATCCTGGTTCAGCTGTGTCTGCTGACTGTTTTTATCCTTTGTAGGAGAGAAGCGGCGCGAACGGATTTTCCAGATGATCAAAAACAGAAGAAGACCCAGAACGAGCGCGCCGGCAATACATAAAACAATAATCTTTATCATAATGTAATGCTCCTTTATATAGGCGTTCTGTTTCCTGATATACCATATGCGTAATTCGACAAAAGGTGACAGTGGGAAATTTGTGGTTGCCGGTCCGTCGATTGTATTGTAAGCTGATAGTAAGATCGGGAAACTGTTGTGGGACGTTTTATTTCTGCGGGCAGCGAAATGCGGTGTATTTGACTTTGTGACAGGAGGGTATGGGGTATGGCAGAGATTGCTTTCCGGGTTCCGTTTTCCGGGTTTGCGTCAACTACTTTTATTAATTGTTTTACGTCGGTTTATATGTATCTGGAGGGGATGGGGTGCCCGGACGGGAAGGTGACATATTGCAGCCAGTGGGAGAACGGGCAGTGTAACAGCTGCGGAAACTGTGCGACCAAACCTCATGCGGCGCAGGAGAGGATGTTTTTCCTGTTTGATACTATGTGCGGGCATAGTGCGCTGCGCTGCCGGTTTGACGGTACGGTCACAGAAATGGAAAAAAGGATTAATGAGGCTGATTTCTATGACGGAGGTTCTGCGGATACTATAGAATTCCTGTTCGGCTTTGCGGGTTATGGGTATCGGACGGTGACAGAAGCTGCTGCGTTCCGGGATGAGATTGCAGCTTCTGTGGGCAAGGACAGGCCTGTAATTGCGAAGCTGAAAGATAACAGTGTCCCGTATGCGGTCCTTTCAGGGCTAAACGGGGATGATATTATCTGTCCGGATTTCAGGTGTGCCCAGAAATCACCGGATCCGGCGGTTACTTTTGGGGGCATAGAAGCATTGTATCTTGTGGGGGATAAGACGGTGCCGAAGTATTCGCTTGCCGACGGGTTAAAACGGATAGAGCGGGTAATGCTTTTTAGCCTGGAGGAAAAACTTTGGGAGGAATATAAGAAAAAAATGGGGACATATGGTCCCGACAGCCTTGGCGGGGATACCCCCGACGGAAGAAAAGTGCGGATGAAGAGGCTTGCGGAAACAATGTGGCACACGTTTAACAGCCATAATTTTGCCGAGGTTTTCCGGTCATATCTCCCGGATTCCGGGAGCAGGAGCGTTTATGACGGGATAAATGACGTGGCCGTGCTTGGGAGACCGGCGTTTGGGGAGTTTATCCATACGGTGAACTGGCGTTACGGCTATACCCATGATCTGGCATGGTCGCTCATCGGACTGGAGGAATGCATTGACTGGAACGACTGGAAATCCCATTACTATGGAGATATGATAGGAGTGGTGATAGAGAAGTTAAAAGAAAATGATGAGGCGGTACTGGAATGTGTGCGTCAGATGATCAGGGTATTGGAAAACCAGGTTCCCGTAACGGTGTAAAAGCGGTTCCTCCGCTGCCCCGCACAGAAGTAAGGAAAGGAAGGGCTACATATGGCAAGAGTAAAGCTGATGACAAGAGAAGAAATGGATGAGGAGCAAAAGGCGCAGTATGACCTGTTTCCTTCCAACCTGATTAAAGGGCTTCTGCTTACCAAGACGCTGACAAAGGGATATGCGGCATTGGGAACAGCGCTCCGTTTTACGAAGCTGTCCCCCGATATACGCGAGTTTGTGATTGTCAGGGTGGCATATCTGAGCCGCTGTGAATATGAACTCATGCAGCACAGAGGATTGGCAAAGCAGCAGGGATGGAAGGAAGAGGATATCAAAGCGATTGCGGAGAATGACGGGGAATATTTCGATGAGCGGATGCGGGCCGTCCTGGCATTTGTCAACGAATGTGTAACGCAGGTCAAGGCATCGGAAAATACCTGGAAAACTCTGAAAAATTATCTGGATGAGGAAGAAACGGCGGAGCTGATTATACTGATTGGACACTATATGATGACGGCAAGATTTTTGGAAAATCTCGAAATCGATCTGGACGACGAGCCGACTTCATGGGATAATATCACCCGGCAATGACGGAAGGAAAATAAGTGAAGTACATAAGCCCGTAAGGTGCTTCGACAAGCATCCCTGCTGAGAGCAACACGATTACAGTCTTGTTTTCAGCAGGGAGCTTTTGTTTACTTCTAAATCTCACAGCCATGCAGGATACGGACGCCGTACAGCGTTTCCGGTATCACTTCAAGGTTGAGGAAACAGATGGGATCCATGGTGCCCGGAATGCCGGGGCATGTTCGCTGATCCCCTTACAGGTGGGGAATAATGTTACCCTCCCATTCGCGGCTGGCAGGAACACCTGCCAGCCAGGCAATGGTGGGAGCAAGATCCAGCAGGCAGGCGTTTTCCAGCTTTCGTCCCTGTTCAAAGGACTTGCCGTAAAAGAACATGGGAATGGTCATATCCTCCGGACAGTCCTCCCCATGGGTCCGTTGATGTCCCCCATGATCAGCAGTGATGATAAGGTGATAATCCTGCCCTGCCGCCCGGTAAATCTGTTCCGCACAGGAGAGGGCATTGCGCAGCTGCTCCAGGTATTCCGGGGACATCCATCCATGATCATGACCGCCTTTTTCATCGGTTTCCACAAGATGCAGGAAAAGAAAATCCGGGGCCTTGCGCGAAAGAAGCTTAAGAAGCTGCTCGGTGAGCAGACGGTCGGAATTTTCTTCCTCATAGGCATTGAAATAGGCAGTATATTTCATGGTTTCCGACTGCCAGATATGACGGATGGGTTCCCAGTTGTAAAAGGCGGCGCATTTTTTTCCTGCCCTGTTCAGCTGCTCGGCAATTCCCCTGACCGGCCGTACAGGTGGAGTATACATGTTGGAAAGGATTCCGTGGCGCTGCGGTGGGATACCGTAAAACATGGAGGTATGGCAGGGAAGGGTTACCGGAGGGAGGACGGAGCGGCCGTTCAGGGTATAGCTGCTTATTTCTGTCAGCTCCCGGGAAAAGGGATGACCGCAGGCGGTGAAGCCGTCGGGGCGCATACCGTCAATGGATATGAGTATCATTTTTTCATTCATTAGGATTCTCCTTTTTTTTCTGTACGATTCCTACAAATAAAACAGCGAGTGAGGACAGCAGGGCCCAGGAAAGGAACATGCCGGAATAGGTATGGTTTTCCAGCCAGATTCCATAAAGGGAGGAACTGATTCCCGCACCCAGATAGGTGGCAAAATCCATAAGGCCCACAATCCTGGAAACACAGCCGCGGGATGCGTAGCGCATGGGGTAAATGGTGAGGAAGGATGTGTTTGCCAGGGATATGGAGGCGGATGTAATACTGAGACAAACAGCAGCCGGCACCAGAGGGAGCCTGCCGGAACAAAGGGGGAGGAGGCAGCAGGAAGCAAGGGCAAGGGAAAAAATGGATACCCGGTGTTCGTTTCCTCCCAGCAGCCGGTACAACGGGGGATAAAGCAGCCTGCCGGCAAGGCTCAGGAAAGGAATGGCGAATACATAAAAGGACATGGTTACCAGATCGACATGAAAGGTTTCCATGAAATAGGATGCGGCCCATAGATTGATATTGTCCTTAAGGACACCATGGCACATAGCCGCGGCCAGCAGCAGTAAGAGGTTCGGTGTGAAAAGAGGAACGCAGGTATTTTCCTTCCCGCGGGAAGAAACGGGGCGGGCGGAGGAAAATAGGAACAGCACGACAAAAAATACCAGCAGGGCCAGAAATCCGGGCCATAAAAAGGCATCCCGGATGGTTCCGAAATGTATCGCGGCTGTAGCAAGAAATACGCCCAGGATACTTCCGGTGCCCACCGAGGAAACCAGGATAGAAGCAAGAAAGGACTTGCGGCGGGGCGGGAAACAGGCTGCAATACTCCTCAGCAGAGGCCCCCAAAGCATGGATTGGGCAAAGCCGTTGATTCCCCATAAAAGGATGATAATCCTGCTGTCGGGAAGAAAACCGATCCCCAGATTGGATGCCGCAGTAAGGAACAGCCCCGACATTACCATGAGTTTCGGCGGGAAAATATCCCCCAGGAAGCCGTTGAGAAGCTGCCCCGCGGAATAAAAAAGGAAAAAGCCTCCTCCCATAATCCCGATCTGAGAGGCGGACATGAGCTGTTCCTCCTGCATAACAGGAGAAGCCACCGTCAGATTCAGCCGGGCTATGTACAATGAAGCATAGGCAAGATACGAAACAAGGAACAGAAGCCGGCCGGATGCTTTTTTCATGATTCGTCCTTCTTTCTTATCCCTTCCAGGATATCATTCCGGTTTCTGATGCGTCCTGCTGCAGTCTCGCCGCCCTTGAGGGCGAGGATGACGGCAATCGCATCCAGGATACAGATGTGGGAAAGCCTGGCGGAAACGGCTTCCACCGGGTAATTCATATCGTCTGGATAGGCGGTGAGGGAGTAATCCGCCGCCTTTGCCAGAGGGCTTGTACTGTAACTGGTAATGGCTGCCGTAACCGCCCCCCGCTGTCCGGCCAGCCGAAGGGCTTCCAGGGTGGCCTCTGTGCGCCCGCTGTGGCTGATTGCTATAGCCAGATCGCCTTTTCCCATATTTCCGGCAGCTACAGGCATAAAAAGGATATCCCTGTAGCTGGAGGCGGGATATCCCAGCTGAAGAAAACGGTATTCGGCATCCTCCGCAATGGGAGAGGAGGTACCCACACCGAAAATACAGATACGGCCCGCGCTGGTCAGTTCATGGATTAACGCGTCCACAACGGAAAAATCCAGCATAGATAAGGTGTTTTGCAGCGTACGAACACTGGAGTCAAATACTTTCCGCGCTGCTTCCCTGGAGGTGTCACCGGCCGAAAGCAGAGGGATAACAGGTTCCTGGCGGCGTGCCAGTTCCATGGCAAGAGAGAGCCGGAATTGGGAAAAACCGGAATAACCCGTGGATTTACAGAAGCGGATCACGGCGGAACCGGCGGTTCCTGTGGCCTCAGCCAGGCCTGCGACATTCATATCCACCACCGCTTCGCTGTTGGCAAGGATATAATCGGCAATCTGCCGTTCAATTTTGGTGAAATGGTTATAATGATTACGGATGGCGGCAAGGCAGACTTCATTGTCCATAGTAGGAGTTCTCCTTTTTTGAATAGAATTAAATTCTATTATATGGTATTAAATTTATAATTTTATTATAAAAGAAAATAAGTAAATGTCAAGAAAAAAATGCAGCCTTATTTTCAAAGATGTTATAATTCCGAATTGTACAATGAAATTAAATTTCCGTTCCGTTTCTTTAATGAAGCGGGAAATGCTGCATGTTATAGTAAAAACAGCAATTGCCGGATTGTCCAAAAGAAGGTATGATGAAGAAAACCCGGTGCATGAACCATCCCTTTGCTCCGGCGGAAAAAGAAAGGAACGGCAGACAGTGAACCCGGTAGAGAAGGATTTAACAGGACTTTTGACGGACAGAAGCTATGATGTTGGAATTGAGACGATTCGTAAGATACGCTTTCCCGCAAATTACAGATTTGACAGCCACGCCCATCCCCAGGTGGAGATCAATTATATTAATTCAGGCTGCTGCATGATGGAGGTGGAGGATGTGATCGTGCCTTTGAAAAGGGGGAGCTGTATGGTTGTCAATCCCTGTAAAAAGCACCTGTTTATGGTGGATGTGAGCAAATCCTGTTCCATTACACAGTTGATCTATCAGGTTTCCCTTCCGGGAAAGATACCGGAAACGCTGGCCTGTTTCCGGTATGACCGGCCTTTTTATGTGTTTCAGGACTGTGAGGAATTATGCGGCCTGCTGGAGACAATCGGCCGGTATTACAAAAAACGGCAGGAGGATGATTTCCGCAAGGCCCAGCTGGATTTTTCCATGCTGCAGCTGTATGCCATGCTGAGCCGTTATATGGAAAAGGAGCGGCTGCAGGCGGATATCCGTCAGGGCAAGCTGGGAGAAGCCCTGGAGCGGATCCGCAGCAGGCTGGAGGAAGATATTAATATAGAAGAGCTGGCAAAAGAGCTGGGGGTGAGTTCCCGCTACCTGCGCAAGGCCTTCGAAGAGCGCATCGGCATCAGCTGTTCCCATTATATTGCCATGCTCCGCATTGCCAGGGCGAAGGAGCTGTTAGGGGACTGGGAAAAAGGAATCACCCAGGTGGCGGCCCTCACCGGCTTTAACAGTCCCCAGTATTTCTGCCGTATGTTTAAAAAGTATACGGGGATGACACCGGTTGAGTTCCGGAATACGGGGAAAGAGTGAACGGTTACGGGAAGGAGAAGGAAAAATGACAAACAGAGAGAATTTTTTATCGTTAATAAGGCGTACCGGTTATGAATGGGTTCCGGTGGAATTCAGCTTATGTCCTTATCTGGAAGAAAGGCTGAAAAAGGAGATGGGTGTGGAAGATTACCAGGAGTATTTCCGTTTTCCCTGGCGCATGGTGGAGGATATCAGGCTTCCCGGCCATGATGTACAGCAGTACCGCAGATTCTATCAAAGGCCTCTCGCGGAAGGCGCGGATATCGATATCTGGGGAATCGGGCATGAAAAATCCCCCAACAGTATGCACATGACCTATATGCGCCATCCGCTGGAGGATGCAGAGGATACGCAGGATTTGCAGAAATATCCCTTTCCGGATTTTGCCCATGGGGAAAATGCCCACCAGAAGGAGCAGGTGGAAGCGATCAGGAAACGGGATCAAATCGCGGTGGGGAACATGCAGACGACCATATGGGAAACGGCATGGTATCTGAGAGGGATGGAAAACCTGTTCTGTGATATGATGGCGGAAGAGGATACGGCGGAATTCCTCCTGGATAAGGTGCTGGAAATCTCCATGCTGCGGGCGCGATCCTATGCCGAGGCCGGCGTGGATGTGATCTATTTCGGGGACGATATCGGCATGCAGCATACGATCATGATGAGCGAAGAGCTGTACTGCCGGTGGCTGAAGCCAAGGCTTGCCAGGCTGGTGGCAATGGTGAAGGGCATCAATCCGGATATCCTTGTTTTTTACCATTCCTGCGGCTTCATCGAGCCTTTTATCCCGCATCTGATCGAGGCGGGGATCGATGTGCTCAATCCCATCCAGAGTGAATGCATGGACTTTAAGGCGATCTGCAGGCAGTATGGCGGCCGGATATCCTTCCACGGAACTATCGGAACCCAGACGGTAATGCCGCATGGGACGCCGGAAGAGGTGAAAAAAGCGGTCCGGGAGAATCTGGACGCGGCCGGGGAACGAGGAGGGCTTTTCGTGGCCCCCACCCATATGCTGGAGCCGGAGGTTCCCCTGGAGAATATTTTTGCCTATGTGGAGGCCTGCAGAGACTACCGGAAATAAAGCGGCGGCCCGCAGGGGCGGGTACAGGTAAGGGCGGTTTTCAGCAGCATTTTCTGGAAAAGGCACCGGGCGTAGTCCCGGTGTATTTTTTGAATACCCTGGAAAAATAATAAATATCATGGAAACCGCATTGTTCCGCCACCCTGGAAATCTGGCTGGTCCCGTCGGAGAGCAGCTGCCTGGCTTTGGAAATACGCAGTTCGTTGAGATAGGCCAGCATTGTTTTCCCGGTGGCCTTTTTAAAGAGCCGGTTGATATAGTCATAATTACAGCCATATTTCTGCTCAATGAGACTGCCGGTAATTTCATCCGCATAGCCGCTCTGGAAAAAAGTCAGGATATCATAAATAATCCGCGTGGAGCGGGCGGTGAGTGTGGCATCCCCTTCCAGCAGAAAGGATTCGGTAAGTTCACGGGACATGCCGAGCAGGAACTCCAGGAAAAGGCAGCCGGTATTCAGCTGGAAATGCTCCAGCTTGTTATAATGGGAACCCTTTACCTGTTCCAGCAGCTCCGTCAGATGCAGGATGGTGCCGGGCCGGCTGACATGCATATGCTTCGGCAGAAGGATCGGGGCGGCAGGCAGTTTCCGTATGGCGCATTCATCCGCCTGCAGGGAGGCAAACCGGCAGGCGAGCGCCTGGTTCTTTATGTCATCCGCGGACGCACGGCATTCTTCCAGCCGGTCATGATAGAAATGGATGTAAAAATAGGTACAGGCTGCCGCCCGGATCCCCCGGTGTTCCCGGCGTGGATCCAGCAGAAGCATATCCCCGGAACCCAGTTGGTAATCTCGCTCCCCTTCTCTCAGATACATATCTCCGGAAAGAACGAAATACAGGACGAATTCTTCCAGCTGCCGCCGGATATGTACGTGCGGCGGCTCTACATGTACCTTATTTGTAAATTTTACGACAGGCATACAGGTGCTGTCCATTTTATAATAAAGAAGCTCTTCCATCCCTTACTTTTCTCCTTATAAATGTATTACGGGCATATTGAGTATAACGCGGCCATGCGTCGGAGACAACGGTTTTGTATAAAAAAACAAGGTTTCCGCCATTGCTTTTCCCGTTCGTTTTTATATCATATAAATAGAAGGACATAAATTCCAAACAGCCGCCGGAGCAATGCAGGCGGGAGAAAACAGCCCGGGATACGGGCAGATGGGAGAAGGGGAATGAATATTGATTTCAGACGGTCACAGGCGAGGGATGCAGGGATCCTGGAAGCGGACGAAAAAGGCTGTACGGTGCTGCTGGGAGCCGGAGGAGGCGGGATATCCCTGCCGCAGGTAAACGAAGGGGAAGAACGTTACCTCACAGGGGATGTGGAGGTGCTGGAGGATCATTCCACGGCGATGATGTTCCGGTGTTTCCTGTCGGGGGAAGAAAAGGAAAGGCTGTTTATGCGTTTCGGCATCCTGCCCCGGTTTAAGACGAGAATCTGCCTGGATTTGGATTTGCTGGATAACCGGACCATATTTACCAACCGGACGCCGGGGACCCTGAAGCTTGTGGTACACGGCCAGCGTACCCGGCGAGAGGACGTGGAGCGGTTCGAACTGGGTATGGAGGAAATGTACCATGAGGTAACGGTACGTTTTGAGAACTTTTCCCTCACGGATACCCTTCCGGAGGAATTCCCGGTGCCGAAGAAGAAAATGGTGGATGAATTCGGCCAGTGGAAGGGCGGGGAGTGGCCGGGAAAGATCCATTCTATAGAGGAATTGAAGGAAACGTACCATAGGATGGAAGGCGCAGCGGCCTATCCTTTCCCGGAATGGAATATCTGGGGCGGGGACAGTCGCCGGAAGCTGAAGGAAGGGACGGGCTATTTTTCCACGTTTAAATCGGCTGACGGCAGATGGCATCTGACGGATCCGGAAGGATGCGATTATTTCTCCCTTGGCCCCTGCGGAACAAGGGCCGGGGAGTGGGGACGTATCGACAGCTTTGAGGACTGCTGCGACTGGCTTCCCCGGGAGGATCCCGCCTATGCGGAATTTTTGGAAGAGGGCAGCCGGAGAAGGACCGCCTATATGCCTGTGGATCACTATAAGATGGCTAACTTTTCAGGGATGAATCTGAAGAAGGTCTACGGCAGCGCATGGAAAGAAAAGTGGGAGGAGATTTCCTGCCATATCCTGATGGGCAGCGGGATCAATTCCCAGGGGAATTTCCCGGGGCTGGGGGTTGGCTGCGGGAACGGCAGGCTGGCCTATGTCCGTGAGCTTCCCGGTTTCCCTGTCACACAGACGCTGATTTTCAGGGATTTTCCCGATGTGCTGTCGCCGGAATACAGGGAACGATCGGAAGCCTATGCCAGGCAGCTGGAAGCGTGGAAAGAGGACCCGTGGCTGATCGGCTATTTCTTAAGGAACGAACCTGAATTTAATTTTGTGGAAAACCTGGCTATTGCGGATGAAGTGCTGAGAAATCCGGCACAGACCTGCTGCCGGAAGGGGCTGCTTACTTTTCTGCAGGAAAAGTATACGTCTGTTGAAGCGTTGAACCGGGTATGGGGGACCGGCTTCGTCAGCTTCGGGGATCTGGAAAAACCGATACCGGACTGTTCCCGGCGTTATCCGGGTTCGGAAAAGGACATCCGTGAATTTTCAGGAAAGCTGATCACGGAATATATCCGCATCCCCTCCCTGGCCTGCCGGGCGGTGGATCCGAACCATCTGAACCTGGGCCTGCGCTGGTCAAAGGCATACAATGGGGATATGATGAAGGGCTGGGAATATTTTGACGTCTTTTCCATCAACTGCTATGATTTTGATCCCACCAGGGACATGGATTTTGTGAAAAATGCGGGCGTGGATCTGCCCATCCTTCTGGGAGAGTTCCATTGCGGCGCCCTGGACAGAGGACTGACTGCCACCGGCCTCAAGGGGGTTGCCGATCAGAAGGAGCGCGGTGTGATGTGGAGATATTTTGTGGAAAAGGTGGCGGCCCATCCTTATGGCGTGGCGGCCCACTGGTTCCAGTATAACGATCAATTCTGCCTGGGGCGGTATGATGGGGAAAATTACCAGATAGGCATGGTAGATGTATGTATGCAGCCTTATCCGGAGCTGATGGAGGCGGTTTTTGAAACCTCACGGGTACTCTATGAGGTGAAAAACGGAGAAAAACAGCCATATGACAGAAAACCGAAGCCTGTCCCGATGATAGGTTATTGATAACCCGGCGTCAGGATAAGGTATTCCTATAAACGAGGTATAAAAATGGATGAAAAACGTATTTGGCCAAGGCCGCAGATCATACCGCTGCCCCGGCGGACAATGGATATCGAAACACCGGTGCGCAGCCTGAATGATGCAGCCTGGAAAATATGCAGAAACCCCGGCGGGGAATTCTGGAGGGAGGAAGCGGAGGACGATCTTTGGGAAGATACCGTCATTCCCATGCAGCAGCGTGCCAGTGATAAAGAATATGCCTATTCCTGTGAATGGGAAATCCCGGACGGATGGGCGGGAAAACGGATTTTTCTGCGTTTTGACGGCGTGAACTGCCAAACCCGTGTCTTTGTGGATGGAAATCCGGCGGGAGAGCATTACGGAGGATTTGTGAGCTGGGATTGTGAAATCACACAATTTACCGGTTCCGGCGGCAGGCACCGGCTTGTGCTGGGCGTGACGGATGATCCCGGCGGAATCTGTCCGTTCCATTTCGGCGGGATCATACGTGATGTTTCCCTGGCGGTCCTTCCCCGGACATATCTGGGACGTCTGCACGGGGATGTCTCCTTTGATGAGGCATTCGTAAATGCAAATCTGACGGTTTATGCCACGCTGCAGGGAGGAAGCGGCCTGCTTTCCCTGTCCTTATGTGCGCCCGGGGGAAAAGAATTCCTGCTGGGGGAGGAGGAACTGGAGGAGGGACAGGATTTCTCTGCGGTTTATGAGATAAAGGCCCCTGTGAAATGGGACAGTGAACATCCGAATCTGTATACACTGACCGCCAGGGTGATGCAGGAAGGAAACTGTACGGAAATCACCTCCCGCCGCATTGGCTTCCGGCAGATAAAGAGGGAAGGCAGCCAGGTCTGGCTGAATGGGGATCTGCTGAAGCTGCGGGGGATTAACCGGCATGATATCCACCCGGTTACCGGCCGGGCTGTGACCCATGAGCTGGTGGAAAAGGATGTGCGTCTGTTCAAGGAAGCCAACATTAATTTTATCCGCACCAGCCACTATCCGCCGCGGCCTGATTTCCTGGATCTCTGCGATGAATATGGTATTTATGTGGAAGATGAAACAGCGGTTGCCTTTTTAGGACAGGAAATTGACTGCAGGGAAAATGATCCGGAGTTCACCCCCAAATTCATGAATCAGTTTGCCGAGTTACTGGAACGGGACCGGTCCCACCCCAGTGTCATCCTCTGGTCGCTGGCAAATGAGAGCTTCTGGGGCAGGAATCTCGCTATGGAGAACGCCTATGCCCATCAGGAGGATCCCGGCCGTCTGACTATTTTCAGCTATCCCATCACCCAACGGGAGGAGGATGACCGTGCGGATGTCTGGAGTATGCACTATGCGGCCTGGGAACAGGATCCCGCCGCCCTGGTGGACAGTTTTGACAGAAGCTGTCATGAGCCGGTGCCCTGGCCGGTGCTGCATGATGAATCCACGCATATCCCCTGCTATGACCGTGCGGATCAGAGAAGGGATCCCGGGGTACGGGATTTCTGGGGAGAGACGATCCGCCGGTTCTGGGATAAATTGTGGTACGCACCGGGTGTGCTTGGCTGTGCCATCTGGGCCGGTGTGGACGAGGTCTGGCAGGGAAGCGGACAGGGGCACCGGGGAGCGCCGTGGGGCATCCTTGACGGATGGAGACGGAAAAAACCGGAGTTCTGGCATGTGCGTAAAGCCTATTCTCCGATCCGCCTGGAAGGAGATGCCAAACCCTGCGGGGATGTTCTCTGTCTTTCCATAGAAAACCGGTTTAACCATACCAATCTGCAGGAGGTGGACGTCACCTGGCGCTGCGGAGGGAAAGGCGGCAGCATGAAAGGGCCGGATCTGGATCCGGGGGAGAAAGGCAGCCTGCTTATTCCGGTCCCATACAAAAAAGGCGATACGCTTACCCTGGCGTTTACCGATCCTTTCGGCAATAGGGTGGAGGATGCCTGCCGCCCTCTGGGAATACCGGTCCCCGGGCTGCCCGCATGCTGTGCTGGGGCGCCGTCTTTGCGGGAAGGGGAAAACGGCCTGATCCTGGAAGGGGATGGGTTCCGGTTACATTTTTCAACGGAAACAGGACTGATTACCGCCGGTTATGCGGAAAAGGAACTGGTATTGACCGGCGGGCCGTATCTGCATCTGACGGGGCTGGCCCTTGCCCCCTGGGAACCGGAGTCCTTCCGCTGGGAAACACGGCAGGACTGTGCGGCGGTTGCTATTGCCGGCAGTTACGGAAAGGTCCGGGTGCGGTTTGATCTGCGTATTGACAGAGCCGGCTACATGGAAACCCTGTATGAGGTATCGGATATGCCGTATGCCAGCCCGCGCAGGCTGGCTATGCGGGTGGGGGATGATACGGATTCCGGCGGCTATGAGGAAGTGGGAATCCGCTTTCTGGTGCCGGGAGAAATGGATACCCTTTCCTGGAACCGGAAGGGACTGTGGGATACTTACCCGGACTGGCATATCGGCCGGCTGCAGGGCAGTGCAGTAAAACATAATCCCCGGGCATGTACCGTCCCGGACGCCGCTCCCGGAGGGGACTGGCAGCTGGAGGAACGGGATCCGGTCCTTTTTGGGCCCTGTGACACGGGACGGAGGGGAACCCGGGATTTTTCAGCAATGAAATCCCATATATACCGGGCTTCCATGGGTTACGGGAAAAGCGGGCAGGCTTTCACCGTCCTTTCGGACGGAACGGATTCCGTCCGCGCCCGGCTGACCCATCAGGCGGATTATGTCATAAAGAGAGAGGATCCCCGTGTGACGTTTTGCGGCAGCTGGCAGCTGCAAAGGACCGGATATCCCAGTATGGACGGGGCAGAGCTTTGGTCCGGCCGGAAGGGAGATACCTGTACCTGCCGTTTTTCGGGTACGGGCTGCGCCTGGATCGCCAGTTACGATATTCTGGGAGGCATGGCGGAGGTTATGGTGGACGGCAGACGGATGGAGGATTCCCTTTCCCTGGGTGTCAGGCTGCTGACGCCCGGAATGGCCCGTGGCTATGAATGGGATCCCGGCCGGCTGGTATATGCGGCGGAAGGGCTTCCTGACGGAGAGCATACCCTGACCATTACGGTAAAAGGCGAAAGGGCGCCGGGATCCATGGGTGCTTATGTTTTTGTGGATCACTTCCTTGTTTTCGGAGAAGGGGATTACGGGGATACGCAGCTGATCATTGACAGTGAATTCAATTATCCCGAGCTTTCCTGGGGCTGCTATACCAAACCTCCCGTCCGGGTTTCCTCAGGCTATTCCCGCAGGGTTTATACGAAGCTGGGAAGGGAAGAGGAAAGCTGATCCGGGCAGGCCAGCATGGCTCTAAGGAAAACAGGAGATATAAAGACACCGTTTTTAGAGAGGATATCCGCTCCAAAAACGGTGTCTTTATTAGGCTTAACGGTAAATTCATGGTCCTTGTGCTCTATGAAAAGAAATGCATGAAAAAAGAATACAGATAAAAAATACAAATTTTCTTTAAAACTTACCAGTTTTTTTCCATAAGGAAAGGTATAGTAATCAAAACGGGAAACTAATTGGAGGGAAAACGAATGAACAGAAAAGAAATCGTAGTAAAGACACTTCGCCATGAGCCGGTGGATCAGGTGCCCTGGGTCCCTTTTGCCGGCGTGCACGCGGGCCTCTTAAAAAATTATACGGCAAAAGAAGTGCTGCAGGACGGGGATAAACTGTTCCAGTCACTGATAGAAGTAAACCGGCTGTATAAGCCCTTCGGGCAGCCTGTGGTTTTTGACCTTCAGATAGAGGCGGAATGCCTGGGATGCGGCCTCGTATGGGCGGAGGACACGCCGCCTTCCGTGGTAAGCCATCCGCTGGAGGACGAGGATGAAATCCATGTTCCCTGCAAATGCACCATTCCCACAAAGGATTCCGGACGTATCCCCATGGTTCTGGATGTTATGCGGCGGATGAAGGAGGCGGTGGGGGAAAATACGGCGCTGTACGGCCTCGTCTGCGGTCCGTTTACGCTGGCGGCCCATCTGCGGGGAAACAATATTTTTATGGATATGTATGATGACGAGGATACGGTGGCGGAATTCCTCGGCTATTGCAGCGCGGTGGCGGCAAGGATGGCCGAGTATTACGTGGAAGCGGGAATGGATGTAATCGCCGTGGTGGATCCGCTGATATCCCAGATTTCCGAGGATCATTTCGAACAGTTTATGCATGAGCCTTTTACCGGCTTGTTTGACCATATCAGGGAGCTGGGCGCTTTTTCTTCCTTCTTTGTATGCGGGGATGCCACCAGGAACATAGAAGCCATGTGCCGCACGGCGCCGGATTCCATCTCCATCGATGAAAATGTGGATATTTTCGCGGCCAAGGCAATAACCGACAGATACAATATCACCCTGGGAGGGAACATACCCCTTACCACCGTCATGCTTCACGGAACCCAGCAGGATAATATGAAATTCGTACTGGATCTGCTGGACAAAATGGAAGCAGAGCCTTCCATGGAAGTGTCCAGGAATTTCATCCTGGCGCCCGGCTGTGATATGCCCTACCATGTGCCGGTGGAAAACGTGATAGGTATTGCCCAGGCGGTGCTGGAGCCTGAAAAGGTGCGGGAAATGCTCTCCAATTATGTGGCACAGGAGGATGATACGGAGGTTATCCTTCCTGATTACGAACATTTGGAAAGACCGCTGATGGAAGTGTTTACCCTGGATTCCGCAACCTGCGCCGCCTGTACCTATATGATGGGAGCGGCCCGGGAGGCGAAAAAGGCCTTTGGCGACAGTCTGGACATGGTGGAATATAAATTTACGGAAAAAGAGAGCATTGCCCGCTGCCGGAAGATGGGCGTGACGAATCTTCCCTCCCTTTATATTAACGGGGAATTAAAATTTTGTTCCCTTGTCCCCTCCAGGCAGGAACTGGAGCAGGCGGTGAAAGAGGTTATGCCCAAATGACGGAGGTTTATCTGATTACCGGGTTCCTCGGCGCAGGCAAGACCTGCTTCGTAAAAAACATGGTAAAAGAGCTGCCCTTTGAAACGATAGATATTATTGTAAATGAATTCGGCCGGGAAGGCATCGACGGGACGCTGCTTCAGAAAACAGGACTGCAGGTAAAGGAGATCGTCAATGGATCCATCTTCTGTACCTGCCGTCTGGATCAGTTCGAGGAGGCGCTTGCCTCCTCGCTGTCCAGGAACCCGGAGGCCGTCCTGGTGGAGGCCTCCGGCCTGTCGGATCCCATGAACATCAAACGGGTGCTGGACGGTGTGGACGATACCGGGGAGCTGCATTATGCAGGGGCCTGGTGCCTGGTGGACGCGGTGAATTTCCCAAAAGTATACCATACGGCGGTAGCGGTGAAAAAGCAGCTGGCGGTGAGTGATGTTTTCATCGTGAATAAGACGGATCTGGCATCCGGCACCTCTCTCCAGAATACGCTGGATATCCTGCAGGAGGCCAGGCCGGGCTGCCGTATCCATACCACGGTATTCGGACGGGTGGAGGCGCCGTGGCTTCTTCCCGTGGAGGTGCCGGAAGCGCAGGCCGGAGGCCGGGGAATCTATCAGATGGATATTACCAATAAAAGCTATCTGCTGGAAATAAAAGACGGCTTCGGCAAACAGGAATTTGAAGATTTTCTGGATCGTTTCCTGAAGGATACCTATCGGGTAAAGGGGTTTGTAAGGCTGGAAGGAAAGCTGTATCTTGCGGACTGCACGTCCGGAAGCCGGCAGCTGTATGCCTGGAACCCCCTTCCCGGAGAAACGCAGCCCGCTTCGGTAAACCGGCTTGTCATTCTGGGGGGAAGCGGCCTGCCAACGGCGGGAAGCGTGAAAAAGGCCTGCCGGGATGCGGCGGACAAAATTGAGTCGTTTCATTAATGGAGAACCATAAAAAATAAGATTGTAAAAGCGGTATCGCAGGCGGGCCTGCGATACGCAGGAGGTATCAATGGATATTACATCAATACTTGCAAAAGCGGAAGCCGGAGCGCTTCTGAATAAGGAGGAAGCGGTGGCGCTGCTGCATACGGAGAATACGTCGTCTTCCTTTTACCAGCTGCTCGCTGCGGCTAACGGGCGCTCCCGCAGAGTGTTCGGTAACAGAGGGTACGTCTTTGCCCAGATCGGCTTGAACGCATATCCCTGCAGCGGGAACTGCAGCTTCTGTTCCCTGGCGGAAACGCATTTTGTGGTGGGGGAGAACTATGAAAAATCCTGCGATGAGGTGGTGGCCCAGGTACGGGAGATGGAAACGGGCAGCATTGACGCGCTGTTTCTCATGACGACTGCGGATTATCCCCAGGAACGTTTCCTGGAAATCGGGAGGGCGGTCCGTCAGGTACTGGACCGCAGGGTGCATCTGGTGGCAAATATCGGGGATTTTGACGGAACGAGGGCGCAGCAGCTGAAGGAGGCCGGCTTTGATGGGGCCTATCACATTGTCCGTCTCAGGGAGGGTACGGATACCCGGATACCGCGGGAAACAAGAATTGCCACGCTGGATGCCATACAGAAGGCGGGGCTGGAGCTTTATTATTGCGTGGAGCCTATCGGACCGGAGCATACCTATGAGGAGCTGGCGGATGAAATGCTCCGGGCGAGAGATTATAAGGTGAATATGATGGCGGTTATGGGCCGGGTAGGGGTCCCCGGGACCCGGTTTGCCGACAGCGGTGAAATTACGGACCTGGAACTTACCAAAATTGCGGCGGTTGCCGGTCTGGTAGCGGCTCCGGGCAAAAGCATGAACGTACATGAGCCTAAGAAAATGGCCCTTCTCGCAGGGGTGAACCAGCTCTATGCGGAGGTGGGGATCAATCCCCGGGATACCAGTGAAAAGACGGAGGACAACAGGGGGATGGGCATCCGGGAAACAGTGAAGCTTTTGGAGGAAGCGGAATACCGGGTGGAAAGAAGAGCCTGAGAAGCTATAACAGCCGTTGCCTTTTCTGATCCTGTTTGCTATACTGAATCTATTATGATTACGATAAAATATAATATGATCAGGGAGGAAGATAGACATGGGCAATGGAAACGGGCAGCACAGCCATGATTATCAGATCCTTTTTAACAGCATTCCCGGGGGAGCCTGCCTGTGCAGCCGGGAGAATGGCTGTACCATGACGGAAATAAGCGGGAGCTTCCTGGAACTGACCGGATTCAGCCGGAAGGAGCTGGAAGAAAAATTCGGAAACCGTCTTGCGGAAATGATAAATCCCGCAGACCGCGGGAAAATGACGGATACGCTCCTTTCCCTGGACGAAAGGAGCGAGAACAAATCATACAGCTTCCGTCTTCTCTGCAAAGACGGGAGCTATAAATGGGTGGCTGACAGTATGCGGCTTCTCCGGGAGGAGAGCGGTTCCTGTCAGGTTTTTTGTGTGCTGCAGGATATCACGGAATCCGGCAATGCCAGAGAGGAACTGCGTCTGTCGCTGGAACGCCACCGGATCATTATGGATCAGACGACAGATATTATTTTTGAATGGAATATCCCTGCGGACACACTGGTATTTTCTTCAAACTGGAAAAAGAAATTCGGATATGAAGCCGTGTATCACGGAAACGGAAGCGAAGAAGAATTTCCGCACGTCCATGCGGAGGACAGAGCTGTTTTGTTGAAGCTTATCGACAATATGAAGAAGGGCGCCGCTTATTCCACAGAGGAAGTGCGCATCCGGAATTCGGACGGGAACTATATCTGGTGCAGGGTGAGGTCAACCGATCAATATGACGCTTCCGGCAGACCTTTGAAAGTGGTCGGGGTTATTACCGATATCGATAAGGAAAAACAGATGATCGACACACTCCGCCGCCGTGCGGAAAGGGATGCTTTAACCGGGCTGTATAACAGGGAAGAAACGGAACAGCAGATCCGCAGGTACCTGAAAGAGGAGCCGGAGGAGCTTTGTGCCCTGTTCATGATCGATACGGATAATTTCAAACAGGTCAACGACTGTTACGGGCATCTGTTCGGGGATGCGGTGCTTTCGGAACTGGCGGCGGGCATGAAGAAGCTGGCCCGGCAGGACGATGTGGTGGGAAGAATAGGCGGAGATGAGTTCACGGTCTTTTTAAAGAATATCCCGTCCCGGAAAACAGGAGAGGAGAAAGCGGATGAGCTGCTTTCTATTTTCCGGAATCTGTTCCTGGAGGAAAAACAGGCGATTACGGTTCGATGCAGTGTGGGAGTGGCATTCTATCCGGAGGATGGGACAGATTTCCCTTCCCTGTACCGTAGTGCGGATCTTGCCTTGTACCAGGCAAAAACCAGGGGAAAGGATCAGTACAGGCTGTATCAATCCCACGGCGGGGATTCCGCTGCGCGGCCCGGCTATTCCTCCCTGGGAGCTGCCATTGATTCGGATCAGCGTTTTTCAGGGATCCCGGGGGATCTGGTGAATTATGTATTCCAGATTCTGTACGATACCAGCGATCTGGAACGGTCTATCCAGCTGGTGCTGGAAATCGTGGGAAAACGTTTTGACGTGAGCCGGGCGTATATTTTTGAAAACAGCGAAGACGGAAAATACGCGGATAATACCTATGAGTGGTGCAATGAAGGGATCCTTCCCCAGAAGGAGGAGCTGCAGCATATTCCGTATGAGGGGCTGGACGGTTATAAGGATCTGTTCCGGGACGGGTCCGTATTTTACTGCCGGGATATCCGTTCCCTGAAGCCGGCTCAGGTGGCGCTGTTTGAAAAGCAGGGAATCCGTTCCACCCTGCAGTGTGCTGTTCGGGAGGGAGAAACCTTCCGCGGTTTTGTGGGATTCGACGAATGTACTGGCGTGAGACTGTGGACCAAGGAGGAGGTGGGGATGCTGTCCCTGATTTCCCAGGTGCTGACCACCTTCCTGCAGAAAAAAAGGAGCATAGACCGTGACAGGCAGACCGCCATCCGGCTTAATACGATCTTGGATGTACAGGATGCCTATATCTATGTGATCGATGAAACCAGCTATGAGCTTTTGTATCTGAACCACAAAACCCGGGATTTGGACCCTGCGGCCAGAAAAGGCATGACCTGCCATCAGGCTTTTTTCTGCAATAGCAGGCCCTGTGAAAACTGCCCTCTTACGGGAGGTGACGGAGAGATCTATAATCCCCGGTATAACGTGTGGACCAGAGTCCGGGCCGCTTCCATGAAGTGGGGAGAGCATAATGCCAGCCTTCTGACCTGCTTTGATATTACGGAATACAAACACATGCAGGATACCGATCAGCCCAGATAACTGAGGAAGGCAAGGGAGGATGTGAAATGAAGGATATTTTAGTAATCAGGGAGCTGGCAGCGGAATATGCACAGGCTGCATACAGTGATAAAAACAAGGAGAAAATCCGGCTGCACAAAGCGGTGAATGATCTGCATATGATCCGTCCCATAGTGTTGATTGATGAAATACCCTGGGGAGAAATGGAAACCGGGGATGAGCTTACCCTGCGCTGTGCGGATGAGGATCTGCGTAAACTGGAGAGACGGCTGCGCAGGATCCTTTTTCAGTGGAGGCATATGCCGGCGGATATGGTGCTGCCGGATTACATTGGCGTGGAAAAGGTAATCCATTCCACCGGAATCGGTGTGGAGGTGGAAGAGGAGTTAATTGAAGGGGAACAGATCAGTTCCCACAAATACCATAATGTGTTTCGGGAAAAAGGGCCGGATATGCTCCATGATCCCGTCATTACCTACGACAGGCAGGAAACAGGCAGACAATGGGAAAAGGTGGGGGAAGCGGTGGGGGATATCCTGCCCGTGAAGCTGGTGGGCGAAGCGACCGGCTATGGCCTGGGATGCAAAACCTGGGATACCATTGCGACCCTTATGGGGGCGGATGATCTGCTGTTCGGCCTGCTGGACGAGCCGGAATTCATGCATGGGCTGGCCCGCAGGCTGACGGATATTTTCCTGAATACGGTAAAGCAGTATGAGCGGCTGAACCTGATTGACATGGATGCCATGTACTGCCACTGTGCCTCGGCACTGACCTCCGGCATGCAGAAGAAAGCGGGGGATTTGGCCCATAATAATCTGAAAAAAGTATGGGGGCGGGGGCTTGCCCAGATATTTGCCGCGGTTTCCCCGCAGATGCATGAAGAATTCGATATCCGGTACATGAAGGAAGCCATGGAACCTTTCGGCTATGTCTACTATGGCTGCTGTGAACCGTTGGATCAGAAAATCGATATCCTGGAACAGATTCCCAATCTGCGGAAAATATCCATCACGCCCTGGGCAGATGTGGATGTGGCGGCGGAACGTATCGGATCCAGGTACGTATTGTCCGGCAAACCAAATCCCTCCCGGCTGTCTTTGGGAAGGCCGGACACGGAAGAGGTACGGCGGGAACTGTCACATATCCTTGCCGCATGCCGGAGGAACCGCTGCAGCGTCGAACTGGTGCTGAAGGATATCAGTACGGTGAATGGGAATCCGCAATGCCTGTTCGAATGGGAGAAAACAGCTATGGAGCTGGTGGCCCAATAGGATTTAATATGTATGCAGCCTTCCGCACATACATCAGAACATAAGTTTGACATTGCTTCCCTTTGCTGTTATACTTATTACATCGGCAGTCTCTGGTGAACGGGTGCTGACCGTACAAAATATGGAAGCCTGACAAAAGTCACTTTTTTGATAAAAGTGGCTTTTTATTTTTCCCGAAAGGGAGAAGAAAGAGTAAGGGGTATCGAAATGGGAGATAACATCCCGAAAAAAGGATAATAAATGAAACCGGATTTGTTTTAGAAAGGATGTGTATGGATGGCAAAGGAAAGAGTTTTGATCGGCAGCCCGGTGCGGGAGAGAGCCTGTGTCCTGAGGGCGTTTTTGATTTCCCTGAAAAGTGTGGAGCATGAGGGATTTGATATAGATTATATTTTCATTGATGACAATGACAGTGAAGTTTCAGGGAAGCTTCTGGCAGACTTTAAAAGGGATGGCTCCTCGGTTACGGTTCTGCCGTCTGTGAAGGGAATTGCGGCGGAGGATTCGGCTTTACGGAAAGAAACACAGCTTGTACGCGTTGCCGGATACCGGAACCGGATTATCCGGTATGCCATGCAGAATGACTATGATGCCGTATTTCTTGTTGATTCCGATTTGATTGTGCATCCCGAACTGGTGGAATATTTAAGGGCGGCTAAAAAAGGGGTCATTTCAGAACTGTTTTGGGCGAAAAGCAATGCCGGGCATTCCTCCGGGCCAAATGCATGGCTTATGGAAGAGAGGGCGCCGAATTCGGATAAAAGAAACGCAGCTTTGTATAAAAAAGAAGCGGACCGCAGGAAACGCCAGTTTGCAGATCGTCTGAAGGTATCCGGAGTGTATGAGGCCGGAGGGCTGGGCAGCTGCACCTATATAGACAGGGCGTCCATGGAAGGAGGAATCCGTTTCGTTCCGGCCAGGGATCCGGCGCAGCAGGAGGAAGCCCTGTTTTTCTGTATCCGGTCCGGAAGTATGGATATTCCCCTTTTTGTGGATACGACATATCCGGCGTATCATATTCATGGAGAAAAGGATTTGGAGGGCGCTCTGGATTATATCCGGTCCAGCAGAGGAAATACGCTGCAGTTTCCTGTGAAACGGAAGCAGATCGGCAGGGGGGTGAACGGGAAAGCCAAATTACCGCCGCCGGGACGCAAAGCGTCGGATCGAAAAGATGGAAATCGGGAATAAAAAGCGTTATAATAGGGAAAGAGTGAATTTGGCAGGCCACAGTCAAAAAGCGGTCTGCCGGATTTGATCATAACTGGCGAAAAAAGAAAGGGAAGGGCTATGATACGTACTTTTGACACCCACAAGATCAGAAAGACGACGGAGTTATCCTCTGCCTTATGGAATTTCCATACGTTGGGGGAAGAGGGAGAGGGCAGGGACTGCCTGGTTCCGGTTCCCGGCTGCTGGGAAACGTATCCGGACACGGTTTCATACCGGGGAAAGGCTGTTTATTCCAGGGAGTTTGAAGCAAAAGGCAATATCCGGCTGGAATTTAAAGGAGTGAGCCATACGGCATCGGTGCTGGTGGACGGGGAGCAGGCGGCTTCCCATTATAATGCCTATACGCCTTTCGACGCGGTAATAAAAGGGATCAGGCCGGGGACCCACCGGCTGGAAGTGATTGCGGATAACTCCTTCGGGCCGGATTCCGCCCTCCATGTACCGAATGATTACCAGTCTTATGGGGGCATCTCCCGCGGTGTGGTTTTGGAGGAACTGGAGGAGGCTTATATCTGCTGGATCCATGTGACCCCGTTCCTGAGAAAGGACGGCTGGTACGGCAAAGCGGAAATCTGTGTGAGGAACCTTTCCGGGGAAGGATTTGAAGGGTCCCTTGCGGTAGAAATCGGCGGATATCCGTTTGCCGTGCTTCCGGCAGTTCTTGCGGGAGAAGAAACAAGATGTTTTACTACAGAGGAAGTGCCCTGCCCCTGGGCGGAATGCTGGTCGCCGGAAGCCCCGGTGCTGTATTCGGTTTCCGCGGTGCTCAGTACGAAACAGCGGGCTATTGATGATCTCATTGACCGGACAGGGTTCCGGGAGATCAGGACAGAGGGAAAGGATATTCTGCTCAACGGCCGCAGGCTGCGGATAAAAGGCTTCTGCCGACATGAGGATCATCCCCAGTTCGGCTGTGCCCTTCCTTTTACCGCCATGCAGTATGATCTGATGCTGGCTAAGGATATGGGGGCGAACTCCATCCGCACCGTGCATTACCCTAACGACGAGCTGTTTCTGGATCTGTGTGACGAGCAGGGGATCCTTGTATGGGAAGAAAACCATGCCAGGGGGCTTTCTGAAGAAAACATGCGCAACCCTCATTTTGAACAGCAGTGTGAGGATTGCATCCGGGAGATGATCACCGCACATTATAACCATCCTTCCATTTATATCTGGGGGATATTAAATGAGTGTGCAAGCGATACGGAATATGGCCGGGACTGCTATGCTTCCCAATATGCGCTGATAGCCGCCCTGGATCCCTTCCGTCCCCGTTCCTCCTCCAGCTGCCGTTTCAAGACAGATATCTGCCTGGGATTCCCGGAGGTAGTGTCCTATAATATTTATCCCAAATGGTATCATGATACATCTGTGGCGGATTATCTGGAAGATCTTTACCAGTGGGTACAGAGCGGATCGGAGGGCGCGGGAAAGCCGTTTTTGATCACGGAAATCGGAGCGGGGGCCATCTATGGCTACCGTACCCCTGCCTGTGTGAAATGGTCGGAGGAATACCAGGTCCGGGCGTTGAAGGAACAGCTTCAGGCAGTTCTTACCCGGGAAGGATGCAGCGGCCTTTACATCTGGCAGTTCTGTGACGTGCGCGTATGCGACAGCTGGTTCGGTTCGCGTCCCAGGACGATGAACAACAAAGGGATTGTGGATGAATACAGAAGGCCAAAGCTGGCCTATGAAACCGTAAAGGAAAGCTACCGCAGTTTCGGAAACTATTTTCAGGAGAAATAAGGAAATGGAGCAGACATTGGATATCACAAAACTGTGGGACAGGCTTGCCTCCTGTCCCGGTGTGGAGGCCATAGCGCTGGGAGGCTCCAGGGCTGCCGGAAATGCAGATGAGAAATCGGACTATGACGTCTATGTGTATGTATGCGGGGAGCTTACGGCCGGGGAAAGGGAACCCATATTGGCAGCCTACTGCGACCGTATGGAAATCGATAACCGCTATTGGGAAAGGGAAGATAACTGCCGTCTGAAAAATGGGGTAGATCTGGATATTATCTACCGCAGCCTCCCCGATTTTGAAAGGGGACTGCGATGGGTGGTAAAAGAAGGGAATGCATCCAATGGATATACCACCTGTATGTGGCATAATCTCAATACCTGCCGGATCCTGTATGACCGGGACGGGAGGCTGGCGGCCTTACAACAGGAATATGCAGTCCCCTATCCCAAAATCCTGAAGCATAACATTATCGAACGGAATCTGAAGCTGCTGGGCGGAGTCCTCCCTTCATATGATATGCAGATAAAGAAAGCGCGGCAGCGCGGGGATTTTGTGAGTGTTAACCATCGTACCGCCGCTTTCCTGGAGAGCTATTTTGACGTTATTTTTGCCCTGAACGAAAAGACCCACCCGGGAGAGAAAAAGCTGGTTTCCCTTTGCCTGTCCCAGTGCCGCCTTCTTCCCGCCCATTTTGAGGAAAATCTGGATGGACTGTTTGCCCATCTGTTTGACGGGCAGGGGCAACGCTATATCGGGGATATGATCCGGGAGCTTAGGGAAATCTGTATACATTCTCCGACAATCTGATAATTTATTTAGCCGGCATGTGCTGTCTGCGATGACCCGGAATTGCCTGATAGGACAGTTTGATAACTAAAAGGAGTCCTTTTCTTGCGAACTATAGGTTGAATCTGATAGAGGCTAATGAGATGTAGCCTCAGAACTTCAGGACAGACAGGGGGAACGCAGAGGAGAAAAAAGGGGTGATAAACAATTTGCTGCATTAACTGAAAAACTGCTGACCGCTTCCCGGACAGAAGATTTATTGAGAGCGGCGAAAGACAGAGAATACAGGAAAAAACTCTATAGGGAATACGGACTGCTGTAGCATGGCGGTAAACGGGTTCTGTTGGATCATACAGTGCCATCGTAGTTACGTTATATCGGAAAAATGAGGAATGCGGAGGATAATATCGTGGAAAAGGTACATTTTGTGTTGTTGGATAATTCGTTACGTGCAGAAGATTTTATACGATTAAAGGTAGCGGCAGGATTCATGGACAGACCTCTCAAACAGGCGGAAAAAGCGTTGGAAAATGGATTATTCAATGTTTCCGCATATAGTGAGGGAAAAGTGGTTGGAATGGGCCGCCTTGTGGGCGATGGGGCAATGTATTGGTATTTGCAGGAAATTATTGTCCTTCCGGAATACCAGGGAATGGGAATCGGAAAAAGTATTGTAAACAGGCTAATAGAATATATTAAAAGCACTGCGCTGCCGGGCACTGCAATAGAAGTGGGCTTAACCGCAGTAAAAGGGAAAGAGCAATTCTATGAAAAATTTGGTTTTTCCTGCGGTTCCTCCGGAATGAAAAAATGGATGGAAATAGATGCATAAGGCGGCATAAAAAAGAATACCCGCCACTACTCCTGCCCGGTCCTGCGCTGCCGGTATTCTCTGGGAGATATTTGTTCGTACTTCCGGAAAAAGCGTGACAGATAATAAGCGTCGCAAAAATCCAGCTCTTCTGCAATCTGGCAGAGGGGCTGTTTTGTGGTCAGCATCCGTTTTTTAATTTCCTGGAGAAGAAGCTGTTCCATATAATCCTTTAACCCGATACCGGTATCCTGACGGAAGCTGCGGGACAGGATATGGCGGGGGATCCCGAGAGCCTGCGCTACCTGGGAAACGCGCAGCCCGGCGCTCAGGCGGGCGGTAATATAGTTCAGAACCGCATGCTGCCGGTAAAAGCCGGCATAGTTATTTCCATAGCCTTTTTCTCCGACCGCCTGTGCAAGGAACCCGGCTATCAGTTCCATAAACAGGGATTTCAGCCGCAGAAGACAGGAGAGGGAGCCGTTTTGTGCAAAGGTAATCAGATCCTCCGGACAGCCGTCCGGACAGGGAGCATCCAGATAGTCCCTTAGCACGTTGAAAATATCCACTCCCGGAAAAAGCTCCAGCTCAAAATGGATATAAAATTTCTGGATCTGAGAGGTGCAGACATAATTATACCTGGTGCCTGCCGGGATCAGATACATCCTTTTGGGCAGCAGGGGACAGCGGAGACCGTCCCGCTCAATATAGGCATTTCCGCTTTGGATAAAATACAGCCGGTTGAAGGAGGATATCACATCATTAAAGCGCCAGCTTTTATCGCCATGGAATATCCCGTTTTCGACGATACGCATATCCAGCCGGTTCAGGTCGGTGTTCAGCAGGGAAAAGGATTGGTTGCTCATTTCAAAAGTCCATCTTTCTGTTCCATAAAACAATGTACATTTCCATAGCAGCTATTATAATAGATTCTAGGTTGAAAATCCAGTGTATAAAGCGGTATGAGGAGGAAAAAGTGATGTCATATAAAGAAGGAATGGAAGCTATCTGTCTGGAAATGCCGGAAAAGGTACCCCGGACGGAATATTCCGCGGATTTCCACTGGGATCTGGTACGCCGGGTCACAGGCATGGAGGTGGATTCCAAAAGTCCATTCGAGGTGCAGTGCCGTGCGGCCAGTGCATTCCGCAGGGCATGGGATTATGGGTTTGTTTGGAATATACGCGTGGGGGCGGATGCCCTGGAACGGTGCAGGACACGTATGGGACATGCGGAATATGCTGCGGATGGAACGGATTACAGCAGCCGGGTGGAATGTCCCTTTGAGGATCCGGAAGAGGCATTTACGTTTTCACCGGAGGAAGTATACGGCAGTCTGGAGGAAGCAAAGCTGGTTGCCATGTATAATGAGGATTACCGCAGTAAAATGGAGATGACGCCGGATGCCGTCAATACGACGGGGGTGTATATCACCATGGTTTCCGGCCTTCTGGAAATCTTCGGCTGGGATATCCTGCTGATGGCCATGGGGATTGATGCAAAGGCTTTCGGGGAAACCGCAAACCGGTATGGAAAATGGATACAGCAGTATTTCAATGCGCTTGCCCTGTGTGATGCGCCGGTGGTAAAGGTGCACGACGATATTACCTGGACATCGGGTGCCTTTGCACGACCTGACTGGTACCGGGAGTATATTTTTCCTAATTATAAACGGCTTTTTGCGCCTCTGCGGGAAGCCGGGAAGAAGATTATTTTCACTTCCGACGGGAATTATACGGAGTTTATTGATGATATTGCCGCCTGCGGGGTAAACGGTTTTGTGATGGAACCTACTACGGATATGAAGTATGTTGCGGAGAAATATGGAAAAACCCATTCCTTTATCGGGAATGCGGACACCAGGATTCTCCTGAGCGGCAGCAGGGAGGATATCTACAATGAGGTGAAGCGTTGTATGGATATCGGAAAGTCCTGTCCCGGCTTTTTCATGGCGGTGGGAAACCATATTCCGCCCAATACACCGGTGGAAAACTGCCTGTATTATAACGAAATCTTTGAGAAACTCAGAAAGCGTTAATCCCGTCCTGTGAAGCGTGCCTGCAGGGCAGGGACAGCCGTCCCATTCTCTGTTGAACGGCCGCCGGATAGCATAAGTCCGCTTCAGGTAAAACAGGTGACAGTGACGGCGGAGGGATGTATAATGATACATAACGGCAGCTGTTTTGGAGAGGAGAGGGACGATGGCTTTTTTCAGTGTTATTCTGCTTAATTTTATTTTTTGGATTCTGCCGGGGATTTTTGTCATAGGAGCGGCGGCTTTTCTCGTAAGCATTATTTTCGCAGTTTTGTATCTGAAAAGCAGAAAGCGCCCGGATCGATTCCGCAGCGGAGGGAACGTTTCCTGCAAGCAGGTGCGGATTTATCGGCGGAAAATGGCATGGGAAAGAATTCGGAAGCGTATTTACAATCCCTGCTGGATCAAAGCACGGTGCCGAAAGAACAGGCCGACAAAATACTTGCGCTTTTACGCCATTAAAGAAAAGAAAGGATAAAGGAAAGATATGAATAAGAATGTTTTGATTGCAGGGGCTTCAAGGGGGCTGGGGTTATGCCTCACGAGAAAATATCTGGAGGAGGAATGTACGGTTTTCGCCGGTGTCAGGGAGGAAGCGGCTCCAGGGCTTCAGGAGCTGAAGGCAAGGTACGGTGACCTGCTGATACCCCTGCGGATGGATGTATCCGATACCCGGTCGGTAATAAACGCTGCCGCCGCGGCATCAGATTGTACGGATCATCTGGATATTATTATAAACAATGCGGGAATCCATTCAGATACTTCTTTTCTGGAACTGGAGGATACCGATCTGGATGACTGCCTGCCGGTTTATAATGTAAATGCGGTGGGGCCTCTCCGGGTGGTGAAGGCGTTTCTTCCCCTTCTGCTGAAGGGCAATTCCGGCCTGGCAGCCAATATTTCCTCCGAAAGCGGAAGTATCGGTACGGCAGGAAGGATTAAGGAATTTGATTACTGTATGTCCAAAGCGGCCCTGAATATGGGAACCAAGCTGCTTCACAACTATCTGAAGGATAAGGGCATAAGGGTCATCGCCGTCCACCCCGGCTGGATGCGTACGGATATGGGGGGACAGGCGGCGACCCAGGATCCTTACGAAACCGCTTGCCGTTTGACGGAATTGCTGGAGGATGTGAGGGAAGGACGTAACGACGCTGTCTTTATGGATCATAACGGCATCCAATTTCCCTGGTAAAATACGAAAATAAAAGCAGGCCGATCACAATTCCGGCGCAGCGGGAGAAGGAGAGCCTTCTTCCGCTGTGCCGGAATTTTTCTATTTCAGACCGTCGCTGAAGTTTTTTAAATCCTGCCTGACTTCATCCGTCAGCTGGTTGTAATCGATATTATCAACTGCACCCTGAAGGGTATACAGATGAACCAGGCAGACATTCGGAAAACGCAGCTTCATTCGCAGGAAAGCCTCCTTGCTCCCTGTCTGTATCAGTTCCTCCGCGGAACAGATGCCGACGGTTTTCAGCTTTTTTTCTATTTCTTTTCCTATGTTACGCATGGATGCCAGTTCTGTCATAATTTCCAAACCTCTCTGTTTTTTGCTATACCGGATTGTAATAACGCCAAGCAGCAGGATGCTGTTTGGCTGATGAATTGAATTCGTAACTGTTCAGTACCCTCACAGTTACTTGAATTCTATATATCCGACGATATTTTAGTATGATATCTCCTTAAATTATGATAATATCATAATATATGGCGACAAGTAAGTCAAGACAGGAGACAAGGCGATTAGGAACAGTGTTATCGTATTATTTACAGGAATGGAGGTACAGGCTGATGACCTATATATATCATTATCATTCACCCTTGGGCGGTATCACGCTTTCAAGCAATGGGACAGAGCTTACGGGCTTATGGTTTGACGGACAGAAATACTTTGGCGATACACTTCCGGAGAAACATGAGGAAAAGAATCTGCCCATATTTGAGGAGGCGGCCCGCTGGCTTGCCATTTATTTCAGCGGTAAGGACCCCGGTTTTACACCGCCGCTGTGTATGAATACAACCCCATTCCGTAAGGCAGTTTGGGAAATAATGCTGACAATTCCTTATGGGGAAACAATGACCTACGGGGAAATTGCAGACAGGCTTGCAAAGCAAAAAGGGCTGCCTAAAATGTCCGCACAGGCTGTGGGCGGCGCAGTAGGGCACAATTCCATTTCGCTGATGATTCCCTGCCACCGTGTGGTGGGGGCGAACGGAAGCCTCACAGGCTATGCGGGGGGCATAAATAAAAAGGTGCAGCTGCTTACCCTGGAGAAAGTGGATATGTCCCGGTTTTTTGTACCGGGGAAAGGAACGGCGTTATGATTGGTTCGGCAAATGTGGTGGTAATACGGAAGAGGAAATAGAAGCCCGCTGTCTGTATTCCCTGGGCGTACATTTAAAATGTCTGGCAAACAGCTCCGAAAAATAGCTCAGGTGGTTAAATCCGCAGTCAACGGCAATCTGCGTAATCGTCTTATCCGTGTTTTTGAGAAGATAGGAGCTCACCTCCAGGCGATAGGTGTTCACAAAATCAACCGGCGACTGCCGGAGATAATGCCTGAATATGCGGCAGCATTTGCTGCGGCATACCCCGCCGGAAGCGGCGATATCCTCCAGGGTTATCTTTTCGGAAAAATGCTGGTAAATATAGGATACCATATCTTTCTGCAGACGGATATCGGAGGCTTTGGGGTCTTCCTCCTCCGGCAGACAGCCCTGGGCAGGAAGAAAGACATTCCGCCACAGCAGATGCAGCAGTCCCGCAATTTCCAGTTCATAGCCGGCCTCCCCTTTGTCCTTAAGTGCGCAGATTTGATCCAAATAGGACAGGATAAGGGAAGCCTCTTTTTGGGAGGAATCCAGATACAGATATTCCAGCCGTCTGTTTTCCAATACCGGCTGCACATATTTGCGGTACAGCGGCTTGTTTGCGGATAATAAGGAAGGGTGGAACAGGACGCAGATAAACGTACAGTTTCGCTGGCTGACGGAATAGCCGTAATGCAGCTGTCTGGCATTCACCATAATTCCGTCCTTTTCTTTCAGCAGCACATTCCGCCCGTTTATATAATAATTCATTTCTCCCTTCAGTATCCGTATGAATTCTATATCCTCATGCCAGTGGCACAGGGCCTTTTTGCCGGGATAAAAGGATAACTCCCCGACTCGGATATAAAGGGGGATTCCTGTCGCGTCGTAATGAACGATTTCTGAAGTGTCCTGCATAATATCAACATCAATTTTTTCCATGGCACCCTCTTACGTACTGCTGGTACTCCATCTTGTCAGTAGCGTTTCCAGCTGGATGGAGGACTGGTTTACCGAATAAAAATACGATTGTTATACTAAAAAGCTATTATATTGCTATTATTTCAAAAAATCAAATACTATACTGAAAAAGATGGCGGCGGGGCTGCTGTCCGTTACTGATCACGGAGTGAACGGTAACTGCTTTCCGAAACCGTTCAGACAGGTCTGTACGGTAACACACTACAACTGCCGGGAGAAGATATGAAAAAAGAAAACAAGGTATTTTATAAGAAACTTCTTATTCTTGTAGTGCCTATCGCACTGCAGAATCTGATGTCTGCTATGGTAAGTGCGTCGGATGCGATCATGCTCAGCCTGCTGGATCAGGATTCCCTTTCAGCGGTTTCCCTGGCGACCCAGGTACAGTTTGTGCTGAGTCTTTTCTGGGCGGCGCTTACGATTGGGGGCACCATTCTGGCGGCACAGTATTGGGGGAAGAAGGATATCCAGTCGGTAGAGCGGATACTGGCAATTGTGCTGAAGTTATCCGTTTTGCTGTCCGCTCTGTTTTTTGTGGGAGCAATCGGTTTCCCGCGGCTGCTGATGCGGATATTTACAAATGACGATACGCTGGTTACACTTGGAACCATATATCTGAAGGCGGTAAGCTGGTCCTATTTATTTGCCGGTGTTTCCCAGATGTATCTGTGCATTATGAAAAACAGCGGCAGGACGGGGAAAAGTACGGTTTTTGGTTCCATATCCATGGTAACAAATATCCTGTTGAATGCGGTCTTTATTTTCGGGCTTCTGGGTGCTCCGAAAATGGGAATCCGGGGTGCGGCTGTTGCTACGGTCATCGCAAGAGGACTGGAGCTGCTTCTTGTCTGCGCGGAAAGCGCAAAGAAGGACGTTGTGCGCATACGGTGGAAATATCTGAAGGACTCCAATTGCGTATTGCAAAAAGATTTTTGGCACTATACCTCGCCGGTTCTGGCAAATGAATTGGTGTGGGGATGCGGATTTACCATGTTTTCTGTTATTATGGGCCATTTGGGAAGCGATGCGGTAGCAGCCAATTCCATTGCCAATATTGTGAAAAACCTGGTGGCCTGTCTCTGCCTGGGCATCGGATCCGGAAGCGGTATCCTTGTGGGAAATGAACTGGGGGCCGGCGCGCTGGAGAGGGCAAAGGAATACGGGGGAAGGCTGTGCAGGCTGGCGGTACTCGCCGGAGCAGCGTCCGGCGCGCTGCTGCTCCTTTGCAGTCCCCTGATTTTGATGGCCTCCGGAAACCTGAGCCCGCAGGCCCAGGGATATCTGAAAGGTATGCTTATCATGTGCTCTTACTATATGATAGGAAAATCCGTCAATTCCACTGCGATAGCCGGAATCTTCTGTGCGGGCGGGGATACCAGATTTGGTTTCCTGTGCGATCTGATCACGATGTGGGTTATCATAGTCCCGCTCGGCATGGTTGCGGCGTTTGTGCTGAAGCTGCCTGTTCTGGCAGTATATTTTCTGCTGAATCTGGATGAGTTTGTAAAGCTGCCTGGGGTATACCTGCATTACAAAAAATACGGTTGGGTCAGGAACCTGACCAGGGATGAGATATAAAATAGGAACCTTATGCCGGTAGAAAATGGAGGGGAAAAAGTATGACAATGAAAGAAAGAATCGCAAACGGAAAATTATACACGGATTATTGCGAAGGGCTTCCGGAAGAAAGAAAGCTGTGCAAGAAGCGGATGAATGCTTTCAATGCGTCCGCTATGGAGGATTTGGACGGACGGATGGCGGCAATGACGGAACTGTTCGGCAGGGTGACCAATGCGTGGGTGGAACCGCCGTTTTATTGCTGCTATGGGACCCACATCACGATAGGAGAGGGAAGTTATCTGAATTTCAACTGCAATTTTGCAGACGACGGCAGAATTACCATCGGAAGGCGGGTTATGTTCGGGCCTGCTGTCACCATTGCTGCGGTGGGGCATCCTATCTGTCCGGATATGAGGGAGTATATGTATACGGATCCTGTGACCATTGGGGATAACTGCTGGATCGGGGCGGGAGCCGTGATCTGCCCTGGTGTAACCATAGGTGACAACAGCGTGATCGGCGCCGGCAGCGTGGTGACCAGGGATATTCCGGCGAATTCTGTGGCAGTGGGGAATCCCTGCCGGGTGCTGCGGGAAATCAATGAGAGGGACAGGCTGTATTATTATAAGGACCGGGAAATCACGCAGCAGGATCTGGCGGAAGAGGCCAGCCTGCGTTAGCGTGTTTTCAAAACACATTCCTGCAATCCGTCTGCCGCTTCCCTGAATTTTTCGGTCAGAATTCCCGTTGACCAGTCATACATTTCCATAGTCTCGTATTTCCGGTATTCGCATTCCAGGGCTACCAGCAGAGAAAGATAGATGTCATACCACAGCGCCCTGCGCTGCTGGGAGGCGGTAAGGTGTTCCAGGCCGTAGCCCTTACGGAAATCGGAATTGTCTCCATAGGTACGGAAGCCTACCTCCATGAGGGGATCCGCCCAGAGACACCTTTCCCAGTCAATGATCCCGCTGACCCTGCCGTCTTTTACAAAAATATTGCCGTCCCAGCAATCCCAGTGGACCAGCCGGGGAACGGTTACCTCCCGGAATACCTCCTTATCCCTTTCCAGATAATCCCACAGTTTATCCGCCGGAATTTTCAAATCAATATTCCTGGCGCGCGCATCCTCCGCGCCCAGCTTCAGCATGCTGCAGAAAACAGGGTACCATTCCGGACCCTGAAACGCGGGCTGGCCGGGATAACCGAAGCAGGGGCAGGTGATTTCATTGATCCGGTGCAGGATCGCACCCGTCTGGATATAGATATCCCGGATTTCCTGTTCTGTAAGGCTTTCTTTCAGGGAAAACAGGCTGGAACCTTCCAGCTTTTCCATGAAGAAATAAGGGGAAGGACAGAGCGTAAGACTGTCATCAAAGCCCAAAATCTGTGCGGCCGGGATTCCGGGACGGGAAGCCGCCAGCTTCATGGCCTCCACCTCCGTCCACATGATATTCTTCTCATAAGACATAACCGGAACGTCCCTGGGAGGGGCTACCTTCAGGATAGTCTGCCGGCCGCTCTCTAAGGTGATTTCATAGGCTACATTAAAATACCCTTCTGTCAGTTCCCGGCAGCCGGCAAGCTCATCCGGGGCAAAAAATTTTGCGGTCATTTTCCGGATCATGTCGTCGCTCTGCCGGTTTTTCGTTAAGCTTTCCATAGTTTATCTCCTTGAAATTTGTGGCAGCTGTATACCGACCACGCTGCAGTCAGTATATCGCTGAGAATAAAGGCGTACCAGACAACATGTATGCTTCCGGCCATCCCCAGAAGGAAAAGCAGGGGAATCCGTATAGCAAAGATGCTGCCAAGTGACAGGAAAAGTACCTTTTTCCCCATGCCAAGGGCCTGGTAAAAGGCCTGCACCACAGGCAGGATACCCTTGAGACAGAAGGAAAGGCACAGGATACGCAGGGCCTGCCCGCCGGTACGTTTGATACCCGCTTCATCGGTAAAAAGGCGGATCAGCCATTGGGAACCGGGATAGCAGAGGCATGTAAGAAGGAGGCCGTAGACAACGCCTGTGACCAGCGCATACGTCATGGTTTTCCGGATCCGGTCCTTACGCCTGCGCCCCCAGTCAAAGCCGATAACCGGCTGTATGCCCTGCATAATCCCGGAAAAGGGAGTGAGGAAAAAGGATTGCAGCCGTTCTATAACGGCAAAGCTGCCGATGGCCTGATTTCCTCCGGCCTGACCGAGCACATGGTTACAGACAACCACTGCCAGGCTGTTTCCCAGGTTGTTGAGAAAGGAGGGAAGCCCGATGGACAGGATTTCTTTCCCGATTAGCCGGTTCCACCGGATCTCCCTGAATCCGAGCCGGCAGGGAGTGGATTTCCGGAAGAAAAAATAGTACATACTGCTTCCTGCGGATACCACCTGTGCAAGGAAGGTAGCCCAGGCGGCGCCCCGGATCCCCATGGAAAAAACGAGGATAAAGAGGGGATCCAGCGCTAAATTCACCGTTACCGGGACTGCCCATTGCAGCATACTGTAGCCGATATCCCCCTCCGCCCGCATCACGCCTGAAAATCCGGTGCTGAATACGGTCCCGAGCAGCAGGACAGCACCGTAATCCACCGCATAGGGCAGTATTTGCGGCGTGCAGCCCAGGGCCGTCAGCAAAGGCTTCAGGAACAGCAGGCCGGCGGCGGTGATGACGACGGAGCCGGCCAGCCACATCCAGATCATACAGCCTGCAACGGCTTTCCCTTCCCGGGAAGATCCTTCTCCCAGTTTCCTGGAAATCACAGATCCGGTGCCGGTTCCCAGGGTGGAACTGATTCCGCCCACCAGTACCAGTACGGGGGAAAATATCCCGATTGCCCCGCTGGCCAGGCTTCCGGCTGTTCTGGATACAAAAAAAGTATCCGTCATGACATAAAAATTATAAAGCAGAATGGAGAATGTGGTCTGCGAGCACATGGCGAGCATCAGCCTTGGCACCGAAGCTGTTTCCAGGCTGTTTGTGCGGGAAGCTTTTTTCATCCCATAGTCCTTTCCCTGAAACGTATGACGAGGAACCGTTCTTTCTTATTTTACAGGAAACAGAAGAGGAAATCCAGAAGAACCGTATCGGTGTGGCGGTAAACCGCAATAGTGCGGCCATCGCCTGAAAACCGAAATAATGTAAATGTTATCTTCAGTTTTGCCAATATACTTTACGGCGTATATTCATTATAATAAAAGAGAAAGCTGCCTCACGGCTTTGGTTGGGCAGATACATAAATAAGAGGAGGAGAGGGATATGCAGACAAGAGAAGCACTGCTGCAGCACAAAGAAATTGACGGGGAGATGCTGAAATCGGCCTATGAAAAGGCGGCAGAACTGATTCAAGCGGCAACTGCCGAATTTACGGACAAATTTCCGCCGTCCGCCAGCGTAAACCATTTTTACCGGCCGGGAAGCAATTATGAGTGGACGCCGGGATTCTGGACAGGCGAGGTGTGGCTGGCCTATGAAAAGACCGGGGAGGAAACGCTTAAGAAAACAGCGGAGATTGAAGTGGCGGACTTTTACAGGAGGATTAAGGAAAAAGACGGCGTGGATCATCATGACATGGGCTTTTTATACTGTCCCTCCTGCGTTGCGGCTTATAAGCTGACAGGGAATGAGATCGGAAAGGAAGCGGCGATCATGGCTGCGGATAATCTCATGACACGGTTCCATGAAAAGGGACAGTTTTTCCAGGCATGGGGGAAGCTGGGGGAGGAAAACAACTACCGCCTGATCATCGATTGTCTGTTGAATATGCCGCTGCTGTTCTGGGCCGGAGAGGTGACCGGGAATACGGAATATGCCGGAAAAGCGGAAGCACATATCAAGACAGCAATGAAAAATATTATCCGGGAGGATCATTCCACCTACCATACCTTTTTCTTTGATGTGAATACGGGAGAACCCAAGAAGGGGGTTACCCATCAGGGCTACCGCGACGGTTCCGCCTGGGCCAGGGGACAGGCATGGGGCATATATGGATCCGCCCTTGCTTATAAATTCCTTCGGGAGGAAGAATATGCCGATATTTTCTGCAAGGTAACGGACTATTTCCTGGAGCATCTGCCGGGGGATATGGTACCCTATTGGGATTTTGATTTCAGTGACGGCAGCGGGGAGCCGAGGGATTCTTCGGCAGCGGCCATCGCGGCCTGCGGTATGCTTGAGATGAGCAAATACCTTCCTGAAGAGAAGGCGGCTTATTATACGGGAATGGCAAAACGGCTTCTGTATGCGCTGGTGACGGAATGTGCGGTTACTGATCCGTCCCAGTCCAACGGCCTGCTTTTCCATGGAACCTACGCAAAGAGTTCTCCTTATAATACCTGCCCTAACAACGGCGTGGACGAATGTGTCATCTGGGGCGATTACTTTTATATGGAAGCGCTCACAAGGCTTTCCATGGACTGGAAACCTTACTGGTATTGATGCAAGTTTTCCGATAAAGAAAAAGGAGAAGAAACATGACGCTGGAACAAAATTTTGACAGGCCGGATTCCTGTTATTTTGTGCCGGAAGGCCGCGTTTCGGTAACGGACAGCCTGATAACCTTCCGGGGAAAACAGAATGCCGCATACCGTCTTTGCCAGCATGATTACCGTTATCAACGGCGGGGATCCGCTTACGGAACCGGCGCAGGTGCAGCTTCTGGAAACCCGGAGCCATACACGGCATGTAACATTGAGCGGGGAGGAGGCACAGGCCGTAAAGATTACGGCAGGCGGAAGGAGTTATGTGGTAATACTCTGCCATGACGAGGTATTCCACAGTTCAGATGCCGTCATTGCCGGATCGTGCTTCGGTACCGGAAATGTCTGTGTTTTCGATGTGGCCGGGGCAAAAGAGGGCGAACGGCTGTACGGCGGCGAAGTACTCCATGTATGAACCGGCAGAATGGCGGAAAATATGCTGTGAAAAAACAGCCTGAATATGAAAGAGGGACTATCGTCTCAGCAATGCTGGGACGTGGGTCCTCTTTTCTTTCTGTTTTTTTGCTCTAAACGGGTATAATTCCCCTTATCCCCAAAGTCCGGGCGCCTTGGGTCGCGGTCCGGCAGTATCGGCTTACAGCCCATGTATCGAGCACCCGTTTTACGGGTGGCGGCAGGAACCCAGGCCTTTCAGGTAATCAAAAATTGGAAATTTATACTATTTTTAGTAAGGGTATTGTGATAAAATCAATTATATGTGGCTTGTTCCGGGCCTTGGGAGGTGCCGGTACAGTAAGACGGAGGCGGGCGGAAGGAAGAAAGCATTATGAGAAAGAACGGCAGGGCGTACCGAAAGCTTTATCTATCTTATGCATTCATTTTTTTGATTCCTATTACTATGGGGATTCTGTTTTATTTTTATGCGTACCGGGTGGCAAAGGAGCAGGCGGATGCTTCGAATTACAGCCTGATCCAGACGGTTAAAAATACGTGTGACAGGGAACTGGAATATTATGAAAATGCGCTGATCCAGCTGGCACTTAATAAAAATGTCCAGCAGCTGTCCGCGGTGCGGGGGGAATTCCGATCGGAAAATTCGTACCAGCTTTATCAGCTGCAGAATGAGATCTCAGATCTTCAGGTATCCATTAATAAAAAGGGAAATTTCTGCAAGGATATCATGGTGTACTTTAAAAACAGCAACAAGGTGGTCTCTTCCTTTGGAAATATGGATTTTCCCATGTATTGTGAATTGTATTGCTTTGAAGGGGATGAAGCTTCGGCGGAGAAGCTGAAAACACATTTGTCGGAGTATCATTTCCGTGATTCCATCCGCATGAATGCCAAGTGGACAGGCGGCCGGCCGGCCCTGCTTCTGACCATGACCAACCTGAAAGGGGATTTCGGGGAATCCTCCGCCATGATTGGTCTGTGGCTGGATTTGGATGTGCTCAACAGCAGTATTGAGCTGGCATCCTGGGAATCGGGACTGGACTGGGTCATTATCAACAGAGAAGACCAGATTATGAACCGCCCGGAGGGGTATCCCGGGATGGAAGTGCATTATGAGGAGCTGGCGGAGGATAGGGATCAGAAAACGGATTGGAATGGGGAGACGTATATCATGCGTACTGTATTTTCTACCGTTTTTGACTGGAAATATGTCCTTTTGATGCCGGAAAAAATGATCAGCGGTTCTGCCAGCAGGATGAAGAATATATTCCTGGCGGGTATTATGATATGTCTGCTGACCGGCTTCTGGACGGCGTCGCGGATGACACAAATCAACTATAATCCGTTGAAGGTACTGCTGGAGGTATTCCGTAAACACGACGAGGAAAGCCCGGATGTGGACAATGAATATCTGTATCTGAAGGAAAAGGCCATGTCACTTCTGGAGGAACGGTCCGATTTTAAACAGATGGTGAGCAGGAGCCAGGAGGTGGTAAAGCAGTACTACCTCACCGATCTGCTGCTGAATTCCTATGATGAAAGCGACGACACCCCGGACAGGGAGATGATCTGCCGGAAGTTCCGGGAGGGCAGGAACCTGGTTCTGCTTTTTATGGTCAAGGATATACCTGACCGGGAGGACAGCCAGGAGGAATATATCCAGAAAAACAGTCTGCGGAAATTTATTATCGGCAATGTGTTCGGCGAGGGCCTGGGGGAGCGCTTTTTCCTGGAAAAGGTGGAGCTGGGGGATATGGTTGCCATGATCATACATATCGGAATGGAAGAGGGGCCTTACGAAGAGCAGCTGGCCGGGATCGCGGATACCATGCAGAAGTTTATCGCCGAAAACTTCAATTTCCGTGTGGCCGTTCTGGCAGGGGAAGCGCACAGAGGGCTTGAGGGGGTTCATCTGTCTTATATGGAAGCGCGGGAAGCGGAGGAATTCGTGTCTGTCCTCGATCCGGATTATATCAGCTATCGGGAAATCCGCAACAGCTCCCACAAAAAATATGATTATTCCACAGAGCAGGAGGAACGAATTATTGCCGCTGTGAAAAATCATAACGCACCCCTTGCCATTTCTTATATCAACAAAATCCTGGATGTAAATTTCCTGGAGATCAAGGCGTCACCGGAAATGCTTAAATGTCTTTTATTTGATCTGATGGGAACCGTCATAAAAGCGGCCTGGGAGGTAGGGGATGCTTCCGGTGAGAATCCGGGGCCGGATGGTATCTCCATGAAGCTGCCGCTTGAAAAAATAAGGGAAAAATTCGCCCGTTCCGTGGAAAACCTTTGCAGGATACCAGAAATCCAGGCGGGAGCCGGCGGACAGAATCAGCAGCTGTGCCAAAAAGTAAGGGAATATATTCAGGAGAACTTCACGAATCCGGATCTGAATATATCCCAGACCGGCCTTTATTTTCACATGACCCCTGCCTACCTGTCTTCCATTTACAAAAAAGATACCGGGGAAAGCCTTTTGAAGTTCATAAACCAGACCCGAATTGACGAGGCGGAGAAGCTTTTGGCGGATGGAATCAGTGTTGTGGAGGTGGCGGAGCGCGTCGGCTTCCGAGACAGCTCCACCTTCATCCGTATTTTCAAAAAGTTTACGGGGGCGACGCCCGGCCAGCTGAAAAGCGGCAGATAACTTTCCATAAAAAAGTATATTCATTTAATAAATCATCAAAAAAGGTTGATAAAATCATTCGATTTTGTCAACCTTTTTCATGTTTTGCCTATATAAAAAATAAAATATTGCCTATAAAATAACTAAAAAGACATGCAAATTGTATAAAATGCAGATAACAGCATGCCTTTTAATAAGCAAGATAACGAATACCTTAAAAATCATGAAGGAGGAAGATTTATGAGAAGGAATCTGAAAAAGCCGGTTGCATTGCTCACGGCGGCACTGACGGCAGCATCCCTGCTGGCAGGATGCGGAGGATCTGCGGGGGAAAGCGCCAATGCGGATGCACAGGTAAAGGAAACAGGCAATGATGCGGCCGAGACAACAACGGGCGGTTCGGAGGCAGAAGGGGGCGCTTCGGCAGAAGAGGTATCTTATCCTCTGGCAGACGGCGGGACACTTACCTATTGGCTGCAGCTCAATCCCAATGTATCCGCCAACTTTACTAATTTAGGAGAAACGGAATTAGGAAAAGCATGGCAGGAGCAGACCGGTGTTACCGTGGAATTCCAGCATCCTGCATCCGGGCAGGAAAAGGAACAGTTCAACCTGATTGTGGCGGACGGAAGCCTTCCTGATATTATGGAGTGGCAATGGGTGAAGCAGTATCCGGGCGGACCGGAAAAAGCCATTAAAGATGGTGTGATTATTCCTTTAAATGATATTTTTGACAAATACTGTCCGAATATCAAAAAATATCTGGCGGAAAATCCCGATGTGGATAAGATGATTAAAACAGACGACGGCAACTATTTTGCATTCCCCTTCATCCGCGGCGAGGATAAGCTGTGCTATACCGTGGGCGGCTTTATCCGCCAGGATTGGCTGGAAGAGCTGGGGCTGGAAGTTCCCACAACTGTCGACGAGTGGCATGAAGTGCTGACCGCATTTAAGGAGAAAAAAGGTGCGGAAGCTCCGCTTTGCTTTGACTGGACGAACTTTAAGGATTCCAATCCCATCGCTTTCGCCTTTGAAGTAGGCACGGCAAACGGGACACAGTTCATTCTGGATGATGAAGGAAAGGTTGCCTTTGCACCCGCCCAGGAGGGTTACAGAGATTATCTGATGACGCTGAACCAGTGGTATGAAGAAGGGCTGATTGACAGGGATATTGCTACCCTAAACGGTGATCAGGTGACTGCAAAAATGACAAGTGATAAAGCCGGTGCGTCCGTAGGCTGGGCTGCCAGCCGTATGCAGCTGTTCATGACGAGCGCGCAGCAGAGCAATCCCGATTATACTCTGGTTGCAACCCCTACCCCCACGACGGAAAAAGGAGCCACACCGGAATATGGCTATGTGGAGAACCAGTTCCCCGATGTTGCAGCGGCAATTACCTCCAGCTGTGAGAATGTAGAGCTGGCTGCGAAATTCCTGGATTACGGCTATTCCGAGGCCGGCCATAACCTGTTTAACTTCGGTACGGAAGGCTTTTCCTATGAAATGAAGGACGGAAAAGCGGTATATACGGATATCGTTACCAATAATCCCGACGGATGGCCGCTCGCACAGTCTCTGGCCAAATATATCCGCGCCAACTATAACGGACCTTTTATCCAGGATCTGAATTACCTTGAGCAGTATTTGCAGCTTCCTACCGTAAAAGAATGCCCCAGCGTATGGGCGGTGCCGGATGCCAGAAAGCATACCGTTCCCAATATCACCCCCACACAGGAGGAATCCAAAGAACTGGCTACCATTACCAACGAGCTTGGTACCTATGTATCTGAAATGTCCTTAAAATTCATCTTCGGTACGGAAAGTTTCGATAACTGGGATACCTATATCGAGACCCTGCAGGGAATGAAGCTGGACAGAGCGCTGGAAATAGAAAACGCGGCACTGGAACGCTACAATGCAAGATAGCACCGGTTGATACCGGAAAATATACGGCCGGGGGCGGTTGTGCAAACAGTCCCCGGCTGTTTTCAAACCGAGGGAAAGGATAGGAAAAATGAAGGGGAATTCGTTGGGCTACAGAATAAAAAAAGACTTCCAGCGGAACTGGTCTTTATATCTGCTGGTTCTGCCTGTTATTATATTCTATGCGATTTTCATGTATAAACCCATGTATGGCGCGATTATCGCATTTAAGGACTATACACCTGCAAAAGGCGTGTTCGGAAGCGAGTGGGTGGGACTGGAAAACTTCACCAGATTTTTCAGCAGCCCTTATTTCGGAAGGCTTTTGAGAAATACATTGCTGCTGAGTATATACAGCATTATTTTCGGTTTTCCGGCGCCTATTATACTGGCGCTGCTTCTGAATGAGGTAAAGGGCAGAAAATTTAAGAAGGTATCACAGACAATCACTTACCTTCCTCATTTTATCTCCCTGGTAGTGGCCTGTGGTATGATTAAGGATTTCTGTCTGACGACAGGGCTTTTTAATGATATCATCGCATTATTTGGAGGAACCAGGGTCCCGCTTTTGCAGGATCCGGCTTATTTTCGTTCCATTTATACGATTTCCAGCATTTGGCAGGAGGTTGGCTGGGGCTCCATCATCTATCTTTCCGCCCTGTCCGGCGTGGACAGCCAGCTGTATGAAGCCGCTTCCATCGACGGCGCCGGAAAATGGAAACAGCTGCTTCATGTAACACTGCCCGGAATTGCGCCCACCATCATCATTATGCTGATTCTGCGGATGGGGTCCCTGATGAGCATGGGCTATGAAAAGACAATCCTGCTGTACAATCCGTCTACCTACGAGACTGCGGATATTATTTCTTCCTATGTATACCGGGCAGGTCTGATTGAACAGGACTGGAGCTATTCCACGGCAATCGGTCTGTTTAACTCTGTAATTAACTGTGTCCTGTTGTTTGTCACCAACCAGATATCCAAAAGAACAACAGAAAGCAGCTTGTGGTAAGGGGGGAATAAAATGAAAGTTAAAATATCTCGCGGTGAGAAACTATTCCAGGTTGTGAATTATTTTATCCTGTCGCTCATAGTACTGGTATGCCTTTACCCCATGTGGCATGTGGCTATGGCCTCCTTCAGCAACAGCACAGAGCTGATGGCCCATTCCGGTTTTTTGTTGAAACCGATGGGATTCAACCTGCAGGCCTATGTCAAAGTGTTCCAGAATCCAATGATTCTGAAAGGCTATGCAAATACATTGTTTATCCTGATCGTAGGTGTTATACTGGATTTGATTATGACGGCTCTTGCTGCCTATTTCTTTTCCAGAAAAGATGTGATGTTTAAAAAACCGCTGATGCTGTTAATCCTGTTCACCATGTTTTTCTCAGGAGGTATGATCCCGTTTTACCTTACCTTGAAGGATATGCATATGATTAACAGCAGGTGGGGGCTGATTATTCCGTTTATGATCAGTACATATAACATGATCATCCTGAGAACCTCCTTTGAGTCCATCCCCGACAGTCTGACGGAAGCGGCGAAAATCGACGGAGCGGGGCATATGACGATTCTGTTCCGCATCATTCTGCCGCTGTCTAAGGCGATCATGGCGGTTATGGTTCTTTACTATGGCGTGTCCATATGGAACGGATGGTTCTGGGCATCCACGATTCTGCGGGACAGGGAGCTGTATCCGCTGCAGGTCATCCTGCGGGAAATCCTGATATCCAACGATATCCAGGCGATGAACGGAGGTGCGGGCGGGGACGCCGAAGCAATTGCGCAGAGTATCAAATATGCCACGATCATGGTGGCTACCGTGCCGATCCTTTTCGTGTATCCGTTCCTGCAGAAATATTTTACCAAGGGCGTGATGATCGGAGCCGTCAAAGAATAAGAGGTGGACCAAGGAGGAAAATCCTCTGCTCGTCAGAGGACAAATTTCTAAAGAAATTGCATTTTGCTCCGCAAAACAAGGAGGATTTGGGGATGATAACAGCAGAAGCATCCGGGATTACACTGTATTTGGATGAAAGGACGCTGCATATGGGCGTCAGGGCCGGGGCTGCGGATTGGAAATGGGCGGATAGCTTCCGCCCCGTCATTGTTACGGGGGAGGAAGCACTGGATTTTACACGCTGGCAGGAAACGGTGCATGAGCCGTTTGTTTCCGGAGTGGGGAAAGGAATCCGCTCCTCTTACCGGAGGCTGGATGGAAAGGAAGATTCCTATTCCTTTGAAACCGCTGTCTGGGTGGAAACGATGGAAGAGGATGGCGGCCGCTGTTCCGAAGGCGGGGCAAAGCTGTATGGAAGGGTTCATTTTGAATGGATTCCCGTCTGCGAAAAAGGGCTGTCCGTTAAGGAAGTGAGATGGCCCGGCTGTATGGACTTTGAAGAACCTCTTTCCGGCTGGCAGACACTTGTCAATGAGGGGCAGGGCCTGCTGATACCCAATAACTGGGACACGCAGACGGGTGAGCTTTCCTTTAACGGAAGGTTTCTCACCGCCGGAGGCTACATGCCCTGGTACGGGCAAATCAGGGAGCGTTCCGGCTATATTGCCATTGCGGCCACGCCGTGGAATGGGGGCGCCTGGCTGGAACATCCGGCGGGAGGTCCTTATACCCATATCGGAACCTGGTGGGAGCCGAGCCTTGGAAAAATGGATTATAAACGCTGCATGGAATATGTGTTTGCAGAAAACTGTGATTATAACGACCTTTGCAAGATATATAGAAGCTATGGGAAGGATACCGGGCTTCTTGTGACCCTTGAGGAAAAAGCGGCAAGGGTCCCTTCCGTAAAGGAATTGGCGGGCTGCAGCATCATGCACTGCGGCATCAAGACCAATGTGAATCCGGAATCGGATTTCTTTGACAAAGAGGATCCGGATAAAAACAACCATATCACCCCTTTTTCCGTGCGGGAAAAACAGCTGGAAAGCCTGCACAGGATGGGAGTGGAAAAGCTTTACCTGCATCTGGACGGCTGGGCACAGCCCGGATACGATAATAAGCACCCGGACTACCGGGGTGCCTGCCGGGAAGCCGGCGGCTGGGAGGGGATGAAGAGCCTGGCAGATACCGCGCATCGCTGCGGATTTTTATTCGGTATCCATGATCAGTACAGGGATTATTATCTGGATGCTAAAACCTATGACGAGGAATATGCCACCCGGCTGCCGGACGGCTCGATCCCGGTACATAAGAGATGGGCGGGAGGCCCGCAGACCTATCTGTGCGGCACCCAGGCACCTTATTATGTCAAACGTAATTTTCAGGATCTGTTCCGCCATGGCATCGGGCTGGACGGAGCCTATCTGGATGTGTTTACCTGCAATGAAGGGGATGAATGCAGCAATCCCAGGCACCGGATGACAAGACAGGAATGCTATGAATTTAGAAAACACTGTTTTGACTGGCTGCTGGCAAGAGGGATTCTAACCAGCTCGGAGGAGGTATCCGACTGGAGCATGCAGAGCCTGGTTTTCTGCCATTACGCGCCCTATTCTTTTATGCTTAAAAAGCCGGGTACGCCCCGGGAAGGAATTCCGGTGCCCTTGTTCAACCTGGTATATCATGACTGTGTGCTGGAGCCGTGGATGATGGACCGGCCGGAATCCGGGGAGGATCTGATGGGCTACGCGCTTCTCAATGGCGGGATGCCCTATCTGATCCGGGACGGTGCATATGAAAATACGGACGGCTCGTTTACCGACAGTTCCGGCATGGGGATTGAAGAAATGATAGCCCGCTGTAAGGTGGTACAGGCCGTTCATGAAAAGGTGGCATTTTGTGAAATGACCCGGCACGAGCTTCTGGATAGGGAAGGAAAGAAACAGCGGACCCTGTTTTCGGACGGGACCTGTGTGACGGTGGATTTGGCGGCCGGGGAGTATGATATCTCGGCCCGGCTGCCGTGAGGGGGCAAAGCGGAGAGCAGCTCAAATGCTTCCGGATTGTCATTTCCTTTGCGGTTACGGCGTTTCAAGGTTGATGCCCCGTTGCCTGCGGCGGGGTATTTGACCGGGCTGACCGCAGCCTTTCCATCTGCCGGTGCAGATAATCCTGATAGACTGTTAAATCAGCTGTTTTTTCTTCCTTTTCCATCACAGAAAGCAGCTGAAGGGCCCGATCCATTTCGGACAGCGCCGCCGGAATATCACCTGCTTCCTCCCGGCATTCTGCGGTTTTTACCATCATTTGCAACATATTTTCAAACGAAATCCATTTCTGCTTCTCCGCCGCTTCCCGTTTGGGTTTTCCGGTCAGAAGAAACGCCATTTCCGTCAGTTTTGTGAAAGTGATTTCCGGAAGCTGCTCAATGGCGGCCAAAGCGCTTATGTCATCCCCTTTTGCGTGGCAGGCGTAGGCCAGAAAACGGAGGGCATCATATTTTATGGCAGGATTATCCGTCCGTTCCGCCAGCCTGCCTGCCACAGAAATTGTTTCCTCCGGGTTTTCCGTATAATTCATGACATATAGAAGGTGGTGCAGCAAAGTATCATGATACGGATATTTTTGCAATCCTTCTTCAAGAAGCTTCCGGCTTTTTATGGGATCGGTTTCCCGATATTTACAGGCTTCCCGGCATATTTCATCTATATTCTGCCGGATCTCCTCCTGACGGAAGGTGAAGAGCTCGTCAATGGAGATCTGGAAATAACCGGCCAGGGCGGGAACCAGGGTGATATCGGGAAGGGCAATGCCGTTTTCCCATTTACTCACCGCCTGGAAGGATACGCCAATGCGGTCTGCAAGCTGCTCCTGAGTGATGCCGCGTTCCCTGCGTAAATCTCTGATTTTTTTCCGATAGACAGCTTCATTCGTTTTCCTCTTTTCTTGTTAACGGGAATGCTCTTTCTGTGATACAGTATAGCGCGGGCGGGGAAACAGGACAATAGCCGCTTGCGTGATCCGGACTCTACCGACAGTTGAAACCGTCGTTCAGCGTATCAGCGATACTGCAGTTTTCCTGTTCCCGTTCCAGGATATCCTTCAGACGCAGCCAAGTGTGTACGCCGTTGTATTGCAGACTGTTATTTTCCGCATAGCGGATTATCCCCTCCGCCAATAATTACTTTGGAAGCAATTACAGCCTTTATTCTTCTAACGCCGGCAGAAGAAGCTTCCTCCTTCAGGATTTTAAAAGAACCAAGTTCCCCAGTGTTTTTAGCATGAGGACCGCCGCAAATTTCCTTGGAATATCCCGGAATCGTGTATACCTTTACGATTTCTCCATATTTGCAGGAGAACACACCAACAGCTCCTTCTTCGTATGCTTTCTCTGGTGTCATTTCCTCTAAAATCACATCTATATTTTGTACAATAGCTTCGTTTACAATAGCTTCTACCTGCGTAAGCTCCTCCTTTGTCACCTTTCTTCCATAGGAAAAATCGAATCGCAAACGTTCAGAAGTGATATTACTGCCTCTTTGGGATACTTCTTCACCAAGAACCTTTCTTAGTGCTGCGTTCAACAAATGTGTTGCCGTATGAAGTCTGGCTGTCTGTTTATTATTGTCAGCTAAGCCTCCTGCAAACTTTCCTGCAGCTCCTTGCCTGGATTTATTTTGGTGCTCCTCAAATTTCTTACGAAATTCATCCATATCTATCCGGTGTCCTCTTTCTGAAGCAAGCTCAGATGTGAGCGCAATTGGGAAGCCATAGGTATCATATAATTTAAAGGCAAGTTCACCAGAAAGAACTCCATCGTGCCCGATATTATCAAGATATTTGTTTGCCTTTTTCAATCCATCATCCAGAGTCTTTGTAAATAAAGTAAACTCTTTTTGCAGTTGCTCTAAAATAAACGCTCTATTGTCACCCAATTCCGGATAGGCTGTTTTATATTGCTGAATAATTCCATCTGACAGTTCACACAAATAATTTGTATTAATGTCAGCCTTCTTAAATAAGCGGATTATTCTGCGAATCAATCTTCTTAAAATATAACCTTGTTCTGTATTAGATGGACTAATCTTCATTGGGTCACCCAGAATGAATGTGATAGTTCTGGTATGCTCGCAAATAATTCTCTTGTCCCTCTCTGACAAATCTCTTCCTTCTTTTTCCAGTATCTCTTCAACTCTTTGCATAACCGGGATAAACAGCTCAGTATCATACACATTTGTTTTTCCGTTAAAAATAGTCAGAACACGCTCTAGCCCCATTCCTGTATCCACATTCTTCTGTTTAAGTTCCGTAAACGAACCATCTGCCTCTTTGTTAAACTGCATGAAAACATTATTCCATATTTCCACATATTTTCCGCAGTGACATGACGGACCACACTTCGGACCACATTCAGACTTACCTATATCGTAAAATATCTCAGTGTCCGGTCCGCAAGGTCCTGTCTGACCTGCCGGTCCCCACCAGTTATCCTCTCTTCCATATCGGAAAATCTGGTCACTTGTAAGACCAAAGTGCTTCCAAATTTCTTCTGTCTCCACATCTGGCGGTACCAATTCATCTCCTTCAAACACCGTTACAGCCAATCGTTCTACAGGGATATGAAGATAAGCAGTCAGAAACTCAAAGCTCATGGTAATAGCTTCCTGTTTAAAATAATCTCCTAATGACCAGTTTCCCAACATTTCAAAGAAAGTACAATGAGTATCGTCTCCTACTTCGTCGATATCCTCTGTTCTGACACACTTCTGTATATTTGTAAGCCGCTTTCCGCTAGGATGTTTCTCGCCCAGTAAATAGGGTACCAACGGATGCATTCCTGCGGTGGTAAATAACACAGTCGGGTCATTCTCCGGGAGAAGAGACGCTGATGCGATTTCCTTATGCCCCCTTTCTTTAAAAAAGTTTACGTACATTGTTCTCAATTCATTTGCTGTCATGTTTCCTTCTCCTTTCTGACATTTCTCCAAAACAAAAAGCCCTAAGCTGATATAATATCAACTTAGGGCGAACTTTCATGTCCGTGTTACCACCTAATTTCAGATGTCTCTGCGCTCTGCCCCCATTCATTTATTTATTTTTCCAGCTCCATCAGCACCGGAATCGGTGCTGAAGCCCATGCATGGCATAAGCTGGTATTCCACTTCTGATCCTTGCCCCATGCTTCATAAGCTGTAGTGGCGCCCTCCGACAGCATTTGAAACCAGGAATACCCGCTTTTATTTACGATCAGATCATAAGCAGCTTTTGGATATCCCAATCGAATCAGTCCATAGAGCACAAAATAAGATACATACACACCACAGCGTAAGCCTCTTTTCATGATAAATTCTGCAATCTTATTTTCCCTTGGCGCTAAATCGAAAAAGGCCGCAAAGGCATTCGCATGGAGGGAACTGTGTTTACTTATTGTAGAATCTACAAATAGCCCGGTTTTTTCATCAAAGAAGCTTTCTATAAATTGCTGTTTTAACCGTTCTGTTTCCGGGGGTTCTGAATCGGGGATATCTGAACTACCAGGCAGTCGTAAAAGTTTCCGTAATTCTTCCATGCACTGTTTCATTCCTATATATAAAGCATTTATGACATTATGACAGCCCTTTCCGATAGGGGCCTGGGGCAAAGCGAAATCATAATTATCGCGCAGATTCTCCGGCCAGTCTACAAGGTTCCATTTAGTGTTAACCTGTTCCAGCATGCCAAGATCGTTTTTAAACGGTTCAAAATACCTTTCGACACCTTCCGCTGCCGGATAAAGGTTTTTCAGAAAATCCATGTCCTTTGTAAAATGGTAATACATAAGAAGCTGATACGGATAGAGCAAGGAATAATCTGCAATTTCCTGCATGAAACTTCCTGGTGCCACAGCCATCATTCCCTTGCAGATCGCTGTGGAATGTGCGAAATCCATAAGAGCCTTTTTAAACAGCTTCGTATCACCTGTAAGGCAATATAATGCATGTGCCGTCACGGTCAAGTCACCCAGATACTGTCCTTTTTCGCGGCTGGGACAGTCCAAAAAACCTTCCTGACAACAATTTCTTACCGCGTTTTTACAAATCACCCAGATTTGCTGTACCAATGGATCCTCCGTGTGAAAACGGCATGTACTGTCATCAAAAGGATAATGTCTGAAACGGACTTTAAAATCCTTCATAGAAACCTTTGCCACTGTTATAAGCTGCACATATCGAAAGCATTTATATTCAAAGGTTTCCAGTTCATTGCTGCCGACAGCCAGAACGAGACGATCCTCATAACAACAGTTACATCTCATTTGATACCGCACCATGGCATCATGCGCAGCAGTTTTATCAATCGCTATCTTTGTATCAGGGGAAAGCAGTTCCTCTCCATAGCGAATGACAACTTCATCTCCAGCGTGACCTGTAATTTTCATATGGAAAGTTCCTGTTAATTCCTCTCCAAAATCCAAAAGATATCCATCTGAAAGCTTTTTTATCAGAACCGGTTTCCGTTCTTCCACCACCACATTATCACATGGCTGCGGAAGAAATACATGGTCATCATCCTTGCAGATAACCGCCATATCCCAATCAGAATCATCAAAGCCAACCATTTTCCACGCAGAAAGCTTTTTGCGGTTATCAATGATTTCATTAAACTGCGTATCATATCCTATCGTCTTGCTATAGCCGTATTCCTCCATAGCTCTGCATTTCCAGTTATTATCCAGCAGCTGTACACCATCCGCCCATAGATCGGCAATCATGCCCTGTCTGTAGTCGCCGCTGTTATAGGCCCGATTGACCAGTCCCTGATAATAGACATGAACAGCAATAACGTTTTCGCCCGTTTGCAGATAGTCCGTGATATCCACCTGATTATAATAATAGCAAAATGCGTAAGAATTGGCAGGACCCTGGGTAATATAAAAACCATTTACATAAAGAATGTAATGATCATCTCCTGAAATATGTAGAACAGCTTTTTTTACTTGTTTGGGGAGGTTAAAGGTTTTACGGAACATGGCGTGGCTGTTTTTTAAGTCTTCCCGGTGTTCAGGAAGCCGAAAAGAAGAATCCCATTCCCTGTGAAGCAGCGCAAGCGGTTTTAACGATTGAAATGGGGGACTGCATACCCACATGTTGTTCCATTCTTTTTCCTTATTACTCATACAAAAATTCCTCTATAGCCAGCTTTTTGAAGTTTATTTGCTCTTATTTACCGGTGCGTCTCCTACGGAATTTCTCTCGATCAGATTGCAGGAAAGCTGCTGGTCCAAATCCACATCCTCACCGGAAAGTATACTCAGCAGGGTCTGTGCGGCCAGTTCTCCTATATCATAGAGCGGAATATGAAGCGTGGTTATGGAAGGGAAGCTGTACGCAGAGCAGCTTCTGTCATCGAAGCCGATAACGGACAGCTCTTCCGGGACATTTATTTTAAGGCGGCGGGCCGCTGCTATGACGGCACAGGCCATAGGATCGTTCATGGCAAAGATGGCGGTGGGGCGATCCGGCATGGAAAGAAGCCGGCAGGCCTGTTCGTATGCCAAATCATAGCTCCAGTCTCCGGCAGTGATGAAGGACGGAGGAAGAGAGAGCCTGGCATCGACCATAGCGGCTCTAAATCCCATAATGCGCTGATGGACAAATTCCTGATCCAGACTTCCGGTTATGGTGGAGATACGTTTGTGACCGTGGCGGATCAGATATTGAACAGCCATTTTGGCGGCGCTGAAGTTATCATAAGTGACCGTATGATCATCGGGAGAGGCTGTACAGTAGGCAAACACAACGGGGGATTGGATTACATGGCGGATATGGCTTACATTACCAGAGTTTGCCCCTACATATATGATGCCCCTTGCTCTGGATGCCTCCAACAGATTCAGGCTGGAGTGAAGCAGCGCCGTGTCGTATTCGGAATGACTGTAGGAGCGCAGGTTACAGAGGGTGACGGTATAGCCGTGAAGGTCAAAATAGGCACATATGGCATCAATAATCGGAGGAGTATTAAAAGAAGATACTTCTTCTGCGATGACACCGATGGAATTGTAGTTGTTGGTTTTCAGACTTTTAGCCATGAAGTTCGGAACATAATTCAGCTCCTTCAGAGCCTTCCGCACTTTGGAAGCAGTATCGGGAGACACCTTCTTCGTCTGATTGATTACATTGGAAACTGTGGCTATGGAAACACCGGCCCGCTCGGCAACATCACGAATTGTAATCATGTAAAACCTCCCCAAGAATTAGTTTAAACGGTTGGGCTGCCTATATTGTAACAGAATAAAACGTTTAATACAAGGAAAGCGCATTATTTTAACGTTTTAAAAATTTTATACAGTTTTAAACTGGATAAATTGTATAAAGTTAACAAATAATTTAAAGATATGAGGACGATGTTGACAAAACAGTGATGCAATTATATACTTCATCAAAGATAAACGTTTAAATAAGTCTAAGGAATTAAAGGCTATTACAGTTTATTGAATTTTTACTGAAATATAAACAAAATTTATGAGAATATGCCATAAAAAGGAGCATATATGTCAAAAGTGAACAGAATGTTTGCGAAGAGAAGAGGAGGGTATCATGGAAAAAGCGAAAAAAACACTTGTCCGGGCATGGAATTATAAATGGATCTATCTGATGCTTTTACCTGTAGTCATTTATTTTATCGTGTTCCGGTATGCACCGATGTACGGCATTACCATTGCATTTAAAAACTACAATATTTTTAAGGGAATTTCCGAAAGTCCCTGGGTTGGATTTGAGATTTTTGAAAAAATCTTCGCAAATAAGAATTTCTGGTCAGCCATTAAAAATACGTTTATCCTGAATCTGGCATCGCTTGCAGTCAGTTTTCCGCTGACTATTATCGTATCTCTGATGCTGAATGAACTGGGACATGCGAAATTCAAAAAGATAACGCAGTCAATCCTTTACCTGCCGCATTTCATATCATGGGTAGTTGTTGCAGGAATCGCAACGAACATGTTTGCTCTGCAGGATGGAACGATCAATATGGTTCTGCAGAGACTGGGATTGGATTCGATACCGTTTTTGAGTGATAACGGATGGTGGATCTTTACCTATATCGCATGTAATGTGTGGAAAGAAATAGGATGGGGGACAATCATATATCTGGCAGCGCTTACCGGAGTTGATGAAAGCCTGTATGAGGCGGCTTATCTGGATGGGGCAAGCAAGTTCCAGCGCCTGATTTATATCACCCTGCCGAGCATTAAATCGGTTATAGTGACCATGCTGATCCTTTCCCTGTCCAAGATGATGTCAATCGGACTGGATGCCCCTCTGCTTCTGGGAAACAGCAAGGTCATGGGAGTATCGGAGGTAATCAGTACTTATACATACAGAATCGGTATTGAGAAGGCATTATACAGTGATTCGACAGCGATCGGATTGTTCCAGTCGGTTGTAAATATTATTATCCTGTTCGCTGCAGACCGGTTTGCTAAATTAATAGGTGAGGAAGGAATTTTATGAGGAGGAAAACATGTCTGTAAGAAAATTGACAAAGAAAAAAATAACGCTGGGTGTTGCGCTGAATTATATTCTGATCGCTCTTTTGACATTTGTATGCCTGTATCCTTTTTTGAATGTGCTTGCCTATTCCTTTAGCGGATATAATGCAGTTCTAGCCAAAGAGGTTACCTTTTATCCGATCGGTTTTACTCTGGATGCCTATAAACAGATACTGGGAAGAACCACAATCTGGACTGCCATGAAAACGACGGTTATCGTTACTCTTTTAGGTACTGCTTTAAGCCTGCTGCTCACAACTTTCGCAGCATATGCGCTTTCCATTTCGGATCTTCCGGGAAGAAAGGTGCTGACAGGTATGATTCTGTTCACGATGTATTTCGGAGGGGGCATGATCCCTACATTTCTGGTAGTTAAGAATGTGGGACTGTATGACAGCCTTGGTGCACTGTTTATTCCGCAGGCGGTAAGCGTATTCAATTTTATCGTAATGAGAACTTTCTTCAGGGAATTGCCTGAAAGCCTGCAGGATGCCGCCCGGATAGACGGAGCTTCCTATATGCAGGTGCTTGTCAAAATTATTCTTCCGCTGTCGCTGCCGATTATTGCGACTATAGGACTGTTTTATGCGGTTGGATACTGGAACTCTTATTTTGAAGCATTGATTTATATACAGGATGTTGATAAGTATACGCTCCAGCTCAGGCTGCGCTCCTTATTGTTTGGAAACGAGCTGACCAGCGCAAATTCAGCAGATAACGTTGTAGGCGCCATGGTATTGCCTCAGTCTTTGAAAATGGCAATCGTGACGGTTTCAACGGTTCCGATACTGATTGTTTATCCATGGCTTCAGAAGTATTTTGTTAAGGGCGTTATGCTTGGTTCTGTGAAAGGGTAAGTCTGGCCGAAAAGGTCATGATATAAAGCTTTATGAAAAAGTAGAAAGGGGAAAATTTAATGAAAAAGAAAAAAGTTCTTACAGGTCTTCTCGCATTGGCAATGACAGCATCATTATTTGCCGGATGCGGAAATGCCGCCGAAACCAACAATGGAGGCAGTCCTGCTGCGGACACCAGCGGCAGCGAAGCCGTGGCTGCAAGTGAAGCGGGAGGGGAGGAACAGGCGTCTTCCGGCGGATATCAGACTACATACGGTTCTAAACAGTTTGATGACGTGACGATTCAGGTTGAATTGTTTGACAGAGAAAATGCTCCCGAAGGGTCAACTATTACGGATAACAAATGGACAAAGTATATTCAGGAGGAAATGAAGAAGGTTGGTATTAACGTTGAATTCGTTATTGTTCCCAGAGCTGACGAGATTGATAAGATGACCAGTATGATGGCAGGAGGAATAGCTCCTGATATCGTACTGACTTATACCTACTCGAAAGCCAAAGAGTACTATGATCAGGGCGGTGTCTGGGATCTGTCAGAGTTTATTGACGGTGAAGGACAGGCTGAAAACTTAAAGAAGTACCTTGGAGAAAGTGTTATTGATATGGGAAGAATCAACGGGGATGAGCTGTATGGTATCGTGGCCAGACGTGCAACCACTTCCCGCAGTAACTTCTATGTCAGAAAGGACTGGATGGATGCACTTGGTCTTGAAGTGCCGGCCACTGTTGATGAGTTATACGATTTTCTGGAACAGATGGTTAAGAATAATCCGGAAGGAAAGACGGATGTAATCGGAACTACGCCCTGGGATGACGGATACTTCCTTGCAGCGTTTTCAAAGCTGGCATCCGATCCTGTGCAGTCTCTCGTTTCCTGTAAGCTTACAAGGGATTACGTTGATGAGGGAATGAAAGAGTTCTATCGTTTTAGAAATAAGCTTTATAATAATGGACTGGTACATCCTGAGTATTATGCGATTCCGACAGATGACTATATCAGTTATATTGTAAATGGCAACATGGCAACCTTTGAGGATCATGTCAACGCTAATATTGACGGCAGAAACGGCTATGCCCTGCAGACGCTGAGAACCAATTACCCTGAGGCTGATCTTGTGGCTATCCCGCCTCTTAAGAATGTCTGGGACGACAAGCAGTATACCACAACCTACTCGGAGGGTGGTCTGATCGCATTCATTCCCAAGACTGCAGATGAAGAAACGGTGGAAGCATGTGTTACCTATCTTGACTGGATGTGCACCAAAGAGGGAGGCTTTGCTGTTTCCCACGGATTTGAAGGGGAACATTTTGAGTATGATGAGGAAGGTGTCCCCGTTATTATCGATGCCGAGTACAATACAGCGGATAAAAACTGGATTAATGCCGATCTGTTTATTACAGGTAACGGAGGCTATTTTGAAACCGTAGAAGATTACAATAAGGCAACTGCATACCAGTATCCGGGATATGAAGATCACTTTATTCAGGGCCAGGAATATGCATTAATGGGAGATCATATCGGGGATATCGATGATTCTCTTTATACATCTCCTTCCCAGGCTGAACTTGCAGCAGACATTAACCTTGCCAAAGAAGAGTGGCTTGTTAAAGTCATCACATGTCCGGAAGCAGATTTTGACGCCAACTGGGATTCTTACATGGCAGCATTGAAGGAAGCCGGTGTTGAAACGATACACGAAGAGCGTACTGCCTATTTTGAAAGCAGATAAACGGATGTAAAGTGGAAGGTATCTGAGAGGGTACTGAACAGCTACAGTTTACGTAATAAATAATGAAGATGATTGAGCGCCCGGTCAGCTGCCGGGCACTCTGTCTAACCGATGATGCCAAAAGGCGGACTATATTATGAAAACAGATTTTTTTGAAGATATTCGGAACGGAAAGAAAAGATCGACAGCCTATCTGGAATATGTTATAGATAGCGAGGAGTCAAATAAATATCTGAAATATGATCTATTAAATAATTTTCAGACGGTTTATTTTGAGCTGGCAAGACTTGAACTTTTTAACAGAGGAATGGAAACCGGTCCGGTTCATATTCCTTATATTCAACGCTCTCTCTACAGGGTAAATGAAAGACTGGACTGCGGTGACTTCGTAATTCCGGCCTTTTTGACCATATTATACCGTTACAGCGATTCGCCGCTTTTGACAAAGGAAATAGTAAAAGAGTTGGAGGATTCTGTCCTCAATTTTAAATATTGGATTGATGAGCCTGGTGTGGACATTCACCTTCCCTGCTATTTTACGGAAAATCATCAGATCCTGTTTCACTCTGTTGAATATCTGGCAGGACAGCTCTATCCGGACAGAGTATTTACTAATAACGGGGAAAAAGGAGCGTGGCATAGAGAGCATGGACGCACCTATTTAAAACGATGGCTGACATGGCGGAAACGTTTCGGTTTTTCGGAGTGGCTTTCAAACGGATATTATGCCGAGGATATGCTGGGGCTTCTGATCCTGGCGCAGCTTGCTGAAGAAGAGGAAATACGCAGTGCGGCAGAGGGCCTGATGGAGCTTCTGTTCTTTGATATTGCCGTACATTCCTTTAAAGGAAATTTCTGCCCGACAAATGGAAGAATGTACAATGCCCCCACTATGAATCCGGAATTTTCTTCTGCGAATGCTATGGCTGCAGAGCAGTGGGGAACAGGATATGTGGACGGAGGTCTGGAGCCTGCCGCTATTTTACTGGCAGTTTATGATTACCAGTGCAGTGACGTTATCTGTGAGATTGCGGTTAATCCGCCAGAAGAATCAGAAAATAAACAGAGAATGAGCCTGAATGTGGAAGATTCCGAACGATACGGCATTGATCCGTCTGCTTTTGATAACATTATGCTGTACTGGAGTATGCATACATTTTATCATCGTTCCGTTATAAAAAATTCCAGAAAATTCTGCCCGGCGTGGTATAATATAGATGCGGCGGTTGCAGCGAACCTGGAGAAGTTTGAGATGTGTGATGCGGCAGGTGTGTACACGGATCCCGATCCCAATGCATCCGCATTGACACAGGTGGAGATTTATTCTTATCAAACGCAGGATTATATGTTAAGCTGTGCTCAGAACTACAGAAAAGGAAGAGGTAATTTCCAGCAGCATATCTGGCAGGCTTCTTTGGGGGGACGGGCTATTGTGTTTGCAACGCATCCCGGTTCCGGTGAATATAAAGGAAGGCCGAATTACTTTGTGGGAAACGGCTGTATGCCCAAAGCAACCGCATACAAGAATGTACTGATCTCTATTCACCGTATTCCGGCGGACAGTGCACATGGTCTTTGTACGCATGCTTATTTCCCGCAGAGAGAGTTTGATGAGGTAGTAATGAAAGATGGATGGATTTTCGGAAGGAAAGGCGAGGGATATGCAGCGCTTTACTCTCTGAAAAAGGGTTGGTGGAACGATAAAAACCCCGAATTATTCCGCTCTGTTTATAAGGATAATTGGGAGGAAGAGTACGAGAGGGCCCTTCCCTATGATTATTGGGTTCCAGGCCACGCAAATGCTTGGATCTGTGAAATGGGGGATCAGAAAACCTATGGAGGCTTTGAAAAATTTGCAGAAGCGGTATCGGCGGCACGCGTGGAAGGAGATACCTTTGGTATCAGTTATCAGTCACCGTCACTGGGACTCGTTACTTCCGGATGGGATAAGCCTTTTATAGTGGACGGATGTGAAATTGAAGTGGATCATTATAAAAGGTATGATAATCCTTATTGTCAGGCAGAGTTTGATACGAATATGTATGAAATATCATATCATGGGAAGACGCTTACCGTGGATTTTAAGGATATGGGAGATTTGGTATGAAGAAACTTACCCTTTTCGAACCGGAGTGGAGTATTGCAAAGGATATGGGAACGCTCAAGTCTCAGCTTTTGGTAATAGCAGACCGATACGTGGGAGCAAATCCGCCTACAACCTTCCGGGTGCGTGCGGTCGGCAGGGATCAGTTTGTACAATCTTCTGATGGAAGCTGGAAGCTTGATTTGACTTCTAAATTAGGAGCCGGTACAGATGGATATTCCATAATTGGCGGTATTTTGATGAGCGGCCTGGAAAAGACGGTTACCATAGGAATAACCTGTTTTTCTCCGGTAGAACTTTATTTAAACGATAATCTGATATTTCGTTCGACGTTTACGGATGAAATCAACCAGAATCTGTGGCATTCGATCGATGCTGAACTGAAACAGGGAAGGAACACGCTCATTTTGCTATGCAGAAGGACAGCTGCCGGTTTTGGCTGTCAGATTTCCCTGCCCCAGACAACCGTTTTGTCACCGCTGGAAGGAAGAGAAGGACAGGCAGGATGGGTATGGTCGGATTTGCTGGAGACAAAACCTGTGTGGAAGAGCGAGGCGGGAGACGGTCTGGATTGGAATTCGGAAGAGCTCGATCTTATCCATTGGAATCCGGACGCGGAAAAAGAAGCGATTGGTGCAGTCACTCCGCAGCAGAGGTTATTTCCTGAAGGCAGAGGATACTGCATTGCATGGTGTAAGCTGGAGAGGAGAGCAGAAAAGACGAAGGCGTGTTCCATGGTAATAGAGAGTTTCGGATATAATAAAGTATATCTGGGAGGAGAATTACTGCTTGCGTGTGAAGCAGGAACTTTTGAAATCCCTGTTCCCTTAAACGGCAGTGCGGATTTAAAGGTGATAAGCAGATGCACCGGAATGGCTTATGGCGCTATCGTACGGACAAAAGGATGCGGCATTCTGTCCCCCGGAAAAATAAATGGAACGTTTGAAAGCTGGGTCTATACTGGATGCTTTGAATCAGAGTGGGAAGCAAAACAGGAAGAGCTGTTTAATATACTGGTAATGCCCGGCGGAAAAAGATGGCTTCTTGACAGCAAAAATTTATGTCTCCGAACATTTTTTGAAGGCTCTTATGGTGATAAATACTGGGTCAGTCAGGGGGGAAGTGCTTTTGGAAGGTGGGATTATCCGCTGGGAGTAACACTTTTTGGCCTGCTCAGAACCGCTGTGAGCCTGGGAAAAGAGGATATTACATATTATGTTGAGAGCCATATAAAAACATGCGTATCCCTGTATGAATCAGCGATTTTTGATAAATCGCTGAATGGATATCCCGCCTTTGATCAAAATCTGGTGCGGCTGGAGTGCCTGGATGACTGCGGCTCTATGGGTCTTGCCATGCTGGAATGCTATAAGCTGGATCCGGATGAGAGATACTTGGAAATTGCTGACCGCATCAGGGAATTCATTGTACATAAGCTTCCGAAGCTGGAGGATGGAACCTTTTACCGTCCGTCCGCCGGTTCCCATGGCACTGCTACAATCTGGGCTGACGACTTATATATGAGTACGCCGTTTTTAAGGTGCCTTTATGATATTACTGGTGATATAGAGGTGCTTAAACTGGCGGCCGGACAGTTTCTGAAGTTTTCTTCCTATTTATTTATGCCGGAGGCAGGTGTGTTTTCCCATGTATATGATCTGAGCAGGAAATGTGCAACGGGGATTCCCTGGGGACGCGGAAATGGATGGGTATTATTTTCGCTGGCCTATTTTCTGGATGGCTTGACGGAAGAGGCGGAGAATTATAACGACCTCATGAAGCTGTTCCTGACGCTAAGCCATTCTTATCGAAAACTGCAGGGCGAGAAAGGATTGTGGCATCAGGTGCTTACGGATCCTTTGTCTTATGAAGAAGCCTCCTGCACCGCTATGTTTACGTTTGCTTTTTGTAAAGGCATCAAGAACGGGTGGTATGGAGAGGAAGCGCCTCTTTACAGAGAAGCGGCCGAAAGAGGATTTAAGGGATTGACAGAATATTGTATTGACAGAGACGGATCAGTCCACGGCGTATGTAAGGGTTCAGGATTCTCGTTCACAAAGGAATATTACAGTGACGAATTGTTTTGGGTGACCAATGACAATCATGGTATAGGGATTGTCCTGCTTGCAGGTAACGAACTGCTGTCCTTAGACAGCACGATGAAAAATTAATTTAACGGGGAAAATAAAATGATGATGTATACGGACAGCTCCAGAGGGCTGAATTTTGCAAAGGATCCGGCAGTAGTCCGTTTCCATAATCAATATTATATGTATTATACACTGAATCCCGGAAAGGCCATGCCGCAGAATGTATGGGGGATTGGGATTGCCCGGAGCACAGATTTGGAGAACTGGGAAAAAATTGCGGATATCGATCCGGAAGGCGAGCTGGAAGCTCCGGGGATCTGTGCTCCCGGTGCCTTTGTCCACGAAGGGAAGGTGCATCTTTTTTATCAGACGTACGGACGTTTTGAAAAGGATGCAATCTGTCATGCCTGGTCTGAGGATGGGATTCATTTTACCAGAAATACAACAAACCCGATTCTGCGGGCGGAGGGCGGCTGGAACAATGGAAGAGCTATTGATGCAGATGTCTGTGTTTTTCGGGGAGAACTGTTCTTATATTTTGCAACCAGAGATCCGAAAGGAAAGATACAGATGCAGGGTGTCAGCAAATGCCCTCTGGACGGAGAATTCAGACGGGACAGCTGGAAACAGTGTTGTGAGGATGCGATTCTGAGGCCGGAACTTCCCTGGGAACAGGATTGCATTGAAGCGGCGGCAGCGCTGTGCAGATATGAGAAGGTCTATCTGTTTTATGCGGGAGCCTATAATAATTGCCCTCAGCAGGTGGGAGTAGCTGTCAGTGAGGATGGGATTCATTTCAGGAGGCTGTATGATGAGCCTGTCCTGAAAAACGGCGCTCCCGGAAGCTGGAACGCCTCTGAGTCCGGGCATCCCTATGTATTTGAGGATGAGGATGGCCGCGTGTATCTGTTTTATCAGGGAAATAACGACAATGGGAAATCATGGTACCTGTCTAAGGTGGAGATCCAGTTTGAAAAGGAAATGCCGTCTGTGAAAACAGAGCGGGTTTAAATGTGTTTGAAAATGCATTCCCGCCGTCCCGCTTTGCGTGGGAAAAGTGTGACACTGGGGCTGTGGGCAAGGAGGAAACAAGGATATGAATATTGCGGTTCTGTCAGATATACACGGCAACTATGTGGCGCTGGAACGCTGTCTGTCCCATGTGTATTCGAGGCATATTGACACCTTTCTTTTCTTAGGGGATTATGTCGGCGAACTGGGATATCCGGAACGTTCGATGCAGCTGTTATATGAACTCAATAAAAGGTTTCCATGCTGGTTTATCAGGGGAAACAAAGAAGAATACTGGTTTTCTTACCGTGACGGCGGGGAGCAGGGGTGGAAGGATGGATCTTCCACAAGCGGTTCCCTCTTGTATGCATACCGCCGCCTGTCACCGGAGGATCTGTCATTTTTTGAAAAAATGGAAATATCCCGGGAAATAAAGCTTGAAGGCTTTCCCGTATTTACCGCATGTCATGGATCCCCGTACCGGGTGAATGACAAGCTGCTTCCGGAGGATGAAAAGACAATGCGGATAATGGATCGTGTGGAAACACCGCTCGTTCTGTGCGGGCATACCCATGTACAGAGAAAAATAGCGTATGGGGAAAAAAACGTTTTGAACCCCGGCGCGGTGGGAATCCCGCTCGGCAGCGGCGGAAAGACGCAGTATATGATACTGCATGGGGAAAACGGCGCATGGAGGGAAGAATTTATCAGCCTGTCTTATGATACGGACAGGGTGATCCGGGAAATGTATGAGGCAGGCATGCAGTTTCATGCCCCTTACTGGAGCCTGATAACGGAGAAGATTCTCCGGGAAGGCAAGGTATCTCATGGAACGATTCTGGGACGGGTTATGGAATTGTGTAAAACGGATTGCGGCTGTTGTAACTGGCCCGATATCCCGGAGAAATACTGGGAGCAGGCAATCGGTGAACGGCATTGGAAGAAGGGGGAGGATGCGGATAATGAAAATAGTACGGCTGTCGGGAGAGGATAAGGAAAAGCTGTCGGAATGCGCCCGGCTTTTGCTGGAATGCTTTGCGCATGCCTGGAATACATGGGAGGAAGCGGAGGCGGAAATTCCCTGTCTCCTGGAAGCGGGCCCGGTGCTGGCGGCGGTGGAGGAAGAGCAGGTTCTCGGTTTTGTGGGTGCCCGACCCACCTACGGGCCATATGGATGGGAACTCCATCCGCTGGTGGTGAAAACGGGAGCAAGAAAACAGGGAATCGGCAGTCTGCTTGTAAAGGAAATCGAAAAAGAAGCGCTGGAGCAGGGGGCTGTCGTCCTGTATCTGGGGACGGACGATGAGGACGGTGCCACAAGCCTTTCCAGAGGGGATCTTTTTATCGATACCTTTCAAAAAATAGAAAATATAAGGAATGAGAAAAACCATCCCTATGAATTTTACCAGAAAAACGGTTATCGTATCGTGGGAGTCCTGCCGGATGTGAACGGCTATGGCAAACCGGACATTTACATGGCGAAGAGACTGCGTGAAAAAGGAGGAGAATAACAATGGAACTTATGGAATTGCTGGCAGGAAGGCGTACCTATCGGAGATTCCTGCAAAAAGAGATAAGCAGGGATATTATTGACGAAATTCTTTATGCGGCAAGGCTGGCCTCCAGCGCTGCCAATAAACAGCCTTTGAGCTATGTGGTGATCCGGGATGCCGGAAACGTGGAAGATGTTTTTCAATGTACCCGGTGGGCAGGCTATCTTCCTCCCGGGGACGGCCAGCCGAAGGACGGGGAGAAGCCGGTCCTGTTCATTGCGGTAGTTGAGAACCTGTCTGTCAGCCCGGACTGTGATACGGACGCCGGCCTGGCTATTGGAAATATGACACTGGCGGCCTGGAACCACGGCGTGGGGAGCTGTATCATCGGCGCATGTGACAAAACAAAGCTTTCCGCGATGTTCGGACTGACGCAGGAGCAGAAGCTGCACACGGTGGTAGCGTTCGGTTATCCATCCCACAAAAGCCGCATTACGGATGCGGAAGAACCCGGGGATATCAAATATTACCTGGATGAGAACAGAGATTACGTGGTACCTAAAAGAAAAAGGGAGGATGTGGTAACCTTTCTCTAAGGATAAGGTTTTGCCGGCCATTTAGGAGAAAAGGGGAAAAAGAAAAACAACAGCTGCAAAAGTGTAAAAAGCATGGTATCTGCCGTGCTTTTTTACATTTCAGGCAGGATTCACGCCATTCCCCGGTTTTTAAGAAAAGCTTAAGTATTTTGCTTTTCTTAGTACTTGACAATACATAGTAGTATACATAATATAGTAATTGACGGAGACTTTTTTTAATCGTTCAGCAGGCCGGTGCTGCCGTATCGGAGGGTATGGTGCAAAGCCAGCCGGAAGCGGAAAAGTAACCATTTCGGAAACATGTCGGTAAATTTTTAAGGGAGCAGGAAAATGGATAAAGATGAATTTTTGAAGGAGCTGCAATCGTACCTCTCTGTTTTGGAGGAGGGGGAACAGGCGGATATTCTGGAAGAATATGCCCAGCATATCGATATGAAAATCAGTGCGGGGCTCAGTGAGGCGGAGGCTGTCCGTTATTTTGGAAATGTACGGGAGCTTGCAGCCAGGATTCTTGAAGCCTACCATGTGAATCCGGGATACCGGGATTTAGGGGCGGACGGAGGAATGACTGCCTCTGAACCGGAAAAAAGTTCGGTGTTTAACGAAATAGCTGATACCCTGGAGGAGACTGCCGGACATATTGCGGATTATACGGTGGATACCGGCAGGGCAATAAAAAACATGGGGAAACAGTTTCTGGTGACAGCCGGAGAGATTATGGAAATAATCGGAGAAGTTTTAGGCGCCCCGTTCCGTTGGCTGGGAGACTGGATCACGGGAGAAAAAGTTGGCGGAGGCATACGGGACGGGGAACTTTTGCAGCAGGGATCGGAGGATGCGAGGCCGGAGACGGACAGGGCCGGTTTTGATAGGGGAAGCAACGGCCTTGGGAATATGTTTGGGGAAATCGGCATTGTTTTTTCGCAGTTCTTTTTATGGTGCGTCAGATGGTGCCGGAACATTGTTGTGATTGCGGCGGCTTTGTGCGGCGGCATTTGCGGCTTGTTTCTGTTATTCCTTCTGGCAATGCTTCTTGTATTGCTGCTGCAGGGATACCCCCTTGCAGGAGTTACTGTTGCCTGCTTCGGAGGGGTATTGTGCGCGGGGGCCTTTACCTTCTTTTGCACTACGCTTCTGATGCACAGGCGGGTATAGGGAGCGTTTCGCCGTAATTCTGTTTCACATTGACCAGCCATACAAATCTGTCATATAATCCGTATAGATAACAGCAACGGAAAACAGGAGGAAGAATTGTGGCAAAATTACGAAAAATGCTGGGAGCGGCTGACTCTCCCTATATATTGTCGCTGATGCGGCTGATAGAAACACAGAGTAAGACAACAATTGCGGATTGGTGCGTCGATTATGCTAAGGCCCACATCCTGGAAATTTATCAAAAAGCATATCCGCAGGATGAGAGAGTCCCCCGGGTGCTTGCTGCTTACCGGCAGTTCCGTCAGGGGGAAGACAAAGTCTCCGCGGGAATAAAGGTGCCGGAGTTGAAAAAGGCGGTAGCCCGGGCAAATGACGCGGCGAAGGAAGCGGATGCAAATCCGGCAGCCCAGGCGGCGGCCAGAGCGGTGGGACAGGCCGCCGCATCCATCTATACGCCCACCCATTCCCTTGGGCTGGCATTTTATGGCGCGGCAGCTATCGCCTATGACCGTGTGGGGCTGGAAGAAAAGCCGGAGGTATATGACGGGATTGCAGCACAGGAATGTGAAAAAATGGAAGCGGCGCTGCGCGCGGTGGCGGTAGAGGATGAACCAAACCCTGCTAAAATCAATTGGTATTGCTGAAACAAGATAGAAAAGATAGAATAGAAACAGGAGGAAACGGTAAATGGAAAGGGAAGAGCTGCTGGCGCTCGTTAGGGAAATGAGGGAGGATGACAGGAAAAGGCGGGAGGCCTCAGGGGTCCCCGCGGCAGGAGAAGAACGCTTCGTACCGGTAAGGGGAGGAAAAGCAAGGATCCTTTACTACCCCGCAGAAGCAGGAGCCCCTGTTTTCTTCAACGTACACGGAGGCGGTTTTGTAGCGGGAACTCCCGAAGGGGATGACCTGTTCTGCCGGAGAGTGAATGAACAGCTGAAGATCCATGTGGTGAACGTGGAATACAGGCTTGCGCCGGAGTGCATGTTTCCCGGGGATAAGGAAGATGTATACGACGTGGTTTCCTATATATGTGCCCACCCGGAAGAATATCCGGCGGACAGAACCAAAATGATTATCGGCGGGCACAGTGCAGGGGCGAATATATCCGCAACGGTCTGCCTGATGGCGAAAAAATCCCGGGAATTCTGTTTCGCGGCTCAGATACTGGATTACCCGCCGCTGGATATTTATACTCCCGCCGGGCAGAAATTCTATACCGAGGGAGCTATTCCCCCTCAGGTAGCCGAAGTCTTTAATGCCTGCTACCGGAAGGAAGAGGATGCCAAAAACATCCTGTGTTCCCCTTATTGGGCACAGCCGCAGGATTTGGAGGGACTTCCCGATGCCCTTGTGATTACCTGTGAGATTGACTCTCTCCGGGAAGAAGGGGAAGAATATGCCAAGAAGCTTATGCAGGCCGGAGTAGAGGTTACCGGAAAACGGTTTATGAAAGCCGCCCATGGCTTTACAATGGCGGAGGACGAAGCGGGAATAGCCGGGCAGCAGTATATGATTGACTATATGAAGAGAAAACTCAATGGATAAATGCCGCCGGCATTTATCCGGACGGAAAAAACAAGATAAAAAAGGATGCCGTTTCCCACCGGGAAAGACATCCTTTATTTTTATCCATACTTCATTTTCCATTCTAGCACACTGCAAAAATAAAGTCTAGTAATATTTTTTGTTTTGAGTAAAATGTTCTATATGGAAGGTAACCGTTCAGACGGCCTCTTGTGTCTTGTGGGCGTCTGATCGATTACATATGCAAGAGCCAGAAACAGCGCATGAAAGGAGCAGAACATGAAGCCGGAAGAGAATAGAACGGTCCCCGGAGCATTCCAGCAGGAGGAAGAAGCATATCTTGCCAAAACGTTGGCAGTAGTCCGGGATAATGTGAAAAATTACGGCAGTGAAGTGTCCCGGATGCAGGCGGACATTGATGAAATGCTGGAACATTACCATGACAACAACGTGGAAGTCCTTACGCTCCTGAATAACACGGTTACCATGCACGCTCATATGAAGCGTGCGCTTGCCCGGAATGAAAAGGCGCTGAAGAAGCCCTACTTCGGAAGGATCGTGTTCCGGGATGAGGAGCTGAAAAGGGAAGAATCCCTATATATCGGCAAGGGAGGTATTTCCAGGGATACCACCCACTGGATGGTAGTGGATTGGAGGGCCCCGGTAGCCAACGCGTACTATGAAAACGGCCTCGGGAAATGCACCTATCCTGCACCGGGGGATAAACAGCGTAAAATAGACCTGAAAAGGAAGCGTACCTATGAAATCGAGAACGGAAAGCTTCTGGATTATTATGATTCCGAGGTGGTGACCAACGATGAGCTTCTGACCAAATACCTGGCGAAAAACAAACAGGCGGTGCTGGGGGAAATCATTGCCACCATACAGAAGGAGCAGAATGATATCATCCGTAAATCCCCGTACCACAATATGATTGTCCAGGGTGTTGCCGGTTCCGGAAAAACCACGGTAGCCATGCACCGGATTTCCTACATCCTTTACAACTACCCGGAACGGTTTAAGCCGGATGATTTTTACATTGTGGGAAGCAACCGGATCCTGTTGAATTACATTACGGGGGTACTGCCGGATCTGGATGTTTACGGCGTCCGCCAGATGACAATGGAACAGCTGTTTGTACGGCTGTTATATGAGGACTGGGACGATGCAAAGTACCGGATTCGGGCAACCGACAGGGTGGGGAAGAAAGGCTGTGTCCGGGGAACCTTGGGATGGTTTAAGGATCTGGAAGCTTATTGCCGCAATCTGGAATGGCGTGTTATTCCCAGAGAATCCATCTATTTGAACCCCAGGCAGTTTGTGGAAGGGTTCCGGGACGGGAAAACCGGTGTTTTTGATGAAACGCAAGGGAAACCGGCGAAGCCGGGGGATCTCGTGGAGCTTATGCCCCGGGACGCCGTGGAACGCTATATCCTGCAGAACCCTTCCGTATCTGTCCAGAGTAAAATTGATATGCTTAATGAAAGGATCCTTAGTAAAGTAAAAGATGAGTTCCTGGGAAAAGGCGTAAAATATACGGAAGCGGAACGTAAAGCCATACAAAGGGCTTTCCGGGGCCGGTATGGGGGGAAGACATGGAAGCGCTCCATATTCGATATCTATGAGGATTTCCTAACAGGACAGATACGTAAGGGGTGTGATGTGGATATCCCCGGCACGGAATTTGATGTGTATGATCTGGCGGCGCTGGCCTATATTTATAAGCGTATCAAGGAAACGGAGGTAATCAGCGAGGCTCATCACGTAGTGATCGATGAGGCACAGGATTTTGGGATGATGGCTTATGCGGTACTGGATTTCTGCATCCGGGAATGTACCTATACCATCATGGGTGATGTTTCCCAGAATATTCATTTCGGATATGGCCTGAATGACTGGGAGGAACTGAAGGAACTGCTTCTTTCCGGGGAAAGGGACAGCTTCGGGGTGCTGAAAAAGAGCTACCGGAATACGGTGGAAATATCGGATTTTGCTACGGATATCCTTCATCACGGGCAGTTTTCCAGCTATCCGGTGGAACCGATTATCCGTCATGGAAAAAAAGTACAGGTGCAGAAAACCGGGGACAGGGATGCTCTGATCCGGAAAGCGGCGGCAGTGTGCCAAAGCTGGCAGGAAAATGGTTACGACACCATCGCCGTGGTATGCAGAGACAGAGAAAATGCGGCAAAGACAGCCGCCGAGCTGGATAAATACATCACCGTCCAGGAAAGTGATTTGGAAAAGGCCGTTTTTGACAAAGGGATCATGGTGCTTCCTGTGGAATATACCAAAGGCCTGGAATTTGACGCCGTACTAATCCTGGATCCCACGTTGGACGAATACCCGGTGGAGGACGGACATGCCAAGCTGTTATATGTGGCGGCAACCAGGGCCTTACACGAACTTCATGTGCTGCATACCGGAAACCTCACCGGACTGATAGCCGATCCCCTTCCGAAAAGGCCGGCTCCGGCCAGACCCATGGAGGAAAAGGGAAAAGAGGAAACTAAAAAGAACGAAAAAAGGAAGATACCGAACACGGATAACGGCACCGTATCCAAAAAGCGGATCTCCATAGTCTGCAATCCATCGCCCGATAAGGGCGTCCAGACACATTCCGCAGCCGAAAAAGCGGTACTTCCGGTGAAGAAGCCTTCTGCTGTTCCCGCCGGACGACAGGCAGCCGCATTCTCCGTGGGCAGCCGTCCCGGTGTGGGAAGTTCTGCCGGTGTGGGAAACTCTTCTGGTGTAGGAATCCCTTCCGGTGTGGGAAAACCCTCCGTTTCAGGTACAGGAAGCAGAAGGCCCGTCATCGTTCCGGCCGCCGCGACAACGGAAGCCCGGCCGCGGGGAAATGTCCCGGCGGCGGGAAACCGGCCCGTTTCAAAAGAGATGGCTTCTGCCGGGAAAGGCAATACCGCCCCCGCATTCGGGGATCTGCCCGCCACGGAAAAGCTGCGTCCGGCCGGCCATGGAAAGCTTGATTTGGCAGTGCGGTGGGTTACGAAGCAGCCGGACGGCCTTTATATCCAGAGCAGGTACGGCATCCTGCGCCTGAGCCCGGTGGGAAGCGCCATCGTACGTGTGACCTTTGCGAAGGGGCAGCAGATCACGGAAGGCTCCGGCCGGCTTATCACGGTGGACAGGACCGAGAAGGCCTGGATGTACAAAGAGGTGGGAAACGGTGTGGAGCTTACTACAGACGAACTCTGTCTGCGGGTGGATAAAGCGACCGGATCTATCCGTTATATGACACGGGACAAAAAACTGCTTCTATCCGAGCGCTCCAGGGAAAGCCGTCAGATAGAAACCGGGGCAGGTCCTGTTGACAAAAGCTGGCTCTACCTGGACTGGCCGAAGGAAGAAATGGTATATGGAATGGGAGCGGGAGTTAACAGCGGACTAAAGCTGCGGGGCTGTGCCAGATATATATCCCACTGCGGCGCCGGGGAACTGCCTCTGCTTCTTTCCGATAAAGGCTATGGCCTCCTGCTGGCAACCGAAAATCCGGTTTTCACCTGTGATATACCGGTTTACGGCACCTATCTGTATACGGAAAAGGAAACGCAGCAGGACTATTATTTCATCGGAGGGAAAAAACCGGCCACTATTCTGAATGCATATGCTTATCTGTGCGGTAAGCTGTAAGAAGCATGGTGGAAAAACATGACATACTGCTGTCAGCATTTCTTTGCTATACTGGAAGCATCCACAGAGAAAAGAGGAATACTGATGAACTGGAACGAAACCTATGGCCCGGGCAGCCAGCCGGACAGCGAAGCTATCAGCAGGTATGTCGGATGCCCTTACTGGAACGAACTGATCACTTATCTGGAGCTGACCTATGGTGCTGCCGGACGGACGGAATACAGCCGCTGCTCCGGCAAACCGGGATGGAATGTGAAATACAGAAAAGGCAGCAGGGGGATCTGCACCCTGTACCCGGATGAGGGCTATTTTACCTGCCTTGTATCTATCGGAAGCAAAGCGGCGGATAAGGCGGAACCCGCACTCCTGGCATGCACTCCTTATGTGAGAGAATTGTATGCGCAGGCCCCGCCCTATAATGGAGGAAGATGGCTGATGATCGAAGTCACGGATCCTGCTATTCTGCAGGATGTGAAAACACTGATTGCCGTTCGGATGGATACAAAAAAGAAATAAGAGGTAAGGAAATGTTACGAAAGGCGGAGAAAGACAATCTGTTTTCTTCGCCTTTCCCTATGTCTAATCATAGCCTGTAATACACGGATTAACAGGAATATGGATATCTCCGGGTAACGGCTCAGACATGACTGAACTTTTATAATACTGCACCTTTATACAAATAATAGTGCACCTTCCCTCTTTTAAAGTTATGATATAGTAAAATATAATCGGGTTAAGTCCGGTGATTGGGCAGGAAGCTCTCCTACAGAGATTTTTTCTCAAGGCCCGGTTTGACCGCCACAGGGGGAAGCACTATGAAACTTTTTATTGCAGAAGATGAAGAATGGATAAGACGGGGAATTAAAAAAATGATTCGCTGGAAGGAACTGTCCCTGGAACTTGCAGGAGAGGCGGATAACGGCATATCGGCAGCTGAGGAAATACGGAAGTGTAAGCCGGATATTGTGCTGGCAGATATACGCATGCCCGGATTGGACGGACTGGAACTGGTAAGCAGATTGAAACTGGATACAGATGCGAAATATATATTTATCAGCGGCTACAAAGAGTTTGAATATGCGAGAAAGGCAATAGAACTCAATGCAGTTAGTTATCTTTTAAAACCTGTCGATCCGGAAGAACTGAATGAAGTGCTTCATGCGGCAACAGAAGAGATCATGAAAGACAGACAGAAGAACCGGTCAGCAGGCGGGCAGGATTACCTTTTAAGGGTATTGGAGGAGCAGATTATTCCGGAGGAAAAAGAGCAGAGATATTTTACGGTTTTACTGATGCCAGGAAGTGCCGGCTGGTTTACGGAGGACACCCGGATAAAGTTTCTTGCTGTTCTGGACAGTTACCGGAATAAGGGGATGAAGGGGGAACTTCACAGAAAATCGAGAGACGAACATGTAATTATTTTTTCTGCATCCGGGAAACAGGCGTTTGATCTTCATTTGAAACACTGCCTGGCTTCTCTGAAGGCAGAATCCCTGGCAAATGTTGTATGGACGGTGGGAAAAACAGTCGACAGAATGACAGATATCCCTGTGTCCTACAATCAGGCATGGCAGGCCTATGTACACAGGCCATTGAAATATACGGAAGGTATTATTTATTATGAAGAAATGGAACTGGCGGGTATTTTTATACTTCCTTTTTCTGAGGAAACGGAGAAAATATGGATCGGACTGGAAAATGGTGATGTACAGCGGGTGCAGCAGGAACTGGATCATCTGTTTTGTAAATTAGGGGAAACGGAGGGGTTGGGGATACAGGGCCTTGTTGACGTTATTTTTTATATGGCACTGGATTTTGCAGGAAGAATTCAGAAAAGAGGGGTGGGAACCACCTTATATTACGCACGCTGCCAGGAACTTTCCGGAAAGAGATTTCAAGTAAAAAATGCACAGGAGGTAAAGCTGTGGCTGGAGAAACTGTTGGAGGATATGTACGGCGGCTTAAAAAGAGAACAGGCTAAAAGCGTCCAGGTTGCAGTGGAACAGGTTGCCTCTTATATTGACCGACATTATATGGAAGAATTTTCTCTTGGAGATATGGCCGAAATGGTTTGGCTGAATACCTCTTATCTGAGCAGTTCCTTTAAAAAAGTAACAGGAGTTACTTTTTCTGACTATATAATGAAGAAACGAATGGAAAAAGCCTCGGAACTGATACGAAATACCGGTTTAGGCATTGGAGAAATTGCCGGTATGGTGGGATATGAGAATGTAAAATATTTTTCCCGCATCTTTTCCAGAACGATGCATATGTCCCCGTCCCAATACAGGGAGATGCAGAAGGAGAAGTAAGATGAATATAAAAAGAAGTCTTTTGGTAAAGATGGTTTTAACCTTTGTCTCTATTATGTTGTCGGCAATGGTGATTATTTCTGCTTTTACATACTATGGAAATGTAGAAATATTAAAAAAACATGCCTTTGAAAACAATGACAAGGAATTGTATGTTATATCTGAAAAAATAGATTCTTATCTTGAAATGCTGGATCTCGTTTCTGCTTTTACATATGAAACACAGCTGCAGGAGCTTCTGTCAAGAGTGGAAGAAGAATCTGCAATCACTAGGATGAGAAGGCTGCGCAGTTTTCAGCAGTTTTATTATAAACGGCTGGTCTCCTTGAATTTTGAAGGAGAAATTTCCGATATTTATTTCATTTATCCTGACGGGGAGGTGTTGCACCAGGGGGATGGAATATATGATGTGACCTATGATTTTACGAAGGAAGAGTGGTACAAAAAAGCAGAAAAGAATCAGGAACAGACAATTATAGTAAATACACACAGGCAGGAATATAATCTGAGCGGAAAATATCATACGCAGGGCGCTTTTAATGGAAACTATTATATATCGGTGGCGAAAAGGATTAATAGTTTAAACGGAATGGAAATGATGGGTGTCCTCTTTATGGATATCAATATAAAAAAACTGGATGAAATGCTGAATCCATTATACATAGGAAAAGAATCGGAGAGCTGGTTTGCAGATTCCGATGGGGTATGTGTATACAGCAAGGAACGGGAGGAGATTGGCAGGCCCCTTCCGTTTTCCTTTGGGGAAAACAGGAAAGATTCCAAGGCAGAGAGCGGAAATTTTACGTTTGTGGCGGATGGTGTGGAAAAACTTGTTTCGTATAAACGTTCCTCAAAAACAGGCTGGTATCTGGTGAGTGCAAAACCGACACAGGTGGTAATTTCCGATATTGCCCTGTTAAGGAGAAATATTCTGTTTGTGTCGGCTGCGGCTTTTGTTCTGGCTGTATTCATGGCAGTCAGTTTTTCCCGGCGTTTTTTCCGCCCTGTTAAAGCTTTGGCAGGAGCGATGAAGGAGGTTCAGGAGGGAAAACTGGATATCTGCGTAGATGTACAAAGTGAGGACGAAATCGGATATCTGACGAAAACCTTTAACCATATGGTACGGCGGATAAAAAAGTTAATAGAGGATAATTATCTGATTCGTCTGCGGGAAAAGGACGCACAGATAGAAGCCCTGCAGCTGCAGATTAATCCGCATTTCCTTTATAATACGCTGGAATCTATGAGCTGTATCGCTTATGTGCATGAAGTGGCAGAAATCAGTGTGATGTCCAGGGCGCTTGCAGATATGTTCCGTTACAGCATACGCAGGTCAGGAACCCTTGTGACAATAGAAGATGAATTAAACCATATCAGAAATTATATGAAGATACAGAAAGTCCGGTTCGGGAAAAAAGTTAATATTGATTATCGCATACAGCCGGAGATACTGCAGGAAAAGATTATTCCATTGATTTTACAGCCATTAGTGGAAAATTCCATAAAATATGGGGTTGAGGTAAAAATGGTTCCGGTAGATATTGTTATCAGTATTATGCAGGAAGAGGACGATATTGTTTTCAGAATCGAGGATAATGGATCTGGTATCAGTGCAGAAAAACAAAGAGAACTGTTCAGGAGTATGCGAGCAGGAGATCATCCGGGTGCTCTGGAGAAGAACGCCCACATCGGTATAGTAAATGTAAACAGCCGTCTTATTTATCAGTATGGAGAGATATCCGGGCTTCAGATTGAGAGTGAGGAAGGACATTTTACAAAAATAGGATTTCAGATTCCTTATTCCAAAGAAAGTGCACCAAAAGACTGAAATTAGGATCCTTGTATGCGGGGGCTTAAAACGGTACTATCATGATAGAAATTGCAATTTCATTCAAAGACCCGCAGCAAGGAGGAGATAGAAATGAAACCTGTACACCAAAAGTGTCGAGAAATATGGGAACAGATACGAAAAAACAGGAATGCGTATTTATTCCTGGCACCTATCCTTGTTTTTCTATGTACCTTCAAATATTATACTTTTTTTACCGCAATCAAAGAATCCTTCTTTCAATGGAATGGGGCCAATGTGAATGATTGGGTGGGATTAGATAATTACAGGAAGATACTGACGGAAAATACATTCTGGATATCCATGAAAAATGTAGGGATTATAACCATCTGCAATGTGATAATATGTGTCACCTTTCCCATGCTTGCAGCAATAATGGTGTATTCCTGCAAAAATAAACGCATTTCCAATTTTTTTAAAGTTTTGTACATAATTCCTATGGTAGTTCCAAGCCTGGTGGTGTTTCTTATGTGGAAGTGGATTTATGCGTTTGATACAGGAGCCATCAATCAGTTTTTAAGACTTTGCGGCCTGGATAATCTGGTGCATTCCTGGTTAGGGGAACCGGGAACCGCGCTGGCAGCAATTATTATGATAGGGTTTCCATTTATAGGTTCCTTCGGACTGCAGTTTCTGGTGTATTTGGGAGCACTGCTGAATATTTCGATGGATATCTGTGAATCGGCAAGACTGGACGGAATCAGGTGGTGGCAGAACATTATTTATATAGAATTGCCGCTGCTGAAGCCCCAGATGAAAATGTTTGTTATGCTTGCCATAATTAATTCCATGCAGTCCTTTGAGAATATTCTGGTGCTGACGGACGGGGGGCCTGGTAAAAGTACAATCGTACCGGCGCTTTATATGTATAAACAGGCTTTTACCTACAGTAATATGGGATATGCCTCGGCTGTGGGGGTGCTGCTGTTTCTGCTGGTGCTTGTGTTTACCATAATAAACTATAAATATGTAAACACGCAGGATTAAGGGGGGACGGGAGTTGAAAAAAAAGCAGATTGGACTTATTGTTGTACTTATTCTTATGGGAATACTGACTGTTTTCCCTTTTTATCTGACTATTGTTAATTCACTGAAGTATAACCTGCAGATAATAGAAAGTATCTGGTTTTTTGATATGCCGCTTCACTTTGACAACTATATCCGTGCAGCAAAGGAAATTATGGGAGGAATATTCAATTCCATTTTTTATACGGCAGTGATTCTGACGGCGACACTTGTGTTAGCTTCCCTTGCCGGCTATTCCTTTGCCATATTTAATTATCCGGGGCGTGATGTGCTGTATTTTGCTATTATCATGTTTCTGATGATACCGGGATTTGTCACATTAATCCCTCAGTTTATGCTGGTTAAGGACATGCGGCTGCTGAATACGAGAGCAGGGCTGATACTGCCGGTAATTGCCACAGCCTCCGTGATGCCGGTTATGTTTTTCCGGAATTACTTCGAAGGGCTTCCAAGGGAACTGTTTGAAGCAGCGCAGGTGGAAGGGGCCGGAGATCTGCGGATTTTTCTTTCCATTGTGGTGCCGTTGTCCAAATCCATGTTTGGAACGGTTGCCATAATGACAGGGCTTATGGCCTGGAACAATTATATCTGGCCTCTGGTAGCTGCAAATAACAGAAAAATCATGCCGGTAATTTTGCAGTTGCAGTATATTTCCCAGAATGCAAAGGAAGGAATGGGACCTGTTCTGGCAGGATATGTGATAGCATCCATTCCAATAGTCATTTTGTTTATGGCAGCGACGAAACCCTTTATACAAGGTGTCACTGCAGGTGCGGTAAAAATGTGACCGCTTGAAGAAGAAGGAGAGGTTTTTATGAAAAACAGAAAAAGTAAACTGGCTGGTCTGGCAGGAACGCTGCTGGCCTTAACAATTCTTCTGAATGGATGTGCTGCAAAGGAAGATACGGATACAATTAAAACTACGGGTGCGGCGGAAACAGAAGAAGCGGCGCGGACGTCTGCTGCATCGGAAAATGGCACAGAGGGCAGTCAGGCAGCCGGAACGGATCCGTTTGCCCCGGATCATACGATCAAAATCAGATTTGCTACAGGGACAATGGATTCGGATGATAATAAGGCAGCGTGGGAAGCGATCTTTGCAGCTTATAAAGAGGTTCAGCCCAATGTGGAAATTGAGCCGGTGCCGCTTGACTGGGCTAACCAGAGAACCTGGCTTACCATGCAGTTGACCGGTGGTACAGCCCCGGAGGTATTCCAGTCCAAGCTGTCCTGGGCCACAGATGACTATAATAAAGGTTTAATCAGGAATATTAATGATTTGATGGAATCTCCGAATCCCTACACGGACACACCTACCTGGAAAGAATTTTATGCGCCCTCGGTAATCAGCCAGATGCAGGCTATTTCCAAAGATTATTACAGTACCTGTAATTATATGGATATAGTTAAGGTTTTTTATAACAAAGATATGTTTACCCGGGCAGGGGTGACGGATATACCGGAAACCTGGGGGGAATTCCTGGATGTGCAGAAGAAGCTTAAGGAGACCGGATTTGCTCCTTTTGCCGTACCAAATTCCAAGCCGGCCGACAACATTTATAATTGGACGGAGAGGCTGCTTACTTACCAGGTGGTGGAGGAGCTGCTTCCGGAACTGGATGTAAACGGCAGCGGCAGTATTGAAACCAGTGAAATTGTCCGTGGTATCGATTTGGATATTATTAATATTGAGAAGTCTCCCTTCTCTGATGTATTTCCGATTCTGAAAGAGTGGAGCCAGTATTGGGCGGAAGGGTATAATGCCATTGACTTTACAACGGCAGAACAGATGTTTATCAGACAGGATGCTGCAATGATGCTGGGCATGCCCGGGACGGCCAAAAATATGACAGATATGGGAGCAGATTTCGAATATGGAGTTTTTACATTCCCTTATTTAACAAAAGAAGATACTCCCTATGCCTGTGAAGCCAACTATGAGATGGGGGCGGCTGTAACAGAGGTTTATTGTATTCCATCCAATATTGAAGGGGATGAACTGGCGGCTGCACAGGATTTCCTGCGTTTTCTGGGTTCTCCAAAGGTAATGGAAATGATGGCGGATCTGATGTACAAAATGCCAACATCAGCCGAACCGGTTACCGAAAGCCTGAATGGCTGGGCGCCGGAGGGTAGGACTGTAAAGCTGAATCTCTACGGACCGGCGGTGGATCAGACTTTTTTTGAGGACAGTGTCCTATTTGGACAGCTTTATATCGGGGATAACATCAGTCTGGAGGAATACCTGAAGGAACTCCAGAATTCTCTGAAAGATATGGCGGTGCGGCTGAAGGAAACGAATGGCTGGAGTGAAGAAAACAATTATGGTATTGTGGAATAAGAATGATGAGTAAACCAAATATTCTATATATTATGTGTGATCAGTTCCGCTATGACTGCATAGCTTCGTTGGGGAATAAAGAGGTGCGTACACCCAATATAGATCGTCTGGTCAGGAGAGGGATTGCGTTTGAAAATGCCTATTCAACCTGTCCGGTATGTGTTCCTGCAAGGTATACGCTAAGAACCGGCTGCGAACCGGCTGTGACGGGCTGCTATCAGAATGAAGCGCCGGAGGCTATGGACGGACTGCCGGACAATATGAAAGAACGATGCGGGGACTATCTGGCTTCTGTTATGAGAAAAGAAGGATACTATACCTTTGGTATTGGTAAATTTCATACATCGCCTGATTTTAAAGAGGATTTAGGATATGATCTTCAGATGAATACAGAGGAATTATGGGATTGTGTACAGGATCGGAAAAACGATGCCTATTATAGCTTTATCAGGCAGGAACATCCGGAATATAACCATATTGAACAGCTTCATGGGGAAAGAACGAATATGTATTATGTGCCCCAGGTCAGTCCTCTGCCATCCGGGCTGACTGTGGAAAGCTTTGTAGCGGACAGAGTGGTTGAGCAGCTGCATATGGTTAAGGATAAGCCATACTTCGGATTTGTATCTTTTATCGGTCCTCATCCTCCCTGCGCGCCGCCGGTTCCCTTTAACCGGATGTACAACCCGGACAGCCTTTCGAATCCCCTGCGGGGAAACAAGGAAATCGATTTTATGGATGAGCAGATCCCCTGGATGAATCATGTAATATGGGCTGAAGAAATGAATGATTTTGCCGCCAGAAATATAAAATCCAGGTATTACGGAGAGATAACTTATATAGATACTTGTATCGGCAGAATACTGGATGCTGTGGAGACCAGGGAAGACAGGGATGATACGTTGATTTGCTTTTTTTCGGATCATGGAGATCATTTGGGGGATCATCATGCATGGCAGAAAGAAAGTTACTTTGAACAAGCCTGCCATATCCCTTTCCTTTTAAGCTGGCCCGGGGGACCTGGAGTGCTGCATAAGGCGGCCGGCAGAAGGGATAACCAGCTTGTCTGTCTCACCGATTTATTCGGCATAGCAACATATGCGGCCGGAAATCTTCAGATCAGAGACGGGCATCCCATTATGGAGGTATTGGCGGGTAAGGAAAATGCGAGGGAAATCCTGTTTGCCTGTTATGGCCGTCCGGGAACACCTCAATTCAAGACCATGATACGATGGGGAGACTGGAAATATATTTATATGGCTAATGGGGGAAGGGAACAGCTGTTTCATCTCGGTGAGGATCCTGACGAAAGGATATTGTATAATGCGGGTCAGCCTCATATCATTGAGAAAATGCAAAAATGGAATTTTGATTTTTGCGGCAGAAAAGGGCTTCTATCTGCCAGAGAGGGAGCGGCGGTAAAACATTTTCCTTATAAGGAAAGGCCGCGGCTCCGGATCCGCCAGTTTGATTTATCGGGCGGGGTTCATGATTTTGGATAAACGGATAATATCTATACAGTTACGATCTGAAAAATTATGGTAAACAGTACCGCATCAGGCGGGCCATACCCATTCATTCCCGACAGGGAAATGGGGCGGCCTGCTTTTTTTTGCCGCATTGCCATAAACAGCCGCCATAAATTATACAACATTTACGTGGAAAGAAACAGAAAGGGAAGGGCACAGGCATTGACAAAAAGAAAGTTGAACAACAAAAATGCTGTAAAGCGAAATTCATATATGGAAATAAACAATTCTTAAAAATTTATTAATTTTTTAGTGACAAGCTCATGGAATTGGTGCATAATTTGAATGAAATTGTATTGTGAGTAACTATTGTCTGATTGTGAAAAAGGCGGACAATACGGCGTAAAGCACAGAAATACCATGCGCCGGATAACGCTGTACGCCTGCAGGAATAAATTATATGGAGGGATCATTATGGAGAATAAGTACTATGAGATGAATATCGCCGGCTGTATCAGAAAACTGCCCCGCATCCGTATCACCGACAATATGGAAATCGCCAGCTTTGTCCTTTTGGGAGATGCGGAGCTTGTTGTGAAAGCGGCTGCGGAGCTGGTAAAGAGAGTGCCGGAGGTGGATTACCTGATCACCGCCGAGGCCAAAGGAATTCCCCTCGTTCAGGAAATGGCACGTATTCTGGATATGAAACGCTATTTTGTTGCAAGAAAGAGCGTTAAGCCTTACATGATAGATCCGTTTGTAACGGAGGTTTATTCCATTACCACACAGAAAAAGCAGATCCTCTGCCTGGATAAGGAAGAGAGCAACCTGATTAGGGGGAAGAGAATCCTCATTGTGGATGACGTCATCAGCACGGGAGAGTCCTTAAAAGCTATGGAATCCCTGGTGGAAAAAGCCGGCGGAAAGATTGCGGGCAAGGCCGCCGTATTGGCGGAAGGGGATGCCGCAAAGCGTAAGGACATCGTCTATCTGGAATCATTCCCGGTATTCCCGGTCACCACATCCAGATAAAGGTTATGTCTGCCGGCGGAATCGGAAAATTGAGGAGAAAATTAAGTGGATTACGTAGTTAAAGATATCAGTTATAAATATACCTCCGATGGAAAAGAGGTTCTGAAACATGTCAGCTTTTCCATTGAGAAAGGAAAGGTTACGGCTATTGTCGGCCCCAGCGGCTGCGGAAAATCGACGCTGGTACAGATTTTCAGCCAGGTCATCCCCAAGCTCATCGGCAACGGTGAGCTTCAGGGCAGCTTTGACGTGCCGGAAGGTACTTTTGTCAGCGTGGTCAGCCAGTCGCCGGAAAACCAGCTGTTCGGCTATGGCGTGGAAGACGCCATTGCGTTTGGAATGGAAAATCTGGGAATTCCCCAGGAAGAGATTATGGAGCGGATGGAGTATGTGCTGGATCTGCTGAATCTCCAGTATCTGAGAAACCGGAGTGTGGCAAACCTTTCCGGCGGGCAGAGGCAGTCGGTATGTATTGCCTCGGTGCTTGCCATGGAGCCGGATATCCTGATTATGGACGAACCGGTCAGTTCTCTGGATCCCAATGGAAAAAAGATGGTACAGAATATCCTGGGGCAGCTGAGCATCAACGGCAACACCACAGTACTAGTGGATAATAATCTGGTATGGTCCGCAGGAATCGTCGATCATGTTATTGGTCTCCTGGACGGGGAAGTGGTTTTTGACGGTACCAGGGATGATTTTTTCAGGGATTTTGCATTGCAGGAAAAGCTGGGGGTCATTATTCCCCAGGAAGTGGAGATATACAGGGAATTGTCGAAAAGCTTCCCGCAGCTGGAGCTTTTTTACACGGTGGAAGAGGCAAAGAAGCAGCTGGAACAGCTGATCCCTGTAAAAGAGTTTACCAATACACAGGTGCAGGAAGAGGAAAAAGAGCCGGTGGTTACCGTGCATAATCTTGGAAAAACCTTTAATGACGGCTTCCATGCCCTGATTGATGTAAATGCCAATGTGGCGAAGGGGAAGGTAGTTGCTGTTTTAGGCCAGAACGGCTCCGGCAAAACCACCTTTGTCAAGCATCTGAACGGCCTGCACAAGCCCACGGAAGGGGATGTGCGCTACAAAGGGGAATCCATCATCAAAAAGACGGTTGCGCAGGTTTCCAAGAATATTATCCTGGTATTCCAGCATCCGGAGCATATGCTCTTTGAAGAAACGGTGGAGAGGGAGCTTACCTTCTGTGCCCGTATGCAGCAGGTGCCTTTTTCGGAGGAGCAGCTGATACAGGTGCTGAAGGCCTACCATCTGGAAGAGGAACGGGAAACCTTCCCGCTGAACCTGTCCATGGGGAAAAAGCACATGCTCACCATCCTTTCCGTATTATTCTCCAGCGCAGATGTAATCATTCTGGATGAGCCTACCCTGGGTATGGACGGCTTCCTGATAAAAGAGCTGGCCGATATGATCCAAAAGCTTTCCGAAGAAGGAAAGACCGTTATCATGATCAGCCATGAAATTCCATTGGTATTTAAAACGGTGGATGAAGCCATTATCTTAAACCAGGGTGAAAAAATCTTCGAAGGCTCCAAGGAAGCGCTGGCCCGCAGGGATGACATCTTTGAACACATCAATATCCAGCTGCCGCCTGTGGTACGGCTTTCCAAGGAATTGGGCCTGGATGAAATCTGTTACAGCGTGGAATCGTTTGCGGCGAAGATAGTGGAGAGAAGGAGTGTATAAATGGATTATTTACAGTATGTAGACGCGGACTCCCTGCTGCACAGGCTGGATCCCAGAACGAAGTTTGTCTTTTTCCTGGTAATGGCAATCCTGACCAGTGTTGTCAAGTCGGGAGTGGCGCTGCTTTTTTTGTTTGCTTTTTTTATTGCCATGTGGTGTACCTGCCGGATTCAGAAATATATCCTTGTCCTGGCAGGCAAGCTGAAGGTGCTTCTCATATTCATTTTTCTGCTGTGGCTGATTCTGGGACTGTTTGAAACCCCTGCGGTACAGGGAGGCCCCATTTTCTTTGAAACCATGATACCTTTTTTTAACGGACAGAGCATGCATATCTGTTTTGACTGGTATGACCTTTATAAGGGCGGCGTATATGCCCTGCGTATTTTCCTGATGATTTCCTCCTTTTACACGGTGCTTCTCACCACGAATTTCAGTGAAATCATCCTGGGGCTTCAGAAATGGAAAATTTCTTATGCGCTCGCGTTCGGTATCGGTTTGATTTTCCAGATCATCCCCATGATCATCACGGAACTGAACGCGATAATGGAAGCCCAAAGCTCCAGAGGACTTGAGATCGAGGATTGCGGATGGGTGACCAAGGTTAAGAACTACGTAACCTTTTCCCTGCCTCTTTTATTCCGTGTTATCAGCAAAGGACAGGCGATATCCCTGGCGATGCACTATTACCAGCTGAATTTTTCCATCCGCCGCACCGCCTATAAGGGGATTAAGGCGACGGCTTATGACGCCTGGTTTGTAGCTGCCAATGCAGTTGCAATTGCGATAACGATTGTACTTCGTATTAAATTCTATATTCCCGTATAAATACGGCTGCACTGCCACGGCTGTACGGCCACGGCTGCACTGCCGTTTATTCAACAAAAGCACGCTGCCGGAGGCAGCAGAACGGAGGATGTATGATTAAGAAATGGGAGAACCTGACAAGAGATGAAATCGCGGCGCTGGATAAGGACAAGTCCATTGTCCTGCTGCCGACTTCCGCTACGGAGCAGCACGGCGCCCATCTGCCGGTAGGAACGGATGCTATTATCCTTTCCACCCTGGTGGATAAAATGGTAAAGGAGTGTGAATTCGACGCGGGAAACCTTATTTTTGCCCCGCAGCTGAATGTAGGGAAAAGCAATGAGCATATGGGCTTCGCGGGGACGATTACCTTCGGGACGCAGACCTATTATTCCCTGCTTCATGACATTGCCGCCGCCATTTCCGCCAGCGGATTCAAAAAACTGGTGCTTTTCAACAGCCATGGGGGCAATACGGATATGCTGAACATGATCAGCCGTGATCTGCGTATTGACCTGGGACTGGATGTGTTTGTATTTGACTGGTGGTTCACGCCGTTCTGGAATGAAGGGCTGGAGGGGCTGCAGCAGTCCGGCAAATATGGGGTGTTCCATGCCTGTGAGCTGGAAACATCACTGATGCTTGCAGCAAGGCCGGAAACCGTACATATGGAGCTTGCCGTGGACGAAGAGCCTGCAGACTGTTTCAAGGGTGAGAAATATGTGACCGTATTCGGGCCTGTCAATGCGGGCTGGAAGACGAAGGATGTTACCCAAAGCGGTGTTATCGGCGCACCTACCTATGCCACAGCTGAAAAAGGTCATAAGCTTTTTGATTACGCGTGCAGGAAGCTTCTTGATATAGTAAATGAAATAGCTGGAATCAGCTATTAACCAGCCACGAATGAGGAGGAGAAAAAAGTGACTAAAAAATTTTCATTTGTTAACATCATTTTCTTTGTTGTATTTGGTGTTCTGACAGGTGTCCTTTGGGCTTATCTGTGCCCCATCCCGTTGATCCCGGGCGCCGTTCATTTCCGGACATTTGCATTTATCATTGTAGTTATCGGCTACCTTTTCGGACCCGTAACCGGCTTCTTTGCCGGATATATCGGAACCATAGTATGGGCTTTGCTTTCCGGGAACTTTATTCCCCTGCATTCCCCCCTTGCGGACGGTATTTCCGTAGGGCTTTCCGCAGCGCTGCCTTCCCTGATCCATCTGCAGGGCGGTAAGAAGGATCTGCTGAAGCTGATTGAGAATAAAGGAAAATTCATCGCAGTCAGCCTGTTCTGGAGCATTCTGTTCGGCGTGCTGATGATCCTGACAACCAGTATATCCCTTTCCTACTTTGCAGGGCTGGAATATGCGTATTGCGTGATCTGGATTGGTATTGCGGATGTTGTGCCGATTGCTTTGACACCTTTCGTTGTCCTGCTGCTTGCCAAGAGAATGAAGAATATCAGAAATATCGTGCCTTATATTTAAGACATCGGGTTAGGAAAAGAAAAACTTACGCGTAACCAGGAAGGGCCGCTTCCCGGCAGTTATCTGCCGGAAGCGGTCCTTTTTATGCGTACGGCTATCGCAGGTTCTTCCCAATCTGGCCGTAAACCGATTCCGCGTCCAGGATATGATAGGCTTTCGTCTGATGGTCGCCGGCGGCTCCGGCGGTGACAAGAATATATTCGGTATCCCCTATCCGGGCCAGACTTGCCAGGCACAGCCCCGCCTCGCTGGTATAACCGGTTTTGCCGCCAAGGATTTCCCCGCCGGGAATCTGTGGGGTATCCATATACTGAAACATGGAGCTGGAAAAGGTAAAGCCGTCCGGGTGCAGGTCGGTGGGAGATGTGCTGTAACGGCTTGTGGTAAAAGCCTTCCGGAATTCCTCATTCGCCAGGGCATAGCGGAGCAAAATGGCGATATCCTCCGCCGTGGAGTAATGATCTTCCTCATGCAGGCCGGTGGAATTGCAGAAATGTGTATTTTCCATGCCCAGCTGATCGGCTTTCCGATTCATCATCCCCACAAAATCCCGTTCCGACCCGGCGATATGATCGGCAAAAGCCAGGCAGCATTCCGCACCGGAAGGCAGCAGTATGCCGTAAAGCAGATCCCTGGCGCTCGCTTCCTCCCCGGGCTGAAAGCCGGCCATGGAAGCGTTCTGGATGTATAGCGTGGAAAAAAGGGAGTCCGGCAGGGGAATCATCTGATCCAAATCCGGTGTATTTTCAATAGCGAGTATAGCCGTCATGATTTTGGTCAGGGATGCCGGATAAATCCGTTCCGACTTCTGCCGGGACGCCAGGATTTCACCGCTGTCCAGCTCCTCCAAAATACATACAGGGCTGTAAAGCCGCTCCACATCCACCGTAAGAAGAGGCTCTTCGGATTCTTCCTCCGGACCTGTGTATTCCGGGGAAACGGAATAGCCGGACACATTTCCTGCATTTTCCTGCCGGAGAATTATTTGGCCGGAGATAAACACGGTGAGGCCGGCTATCATAATAATCACCAATAGGGTGCAAAACCGCCGGATGCGCCTGCGCCTTCTTCTGCGCTGTCTTTTTCGTCTTTGTATAGTAGCTTCCGATTTCATAAGTAGACCTGCCTTTCCTGAATGACTGAAGAGAATGCCGCCGCTGTTTTCCGGGTGACGGCCCTGCCGGAAGATATCGTTTATAAGGGCAGGCTCACGCGGAATGTGGTGAGTTCCTTCTCGCTGTCTGCCGAAATGGTTCCGCCGTGCAGGGTGATGATCTCCCGGGCAATAGCCAACCCCAGGCCCGCGCCTCCGGTATGGGAATTACGGGCATCGTCCAGACGGAAAAATTTATCAAAAATAGAAGTAAGCTGCTGCCGGGAAATGGTTTTCCCCCGGTTGCGGAAAAGGAGGATGATCTGATCGGCTTCCTCTTCTACAAGGATATCGATAGGAGTGCCCGGATAACTGTAATGGATCGCGTTTTTCAGCAGGTTATTGAATACTCTTGCCAGTTTTTCCGGATCTCCGTAAAGGGTACATTTTTCATCCGCCGACAGTTCTATCGTATTGCCATGGGCAGAGAGTACCGGATAGAATTCATCCGTCAGCTGTACCAGGAGATAATACAAATCAACCCGTTCTTTTTCCAGAACAATCTGCTGGAGGTTATACCGGGTGATTTCAAAGAATTCATTAATGAGCTTTTCCAGACGGTTGGCCTTATCCAGTGCAATATGCGTATATCTCGCTTTTTGCTTTGCAGGCATGTCCGGCGCTTCATCCAGAAGGCTGAGGTAGCCGATAACAGAGGTCAGCGGAGTTTTCAGATCGTGGGCAAGGTAAGTGATCAGGTCGTTTTTCCGGGCGGCCTCTTCCTTCAGAATCTGTTCGTGACGGAGCATTTTGGATTTGATCTGTACGATTTGGGCGGAAATCCCCGCGTATTCCTCCGGGAACCTATCGGAAACATCCCTGTCCTGTGTCATACAGCTATGGATTATTTCGCCCGCTTTGCGCAGGGCGTTGCGCTCACTGCGTGAGGAAGACAAGCGGGAGATGAAATAAACGGAAGCGATCCAAAGACTTACCGTGATGCTAAGGGTGCGCAGCAGAAGATTTTTCAGCTTGACCCAGTTCGGCATGCGGGTGATTCGTTCCAGCCCGGAATCATCAGGAAAGGATGCTTGCGTAATCATATAATTGGTATCAAACCAGTCCAGCACGGCTCCATTCGATATATTATCCACCAGGTAATACAGGAACAGGCAGAAAAAAATGCCTGCGCCTATGGATACGGCAAGTTTTCCATAAAAAGAGAATTTACGTTTCAATTTTATAACCGCACCCCCAGACTGTCTTAATGTATTTCGGATCCTCAAAGGAATCGTCCATCTTTTCCCGCAGATGACGGATATGGACGGTAATTGTGTTATTGCTCTTGTTGAAATATTCATCGCCCCAGACCTGATGGAAAAGATCCTCCGCACTCACCACGCTGCCCTTTTGCCGACACAGGATAGACAGAATGGAGAATTCCGTGGGTGTCAGGGTAAGCGGTTTCTCATTCAGGGTGCATTCATGGGTTCTGGTATTCAGCACCAGGCCTGAATGGGAGATAAGCTCCTCTGTCTGCTCCGTACCGGTATTGTAGTGCTTATACCGGCGAAGCTGGGCTTTTACCCGGGCAATCAGCTCCAGCGGCCGGAAGGGCTTGGTGATATAATCGTCGGCACCCAGGGTAAGTCCGTTTATTTTATCAATTTCCTCGCCCCTGGCCGTGAGCATGATAACAGGATACGTATGCTGTTCCCTGATTGTCCGGCATAACTGAAACCCGTTTGTTTCCGGCATCATCACATCCAGTATGGCCATATCCAGCACTTCCCCGCGGATGCATTCCAGCGCCTCCCGGGCGGTGTAATATTTAAAAACTTCATAATTTTCACTTTGCAGAAACAGGGTCACCAGATCTGCAATTTCCTGTTCGTCGTCTACAACAAGTATTTTTTCCCTCATAATGGCTGCCTCCTGTTAACATATCCTATCATAACAGAAAAAGGAACGGGGTTTGTAATGGTTTTCCTCACAAAATATTAAGATTTTCCTAATTTGTGAAGGAAATGGCATGTTTAGCTTAAAGCCGGTGTATTCAGATTTCTATTCTTTCATTGCAAAACGGTAGAATTTTTTATATTATTGTATTAGTTCGGGACGGTTTTGAAAATGGCAAAGCACTGTCCCTGTTGTGGAGGGACCCTGATACTGCGTGTTGCCAAAAAAGGAGCTAATGCTGGTAATCGTTTCTATGGCTGTTCGTTTTCCATGGGGCATATTCGGTAAAGAAGCAGGAAAGGAGACAGATAGCAGAAATGACACGGATTCTACTCATCGAGGACGATACGGATATCAACAATATGACTGCGGAATTCCTGCGGGAAAAGGGCTGTGAAGCGGAACAGGCTTTTTCCGGGACGGAGGGACGGCTGCTTTGGCAGATGAAGGAGTTTGATCTGCTTCTTCTGGATTTGATGCTGCCCGGGCTTTCCGGTGAGGAGCTGATCAGACAGATCCGCGCGGTCAGCCGGATTCCGGTGATAGTGCTCACCGCCAAAAATGCGCTGGAGGACAAGGTGGAGCTTCTTGGCGGAGGGGCGGACGATTACCTCACCAAGCCTTTTGAACTGGAAGAGTTGTGGGTACGCATCCAGGTGCAGCTCCGCCACAGAGGCAGCATAAGGGGAGAAAAGGAGCTTGTTTTTAAAGACTGGACGATTGACCGGGAGGGCAGGTCATTGAAGGCGGGAGGAACGTTGGTGGAGTTAACGGCCCATGAGCTGGGTATTGTGGAGCTTATGATGCGTCATCCCAAAAAGGTTTTTACAAGGCAGGAAATATACGAAGCCGTGTGGCAGCAGGATGCTTTTATAGAAGATAAGACGATAAATGTGCATGTGAGCAATATCCGTGCAAAGCTGCGCGCGGCAGGGGCGCAGGACTATATTCAGACTGTGTGGGGAATCGGATTTAAGATGGCGGAATAACATTTAACTTTTTCTTTATCTTTTCTTTGCGATTTCTCCACTTCTTTCTGCGATAGTAGAGATATCAAAGCAAGGAGGTACTCACATAATGGAAGTAGTACAGACAAAAGCGCTCTGCAAATCCTACGGACAGAAACGTGCGGTGGACAATCTGTCCATGTCCGTTCATGAGGGCGATATTTACGGATTTATAGGGAAGAACGGGGCGGGAAAATCCACAGCGCTGAAAATGCTGTGTGCCCTGGCGGCACCTACCTCGGGGCAGATATCGATTTTTGGAAAACCGGTTTCCGACAGCGTTTCCAGGAAAAGGACAGGAATTCTGGTGGAAAGCCCCGGAATTTACCCGAATCTGAGCGCCCGGGAAAATATGATGCTGAAGGCCACCTGTCTGGGGCTGGTGGATGAAAAACAACGTACGCCACGCTTGGCGGGCCATCCTTATGTTCTGCAGAAGGTGCAGGAGCTGCTTCTGCTGACGGGTCTTTCGGATACCGGCAAGAAGAAAACCAAGCAGTTTTCCATGGGAATGAAGCAGCGTCTGGGGATTGCCATGGCCCTTCTGGGAAATCCGGATCTTTTAATCCTCGATGAGCCTATCAACGGCCTGGATCCTGAAGGAATGGCGGAGGTACGCACACTCCTTCTGAAACTGAATCAGGAAAAAGGCATTACAATCCTGTTAAGCTCCCACATCCTGGGTGAGCTGAGCAAGCTGGCAACCCGTTACGGCGTGATCCGGGACGGAAGGATGGTGACGGAAATTACGGCACAGGAGCTGGAGGAAAACTGCCGGGATTATCTGCATGTGAGAGTGGATAAGCCGAAGGAGGCGGCCGTCTGTCTGGAACAGGATCTGGGTATCGTCCGTTATGAGGTCAGGCCCGGGGGACAGCTTCTTATTTTTGATATATGTGAAAGTGACAAGGTGAGCCGTGCCCTTACGGGGAGAGGAATCGTGGTTCAGGAGCTTTACCTGCATCGGAGGGATTTGGAAGAATACTTCCTGGAGCTGATGGGAGGTGGGGAAAATGCTTAATATGCTGCGCATGGATTTACGCCGGATGTTCCGGTCTAAAATGATGTATGTTGCATTTTTCTGCCTGGCGGCAGGAATTCTGATTTCCATTATCACCCTGCGTACAGTGACGGATCCCGAGCTTCGTCAGCAGGCGGTCGATGCGGGGGTGGATATTACGGCGGGAGATCAGGCCGACTTTGATGCCATTCGTGCCCTGACGGAAATGCAGGCATTGTGTACAACGATTTACAGCGGCGGCTTCATTTATGTGGCACTGTATATCGTGGTGGTATTATTTGTCTGTACGGATTACAGCAGCGGCTTTGCCAAAAATATTTTTTCTTTCTGCGGAAGCCGGTGGCGTTATTTTTTTAGTAAGCTTTTATGCATGATCGCAGTATGCGCCTTGTGGATTTTGGGAAGCTTTCTCGTCTTTCGGATAAGCTCTCTCCTGGGAGGAATGAATTTCGTAAGGAGCGGGATTGATGAATATCTGAAGGTTTTTCTGGGTTATCTGTTTGTCGGAACGGCCTTTTGTGCCCAGGCGATATTTTTGAGCGTATGGCTGCGCAGTGAGGGGGCCGGGATTGCGGCAGCGATTGTCCTTCCCGGAGGGATTGTGACGGTTATGCTGGAAGCACTGCTTGGAAACTGGGGAATCTCCATTATAGACAGAACCCTTTACGGCAGTGTGCAGGCAATAACCGCGAGCGTAACCCAGGGAGGCCCTTCTGCCGGGGCCGCGGTGATTGCCGGTATCTGGCTGGCAGTCTGGACGGTTCTGAGTCTGCTGGCATTGTATAAAAAGGACATTTAGGGTAACAGGTAAGAAATCCGTGTGGGAGGCGGCAATATGGGATTCGTTGCGGGTGTGTTGGGAATTTTGCTTCTTCTGCTGATCCTCCGGCTGTGGAGCAGTGAAAGACAGCTGGAGGAATGGGCAAAGCAGCTTACGGAAACGGATGAAAACAGTAATCTCCGGCTGGGCACCAGCGTGCGCAGCCGCGCTTTCCGCCGCTGCTGCCGGGCGGTGAATGAACGGCTGGAAAAAGGGCAGCAGGCCCGTATCCGTCAGGAGAACATGGGACGGGAGCTTAAAGCCGCCATATCCTGCGTGTCACATGATATCCGTACGCCTCTGACCGGCGCGGCAGGATATCTGCAGCTGCTTGAAAAGGTATCGGATACGCCGGTACAGAAGGGGTATCTTTCTGTTATCCGCCGCAGACTGGAGGATTTGGAGAGTCTGCTGGAGGAGCTTTTTCTGTTTACCAAGCTGTCCAATGACGAGTACCAAATCCAGTGCGGGGAAGTGGAAACGTTTCCTGTGCTTTGTGATGTGCTGGCCGGTTTTTACCATAAGCTGACCGCCGCCGGTGTGGAACCGGAACTGGATTTGCCGGAAGAGGGAGGGACGGTCTTTGCTTCGGAGGAAGCCCTGCGGCGTATTTTTGCCAATCTGGTGCAGAATGCGATCCGATATGGCAGCGGCAGGCTGGAGATCCGTCAGGAAGGGAAAGAGCTCTCCTTTACCAATCCGGTGGAACACCCGGAGGAATTGGATCCGGAAAGGCTGTTCCAGCGCTTTTACCGTGCGGATTCTTCCCGGCATTCCGGGGGAGCCGGACTGGGGCTGGCAAGCGTGGAGAGTCTTATGGAAAAAATGGGCGGCAGTGCCCGGGCATCGGTACAGGAGGGCGGCCTGACGATCACGCTCCGGTTTCTGTGCAGGTGAGTGTTCCTCCGGGGGACATGTCCCGGCCGGCACTTCCGGCAACCGCCTTCCGGTACAGGCCGGGAGGCATTCCTGTATATTTTTTGAAGGTTTTATTCAGGTGGAATTCGTCGTAAAAACCGAAATTCAGAGCAACGGCCTGAAGCTTGGAATCCGGATAATCCAGCAGAAACTGCTGAACCTGGTGGATTTTTTCTTCTACTTGATATTGATAGAAGGTTTTACCGTAATTTTCCCGGAAACGTTGGTTCAGTGTTTTGCCGCATACGCCCAGCTGAATGGCCAGCTCCGCTGTTTTGTAGAACATCTGCGGGTTTTGTGCGGTTATGGCAAGGGCCTGCGTCAGCAGACCGTCCTGTGCGCAGGAATTCTGGGTACAGCAGTCCTCCAGCTCCAGCAGCAGGAGAGTAAAGACGGCATCCGTTTTTTTCATTTTGTTCGGCGAGGGAGAATGCCAGATGGAGGTGAGCTCCTGGAATAAGAGCTTGACCCTCGGGAAGTTGCCGCAATGGATTAAAGATGGCAGAAGGGCACCGTCGGGCGCCGCAGTATTGCAGCTGTAGGAATCCTTTGACGCACAGGAAATATGAAAGTAAATGGTCCGCGTTCCCGGCGTACAGTTCTTTCTTCCGAAATGGTGCTGCCCTGCGTGCAGGATAAATACATCATCATTTCCCGCTTGTATGGTATCCTCGTTCTGCAGGATTTCCCATTGCCCATTTATCATATATACAAAATCATGTTCTTCCATAACCCGGTCGGGGTGGGGGCATCCATCGGCATAATAAATGTAATTTGCCGCGCTGATCTGCCGGCTGCATCCAAAATTATAAAACGGCATAAATATCTCCTCTCTTTCACTGCTTCCATAATATACATTTTCTTTCCCTTTTGTCAATGGACATGGGTGCTGCCTGTCTTTATACTGGGTTTATCAGCTGTGGTCCGGGCCAAATCGTGTACTCGCTGCATGCATCCGCGTCTGCGGACGGCAACGGCTGAAAATGGCAGCAAAAATGCGGACATCTCCCGTTTTACGAGGATGCGCGGATAGGAGAGAATATGAAGAAATTAAATGTGGTTCTTGTGGGATTAGGATTCGGAGGGGCATTTGTACCAATTTATAAGGATTATCCGGCAGTGGAGAGTATCGGGATATTTGATACGGATGCCGGAATAATGGAGGCGTTTTCCGCGGCGCACGGCATTGAGAAACAGTATCACAGCTTTGAGGAAATCCTGGAAGACGAGGCGGTGGACGCGGTGCATCTGGTTACGCCGATCCCCCTGCATGCGAAGCAGACCGTAGCGGTTTTGAACGCCGGGAAGCATTGTGCGTGTACGGTCCCCATGGCGACCTCCCTGGATGAGATCCGGGATATTATGGAAGCGGTGGAAAAGAGCGGTAAAAACTATATGATGATGGAGACAACCCTTTATACCAGACAATTCTTTTATGCCAGGGAAATGCAGGAAAAAGGAGAATTCGGTAAAATCCAGTTCCTGCGGGGGTCGCATTATCAGGATATGGCGAACTGGCCTTCCTATTGGATGGGGCTGCCGCCCATGTGGTATGGAACCCATGCCATAGCGCCTATGAGGGCCATGGCCGGTTCCCGGATCACCAGGGTTCATTGCTTCGGTTCGGGGACGATGGAGGACTGGCTGTACGAGCAATATAAGAATCCGTATCCGGTGGAAAGTGCCATCTTTTCCTTTGAAAACGGTCTGAAGGGAGAAGCCACAAGAACTCTGTTTGAAACGGCAAGGGTCTATCAGGAAGGGATGTTCATCTATGGAAGCGAAGCCAGCTTTGAGTGGGGGTTTGCAGATGGTGACAATCCGATTATTACCAGGGCTGTAAAGGCGGAAGATGGAAGGCGCGGGGGAACTACCGTGGTGAAGGAGGAGGCAATGCCCAATTATTACCGCATGCTGCCGGAGGAAATCCAGAAGCATACCGTAGGGGGGAGTTATGATCCGCTGAATCCGCAGGAATCCTTACTCGGCGGGGCGGCGGGCGGCCATCATGGCTCCCATCCCCATCTGGTGCATGAATTTTTAACAAGCATTCTGGAAAACAGGAAAGCGGCAATTGATGAAACGTTAGGGGCTAATATTACGGCGGCAGGAATCTGCGCCCATTTATCCGCCATGCAGGATGGAGCGGAAATAGAGGTGCCGGCGTTTGGAAAAGCGTAACGAGGGGATTTTTCAGGAATACAGCCTTCACAGAGAAAAAAAGGCATCCGGTGAAAGAATCATATTTACCGGATGCCTTTTTTATGTATAATATAAGAGAATAAAAGAAAAGCCCATTCCGGAAAAGCCGTCCTGCGACGGCGGACAGCAGGCTCCTACATAAGCCGGAGGGCACAGGAAAAGGGAGGAACCATGGGAAAGTATTATCTGGATATGGAAGAATACAGGCAGCTTGCAAGACAGGCTGTGGCGGAGGGCTGTGTGCTGCTGAAGAATGAAAACAATACGCTGCCTGTAAAAGAAGGGGAAACCGTATCGGTATTCGGCAGGATACAGTTTACCTACTATAAAAGCGGCACCGGTTCCGGCGGTTTGGTGAATACCCATTACGTGACAGGAATTCTGGATGCGCTGCGGGCGGAAAAAGAAGTGCGGGTGAACGAGGAACTGGCCGGCGTCTATGAAAAGTGGTGTTCGGATCATCCTTTTGATAAAGGAAAAGGCTGGGGACAGGAGCCATGGTCCCAGGAAGAGATGCCACTGGAGGAGGAGACGGCAGCCCGTGCGGCACAGGTAAGCGATGTGGCTCTGGTAATTATCGGGCGTACGGCAGGAGAAGATCAGGATACCAAAGCGGAGCCGGGAAGCTACCTGCTCACGGATAAGGAAGAACAGCTGATCCGTACCGTAAGCAGGCATTTTGCCAGAACCGCAGTTCTCCTGAACGTGGGAAATATTATTGATATGAAATGGGTGGAAAGCTGTGATCCGTCCGCAGTCCTCTATGTATGGCAGGGCGGTATGGAAGGCGGGAACGGCGTGGCGGATGTGCTTACAGGGAGAGTCAGCCCCTGCGGAAAACTCAGTGACACCATTGCCGCTTCCATAGAGGACTATCCTTCAACGGCAGGGTTCGGTGATAAAGACAGAAATATCTATGCGGAAGATATTTATGTGGGTTACCGCTATTTTGAAACGGCGGCAAAGGACAAGGTCCTTTATCCATTCGGTTTCGGCCTGTCTTATACGGAGTTTGCCATAAAAACCGAAACGTTTCTTGATGAAGGGGATACCGTTCATCTGCAGGTACGTGTGACAAATACGGGGACGGCGGCCGGCAAAGAGGTGGTGCAGGTGTATGCCAATCCGCCTCAGGGACGGCTGGGAAAACCGCTTCGCAGCCTGGCAGCCTTCCGGAAAACAGGGGTGCTCCGGCCGGGAGAGGAAGAGTCCTTTTCCTTGCGTATCCCTAAAAAAGAACTGGCCTCTTACGATGACAGCGGTGCTGCCGGACATAAATCCTGCTATGTGCTGGAGGAAGGAAGCTATTGCTTCTATGTGGGGGCAGATGTGCGCAGTGCAACCTTTGCAGGGGCCTTTGAGCAGAAGGAAACCGTCGTGACGCAGCAGCTGGAGGAAGCTTTGGCCCCTGTGACGGCGTTTGACCGCATGAGGCCGGTGGGAGAGGGGGAATCCTTCCGCATGGTGCAGGAGACTGTGCCTCTGAGAAGTGTGGATTTGGCGGAAAGAATCCTCGAAAACAGACCTGCATCGCCTGTCTGCACCGGTGACAAGGGCATACGTCTCGGGGATGTCTATGATAAAAAGGCGGATCTGGCAGATTTCCTTGCGCAGCTGACCGACGAGGATCTGGCCTGTATGGTGCGGGGAGAGGGAATGTGTTCCCCGAAGGTGACACCCGGAACGGCCGGCGCATTCGGCGGTGTCACAGAGCGTCTGGAACATTTCGGGATACCTGTGGGCTGCTGTGCGGATGGTCCCTCCGGCATCCGGATGGATTGCGGTACGCATGCCTTCAGCCTGCCGAACGGCACTTCCCTGGCCTGCACCTTTCATGTGGAGCTGGTGGAGAGGCTGTTTGAGAAAGAAGGACTGGAGCTGCGGCGTAACCAGGTGGATCTTCTTCTGGGACCCGGCATGAACATCCACAGAAATCCCCTGAACGGAAGGAATTTTGAATATTTCAGCGAGGATCCCTATCTTACAGGCAAGATGGCGGCCGCCCAGCTGAAGGGGATGGGCAAAGCCGGTACCAGCGGTACGATTAAGCATTTTGCGGGAAATAACCAGGAATTCTCGAGAAACCTGGCGGATGCGGTGATTTCGGAAAGAGCGCTGCGGGAAATTTATTTAAAAGGTTTTGAAATAGCGGTGAAGGAAGGAAAGGCGCTTTCCATCATGAGCACCTATGGGCCTGTGAACGGCCTGTGGACGGCAGGAAGCTACGATTTGCTCACCACGATCCTGAGAAAGGAATGGGGCTTTGACGGCCTGGTTATGACAGACTGGTGGGCGAAGATGAATGAGGAAGGGGAAAATGGGGATACCCGGAATACGACGGCGATGGTCCGGGCACAGAATGACCTGTATATGGTGGTATCCGATGCGGCGGCCAATACCGGGGAGGACAATACCATGGAAGGCCTGGCGGCAGGAAGGCTGACAAGAGGGGAGCTGCTGCGCAGCGCCCGGAATATCTGCAGCGTACTGATGCGCCTGCCTGTTATGGATCGTTTCCTGGATCGGATTTCCCCGGAAGAACGGAAGGAACAGCGGGAAAGTGCCGGAGAAGATGCACAGTTCTTTGATTTGGAATATCAGGAGGTTGGCAGGGATACGGCGCTGGATATCTCATCGCTTTCCACGGAAAAAGGGGCTTCCACCGTCCTGGGGGTAAAACTGCTTCACAAGGGTGTCTACGCTATGCAGATAACCGCCAGATGCAGCGGGGGAGAACTGGCCCAGGTGCCCATGTCTGTTTTCATGAACCATGGAGTGGTAATTACCTTTACCATCAACGGGACAAACGGAGAATGGGTGACACGCAGCGCGGATATGGGGGAATTCCGTTTCCCGCACCAATATCTACGGTTTTACTTCGGACAGTCCGGTCTGGAACTGAAAGAAGTTAAGATGATTCTTAAAGAAGAATTCTGACAGCCGTGTTGCCAGGAAAAGAAAAAGAAGAGGCGATTCGGGATTTTTGCAGGAACTGTGAAGGGGAAATAACTTATGATAAGGGCAGTGATTTTTGATATGGACGGGGTTCTGGTAGACAGCGAGATGCTGTATCTGAACCTGCGCTACCAGTTTGCAAAAGAGAAGAATCCCGGGGTAACCCTGGAGGAGCTTAAGCCTACCGTGGGACGCTCCTCCGAGGGCAGCTGGGGCATTGTGGCAAAAGCGGTGCACAATGGGATGCGCTGGCAGGAGCTTCTGGCAGAGTATAAGGAAAAGGTGGTTGTTACCTATCCGTCGCTGGATTTCACAAGCATTTTCAGGGAGGAGGCCCGGGAGGTCCTTCAGAAGCTGAAGGAAAAGGGAATCCGCCTGGCGCTGGCTTCCTCCAACGGGCTGGCAATCGTGGAGAAAATATTGGCGGATAATGGAATCCGGCATTATTTTGAACTTGTGGTCAGCGGAGAAAGCTTTTACCGGAGTAAACCGGATCCGGAAATTTACATCCATACAGCGGTCTCGCTTGGTGTCGGGGCCGGCGAATGCCTCGTTGTAGAGGATTCCACCGCCGGTATAACCGCAGCCCATCGGGCCGGAATGCAGGTCGCCGCCCTTGTGGATGATCGGTTCGGATTTGACCGTTCCCTGGCTGATTTTGAAGTGGGCAGGCTCCGGGATATTCTGGAACTTCCGGGTGTTGCTCCTATACATTAAATGTCCGCTGTTTAAGCAGATATTTCTGCAAAAAGGTTATATCTTTGCTATAATAAAAAATATATAGGAAAGGATAAGGATATGGATATTAAAAAGATACAGGAGCTATGTAGTAAAAAAGCATTGCGTTGGACGAATCATATGTTTCTCCGTATGGTTCAACGAAATATTAGTATGCAGGATGCGGTAAATGCTATTATGGGAGGAGAAATCATAGAGGATTATCCAGACGATTATCCATATCCAAGCTGTTTGATTATAGGGCATACAATAGGTAACGAAACTATACATGTTGTTTGTGGAGTTGGCGAAGGAGAAGTATGGTTGATTACTGTTTATTATCCAGACAAAGAGAAGTGGTCAGATGATTTTAAGGCCAGAAAGGAGTCCTGATTATGAAGTGTTTTATGTGTAAAGGTTCATTGGAAGATAAATTGACCAATTTCATTGCTGATCTGGGAACATGTATTATTATTGTAAAAGATGTTCCGTCACAGGTATGTTCACAGTGCGGCGAGGTATCTTATAGCAATGAAGTGGCAGGACAATTAGAAAGAATTGTAAATAAAATGAAAGATGCCATGACAGAGATTGCGGTGGTACATTATTCAGATAAAGTCGCATAGAGAATAGATAGAGTATATCTGGGTATGCTCAATTTGCCAATGTTCATTTTCTGCTGAGATTGACACAGGATACGAAATGCTTTGCGATAGGGGACAGATTGTGGCCTTTTCTATAGCAAAGATCAATGTGTGTAGTCAGCTCCGGTTCGACGGGAAGAATCCGGATATCTGCGTTGTTCGCATAATAGGCGGCCTGCTTTTGCATCAGCAGGCCGATTCCCATATTTTTGGAAACCAGATCGATTATGTTTTCAATCCGGTGGCTGGTATAAGAGACACCGGGAGTAAAGCCTGCTTCCTCACAGGCCCTGATACAGAGAGAATAAAGAAGAGTTCCTTCGTTCAACAGAAGGAGCTTTTCTTTTTTTAGCCGGGAAAGAGGGAGTTGGGTATCCTCTTTTGGGAAAGCGGCAGGAGAGCATACTGCGGCGAGACGGTCGGCTGTATAGGGGATATGGACAAAATCCGGTTCCGTTTCTTCTCCTTCCCGGATAAAAGCCAGTTCACATTTGCCGTCCCGCAGCATCTGCTTCAGAACGGTGGATTCTTCCTCCAGAACATGCACATGAAAGGAGGAATTGCTCTGGTTAAAAAGAAGGATGGTATCTGTTATGCCGTATTGGGCCATCACCGGAATGGAACCTATGGTGAGGGTGGTTTTCTTTCTCTCCCGGGAGTGGTAGAGCGCCGTTTCATATTCATATTGAAGGCGGGATATCTGGCGGGCATAAGTAAGAAAAGACATTCCATCCTCCGTGAGTTCAAGACGGCGCGTGGTACGCCGGAAAAGAGGAATGGCAAGCTCCTGTTCCATCGCTTTTATATGTTTGGACAGACTGGACTGGGAGAGGAAAAGAGCATCCGCAGCCCTGGAAAAATTGCCGGTATCGGCGAGAACCACAAATTCTTTCAGATAATCGATATTCATAAGGACTCCTATTTATTCTTGTTTGGAATATATTATACCCTTTTTCGAATTGCCTGCCAATCCATAATTTTCTATAATGAACCACAGGCAGGACATAAAGGGCTGTCTGAACGGTTACATAAAGTGTCGGACTGCTATGGAAAAAGGAAGAGAGGATAAAAAAATGGGGTATAGTCTGCTTTTTAATCCGGAAAATTACCGGGTGGAGTCTGTGGAGGCGGAAGGCCATACTGTGGTTTACAGGGCCTATGAAGATTTGGTATATGTGGAAAGGCCGGTGGCCGAAGAATACCAGAGGATGAATATATATGTGCCGGAATTGCTTATGGAAGGAGGGACGATAGGCCGTTATGACAGGCATACGGCCCCTGTATTTCTGGCAAATACGGTGGGCGGATATATGCCGGGGAAACCGGAGAAGCCGGGCAATCATTTTATGGGGAAAACCAACGCCCTTTACTTTGCACTGCTGCATGGCTGTGTGGCGGTATCTGTGGGAGCCAGGGGCAGAGGGCTTACGGGGGCTGACGGAAGCAATATCGGCTGTGCCCCGGCCTGCATCGTGGATCTCAAGGCGGCTGTGCGATACCTGAAGTATAACCGGGAACGGATCTGCGGTAATATGTCACGGATTATATCCAATGGAACGAGCGCCGGCGGAGCGCTTTCCGCGCTGCTGGGAGTGACGGGAAATCATCCGGACTATGAAAGCTTTCTGGAAGCGGCAGGAGCCGCCGAGGCGGGGGACGATATTTATGCCGCATCCTGCTATTGTCCTATTACTAATCTGGAGCATGGGGATATGGCCTATGAATGGGAATTCAACGGTCTGCATGATTACCGGTACATGCGGTTTGAAAAGGATGCGGAAACCGGAGAGATGAAGAGGCAGCCCGTGACGGGGACACAGACGGAGGAACAGAAAAAGCTTTCCGCTGAACTTAAAAAATTATTCCCATCCTATGTGAACAGTTTACATTTGACGGATGAACGGGGAAATGACCTTATTTTAGAAGAGGATGGGAATGGAAGCTTTCAACAATATATCAAAGACCGTGTCATGGAATCCATACAAAAGGCAATGGAAGGAGGAATGGATTTTACCGGCTGTCCCTGGATTCAAGTACGGGACGGGAAAGCGGTGGATGTGGATTTTGCACAATTTACGGCATTCCGTACCAGGATGAAAACCACGCCTGCCTTTGATGACGTATGGTTGCAAACACCGGAAAATGAGTTGTTCGGAACCGATGGCATCGTTTCCCGGCATTTTACCCGCTTCAGCCTGGAACATACCAAAGCGGAGGGGGAGATGGCAGAAGAAGGCCAGATCCGGCGGATGAATCCGATGAACTATATAGGCGACAGCCATTGCGATACGGCACCCTGTTTCCGTATCCGTCACGGCGCTTCCGACCGGGATACTTCCCTGGCGGTTTCCGCCCTGCTGGCCGCCGCCCTGAAAAAACAGGGCATACAGGTGGACTACCATCTTCCCTGGGGACTGCCCCATGCGGGAGATTACGATTTACCGGAGCTGTTTGCCTGGATTGACCGTATTTGTGATGTATGAAAGGAGCCGCTATGGATTACAGGACAGAAATTTTGGATTTGCGGACCGCCCTGCAGGTGCTGCAAAACGAGGAAGGCCAGTTGGTGGAAACGGATGTGCCGGTGGATACCATGGCCGAACTGGCTGGGGTTTACCGTTATGTAGGGGCCGGCGGCACCGTAAAACGGCCGGCAGGAGTAAACGGGCCGGCTATGATATTTCATAATCTGAAAGGGTTTCCGGATGCGTCGGCAGCGATTGGGATCCTGGGAAGCAGGAAACGGGTGGGCCTTCTGCTTGGCTGTCCTCCGGAGTCTTTGGGCCGGCTTTTATGCGAGTGTGCCCGGAGTCCGGTTCCCCCGGAACTATCCCGTGAGCCTGCGCCCTGCCAGGAGGTGGTACATTATGCACAGGAGGAGGGTTTTGATCTGCGAAAGCTGCTTCCCGCGCCTACAAACACACCGGTGGATGCAGGCCCCTATATTACACTGGGAATGTGCTATGCCAGCCATCCGGATACCGGTGTCAGCGATGTGACCATACACCGTATGTGCCTTCAGGGAAACGCGGAACTGTCCATTTTCTTTACCCCGGGAGCCAGACATATCGGAGCCATGGCGGAGCGTGCCCAGGAGCTGGGACAGCCGCTGCCCATTTCCATAAGCATCGGTGTGGATCCCGCAATTGCGGTCACCTCCTGTTTTGAACCGCCCACAACCCCGCTTGGATTTAATGAACTGTCCATAGCCGGCGCATTGCGCAGGCAGCCTGTCAGGCTGTGTCCCTGCCTGACCATACAGGAGAATGCCATTGCCAATGCTGAATATGTGATTGAAGGGGAAATCCTTCCCGGCGTAAGAATCCGGGAGGATCAGGGCAGCAATACCGGTTATGCCATGCCGGAATTTCCGGGTTACACGGGACCGGCCAGCGACGAATGCAGGCTGATCCGGGTGAAAGCGGTGACACATCGGAAAAATCCGATCATGCAGACCTGTATCGGGCCGGGCATGGAACATGTGAATATGGCGGGTATCTGTACGGAAGCCAGCATTTATGCCATGGTGGAAAAAGCCATGCCGGGCCGGCTGAAGAATGTCTATGCCCATCCGTCGGGAGGCGGGAAATATATGGTTATCCTTCAGATTGCCAAAAAGGTGCCCAGTGATGAGGGCAGGCAGCGCCAGGCCGCCCTGCTGGCCTTCAGCGCCTTTTCGGAATTGAAGCATATCATTCTGGTGGATGAGGATGTGGATCTTTTTGATACGGATGACGTGCTGTGGGCGCTGAATACCCGGTATCAGGGAGATGTGGATACGGTATTCATCCCCGGCGTGCGGTGCCATCCCCTGGATCCCAGCCAGCGGCCGGACTACAGCCCATCCATACCGGATGTGGGAATATCCTGCAAGACCATCTATGATTGTACGGTTCCGTTTTCCATGAAAGAACGGTTCCGGCGTGCTGCATTTATGGAGGTGGATCCGTCAAAATGGATAAAAAAAGAATAATAGTCGGAATCAGCGGCGCTTCCGGTATGCCTCTTGCATGGGAACTGCTTCGGCAGCTGAGAGCACGCCGGGATCAGGCAGAAACCCATTTGATATATACCGAAGGAGCTGCGCGGACCTTGCTTCAGGAGACAGGACAGACGCCGCAGGTGTTGGAAAAAATGGCGGATTATGTCTATGATAACCAGAATATCGGAGCGGCTCCCGCCAGCGGGAGCTTTCGGACGGACGGCATGATCGTAGTTCCCTGCAGCATGAAAACAGCAGCAGGAATTGCATCCGGCTACAGCGATAACCTGCTTCTCAGGGCTGCGGATGTGACGCTTAAGGAGCGCAGAAGGCTGGTCCTTGTGGCCCGGGAATGCCCGTTAAGCACCATCCATCTGCGGAATCTGTATGAACTCAGCCGGTACGGAGCGGTGATCCTGCCCCCGGTCCTGAGCTTTTATAACCATCCGGATTCCCTGGACTGCTGCATAAGGCATATTACGGGTAAAATTCTGGATATGTTCGGCTTGGAGGGAGAAGGCTACCGCAGATGGGAGGGGATGGATGAGAACCTTTGAAAGGAAAGCAGAATGGGGAAACAAGACCATAACAGCCTCTGTTCTGGTACTGGATAACGGGATACGGGTGGATCTTTACGGGGGCGATCTTTCCCATATCGGAGCGGTCAGTGCCGTTTCCTGTGAAAAAGAACTGGAAACAGTGGTATTTCCGGGACACCGGGAAGCCGTGTTGACCGAAAGCTGGGCGGAGGCTATAAACAGGCAGACCGGTCTGCCTGTGGTGGTAACGGCAGGGATTCATTATGATGGGGTAAACGGAGCCGATATTGCGGAAATCATGGAAATTATGGAAGATATGTTGAAGGACGTTTTGAAGAGAATTTCATAAATACAAGGGAAAAACGAAAAAATATGGAAAAGCTGCCGCATGGGTGAGGAAAACTTATCTGCATGTGACAGCTTTTACTGTATACATTGGTTTTTACTACTTATTGTTTTATCCTGAAAAAGCTTGTATGATAGAAAAAACAAGAATTTTACAACGAACGGAAAAAATGGGAAATACCGGAGGAAAAGTGTGAGGACAAAAAAACAAAAAGATGAGTATTCACTTTGGAATAATTTTATTTATCTGCTTAAAGGGATATGGAAAAGTGACAGGAAACTCATGGTCTTTATGATTCTGGAATCCCTGTGTATGGTAATAACCCCTTATATAGCAATGTATCTGCCGAAGATTGGTGTGGATCTTGTGGTACAGCACTCATCCGTCAAAAAGGCACTGTTTGTGTTGGGCATCATAACCTGTATTATAGCGGTATCCCAGACGGTGGGAAACATGGCGGCCAGAGGGAAGACAAGGTTGTTGGATCGTCTGCGCAGTTATTACAGAATTCAGCTGTTTGGAAAAACACTGGATTGCGATTATGAACATGTGGAAAGTGCCCGCTGGCAGGAGCAGTACAGTCAGGCAAAACTGATGAGTGTGGATTGGGGTCCCTGGTCTGCGACAACACTGATGTCAGAAGGAGCCATAAAAGTATGTGGAGCGGTGATTAGTTTTATCCTGTATGGAAGTATAATTGCATCTTTAAGCCCCTGGATGCTGCTTTTCATTATTCTTCTGTCAGTTCTGAATTTCGGCGCTTTACGTAAGGCACAAAAGCATGAGGTGAAAACGCTCGCCAGCCGCAGCATTCTGCAGCGGAGCAGGGGATATATGAAGGATTATGCCTCTGATGTTACTTTTGGAAAAGATTTACGGTTATATGAAATGGGCGGTTGGATCAGAGCTTGCTTTCGTAATTACAATGAAGCCCATTTCCGCCTGAGACAGGATGTGCAGCGTTATTATTATTTTGCGGCGCTGGTGGAGGCAGTGAGTTTGTTTTTCAGAGACGGGGCGGCTTATCTGTACTTTTTATGGCAGGCGGCTTCGGGTAATCTTACGCCTGGAGAATTTGTACTGGCATGCAGCGTGGTGGCTTCCTTTTCGGCTCTGGTCACACGGGTATCCGACAGCGTGGGGCAGATGGTCCAGGCGGTACCTCCGTTAAACAGGATGAGAAGTTACCTGGAAGCTGCAGACGAACCCGATCCGGATCCGGCGGCCATACCGCCGGAAGAAGGAACACCGGTTTCTATTACCTTTGAGGATGTAAGTTTTACTTACGAGGGCAGATATCAGGTATTGGATCATTTTAATCTGCAGATTGGAGAGGGGGAAAAAATAGCTCTGGTGGGAATAAACGGCGCCGGAAAAACGACTATTGTAAAGCTGCTGTGTGGTTTTTATAAGCCGGAGTCAGGAAGGATACTGATAAATAATACGGATATCAGGCATTTCAGGAAGAAGGATTTGTATCAAATGATTTCACCGGTTTTTCAGGAGGCCACGATACTGCCCTTTACGGTAGCACAGAATGTGTCACTTAATGAAAAAGAGATGGACATGGAACGGATCAGGGAATGTCTGACAAAAACAGGGCTGTGGGAAGACATCAACCGGCTGCCGGAAAAAATGGAAACGATGATGATGAATCTGGAGGATGGAGGCGGAGTGTGCCTGTCAGGAGGGCAGCAGCAGAAGCTTCTGATGGCCAGGGCATTATATAAGGATGCGATGTTGCTGTTTTTTGACGAACCCACAGCCGCACTGGATCCCATTGCTGAAAGTGAGACTTATGAGTTGTTTCACAGCCTGGCAGGAAAGAAAACAGCAATTTATATTTCCCATAGGCTTGCCAGCACCCGTTTTTGTGATCGTGTGGTTTTGCTGGAAAAAGGCAGGGTGACAGCGAGCGGAAGTCATGAAGAACTTTTGGCTGGCTGTGTGGAATACGCCAAAATGTATCGCGTTCAGAGTCATTATTATAAGAAAGATGCGGAGGTGAATGCATGAGAAAGAGAGCGGATATGCTTCATCTTTTACGATGTCTCCGGGAGATTCAAAAGTGTGAGCCGTGGGCATTGCCAATGGCTTTCGTTCTGGCTCTGATGGAGGCGTTGATCCCATTGGGAGCACCTGTTCTTTCAGCAATATTTGTAGATGGCCTGGAACAGGGAGCTTCTTTTAAAGAGCTGGCGTTAGCAGCGGTTATCGGAGTTGTGATATTATTTATCATGAATGTTGTGAGGGGAAAAATGTTCCGCTGCGGCCTGCCCCATTCGGAATATTGTAATGATCTGATGGAATGGAAGTTTAACGACAAAAGCATGGATATGGATTATGCCCGGCTTGACAGTGCAGAGACAGCCGGGCTGCGGGCAAGAATTCAGAATGACTACGACTGGGGCTGCGGCGCTTACTATATGATTCCGCAGTTCCAACGCTGCTGTGCCGGTGTTATCGGGATCATGGCCTCGGCCGCATTTCTGATTTTGGTTCTCTTTCAGGGCAGTTTTTGGTTAGATTGGTCAACGCTTCTGTTTTTCGGCTATGTATTTGCAGTTACCTTCTTTTCTGCTTCTGTCGAAAAAAGAACCTTTCAGGAAGAAGAAACGCTGAAAAGACAGTTTGATAAAACCAGCAGCAGGGCGAACTATCTGATGCGCGGAGGAATTACCTACAGGGAAGGTAAGGATATTCGTATATACAATGCCCAGCCGTTGATTAAAAGCGCTCTGCGTGAAGAAGAACGGGACAGGATGGTGGAAGGAGAGAGCAGGCTGGAGCAGCGGGCAGGCGCGCTGGACGGTGCGGCATCTGGCATCCTTATGGGAGGGGCTTATGTGTTTGTGGTTCTGCGTTCACTGCAGGGTGCTCTTTCAGCAGGGGCAGTGGTTCTTTTTGCTTCCAGTATATACCGTTTCTCCGAAAGTCTGAAAATACTCGCTAAAAGCCGTAGTGAAATCCTGATGAATGCAAGACGCATGGAGAGTACCTTTGCTTATCTTGATCTTCCCGGTCTGCTGGAGGGCGGATGCCTTCCCGCAGGTATGGAAGCGGGAAAAGGTGAGATTGAGTTCCGGGATGTATCCTTTACCTATCCCGGAGCAGGAAAACCCGCATTGTCCCATGTGTCCTTCCGCCTGCATCCTGGCGAAAAAACGGCAGTGGTAGGAATGAACGGCAGCGGAAAGACCACACTGGTAAAGCTGCTCTGCCGCTTGTACGATCCATCCGAAGGAAGCATCCTGCTGAATGGGACGGACATCAGGGAATATGAATATGAGGAATATATGCGGCTGTTTTCGGTAGTGTTTCAGGATTTCAAACTTCTGGCTCAGCCTTTGGGAGAAAATGTAGCTGCGGCACAGGAATATCAGCAGGAGAGGGTATGGGAATGCCTTAAGAAAGCAGGATTTGCTGCCCGCCTGGAGCGGATGAAGAAGGGACTTGCCACCAGTCTGTACCGGGATTTGGATGAAGAGGGTGTGGAGGTGTCTGGTGGTGAAGCACAGAAGATTGCATTAGCCAGAGCATTGTATAAAGATGCGCCGATAGTGGTTCTGGATGAACCTACCGCCGCTCTGGATCCCATATCAGAGCATGAAATATACAGCGGTTTCCATAGGCTGATTGGTGATAAAACCGCGGTTTTTATATCCCATCGCCTTTCTTCCTGCCGTTTTTGCGACTACATACTGGTTTTTCATGAAGGAGAACTTGTGCAGCGTGGAAATCATGAGGAACTACTGAAAGAGGATAAGGGTAAATATGCTGTCATGTGGCAGGCACAGGCCAGGTACTATGAGGAAGACGGAGCGGACAGAAGTGCAGCGAACGGGGGAGCATAAAGATAACACTTCAGGCAAGATCGAACTGTTACGTATGTTTTCTTTCAAAAGGTAAAATAAACGATTGCCTCTGGCCTGTTTCCGTAATATAATCGAGAAAGAAAATTTTATAAAAAATGAAGAGGTGCCTGCCGGCCAGACCGCGCAGGATAATAGGGAAAAGGGTGCAAAGCCCTTGCGGTCCCGCCGCTGTAACGGAGGAGTCGTATCAGAGAATGCCACTGGGAAACCGGGAAGGACGGATACGATGAGGATACCGGAGCCAGAAGACCTGCCTTTCATGATGGGGAACATGGGAAGAGTGCTCCCCGCATCGGTTACGAGCGATGGCCGGGTGCGAAAAGCGGTCCTTTTCCAGGGGAAGATGACAGATCTGTTTTTTAAACCGGCTTTCGTATGCGTTATGCTGCGGGAGGCGGTATTTTTTTATGCAGGCACAAAAGGCCGTGAACAGCAACGGTGCCGGGCCATGAAAAGGAGAAAGCATGAAACAGAAGAAAAAAACAGGCATATTGGCAGTCAGCTTCGGAACAAGCTATGAGGATTCCTGCCGGTGTACCATTGGGGCGCTGGAGGCGGATTTTAAAAGGGTATTTTCACATATGCCTGTAAAAAGGGCGTTTACCAGTACAATTATCATGCGCATATGGAAGGAAAGAGGGGTGGAAATCCCCGATACCATGCAGGCGCTCGCCCAAATGGCGGAGGAAGGGATCGAGGAGGTTCTTATCCAGCCCACCCATCTTCTGGCCGGGGAGGAATACGAAAAGCTCTGTGCCCAGGCGGAAGGGTTCCGGGGGCGTTTCAGACGGATGGAAATCGGTGTGCCTCTGCTTAACGATGAGGAGGATCTGAAAAGTGTTGCCGCTTTTTATGCCGAACATTTTCCAAGGGAAGAGGGAGAAGCCCTGGTGCTGATGGGGCATGGATCCCGTCATGAAAACAATGCCGTTTATGCCCGGCTCCAGGATATCTGGAACCGGATGGGCTGTACCGATGTATTCCTGGGGACTGTGGAGGCCAGCCCGGATCTGGAAGAGGTAACGGCGCTCCTTCAAAAGAACGGATACCGGAAGGCGGTAATGACTCCGCTCATGCTGGTCGCAGGGGATCATGCCCATACGGACATGGCGGGGAACGGGCCGGGCAGCTGGAAACGCCTGCTGGAGTCCCAGGGGATTCGGGTGCGGTGTGTGGTGAAGGGAATGGGGGAATACCCGGAAATACGCAGTTTGTACATCCGCCATTTACAAAAGCTGGAGGAAAAAAATACGGGTGTGCTTTATGGTGTCAGTGTTGGCCCGGGCGATCCGGAACTGATTACGCTCAAGGCGGTGCGCCTGATAAAGGAGTGCCCTGTACTGGCAGTGCCCCGTACCCGGGGAGAAAACACACTCGCTCTTTCTATTGTCATGCAGACCGCCGATATCCGGGGAAAAGAAATCGTCTATACGGATTTCCCCATGACCAGGGATAAGGAAATCCTGGCAAAGAATTATGAGAGAATAGCAGAGCTGCTTGCGGAATATCTGGAACAGGGGAAAAATGTGGCCATGCTTACGATTGGGGACATTTCCATTTATTCCACATTTTCCTATGTGGGGGAACGGGCGGCGCAGGCCGGTTACCCGGTAAGGATATGCGCCGGTGTCCCCTGCTTTTGTGATATTGCCGCCAAAACCGGGAAACCTCTTGTTTCCGGTTCCCAGGTCCTGATGGTGATACCCGCAGGAAAAGAAGAACTGGAGCCGTATATGGCCCTGGAGGGTACCAAGGTATTGATGAAAAGCGGAGGAAAGCTGGGGAAGCTGCGGCAGTACCTTGCCGAAAAAGGACTGGAGGACAGGGCGCTCATCGCGGAAAACTGCGGGCTTCCGGGAGAACATTTTCTGCCTGCGACGCAGGAAATACCGGAGGGCAGCAGTTATTTTACCACAGTGGTGATAAGATAGCCTGCAAAGTGTGCCGGTTATTCCCGCGGGCAACGAGCCAAACGGATGCACTTGTGCATCCACTTGGCGACTGCCGCGAGGGTCAAATACCACCGCAGCAAGCTGACGGGGTATTTGATTTCACCACAGTTCCTGAGAGGAGAGACGGTTTTGCTGGAACAGTATGTATTTAAAAACCAGAAACGATTGCGCTGCGGTTATACGACCGGATCCTGTGCCGCTGCCGCAGCGAAAGCCGCCGTACAGATGCTGCTGGGCGGGGGAAGGACGGAAGCCGTGGAACTGGTTACCCCATCCGGGCAGACGCTTTTTCTGGATGTGGAGGATATCCGGGAAGAAGAGGGAAGGGTATGCTGCGCCGTCCGGAAGGACAGCGGGGATGATCCGGATGTGACCAATGGGATTCTCATCTATGCTTCTGTGGAAAAAACGGAGATCGGGATCCGGATAGACGGCGGGGAGGGTGTGGGAAGAGTTACCCGGCCCGGCCTGGATCAGCCGGTGGGAGAAGCGGCTGTTAATTCAGTACCGCGCCGCATGATAACCGAAGCGGTAAAGGCGGTTTGTTCCGCACGGGGATATGAGGAAGGGATCCTTGTGATCATTTCCATCCCGGAAGGCAAAGCTCTTGCCGGCCGGACCTTCAATCCCCGTCTGGGTATTGAGGGCGGGATATCGGTCCTGGGCACCACGGGAATTGTGGAGCCTATGAGCGAAGCGGCCCTTCTTGATACCATAGAGGTGGAAATGAGACAGGCGGCCGCTGTGGGCAGACAAAAAATCCTTCTCACACCCGGGAATTATGGTATGGATTTTCTGAGGGATTCCCTGAAGATCGATCCGTACAAGAGCGTAAAGTGCAGCAATTACATAGGAGAATCCCTGGATAAAGCGATTGAAATTGGATTTGATGCCCTTCTATTAGTGGGACATATCGGAAAACTGGTGAAGCTGGGAGCCGGTGTGATGAATACCCATTCCCGCTGGGCGGATGCCCGGCTGGAGACGCTGGCGGCAAGTCTGATTCTGGCCGGCGGGGACGCCGGGACAGCGGTAACGCTGCTGGGCGCCAATACGACGGAAGATGCACTGGATATTTTGATCCGCTGCGGCTGGCTGGAAAAGACTATGGCTGTACTCATGGAAAAAATAGCCTGCCACCTGGAACACAGGACCGGCGGGAAGCTTCAGGCCGAGGTGGTGGTATTTTCCAACCGATACGGGATTCTTGGAAAAACAAAGGGTGCGGATGCCCTTTTAGAAGAAATAGGAGAATAAACATGGTTCATTTTGTAGGAGCAGGACCGGGAGCGCCGGATCTGATTACGGTCAGAGGGCTGGAACTTCTGAAACAGGCGGATATCATTATTTATGCAGGTTCTCTGGTAAACAAAGAACTGCTTGTATCGGCTTCGTCCCATTGCCGGATATACAACAGCGCGCTGATGACGCTGGAAGAGGTGATAGACGTGATGGTGCAGGGAGAAACGGATAAGAAAAAAACAGTCCGTCTCCATACCGGGGATCCCTGTCTGTATGGGGCGATCCGGGAACAGATGGATCGGCTGGAGGAGAGGGGGATTTCCTATGAGGTATGCCCCGGTGTCAGCAGCTTCTGCGGTGCGGCGGCATCCCTGCAGGCGGAATATACCCTGCCCGGGGTTTCCCAGACCGTAATTATTACCAGGATGGAAGGAAGGACACCCGTGCCGGAAAGCGAACAGTTGAGGAATCTGGCGGCGCATAAGAGCACGCTGGTTCTGTTCCTGAGCACGGGCCTCCTGCCCCAGGTGCGGGAAGAACTGCTGGCAGGAGGCCTGGATCCGGATACTCCCTGCGCCGTCTGTTATAAAGTCACCTGGGAGGATGAAAAAATCATCCGGGGGACGCTGGAGGAACTTCCGGAGCTGGCGGAGCGTGCCGGTATCCGCAAAACAGCGCTGATCGTTGTCGGGAAGGTACTGGGGAGCGACTATGAATTGTCCAGGCTGTATGCGGCTGATTTTACGACGGAATTCCGCCGGGGGAGGGAGGATGGAAAGCAAAGATGAAAGCGGCAGTGGTTTCCTTCACTGAAAAAGGCGGTAGATGGAACCGGGAGATTACCGGCAGACTCCGGGCGGAGGAGATCGACAGCACCGGATACGGCTTTTATAAATACGCAGGAGAGGGACTGACCCCTTTTACCCATGTGAAAGATCTGACGGAGGGGCTTTTTGCTTCCTGCGACCTTCTCCTTTTTATCGGGGCAACCGGAATTGCGCTGCGCGCAGTGGCTCCCTTCCTTCGGGGAAAAGCGAAGGATCCGGCGGTCCTGGTGATGGATGAATGCGGCATTCACGTCATTTCCCTGTTGTCGGGCCATTTGGGCGGGGCGAATGAATGGTGCAGACGGATCGCGCTTCTCACGGGCGCAGAGCCGGTTATCACCACAGCGACGGATTTGAACGGGGTGTTCGCCGTAGATGTGTTTGCCAGGGAAAACGGTTTGGCAGTGCGGAACCCGGAAGCTGTCCGTGAGGTATCCGGAAGGATCCTTAACGGGGAAGCCGTGGGGTTTTACAGCGATGTCCCATGGGAAGGGGAGCTTCCGCCCCTGCTGGTTCCGGTGACGGACAGGGAAAAAGGGGCGGATGAGGACCGGCGGCCGGTGTGCGGGATTGTCATATCGGCGGAAGGGGACCGGCAGGTATTCCCTCTGACCTGTTATCTCGTCCCCAGGGATCTGACGGTGGGGATCGGCTGCAGGAAAGGGACAGCCAGGGAAGAAATTACTCGTTGCCTTACCCGCATCCTGGAAGAAAAAGGGCTGTGGGAAGGAAGAATTGCCCGCTTTACGTCGGTCAGTCTGAAAAGGGCCGAGACGGGAATCCAGGAAGAGGCGTTGGCAAGGAGAGTGCCTTTTCTTACCTTCACACCCCGGGAGCTGGAGCAGGCCCCCGGTTCTTTCCACGGCTCCCCGTTTGTGGAACAGACCGTGGGGGTGGATAACGTATGTGAACGGGCCGCTGTTTTAGGGAGCGGCGCAGGAGAACTGCTGGTGGAAAAGCAGGCGGGCGGAGGCATTACCATCGCCATTGCCAGACAGGACACGTCGTCATATTGCGTGTCGTTTGGGCCATACGCAAAGGAACGGTAGTCGCTAAGTGGATAATAGAACCGTCAGTTCTATGCGAGTGCATCCGTTTGGCTCGTTGCCCGCGGGAATAAAAAGGTAACAGTCCGGACTTGCCGGAACGCAAGTTACTTAAGTAGAAAGGATAAAAGAATGTTATATATAGTAGGATTTGGCCCGGGCAGCTATGAGCAGATGACCGTGGAAGCGGACAGGGCGCTGCAGGGATGTGATTTGATAATCGGATATACCACCTATGTGGACATCATCCGTCCCTGGTTCCCGGAAAAGGAATTCCTGGTGACGCCTATGAAGCAGGAAAAGGAACGGTGCCTTATAGCCATAGAGGAAGAAAAAAAGGGGAAAAAGGTAGCCCTTGTATGCAGCGGCGACAGCGGGATCTACGGCATGGCGAGCCTGGTGTATGAACTGGCGGCACAGGAGGAGGGCCTCACGGAACGGATCCGTGTCATTGCAGGTGTGACGGCAGCCGCCAGCGGCGGAGCCTTGCTGGGAGCGCCTCTGTCCCACGATTTCCTCACGATAAGCTTAAGTGATCTGCTTACGCCCATGGAGGTTATCCGGACACGGATCCGCTGCGGTGCAAAGAGCGATACGGTTCTTTGTATTTATAATCCCTCCAGCCGGAAGCGGGGTGATTATCTGCAGATGGCCTGTGATATCGTCCTGGAATGGCGTTCCCCCCGTACGGTGTGCGGCTATGTGCGCAATATCGGAAGAGATGGGGAAGAGGCGGTGGTGACCACACTGGAGGAATTGCGGAATACCAACGTGGATATGTTTACTACGGTTTTTATCGGCAACAGCCATACCAGGAATATCCATGGGAAAATGGTAACACCCAGGGGATACCGGCTTGAAGAAGCAAAGGAGTGAAAGATAAGCTAGATGAAACAGAAAGTGATGCTGTTTGCCGGGACCACGGAAGGCAGGCAGCTGTATGAATTCCTGGTAGAAAGAGGAATAGACGCCGGCGTTTATGTCACCACAGCCTATGGGGAGCAGATCCTTTCCCATGAAAAACAACGGCTGCCACGCACAGCGGGCCAGCCTTATGTTCAACAACAGCTGCCATACACAGCGGGCCAGCCTTATGTTCAACAACAGCTGCCATACCCTGCCGGAGAACCGGACAGTGCCGTCCGAATCCATACAGGGCGCCTTGACCGGGAGGGGATGGAAGAACAAATGAAGCAATATGCCCCCACGCTGGTGATTGATGCCACACATCCGTATGCGGACGCGGCAACGGCGAATATAAAGGAGGCAAGCAGCATCTTACATATCCCTTATATCCGTGTCCTGCGCGCCTCCTGCCGGGACGGGAGTGAGCAGCTTATGCAGGAGGGGCTGACGGAGGTGGCGGATATCCGTGCCGCCGCTGCCTGGCTTGAACATACCTGCGGAAACATTCTGGTGACTACGGGCAGCAAGGAGCTGCAAAAGCTGTGCGGCCTTACCGGTTTTTCGGAACGTGTGTTTGCCAGGATACTGCCGATTCCCGCAATGCTGGAGAAATGCTGCAAGCTGGGTCTTACCGGTAAGCATATCATTTGTATGCAGGGGCCTTTTTCCGAGGAAATGAATTATGCCATGCTGCGCGAGGTGGACGCAGCATTTCTGCTCACCAAGGAATCGGGGACGGCGGGCGGCTACCCGGAGAAGGTGGCGGCGGCAAAACGAGCCAATGCGGCGGTGGTGGTTATCAGACGGCCGGAAGCCGGGGATGGATACGCAGTGGAACAGGTAAAGAGAATCCTGCTTGCAAAGGATGGAAACGATCATGGATAAACAGAGAATCAGTATCATAGGGATCGGAATGGGAGGTCCCGGGACTATGACCGGTAACGCGAAAGAACTGCTTTCCCGGGCCGGTCTGGTGGCAGGGGCGGGCCGTATGCTGGCTTCCTGCGGCCTGCAGGAGGGAAGCACTCCGGAGCGGATCGTGGTCAAGGCCTATGAGCCGGAAAAGATCTGCGCGGCGCTCAGAGAATGCGGGAAAGAAGAAGCAGCCGTGCTTATGTCCGGGGACACCGGTTTTTACAGCGGTGCCAAAAAGCTGCTGGATGCGCTGGAAGGGTACCGGGAGGAGATGAAAGACAGGTGCCGGGTATGTATCCATGTGGAGCCGGGGATATCCTCCCTTTCCTATTTTGCGTCCAGACTCCGGCTTTCCTGGGACGATGCGGCTGTCCTGAGCTATCATGGAAGGAAGGATAACCTTCTTGCCGCTGTCAGAAGGAACCGGAAGACCTTCCTGCTTACCGGCGGACAAACGGAGGAAATCTGCAGGGAGCTGACCGGAGGCGGGCTGGGCAACGTTACGGTTTATGCGGGCAGCCGCCTTTCCTATCCGGAGGAACGCATTGTCAAATGTCCGGCCGGAGAATGGCAGGCCTCCGGTTTTCCTGCAGAAACGGACGAACTCACTGTCCTTCTTATCCGGAACGAACAGGCGGGGAATTCGTATATGACAGGGATCCCGGAGGAATGTTTTATCCGCGGACAGGTTCCTATGACGAAAAGCGAGGTCAGGGCGGTTATCATGAGCAAGCTGGCGGTACGGGAAGAGGATGTGGCCTATGATATCGGCGCGGGAACCGGCTCCGTATCCGTGGAGCTGGCCCTCGCTGCAGGAAAAGGGCAGGTTTTTGCCGTGGAATGCGAGCCGGAGGGAATCGATCTGATCCGGCAGAACGCAAGGAAATTCGGGTGCCATAACCTGACGGTGGTGGAAGGGATGGCACCGGAAGCACTGGCCGGTCTGCCGGCGCCGGATGTGGTATTTATCGGAGGGACGAAAGGCAGGCTTGCACAGATACTGGAAGCGCTACCCCACAGGGACGGCTCCGTCCGTATCTGTATCAGCGCGGTCACCATGGAAACGGCTGCGGAGGCATTACGTTGTATGAAGGAGAAAAAGCTGCAGAATGTGGATGGCTGCCAGATAGGAATTACCAGGCTGCGTCCGGTGGGCGGGCTGCACATGCTGCAGGCCCAGAATCCGATTTTTCTTCTGTGGGGGGATATGGCAGGATGAGAGAGGCGGCTGACAAAACGGGAAAAAGCATGACGGAAGCGCCCCGGATCCTCATAGCAGGCACCGGCAGCGGATGCGGGAAAACGACTTTGACCTGCGGCATTTTATATGGCCTTGCCAGACAAGGTTACAGACCGTTTGCGTATAAATGCGGGCCGGATTATATTGATTCCATGTTTCACAGCCGGGTGCTGGAAATGGAAACCGGGAATCTGGACAGCTTTTTTACCGATGCGCGGACGCTCCGGGCTCTTCTTGCCGGAGAACATGCCGGAAACCGCGGGGAAAGCAATTCCCACCGGTGTGCCGGAAAGGACCGCGGACGGAGGGATATCCGCGTGATAGAAGGCGTTATGGGTTATTATGACGGCATGGGGTTTTCGGAAAAAGGCAGCGCGAGTGAAATTGCGGCTTTGACGGAAACGCCGGTCATCCTCACCGTAAATGCGAGGGGGATGAGCCGTTCCGTGCTGGCGGTGCTGAAAGGATTTTTGGAGAGCCAGACCTGGCCCGGAATCCAGGGCGTCATTTTTAACCAGTTGTCCCCCATGCTGTATCCGGCTGTGTGCCGGGAGGCAGAGGCGCTTGGCGTGCGGGTGCTGGGGTATGTGCCGCGGGTGCCGGAGGCGGCTTTTGAAAGCCGGAAGCTGGGGCTGGTCACACCCGGGGAAATCGAAGGGTTCCGGGAGAAACTTGCCCTTTTGTATGACAGGCTGAAGGATACGCTGGACTGGGCCGGGCTGTGGGAGCTTGCGGAAAGTGCCCCGCCCCTTCCCGGTTTCCCGGTAGATAGGACCAGAGCGTGTTTGGATTTTCAAACACGCTCTTGCCCTCCTTTTTCCGGCGTGAAGATTGGGGTGGCGAAGGATGAAGCCTTTTGCTTTTTATACCAGGACAACATGGATTTTTTAAGACGCCTGGGGTGTGAAATCGCTTACTTCAGCCCGCTTCGCGGGGAAGCGCTGCCGGAGGGAACGGATGCGCTGATACTGAACGGCGGATATCCGGAGCTGTATGCGGACAGGCTGGAACAAAACCTTCCCATGCGCAGAGCGGTAAAAAAAGCGGTGGAAAACGGAATGCCTGTCATTGCGGAGTGCGGAGGCTTTATGTATCTGCATCAGAGGCTTCAGGATGACAGGGGACAGTATCATGAAATGGCTGGGGTATTGCAGGGAGACTGCTACCGCACGCCACGGCTGTCCCGTTTCGGATATATTACGATGAAAGCAGAAAAAGATAATCTGCTGTGCCGGGCCGGCGAAGAATTAAAAGCCCATGAATTCCACTATTACGACAGTACCTTCCCGGGGAATGCCTTTGCGGTGGAAAAAGGAGGGGGCCGGCCCGGCTGGATGGCGGGCGTGGCGGATGATACGATGTATGCGGGATTTCCCCATCTTTATTTTTATGGGAATCCGGAAGCGGCATACGCATTTGTGGAGGCGGCAGAAAACTATGGAAAACGAAGAAAAATCGATGCAGTACCTGGAAACATGCGGGAAGCGGATGCAGAGGCCTGACAGGCAGGCCGGGAAAGCCGGTGAACGGCACTGGAACAAGATAGCAAAGCCCCTGCACGGGCTGGGGCTTCTGGAAGATGCGCTGGTACAGATCGCGGCCATCCAGGGGACGGAGGATATTTCCCTGGAAAAAAAGGCAGTGATTGTCATGTGTGCGGATAACGGGATCATCGAAGAGGGGGTATCCCAGAGCGGATACGAAGTCACCACGTTGGTAACCGGTAATATCGCCAAAGGCCTTGCCAGTGTCAACCGGATGGCCTCCTGTGCCGGAGCGGACGTGTTTCCGGTGGATGTGGGGATGAAGGAGGATCTGCAGCTTCCGGGACTTCTGGTAAAAAAGACCAGAAACGGAACCCGTAATTTCTTAAAGGAGCCGGCTATGGATGACAGGGATATGCTTGCGGCGCTGCAGGCCGGCGTGGAAATGGTGGAGAAGCTGGCCTCCGAAGGCTACCGGCTTCTGGCCCTGGGGGAAATGGGGATCGGGAATACCACGACCAGCAGCGCTTTAGCCTCCGTTATGCTGGGGGTGCCTGCCGAAATGGTGACAGGGCCGGGCGCCGGTCTGGATAAGGAGGGCGTGCGGCACAAAACGGAAGTGATTGACCGGGCGATCGCCGCCTGGCGGCTGGGAAGCGCCGGCCCGCTTCAGGAGAAGGGGGAACAGGCAGGGGAAACGCAGAGAAAGGAGACCCTTCGTGCCCTGCGTACGGTGGGCGGTCTGGATCTGTGTGCCCTGGCGGGAGCCTGTATCGGAGGAGCCATGTTCCGCGTCCCTGTTGTACTGGACGGCCTGATTACCGCGGTGGCGGCGCTGGCAGCCTGCCGGCTGCTTCCCGGTGTGCGGGATTTCCTTTTGCCCTCCCACTTGGGAAAAGAGCCGGCCATGGCGGCTATCTATGAGGAACTTAAGGCTGTACCCGTCATTCATGCCCGCCTGGCTTTGGGAGAAGGAACCGGCGCGGTGGCCCTTTTTCCTCTTCTTGACATGGCCTGCCAGGTCTACCGGGAAAATGCCACCTTCGGGGATTTGGAGATGGATGCCTATGAAGATTACGGCACACAGGAGGTTCCGGTATGCTGATGGTGATCACGGGAGGCAGCGGCAGCGGTAAATCGGCCTTTGCGGAAGAAAAGGCGGTAATGCTTGCCGCGGGAGGCCCTTTGGCGTATCTTGCCACCATGCAGGTCTATGGAGAAGAGGGCAGGCGGAAGGTGGAACGCCACAGGCAGCTGCGGGACGGAAAGGGCTTTGTCACAATAGAACGTACCACCCGGGTGGATTTGGCGGAACCGGGGGCAGAGGCAACGGTTCTCCTGGAATGCATGACTAACCTGGCGGCCAATGAGCTGTTTTCCGCAGAAGAGGAACCGGCGTGGGATAAGACGGGGCAGGACGCGGGCTGCCCGGAGGCGGCGGAAAGACGGATCCTGGAAACGGTGGAACGCCTGTATGCCAAATGCCGGAACCTGGTAATTGTGACCGGGGAAGTGGCTTCCGACGGTATTTCCTATGAGGAAGGTACGGAAAACTATATCCGTCTGCTGGAACGGGTTAACTGCGGCCTTTGCCGTAAGGCGGACGCCGCCTATGAAGTCGTGTACGGGATTCCGGTGTGTCTGAAAGGAAAGGAGATCTTATGAGAGTACTGTTGGCGTCCTTTTGTATCGCTTTTTCCATGTATTCCAAAATCCCCATGCCAAGAGTGGATTGGACGGAGGAAAACAGGAAATATGCCATATGCTTTTTCCCTTTGGTCGGTCTGGTAACAGGAGGGCTTTGTTATGCCTGGTATCTGCTGTGCGGCTATCTCAAAGCCGGGGATTTCCTGTTTGCGGCAGGTATGGCGGCCATTCCGCTGTTCCTGACAGGGGGGATCCATGTGGACGGTTTTATGGATACCATGGATGCGCTGCATTCGTATCTTCCCCGGGAGGAGAAGCTGCGCATTCTGAAGGACTCCCATATCGGGGCCTTTTCCGTCATCTGCCTGCTGGGCTATTACCTGACCTATCTGGGATTCCTTTCCCAAATGGGTTCCCTTACCGGGAGCTATCGCAGGCAGGCGGTTCTGTGCTTCTGCCTGGGTTTCCTGCTCTCCCGTATTTTGAGCGGCCTGAGCATTGTGTATATGCCCGGAGCCAAAAAAGAAGGGCTTTTATATGCCTTTTCATCAACTGCCCATAAAAGGTATGTGAGGCTTGTCCTGTTTGTCCTGCTTGGCGCAGGGATCCTGGGCATGCTTGTTGTCTCTCCTTTGGCAGGAGGGCTGACTGTTGTAGGAAACCTGATGGTTTATGGCTGGTATGGGCATTGCTCCAAAAAGGAGTTTGGGGGGATAACCGGGGATCTGGCCGGGTGGTTTTTGCTGTGTGCCGAGTGGGTGAGCGCTATGGTCCCGGTGATGGCCGGATTGTTCCTGGGATGAGGGATCCGTGCCAGCCCCGGTGGCCGTAAGAAAGGGATTCAAGAGTGCCAAAATCCATCGCCGAAGGCGATTGGGGATGGTTTTTGGCAGTGACGGAAAGGAGGACCGGCATGGAGGTTTATATTGGCGGCAGGGCACAGGGAAAGCTGGAATATGTGAGGGCGAAATATCCGGAAAAAGAGCGGATTGTTTCCGGCGGGGATGCCGGGATAGAAGCGTGCCTGGAGGCGGATGTGATAGATCATTTCCACTTGTTTATCAGAAGGTTTGGGGATGACAGGGAAGCTGCCCGGCAGGCTGTGGAGCAGATTCTGGAGAAAAATCCGGGTGTGATTATTGTATGTGATGAAATTGGATGCGGCATTGTTCCGATGGAGCGGGCGGAACGGGAATACCGGGAGCTGGTGGGACGGATCATGTGCGGGGTTGTGAGCCGGGCGGAACGGGTGGAGCGGCTTGTGTGCGGGCTTGCACAGCAGCTTAAGCCGGCAGGGGAGGAAACGGTGTAACCGTTTAAGCAGGTACGGGCATTTGACTGTAAAGTGCGTGAAAAAACGTGAGGACGGCAGGTGTCCGGGGAGGAAATAATATGGTTTGGCGTCTGATACTGATCCGGCATGGAATGACGGAAGGAAACCGGGAAAAGAGGTATATCGGCACAACGGATGAGTCCCTGTGTGAGGAGGGACGGCGTGTGCTGGAGAAAAGGAAGGCGGCAGGAGAATATCCGGAAGCGGATGTGGTGTTTGCGAGTCCGATGAGACGGTGCCTGGAAACAGCGGAACTTTTGTATCCGGGGCAGGAACCGGTGGTGATAAAAGATTTCCGGGAATGCGATTTCGGGTTGTTTGAAGGGAAGAATTACCGGGAACTGACGGGAAATCCCTTGTATCAGGCCTGGATTGACAGCGGAGGGGAGCTTGCGTTCCCGCAGGGGGAGAGCCGGAAGCTTTTCCAGGACAGGTGTGCCCGAGGGCTTGAAGAGCTGGCGGCAGTGTGCAGAAGCCGGAAGGATTCCGGGAGGGGAACAGAAACAACGGATGCCGCGCTCGGCGGGCCATCCTTATGTTCAACAACGGCTGCCGTTGTTGTCCATGGAGGGACAATTATGGCATTGCTTGACCGATTTGGCCCGGAAGGCGGCGGGTATTATTCCTATCAGTGCGGGAGCGGAGAGGGATATTGCTGTCTGGCGGAAGGATTGGCCCGGGAGAATGAAAAAGGGGAGATTGTGCTTTCATGTATACATCCATTAGTATTTTCGCAGGATTTATCTTAGACTTGCTGTTTGGGGATCCGTATTGGATGCCGCATCCCGTCCGTGCCATGGGGAAGGGGATTCAGGTGCTGGAAAAAAAGCTCCGCCGTCCCGAAAGCTCTCCGGAGGCGCAGATGAGAGCCGGTGCGCTGCTTGTGGGGATCATGGTGTTTTGCTGTGCCCTGCTGCCCGCTCTTCTGCTTTTAGCGGCTTATTGGCTGCATCCGGCTGTGGGGCTTGTGCTGGAGACTTTTATGTGCTATCAGATCATGGCGACTAAATGTCTGAAGGCGGAGAGCATGAAAGTATGCCGGGCACTGCGGGAAGGGGATGTGGAGAAAGCGAGGAAGGCGGTTTCCATGATCGTAGGCAGGGATACGGCGGTGCTGTCTGCGGAAGGGATCACTAAGGCGGCGGTGGAAACCGTGGCGGAAAATACCTCGGACGGCAGTATTGCCCCTCTTCTGTATATGCTCCTGGGAGGGCCGGTTGCCGGATTTGCCTATAAGGCGGTGAATACGATGGATTCCATGCTGGGGTACAAGAATGAAAAATATCTGTATTTCGGAAGGGCGGCGGCCCGTCTGGATGATGTGGTAAACATGATCCCGTCCCGTCTGGCCGCCTTACTCATGATTGCTGCGGCCTGGCTGTGCGGGCTGGACGGAAAAGGGGCCTTTTGCATCTGGCGCAGGGATCGGTTTCAGCATGCCAGCCCGAATTCCGCACAGACGGAAGCCGCCTGCGCGGGAGCGCTTGGTGTAGCGCTGGCAGGAGACGCGGTTTATTTCGGAAAAGTGGTGAAAAAACCGTTTATCGGGGATGGGGACCGGCCCGTGGAACCGGAGGATATCGTCAGGGCAAACAGGCTCTTATATGTTTCTGCGGCTGCTTTGTGTGCAGGAGGGCTGCTGCTTCGGTGGATACTGTAAAAAGTATCCGTTCCGACAGATTGGTCAGGTAAAAGGCAGGGGAGAGAAGAACATGGATTTATTTGAACATGGAGGCAGGGGCAGCAGGAATATACGCTACGATTTTTCTGCCAATATCAATCCGCTGGGTATGCCGGCCGGTGTGCTTGCAGCGCTGAAGGACAGCCTGTGCCGGGCTGTGCGGTATCCGGAGGCGGACAGTCTGTCTTTGCGGGAGGCGATTGCCGGGGACTGGGAGACGAAGGCGGAGAATGTTGTGTGCACAAACGGGGCTTCTGAATTGATCTATGCGGCGGTACGGGCTTTGCAGCCGGCGGCAGGGCTGCTTCCTGCACCGACCTTTTCGGAGTATGAACGGGCGTTTTTATCCGCCGGTTGTCCGGTCAGATATTATCCATTAAAAAGGGATAACGGATTCCGGGCAGACGAAGAGTTTCTTGCTTTCCTGGAGAAGCAGGAAGCGGGCAGCCTGTTGTTTCTTTGCAATCCCAATAATCCGACGGGAAGCTGTACGGAGCCTTCTCTCATGGAACGGATTGTAAAACTGACGGCGGAAAAAGGGATCTGGCTGGCTGTGGATGAGGCGTTCCTTGCTTTTTCCGGAGAATACAGGCAGCGGAGTATGAGACGGTATTTCCGGGATTACGGAAACCTTCTGATCCTGAATGCTTTTACCAAGCTGTATGCCATGCCGGGCCTGCGGCTGGGATATGGGATATGTGAAAACCGGGAAGTGATCCGGCGTATCCTTCTTCAGCTTCCTGCCTGGAATGTTTCCATTCCGGCCCAGGCGGCGGGCCTTGCGGCTTTGAAGGAAAAAACATATGTGGAAGAAACGGTGGCTTATATAGCCCGGGAGCAGGCGTTTCTTCGGGAAGGACTTGCAAAAGTACCGCGGCTGGTATACCGGGTCTATCCCCCCATGGCGAATTATATTTTTCTGGAAGGAGCGCCCGGACTGGACAGGCTGCTTGCAGATAAGGGGATAGCGATCCGAAGCTGTGAGAATTACAGGCAGCTGCGGACAGGGGATTATAGAATCGCGGTACGCAGCAGAACGGAAAACGAAGCGCTGCTGCGTGCGCTTATGGAGGAGGAAGCAGCATGGCAAAAAATCTGATGATCCAGGGGACGATGTCCAATGCGGGAAAAAGTATACTGACGGCGGGTATCCTGCGGGTGCTGCGGCAGGACGGTTATCGTGTGGCCCCGTTTAAATCCCAGAATATGGCATTAAATTCTTATATTACCAGGGACGGGCTGGAAATGGGGCGGGCCCAGGTAATGCAGGCGGAGGCGGCGGGCATTGAGCCGAACGTCTGGATGAACCCTGTTTTACTGAAGCCTAACAGCGATATGGGTTCCCAGGTGATTGTTAATGGTGAGGTGTTTGGAAACCGGGAGGCGCGGGATTATTTCCGCATGAAAAAAAGTCTGATCCCTTCGATTATGAAAGCCTACGGCGAACTGGACAGCCGGTATGATATCATCGTTATCGAAGGGGCGGGAAGCCCGGCGGAAATCAATCTGAAGGAAAATGATATTGTGAATATGGGGCTTGCCGCACTTGTGGACGCGCCGGTGCTTTTGGTGGGAGATATTGACAGAGGCGGTGTATTTGCACAGCTGCTCGGGACGATATGGCTGCTGGAAGAGGAAGAACGGGCAAGAGTGAAGGGACTGGTTATCAATAAATTCCGGGGGGATAAATCCATTCTGGATCCGGGCCTTAAGCAGCTGTATGACAAATGCGGGATCCCGGTTACCGGCGTCATCCCTTATGTCAGGCTGGATATTGATGAAGAAGACAGCCTCTCGGAAAAGCTGGACCGGCATACGGCGGCCGGCCGGATAGATGCAGCGGTAATCCGGGTGCCGCATATATCCAATTTTACGGATTTCGGAATGCTGGAGGGCTGTGAAGAGGTTTCGGTCCGGTATGTAAGGACGGCAGGGGAACTGGGAAATCCGGATTTACTGCTGCTTCCCGGGAGCAAAAATACGATGGCGGATCTGCTGTGGATGAGGGAAAACGGCCTGGAAGCCAGGATACAGAAGCTGGCCGTATCCGGCTGCCGGATTATGGGGATCTGCGGAGGTTATCAGATGCTGGGGAACCGGCTGGAGGATCCGGACGGCGTGGAGCATGGCGGACAGATGGCCGGCCTTGGGCTTCTGCCTGTAGTGACCCGGTTCCGGGGAAGCAAGCACCGTACCAGAGTGGAGGGAAAGGTGAAAAAGCTTTCCGGCGTTTTTGAACAGATGAGCGGCGCGGGCGCGGAGGGGTATGAAATCCATATGGGGGAAACCACGGCGGATGGGGGCTGCGATTATTTTGCCGACGTTACGGACTGTGTGACAGGACAGCGATATGCCGATGGAGCCGTAAAAAATAATGTATGCGGAACTTATATCCATGGGATCCTGGATTCCCCCGGCCTCCTGCAGGGACTGCTTACGCCCCTCTACCGGGAAAAAGGAATACAGCCCGGGACGTACAGGGATTTACAGGCTTATAAACAGGAACAGTACGACCGGCTGGCAGAAGTGATACGGACACATCTCGATATGGATGCTGTGTACCGGATCATTGACCGCGCCTGAAGGGGCGGCTGAAAGAAGAGAAAAGGGTACCTGTGAGGGTACACAACGGTTACCGGAAAGGAATAATAAAATGAATCTGGAACAATATACGCCCGGAGAAATCGAGAAAAGAAGCTTCGCCATCATTGAAGAAGAACTGGGGAGGGAGCTGGATCCGGTACAGAAGCCTATCATAAAACGGGTCATTCATACCACGGCGGATTTCAGTTATGCCGACACACTTTTCTTTTCGGAAGGTGCGGTGGACGAAGGGCTGGATGCCCTTCGCAGCGGTGTCTCCATCGTTACGGATACCAATATGGGAAAAGCGGGAATCAACAAGAAAAAACTGGAACAGCTGGGAGGAGGTGTCCATTGCTTCATGGCGGATGCGGATGTGGCGGAGCAGGCGTCCCGGCGCGAAATCACCAGAGCGGCAGTGAGCATGGAGAAGGCTGCTTCCATGCAGGAAGATTTTATTTTTGCCATCGGCAATGCGCCCACGGCACTTATCCGCCTGTATGAGCTGATCCGGGAGGGAAGGATCCGTCCCCGGCTGATTATCGGCGTTCCGGTGGGGTTTGTTAATGTGGTGGAGGCCAAAGAGCTGATTCTTACGGCGGGAGTGCCTGTTATTGTGGCGAGGGGCCGTAAAGGGGGAAGCAATGTAGCGGCGGCGATCTGCAATGCTTTGTTGTATCAGCTGTAAGGGACGGCAGGAGAAAGAAAAAAGTTGACATGCAAGTATTACGGCTGTAGGATATAAAAAGATTGGAAGAGCAGGAACAGGAACAGTTCCTGCTTGTCTGAACGTTTACCGTATAAGGGAGGTACTTGTTATGTCCGCGAGACGAAGACGCAGGAGAAAAGGGCGGAGAAGCCGGAGATATGGGAGAAGGCTGCTGTTGGCGGCGGTATCGGTTCTTGTGGTTGCCGGGCTTGGTGTTCTGGGGTATCTGGGAGTGAAAAAAATTCTGCCGGCAGCAGGGGATAAGCCGGCGGAGCCGAGGACTCCCGGGGAACTGCTGGTTTATTATATGGCGGGGATCGAAACGGAAAGCTATGAAGCGATGTATGGAATGCTGGATGAGCAAAGCCGTGGGGCGATTTCCCCTGAGGCTTTTGTAGAGCGTAACCGGAACATATATGAAGGGATTGAGGCTTCGGGAGTGCAGGTGGAAATCACGGAGACGCAGGAAAGCGGCAGCCAGGCGGTGACAGTTTTTTATGAAACCAGGATGGATACGGCGGCGGGAGAGATATCGTTTTCCAATAAGGCCGTATTTCTGAAGAATAAGCTGGAAAAAGAGGAAGAAGGATATCCGTATGTGCTTGTTTGGGATGACGGTTTGATTTTTCCCGATCTGACGGCGACAGATAAAGTCAAGGTAACCAGGGAAGAGGCGGCAAGAGGAGAAATCGTGGACCGGAACGGTAAGCTTCTGGCAGGAAAAGGTACAGGGTCTTCGGTGGGGCTTGTTCCCGGAAAAATGGAAAGTGCTGCAGAGGCCGGCGACGAGGTATTATCGGAGGGAAGCGCTGAAGTAATGGAAATGACGGCAGACGGTACAGTGAATACGGAAGCACAGACGGAAGATACTTCTGAGACGGAAGGCCTGCCGGAGAGCGCCGTGGAAGGCGATAAGAAGCACTCGGCATCGGTGGAACGTTTGGCTGCGCTTTTGGAGGTGTCGCCGGAAAGCATAGAGAAAAAGCTGGCGGCCAAATGGGTGAAGGCGGATTCCTTTGTGCCCATTAAAACCATACAGAAGCTGACGGAGCAGGAGCTTATGGCAGAGGCGCCGGGGGAAGAGGTACAGCGGAAAATAGAGCTGGAGGAAGCTTTGCTGGACATTCCCGGGGTGCTGATTACCGATGTGGAAATCCGGGATTATCCCTTGGGCAGGGCGGCCTCCCATCTCACGGGTTATATCCAGCAGGTGACAGCGGAGGATTTGGAAAAACATCCGGGAGAGGGCTATCGGGCCAACAGCGTTATCGGAAGAAGCGGGATGGAGCTGTTGTATGAAAAAGAGCTGAAAGGCCAGGACGGCTGTGAAATTGCTATTCTCAACGATGCGGGTCAAAAGAAAAGCGTTCTGGCACAGGTACCCAAAAGGGACGGTCAGACGATAAAGCTTACGATTGACGCGGGGCTTCAGAAAGAATTATATGCGGCATATGCAGAGGATAAAAGCTGTTCAGTGGCTATGGATCCCTTTACCGGGGAGGTACTGGCCCTGGTGAGTACGCCGTCCTTTGACAGCAGGGATTTCGTATATGGTATGTCCCAGACGCTCTGGGACAGTCTGAATGAGGATGAGAGGCTTCCTCTTTACAACCGGTTCCGTCAGAAACTGAGTCCCGGCTCTTCCTTTAAGCCGGTGATAGCGGCTATCGGCCTTGAAACCGGAGCGATTGATCCGGATATGGATTATGGAAACGAAGGGCTGCAGTGGCAGAAGGACGCGGGTTGGGGAAATTATTATGTGACCACACTTCACGCTTACGAGCCGGTCACCTTGGAAAATGCCCTCATTTACTCCGATAATATTTATTTTGCGAAGGCGGCCCTGCGGATCGGCAGCGATAACCTGATAGAATCCCTGAAAAAGCTGGGCTTCGGGGAACCGATGCCCTTTGAAATATCCATGGCGGCTTCTCAGTATTCCAACAGCGAAGGAATCGATTCCGAAATCCAGCTGGCGGACAGCGGCTACGGGCAGGGGGAAGTATTGGTAAACCCGCTTCATCTGGCAGCCCTCTATACCGGCTTCGCCAACGGAGGGGATATTATCCGCCCCTATCTGCTCTATAAGGGGGAAGCGGAACCGGAAATATGGCTGGAAAAGGCCTATACGCCGGATACGGCGGCTCTGGTGGAACAGGGGCTGGAGCAGGTGCTGCGTTCCCCGCACGGAACCGGGCATGAGGCTTATCGGGAGGATATTCCCCTGGCCGGTAAGACCGGGACAGCGGAAATCAAACTGTCCAAAGAGGATACAAGCGGTACCGAGCTGGGCTGGTTCTGTGTTTTTACCACGCAAAAAGATACCGGTACCCCGATTCTTCTGCTCAGCATGACGGAAGATGTGAAAGGAAGAGGCGGAAGCGGCTACGTTGTGAATAAGACAAATTCTGTCCTGGATTCTTATTTCAGCCGGGACTAGTGCACCATCCGGCCTGTTACGTTGTTACACGGATTCGTACTTATATGTGTAATAAAATGCATAAATATTGACGAATCTGGTGTATTATGATATGTTACCTAATAGAGGATGAGCTTGGAAGTTCTCTCATGCTACTAATTGGTGCAGTATTGCAGGCAAGCCTGCGGTATGAGGGGGATATATGAAACGAAAAATAACAGAAAAGCTTCATGAATGGAAAAAGAAAAAAACAGGACGAATGCCTTTGCTTATTTATGGGGCGAGACAGGTTGGAAAAACGTTTGAGATGCAGGAATTTGGAGCTGTTTATTATAAGAATACGGTATATGTGAATTTCGAGATAGATGAGAAAATTGGAATCTATTTTGAGACAGATATTCACCCGGATTATTTAGTGTCTATTTTGGAAAAATATTATCAAACAAAAATCATTCCAGAAGATACGCTTATCATTTTTGATGAAATTCAGGCATGTGAAAGAGCATTGACTTCGTTAAAGTATTTTCAGGAGGAGTCACCGGAATATCATGTAATCGCAGCCGGAAGTCTTCTGGGTGTAGCGATAAATCGTGATAAATATTCATTCCCGGTTGGAAAGGTTCAAATGGTGACAATGTATCCCATGGATCTGGAAGAAATTTTGTGGGCAAAGGGAAAGCAGCTTTTGGCAGATACAATCCGGGATCATTTTCAAAAAAACGAACCGATGGATGAATTGCTTCATGAGGAAGCAATGCAGGAATTTTACCATTATTGTATCGTTGGCGGGATGCCGGCAGCGGTGAAAGCGGACATTTTGGCGAATAGCCCAATTGATCAAAGTGAAATAAGACAAATGCTTCTAAATTCTTATATTGCGGATATGACAAAATATGCAGATAAATCGAATACAATCCGTATTTTTGAAGCATACGATTCGTTGCCTGCGCAGTTGGCAAAAGATACAAAAAAGTTTCAATATAAATTAATTAAGTCGGGAGCAAGGACATCACAATATGGCGATGCAATCGACTGGCTGATACGGTCTGGAATTGTCCATAAGTGTGTGAAAAGCAAGCAGGGCTTTTTTCCAATCGCAGCATATCAGGATCTTACAGCTTTCAAGCTGTATTATAGTGATATGGGAATTATGTCTGCAAGAATCGGAATGTCGCTGGAAGCTATGACAAATAAAGAAACAGAGCATTTCCGTGGTATTCTAACGGAAAATTATGTTTCAATTGCATTGAAAACGAATGGATACGATTTGCACTATTGGGAGTCGGACAGTACTGCTGAGGTGGATTTCCTGATTCAGAAGGACAGCCATGTGATACCGGTGGAATGCAAGGCAGGAGAACATGTGAAGGCCAAAAGTTTAATGGTATATATGGAAAAATACGAACCGACTTATGCGATACGGATTTCTACACGTAATTTTGGGTTTGTAAAAGGTATAAAAGCAGTTCCCTTGTATAGTGTGTTTTGTATATAACCGATATTAATAAAAAACTCAAACTTTTCAGGTGCCAAAAGCCCCTCCGCCCGCTGTCTGCGGGGCGTCTTTTGGCACCTGGGAAGTTTGAGTAAAAAATATATTTTAAATCAGGAGGCTGACAATGACATTTACCTACCCGGCAGTTTTTACACCCCAAAAAGAAGGCTCAGGCTATCACGTGGTATTTCCGGATTTGGAAGGCTGCGAGGCAGAAGGGCCGGATTTGGAGGATGCTATTGATAATGCTGCGGATGCGGCATATAACTGGATTTGTGCGGAGATGGAGGAAGAGGAATGCGAACTGCCTTCCCAGACCCATGAGGACGATTTGGACCTGGAAGAGGGTCAGATTGTGAGAAAGATCCTTGTTCGAATCAAACTCCTTCCGGACAATGATTAATTACAGGAACCTGTTACTGTGAAGTTATGGAGCAGGTACAGGCAATAAGAGGGCCGGCGGCAGATATCCATTCTGTCCGCCGGTTTTTTTCGGATTTGCCACGCAAACTTCGCAGGCGCGAAATGGCCTTCCGCCACTGTCTGCGGCGTGCTGCCGGGATGGAAAAGGATTTTCCTCAGTCCATCAGGCCGGGCATTCCGATGAGCCTGAGGACATCAAGTGTGTCAGATGAGGCTGACACACTTGAACAGTCTCATCTCCAAGGCCTGAAAGGCGCTGAAGAAAATTCCTTTTCCATCCCGGCAGTGCGCCGCAGACAGCGGGCGGAAGGCCATTTTGCGCCTGCGAAGTTTGCGTTTGCTATTTAAATATATGGATCGTACCGGTTTCATTCAGATGCCGGAGGAGAGAAAGGCTGATGGGAAAACCGAACAGCCCGATGACGCCCAGAAGCTGTACGCCCACGAACATACTGGCAAGTGTCACCACCGGATGCAGGCCGATCTGGCTTCCCACAATTTTGGGTTCGATAATATTACGGATAACGGTTATGAATAAATAAACTATCAGCAATCCCAGGGAAAGAGGATAATCTCCCGTCAGAGCGGCGATAACCATCCAGGGAATCATAATTCCGCCGGTACCCAATACGGGAAGAACATCAAATACGGATATCAGAAAGGCGATAAGGATGGAATTTTTGACACCGATGATGCTCAGGCCGATGGACAATTCAATAAAGGTAATGGTCATAATCAGGGCATAGGATCGGATACATACAAAAAGAGTGCCGACCACATATTCTTTAATCTGAAGAAATACCTGTTTGGATTTGCCTCCCAGCTGCCGGAGAAAAAAGCCGGTCAGCATTTCATAATCCGCCGCAATGAAAAATGTGGAAATAATCATGAGCAGCAGCTTGATAAAAAGTCCGGGAAGGGAAGAGGCAGCCCCGGAGATAAGGCCCATGGCTCCCATGGAAAGGCTGGAAACCATCTGCCCAAGTGACTGGATAAATTGGTTAAAAAGCTCTTCCAGCGCAGATACCAGGGAGGGATCCATGTTTTTCAGGCTTTGTTCGATATTTCCGAAAATGCCTGTTAATACAGGCTCCACATGCGCGGCATAAATCTGCGGAAGATTCAGCACCAGATCCTTGGAGGAGGAGAAGGCGCGGATGCCCAGCAGGGATATCAACAGCCCGATTGTGCTGTAAAAAACGAGCACAAGCAGGATGGCTACAGGTTTCCTCGGCAGGCGCAGCTTCCGGGCCAGATATATCACTGGCTTTTTCAAGAGATAGGCGATGACGAAAGCTATTACAAAGGGAGCCAGCATGGGAAGCCCATATTTCAGAACCAAAAAAGCAGCGCAAAGCAGCAGTGCGAAGTACAAAAAATTAATGAGAAACGCTTTTCTTTTTTCCATTTCGTTGTCAGGCAATAAAGCCGGGCTTAACTGCCATATCCTTTCTGAATTGCTAACTGTAACATAACTAACTCAAACTTCGCAGGAACAAAATGGCCTTCTGCCCGCTGGCAGAGCGGTGTCCCCGGGACGGAAAAGGATATTCGCCAGTCCATCAGGCCGGGCATTCCGATGAGCCCGAAGGCGTCAAGTGTGTCAGATGAGGCTGACACACTTGACCGGTCTCCTCTCCATGGCCTGAAAGGATCTGGTGAACATTCCTTTTCCGTCCCGGGGACACCGCTCTGCCAGCGGGCAGAAGGCCATTTTGTTCCTGCGAAGTTTGAGTAACTAATCAATACATTAACAGCCGCATTATTTGATATGTTTTATAATCAATATACGTTTGTATCAGGAGGCAGCGGAAGAAAAATACAAAAAAAGCACACCCTGTATCAAGAAAATACAGGTTATGCCTGAATACATAACAATAAAGACGGCTATCGGACTCGGGCACCGTGGAATTCGGTGTGCTCATGTATTGTATGTCTCCTTGGTTCCAAGATACTGTAAAGTAATTGTCATCTATTTTAATCGATGATCGGAAAAAATGCAATGCAATCGATAAAAAATAGTAGCATATAAGAAAAGCTTAGCAGGCTTTTAACATCCTGATTTCTATTTTACTTGACAAATACCCCTATAGGGTATATTTTAAATACATAGAATATACCCCATGAGGGTATACTAACCCGAGAAAGAAGTGTTTTGGTGATTTTTAACGATACAAAGCACCCGCTTCATGGAATGGAGGGAACATACCATGTCTGATAAACAAACAGACCGTCAGCAGACAGAAAACCTGTGTACAGCCTGTGCGGACTGCTGTGCACATCATAAGCACACACCCCGGAGCGAGGCTTCCAACAGACAGCTGCAAAACCGCCTGAACCGTATGGCAGGTCAGCTGAACGGCATAAAGAAGATGCTTGATGACAACCGCTACTGCGGCGATATCCTCACGCAGATCGCTGCGGTGGAGAGCGCGCTGCAAAGCTTTGGGTACCTTATCCTGCAGGAGCATATGGAGACCTGTGTGGTGGAAGAGATCAAAAGCGGAAATCTGCAGATTGTGGAGGAAGCTGTTGATCTGATTAAAAAACTAAAGTGAAAAGCTATATAATCTTAATAAAAAGAGGTGAAGCATGTGAAAAACGAAAAATTCAATATAACAGGCATGACCTGCGCCGCCTGTCAGGCGAATATCACCCGGAATGTGGGGAAGCTTGCAGGTGTGGAAGAGGTGAATGTAAGCCTGCTGGCGAACCAGATGACGGTCGCCTACGACGAAGAAAAAACGGATCCGGAAACAATCATCCATGCCGTGACGGAAATCGGCTACGGGGCTTCCGGTACCGGGCCGGAGGCCCAAAAGGACGGCAGCTTCGGCAAAGAATGGCAGAGCCGGAGAGAAAGGACAGAGGAGAACCGGATGGAAATGAAAAAACGTCTGGTGGCTTCGGTATGCCTTCTGGTACCATTAATGTATGTGGCTATGGGGCCTATGATGTCCCTGCCTGTGCCCGGCTTCCTTGTGGGGATGGAAAACTCGCTGATTTCCGCGCTGACCCAGCTTCTGCTCACGGTTCCGGTCATGATCATCAACCGCCATTTTTACCAGTCCGGGTTTAAGGCCCTGGTAAAGAAGGCGCCCAACATGGACTCCCTGGTGGCAATAGGATCCGCCGCCGCATTTGTTTACGGGGTATTTTCCATGTACCGTATCGCTTATGGCTTCGGCCACGGGGATATGGATCTGGTCCACCAGTATGGGCATGAGCTGTATTTTGAGTCCTGTGCCATGATTCTGACCCTGATAACGGTAGGGAAGTATCTGGAAGCGCGTTCCAAAGCCAAGACCTCCGATGCGCTCCGGAAACTGGTGGATCTGGCTCCGAAAACGGCTGTCATCCTCCGTGATGGCATCGAACAGGTGATACCCGCGGAAAGTGTGGTGGCAGGCGATATCGTGGTAATCAAGCCGGGCGGAAGCATTCCGGTGGACGGCGTGGTGACGGAAGGGCATGGTTATGTGGATCAGGCGGCCATTACCGGAGAAAGCGTGCCGGTGGAGAAAAAGCCCGGAGACGAGGTTATATCTGCGACCATCAATAAAAACGGCAGCTTCCGTTTCCGGGCGTCCAGGGTGGGGGATGACACCACACTGGCCCAGATCATACGCCTGGTGGATGAGGCCGGCAATACCAAAGCCCCCATTGCCCGTCTGGCGGACCGCGTGAGCGGAATCTTTGTCCCCGCCGTCATCATCATAGCGATACTGACGGCAGTTGTCTGGCTTTTGGCAGGCCAGTCCTTCGAATTTGCATTGTCCAATGCCATTGCGGTGCTGGTAATATCCTGTCCCTGTGCGCTGGGACTGGCGACACCGGTAGCAATCATGGTAGGTACGGGAAAAGCGGCGGAATACGGCATTCTCATCAAATCCGCCCAGAGCCTGGAAACCCTGCATTCCATTGATACGATTGTTCTGGATAAGACTGGGACGATCACCATGGGGCATCCTTCGGTAACAGATGTGATCCTGTGGAATAAACAGACATCCCGGGATGCATTCCTGGCGGAGGCTGCGGCCGTGGAGGCAGGAAGTGAGCATCCGCTGGCGATGGCTGTGGCGGAAGAAGCCGGACGGGAAGGCCTTACCCTCCCGGAGGCGGAAGCGTTCGACGCCCTGGCAGGCCGCGGGGTGAGCGCCCTGGTAAAAGGAAAACGGTATCTGGCAGGCAACATGGCCTTTCTGCTGGAAAACGGGCTGCTGAAGCAGCCGGAGCTGCAAAGCCGGGTACAGAAACAGGTGGACAGTCTGGCATCGGAAGGAAAAACGCCGCTGCTGTTTGCCAAAGACGGGGAGCTGGAGGGTATTATCGCTGTGGCGGATACGGTGAGGGAAACCAGCAGGGCCGCACTCAGGCAGTTTAAGGATGCCGGCCTGAAGGTGGTAATGCTCACCGGAGATAACCGTATCACCGCAGAGGCTATCCGCAAAAAACTGGATATTGAAGAAGCGGTTTCCGAGGTCATGCCTACCCAGAAGGAAGCCTGTATCCGGGAGCTTCAGGAAAAAGGCCACAAGGTAGCCATGGTGGGAGACGGCATCAATGATGCCCCGGCACTCACCCGTGCGGATGTGGGCATCGCTATCGGAGCAGGTACCGATATTGCCATTGAATCCGCGGATGTGGTGCTGATGAAGGATTCCCTGGCGGATGTGGCAACCGCCATTGATTTAAGCAAATCGGTTATCCGCAACATCAGAATGAACCTGTTCTGGGCATTTTTCTATAATGTCTGCGGCATCCCTGTGGCGGCGGGCCTGCTTTACCCGTTGTTTATGATTCGTTTAAGCCCCATGATAGGTGCGGCGGCTATGAGTCTCAGCTCCGTCTGTGTAGTTGCCAATGCCCTCAGGCTGCGTTTTTTCAAAGGAAAAACGGTTCCCGCCGTGACCGCGGCGGATGAGGGAAAGAACAGACACCCGGAAGAAAGAAAAGAAGAAGGAAAAGAAGAAAGGAACGGCGCCGGGCAGCCGTCCGGAAAAGGAGAAATGAAAATGGAAAAAGTAATTGAGGTGGAAGGAATGATGTGCGCACATTGCCAGATGCATGTGCAGAAGGCCCTGGCGGCTGTGGAAGGCGTGGGGGAAGCGGTTGTGGATCTGGAGGCGAAAAAAGCGACGGTAACCCTTTTGAAAGAGGTTTCCGATGAAAACCTGATGAAAGCCGTTGCGGATGCCGGGTATACGGCCGTAAGCTGTCAGACACGGTAAAGAAGGGGTGCGCAGGGAAGCGCACCGGAAAAAAAGCAGGATATGTCAGTTTAACAGGGAATAGTTCATTGCAGGCGGAAAGAAAATAAGCTATAAAGAAAAGAGGTTCACAGAAAGAGCCTTTTTCCTGCCGGCAATCCGGACACACAGCCTCCGTGGCAGCAGGAATGCTGTCCGGAGGCTGCTTTTGATCATAAGGACGGCCGCAGGGTGCCGGTGGTTTCCGTGGCGGAAGGGGTTTTACTTGGGCGGATATTTTTGGCGGTACTGGCTTGGCGTCATATCCGTAAATTTTTTGAACTGCCGCATGAAGTGGAGTTCATTTTCATACCCGCATAATACGGAAATGGACTGCACGGAAATATCGGTGGTGCGCAGATAAAAGCGGGCCGTATTCAGCCTGGCCTGTATGACCTCCTGAATGCAGGAGATACCGAATAATTCCCGGTACAGATGCTGCAGATAGGAAGGGCTTATATGAACGTATTCCGCCATAGTATCCACCGTCCATCTTTTGTGGGGGCTGTTCAGGACAGCCATGCGCAGATCGTTCATGACAGGATAGTATTTATGGGCCATGGCCTTGTCTTCGGGACTCTGCAGCTGGGCGGCCAGAGAATAGAGCAGGGCGTGCATGAGAGAATCCAGGATCTGCCTGCTGTAGGGATGGGCCGTATGCTTTTCCATGACGATCATCCGTGCATATTCCGACAGCTGTGCCATGTAAGGAAGGGAATGGGGCGTATTAAAAGGAATTTCCAGTCCCAGCAGAAAAGGAAGGTCTGTTTCATCCGGCAGGAAATGGATCCAGTCATCATTATAAAGAGGTCCGGCGCTGCCGTAATGGACCGGTTCGTTTTTATCGTAGAGAATAACCGTACCCGGCATAGTCAGGATACGTTCTCCTTTTATCACAAAGAATGCCCTGGTTTTAACAAGCAGCAGCGTATAGTCGGGAGTGCCGCAGGGCCGCCTCATTTCCAGATGCATCCGGTGTTTGGAATCAAAGCCGCAGTGGCCTACAGTAATCATGACAGCCTGTCCTTTCCGATGGTTTCAGGAGGTTCCCGGATCGGCGGACGGCCCGGGAAATCCCATTTCTTACGGCCCGCGCAGGGAATGCGCAGACCTGTCTGAACGGTTACGAATCGTTACCTTTTATTGTACAGACAATTTTTTATTTGTATAGGGCTTTACTAAATTATTCAAACATAAAAAAGGAGTTTTCCATGGAAAAGAGAGAAGAACTGCAGAAAGAAAAAAAGAAATGGCTGGAGGAGGTCTACGGTAAAATCTGCGTTAAAATGCGTGCGGAATGCAGCCGGGTAGGGGATCGTATCCCTTATATCCCTGTAAACGGCCGCTATGAAGAGGATTATGCCCAAAAGGATGTGTTCTGGTGGACCAATGGCTTCTGGGCCGGTATGATGTGGCAGATGTACCATGCTACGGGAGAAGAGAAATACCGTCTGGCCGCGGAAGGGGTGGAGGCAAAAATGGACGCAGCCTTTGCAAACATCGGGCGGCTGTATCATGACGTGGGATTTATGTGGCTTCATACCGCCGTTGCGGATTACCGCCTGACCGGAAATCCCAAATCCCGTGAACGCGGAGAGAATGCGGCCAATGTGCTGGCGGCAAGGTTCAACCCGCTGGGGAATTTTATCCGTGCCTGGAACGGGGACAATAACATCGGCTGGATGATTATTGACTGCATGATGAATCTGCCTCTTCTGTACTGGATGAGCGAGGAGAGTAAGGATCCCCGTTTTAAAGCTATCGCACAGCTGCACGCGGATACCGCGATGGAGCTTCTGGTAAGGCCCGACGGATCCTGCAACCACATCGGTATTCTGGATCCGATGACCGGTGAGCTGCTGGAAGCGCCCGGCGGACAGGGATATGGGGAAAACAGTTCCTGGAGCAGGGGACAGTCCTGGGCGCTGTATGGTTTTGCATTGAGCTACCGCCATACCGGTGAGATCAAGTATCTGGATGCCGCAAAGAGAGTTGCCCATTATTTTATTGCCAATGCAGCGATGACGGATTATCTCCCGCTCTGTGATTTCCGTGCACCGCAGGATCCGGTTTATTATGATTCCACAGCAGGAGCCTGTGCGGCCTGCGGCCTTCTGGAAATCGCAGGTTTTGTGCCGGAGCATGAAAAGAAGCTCTATGAGGACAGCGCCTACCGTATCCTGCGGGCCATGGAAGGGGAATTTGCCAACTGGGACGAAAACCAGGATGCCATCCTGGAAATGGGAAAGGCGGCTTATCACGGCAATGACGGGCAGGAGGCCATTATTTACGGGGACTATTTTTTCATAGAAGCCATCCTGCGCATGCTGGATAAAGGCTGTTTCCTCTGGTAAAATAAAAGGGGCCGCTGTACGATGCCTTGTTCTTATTTGACAGAAGGCTGCGGCAGGGAGGAAAGGAAGAAATGGAAAATATAAAAAGAAAAGAATGGCTGGATGCCATGCTGCGTATTGTTTCACCAGTGCTTCATGCGTTGGAAAAAGAGGAATTACATACAAGTATGCCCCTGGATTTCCATGGGGAAAGAGCGGATTTTGCGCCGCTGGAGGCATTCGGCAGAAGTATGCTGGGACTTGCTCCCTGGCTGGAAGCAAAAATCCCGGACGGGGAAGAGAAAAAGCGGCAGGAGGCCTGGAGGGAGACGGCGCTGCGCTGTATCGATAAGGCCACGGATCCGGCTTCCGCGGATTTTATGATTTTTTCATCCGGGGGGCAGCCTCTTGTGGATACCGCTTTCCTTTGCCATGCCCTGGTGCGTGCGCCCGGACAGCTTGCGGGAAGGCTCCCGGAACGGGTGCGGCGTAATCTGGCACAGGCGCTGCGCTCCTCCCGACAGATCACGGCGGGAAGCTCTAACTGGCTGTTTTTTACGGCTATGGTAGAGGCCGGCCTGTATGTGCTGGGAGAAGAGGATTATGACAAAATGCGCATAGCCTATGCGCTGCGTACCTTTGACGGGTGGTATAAGGGCGACGGCGTATATGGGGACGGGGAAATGTTTCACTGGGATTACTACAACAGCTTTGTCATCCAGCCCATGTATGTGGATCTCCTGGAGCTGTTCGGGGATTCGGCGGAAGAATACAGGCCTTTAAAGGAAAAGGTGGCTGTCCGGGCGGCCCGCTATGCCTCTGTGTTGGAACGTATGATTGCGCCGGACGGAAGCTTCCCCGTGATCGGCCGTTCCATATGCTATCGGTTCGGGGCTTTCCAGATGCTTTCCCAGGCGGCTTTGCAGCACAGGCTGGAGGACGGGCTGTCTCCTGCCGGCGTACGGTGCGCTTTGACCGCCGTATTACGCCGCTGCCTGGAAAACAGGGATATGTTTGATGAAAACGGCTGGCTGCGGCCGGGGGTATACGGATACCAGCCGGAGCTGGCGGAAGGATATATCAATGTGGGGAGCCTTTATTTGTGCAGCGCCGTCTTTCTGCCGCTCGGCCTTCCCGCAGAGGATCCGTTCTGGAGCGGGGAGGATGAGGACTGGAGCAGCCGCAGGGTATGGAGCGGCGGGCATATAGCCATTGACCACGCGGTGGATTGAAAGCCTGTAAACCATCTTTTGCTTGACTTGGCATTTCCCGGGGGATAAGCTTTTATATAAGCGAGAGGTAGCTGATGCCTCCCGGCATAAAAGCGCTGGGAGGTACTGGGCGGAGGAAGAGGTGGTGGAAATGACATATGATGAAATGGACAGCAGGATCAGAAGCCTTGAGCCATATGAGCAAAAGCTGAAGGACAAGATATGCTGTCCGGATTATTCGGGCTTTGAAAAGGTGGACTATTCCGATAAGGGGATAAAAAGTCAGGTTTATGTTATGAATTATTTGAATTCGCCCACTTTTGACACACCCGGATTGTTAAAAACCGTTTATCTGGAAAAAAAGAAACGCCATCTGTTTATGAATAAAAATGCCCGGTTTGCCACAGTGGAGCCGCATGTCCATGATTGGGTGGAGCTGGGATATATGTATTCGGGAAGTTGTACACAGACGGTGGGCGGGAAGGAAATTCTGCTAAAACAGGGGCAGATTATCATTTTGGATTCCGGGATACCTCATGCCATCGGATATACGGACGAGGGGGATATCCTGATCAACATGCTGATGGAAAAAGAATTTTTCACCTATTCCTTCTTTTCCCGTCTGGCAAAGATGGGGGTGATTACGGAATTCCTGATGAATGCCATATCGGAGCAAACCTCACATGACAGCTTCATTGTGTTTAACTCGGAAGATAACCGCAGGATCCAGTTGTTTATGAAGGAGCTGATTTGTGAATTTCTCAGCCCCACCGGCATGGAACATGAGATTGTCAATAACCTGATTGCTCTGCTGTTCTCTGAACTCGTAAACGTATATGAAAAGGGGAAAGAAGAAAAACATGCCGGACACGGAAAGACATATGTGGTACCTATTATGCGGTATATTGAAGAAAACTTCACGCATTGTTCGCTGAAGGGGACTGCTGAGAAATTCGGGCTGAATGCCAATTACATGACTACCCTTCTTAAGAATACCACAGGCTATACGTTTAAGGAGCTGGTTACCGGGCACAGGCTCCAGTTTGCGGCAGGAATGCTTCTGAATACGGAACTGGCCTGTGATAAAATAATAGCGGCATCCGGCTGCGGCAATAGCACGTATTTTTATAAAAAATTCAGGGAAAGATATGGCTGCCTTCCCAAAGATTATCGGAAAAAGGGAAAAACAGAGAATTGACGGGCAGTCTGTTCCGCAAAGAATATAACTGTATGAACCGTTCGGGAAACCGGATGTTCATACAGTTTTTTTATGTAAACAGAGGAAGAATAATCGTAAGAAAAGCTGAAGTTTTGACAGGAAATTGCTGGGATTTTGCCATAGCTACAAAAATGTATATATGTTAATATCTAATAACAGGAAACAGCGATAAAAGGTAATTAATATAAGAATTGCAGAAAAATACAGGGCAAAATAAAATATGAAAATATAAATATGTATAAAATGCGTAAAAATAAAGTAAAAAATACATAAAAACAGTCAAAAGCAAATTTCGGGTAAAAGACAGATAAAATGAACAGGAAATGAGGGGATGATTATGTGGGTCGGAAAGGTGCCGTCAAAGGCGGATCGGAAACAGGAAGCACGTTTGCAGAGAAGAAAGAAACGAAAGAAATACAGGGCGCTGTATCTGGTGCTTGCCATAATTGCCGCCTATTACATCCTTTTCCAGTACATACCCATAATATGGGGCTTCCTGATATCATTCAAGGATTTTAAGGTAGGCGGAACCATTATGGGGGCAGAGTGGGTTGGGCTGAAGAATTATATCGATATTTTCCGGGATCCGGATATGGTAAGGCTGATACGTAATACGTTGGTTATCAGCTGCTCCAGGCTGTTATTTACGTTTTTCCCTCCTATATTTCTGACAATTGCCATCTTTGATCTTAAGAGCGCCAGGTTTAAAAAACTGAGCCAGACAATCATATATATCCCGCACTTTTTCTCATGGGTAGTTATTTATGGTATTGTTTATGCTTTTTTTTCCGGGAACGGATTTATCAATAATCTGCTTTTCGCTCTGACAGGAACCCGGACGGAGTTTATGACCTCCACGAAGGCATTTGTCCCGCTTTTGGTCGGCTCCCAGATATGGAAGGAAACCGGCTGGGCCACCATATTATATTTTGCGGCGCTGACAGGTGTTAATCCGGAACTGTATGAAGCTGCAAAGATTGACGGGGCCGGGCCAATTGCAAGAATTAAGGCGGTTACGCTGCCTGCCATGCTGCCTGTGGTCACCTTCTCCCTGATTATGGCAATGGGAAATATTTTGAACAATGATTTTGAACAAATCCTTCTGTTCTATAATTCGGCGGTTTACGATGTGGGGGATATTATTGATACATGGGTATATCGGGTGGGGCTTGGTAAAATGCAGTATGGCCCTGGTGCGGCAGTGAGTATGCTGAAAGCGGTGGTGAGCCTGTTCCTGATTCTGACGGCAAACTACACTTCGAAAAAAACGACGGGAAGAGGGATGTTCTGATATGAAACGCAGTCAAAACAAGATAAAGCTTTCAAAAGAAGAAAAAATATACCAGGCGGTTATTTCCCTGTTCATTCTTCTGTTTTTATTAATCTGCATCGTGCCGTTCCTGTATGTAATAGGGATGTCCCTGACATCTGAAGGAGAAATGATACAGCGGAACTATTTTGTTATCATACCAAGGGAACCGATAGCAGCAGCTTATAAATATGTATTGAATAAAAAGTTTTTTATGAGTATGGGAGTGACGGTGGTACGGACGGTTTTCGGAGTCTTTGCTGCCCTGGCTTTGGCAGTCCCTGCCGGTTATATTATGGCAAAACAGGATCTTCCCTATCGTTCGGCCTTTATGGTTTTTTTCCTTATCACCATGATTCTGAACGGCGGGCTGATTCCGAATTACATGCTGATGACAAGGCTGAAGCTGTTGGATTCCTTCTGGGTATATATCGCGCCGGCTTTTGCCAATACCTATGGGATCCTGGTAATTAAGCTGTTTGTGGAAGGAATCCCCACCGATGTGACCGATTCCGCCGAGTTGGACGGTGCATCGGAAACCCAGAAGCTGGTGTATATCGTCATGCCGCTGCTGAAGCCCACCCTATGTGCGCTGGGGCTGTTTGCAGCGGTTACCCACTGGAATTCCTGGTTTGACGCCCTGGTCTATATCAGAAACGAAGCTTTGTATCCGATCCAGATGGTAATCAGAAATCTGCTGGTTGCAAGTTCCAGCGGCGATATGATGAGCAATGTTAATACCTATGCGAAAATGACGTCGGAATCCATTAAGATGGCGAGTGTGGTCATAGCGGTGCTGCCTATCCTGTGTGTATATCCGTTTCTTCAGAAGTATTTTGTACATGGTATGTATACCGGAGCGGTAAAGGGGTAGGTGCACTTGAGAGTTTATTAAAAGAAAAGGAGAAGGGAAAATGAAAAAGAATCGGAAAAGACAGACGGCTGTTTTTATGTCTCTGGCGCTGGCGGTGTCAGCGCTGGCAGGCTGCGGAGGGAAAGCGGAGGAAGCGCAGACGGAAAGTGTACAGCAGAGTGCTGCCGTGCAGGATGGCACGGAGGCAGCTTCGGCAGACAGTGCGCAGGTAACCGCGTTTGCGGATATCGAATTTCCGGATTCCATGCCTGCCAACCCCACGCTTGCGGAGGCAGACTGGTATGGTTACGACGATATGAGCAAGAAATATGAGATTGAAATTTTCACATATCATTACGGAAAGACTCCTCCGGCGCAGGATCCCATAGAGGCGTGGCTGGAAGAAAAATATAATGTGGACATAACTCTGACTACCTGTGCACAGAGTGATATGGAAACGGTTCTTTCCACCCGGTTTTCGTCCGGGGATGTGCCGGATCTGGTGACACTTCCGGTGCTTCCCACAGCGGTGAGCGGTAAGAATTTCGGATTCACCCTTGCAGAACAGGGACTGCTGCTGGATGCGAAGGAGATTTATCCTTATCTGCCCCAAACCTGTAAATTTGTAACCAAAACGATTCTGGACTACAGTACGATGCCTGACGGCACCATTCCGTTTTTTACCAAATATTCCATCCAGGACAGCGATATATGGGCGTATGCGATCCGTCAGGACTGGCTTGATACTTTTGGTATGGATATGCCGGAAACAAAGGAAGAGCTGATTGCATATGCCAAGGCATGTACCTTTGAGGATCCGGATGGAAACGGGATCCAGGATACCTGGTTTATGACCGGCGCGGGGGGCGGAACGACCTTCGGCATGCTTTCCAACTTTATTAACTTTTTCGGGAATCCTACCGCCCACGCGGAGAACGGTACGCTGGTTTCTCCTATGTTTGACGGGACTACCAAAGCGTATCTGGAATTTTTAAATGAATTGTATGAGCTGGGGGTATTTGCGCCCGACTGGTATACAATTGATTGGGAAACAGCTAAATCCTACACGATGAATGATAAAATAGGAATGGTCCATTATCCCTCAAACTCCCTGTATGAGGAATACGTGAATGCCCATAACAGGGACTACAGCATTATCCATTCCTGGGCTTTCCTGGATAAAGCGCCTATTGAGAACGCCAAATATGCGGCAAGCGGCAATCCCGGCCTGTTGTTTGCCATCCCGAAAGCCAGCGTACAGGAGGATCCCGGAAAGCTGAAGAGAATCTGTCATATAATGGATGCCATGTGCTACGGCGGTGAGGCTTATTTCCAGACGGTCCAGGGGGGCGGACTGGATGTGTATCCGGATTATAAAGATGATTACAGGCAGTACAATGAGGACGGAACCAATATATGCTATGTGGCGCCCACCCATCCCGGGTTTACGGAATACGGCACCGATAACCTGGATCTGGCAGCCTGGCAGAATTTCGGGTATACGCTGAAATGGCAGCAGTATTATTCCACAAACGAAGAAGAAAAGGATTATTTCGAGCTGATAAATGAAGGCGTTAAAAAAATGGCCGGATATGAACGGTGGAATAATGATGCCCTTTTGATTAATATTTCCGGGGATATCGCACCAAATCTGACGGAGTATGAAAATGCCCAGCAGTATAAATTTGTGACAGGGCAGAGAAGCTTTGACGAATGGGAAGCATTCCAAAAGGAGTGGCTGGATAAGGGCGGGAGAGAAAAGATGGCCGCAACGGCTGAAAGCCTTGGGTGTACACTCCCGGATGAAATGAAGTAGACGGAGGGTTACGATGAATACAAGCTATATCAGGCCCCTTTTCTGGCAGCACGGGGAACCGGAAACGGTACTGAAAGAAGAAATGCATCGGATGCGGGAAAGCGGCATCGACAGCTTTATCGTGGAGTCCAGGCCGCATCCGGATTTCCTGAGCTATGGCTGGTGGCGTGATTTGGATATTATTATCGCGGAAGCGAAAAAGCTGGGGATGAAGGTGTGGATTTTTGACGACAGCGCTTTTCCCAGCGGATATGCGGCGGGAAGGCTGAAAAGCCTGTATCCGGAAGCGCAAAAAAGGTATGTCAGGGAAGTCCATATTGATGCCGTCGGCCCTCTTTCAGGTAGTTCCTTCCGCATGAAGGATTGGCTGGACGAAGAGGAAAGGCTGATCCGTGCAACTGCCGCAAAACGTAAGGGCGGCTATGAGGATCTGGAGGAGGAAAGCCTTCAGGATCTCTCCTCTTATGTGGAAGATGGGATTTTGTATTGGGATGTTCCGGAAGGGGCATGGCGGGTATTCTTTTTTATAGAGACCGGAAAAGGCGGTGAAGAGTGGACCAAGGATTATGTGAATCCTATTGACGGCGCTTCGGTGGACCGGTTCATTGATATTATATATGAAGAACATTTCCGGCGCTACCGGGAAGAATTCGGAACGGTTATCCAGGGTTTCTTTTCCGATGAGCCAAGGTTTGGCAATGCCCCTGTTTATCATGCCCACCCCGGCGACTGGACAGAGCATGGCGGTACGGCTTCTACGGTATTTCCCTGGTGCGGCAGGCTGCCGGAGCTTATGAAAGCAGAATGCGGAGAGGATATCGGGATGCTGCTCCCCTTTCTGTGGTGCGGGGAATCCGATCATGCAGGGGACGTGCGTTTCCTGTATCAGGATGTGGTTTCCCGCCTGTTCGGTACGGAATTTATCGGCAGGATCGGAGAATGGTGCCGCAGCCATGGAGTAAAGCTGATAGGCCATGTGGTGGAGGATAACGGCGCTCATGCCAGGCTGGGGTATGGCTGCGGACATTTTTTCCGTGCCATGGAAGGGATGGATGCATCGGGACTTGATGTGGTTTACCAGATTTGGCCGGAATATACGCAAGGGAGGCATACCACACCCTTCGGATATCTGGATTCCCGTTTTTATTATTGGGGACTTCCCAAACTGGCCTCTTCCCTGGCGCATCTGGATCCGAAAAAGAACGGGATAACCGTCTGTGAGATTTTTGGAGCGTATGGCTGGCAGGAAGGGCTTAAATTAATGAAATGGCTGACAGACCATGTGTGTGTGCGCGGAATCAATCTGCTGATCCCTCATGCCTTTTCCCCAAAGGAAAAGGATCAGGACTGCCCGCCGCATTTTTATGCGAGGGGGGAAAATCCCCAGTGGAAGTATTTTCATCTGTGGGCAGGTTATGCAAACAGGCTTTGCTCCCTGCTGTCGGAAGGGCGTCATGAGGCGGCAGCGGCGGTGCTTTATCATGCCGAAGCGGAATGGGGCGGTACGTATGAGCCTTTTGAAATAGCTGTCAAGGCACTGGCGGAATGCCAGGTAGACTGTGATGTTGTTCCGGCTGATTATTTGTCACCGGAAATCTCCGCGGTACAAGACGGCAGGCTTTCCATAAACGGGGAAACCTATGGCGCGTTGATTGTACCCTATGCCCGGGCGCTTCCGGAAGGGACGGTGAAGGCCCTGCTCCATCTTGCGGAAGGCGGACTTGCCATATATATGATGCGTGAGTATCCGGAACGGACTTATTTCAGCCGGGACAGTGCGTTGACGGATCGGCTGCGCCGTCTTGAAAGGATACATGTCTGCGAGTATGAAGCTTTGCCGGGCTATTTTACAAAAGAGGAAAGTGTGGTGCGCACAAAGGAGAAAATCCCCCATTTGCGTGTGATGTGCAGAAAGACCTCAGTCGGGAAAATGTATTTTTTCGTAAATGAGAGTAAATATAAAACTATAAGGACTACCGTTTCAATAAGTAACACAGAAACGTTGCTTTGGTATGATGCGATGGAGAACAGGCTGTTTTTAAGCTGCCTGCCTGAAGACGGGGAAAAGATGGAAAAAGCGGAAGCAGTCCGGATGGAACGGGAGCTTGTTCTGGAACCTTATCAGTCTCTTTTTGCTTTCTGTGCGCAGACCGCGGAAGCCGCCGCCCTGCTGCCGGCCGGATTATGTGATGCGCAGGGTATTTATGACGGGCCGGCAGTTCCCGCAGCCGGAACTGCCGGAGAAGATCTTAAGGGGGAATATAGGATATCCCTGTCGGATAGCCATACAGGCGCAAGGGTACCTCTTCCTGTGACATCGCTCTGTAATCTTGCGGTACCGGGACTGCTTCCGGAATATGCAGGCAGTATTTGTTATGAAACAGGATTTTCGGCAGAACAGTCCTGGAACGGATATTATCTGGACCTGGGAAGTGTATATGAAACGGCGGAGGTATGGGTAAACGGGGAAAATGCCGGCGTGCGCATCTGTCCTCCGTACCGGTTTGATGTGAGCGGGCTGGTGCGGCGAGGAGAAAACAAGCTGGAAATCATGGTGACGAACACGCTTGCCAAGGAACGGGGGAATAATGTTTTTGACAGGGCAATGCCGCAGGAACCCACAGGATTGCTGGGGCCGGTGCGGCTGCTGAAGCTTTGAAAGCCATACAGGTGTATTCATCCAGTCAGGCCATACATGGAAATTTGTGTTTTGCTGTTCACTCAGTACCGTGCATTTGCTGCACCGTACGTTAGAATGTGATTCAGGAGTGCATAAATCCATGTATGGCCTGTTTTATGGTATCATGAAAAATAAGTACATGATATAATTGGATACACAGTGTGTGTGAAGAAACCGGAGGGAGAGGGCTATGATAAAGCTGCTTATTGTAGAGGATGAACTGATTACCCGGCGCGGGCTGATGCGGCATATCCCATGGAATAAAATCGGGGTGGATATGGTGGAAACGGCGGAAAGCGCAGACGAAGCCTTTGGGATATGCGCCAGATGGCAGCCGGATATCGTGCTTTCGGACATCCGGATGAGGGGGATGGACGGAATTGAGATGTGCAGGCAGCTGCGCGGGATTTTACCGGACTGCCAGATCCTGTTTGTCAGCAGCTATTCCTATAAAGAATATCTCAAGGCGGCTATTGAACTGGGAGCCATTCAATATGTGGAGAAGCCGGTGGTGCCGGAGGAGCTTATCGGTGCCGTGGAGAAAGGAATAGAGCGGATCAGGCAGATCCGGGCACAACGGGATTTGCAGGAAAACTATACGGAAAGCCTGGATTTCCTGAAAAAAGAAGTTTTGTTTTCCCTGCTTTCCACCCCGGGGGATGTGGATAAGCTGGAATGCCAGCTGCGCAGGAGCGGGCTGTGGACCGGAACCGGTACCTGGATGCGGATCGGAATCATAAAGCTTGCGGGTACGGTGAGTGATGGCAGGGAATTCCGGAATACCTACCGGGAGGCGCTGCTGACGCTTACGGATCCGGCTTTGTTTTACTGCAGTGCGGACTTTCATGACAACCGGACCCTGATCCTTCTGCTGACCGGGGCGAAGGAAACACTGGCGCAAGGCAGCAGCCTGTTACGGGGAGTGTGTGCCCTGGCGGAGGAATCCAAAGGAGCGTTCCGGCATTTCCTGGCGCTGGGAAGGATGGTGGAGGAGCCGGGGCAGCTGTATGCTTCCTATGAATCCGCCTGCCAGTCTGCCGGCAGCCTGTCCTACAAAGGCTTTTCTTCCTGCGCATTTTCAGAGGAAACGGTTGCTAACAGGCATTTTGAACTGGACAGGGACCGGGAGGAAGCGTTTGTGAATGCGCTCTCCCGGCGGGATAAGGAGGAAGCGGGCCGCATTCTGTGTGCGATTTATGAGGACCTTACCGCGCAGAAGGCCGCGCTGAACAGTTCTGTTAAAAACATGTATTTCCTCCTGTACAACCATATCCTGAAGCTGGAAAAGGAGCTGCTGTGCACCGGGAGGGAGAGGAAGGAAAACGGCCGTTTCTGGGATAATGCCCTCACTTTGCAGGAGCTGCATACCTTTCTGGCCGCCCGCGCTACGGAAGCCATTGATGAAAGGGAGAAAGAGGGCAGCGGAGGAAATGCGGTTATTTTCCAGGTGATCGAGGTGATGAAGCAGAAATACCCCGATAAAAACCTGTGTATTAAGGATCTGGCGGATGCGGTATACCTTACGCCTTCCTACCTTTCCGGCCTGTTCAAGCGGAGGACGGGAACCACCATCAACCAGTATCTTACAAACCTGCGTGTCGAACAGTCCAAGATCCTGCTTCGGGATAACCGTCTGAAGCTGTACCATATAGCGGATCGGGTAGGGTATGAGGATGCGGCCTATTTTGCCAGGATTTTCAAAACCCAGACCGGGATGACACCTTCAGAATACAGGGAGAAGAAAAGTCTGTGAAAACACTATGGAATCAACTGAAAGTACAGTTCCGCCGTCTGCCCATGCGGATTAAGCTCACCGTATCCTTCTCCGGACCTATGATACTCATCTTTATTCTTTTGCTTTCCGCCAGCTATTCCATCATTGAAACGCGTTATGAAGAGCAGATTATCTATTCCGCGGATCAGTCCTTCGAACAGGCGGTGAATTTTCTCCAGAACCATCTGCAGAATATGAATTATATCCTGGAGCTGGTGGGATCGGACCGGAATCTGCAGGATATGCTGAGTGAGGGCGGCTACCGGATTAGGCAGGAGGCGGGGGATCAATGGAGGGATTACTGGCGAATCAACGATATCATGACCTCCCTGGAGCTTTCCAACAAAATGTACCAGTGCGGCATTTATGTGCCGGACAGTCTGATATATGCCGAGAACAGATACCATTTTTTCCCGGAATCCGATTTGGAGAAAAAAGGGTATTACGGGGAACTGCGTGTCCGGCTGAACCAGGGGCTTATTTATGTTACCGGCCTGGAACGAAGCGGCCCGGAGTTGGTGGGCGTGAAAAAGCAGCGGGTTGCCATGCTGAAAAAGGTATATGGCGGGGAAGTGGGGAACGGGAAAACCTGCATTGCCAGAGTCAGCGTCGCGGTGGATGAACTGGAACGGATTGTGGTCAATTCCGATGTGACGCAGAAGGGGCTGAGTTACCTCATCAATGAGCGCGGGGAAATCCTTGCGGCATCCAGCCGCGAGAATATGGATACCCTTTCCGGGAACGGAGACCTGCCCGGGTACGGGCGCAATGCCTCCTGGCAGGAACTGCGGATAGGGGATTCTTCCTATCTGTACCGGCAGCAGAATCTGGAACAGGCCGAGTGGACGCTGGTGTCGCTCATACCCAGACAGGATTTCTACCGGCAGACCTATCTGATGGGAATGACACTCATTCTTTTTTCCGTCCTGATCGTGCTTTCTATTTTCCTGATATCCTGGATGCTGGGCAAGTATTATACCAAACGTCTGGTAGCTCTGAATACCCGGATGAAGCAGGTACAGAACGGACAGCTTTCCCTGGAAACGCAGGAGGAAGAGGAGAGCGACGAGATCGGGGAGCTTTTCCGCAGCTTCGGTTATATGACAAAGGAGCTGCGCAAGCTGATGCTGGAGCAGTACCGGCTTGGTAAAAATGTGAAAACGGCAGAGCTGCGTGCCCTGCAGGCGCAGATAAATCCCCATTTTCTATACAACACCCTGGATCTGATCAACTGGGAGGCCATGGATTACAATGCGCTGGAAATTATGGAGATCGCCCGTAACCTGGCTCGGTTTTACCGGATCAGCCTGAATAAGGGCAGACAGATCGTGCGGGTGGAGGAAGAACTGAACCATGTCAGGGCCTACGTGCGGATTGAAAATTATCATTTCGATGATGCCATCCATCTGGAAATCGAAGCGGAGGAAGGCGTGGAGGAGTTGGCCTGTATTAATATTATTTTGCAGCCTTTTGTGGAAAATGCCATTATGTACAGCATTGCAAAGGCCCCTGACCGGGAGGAATGCAACATCCATATCCGTGCGGTGCGCGAAGGAGAGGACCTGGTATTTCGTATTACGGACAACGGATTCGGAATGACCCCGGAGCAGATAGAACGGATATTTGAAGAAAACAGTTATGATGTGAGCCATGGCTATGGGGCCAAAAATGTAAATTTCCGTATTAAGCTTTGCTATGGGGAGGAATACGGTGTGTTTTATGAAAGTGAGGTGGGAAAGGGGACCACGGTGACGGTAAGGGTACCTGCCCTGACGCCGGAGGAAGCCGAAAAAAAGCTGCAATAAGGAGGAGGGCTTCCCGGGGTTCCCGGAAAAGGGCGCGGCGGTGCCGCGCCCTTGCCCTGCTGTACGGTACCTAAATCCGGGAAAGTGCCGGGTAAGTACCGAAACCATTTTTACGGAAATCATCTATGGGTAAAAAAGAAGAGAAATTGTCTTATGTATCTGCGGAAATATACATTATAATGAATGCGAACAAAGAACAAATATTAAAATGCGCATTTAAAGTGATAAATAGCAAACAAAATATACAAACTGCACATAATGCGTAAAATAATCCGGTAAATCTCAGTTTTGTCATATTTCAATTCCTTTCCTGGAAATGTACAATTGTGGTATCAAGACAATGTATGGAAGCGAAGCATTCCATGGAAGCATAGCATTCCATGGAAGCATAGCCTTCCACGGAAAAGAAGGGAGAGGGAATGGTGAAAGAGCGGTTTACTAACTTTGGCCACGAAATAAAGAAGAACAGGGCTTTATTCCTTATGGTTCTGCCGGCGGTGCTCCTGGTGCTGGTATTGTCCTATCTTCCCATGTCGGGGCTGATACTGGCATTTAAGAATTACCGGTTTGACAAAGGGGTATTCGGCAGCGACTGGAATGGAATGGAAAACTTCCGTTATCTGTTTTCTTCCGGCACAGGCTGGCTGATTACCAAAAACACAATTCTGTATAATCTGCTGAATCTGATCACTTCACAGGGCCTGGCAATCGTGCTGGCAATTATCATTTCGGAAATGCAGGGAAAGTACTATAAAAAAATCACCCAATCGGTTATTTTCTTCCCTTATTTTATTTCCTGGGTTATTGTAGGGGCCTTTGTCTATAACATATTCAACTATGAGACCGGGCTTATGAACGGCTGGCTCGTTTCCCTTGGAATGGAAAAGGTGAATGTATATTCCATGCCCTGGGTATGGCCTATCATCATCTGCTGCTTTAATGCCTGGAAATGGTGCGGTTACAATTCCATTATTTATATCGCGGCGATCACCGGTATTGACGGGGAATGCTATGAGGCGGCCCAGATAGACGGCGCCAATATTTTCCAGCGTATCTGGTATATCACACTGCCCTGCATCAAGCCTACGGTTATCACCATGCTGCTTCTGCAGGTGGGAAGGATCCTCCGGGGCGATTTCGAGATGTTTTACCAGATAGTCGGCAATAACGGGCAGTTGTATAATGCCACGGACGTAATTGATACCTATGTGTTCCGTTCCCTGATGCAGAATTCCAATCTGGGTATGACGGCAGCGGCAACCTTCTATCAGTCCATTCTCTGCTTTATTATCATCATGCTGGTAAATACGGTTGTTAAGAAAATTGATGAAGATTATGCGTTGTTCTAAAGGGAGGAGGGAACGGTTATGGCAGCAAACAAACAGGTTTATGAATCCAAACGGGTAAAAATGGGTACCGCCGCCATTGTTTTCAATGTGATCGGCTATCTTCTGGTGGGACTGGTGGCGCTGGTGTGCTTATTGCCTTTTATTATGTTGATTTCCGGCTCCTTTTCTTCCGAACAGGCCATCCGGTTTACCGGTTATGGGCTGCTTCCCAAGGAATTTACCCTGGAAGCCTATCGCATCGTATTTAAGTATCCCCAGAAAATTGCCCGTGCCTACGGCGTATCTATTTCGATTACGCTCATCGGTACGGCCCTGGGACTTTTCATCACCACAATGGCAGCTTATGTTATCAGCAGGAAAGATTTCAAATACCGTAATGCCATTTCTTTCTTCTTTTATTTTACCACCCTGTTTAACGGCGGAATGGTGAGCACCTACATTTTTTATATCCAGTACCTGCATCTGAAGGATAACCTGCTCGCATTAATCCTGCCGGGGATGGTGAACATCTTTTACCTGCTTATTATGAGAAGCTTTGTGGCGGCTATCCCCATTGCCCTGGTGGAGTCGGCCAAGATTGACGGGGCGGGGGAGTTCCGCACTTTCATGCAGATAGTCCTGCCTCTTCTCAAATCGGGACTGGCAACCATCGGCCTGTTTATGGCGCTGGGCTATTGGAATGACTGGTACAATGCCATGCTTTACCTGAACACGTCGGAAAAATATCCGCTTCAATATATGCTCTATGATTTGCTTCAGCAGACACAGGCACTGGCCCGGATTGCCAGTCAGGCGGGAATACGGGTGGAAAGCCTGCCGTCCAATACCCTGAAGCTGGCGATGGCTGTGGTAGCCACCGGCCCTATCATCCTGCTGTATCCATTTGTACAGAAATATTTTGTCAAAGGTGTCACAATCGGATCCGTCAAAGGATGAGTCCGGTAAAACGATACACAAAAAAAGGAGGGTTATTTCATGAAAAAAGCTTCTAAATGGATTTCTGTGCTGCTCACGGCAGCAATGGTTGGTACCCTGCTCGCCGGCTGCGGAAGCGGCGGTTCCGGTTCCGGCAGCTCCGGCGGCAGCACCGACAGCGCAACGGCGGATACTGCCGTACAGACGGAAGCTCCGGGGACAGCAGGGCTGGATACTTCGGAGGAAGTGGAACTGGTGATGTATGTGGTCAGCAACGAACCTGCCAAACAGCAGGAGCTGACGGATAACATGAACAAGATATTTAAAGAAAAGCTGAACTGTACGCTGAAAATCAACTATATCGGCTGGGCGGAATATCCCAATAAATATCCGCTCCTGTTCTCATCAGGAGAATCCTTTGATATGGCCTATGCCGCTACCTGGCTGAATTTTGCGGCCCTGGCACAAAAGGGTGCATTCATGAACCTGGATGAGCTGTGGCCTTCCTATGCACCTGAAAACTTTGCGATGCAGTCTGAGACAGCCAAACAGCAGGCGACTATCGACGGCCATTACTACTGTGTTCCCACACTGCTTGCGACCTACTCCGCATACGGTCCCATGTACCGTACCGATATCCTGGACGGCGTGGACTGGGACGGTAAGATGGAAACCTTTGAGGATATGGAAGAGTATATGGATCTGGTTAAAGCCAACCGTCCGGAATTTGAGCCTTATGACGTAAACTCCGCCGGTTCGGAAATGGACGATTTGTTCATGTGGAACAACGGCATGTATTCCATAAAGGGATCGTCCAATGATTTCCTTTTCATAGACCCCATGGAAGACAATCCCAAGCTTTTTACCTATTATGAGTATGATAAAACACCGGAATTCCTGGAAATGATGAACCGCTGGAATCAGAAGGGCTTCTTCAGCAAATCCGCCCTTTCCGATACCGATACGGAAAAAACGAAGAACGGGAAAGCATCTCTGAAGGTTCACAACGTGGATACCTTTACCGGTCTGGTCATTGATAAACCGGATTACAGCTTTGACTATGCGAATCTGGTAAAGGATGTTTCCAATATGGCTTTTACCCAGGATGCCATGGTTATTTCCAACACTTCCAAGCATCCCGAGCGGGCATTGGCGCTCTGGGATCTCATCACCACAGACAGGGAAGCCTTCGATGCCTTTTTCTATGGAATCCAGGACGTTTCCTATGAACTGAACGACAAAGGAGAAGTGAAAACCCTGGATCCCGACAACTACGCGGCCTCCGCAATGTGGGCGGCACGTACCACCGAACTGAACCGCAACGGTATCGGGACACCGGATCGTACGGTGGAACTGAAAAAAGAATGGGACGCGTATATCAAGGACGGCGTGGGAAGCCAGAAATACCGTTCCTTCGTACTGGATACTTCCTCCATTGAAACGGAGTACGCGGCCTGCCAGAACGTTCATCAGCAGTATTGGTGGCCTCTGGAGCTGGGGTATACGGACCCGGTAAGCGGACTGAAGGAATACCAGGAAAAGATGGAAGCAGCCGGCATAGAAAAGGTACGTGAGGTTCTGCAGCAGCAGCTGGATGCCTATGTGGCAGGACTTGGCTGATAAAAAAACAGGCGGCGGAGATGCTTTTCCGCCGCCCTTTCCGGACAGAAGCGAAGGGGAGTAAGGCATCTGCGGAAAAAGGGGGTTCCGGCCGCAGCCGGAGAAAAGGGGGTATCATGGAACATACAATCAAAGTATATCTGACAGCTATGGAAAACGATGTGCGGCTCCGGGAACAGGAGAACCTGCAATGGAAAGCGGATATGCCCGGCAATGACGGGAATGAAGGGCATGTACTGAACGTATATGATCAGGTGGAATACCAGGAAATCATGGGTTTTGGAGGAGCCTTTACACAGGCATCTGCGGTAAATTTCTTCTCCCTGACCGACGGGCAGAGGCAGGAGGTCCTGGATGCATATTTTGATAAAGAGAAGGGCCTTGGTTATAATTTCTGCCGGCTCACCATCAACAGCTGTGATTTTTCCACAGAAATCTATTCCTATGACGACACGCCGGAAGACTATGAACTGAAAAATTTTTCCATAGAAAGGGATAAGGAGGACGTGATCCCCATGGTGTTGGCGGCGAAGGGGAAAGCGCCGGATCTGAGGCTGTTCGCATCGCCCTGGAGTCCGCCCGCCTGGATGAAAACCAACGGAAGGATGGATAAGGGCGGCTGTCTGAGGAAGGAATGCCGGGAAGCCTGGGCCGGTTATACCGCTCGTTACCTGCAGGCATATGAAGAAGAAGGGATTCCCATATGGGGTGTCACCGTACAGAATGAAGCCAAAGCGGAGCAGGGCTGGGAATCCTGCCATTATGAAGCCGGGGAGGAAAGGGATTTTGTTACAGGCTATCTGAAGCCGGCCTATGAAAAGGCGGGGCTGGGGGATAAGAAAATCTTTTTCTGGGATCACAACAAAGAGCGTGTGGTGGACCGCAGCCTGGAAACCCTCTGCAATGACCGGGCCAGGGCGGCCTTTGACGGAATCGCCGTACATTGGTATTCCGGCGACCATTTCGGCGCCCTGGATGTGACGCACCGCCTGTTTCCGGAGAAGCTGCTGATCGCTTCGGAGCAGTGTAAGGGCAGGGAAACGCGCCCCTGGGAATCCGGGGAAGCATATGCCCATGATATTATAGGGGATCTGAATAACTGGGTGGGCGCCTGGACGGACTGGAACATGCTTCTGGATGAAAGCGGAGGCCCGGATCACTGGCTGGAGGAACAGCTCGGGTGGGAAAGCATCACAGCGAAACGGAAGGAACGGGGTCTGGAAATCAACTGGAAGGATCCCCGGTTCCGGGAGCTGATGCAGGAAGAAGGGATATGGTTCGGAGAATCGCCGGTGCTGTGCGATCACGAAGAAAAGAGCATCCATTATGCGTCTTCTTATTATTATATCGGCCATTTCAGCCGTTTTATCCAAAGAGGCGCCAGGAGAATCGGAAGCTCTGTTTATACACCGGGGCTGGAGGTATGTGCTTTCCGCAACCCGGACGGCAGCAGGGCCGTGGTAGCCATGAATCCCTGTGGCGAAGAAAAGAAAACGGTGCTGCGTTTCCATGAGGAAATTGCGGAATATACCATCCCTGCCCATAGTATTGTCACCTTTGTATTCTGAAACGGGAGGAACGCTGCATGGATAAAATCAGAGGAGTGAACCTGGGAAACTGGCTGGTGCTTGAAAAGTGGATGCATCCGGCATTATTTGAAGGAACGTCCGCGGAGGATGAGGATGAGCTGTGCAGACAGCTTCCCCGGGAAGAACTGGTAAAACGGCTTAACGCACACAGGGATGCCTACATTACGAAGGAGGACTTTTCCTATCTTAGTAGCAAAGGGATTAACACGGTACGAATCCCGGTCCCGCACTTTCTATTCGGGGATGATCCGGCTTATTGCGAGCCGTATGTCCCCTGTGTGGAATATCTGGACAGCGCTTTTGCGTGGGCGGAAGAAACGGGACTTTCTATTTTAATAGATGTGCATACTGCACCGGAAAGCCAGAATGGCTTTGACAACGGCGGTATCTGCGGCGTCTGTAAATGGGCACAGGATCCAGGAAGGGTGGATCGGCTCCTACGGGTGCTGGAAAAGCTGGCACTGCGTTATGGCCGGCACCCGTCTCTGTGGGGAATCCAGCTGCTCAATGAGCCGGTTTCCGAACCTCTGTGGCAGATGGTCCGGTACAAATACCTTCCCCATAACCCGGAGAGGGCGGCAGGTTCTTCCTTTGTCCCACTGGATGTATTATATGATTTTTATACGAGAGGATATCATATGCTGCGCAGCATTCTGCCGGAGGATAAAAAGATTGTGTTTCATGACGGCTTCCGGTTTGAAGTCTGGGAACCCTTTTTCCGAAGGGCTGGTTTTACAAATGTGGTGCTGGATGCACACTGGTACCTGGGGATGGGGGTTCCCGGCGAAGATACTTCGGAGCTGGACTACATGCGGGCTATCCTGAAGGAACATGTGAAAAAGCTGAAAGCCATGGAAAAGACCGTTCCCGTCATTGTGGGGGAATGGTGTCTTTCCCACAATCTGCAGCCGGATAAGGTTTATACGGAGTTGGAAAAGCAGCTTTCCTATAAACTGGTGGGAGACGCCCAGCTCATGGCCTGGGAGGCCTGCAGCGGCTATTTTTTCTGGAGCTATAAGCTGGTTTCCGAACCGGAGGGCTGGGACTTCCGGAAATGCGTGGAAAAGGGCTGGCTGCCGGGAAACCTGGAAAACGGAAGGGATTGACAAAGGAAAAAGATTCATTATATAATAACATCGTTCATCGGAGGTGGACCATTCGCTGAAAAATGGGAACCGGATAAGATGCTGGCCAAGATGCTTGCTTCTTGTCCGGTTTTTTGTGTGGGACGGGGGAAGGCAGGGCCTGATCCCGGAAAACTTTGGTGGAAATCTGCAAAAGATAGGGGAAAATAAAAATGAAAGAAACACAAAATTTTACAAAGGGGAATATCCTTTTATCTCTTGTCCGGTTTGCGCTGCCTGTGCTGGCGGCGTTGTTCCTTCAGACGATGTACGGTGCCGTGGATATGCTTGTGGTAGGACAGTTTGCCACGGCGGCGGATGTGTCTGCGGTATCCACGGGCAGCTGGCTGATGCAGCTGATCACATCCTTTGTAGTGGGGATAGCCATGGGGACGACGGTCCTTCTTGGAAGGAAGCTGGGAGAGGGAAAGCCGGAGGAGGCAGGAAAAATTATCGGGGCCAGTGTGGTCCTGTTTGCGGTTATCGGTGTTGTGATCACGGTCCTGATGGAGCTTTGCGCGGTGCCGGTTGCCCGGATTATGCAGACGCCTGCGGAAGCGTTTGACGCGACCGTGCTGTATGTGCGGATCTGTTCGGCTGGTTCCCTTTTTATTGTGGCTTATAATGTGCTCGGGAGTATTTTCCGTGGGATCGGGGATTCCCGGATGCCGCTGATAACCGTGGCGATTGCTTGTGTGTTTAATATCGCAGGGGATTTCCTGCTGGTAGGGGTATTCGGTATGGCGACGGCGGGAGCCGCCATTGCCACGGTATGTGCCCAGGCCCTGAGCGTGATAATCTCCGTCCTGATTATCCGGAGGCAGAAGCTTCCTTTTACCTTCGGCAGGAAGGATATTGCATTCGATAAAAAGAGGATGGGGAGCGTATTCCGTCTGGGGCTGCCCATCGCGTTCCAGGATTTGCTCGTAAGCATTTCCTTCCTTGCCATTACGGCGATTGTGAATTCTCTGGGCGTGATCCCATCCGCCGGGGTAGGTGTTGCGGAAAAACTGTGCGGCTTTATCATGCTGGTGCCTTCGGCCTTTAACCAGTCCATGTCCGCCTTTGTGGCGCAGAATATGGGGGCGGGGAAAGCGGAGCGGGCCAAAAAGGCGCTGCTGGCCGGTGTGGGCCTTTCCCTGGGGGTAGGTGTGTTCATGGCCTGGCTGTCCTTTTTCCACGGGGATCTGCTGGCGGGGCTTTTTGCCAGGGATACGGCGGTTATCGGTGCGGCGGCGGAGTATCTGAAGGCGTATGCCATTGACTGTCTGCTGGTATCCGTTATGTTCTGTATGATAGGATATTTCAATGGCTGCCAGAAAACGATGTTTGTAATGGTTCAGGGGATCGTTGGGGCATTCTGTGTCAGAATCCCTGTGTCCCTGTTCATGAGCCGGCTGGAGCCGGTATCCCTGTTTAAGGTAGGGCTGGCAACCCCTTGTTCCTCTATTGTCCAGATAGTTCTGTGCCTGGGATATTTTGTGCTTCTGTCCAGGAAGAGGACTCTTCCGGAACCAGAGAAATAAGACCGAGGCGGCATTCGACGGATGCGGCCTTTGAGACAGGGGTCAGTTGGATATCCACAAAGGAAGCAGCGTCACAGACGGCATTGCAGGCATACAGGCTGCCTTTGCCGTCTGTTTTTAATACCATATCACCTGCATAATTGGAATAGTCGAAAACAGTTACCGTCCGTTGGGCCGTATCAAAATAGCCGATTTGGGAACGGTGCATACCGGAGCCCCAGGAAAACGTGAAATATAACTCTTCCCTGCCGTCCCGGTTCCTATCGGCGAGAGCAAAGGAGGTGACCCCGAAACCGCCGAACCATGTCCCAAGAGGGTATACGGCATCCTCATACAGGAGAAAAGAAGCACAGGAGGAATCATATTTATAGACGGCGATACCGTATTCTTCAGACAGTGCCGCCGGGGTTACCCTATAACAGGCCTCCTGTCCATAACCTGCAGCAGACGAACTGTGCAGCGAGGAAAAAGCTTCCGCCCCTTCTGTGGAAGGGGTTAGCCCGAAGGTTTTGACGACGGGACGGGGTTCCTGTCTCCAGCCGGTGAAAAACAGCAGGAGAAGAAGGAAGAAGAGAGAAAAAATCCGTTTTTTCATGACAGGCCTCCTTTTTATGCGGCATAGCTGTGTAACTCGTATATTCCAAGTATACGGTGCCGGACCGGTCCGCACAAGCCCCGTAAGTGTGGCAGACTTCCGCCCTTGACAGAGAAGGGATATGGGAATAGAATGAGAGCAAGTACTTGCATGGAGGTGGCGGCATGGATGAGACAAGCCAGAAAATTATTGACGCAGCGATGACCCTGATCCGTGATCAGGGATATGTGGCTACGACCACAAAAGATATAGCCCGGACGGCCGGTGTGAATGAATGTACGTTGTTCCGGAAATTCCAAAACAAGAAGGACATTGTGATGCAGGGGATCGCCCAGGAGAAATGGCGTGCCAATGTAACGCCGGAGATATTCCGGGAGGTGCAGTGGGAGCTTCGGGCGGATTTGGAGATGTTCCTGGCCGCATATATGGAAAGAATAACGCCGGATTTTGTGCGGCTGTCCATCGGATTGCGGGCGCCGCAGCTATATGGGGATACCGCGCCGCTGATCATGCAGATCCCGCAGGCGTTTCTGGCTTCGCTTACGGAATATCTGGAAGAGATGGGAAAAAGGGGGAAAATAGCCCCTGCCGATTTTGAGAGTATGGCTATGGTTATTTTTTCCTCCACCTTCGGTTTCACCTTTTTAAAGGCTTCTTTTAATCAGGAACTTACAAAACTGGAGCAAAAGGAGTATATCAAAAAGAGTGTGGATCTGTTTATCAGGGGGATTTCCGTATAAACGGAAGTCCCTGGACATGCTGTAAAAGGGTATGAAAAATGGTACTGCAAAGGCAGTGCCAAAAAAATAACCGCAATGCATGCAAGTGCTTGCATTTCTATATCTGGAATAAGGAGGAATGACAGGATGATAACGGGAGCGGAACTATTTGTAAAGGCACTTAAAGCGGAAGGGGTGACTACCCTGTTTGCCTATCCCGGAGGACAGGCGATTGATTTGTTTGACGCCCTTTATGGGGACAACGGAATAGACGTCATCCTGCCGCGGCATGAACAGGGCCTGATCCATGCTGCGGACGGATATGCCCGTTCTACCGGCAGAGTGGGGGTATGCCTGGTAACCAGCGGCCCGGGGGCGACGAATCTGGTAACAGGCATTGCCACGGCCAACTATGACAGCGTCCCGCTCGTCTGTTTTACCGGACAGGTACCCACCGGCCTGATTGGAAACGATGCCTTTCAGGAGGTGGATATCGTGGGAATCACCAGAAGTATATGCAAATATGCGGTTACCGTGAGAAAGCGGGAAGATTTGGGCGCAGTGATAAAGAAAGCTTTTGGGGTAGCAAAAGCCGGAAAGCCGGGGGTAGTGGTGGTGGATTTGCCGAAGGATATCCAAAGAGAATACGGCAGCGCCGGTTATCCGGAGCGGGCAAAGGTGAGAGGCTGTAAATCCCCAGCCTGTATACATACAGGCCAGATCCGAAGGGCGATGGAAGCACTGAAGCAGGCGGAAAGGCCGGTTTTTCTCCTGGGCGGCGGCGTGATCATAAGCCGTGCCGGGGAGGAAATGCGCTGTCTCGCCGAAACCACAGGGGTTCCTGTAGTCACAACGATTATGGGAAAAGGGTCCATACCCACCAGCCATCCTTTATATATCGGAAATCTCGGTATCCACGGCGCTTATGCCGCCAATATGGCTGTGAGCCGGTGTGATCTCCTTTTTTCCATCGGGACAAGATTCAATGACCGCATTACCGGGAGAACGGATTGTTTCGCGCCCGGAGCCTCCATTGTCCACGTGGATATCGATCCGTCCTCCATATCCCGCAATATTTCCGTGGATATCCCTATTGTCGCCGATGCGGGGCAGGCGATCCGCGCATTTACCGAAAGAGCCTGTCCTCTGGAAATCGGGGAGTGGAGGGAACAGATTGGGCAATGGAAGAAACAGCACCCTATAGAACGGAAGAAAAAAGGAATGACCCCGGAGACCATCATGCGGCATATCAATGAAACCTTTCCCGAAGCGGTTGTCGCTGCGGATGTGGGGCAGAACCAGATGTGGGTCACGCAGTTTCTGGCCCTGGATGGACACAAGCAGCTGCTGACATCCGGCGGCCTTGGTACTATGGGGTACGGCCTTCCTGCCGGGATAGGGGCGAAGCTGGGCAATCCCGGGACGGATGTGGTCGTTATTACCGGAGACGGCGGGATGCAGATGAACATCCAGGAGCTGGCTACCGCCGTGGTATATGAACTGCCTGTCATCATCTGCATATGGAATAACGGCTATCTGGGAAATGTAAGGCAGTGGCAGGAGATGTTTTACGGAAAGCGATATTCCTCCACCTGTATGCGTTACCGGAAAAGCTGCCCTGCGGACTGCAGCCGGCCCGGTAAAGACTGTCCCGTTTATACGCCTGATTTTATCCGGCTGGCGGAAAGCTACGGGGCAAAAGGAATCCGGGTGACAAGGGAAGCGGAAATCGCCCCCGCCCTGCAGGCCGCAAAACGAACGGCCGGAATACCCACCGTCATTGAATTTATCATAGACCGGGAGGATAATGTCATGCCAATTGTCCCGCCGGGAAACGCCCTGGAAGAAATGGTTTTGAAGGAGGAGCGGATATGAAAAAACGATGGATCTGTCTTTTTGTGGAAAATGAAATAGGGGTGCTTGCCCGGATAGCGGGCCTGTTCTCCGCCAAAGCATATAATCTGGAAAGCCTGACCGTGGGAAGAACGGAGGATGAAAAGGTTTCCCGTATGACAATCAGCCTTACCGGGGACGATAAAACCTTTGAGCAGGTGAAAAAGCAGCTCAACCGCTGTGTGGAGGTAATTAAAGTGGTGGATTATACCGACCGGGCCGTGTATCGGAAGGAACTGATGTATGTAAAAATCAGCGGCTGTTCCGGCGAAGAGATAACGGATCTGTTCCGTATATCCCGGGTGACGGGAACTGCAATTGCGGACTATACGCGGTCCTGTGTCCTGCTTGAGAGTGTGCGGACGCAGGAGCAGAATGAGGAACTTCTGGCAAGGCTGAACCGAGACTATTCCGGCCGGATCGAGATTGCCAGAGGAGGGAGCGTGGCGGTGGAGGCAGCCGGCAGATACTCAACAGAAACAAATTCGCAAGATTGACGGTGCCGGGTGTGATATAGTATTACAAAAGGGTAGTTAATAAGGGAAGGCGGAAAACAATACATCGTCCTGACATACAGGACCGGCAGCTGAGGGAGAAGGAAATGGAGGATGAGAAGATTATAGCGCTGTTCTGGAGCCGATCCGAACAGGCGATTGCGGAAACTGCCGCGAAATATGGCGGACTCTGCAGGAAAATTGCGGGAAATATTCTGGAAAACGAACAGGACACGGAGGAATGTCTCAACGACACTTATCTGGGCGTATGGAACAGTATACCTCCCGCGCATCCCGGGGTGCTGCGCGCCTATGTGTGTAGGATAGCGAGGAATCTGGCGGTTAAAAAATACCGGTCCAATACCGCGGCAAAAAGGGACTGCCGCTGCAATTGCCTGCTGGAGGAGCTGGAAGGATGTATCCCTGCTCCCGTTCGGCAGGAGGTGGAAGCGCAGCTGGAGATGAAGGAGCTTGCAGGATATCTGGAGAAATTCCTGGACAGTCTGGGGAAACGGGAGAGAGCGGTATTTTTCAGACGGTACTGGCTTGCGCAGCCCCTGAAGGAGGTGGGAAAGGCATGCGGGGTTACCGAGCATCACGCTGCGGTTATCCTGGAAAGAAGCCGCAAAAAGCTGAAGAAATTCCTGGAAGAGAGGGGGATATGGATATGAAGGCGGAACGGTTATGGGAGGCGCTGGGAGAGGTGGGCGACTCTTATATAGAAGAAATCCTGGAACAGACGGAGAAGCGGAAGATAAAAATGCGGAGAGGAAGGCTGTGGAAACTGGCGGCTGCAGCAGTCCTGCTTCTTTCCTGCCTGCTCACAGGAATTCCCCTTCTGGCGGCGGAGATCCCAGCCTTTTACCAGGTGCTGTATCAGATATCCCCTGCCACGGCCCAGTTCTTTATCCCGGTACAAAAAGCCGGAGAGGATAACGGAATCCGGATGGAAGTGGAGGCGGCCTACATCGAAGGCGATACGGCCCGGATATATATATCCATGCAGGATTTGGAAGGGGAGCGGATTGATGAAACCACGGATTTATTTGACAGCTATTCCATACAACGAAGTTTTGACAGCGTGGGCAGCTGCCGGCGGGTTTCCTTTGAGGAAGAAACCGGAAAGGCCACTTTCCTGGTGGAAATAACAAGAATGGACGGAAAACCTATAGAGGGAGGGAAAATCACCTTTTCCGTCAGGGAATTTATCAGCGGGAAAACGGCGTCGGAGGATATGCTTCTGGATTTGGATCCGGCGTCGCTTGCAGACAGAAGTGTTACGGAAACTGTGAAGGAACCCCAGATAACAGGTTTCAGTTATCCGGGGGACGTTTCCGATGACGAAGAACGCAAGATCCTTTCCCAGGCGGTACTGCAGCCGCAGGAAACACTGTATTCCCCAATGGATAAAATCGATATAACGGCGGCAGGGTATCTGGACGGTATGCTCCATATCCAGCTGGCGGTAACGGATAAGCTTCTTTTGGATCCCCACGGTTTTCTCTATTTGACAGATGGGGAAGGAAACCGGGTGGATTCCCGCTACACCATATCTTTTATGGAAGAGAAGGAGGGCGGAAAGCGGGTGGATTACCAGGAATTCCTTTTCCGGATCCCCAGAAAAGAGCTGGAAGGCTGCCAGCTTTACGGAAGCTTTTATACAGCTGGCAGAAACGTCCGGGGCTATTGGCGCGTAACCTTCTCTTTGTAAATCGGACCCGATATGATATAATTCCTGGTAACGGCAGTACAAAAGAGGAGGCAGGGATGGAAAGAGATATGAATCTGGATGAGATATCCGACGGAAAATTATATGAGGCCAACGATATGGTCAGGCTGGGCTGCGGGGACTGTGACGGCTGTTCGGCATGCTGCCATGGTATGGGGGATACTATCGTACTCGATCCCTATGATATCTGGCAGCTCACGGGAAATCTGCACCATACTTTTGAACAGCTCCTGAGTCAGGGGAAGATAGCCCTGGCCGTATACGACGGGGTTATCCTGCCCCATCTGTGCCTCGAAGGCGCACAGGAGGGCTGCCCCTTTCTCAGCACACAGGGAAGATGCAGCATCCATTCCTTCCGGCCGGGGATCTGCCGTCTGTTCCCTTTGGGAAGGCTTTATGAGGATAATGGCTTCCGTTATTTTATCCAGGTGCACGAATGCCGGAAGGAGAGCCGGACAAAGATGAAGATAAAAAAATGGCTGGACATTCCTGAGCTACGTAAGTATGAGCGGTTCATCACCAGTTGGCATTACTTCATCAAAGCGGTACAGGAGGAAATAAAGACATTAGGGGACGAGGCGCAGATAAAACAGCGGAATATGCAGCTGCTGCAGACTTATTTCCTGACTCCCTACAACGGAAAAGACGATTTTTATGAACAGTTTTACGCCCGGCGGAAGGAATGACAGACGGCCTCCGGCACCCCATGGAAATGTGCGGTGCCGGAGGCTTTTTCGGACATAACGATAGCTCGCAGAGCATGAAACCCGTTGTTTACTGCGGGAATTGCGATGAAGATAACGCAGTTGTGCACAATGTATAATATGATGTGCTGTACATATAGGACAATTGGCTGAAAATAACAAAAAAGAAAAAATAAAACTGACATTCCCAAAAATAAAATGCTAAAATGAAGATATCGTAATAACTGTGAAGATACGGAACAGTTACAGACGTAAAAAGAAAGATCAGGAGGTAATTTTATGAGAAGGATAACGAGTGCCTGTCTGCTGCAGACAATGAGGTTTGATAACCTGAACGGGGAAAATCCGGAGCAGGAGCTGGAAATGTACTGCAAAAAGCTGGATATGAAAAGGACGAAATATGTCATTGAGGAAAAGACGGTACAGCCCGGCGGCGCGCTGCTTGTTAAAATCAGGAGACAATACAACCAGTATAAAACGGACGGATATTTGGAGCAGTAAACCCGCACTTCGGAGCCGCCGCACAGAACAGGCGGCAATGCTCCGGAGTGCTTTTTTGGAAATGGAAAGCAGAAACGGCATATCTTCGCGGGTTAAAGGGTATAGAGCCGTAATTCAAGGGAAACCCTGTCAAAGAGGGAACAGACGGTGATCCTTTTGCGCTTCGGCTTTGTGGATGGCCGCAGCTGGACGCTGGAAGAGGTCGGAAAGCTGTATCATGTGACAAGGGAACGGATACGGCAGATAGAAGGCAGGGCGATAAAGCGGCTGCGGCAGCGAAGAGGTGTGAAGGAACTGAGGGAATATATAGACTAAATAACCCCCAGGGAATCCTGCCGCCATCTCCGCCGGCTGTAATGCCCCAGGGTATCCGTGATGATATATCAGGACGGATCGGATGTGCGGGCGGATATCAGATTTTTCAGCTCCTCCAGGTCTTGCCGGGTAAGTGTTTCGGCATCCAGAAAAGAGGCCAGCATAGAGGTCATGCTGCCGTTAAAATAACGCTGCAGGAAATGATGGCTTTCCTGGTTTATGTATTCTTCCTGCCCAACCAGCGGGGTGTAAATAAATACCCGGCCCTCCTTTTCATAAGTGAGGGCTTTTTTCTGCACAAGGCGTTTCAGCATGGTCTGTATGGTTTTAGGGCTCCATCTGGTGGTCCGGGTCAGATATGCAGTCACCTGGTTTGTGCTTATGGGCGCATGATCCCATACGATTTTCATGACCTGGAATTCCGCTTCCGATATCTGTGGGAGAGCCTTCATAAAATACCTCAACCTTTCTTACGGTTGTAATAATAGAAAGTATAGGGATATGCGGGCCATTTGTCAATTCTCATCTTCAAGAAAAATTAAGAATTGGGAAAAACCTGCAATTTCCATAAATTACCTGCCTGAAAAGTTACTTTTGAGGGGAAATAGAAGATAATCTGCTTGACTTGATATTCCAGGGGAGGTAATCTTTTAGTTGAGAGTCCTTTCATCCCTCTGCGTCTTACGGACAGCGGGAGATCGGAATGTTAGAAACTTGCAAGGAGTATACCCCCTGATGAAATATAAATGGATACCGGCTACAGCGGCAATTCTTTCTTCTTTTTTTCTTATTTCTTCCCCGATAACCGCACTTGCGGTGGGAAATACCATCAGTACAATTGAAGACGAAATGGTTCATAACACGGAAGGCGGGCAGGAAACGGAGTCCGGCGGAAGGGAAACGGAACAGGAAGCCACGGCGGAAGGTGACGGCTCCGGAGCCGATGCTTTCTGGCCGTCAGGACCTTCGGTGGTTGCGGAATCGGGCATAGTGATGGAGGTTTCCACCGGAACCATCCTGTACAGCAAGAACATGCACGCCCAATATTACCCTGCCAGCATTACGAAAATCATGACAGCCCTTCTCGCCATGGAAAACTGTGAATTGGATGAATTGGTGAAGGTTCCCCACGAAGCGGTTTATATGGAGGATAAGGGCTCCCATATTGCCCTGGATGAGGATGAGGAGCTGACGGTAGAGGACTGCCTGTATGCCATGATGCTGGCCTCTGCCAACGATGCGGCTTATGCCCTGGCCGTCCATGTGGGCGGTACCATTGAAAATTTTGCGGATATGATGAATAAGCGGGCGGTTGAGCTGGGCTGCCAGGACAGTAATTTTGTCAATCCGCATGGGCTGCCGGATGAAAGGCATGTATCCAGTGCCTATGATATGGCGCTGATCACCAGGGAAGCCCTGACGCATGAGATTTTCAGAACCGTGTCCAAGACCGTATATTATGAGATCCAGCCCACGGACAAACAGCCGGATTTGATTCCCATGTCTAACCACCATAAGATGATCTGCAGCGGCAAATATCATTATGACGGTGTTTTTGCCGGAAAAACCGGGTATACGGTAGTTGCGAAAAATACGCTGGTCACCTGTGCAGCCAGGGACGACATGGAGCTTATCTGTGTAACCATGAAAACGGAAGGCCGTCAGGTATATGTGGATACCGCATCCCTGTTTGACTTCTGCTTTGATAATTTTAAAAAGGTGGATATCGGAACCAGTGAAGCGGGTGAAATAAAAGTGCCTGTAAAGGCGGCGGACGGAACGGAAAAAGTGGAGACGGTACCTGTACAGGTGGCGCAGGACGGTTATGTGATCATCCCTTCCCAGGTGAATTTCTCAGATCTGAAGCCCATGCTTCTGCTGGCAGCAGCGGAGGAGAACGCGGATACCGGTGTGCTGGAATATACATACGGCACCCGTGAGGTGGGACAGGCTTCCATAACCCTTCCTGATTTCCTGCGGACAAAAGCGGAGCCGGAGGAAACGGAGCCTGAAACGGAAACCCGGCCGGCCGAAGAGGAAAAGGATGGGGATGCCGGCTTCCGCTGGTGGTATATCCCGCTGGGGATACTGGCGGCTGCCGCAGTTATCCTGGGTACCGTCATGCTGGTACGCCGGCAGATTTGGAAATACCGCTGGAGGAAAAGAAGAAGAGGCGGCAGGATGCGGAATGCAGGAAGCGGACGCAGGCCGCGAAGATAGCTGCATTGCTGCTAAGGGCCGGTGATCCAACCGGGGGAATTTTATATATACCCATTTATATTTCGCACTTGTACAACAGACCGTAAAAGCTTATAATGAAATTGTGTACACGGTATCGTAACAGAGGGAGCTTTTATGGATACGCGAAGAGTTGATGATTTTGATGCGCTTTTTTTTACAGAAGTTTTCAACCGGCTGCAGACGAATATATATATTCTGGATGCGGAGACGGAAACAATTGTTTATATGAATGACGCCATGAAAAGGGAGTTCCGTTTGGAGCACCCGGAGGGAAAGCCGTGCTGGCAGCTTCTGCAGGAAGGAATGACGGGAAAATGCCCGTTCTGCAGCAGAAAAGACAGGGAAGCGGGATGCCCTCCTGTTGTCTGGGATGAGAAGAATACAAAGACGGGGCGGGTATACAGGCATTATGACAATTGGACAGAGTGGAACGGGAAGCGCTACTATGTGAGTGAATTTACCGACGTTACAGAATATACACTTTTGTCCCGGTGTGCCAGGTTCGATGACCTGACAGGAATCCATAACCGCAGGGCCGGAAGGGAAATGCTGGCGGAGCGGATGGAAACGGGCCGGAAGGAAAACGCTATTATTACCGTTGCCCTGATGGATGTCAATGAACTGAAGAAGATAAATGACAGGTATGGCCATGCAAAAGGGGACCAGCTTCTGTCATGTCTGGCTGATGCGGTCAGAGAATGCCTGAAGGAGCGTGATATGGTATTCCGGATGGGCGGTGATGAATTTGTCCTCGCTTTTTACGGAGTGAGCCTTTCGGAAGCGGAAGCGCGTATTCGAGAAATAGAAGATCGGTTCCGGAAAGCACAGGAGAAGGATTCGCGGGTTCAGCAGGTATCCTTCAGCGCGGGGCTGACGGAAGTATATCCCGGTGACAGGAATTCCATATTGGAGATCATCAGACAGGCGGATGAGAAAATGTACCTTCAGAAGAGGGATTATCATATCAGACGGGCAAAGGAGGAGCTTCTGACAACCGGCGGGGCCGGTGAAACGGCGGATACCTTCCGGTATGATAAGGATCATTTATACGACGCCCTTTCGGCGAGTACGGATGATTATGTATTTGTGGGAAACATGAAAACAGGTGTTTTCCGGTATCCGCCGGCCATGGTGAAGGAGTTCGGGCTGCCGGGGGAGATTGTGGAGAATGCGGCGGCTTTCTGGAGTGGTATGATACATCCCGACGATGAAAAAGGTTTTTTAGAAAGCAATCAGGACATTGCGGATGGAAGAGTAAATTCCCACAATATCGAATACAGGGCCAGGAATACCAGGGGGGAATGGATCTGGCTGCGCTGCAGAGGACGGATGCTGAAGGATTCCCAGGGACGGCCGGATCTGTTTGCCGGCTTGATTACGAATCTGGGAAAAGTAAACCGGACGGATCATATGACGGGGCTTTTTAACCGGTTTGCCTTTGAGGGAAATATCAAGAAGTATCTGGCGGACCATGAAAAACGGAACCGGATGGATGTTATGATCCTGGATATGGATTCCTTCAAAAATGTGAATGATTTGTATGACAGAGCTTTCGGGGACGGGGTGCTCCGGACGACGGCACAGAAAATTTCCCAAATGCTTTCCCCCAATGCATCGATTTACCGTCTGGACGGCGATGAATTCGGCATCCTGATATTGAACGGGGAAGAGCGGGAGGCGCAGAAGATCTTTGGCGGCATACAGAATAAATTCTGCCGGCAGCAGGAATATAACGGCAAAAAGTACTATTGCACTATATCCGCCGGCTGTGCGGTTTATCCGTCCGATGCGGACAATTACCTGGATTTGTTGAAATTTGCCAACTATTCCCTGGAGCATTCCAAACAGAAGGGGAAAAACCGGATGACCCTGTTTTCCGTGGAACTTATCAGGGAAAAGGAACGGTCGCTTGAATTGACGGAGCTGCTCAGGGAGAGCATCGAACATGGCTTCACCGGTTTTTCCGTCAGCTATCAGCCCCAGGTATATGCGGAAACCGGGGAAATCTGCGGTGCAGAGGCTCTCGCCAGGTGGCACTGCCCGAAGTATGGGGATATTTCACCGGTAGAGTTCATCCCTCTGCTGGAGCAGAGCGGGCTGATTATCCCGATGGGCAGCTGGATTCTGTATCATGCAGTGGAGCAGTGCGGGAGATGGCGGAAAAGAAAGCCGGATTTCCATATCAGCGTCAACCTTTCATACCGGCAGCTGCTGGAGGGAGATATCGTGGAGGGAATACGCGAGACACTGGAGATACTTCGGATGCCGCCTGAGGGCGTCATACTGGAGCTGACGGAAACCTATCTGATGAAGGACGCGGCGGGAACCAGGGATATCCTGGATAAAATGAAGCAGGCGGGCATCATGCTGGCGATGGATGATTTCGGCATCGGTTATTCCTCCCTGTTTTCCCTGAAAAGCACCCCTGTGGACGTGGTCAAAATCGACAGGGGCTTTGTTAAGGGCATCACCACCGATTTGTTTAATGCAACGTTTGTAAAAGCCATAACGGAGCTGTGCCATGACGTAGGCAAAAAGGTCTGCCTGGAGGGCGTGGAAAGCCGGGAAGAATATGAAGTGGTAAAAGGAATGGGCCTGGAGCTGATACAGGGATACTATTTCGGAAAGCCGGTAAGGGCGGAGGTTTTTGAGGAACAATGGCTGTCATGACAGAATAAATAAAAAGAGATAGGAGCGTCAACGCTTCTATCTCTTTTTCGATTACTATCGTATCATAAAAAGTGGAAAATGTCAAGTCTTGTATTGGATGCGCCGCGGACGTATAATAGGCATTCCCGGCGGGGAAAATGGGTAAAACAAGGGGATGGGATAACAGAAAGGGATGGGGATATGGATGAAAAATTTTATGAAATGATTCTGGCGGAAAAAGAGAAGCGGGAAATGTCTGTTCTTATGGACTGCAATGAAAAGACGGCCCGGTTCGGTTTAAGCCTTACGGAACAGGAGGCGCACGAACTGGTGATCTGCAGGAATGAAAGCCTGAAAAAGTACCGGAGAGTGGAATTCGGCGGCGGGATTCTGGATAAACTTATCTTTACTTTTTGTGATTCCTCCTATATTACTCAGGATACTTACAAAGAAACGATGGAGGAACTTCAGGATATTTTCTACTGTTTTAAAAACGAAGCGGCGGATCAGCTGACGGACGATGAACTTCTGGCTTTCATGAAGGAACAGTTTGAGGATATCTGTATGGGGGACACGGAATATCTGCGGAGCACCTGCCTGCCCCGGTTTGCCTCCGCGATCCGCGCCGGATATACAGGATATCGTAAAAGCGGCGGAAATGGGGAATATGAGAAGCTGAGTGAGGAGGAGCGTTGGGATGAAACGCTGTATATGGATGTGGTAAAGGAATTATTTTGGTAACGGATCGGAAAGGCCTGCGTATCCACTGCGCGGACCGTGCATAGTTGCGTGCCTGCGGACACAGGCGGACAGGAGCGGGAATGGAAGAAATACATTCCATAGAAGAAAAACTTTCTATGGTAAATGGAAAAGTGGCGGACTATGATATGGCGGAGCTTTTACCCGTAGTCGCATGGCTTACGGATAAATATACCTCCAGGGAAAGCAGTTCGGTGACCTATGAGACAGCGGCGGTGCTTATGGAGGCAGTCTGTTACTGTATACAGGAATGCTTTTCCGGTAATCCGTATGGGGTTACGTCTCCGGGAAAAGGCCTGGGGGCCAGGCAGGCTTATGATAAAGGATATCAGAAGGTGACGCAGAAGGCGCAGGCGGCAAGGGAACTGTATGAAAAGCTGACAGACGGCTTTGAGGATTACGGCTGCCTGAATTACAGGGATACGATCCGGAAGGGGCTTCCGGCTTTTTTCATGAAATACGATGCCCGGTTCCGCCCCCAGGATCATATCCTTACGCTGGATTACCCGGATTTGGCGGCAGGGGAGACGCTTACCGGCGTGGACAGGATTTACAGCTATCTTAAGCATATTACCATGGAGAACAAGCTGCTGGGACAATTTCCGCGGCATGCGGTGTGTGAACTGCTGGAGAATCAGCAGGCGGATTATAGAAACCTGTACATGGATAATATCTGCTATCCGGTGCTGCTTCAGGCTGTCATGTGTATGATAGGTGACACTCCGGTACAGGAATTGCGGACCGGCAAGGAGGAGCAAAAGCTTCTTTACGTTTATCTGGAAGGGGACAGTCTGGATAGGGCATCTGAGAAAATAAGGGCCCTTCTTGTTTTGCTGGTATCCAGAATGGGCTTTAACCAGGAGGAGCAGGCGTATTTTGGGAAGATGGGAAGAGAACTGGCCGCGCGGCTTCTTCTGCTTTCCCAAGTCAAAAATCCCGCAGCAGACGGCCGGGGATTTGACCCATGCGGCAGTTTTTAGGGGAGCAGGATACGGCGGCTTCCCTTTTTCATATATTATAGTAAGAACAGAGATAGAAAAAGGGATAGCTATGATAAAAGGAATTGATGTTTCCGAGTATCAGGGGATAATTGACTGGAAAAAGGTGAAGGCGGCAGGCTGCCGCTTCGCTGTGCTGCGGGCGGTAAGAAGGGATGGGAGTGCGGATATGCAGTTTGAGGCAAATGTAAGGGGCTGTCTGGAGAATGACATTCCCTTTGATGTGTACCGCTATACATATGCACTTCTGCCGACGGAAGCGCAGAAGGAGGCTGATCAGGTAATCCGGCTTCTGCAGGCATATGGGATACGCAAATGCAGAATATGGTGGGATGTGGAGGACCGTTCTCTGGAAACACGGGGGAAAGAAGTTCTTACAGGCTTGATCCGGACCGCAGAGAATACGGCGGCCGGAGCAGGATATGCGTTTGGCATTTACACGGGACTGTTTTTTTACAGGGAGGGTTATTTCGATGGAGAATCTCTTGACTGTCCGCTCTGGATAGCAGATTACCCCATATCACGCAGTTTTCCTTTTTCGGAGGAACCGCCCGCAGATGGCCACGGGCCGGTGATCGGGCAGCCGCTTTTTGCCTGGCAGTACTCCGGCAAGGGGATTATTGAAGGGATCTTGGCGCCGGTGGATCTGGACGTCTGTTATATGCCTTTCCGGTGATAAAAAAATATGCCTGTGCCGCCGCCCCGGGGAAAACCGGCAGGCATAACCACGGGGCAGCGGTGCAGGGAGCTGCGGACAGTAACAAACGCATAAAAGCGGGAAGAATTACGAAGATTTATACTTGTCTTTTCAACCGGGAGTGGGTATGATAGGAAAAGATACATTATTCCGGAATGGAGGTAGGAGGATGAAAAAGAAACATTTGTTAACGCTGGCTGCAGCTGCGGCTGCGGCCTTGTTTTGTATGCTTCCCGTAAAAGCGGATGCGGCTGAACTCATCCGTTCAGATGAATATGGAGAGGTTTTGGTGGTGGATGTACCCGGCGGGGAAGGGCTCCTGTTTATGGGCAATACCAGCGGCAAGGTTATGCAGTTCCTGAAGGAAAGTGCTGGAGATCCCTATTTTGTGAGATATAATGTAATGGATGCCACTTTGGCTAAAGTAAAAGCGACCGCCAGTTCCATCCTTGTATTCAATGAGGAAGGAGAGCTGACGGGCGTAAAGGGGCCGGCGGAGATCGGGCAGGATATTGCGGCTCATCAGGCGATGATAGAGGCTCTGAACCAAATGGATCCCCAGCAGCAGGCGGCATTGGAAAACCAGCAGCTTGTAAGCCTGGCAGCCCAGCAGAAGGAATTGGAGGAAGCCAGGGAGGAGGCGCTGGAACAGGCCGGTCAGGCTGCGGCGGCGGGAAATGAGGCCGAAGCCGCACAGTATCAGTTTGCGGCGGTGCTGTGTGAACAGCTTCTGGCGGTGGCAAACACGAAGCAGCAGGCAGTTCTTCTTTATCAGCAGCAGGCAGCTGCCGAAGCCGGGCAGGTTCTTTTGTCCATACAGGAGCTGGCGGGAGTGATACAACAGGAAATTGCGGATTATTCCCTGCAGTATCAGCAGGCGATGACGCAGGCGGTTATGACGGAGCTTTTCCAGTCCATGTTGTGACGGCTGCTCAGAACCGGACAGAAAGGCCCGGCATACCTTTTAAAGTATGCCGGGCCTTTTTCTATAACCGTTAATTCCCCTGTGGGCCGGAAAACAGATCCTTCATATCATTTACCAGCTGCATATCCTCCGGCGTCAGCTTCAGATTGGAGCTGTATTTTTTCCCATCTGCCGTGGTTATGGTCATTTCTATCAGTGCCCCTTCCGTTACCGCGCCTTTGGATACGGCGTTCAGGAAGGACGGGAATTTGGGGTGCCTGGCCTTGAATTGCTCCCAGGAGGCTTTTATCTGTAATAATTTCATGGGATTCATCGGATTCATAATAATACATTCCTTTCCTGCAAAATAATGCTGCGGTGGTACAAGTATTTTTATTATATCATTTTTATTCCCGCATGGCGAGAAAAATAACAGGAAAAAACGGGAGACAGGGCGTAGTGAAAATGGTAAAATGAAAATAACTGTGAAGATACAGGACAGTTACAAGTCAGATATCACGCAGCCCGTTGAGCGGAATCATCAGGCTTACGGGCGAATGAAGGAGATCAGGATATGATTTATAAATGCAAGAACTGCGGCGGAAATGTGGTTTACGATCCGGACAGGAAAGCAATGCATTGTCCCTATTGCGACGGCATAGGGACCCAGGATGAGGCGCCGGGCGGCGGAATGGAACTATGCGCCAACTGCGGGGCACCTATAGAGGCCGGAGATTATCATAGTGCGGTCAAATGTGAATACTGCGGCCATTATACTATTTTTGACGAGAGAATAGAAGGCGTTTATGAACCACGTTTAATCCTTCCCTTTAAGATGGGAAAGGAAACGGCGGTAAAGCGTCTGGAGGAGGAGTTTTCCAAACGTATTTTTGCACCGGAATCTTTTTTATCCCAGGCTACCGTGGAAAAAATGGAAGGGAACTATGTACCCTTCTGGCTGTATGATATGAAAGCGGACTGCCATTACTCCGGGACGGGGACGCGGGTCCGCGTCTGGGTCAGCGGGGATACGGAGTATACGGAGACCTCTTATTTCCAGGTGAACCGGGATGTGGATGTGGACTTTGAAAAGCTTCCGGTAGATGCCTCTCTGGAAATGGAAGATCGTGTAATGGATATGATGGAGCCTTACGGTTACGAGGCATTGGAAAAGTTCCGGCCGGAATATATGTCCGGCTTCCTGGGAGAAATCTATAATCAGCCAGCAGAGGCCCTGGAGCCGCGGGCGGAGGAACGTGCGAGGAAGGATGCCTCCGTTATGCTCCACAATACCATGAATGGATATACGGCCCTGATCCCCGCGCAGGAAACCGTCCGTATGCACAGTGTGCAATCCAAATATGCGCTGCTTCCCATCTGGCGGTACCGCTATAATTATGAAGGCACGAACTATGACTGCTTTGTCAACGGACAGACGGGGAAGGTAATCGGGAAAGCCCCCTTGTGTAAAAAGAGGATATTCGCTTACGGCGGCACCTTTTTTGCCAGCCTTACCATAATTTTGCTGCTTATAAAAGGAATACTGGAGGTGCTGTGAGATGAAGGGATATCTGAAATATTTCAGAGTTTATTTTATTATTATATTGGTACTGGCGGTGGTTTTTATCCTCTTATCCCTAGTCAAACCCGGAGAAAAACAGACGGTGCGCAGCAATACGGAATGCACCACCACGGAGCGGGTTTTTGACTATGCGGATAAGCTTACCGAGAAGGAAGAAAACAACCTGCGTGAACTGATTGCCAGGAGGGAAAAGGAAACTGGCTGCGATATTGTCCTGGTGACACTGGACGAATCCCTGGAAGAATATGCCAAAGGCTATGAGGACCGGCTGGGCAGCCTGCAGCCTTACCAGTATACCATGGTGTACGCGGATAATTTCTATGATGAGCATATGTTCGGATACAACAAACCCCAGGGAGACGGCGTCCTTCTGCTTGACAACTGGTACAGGGAGAGCGACGGCAGCGTCTATTCCTGGCTGAGCACCTGCGGCAAAGCCCAGGATCGTTTCAGCAGCTCTATGATCGACGATCTTCTGAACGAGGCGCTGGAAGATGTGGAGAGCAATCCTTACAAGGCTTACACAAAATATGTGAATCTGTTCTATTCTGATATGACGGGCAAAAAAGAAATTCCGGCGGTTCTCATGATCGCTATTGCGGCGGCAGCAACAGCCGTATACATAGGTGTGAATCTGGGCAGGAATAAAGGACGCAAAACCACCGGTGTAACGACTTATGTGGCGGGCGGACATCCGCAGATCCGCAGCCAGAGCGATATTTTTATCAATAAAACAGTAACAAGGCGCCATATCCAGCGGGATGATAACAGCTCCGGCGGTTCCGGCGGCGGAGGAGGCCATGTTTCCAGCGGCGGTGTATCCCACGGAGGCGGAGGACACAGCAGATAAGGGGGTTTTTTACATGAAGCTACAGTATTTGGGACATTCCTGTTTTAAACTAAGCTCCGGTGATTACTCGATTGTGGTGGATCCTTACGAAAATGGTTCCGTACCGGGGCTGAGAGATTTGGATGTGACGGCAAACCTGTGTCTATGCAGCCATGGGCATGGCGATCATCATGGGGACTCCTGCGTGACAATTGCGGAAAGCTTTGTACGCAGCCCTTTCGGCATCGAAGCTGTGGAAAGCTGGCATGATGCGGATTGCGGCCGTAAGCGCGGGACGAATTCCATCCATATTTTCCATGGGGAAGGCATGAAGGTGATCCATCTGGGAGATATGGGCTGCCGCCCCGAAAACTGGCAGATGGAGCTTTTGAGAGAGGCGGACGCCGTTATGGCTCCCGCAGGCGGTTATTATACGGCGGAGCCTTCCGTTGTCAGTGAAGTGCTTAAAGAGATCAATCCCCGGATAGTGATTCCTATGCATTACCGGACAGCTGTGAGCGGCTTTCCGGTACTTAAGACCTGCGAAGAATTCCTTTCTTACTGCAGCGGCGTTGTGCGCTATGAAACCGATACGCTGGTGCTTAACAGGAATAGCAAACCACATACGGCTGTGCTGAAGCAGTGGGCATGCCGGTGACGAATGGCATGCCGGTGAGGAATGGCATGCCGGTAAGGGGAAGGATGTCCCCCATGATTTTTGGATTAGGAGAACAAAGTGAATATACAGATTTTCGGAAAGACAAAATGTTTTGATACGAAAAAGGCCGAACGTTATTTTAAAGAGCGCGGCATACGGTACCAGTATATTGATTTGAAGGAAAAAGGGATGAGTAGGGGGGAGCTGAATGCGGTAAGCCAGGCGGTGGGCGGACTCAGTGCCCTGCTTGATGAAAACTGCAGGGATAAGGATGCCCTGGCAATCGTGCATTACCTTGCGGAAGAGGACAGGGCGGAGAAGCTTCTGGAAAACCAGCAGGTGATCCGGACACCTGTCGTGAGAAACGGAAAGAAAGCCACCGTTGGGTACCGGCCGGAGATATGGAAGGGCTGGGAGTAAATTATGGGAAGAAAAATGGAACAAAAATGCCCGTCACAGTCACAAACAGTGACGGGCATTTACTTAAAGGAGTTCTTTCGTCTTCCGTGCAAGATATAATGGTATATTGGTGATGAGGCCGTTTTTCAGATACCCTCTCTTGGAAAAACGAATGGCATATTCCGGCTGCTTTTCGGCAAGGTAACGTTTGAAAGAGGGTGCAGACTTATCATCGCCGCCCTTTGTTTCCACCGGAATGATATCTGTCCCATACTGGATTACAAAATCAATCTCGCCGCTTTTATCTGAATAATACCTCGGTTCTACCTCAAATTGTCCATGAAGCTGCTGCAGGACATAGTTTTCGGTCAGAGGGCCTTTGAACTGATAGTTATTTTTGAGAAGGATTGCACTGTTGTCCAGCCCGGCCATGTGTTTGAGAAGCCCAGTGTCAAATACAAAAAGTTTGAACTGTTCCATTTTGTCAAAAGCCGAAAGCGGATGCTCCATTTTTGATACATTGTATATGCGGTTGAGCATACCGGCAGATACCAGCCACTCAATCGCTTCTTCAAAGTCTCTGGCCCGTGCGCCGTCACGGACTGCCCCATACATAAACTTTTCATTGGATTTGGCAAGCTGTGATACTATGCTTCGGAAAACCATCAGGATCCGTCCGCTGTTTACCTTCCCGTTGTGCTTGGAGAAGTCATTTTCATACACCTCTATGAGTTCCTTCTGAATCTGTGCTACCTTCGCCGGATCTTTGTACTTGACCCACGAAGAAACACACTCCGGCATTCCGCCTATGATAAGATAGTAGTTGTAGGCTTCCAGAAAACGGTTATGAAAGATTTCCTCGATCTGCTGCCCTTTTTGGATGCTGTCATAATAGGTGCGCAAAGGTGTTTCCGTTGCTTCCAGAAACTCATCAAAGGTCAGGGGATGGATATCCAGCAAATTTACCATACCCACCGGGTAGGATTTAGGCTTTGCAAGCAGTGTTCCCAGAAGGCTTCCTGCGGCGATTACATGGTATTCATTGGCCTTTTCCTTGAAATATTTGAGTGTGTTGAGGGCTTCCGGGCATTCCTGAATCTCATCGAAAATAACCAGCGTTTTTTCAGGCAGAATCTTTTCTCCGGAGATCATGGACAAAAGTTCAATAATTCGGTGCGGGTTTTTGTTTATTTCAAAGATAGATTTCAGCTCCTCTTCTTCATCGAAGTTGAAATAAACATAGCTGTCATAGTAACTCTTACCGAACTCTTTCATGAGCCAGGTTTTGCCAACCTGACGTGCACCTTTCAATACCAATGGTTTCCGTTCGGCGCTTTTTTTCCATTGTATTAAGTCTTTGATTGCATTTCGCTTCAAGGTTATCACCATCCTTCCTGATGCAGATATAGTATAACACTTTTTTCTGAGTTTTACAAAGAATTGAAACACGTTTTTCTAAAAAAATAGCTTGAAAAAAACACGTTTTTACATCATGGGGTGAAATAAATATGCGTATAGGACTTTATCAGTTCCCCGGCAGCGGGGACATGGAGAAAAATTACGGACACATGGAAAAAGCGGTTTTATCTGCGGCATCCCAAAAGGTCCGTTTCCTTGCCTTTCATGAATGTGCCCTTACCGGATATCCGCCGCTGGAAATTCCGTCTGCCGCCGGAGCGGACTATCAGGCAGAGGCGGGATACCGGGAACAGCTTCGCAGACTGTCAAAAGATCAGGGAATGTATATTGCGGCGGGCAGTATGGAAGAAGAAAACGGCCGGTATCGCAATCTCATGCTCCTGTTTTCCCCGGATGGAACGGTGCAAACCTATGGAAAAAGGGCTTTGTGGGGGTGGGACAGGGAAAATTTCATCCCCGGTGCACAAACGGGGATTTTTCAAATTGACGGAATCCGTTTGGGGATCCGGATTTGCTTTGAGGTCCGTTTCCCGGAATTTTTCAGGGAACTGTACAGGAAAAAGGCAGAAGTGTGCCTGGTATCCTTCTGTGATAGTTCCCGGGAGGAAAATACAGCGCGTTATGAGCTGATAAAAGCCCATCTGCGGACACGGGCGGTGGAAAATGTATGTACGGTTTTGTCTGTGAATAACAGTTCCTTCTTCCAGACCGCACCTACCGCAGTTTTCGATCCTAACGGGGCCGTGCTTCAGGAAATGGACAGGCATAAAGAAGGCCTTCTTATTTATGATTACGAAAAAGGGAGCGACACCTTCGGTATGCGTGGGAGGAGGGAGATTTCCGATGAATTACGGAGAAACTGCTCCCATACATAAAGCAAATGTGACGGCAATACGTTTTAATTCTCAAATCCGTGAATCCAGTCCGCTTTCAGGAAATAGATGAGAAAAACAAGGGAACTCAGCGTCCAGGTCAGGGGATATGCCCAGAAAACCACGTTGATGACCGGGATGATTTTTACCGCAATGCTGATATAAGTGATACGGATAATACACCAGCAGCACATCATTACCAGCATGGGGACTGTAGCCTTCCCTGCGCCTCGCAGGATGCCTGCCATGCAGTGGGAAAAGGCAAGTAAAAAATAGAAAAGGGTCACCGTACGGGCCTGAGCGGTACCAAACGAAACCACCTGCGGATCGTTGTTGAAGGCGGCTATCAGGACAGGGGCAAGCCCGTAAATCAGGATACCCACCAGCTCCGCCATTACGACGGAACAAAGGATACCGAAGCGCGCCCCTTTTTTGGCGCGGTCATATTTACCAGCCCCCAGATTCTGGCTGATAAAAGTGGTCATGGACATGGCAAAACAGGTAATGGGCAGAAAACCGAAGCCTTCTATTTTGGAGTATGCCCCGCAGCCCGCCATGGCCATTTTCCCAAAGCTGTTGATATTGGCCTGCACCACCACATTGGCGATGGAAATGATGGAATTCTGAAAACCGGAGGGAAGGCCGTTTTGAATGATCTGCTTCAGGAAAGAGAAATCAAAACGGATCTTACGCAAATGTACCCGGTAATCCTCCGGGCTTCTGGACAGCCGCAGAAGACACAGGATGGCGCTGACAAACTGCGAGATGATGGTAGCCATGGCCGCGCTTCCCACGCCAAAGCCCATGACCCCAACGAACAGCAAATCCAGCAGGATGTTAACGACGGAAGAAATGATCAGGTACACCAGCGGATGCCTGCTGTCGCCCACGGACTGCAGAATTCCTACAAAAATATTATATAGGACAAAGGCAAGGGAACCGCAGAAATAAATCCGGAAGTAAAGGATGGAATTGGGCAGGACATCCTGCGGGGTTCCCATCCAAAGCAGCAGCTGCGGCGTAAGCAAAACACCGATTACCGTCAGTGCGACACCGGCGGCAAGCCCGAAAGCGATGGTAGTATGTATGGCCTTCTGCACCTTATCAATCTGCCTCGCCCCATAGTATCTTCCGATGACCACTCCCGCGCCTATGGCGATGCCGTTAAAAAAACCCACCAAAAGGAAAATCAGGCTGCCGGAAGAACTGACGGCGGCAAGGGCTTCGCTGCCGAGAAAGTTCCCTACAATTAAAGAATCTGCCGTGTTATAAAGCTGCTGGAAAAGATTCCCCAGAAAAAGAGGAACAGCAAATGCTATAATCTTTTTCCAAATCGAACCTTCCGTCATCAGTGTAGTCTTAGATGCTTTATCCATACCACTTCTCCCTGTCTTTCGTTTTTCCTTCTAAAATAACAGTTTACTGCGGCGGCTTAATTTTAACCGCCAATTTTCTATTATATCACAGGAAACCGGAAAAGAAAGCCTGAACTGTTGCAGAGGTGTAGAATATGCATGATTAAGGGAAAGAAAAGACAAGCAAAAACATAAAAAATACGGTATAATTTTAGCAATACAGCCGGGCAGGAAAAACAGAATAACCGCCGGCCGAGTTTAAGGAGGATATTGGGAATGAAAATTGCATTGATTAACGAAAACAGTCAGGCGGCAAAGAATGCCCAGGTGGAGGCCGTTCTTAGAAAAGTAGCGGAGCTGAAAGGACATGAGGTGTTCAATTACGGAATGTACGGTGCGGAGGATACCCACCAGCTTACCTATGTACAGAATGGTATTCTGGCCGCCATTCTGCTGAATTCCGGAGCGGCCGACTATGTGGTTACAGGCTGCGGCACCGGTGAAGGGGCCATGCTTGCCTGCAACGCTTTTCCCGGCGTGCTCTGCGGACATATTGTGGATCCTTCCGATGCCTATATGTTTTCCCAGATCAACGATGGGAACGCTATTGCCCTTCCTTTTGCCAAAGGCTTTGGATGGGGGGCGGAGCTGAACCTGGAATATATTTTTGAGAAGCTGTTTGAAGGCGAGAGCGGACAGGGATACCCCAGGGAACGGGTAATCCCGGAGCAGCGCAACAAAAAAATCCTGGATGAGGTAAAAAAGGTTACCCATAATGATCTGTGCACGATTTTGAAAAATCTGGATCAGGATCTGGTAAAGGGCGCCATTGCCGGTGACAGATTCCGTGCGTATTTTTTTGCAAACTGTAAGTGTGATAAAATCGCGGCCTGTGTGAAGGAACTGCTGGAGAATAACTGAGAAGCGGCGGTGCCCGCTTGTTGTACACAAAAGCCAGGAAAGACCGGCAGAACCTCCGGGCGGGAGTGGAACCCCGTTGGCGGCTGCCGGTTTTCCGGTATAGGCCTGCACAGGAAAAGGAGAGGGAGCATGGCAGCCTCAGATATGACAAAAGGAAGCATTGCAGGGCATCTGATCCGGTATTCGGTGCCGCTCGTGGTTGGGAACCTGTTTCAGCTTGCTTATAATGCAGTGGATTCCATCATTGCAGGAAGGTTTATCGGAAAAGAAGCGCTGGCAGCCCTGGGAACGGCAGGGCCGGTTATGAATATCATCATTCTCGGGATATCCGGTATCTGTATGGGAGCAGGAGTCCTGATGAGCGGCTTCTTCGGTTCCGGCCGTAAGGAGGAGCTGAAAAAAGAACTGTCCACCACCCTTTTGTTCGGCCTGTATTTTTCCCTGGCGGTCGCCGCATGCGGCATCCTTTTTGCCCGGCCCCTGTTAGTTCTGCTCCGGGTGCCGGACAGTGTTCTGGATGATGCCTGCGTATATCTTACGATCATTCTTTCCGGGGCACCCTTCACCTACTTTTATAATGCGCTTGCAGCGGCTCTGAAAAGTGTGGGTGATTCGGGCACACCGGTCAAGTTTCTGATGGTTGCTTCCCTGCTGAACGCAGGGCTGGATCTCATATTTATCGGTTTCCTGGGGTTTGGGATTGTCTGTTCTGCTGTAACCACCGTTGCCGCGGAAAGTGTATCGGCAATTCTTACCTGGATCTACATAAAAAAACGGGTCCCTTTGCTTCATCCGGACAAGGAGACCTTTCGTATCGATCCCGGACTTCTGAAGAAAACGCTCCGTTATGGGGGCGTTACGGCGCTCCAGCAGGCTTGCCAGCCGGTTGGCAAGCTGCTGGTCCAGGGAGCGGTAAATCCTTTAGGGGTGGATGTGATAGCCGCTTTCCAGGCGGTGAACAGAGTGGATGATTTTGCGTTTACCCCGGAACAGAGCATTTCCCATGGGATGACTACCTTTACCGCCCAGAACCTGGGCGCGGACAGGACACGTAAGGAGAGGGAAGGGCGGGTACGCGACGGCCTGCGGATAGGGCTGCTGATGGAATTCCTGTACTGGATTTTCATTTTCCTGGTGGTTTTCCTGGCCCGGGAACCGCTTATGAAAGCATTTGTAAGCGTCGGGGAAGGCGGGACTGTGGTGGAACTGGGAAGCAGATATCTGAAGACCATGGCATTTTTCTATCTTTTCCCGGCCTTTACCAATGGGCTGCAGGGGTATTTCCGGGGGAGAGGGAAAATGGGGATAACATTGGCAGGCACCTTTATCCAGACGGGCATAAGAGTGGCGGTTACCTATGTGACGGCTCCGGTTTTGGGGATATACGGTGTGGCATTTGCCTGTGCGGCGGGCTGGAGCGTCATGCTGCTTTTTGAGGTGCCGTATTTACTCATTTCCGGAAAAAAAGAAAAAGGCTGCAGAAGGGAAGAATAAAAATGGGTATAAAAACAGCAACAGGAGCCTGCCTGCGGGCAGAGGATCTGTACCGGGAAAAAAGATATGTAATTACCGCATACGGAGCCGTACCCGGGGGAAATCCAGTGGATAACACAATGGGGATAAACCAGGCGATCGCTGCTGCCGCAGAAGACGGCGGCGGAACCGTGGTGGTACCGGAGGGAGAGTTTAAGACCTATACGATCCGGCTCCGTTCCGGGGTAAATCTTTGTCTGGAAAAAGGAGCCGTTCTTCGTGCCGCACGCACGGATATCCGCCATTCCTATGAAAAACAGGAGGGGGAAGGCGGTAACTATGACCGGCCGGAGGAAAACCGGTATGTGGGAATACAGGATCACGGACATACCTATTTTGCAAACAGTCTGCTATACGGAGCCGACATTTCCGATATCATGCTTTATGGGGAAGGCATGATTGACGGCAGCTGTTTTGACAGCGGTTACCGTACGTATGTGCTGCAGGGAGGCGATCCTGAAGAGCCGGAATACAGGCGGGATCCGGGAGTGGCGGGAGAAAACGGCGAATGGTTCGGCAACAAGGCGATTGCCCTGGTGCGCTGCTGTAACGTAGTGATTAAAGGGATTTCCGTAGTTATCGGCGGTCATTTTGCCATCATAGCCGAAGGGGTGGAAAATATGCTGGTGGAGGATGTCCTGGTGGATACCACCAGGGATGCGCTGGACGTGGACTGCTGCCGGAATGTAACCGTCAGAAACAGTGTTTTTAACTCCCTTACCGATGATGCGCTTGTTATGAAGGCATCCTTTGGGGCGGGGAAATTTATGCCTCTCAAAAATGTGCTTATAGAGGACTGTAAGGTGAGCGGCTATGATGCGGGAAGTGTTTATGCGGGAGTATATACCCGGGAAAAGCTGGTGGCGGCAGATCGCGGCGGCCCCACAGGAAGGGTGAAGCTCGGAACCGAATCTACCTGCGGTTACGAACAGGTAACCATACGCAGGGTACGGTTTGAACGTTCCCGGGGATTTGCCCTGGAGGCGGTGGACGGATCGGACCTGAAGGATATTCTTTTTACGGACTGTGAAATGCATACTATCAGCAGTTCCCCCATTTTTATCCGCGCGGGAGACAGGTGCCGTTTTCCTGTCACCGGGAACAGCAGCGAAGAACGGACGGAGGCCGGAAAAGGGAATGTGCGTCTGGACAACCGGAAATGGGTCCTGCCCGACAGGGACGGCTATATCCGTTATCCGGCCCTGCGGTACAGCCCTTCTTACAGGAAAGAACGGAAAGTTACCATTGACGGGCATTCTTCTTTCTTGGTAGTGAATCCGGACGCTCCTGCCGCAGTGAATGAAGCGAACCTTCAGCGGGAGGGGGATAGCTGTTACGGAAAACGGTATTGTTCCTCCGCCGGCGCCTATGAAGCGGATCGGGAAAAGCCCCTGGCGGCATGGGAGGAGCCTTGTTATGCCAATGCCTGCGGCAGCGGCCATATGGCGTGCGTTTCTGATATTGAGATCAGCAATGTGACAATTACCAATGCGGATCCCAGGTATCCTATCCTGGTAATGGGCCTTGCAGACAGCCCTGTCCGCCGGGTATGTATGAAAAATATCCGGGTGGAATACCGGGGAGGCCTGTCCATGGAGCATGCGGCGGAGCAAAGACAGCTCAATACCAACTGGGATTATGTCCAGTATGGAGCAAAACCCTGCGTACAAAGCCTGCCCTGGCTGGTGAATACATTTTTCCTGAAGGAGGAAGGCCTGCTTCCCCGGGCGGACTGGGACAGGGAAACGGGCGGCTGGAAAGCAGATCCCTACAACGTGCCGGAGCTTCCTTATGTTTATCCGGAACCGGAAAACTGGGGCATTCTCCCGGCATATGGATTGTATGCAAGACATGTGGAGGATTTGACTCTGGAGAAAGTGTCTTTTACCTGGAAAACAGAGGACGGCCGGCACGCGGTGGTGCTGGACGACGCCTCCCGCGTCAGACTTTCGGAAATAACCGCAGATAGCAAGGCGGGAGTGGAGCACGCCGCCGTCGTGGCAAGCGCTTTCCGCAGGCCCACAGGCAGGGAATATATCCTGCACCAGCCTTATATGAGGACCGAGGTGAGGGATGCGGTCTTTCCCCCGGACTGGCAGGTGAAAAAGGTGGAAATTACCGCACCTGCCCCCGGGACGCCTCCGGATGAATATTATCCGTACCCCACGCTGCCCTGCCCGGAGAATGGGTACAGTTATCCGGTAGAAACGGACAAATATCCGCTGCCTCTCACCGTTTACCGTCCCTTTTTTGCCATGCCGGCAAAATATGAGGGCAGAACCGGCGAAGAAATCAGAATACCGGTTAAGGTACGTAATCCCGCTTCCGAAATTTCAGAAAAAGAATGGAATGGGCGTATATACAATGAAACGGCGGAAGTCTGTGATTATGGGGTAAAGGGCCGGAAAATAGACATGAAAATCACTGCCGATGAACTGCCGGAGGGTGCCGTTTTCCTGGAAGATCAGATGGAAATCCGGTGGACTCCCGGAAAAGGCCAAAAAGGGGAATTCCGAATCCGGCTTACAGTGGATGACGGGATATTGGCGGAGTATGGGGAATGTAAGGTGGTGATCCGCTGACTATGAAATATAAAGGAAAAATATATAAAAAAATAATTCTTCTGGGAAATTCCGGAAGCGGGAAAAGCTGGACGGCGCAGAGGATGGGCAGTAAAACGGGATATCCGGTTATTTATCTGGATAAAGAATGCTGGCAGCCTGGCTGGAACTATCCTCCGGAAGAAGAATGGCAGGAGAAAAACAGGGCTTTCATTCAGGGCAGCGAATGGATCATAGATGGAAATCATCATGAAACCCTGCAAATGCGGATAGAGGCGGCCGACTTAATTCTGTTCTTTGATATTAACCGGCTTCTCTGCATGTACCGTGTATGGAAACGTCATGGACATAAGAGGATCGATCTTCCGGAATACCTTGAGGAAAAAAGAGACAAAGAATTTTTTCGCTTTCTGAAGTGGATATGGCAATTCCCGGAAAAATGCAACCCGGGGATCCTGGCTATGCAAGAGAAGTATCAGGATAAAGATTTCCTGATTTTCCACAGCAGAAAAGATGCGGAAATCTTTTTGGAACAGATAGAAAGTACAGTTTACAAGGGACTACACAGGGTAGGTATCTGACGGGAGGGGTGCCGCCAGTCAGATTTTCCATGTGATGTTCAAGCTGTCGCTTGTGGCGGCTATGGTGGTGATCATCAAATCCACCACACGCCGCTTGTCATCAAAAGATACATTCTCCCAGGTATCGAGGTAGCCGGAAATCTGGCTGACCTGTTCCGGGCTGATGGCCTCCACAGTCAACTCCGCTATCCTTGCCAGAAGTTCCTGCTTGCGCCCGTCCAGTTCCGCTATCTTCACATTCACATAGGAGAACAGGACATTGTTTGCCCCCGTCAGACTGTCCACCAGCTTTTCAATCTCGCTGTCTACATGGGCAAGTTCCACTTGCAGGGCGGTGATTTTCGGGTTTGCCTTTGCCGCTTTCTTTTTTCCTGTCAGCGTCTTGTAGCTTGCCAGCTTCTTTACCATCTGCTGATAAACAACCGCTTCCAGTTCCGAAGTGATGATTTTCCCACAGCCAGGACAGCTTTTATTGTCCAGCCGTTTCGTGCAGCGGAGATACTGTTTGCCGGAGGGATTGTAGATACTCATAAGAGCATACCCGCAATTCCCGCACTTGATTTTTCCTGCCAGCCATGTGTGGGTGGCTTTCCGGGCAGACTGGATTTTCATGTTGTTCATCAGCTTCTTGCGGCAGGTCAGCCAGGTGTCGGAGGGGACGATACCCTCATGGGGAGCCAGTACCAGCATTTGGTCTTTTAAGTCGTTTTTCTTGCTGGCCTTTACATCTCGCCCTTGATACAGATAGCAGCCGTTCATGCCCGTAAAATCGGCAACGTCATTGACAATGACTGTACCTTGACTTTTGAAAAATTCGTACACATCAAGGTCTGCCTGCACATAGACAGGATTGCGTAACATCTGCGCCAGCGTGGGGCGTATCAGCTCTTTGCCATGGAACAAAATCCCCTGTTCGGCAAAGTACCGGGTAATGTCCCCGTAGGAAGTTGTGGGCTGGGCGTACATCTCAAACATCAGCCGGATATTGGCCGCTTCCTCCGGGTTTACCACCAGCTTCTTTGTGTTGATACCGTCCATCTTGATAGGCTCCGTATGGAAGCCGTAAGGGGCTTTCCCGCCCATCTTAAAGCCCCGCTGACTGCGGGAGTAGTAAGCGTCCGTTACCCGCTTCTGTATCGTTTCCCGTTCAAGCTGGGCGAACACGATACAGATATTCAGCATGGCCCGTCCCATCGGCGTGGAGGTATCAAACTTTTCCGTAGAGGACACAAACTCCACATTGTACTGCTGGAACAGCTCCATCATGTTGGCAAAGTCCAGAATGGAACGGCTGATACGGTCGAGCTTGTAAACCACGACCTTTGCAATCAAGCCCCGCTTGATGTCCCGCACCAGTTCTTGAAACTTCGGACGGTCTGTGTTCTTGCCGCTGTACCCTTTGTCTGTGTATTCCTTGCAGTTACCGCCTTTCAACTCGTATTTGCAAAATTCAATCTGGCTTTCAATGGAAATGCTGTCCTTTTTGTCTACCGATTGTCTTGCATAGATTGCGTCTATCCGATTGTTCATATTGTCGCTCCTTTTCTTAAAAAAGAAACGGAGCTGCTGACAGTTCTATTATACCGCCAGCAGCCCCGCAAATCAATGATGGGTTTGGAAAACCTTATGTCCCGGCTTCCTCACTCTCCCGCTTGTCGGCGTACTTGCGGAACACCTCATAAAGCTGCTGTTCCAGTTCCCGGCGTTTGGCTGCTTCCTGTTCCGGCGTGAACACCGGGGAGAGATTTTCCAGTGTGATTTCCTTTCCCTGAAAAGTCACGATTTCGATTTCCTTTTTGTATCTGATATTACTTATAAGATCACCTTTCCTTTCCATGCTGCCGCTGTTGCCGTTTCAGTTCCGCTAAAATCTCCGGCGGGATACGGTCAACCAGCCGCCGCATATCGTCCAGTTCGCTTTTTAACTTCGCCCGTTCCATCGTGTCATTCATCTTGCCTTTTTCGCTGGCCTTTGCCCTGACTTCCAGCTTTTCATTTTCCGCTAACAAGTCATTGATTGTGACCTTGTATTTTTTCAGTTGCCCGGAGAAGTTCTCCATCTGCGGAAACCACTTTTTCAGCATGGAGAGGGCTTCCTCTTTCTTCTTTCCGGCGTTCAGCGGGGTAATGCCGGAGAGAACCGCTTCAATGGCCCTCGCCTGTTTGGAGAGGTTGACCGCCTGTTTGAACAGCCGGGTGGGGATATGCTTCCGGCCCGTCTTGCTGGCGCTTTCCCCACGCTCCAGGTCGGGGTACTGCTCCACCATACAGGCGTGAAAATCGTCCTGCCACTTCGTCAGATTGGCCCGGTTGCCGATAATTTCTTTGGCGCACAGGCGGTTGTCCTTTGTCAGCGGCACAAAGACCAAGTGCAGATGGGGCGTTTTTTCATCCATGTGTACCATAGCCGAAACGATGTTCTCCCGGCCCACCCGGTCAATGAGGAAGTCCGCCGCCCTCTGGAAGTAGGCCGCTATCTCCTTTGGGGACTTGCCCTTGAAAAACTCCGGGCTGGCGGTAATCAGCGTGTCCACAAACCGAGTGCTGTCCTTGCGGGTGCGGCATCTGGCCTGCTCGATGCGGCTCTGAATGAAATGGTAGTAGCGGCCATCCGGCTTGACGATGTGGAAATTGTACTTGCTCCGGCTGGTGTCAATGTCCGGGTTGCTGGCGTACTGCTCCTTTTTCCGTTCATGGTGGGCTTCCAGCGGCCCCGCCGGGTGGCCCTTGTGCTTCTCAAATCGCAAAATTGCGTGTTGTGCCATTGAACTCCTTTCCCCATTCCATTCCTTTCCGGCGGGTTTTCCCGCCGAAAATATCTCTGATAGGATTGGAATGGAATGAATGTAAATAGATGGTTTTAATCTCTGTATTTCTATATACCGTCAGATTTCCGTACTTCAAGAGGATTGATTTTCGTACTCGCCAAGTACGGTTTTCAGCCCTCCGGCGTACCATAACCGGATTTCTTGAAGTCGGTGTTTGGAACCGCTTCATAGGATTTCGGGTAAATGCGGTTGGGTTTTCCACAGCCCTGTTTCTGGATTTCCACCAGCCCCGCATACTGCAACTCCCGCAGGGTGTTGACCGCTTTCTGCCGCCCGCAGCGGAGCAAAGCGACCACCTCGCAGATGGGGTAGTACAGGTAGACCCGCCCGTACTCGTCCGCCCAGCCGTTCTTCCGGGACAACTCCGCCCGGCGCAGGACAAAGGCATACAGCACCTTCGCTTCGTTGCTCAAGGGCTGGAATGTGGGTGCTTCAAAAAGGAAATTGGGGAGCCGGGTGAAACTGAACGCCTTTTCCGGCTGGTGAATATAAATCGTGTTTGTCATAGCGTGTTTTGTGGACGGTTAGAGGCCCGTTTTCCGGGGCGAATGATAAATGATACCAGCCGCCCCGGTTGAGGGCTTGCGGAGCCTTGCAAATCAAGGCTTTTCCCGCTCTTAACTGTCCACAGCAGACCTCCTTTTCCGTTCACTTTCTGTTTTCTGCCGCCTGTGAACTCTGGCGGCGCAGTCCGGGCAGTATTTGCCCCGGTTGGACTTCGGGACGAACACACCGCCGCACTCCGCACAGCGTTTCAAGTCCCTGTCCCGGTAAATCTCCGCTTCCAGCGTCCTGTCCAGCGGCAAGACCGCCCAGCGGAACCACTTGCAGCAGACGGAGAACGAAATCATCTGCGGACAGGCGCAGGTGTCGCCATCGTCCAGCGCAAGGCAGTTTCCGTCCTCGCAGTTGCAGCACTCCCGGCGTATCAGGCCGCTGGCTCGTCTCTTCTGGGGCGGGGTTATGCGGTAGGGGGAGCCGTCCGGCCTGTGTTCCAGCGGCGGCAGGTGTTGATAGGGTCTTTTGCTCATGCGTCCCTCCGTTTTCTTTGGCGTGTTCTGTTTCCAAGGTGCTTGTCCATCGATGAACTATCCCAAGTCTACACCTTTTTGACCGCCTGTGCCGTATATCCAAGAGGTAGGAAATCAGCCTGAAAAACTCCCTATTTCCACGCTCTCGGATTTGTGATATAATCAAAAAAAGATAAAAGACAAATTCAGGTTTCTGGTCTTCTTGCACAAAATAAAGGAGGAGCTATTATGCAAATTGTTTATATTCCAAGCGAATCAATGTCTGTTCAAGGTAAAAAAGATGAAATCTATAAAAGATATGGGAAAGACTGGAATATTAGAGAACAGGGAGGAGGTAACGGAAATTGGTTGTTGACCAGAAAAAGTGATGTGCTTGTAGATGGAAAAAGTTATCGTACTTTTGTACTTGAACACTACGGTAAATCCAAGCTGACAGCGAAGCTTGTTGATAAATTTCGTGAAGATGTAGCAAATGGTAAAATAAAACTGTAAATGCCTATGCCGTTATGCTATGAGCATAGTACATAGCATAACGGCTTCTCTTTCGTTGAGCTAGCAAGGAGGGTGAATATGTCTTTATCCATACAAGAGCGATTAAAAGACCTACGTGTGGAGCGTGGCTTGACGCTGGGGCAGCTTGCGGAGCAGACCGGGCTTTCCAAGTCTGCGCTGGGCAGTTACGAAACGGAAGACTTCAAGGACATCAGCCACTATGCCCTTATCCGGCTGGCGAAGTTTTACGGTGTGACCGCTGATTATCTGCTGGGGCTGTCTGAAATGAAAAATCACCCAAACGCCGATCTTGCAGACCTGCGTTTGAGTGATGAAATGATTGACCTGCTGAAAAGCGGGAGGATAGACAATACCCTGCTGTGTGAGCTGGCGGCGCACCCGGATTTCCCCCGGCTGATGGCTGACCTTGAAATCTATGTGAACGGAACGGCACTGAAACAGGCGCAGGGTGCAAACGCCATAGTGGACACGATGAGCGCAACTGTTATAAAAAAGCATAATCCTGGCATGAGTGATACGCAGTTAAGACAGCTTATCACCGCCCATATTGATGAGGACGAGTTTTGCCGCTATGTGATACAACGGGACATAAACGGGATTGCCCTTGCTCTGCGGGAAACACACAAGGACGATTTTTTCAGCGTCCCAGAGGATAACCCGCTAAAAGAAATGCTGGAAACTGCTGGTGAAATCGTCAGCCAGGACAGCGACACGGAACAAGCGTACTTGGCGTTTATCTGCAAACGGCTCAAGCTGAATTTTAGGAAGCTGTCAGTAGAAGAACGGAAGTGGCTGAAAAAGATTGCGGAAAAATCCGACTTGCTGAAGAATCCAAAACCGCAGAGAGGACGAAGATAAAAAATGCCTGAACGGCGGTTCTGGTTTTTCAGAACCACCATCCAGGCATTTTGTTTAGTAATAGAAAAAGGTGCAGTTGATTATTGCGTATTGTCAATCTCTCTCAAACCGGGTAGTAAAAATACGGCAAGCGCAACGATGATAATGCCAATTCCGCAAATGACAAACCATTTCTCAACTCCCAGCCGCTCCGCCAGAGGCCCGGAAATGACAAGGCCAAACGGCATGGCGAGGGAAGCGGCGCTTGTCAGTAGAGAAAAAACTCTCCCCAGATATTCTGGTTTGACCGTTTCTTGAAAAATCGCATCTTGCACACCGTAAAATGGAGCGGAAATTCCCATAACAGTACAGCACACAACAAAGACAAGAAATGCGTCTGGCGGCAAAAGCCCGGAGAGCATATTGCTAACGCCCATCAGGAGAACGGAAAGACCGATGGTGTACCGCCGTTTCTTAAAACCGCCCCAAATGCTCAGAATGACTCCGCCAAGCAGCATACCAACCGCAAAAGCAATTTCAGCGGCAGAGGCATGGGCCGGTGTTCCTTTGAAGTATGACATACAGATGAGAGGAAAAAGCGTACTGATTGGCATATAAAAGAACATATAAATTACACCAATCCAGAGCAGAGCAAAGAGGCCCCTGTTTTGCTTTAATACCACATACCCCTCTTTCATATCCTGTAAAAACTGTTGTCTTTTCGTTTCTGGACATAGTTCAGGCGTTGGTATGGACGAAATCGCAACAGTCACACAGGCAAGGATTGCACCCACAATATCTAACAATATAATTGCATTAAGAGGCCAAACAGCATATAAAAACGCTGCGGCAGCTGGACTGATAATCGCACTTACTGCTTGCATGGTCTGCGTGTAACCAGCGCATTTTGTAAGTTCCTCTTTTGGCACAATCATAGGTGTTGCTGCGCTGAATGCTGGAGAATGAAAAGCAGTTCCCGCACTTCGGATTAACAGGACAACCATAATAGACCATACGGGCAATTCCATGTAAAACGCCACCAGCGCCAGAATACCGCCAGCGGCGGCAATTATCAAATCCGCACCAATCATTACGCTTTTACGGCTGTGCCGGTCAACAAAAGCACCTGCAAACGGGCCTAAACAGGCTTGCGGCAAAAATCCAATCAGTGTTGCCGCCGTCAATATGATTGCAGAATTAGTTTTCGCAACCAAATAAAAGATAATGGCCATTTGCAAAATACCGCTGCTAATAAAGGATATTGCTTGTCCGGCAAGAAGTGTAAAATAAGTTTTTCTCCATGAATTGTTGTTTTGGGTCATAATGCGAACCTCCTTTTTTATTGCATTGTTCCTTTGTTTCTGCAATAAAAAGCAGGCGTTGTCCCACAGAGAGGGCAGACGCCTGCATAACAACAAAGCACGAAAAAACACCACGATACAGTTCAAAGACTGCTCGTGTCAAACCTACGTGTTCCTTTGCATACGCACGCAAAAAAAGCCCACCATCATGTGGAAAGGTACTTCTACTTTTTATTGCTTATTAGCGTACACAAATTAACACACGTAAGCCTCCTTCCAATCTCAAACTGTCGCACAGTATAACACACATCCGATAGACTTGTCAACCATTTTTAACCTTGTTTTCCATCTTGTTTTTCCATCTCTTACGGGCAGTAGCAAAGCCAGGCGAGCCAGTCAACGGTCAAGATGAACGGCGCTTTCAGCGCCGCCGTTGACAGTCTCGCCCGTCTTTGCTAATGGGTAATCAAGGCGGGAAAGCCATTTTAGGGCTTTCCCGCCCATTTCAATTTTGGGAGAAGAAAGGCCCCAAAATGAACGAGTGCGGCCAAACACTTTTAGGGATTGGCCACCTTGTCCACCCATCCAGCGGGGCGGCGGGGAACGGTCAAGGCCGGGCGTCAGCCCATTCATTTCAGCCTTGACGGTTTCCTGCCGTCCTGCTACTTTTCCCGGAGTGTGGCCACACATCTGGTCACGGTGTCCAGAGCTTTGGGACTTTTTGTCCCATAGGCCGGGGGCGGAGGACGAGGGACGGGGGCTTTCATAATACGCCCTGTCTGCTGCTGAAATCAGCCCTTTGTTTCCGGCTTACCAGCCCCAAACAAAGCCCTGCTTTCCTGCCGCGTCAAATGCCCTTGCCCTCCCCGGCGGCAACGGTATTTTCAGGGCAACGCCGACAGAGCGTATAACACACTACACTTTGCTCCGCAAAGTCGTGTGCCAAATGGGGCGCTGCCCCCTTTGGAAACCCCCGCAACAAACAGGTGCTATGCACCCAGCCGGGAGCATAGCGCCGTTTGTTGTCAGCAGCCCGTTTCACGGTCTGCGTGTAGTTCCTTGTAAACTGACCTAAGGATAAGCACAAATAACAATTGACATACCTAGATAATCTATGTAATATATAATGCATAGATTATCTAGGTATTTTTTGCCAAACATAAAATTTTGCTTTTCGGTACCTACAGAAAGGAGGCAGCAAATGGATAAGAAAATGATGGCGGTGGGAACCTCCATGCTTCTTCTGAAGCTTTTGGAAAAGGAGGAAATGTATGGCTATCAGATGATTAAGGAATTGGAGGAACGCAGTGAGAAGGTGTTTTCCCTGAAGGAGGGCACCCTGTATCCTCTGCTGCATATGCTGGAGCAGCAGGGAGATATTGAGAGCTTTGAGCAGCCTGCGCCTACCGGGAGAGTGCGCAGATATTACCGGATTACCCCCAAAGGGAAAAAGACGCTGACAGGGAAAAAAGCGGAATGGTCGGCCTATGAAAAAGCGGTTAATCTGGTTCTGGGAGGTGTGGTCCATGCATAAAAAAGAAGATGTGAATATGCCAGGTGATGCCGGAAGCCAGGATGCGGCCCTGTTTTTAGCGGATGTGGAAGCGCAGATACAGTACAAGCCTGCGGCAAAACGTGCGGGAAGAGAATTGTATGCGCATATGGAGAATAAGGCGGAGGAATACCGGCAGGCCGGTATGGGAGAGGAGGAGGCCATGAGCCGGGCGGTAAAGGACATGGGGGATGCATCGGCTCTGGGCGTTATGCTGAATCAGACCTGCCTTCCGGATCCCCAGCGGTTATATGCTTGCCATGCAGGCAGGATTGTATTTTTCCGGAAATTTCGGATTCCAATTCGCCTGGTTTACCACCCTTCCGTTTCTTTCAGAAGGACTGGCCAGTATAGTGGTCAATATGATTCTGGCAGGACTGATCGTTTCTGCCTGCGGCTATGATCATTTGGTGGAGGAAACGGAAGAACGGAAAGCCTTCCGTCCTTTTACAGAGCCTCATTCTGCGGTGAAGAAGAAAAAAATAAAAAAGAGTTACCTATTATTTAATTTTCAAAGATAATTTGTCGAAATGTACATGGTATGATATAATCTGGTTAAGGTCCGAAAAGGACATAGCGGAAACACATGGACAAAAGACAGACGGTTTGGATGGGCAATGAATACCGGTCAGTGCTTTTCATGTGTCTGGGAGGATTCACATGGAGGCAGGTAAGAAAAGCGGCACCATAAAAAAGGCAGTGCAGAAAAATGTGACACGTCTGATAGCAGTTCTGCTTATTTTTGTTTTTTTCATCATCAGTACAACATCCTTTTCCACGATAGCCCATATGCAGGGAAATGCGAGGGTGATTAATTATGCCGGGATAGTCAGAGGGGCTACGCAGCGTCTTGTGAAGCAGGAAATGAACCATACGCCAAACGATGAGCTGATCCGATATCTGGACGGAATCATTTCGGAGCTTTCAACAGGGGAAGGGGAATATGGGCTGACTGCACTTCCGGATCCGGACTACCGGAAGCTGCTTGAGGAACTGAGCGGTGAGTGGATTGCGTTAAAGGCGGAAATCGCGCAGGTGAGACAGGACGGGGATGTGCAGCGCCTGTTCGAAATGAGCGAAAATCATTTTAAAACGGCTGATCGCCTGGTATCGGCTGCGGAAAAGTATTCGGAACAATGTGTCATCTCCGCAAAGGAGACCCTGGTGAGCTTTAATGCAGGCTTTATCTTTCTGGGTATTTTGTTTCTTGTATACGGCCATTGGCAGAAAAAAATGCAGCGGGCGCTGGATTCGGCGGAAAAAGCAAGCCAGGCAAAAAGTGAGTTCCTTTCTTCCATGTCCCATGAAATACGGACGCCGATGAACGGGATCATAGGCATGACGGAAATCGCAAGGCGATCCCTGGACGACAGGGACAAAGTGATGGATTGCCTCAAAAAAATAGACCTGTCCTCCGGTTATCTCCTGACGCTGATTAACGACATTCTGGATATGTCCCGGATAGAAAGCGGCAAGGTGGAGCTTGCCGATAAGCCGTTCCGGGTGACGGAGGTTTTGGAGCGTATATATGTGATGTTTAACCAGAAAGCGGAGGACGGCGGCATAGAATTCAGCATCCATTATGACAATCCCGCTTTGGAAAATGTGATCGGGGATGATCTCAGGCTCAGCCAGATTCTGGTAAATATTATTTCCAATGCCATGAAGTTCACACCGGCCGGGGGGAAAGTGACCGTGGATGTAAAGGAGCAGGCGGCAGGGCCGGATAAGACTGCCCTGGAGTTCCTGATATCGGATACCGGCATCGGCATAAGCAAAGAATTCCAGGCAAAGCTGTTTGATCCCTTTGAACAGGAGCAGTCCGTTACATCAAGGCAGTATGGGGGGACGGGGCTGGGACTGGCGATCAGCCAGAATTTTGCCAGGATGATGGGCGGAAAAATCACAGTTGACAGCAGGCCCGGAGAAGGTTCCCAGTTCAAAGTATCGGTGGTGCTTGGGCGGGGCAAGGCGGATGCGGCAGAGGAAAAACCTCTTGCAGCGGCTTCCGTACAGGCGGCCGACAGCCTTTCCGGTCTCCATATCCTTCTGGCGGAGGATAATGCCATTAACTCGGAAATCGTTACCTTTATGCTGGACAGCAGCGGAGCCGTGGTGGATGCCGTGTTTGACGGGAAGGAAGCGGTGGATACCTACAGGGATTCCTCCGTCGGCTACTATCAGTGTATACTCATGGATATCCAGATGCCCGTACTAAACGGGCTGGAGGCCTGCCGCAGGATACGGGAGATGGATCGGCCGGACGCAGGAAGCGTGCAGATTATCGGCCTTTCTGCGAATGCCTTTATGGAGGATGTGGACAGGGCCAGGGAAAATGGAATGGATGGTTATCTGACAAAGCCGGTGGATATGGATAAGCTTCTGGAAATGATAAGTAACGGCTGAGCACCGTTTTTCATATGATAAAAGAAAAGCGGCTGATGGAATTATGGATTTTAAAGAAAGTGAAACCTATAAAAACCTGGAGAAGGCCTATACCGGGGAACTGCTCGCAGGTACGAAATACAGAATTTACGCCCGTATTGCCAATAAGGACGGCTTCCGGCAGATGGGTTCTATTTTTGAAGAAACGGCAGGAAATGAACAGGAGCATGCGGAAGTATGGCTGCGCATGCTGAATGAAGGCGCCCTGCCGATGCTGGATGAGATTCTTGCGGATTCCCAGGCAGGTGAAAAGAGAGAATGGACGGAAATGTACCGGGATTTCGCGGAAACGGCGGAAAAAGAAGGCTTTGTGGATATTGCCCGGCTGTTCCGCAGGATTGGGGAAGTGGAAAGACACCACGATTTCCGTTTCCGGCAGCTGGCTGAGAATCTCAGGAACGGAGAGGTTTTCTGTAAAGAAGAGGAAGAGGTATGGATCTGCATGAACTGCGGTTTTGTGGTATTTGGGAAATGTGCCCCTGAAAAATGTCCGGCCTGCGGTTATCCCCAGGGTTACTTTGAATTAAATTGTGAAAATTATTAAAATAAAGAGGAAAGAACGATGCTGTCGTTCTCTCCTCTTTTTGGCTCAGGCCAGACAATCCTGCATTAACCGGTAAGCGCCTTTTTCCAAAATGACCTTTAAATCTGCGCATACAGCTGTTTCCAGTCCGGGCAGGCAGGTCAGATCCATCCCCCAGAAGCCGCTTTGGCAGCATACCGCATGAACCAGATCCTCCGGGCTGTCATTCTTATGGGCGGCGAAGAACTCCAGGATATCCCTGTCATCGGAAACCGGATACCGGTTGCCCTTCGGGCGGGTACAGGTCAGGCCGCTTTCCGTGAGATCGCCGCCCCCGTAAAACGCAATATAGAAGGCGAGGGAAGCGGTAAGACATACCGGAAGGCTTCCTTTCGTTTCGATATAACCCTTCAGGGAAGGAAGAACTCTCGCTTTCCATTTGGAGGTGGAATTCAGGGAAATGGAGAGGAGGGCATGGTCGATATAAGGGTTGCGGAATCGTTCCGTTACAGAGGCGGCAAAGTCCTCCAGTTCTTCCCTGGGCAGGGTGAGTGTGGGAATGATTTCCTGGTAGATGGCTTTATTCATAAAGCCCCGGATAACCGGATCTTCCATACAGTCACGGACGATATCCTGTCCTGCAAGGTAAGCGCCGAGAACCATAGAAGTATGGGCGCCGTTAAGGATACGTACCTTGCGCTGCTTATAGGGCTTATGATCCTCCGTTACCAGAATGGGGAGGCCTGCCTTTTCAAAAGGTAGTTCCTCCTTGATGGATTGCGGGCCTTCGATAACCCAGAAGCCAAATACTTCTCCGGTATCCATCACGTTATCTTCGTAGCCGTTTTCCTCATTCCGTGCTGCGGCTTCCGCTCTGGGAAAACCGGTAACAATGCGATCCACCAGGGTAGAACAGAAGATATTTTCGTCCTGTATCCATTGTACAAAATCGTCGCCAAGCCCCCATTGCGCCGCATACTTCAGCACACATTTTTCCAGTTCCTTCCCATTATCGTCAATCAGCTCACAGGCAAGGATCAGGAAGCCTTTCCCCGGTTCCCCGCCAAAGGTCTGAAAACGGCGGTATAAAAACTGGGTGAGCTTGCCGGGGTAGCTTGCTGCCGGACGGTCCTCAAAACGGCAGGAGGGATCATAGGTAATCCCGGCTTCCGTGGTATTGCAGGAAATAAAGCGCAGCTGCGGATTTTCCGCACAGGCCATTACGGCTTCGAAATCGGTGTAAGCGTTCAGACAGCGGCTCACACAGGATATCACCCTTTTTTTATTCACTTTTTCCCCGTTTTCACAACCGCGCAGATACAGGGTATACAGTCCCTCCTGTTCATTGATGGCGTCCTTCAGATCAAAAGCGCCCGGAATGGGGGCGATGGGCTGAACCAACACAACCTTGGACTGGAAAGCGGCTTTTTCATTCATGCTGTCAATAAAAAAATCCACAAACGCGCGCATGAAGTTGCCTTCCCCGAATTGGATGATCCGTTCGGGTGCTTCTTTCAGAAGATAGCCGGTAAAGCCTTTTTCTTCCAATGTCCGGTACGATAATTTGTTCATGATTTTTATTCCTCCTATAAAGTAACACCTTGTTTAAAGATTGCCATGTCATGGAAACCGGCGGCTTCGGATTTGACCTGCTCCCCGTTTGCCACACGGATTACATAGTCAAAAAGCATTTTCCCCAGTTCCGGAAGCGGGGTTCCGTTTACCATACGGCCGCAGTCAAAATCAATCCAGTTCTTTTTCTTTTCACTGAGCGCCAGGTTGCTGGATATTTTCACTGTAGGCACGGGGGAAGCAAAGGGAGTTCCCCGGCCGGTGGTAAAGAGCACGATCTGAGCGCCGGAGGCCGCAAGCGCCGTGGCGGCAACCAGGTCGTTTCCCGGTGCGCTGAGAAGATTCAGGCCATGTGTGCATACCGGCTCCCCATAGGCGAGGACACCCCGGACCGGTGCGGAGCCGGATTTCTGGGTGCAGCCAAGGGATTTGTCTTCCAAAGTGGAAATCCCCCCTTTTTTATTGCCCGGGGATGGATTTTCATAAATCGTCTGGTTGTGGCTGGTAAAATAGTTCTTGAAATCATTGATGAGATCCACGGTCTGCCGGAAAAGTGCTTCGTTTTCGCAGCGGTTCATCAGCTGGGTCTCCGCGCCGAACATTTCAGGAACCTCGGTAAGTATGGTAGTCCCGCCGGCCGCAATGAGTAGATCGGAAAAAACGCCCACTGTAGGATTGGCCGTTATGCCGGAAAGTCCGTCGGATCCTCCGCATTTCATACCGATAACCAGTTCACTGCAGGGGATTGCCTCCCGCACACAGGTCCCGGCACGGCCTGCCAGTTCTTTGATAAGAGCCAGGCCATCGGCTATTTCATCCTCCGAGTCCTGGGCGACGAGGAATTTGACACGGTCAGGATCATAGGTGCCGATATATTTTTTCAATTCCTCTATATTGCTGTTTTCACAGCCAAGCCCAAGTACCAGGATGCCGCCGGCATTGGGATGGTTGACCAGGTCTGCGAGAATCTGTCTCGTGTTTTCCTGATCCTCCCCCATCTGGGAACAGCCATAGGGATGGGGAAAGGCGGCGATGGCATCCAGGCTGCCGCACAGGAATCCCTGCGCCCGGTCCGCTATTGTCTCAGCCACATTGTTGACACAGCCGACGGTGGGAATGATCCAGATTTCATTGCGTACCCCTGCACGCCCGTTTTTTCTCCGGTAGCCATAAAAATAAGGAGGTGTTTCCGAGAGGGCGTCAGCAGCCTGATCCGTACCTGCAAAGAGGGATGGGCTATAGGTATAAGTCAGCACATCGCCCAGACCGGTTTTCAGGTTGGAGGTATGGATCCAGGAGCCGGGTAAGATGTCCGTGACGGCCGTACCGATAGGGGAGCCGTATTTGATAACCGCTTCCCCGGCGGGAATATGCACCAGGGCGAATTTATGCCCCTGCGGGATATCCTCCCGGAGGGTAATCGGTTTTCCCTCCGCGACGACAGCGGTTCCGGCAGCCAGAGGCTGCAGCGCCACAGCAACGGTATCTTCGGGATGAATGCGGATAAAAGTCTGCATAAATTTATGTATTCCTCCTTAAAAAAGTATGTAAGGGCTTACATTAAAATTACACCTCTTTTCCTTTACAGTCAACCTGTTTTTACAAAAAGATATCTTTATATAACGGCTATGAGGATTTGACTTTTCAGAAAGGACAGGATATAATGAAAGAAAAATGTAAGCATTTACATAACTGGAGGAAGAAAAATGAAACCATTTATGGACAAGGACTTCTTATTGCGTACGGATACGGCTAAAAAGCTCTTTCATGAAATTGCGGAGCCTATGCCTGTCCTGGATTATCACTGCCACATCAATCCCCAGGAAATCGCGGAAGACAGAAAATTCGAAAACATCACGCAGGTATGGCTGGGCGGAGATCATTACAAATGGCGCCAGATGCGTTCCAACGGGGTGGAGGAATATTACATTACCGGAAATGCCCCCGACAGGGAAAAGTTCCAGAAATGGGCGGAAACCCTGGAGCTGGCGGTGGGAAATCCCCTGTATCACTGGAGCCATCTGGAACTGCAGCGTTTCTTTGGCTATCATGGGATTCTGAATGGGGAAACGGCAGAAGAGGTATGGCAGATCTGTAATGCCAGGCTGCAGGAGGACAGCATGAGCGTGAGAAATCTGATCCGGCAGTCGGCGGTCACCCTGATCTGTACGACGGATGATCCGGCGGACGATCTGCGCTGGCATAAGGCGCTGGCTGAGGACAGCAGCTTTGAGGTACAGGTGCTTCCTGCGTGGAGGCCGGACAAAGCCATGAATATAGAAAAGCCGGATTATACGTCATATCTGGAGAAGCTGGGGGCTGCGGCACAGACAGATATCCGTTCTTTTGCAGATTTGAAAAAGGCGCTGCAAAAAAGGCTGGATTTCTTTGACAGCTATGGATGCAGGGCCAGTGACCATGCATTGGAATATGTGATGTATGTGCCGGAGACGGAAGAGAATATTGAGAAAATATTCGGACGCCGCCTGGCAGGGAAGAAACCGGGCCGGGAAGAGGAGCTGAAATTCAAAACAGCCTTTCTGTCTTTTGCTGCGGCGGAATATGCAAAAAGAGGCTGGGCAATGCAGCTTCATTATGGCTGCAAGAGAGATAATAATTCTTCCATGTACCGTTCTTTGGGGCCGGATACCGGATATGACTGTATCAATAATTATGCTCCCTCCAGCCAGATGGCGGATTTCCTGAATGCCCTGAATACAGAGGGAGCCCTTCCCAAGACCATTATTTACAGTCTGAACCCTAATGATGACGAAGTTATCGGAAGCATCCTCGGCTGCTTCCAGAATGCGGATGCCGCAGGTAAAATCCAGCAGGGATCCGCATGGTGGTTTAATGACAATAAAAGCGGGATGAAAAAGCAGATGACTTCCCTTGCCAATCTGGGCCTTTTGGGTAATTTCATCGGTATGCTTACGGATTCCAGGAGCTTCTTATCCTACCCCAGACATGAATATTTCCGCAGGATCCTCTGCGATCTTATCGGCGGATGGGTGGAAAACGGGGAATATCCATATGAGGAAAGGATGCTGCAGCGTATTATAAAAGGGATTTCCTATAACAATGCAGTCCGGTATTTCGGGTTCGCGCTGGAAGAAAAATAAAACGCAGTTACCCGGTTTTCCGGATCGCTTCCGCCATATCGATTTCTTCCAGGATAACAGAAGAGAGGCGTCTGCAGACCTGATCGATCAGGTCTTTGTTATCCCGGCAGACGGACGCTTTAAACAGGCCGTTTTTGATCGCTGTCCAACGGGTATAAAACTCCTCTGTGAAATGTGCGGCGCAGTCATTCCGGGGAGGAGGCAGGCTGTTGAGGTAACAGCGGTATAAATAACGGTTGTTGATCAGGGCATCCGTATATCTGGCCAGCAGAAGGGCGTATTCCGGTTCTTTGCGGATACAGGCTCTGACTGCCGGCAGCAGTCTGCGGCAGAAGCCCGGATGGTTTTCAAGGACCGTCCGGGCTTCTTCTTCCGGCAAAGAGATGGCTTTTGCCGGACCGGCGGCCTCCGGTACCCTGCAGAGGCGGCTGATATCAAAGGTATACGCCAGGATATCGGCCGCCTTTATGGTTCCGCCGCTGAGACTATAGGTGGGATCGAGACAGGTAAGGGTATCGGAATCCTCTTTCCGGGCAATAAAATAATGCGGGCCGTGATGAAGCCGGTACAGAGGGGACCAGGGAATATAACAGGCATCCATTCCGGTCAGGATCGCTTCTCCGTCCTGAAAGAAAGAAAGGCTTTCCTGCGCTTCCCCGGGGGAAGCGCAGGGCAGCATCTGCAGCCGCAGTCCCATGGCCTCCAGGGCCGCCGGCATCCTCTGTGTGAGAAATACCTGCCGGCAGGGTTCGTAAGTAAAATCGGTTTCAGACCATAGGGAGGCGAAAGACAAAGGATAATCCAGATGGTGATGGTTAGCAATGCTTACTATACAATTGTAGTAACAATTCAATCCCTGGAAATTAATCAGTTTCATGAGCCGTTTCCCCAGTCTTTTTGTTTTTACCGGTTGCTGTTTTTTCGATCCGGTCCAGCAGCCGTATCTTCTGCGGTTGTTTGTAAGCCGACAGATGTGTGCGGAAATAGGAATGGAGTTCCTCTATGGAAGGGCCGGCTTCCTCACAAGATGCGTATGCCGCAGGGACGATATCGGCACAGACCCTTTCATTTCCCTTCCCGTCACTTTCTCCGTATACGATGCAGTCCTTTACCAGAGGGCAGTTCATCAGGCAGGCTTCCACCTCTTCGGCATAGACATTGAAGCCCCTTACAATAATTACGTTTTTCTTTCTGCCGCAGATATATAAATAACCGTCTTTATCCAAATATCCGATATCGCCGGTATATAAAAAACCATCTTTTATTATCTTATCCGTTTCTTTTTGGTTGTTGCAGTATCCCAGCATGACATTCGGTCCTTTTACCAGGATTTCACCCCTTATATAGGGTTTGTCGGTTTTTTGCCCATCCGCTTCCACGAGAAGGGTTTCGCCTTTTAGGGCGGTTCCCACGGAGGCAAACTTTTCCGGATCCATTTTTTTATAGGGTTTCGTGATCAGGGGGGAAGCTTCTGTCATGCCATATCCCGTCCAGAATTCAATGGAGGGAAAGGATTTGGAGAGCCGGTGCAGGATATCCGGGGATACCTTGCTTCCGGCCAGGCCGAAATAGCGGAAAGAACGGATATCATAAGGGATCTTCCTGCCTGCCAGCTGATCCATCAGGACAGCGGCGATAACTCCGCCCTCGTAGTGGGTTACCTGATATTGTTCCGCCGCTTTATACAGCACATCCAGGGAAAAAGGCTCCTGCATACATATGATGGGAAAGCCTTTTGTGAGGCAGGCGGCCAGAATCAGCAGGCCGTAAATAGAGGAATAAGGAGCGGCAATAAAGTACCGTATGGGGACGGATGCATATTTATCATAATCCATTTTGGAGAGATAGGAGAGGACACAGTAGGAAAGATTGCTCTCCGACAGCTGGACGATTTTGGCATTTCCGGTCGTGCCCGATGTGCCTAACAGAAGCATGGGCTTATGAATCCCGGCCTTTGCGGCAGGAAGAATGTCCTGGTGGGAATGTGCGGCGTATTCCCCGATATAAAGGATTCGGAAGCATCCGGGAAATTCCGGCGACAGCGCTTCAAACAAAGGGGCATAGTGCGCTGCGGTAAGAATCGTATGAGCATCCGCCTGGTTAAGCAGCGGCAGTATTTCGTATTCCGTGAGCTTTGTGCTTAAGGGAAATACGGTCATACCAGCCATAAGGATTCCGAAAAAAGCGGCGATAAAAGCCTCTCCGTCGGGCAGGTAAACTGCTATTGTTTCCGTTTCGCCGCCCGCAAACAGCTGCCGGACCGCTTCCGCTTTTTCCGTGAGAGCACGATAGGAAACCACCCTGCCGTTTTCAATGAGCGCAGTCCGTTCCTGGTCCTTTCGTCGCAGCAGCAAATCTCTAATCATGGTTTCCGTCCTGCTCCCTTACTTTTCTTTCCGTCATGGCTATGAGATTGTCAACCTGCAGGCACAGCTCCATTTCCATGATTCCGAAAGTAATCCCGTATTCTTCTTCTATTTGGAAAAGCAGGCCCACAAAAGAAAGGGAATCAAAGCCCAAATCGGTATACAGATTTGATTTCCCGGTAACCGGTGCGGATACAAACTGGTATCCCCTTATCTTTTGCAGAATGGCTTCCCGTATTGTCATTGTTGATCCTGCCTCCGTTTTCTGAATCTTTGTTTACTCAATAAAAAGTCCGCCGCTGACGGATATTTGTGTCGATTGCTCCGATGTAACCCCTTCTCCCATCCAGCCCACAATAATAGTTACAAGGGTGCCGGCTTCCAGGCTGATATTCAGGTCGGTGAGCGAGCCTTTACGGACGCTGTATTTGGGAATTTCCGTCCCGCCCACGTAGGGCTGTGTATAGGTAATGGTTTCCGGAAGGACGCGGAACACAAGCGCGCTGCCGTCAGATACGCCCAGACAGACAAAGGGGCGCATGGTTATCCCTTCCTCCAGGTACAAAGAGGTTCTGGTAGCTGCCAGCGCATAGATATTTTTCAGTATTCCGTCATAGGGCATGATAAAAGAGCTGGGATAGGCATAGCTTTGTGTTATGGTGATGGTTTGGGAAGCCCATTCTCCCGGCTGCAGATAAAGCCCGTAGCCGCTGTCACCGCCAAAGCCGGCAAAAGCGATGGTTTCCGGATTTCCCTGCGCATCGGCGGATATCTGCGCACCGGAGCTGTTTACATTGGACAGCGAAAAGGGGATGGTAGCAGCGGCCGGCCCCTGCGGCCCTTCCGGCCCGGGCATACCCTCCGGCCCGGGTTCACCCTGCGGTCCCTGTGGTCCCTGCTTGCCCCGCGGCCCCCGGCGGTAAGGGGAGCAGCAATTGCAATAGCTGTTTCCCCGCTCATAACTTCCTGCGTTTCTTCCGTTCATTTCATCCGACATTTTTTATCTCCAATCACAAGATTTTTTATCTCTTATAGAATAGCTTATGTTCCTGCCGGGAAAATGTTCCCGCAGGGCCTGGAAAAGAAGGGGAAGCATATACGCTGCGAATGCAGGGAAGGGGGAAAACAGACGGATTTGTTATTGATACGGAAACGGGAAAGCAATCCCGGAGGCTGTTATTCCGGCGGCCTCCGGCGGCGGACTGCCGGTTAATACCGCCATGCGGAATGCCCGTCAGGGCAATTTTCAAATATGCTCCGGGATGACAAGGGATACCCCGGACTTTACCTGACTGTGGTATCCCGATAAATGATATCTCCGGAAAAAACCGTCCGCGCCGGTATATCCTTCCCGTCAAAAACCTGCATCAGCAGAGACACGGCTGTTGTGCACATAAATTCCACACGGTTGTCAACGGTAGTGATTTCAGGCGTGCTGCAGGTGGAAAGCTGGGAATTATTATAGCCGCTTATCTGGAAATCCCCCGGTATCCTCCTGCCGTGGGACAACGCATATTTTACCGCCCCGACAGCCAGCTCATCATCAGCAGTGACACAGGAATCAAAGCAAAGCCCTTCGTTTTCCAGGGAATCCAGAAGAGCGGCTGTTTCGTGGATGGATGCGGGGCTGGCAAAAATTCTTTTTTCCACATCCTGCAGCCCCTTTTCCAGGCAGGCTTCCCGGAAGCCTGCTATTTTTTTCTGGCCGCTGTAGCTTAAGCTCCGGTAGAGATAGACAGGGGAACGGGAACCGCTGCACAGCAGGGACGCTGTCATTTCGTTTACCGCCAGACGGTCGTCGCAGAGAACGGAATAAATGCGGCTGCCGGACAGATAACCGTTTAAGATGAAAACGGGTACCTTGCCTGCGGCTTCAAAAAGATACGCATTGTTTTTATCCGTATCCTCCACAAAATTGGAACCGACAAAAAACAGGGCATCCACATTCCGGGAAAGCAGCAGCTGCAGGTACTTTTTCTTTTCCTCCAGATGATATCCTGTGCAGCAGAGCATGGAAGCATAGGAATTCTGACGCAGCTCCCTTTCCAGATAATAGATGGCCGACGCCAGATACACATCGGAGGAATCCGCACATAAGATCCCCACGGTATGCATGGAATTCAGGCCAAGGCTGCGGGCAAAGGCATTAGGCGTGTAACTGTTTTGGTCAATGACCTGAAGCACCTTCTCCCGGGTGGCAGGGCTTACCTTGTCGCTTCCGTTTAATACACGGGATACGGTGGCAATGGAAACGCCTGCCTGTTTGGATATATCGTAAATGTTCATGATGAAATTCCTTTCTGTTGCAGACTCCCTTGGTTACGGTCTATTCCGTGACCAGTAACCTTCCTTATAAATTATAAATTATGTAAGCGCATACATGCTTGATGGAAAGTATTATACAATATATAATGGGAGGAAGCAAATGTAATTGCTTACATACGGTTCCCACTTTTGTTACATCCATCCGTAATTCGGAAATGCTGTTTTATGCGGACGACAATGTTGCCGGCAGAAGAAAAGGGGACTGACTAATACACAGAAAGAAGAGTGGAAATGAAAAGACTGCTATTGCTATGCGGAGCGAATGGAATCGGAAAATCGACGGCAAGCGCGGAGCTGCTGAAAAAACTGCCGCATTCCGCCTACATCGACAGTGATTATTGCCGTATGACAAATCCCCCTATATTTAATGAGGAACTGATCCGCCTGAATTATAAGAATATCCTTGCCATGATGGAGAATTCCTTTGCCTGCGGGGAAATACAGAATGTCATATTCCCCTTTGGTTTTCATGGACACAGGAAGCAGCTGTTTGAGGCACTGCTGGAAGAACTCAGGCAGAAAGGAATCCGGTTCGAACTGGTACCGGTTTTATTGTATTGTGAACCGGAAGAAAATATCCGCAGGGCAAGGGCGGACGGCCGGGACGAGGAACGGATCCGGCGGGGAATCAGCTATTCCCGGATCGTATATGAGAATACGGATTACCCGCGTATTGATGTGACAGGCCTGACGGCGGAGGAAACCGCGGATGCGATATTGAAGATAACAGGGACAGGAGAAGAGGCGGACATAAGGATATGACAGGAAAGAAAACAGCAGTAAGAAGTAAGGCGGCCGTTAAAGTTAGCTATAGAAACGCGGAGGCGGCAGAGGCCGGAATCATAAGCTGCCAGATGAATGCCGGCTATAAAGCGGCATATCATGGCATGATGGATGAAAGTTACCTTTCTTCCCTAACGGACGATCATTGGATGCCTGTAATAAGAAGCAGCCTCAAACGGGGAGATATATGCGTCCTGGCGGAAGCGGAAGGGGAGATAATCGGTTCATCCGTTTTCGGAAATATGCCGGATGACAGGGATACGGCACAGCTATATGCCATCTATCTGCATCCTGACTACATAGGAAAAGGTATCGGACATGTGCTGTACGAAAAAACGGAAAGCCAAATGCGGTTACGGGGCTGTAAATACTGCATGCTGGAAGCCCTGTCAGAAAATAAACGTGCTGTCCTTTTTTATAAAAAACATGGATTTATAGAAAAAAATACATTTACAGTACATGAAAACGGAATGTCTCTGATCTGCATGAGCATGGAGAAATCACTGTTGTAAAAGGATGCTGCCAGTCACGGAATTAACAGTAATAAGGAGGAATTTTGACCGTCGGAGCATAAAATTGGTTGCTTTTCCGGGGGAATAAGGTTATTCTGCTTTTAGAAACAGTATGTACTGTAACAGAGCAGGCAGATCTGCGCATTCATGGCGCAGATCGTGAGAAAACACGGTGGCGGCAGGCGTCCGTCCGCACGCGCGGCGATTTGAGTGGCCGAATGCAGTAACGGTCCGGCTGAAGGCTGCGCGGTTACTATATACCGACAGGGAGAGAGGAAACACTATGAAAAATTTTAAATTTGCCATTATGGGAGCGGGAAATATTGCCAACAAGTTCTGTGACGCGGTAAAGCGTATGGAGGACTGCGAGGTGGCGGCGGTTGCGAGTAAATCCATGGATCGTGCGGAGAACTTTGCAGAGAAAAACGGCATTAAAGCCGCCTACGACAGCTATGAAAAAATGCTGGCGGAGGAAAAACCGGATTGTGTCTATATTGCGGTGACGCAGGATGCCCATTTCGCATTATGCATGCTCTGCCTGGATTACAAAACGCCTGTTTTATGTGAGAAAGCGATGTTCCTCAACAGCGCCCAGGCGGAAGAAGTATTTACGAGAGCAGAAAAAGAAAAAGTTTTCGTCATGGAAGCCATGTGGAGCAGATTCCTTCCCGCCGTTAAGATGGCCAAGCAGTGGATGGAGGAGGGGAAAATAGGCACTCCTTCCTTTATTGACACGGCTATCGGGTTCCTGGCGCCTGTTGATAAGGACAACCGCTATTACAGCCCGAAGCTCGGCGGAGGAGCCGCTTATGATATTACGGTTTATGCCTATGAACTCACCACCTTTATGATTGAGCGGCCTGCTGAGGATGTACAGGTGTCTGCCGTATGGAGTGATACCGGTGTGGATATATCCGATCAGGTGACCATCCGTTATCCCGGCCTGCTGGCCTCGCTGCGCACCAGCTTTGCGGCTGCGCTTCATGAGAGAATGGCGATTTACGGCAGCCAGGGGAAAATAGTGATTCCCCATCCCCATTTTGCGGAAGAAGTATTTTTGTACAATAAGGACAATGAACTGTTGATGCATTTCCAGGATACCGTTACGGAGAACGGCTTCCTTTATGAAATCGAAGAAGCGGTAAACTGTATCCGGGACGGAAGGATAGAAAGCCCGGTGGTTCCCCACAGCCTTACTCTGGAGTGTGCAAGGCTGTTTGACCGGATCATGGAAAAGGCTTGACTTTGACATGGATCCTTGTAAAACGTGCCGGTATAGCGTTATAATTTATGATAGAAATAAGAACGCGGCAAAAGCGGCCGCAGATGGGGGTTATTTATGGAAAAAAGCGAAAAAATCCTGCAGATGTGCAGGGAAAACGACATCCGTATGATCGATTTTAAAATGGTGGATCTGGACGGGCGTTTCCGGCATATCACCATACCGGCGGAACGGTTCGGAGAGAGTATTTTTGAATACGGGATCGGCTTTGACGGTTCTAATTACGGGTATGCGCCTATAGAAAAGAGTGATATGGTATTTATCCCTGATCCGGAAAGCGCTGTCATAGATCCCTTTGTGGATATACCCACGCTTTCCATGACCGGCGATGTATGTGTGATCGGGGAACAGGAAAACAAACCGTTTGATCAGTATCCCAGGAATGTGGCCCTGCGGGCTGTGGATTATATGAAGGCCACCGGTACGGCGGATAAGATGCTGATCGGCCCGGAATTTGAATTTTATCTGTTTGATACCGTCAATTATAAGGTGGCTCCCAACGGTTCCTCTTATGAAGTGGATACCAGACAGGCGGAATGGAATACCGGCGATGATGGCGGCTTTAACCTGGGATATCAGGTGAAGCACAAAGGCGGCTATCATATTGCGGCTCCCCAGGATATCTCCTACAATCTTCGCAGCAAAATGTGCATGCTGATGGAAGACTGGGGAATTCGGGTGAAATACCACCATCATGAGGTGGGCGGTCCGGGGCAGCTTGAAATCGAAGTGGAGCTTGGGGATATGGTTGACATGGCGGATAAGACCATGATTACCAAATATATTGTGAAAAATGCGGCTGCAAAGGAAGGCCGGACCGCCACCTTTATGCCCAAACCGATTTACCAGGAAGCGGGAAGCGGTATGCATGTGCACATGCTTCTGTTTAAGGACGGCAAACCGGTTTTCTATGATAAGGACGGCTATTCTTCCTTAAGCCGGACCGCCCACTATTTTATCGGCGGACTGCTGAAGCATGCACCGTCCCTGTGTGCCTGGACAAACCCGTCCACCAATTCCTATAAGCGGCTGGTTCCTGGGTTTGAGGCCCCGGTTACCATTGGCTATGCCACTTCCAACCGGAGCGCGGTCATCCGCATACCGGCATATGCAAAAGCGCCTGAGCAGAAGCGGTTTGAGCTGAGAAGCCCGGATGCCACAGCTAATCCCTATTATGCGTATGCCGCCATTTTGATGGCGGGTCTGGACGGGATTGAAAACCGCATCGATCCCGCTGCCAACGGATGGGGACCATATGATTATAACCTGTATGAGCTTACGCCGGAACAGCAGGCAGAGATACAGTCGCTGCCGAAAACGTTGGAGGAAGCGCTGGACGCCCTGGAAAAGGATCATGCTTATCTCACAAAAAACGGGGTGTTCCCGGAACGGCTGATTCTGCTTTGGCTGGAAAGGAAACGAAAGGAAAGCAGGGCGATCAGCCAGATCCCCCACCCGGCGGAATTTGATGCTTATTATGATTTGTAAAAGGCTTTCCCGGCAAGAAAACGGGGAGTTTCTTATTTTCGTTTCACGCGCACAGCTGCGCAGACAGGAGCAGAAATGGCAGTGATAGCTGGGTTTATGGTTCCCCATCCGCCGCTGATTGTCCCGGAAATCGGAAAAGGGGAAGAAAACGGAATCAGGGAAACAACGGAAGGCTATGAAAAAGCGGCCGCAGAAATTGCGGCCCTGAAACCGGAAACGATAGTCGTGATATCCCCTCATTCGGTGATGTATGCTGACTATTTCCATGTGTCACCGGGAAAAGAAGCGGCGGGGGATTTCCGGCAGTTCCGGGCAGGACAGGTGGCGCTGCAGGCGGAGTATGACGAGACATTTGTCCGCTGCCTTTGCCGGGAAGCGCAGGAAGCCGGTTTCCCGCTGGGCACCCTGGGGGAACGGGAGAAAAGGCTGGATCATGGCGTAATGGTACCCTTGTACTTTGTGAATAAATATCTGCAAGGCTGCCGCCTTGTGCGTATAGGGCTTTCGGGGCTTTCCAAGGCGGAACACTACCGGGCGGGCATGCTGATTGAAAAGGCCGCTGTCCGGCTGGACCGGCGGACGGTGGTAATCGCCAGCGGCGATCTGTCACACCGGCTGAAGGAGGACGGCCCTTATGGATACAGGGAAGAAGGACCGGCTTATGACCGGAAAATTATGAATTCGATGGGAAATGCGGCATTCGGCGAACTGTTGGAATACCCGGAAAGCTTTTGTGAAAAAGCAGGGGAATGCGGACACCGCTCTTTTACCATGATGGCCGGCTGTCTGGACGGAAAAGCCGTAAAAACGGAAAAACTGTCATATCAGGGTCCCTTCGGCGTCGGCTATGGGATCTGTACGTATCATGTGACGGGGGAAGATAAAGGGCGTCGTTTCCTGGAGCAATATACCCGGAAGAACAGTCGGGATATACAGAGCCGGAAGGACAGGGAGGACAGCTATGTGCGTCTGGCGAGAAAATCGCTGGAAACCTTTGTACGGACCGGAAGCGTATATGTGCCTTCCCGGGAAGAAACGGAGGAACTGCCGCGGGAAATGACGGGAAACCGGGCGGGAGTATTTGTGTCTGTCCATAAGGAAGGGATGCTGCGCGGCTGTATCGGAACCATTGCCCCGGTCACCGGCAGTGTCGCGGAGGAAATCCTGCGGAATGCGGTGCGTGCGGGAACGGAGGATCCCCGGTTCCCTCCTGTGGGAGAGGAAGAACTGGAGGCACTGGTTTACAGCGTAGATGTGCTGGGAGTTCCGGAGCCGGTTGCCTCTGCGGCGCAGCTGGATGCCAAAACGTACGGGGTGATTGTGACAAAAGGGAGAAAACGGGGACTGCTGCTGCCGGATCTGGAAGGTGTGGATACCGTGGAAGATCAAATAGCCATTGCCAGGAGAAAGGCGGGGATCGGGGAAGAGGATCCGGTCACGCTGGAACGTTTTGAGGTGATACGCCATGGAGAAAAGGAATGAAACGGGGAAAAGGGAAGCACAGCATTCCAAGGAAGCACAGCATTCCAAGGAAGCACAGCGTTCCAAGGAAGCACAGCGTTCCATGGAAATCATCTGTCCGGTCTGCATGCACCATTGCCGGCTGCAGCCCGGACAGGCAGGACGATGCCGGGCCAGGGCCAATGCTGACGGGGAAAGCCGTTCCCTGAGCTACGCAAGACTGACCTCCCTTGCTCTTGATCCGATTGAAAAGAAACCGCTGGCGATGTATGAACCGGGCAGCCTGATACTCTCGGCCGGCAGCTTTGGATGCAATCTAAACTGTCCGTTCTGTCAGAATTATGAGATTTCCATGTGCAATGAGACATGCGACACTGTTTATCTGACCCCGGAGGAGCTTGCCGGGAAAGCGGCAGAGCTGAAAAAAAAGGGCAATATCGGCGTGGCTTTTACTTATAATGAACCGATGATAGGCTATGAATATGTACGCGATACGGCCAGACTTGTCCGCGGGGAAGGAATGAAAAACGTAGTAGTGACAAACGGGAGTGTGACGCAGGCGATTCTGGAGGAGGTATTGCCCTTTGTGGATGCCATGAACATTGATTTAAAGGGATTTTCGGAAGAATACTACCGGAAGCTGGGCGGCGATCTGGAAACGGTGAAGCAGTTCATCCGCCGGGCCGCCGCTTCCTGCCATGTGGAACTGACCGTTTTGGTGGTCCCTGGTGAAAATGATACGCCGGAGGAGATGAAAAAGCTTGCTTCCTGGACGGCGGAGGTGGATCGGGAAATTCCTCTTCATGTGACCCGCTTTTTTCCCCGGTGGAAGATGACAGACAGGCCTCCCACAAAGGTGCGCACCGTATATGAACTGGCGGAAGCTGCCCGGGAAATACTGCCTCATGTATTTACGGGAAACTGCTGATACGCAGGAGAGGATAGGGAGCGACTGTGAGAGGGCCGGTGTATGTATATCAGGGGCAAACGAATCCGGTATAAGCGAATCCGATACAAACACATCCGCCCCGAATCCGCTTGACAGAATGTTGGGTAAGAATTATAATGACTAAAAACAATAAAACAGTCAAAAAGAGGTGAGTCCCTTGCCGAAATCCTATTCGGAGCAGGAAAGAGAATATATTGACAAGCGCCTCCGGGAAGAGGCGATGAATTGCATGTGCTCTTATGGAATCAGAAAAACTACGGTGGATGAACTGGTCCGGCGGGTGAGGATACCCAAGGGGACCTTTTATCTCTTTTATGAGTCCAAGGAACAGTTGTTGTTCCAGGTGTTGATGCAGTTTCATGAAAATATGGAAAAACAGCTTCTGGAACGTGTGGACAGCCTGGCGGGAAGGCCCTTGGACGTGGAAACGGTAACGGATTTGCTTATGGATTTCTTCCGGAGGGCCGATGAAGCGCCTATTATAAGGCTGATGAATTCCGGGGAACTGGAAATCCTGGCCAGGAAGCTGCCCGGAGAGGAACTGGCGGCTCATTTTATGGAGGATGCCAGGATGGTGGAAGCGGTTATAGGAAAGCTTTTTCCTTCCGGTACCGTGTGCGCTGGGGAACTGGCGGAAACGTTTGGAGGGGCCTTCCGGGCTGCTTTTACAGCGATGATTTACAGCCATGAGGGCGGGCAGGAGGGCACTTACGCTTCCTTGCGCCTGCTGATCCGGGGGCTGGTTCTGCAGCTTTTTGAATAAAAGGCTGAAAGTAACCGTCCAGACAGGCAGGACAGTAAGGGGAGATAGGCACCCGGCGGGAACGGGTGGAGTCCGCGCCGCAGGAAAACGGCTATGGGGCGCGGGCTTGCTATATGGATGGTTCATAGGATGGATCATCTTTTATTTTACCGGTTATTTGACTATAAAAAACATAATGGTCAAATAGTAAAGGAGGAGAATTATGATAGAAGTAAACAGACTTACTTTCAGTTACGGGAAAAAGCCATTCATAAACGATATGAGCTTTTCCGTGGAAAACGGCGAAATCTTCGGATTTCTGGGGCCGTCGGGAGCAGGCAAGACGACGCTGCAGAAAATTATGACGGGGATGATTACCGCCTATCAGGGGAGTGTAAAGGTGGACGGTATGGAATGCAGAAAAAGGACGCCGGCCTTTTATGAAGAAATCGGAGTGGATTTTGAGTTCCCTGCCTTGTATGAAAAACTCACGGCAAAGCAGAACCTTCTTTATTTTGCCTCCCTGTACCGTAAACCCTGCCTGCCGCCGGAGGACAGCCTGGAAAGAGCGGGGCTTGAGAGGGACGCGGATAAAAAGGTTTCCTGCTTTTCCAAAGGTATGCGTTCCCGGCTGGCTTTTCTCAGGGCCTTGCAGCACGATCCCCGTTTTTTGTTTCTGGATGAACCCACCAGCGGGCTGGATCCCTCAAACAGCCGTGTGATGAAGAATATGATTCTGGAAGAAAAGAAAAAAGGGAAAACCATTCTTCTTACCACCCATAACATGCATGACGCCGCCGAACTTTGCGATCGGGTGGCTTTTATTGTAAACGGGGCGGTACGGGCGCTGGACAGCCCCCATAATCTGGTCATGCAGAAAGGAGCGGCCCGCCTTGTGTATACGTATCGCAGGGAAGAGGACGGCAGGGAAGAGAAAAGGGAATGCCCGCTTTCGGAGACTGGAAGTGACCTGTTTCTGCAAAAACTGCTCAGGGAAAACAGACTGACCTCTCTGCACACGAGCGAGCCGGATCTGAATGATATTTTTCTTGAGGTTACGGGGAGGGCGCTGGTATGAGACTGCTTCGTTTGCTTGCCGGGGATATCCGGTTTCAGGCGGTTTATGGCTTCTGGTTTTTATATAGTATTTTAACCCTGCTTTACCTGCTTTTGCTGTCTGTATTGCCCGGGGAATGGAGGGAGGCCGCAGCCGCCGTGCTCATATTTTCCGATCCTGCGGCTATGGGCCTGTTTTTCATGGGAGCCTGCATCCTGCTGGAGAAAAGCCAGCGTGTGCTGCAGGTGATAGCAGTATCACCGGTAACTGTCCGGGAATATATGCTGTCCAAGGCGGCGTCTTTTGCCGGTATTTCCCTTGTTGTGGCGGCCGTTTTGGCGCTCGGTGCGGGCTATGGGCAAGAAAGGCTGCCCCTGGTGCTTGGGGGAACCTTATATGGCTCCCTGTTGTTTTCCCTGCTGGGGATGGCGGCTGCTTCCGGGATTAACAGCATCAACCAATATCTTCTTATTACAGTTCCGATAGAAATGATTCTGTTTATCCCCCTGATTCTCTTTTTACTGGGAAGAGAAGGAATACTGGCTTTTTTTCCCACAGTGATATGTATGAAAATGCTGCTGGGGATCCCGCAGAACGGCGCTGCCGTCTGGCTTGCGGCGGGAACGTCCCTGCTGCTTTGTGCATGGGCGGCCTGGCTTTGTATGGAGAAAATGTGGAAACGGTTGGGAGGAGTGAAATTATGAGGGCACAGAAAGCCGCTTTTTTACAGATGCTCAAAAGTATTGGGAGAGATGGGATGCTGCTTTGCGCCTGCCTTCTACCGATATTGTGCGGAATCCTTTTTAAAGGGGGTGTGCCGCTTCTGGAAGAAATGCTTTGCGGATATTTTAATAAGAAGGTAGTGCTTGTTCCTTATTACAGGCTGATTGATATCGGATATTCCCTGCTGGCCCCGGCAATGTTCTGCTTCGTATCTGCAATGGTGGTGCTGGAGGAGCGGGACGAAGGGCTTGCTTCCTATTCTGCGATAACACCTCTTGGAAAAAAAGGGTATCTGCTATCCAGGCTGGGAATTCCCGCCGTATGCGCTACAGTGCTTACCGGCCTTTTGCTCCTTCCGTTTTCTGTAAGCAGGCTGCAGATAGGGATAATTGCAGGCCTGGCGGTATCCGGCGGAGGCTTCGGCCTGGTATATGCGCTGTTGATTATCCGGTTTTCCGAAAACAGGCTGGAGGGGATGGCGGCGGCAAAACTGGCCTCCCTGACCATGCTGCCGGCTTTTTGTCCCTTTTTTATCCGGGGAGGGGCGGAATATTTCCTGTGGCTGTTCCCCGCATGGTGGGGCGGTGCGGCGGTGGCCCGGAACCAGCCGCTGCTGGGTGCGGCCGGTGTCTTATGCGGGCTGGCCTGGATCTGGGGTCTGGGAAAAAAGAGAGATAAGGCCGGCGGAAGCTTTTCTTCCCTGTAAAGAAGGAGTATACTGGAAGGGAAGAAATTGACAGATCGCATAGCTGCGTTGCAGCAAAAACGGAGGGACAGCGTATGGGAGAACTCAGCAAGCTTCCGAATATTGGAAAAACTGTGGAAGAACAGTTAAACCAGGTGGGGATTTATACCAGCCGGCAGCTGGCCGGCCTGGGAAGCAGGCGGGCCTGGCTGATGATACAGAATATTGATGAATCCGCATGTATCCACAGGCTTCTGGCTTTGGAAGGGGCCATCCGGAATGTGAAAAAAACGGAACTGCCGGAGGATGTGAAAAAAGAATTGAAAGAATTTTATCAGGAACATAAGCTGCCGCTTCCATAACTTTCCACGATCAGAATGCTGTTTTTTATATTATTATAGGTTTGTAACATAAATGTAATAAATTTGTAATAATTGTAAAGGAGACAGCAATGAAAAAACTTACATTACTTACAGCAGGAGCAATTACCGTATCCGCATTGGGAATGGCGGCCGGCATCGGGCCGAATACAGTTCTTACCGCTGAAGCTGCCGGAAGCAGCCAGGGGAATTATAAAAATGTAGTGGTGGTCAATGGGAACTCCATTGGTGAAATAAAAGATAAGCTGGAAAATATGGGGAACTCTTTTGGGTCCATTCAGTGGGGAGACTGTCCGGTAGTAATACCTCCCTGCGATACCCTGCCGGATGACAACCAGGGAGGCGGAAAGCCTGACACCGGCCTGCCTGATACGGACAAACCGGATACAGACAAGCCCGGCACAGACAAACCGGATACGGATAATCCCGGTACAGACAAGCCTGACACGGACAAACCGGATACGGATAAGCCGGATGCAGACAAACCTGGCCAGAAGCCGGATGAGAATAATCCGGATCAGAACAATCCGGGCGGTTCGGAAGAGAATAAACCGGGAGACAATGACAGTCAGCTTTCCTTTGCGGCCCAGGTAGCAAAGCTGGTGAATGAGGAGCGTGCCAAAGTTGGACTTTCCGCCCTTCAGGTAAACCAGAACGTTCAGGCCGCAGCCCAGGTCAGAGCGGTGGAAATCAAGACCTCCTTTGCCCATACAAGACCGGACGGAAGCAATTTCAGCACCGCGTTAAAGGAGCAGGGCGTCAGCTATAATGGTTCCGGAGAAAATATAGCATGGGGACAGAAAACGCCGGAGCAGGTTATGGAAAGCTGGATGAACAGCGCCGGGCACAGGGCCAATATCTTAAATGAAAAGTTCACATCCATTGGAGTGGGCTATTACCAGGATGGGAACGGCGTGAATTATTGGACACAGCTCTTTACCTATTAAAAGAATTTGGCGGTTGCGCTCCGCGAGCTATGCCTATATTCATAACAACGGATGCCATGCTCCGCGGGCCATCCTTAAGTTTAAGAAGAATCAGCCTCAGAGGTATCTGAGGCTGATTCTTTCTGTATAGAGGAAACGTAACAGTTCAGACTTGTCTGAACTGTTATAAGGATACAGAAAACGTTGCAGTACGGTATGGCAGCAGGTTTGTGCCTCAGAGAATGGGCCTGCGGCTGCGGCCGATCTCATCTCCCAGGGGGAGATCTTCATACCCCGGACGTGAATAGGTCTGTCCCGGCGCAGAGGTGCTTGGGCAGGAAACAGGACGGAAAGAAAAATAAGCATGGAGGAAGCACAGGATTCCGCCCAGAAGCAGTACAAGAAAGAAAAAACAAATGGCTATGCCGAGCGCAAACAGCACTCCGTTAAAGACAGGGCTTAAGGATGTAAGAAATGCGGCCAGAATCAGGCAGGTGCCGCCGGTGGTGGCAAGATTGCCGCAGCAGGAATAAGCCTCCCTCAGCCGCGGTTCGTTTTTAGCAGACAGTGAGCCTATCAGCAGGGAAACAAGCATAGCACCGGCGAACAGGATAAGCAGGATGAAAAACGGGGATGAAGTATCCAGTGACAGCAGACCATTTGCAAACAGCGTAAAAATGGTAAAAGCCAGCAGCATACCGATAACAATGGTGATGATGCAGAACTTAGTGGCATTTTTCATAGGTATCCCTCCTTTCGTTAGAGATATATTGACGGGAAATGAAAGCTCCTAAGATTATGATATGCCGGAGACGAAAAGGTGTGGCTTGTGGATGTGGGAATAACTCAAACTTTACAGATAGCGGGGAGGATAGAAAACGACGCCAAAAAAAGGGGAAAAAGGAAAAATTTTACAAAAGGCATGTTTTGCAATGAAAAGTAACGGTTTTTGTAACATGCGGAATAGTAAAATTAATTCAATGGTTCAATCCCGGATAATGGAAAAGGGAAATGAGGAAGGAGTAGTTCATGAGACATTCTAATAGGAGCGGACGGGGAAAGAAAGTACTGGCGGCATTTTTAGTGGCGGCAATGATAACCGGAAATACATTGACCGTTTTGGCTGAGGATGTAAGCGGTAATACTGTAGAAACCGTTGAAGAAAAGACGGAAGAGACAAGCGGAGAAAACACAAGCGGGGAAAACACAGACAAAGAGAATACAGATAAAGAGAATGCCGGGGAGGCTTCGGAAGAGGAAAGCCACACCCGTGAGAGCGAGGAAGGATCCACAGAGAGTAAAGAGGGAGAGACGGAAGCTGTCTCTGAAACAGAGTCCACGGACGAAACACAGACAGAGTCCGGTCTGGAGCAGGATACAGAAACAGAGGATCCTGAGACGGAGGTCGAAACAGAGACCGAAACAGGAACGGGCAGTGTCTCCGGTAACAGTGTTTCCGGCAACGATATTACGGAAGAAGCAGGTTTTGCATTAACATATACATATGATGAAAAGGCTGTTTCTGTAGAAGGCCCGGTACGTGTGGAAAAAGAGGAAACCTTTTCCTTCCGGGTAACCGTAAAGGAAGGCTATACCCTGCTTGAGGTGACCTGCGGCGGGGAAGTGCTGTCAGCAGAGGAACCGGAAGCTGAAGAACCATATATTTTTCCTTATACCTGTGATATGGTTACAGAGGATACGGAAATTGTAATAAGGACGGAAAAACAAGCCGGGGAAGAGCAGATTTTTGAGAAAAAGGATGTTGCTGTGGGAAACGGCAGGGCAACAATTACCATAAAAGCAGCGGCGGATGATGAAAACCTGAAGGGCGCTGAGCTGGTGGCTGATAAGGAAGCTGCGGATACCGGTCTGCTGGAAGAATATGCACAGAAAAATGGAATGACATATCTGAGCCATATGGATTTCGGCCTTCATTTTGAAAAGAAAGGGGAGGACGGGACGGCAGAAGTGGTACAGCCCTCCAAGCAGGTAAAGGTTATCATTACATTTACGGAAGCGCCCGCCTTTGACGGCGGCGTACAGAAGGCAGAGCTGCTTCATGTATCCGCCGGAGACGGAAAGCAGGAAAAGGTGGAAAAAGCGGCGGATCTTTATGAAATGCCGAAGGCAGAATACAGGAGTGCAAGGAGCGCGGAAACAAACGCAGTGCAGAAAGAAATATCCTTTGAAACCGATAGTTTCAGCCCGTTCCCGATTGTCCTTCTTTCCTCCGGGAATATCTATACCCCTCTTTCCTGGGCAAATAAAGGGACCTACAGCTATACCTCCGGTAACAGTAAGTGGAAGGCTAATCCGGTAGATATTACAGAATCCACTACAGACGGGATTCTTGTTGATGTATCGCATGTATCAGATGAAGGCTATATAAAATATACGATACCGGATGGTTTTAATAAAAAAGAGATCAATATAAATGCAATTAATGACTTAAATACACTTCTTAACGGGACATATATGCCAGGATGCAAGGTGAACTTCAAGATCAAGTTGGTAAATAATTCCGGTACAGATTATTCTTATGTAAATAATTCATTTTATATTGCATCTGAAAGTTTGGCCGCACAATATGAAGAAACGGATGAAAAATATAGCTATACCTGGAATTATGCTACATCAAAACCGGATATTGTAATAGGATGGGTAGACGGGGCAATAGGGTTTGACGGTTCTCCATTACTTGTACTCAGTAATACGGCTTGGTCGCCAAACCGTACGTCTAATAAAGCTCTCCTTTTTCTTTTGAGTGAATATGCAGAAGAAAGGGACCTGGAAAAGTTTAATGATAAAGGTGCACCTCTTAAAGATTTACCGTATAGTGTGGCTAATAGTAGGTATTTGACGGATGGTTATTTAGATGGGGTGCTGAAGAGAGCAGGATATGAAGGGATAAAAGAATTAAACCATTACTATTTAGATTATTATAACCGGCACTATGGTACAAATGCGGCGTCTCTTGAGGAACTTCCTTTAGAAGCATTGGTATCAGGCTCTAATAAGGCGGGGATTTTTGGTGGGAACCGCTTCAAAATGCGGGAGACAAATCCGGAGGTTGCGGAATGCGGCTATAATTTCTTCTATAATTATTGTCTTAGTTTGCTTCCGGATGGAGTTTCTCAAGCAGAGAGCAGAAATTATTCGATTGGTAATTGGATGCGTGGGGAAACCGGATATGAAGAGACGGTCAGGGCGTCATTTGCTGGTTTTAACAACGGTACGGAAGTGGAACTGCTTGGTCTGAATATGATGATAGATGGGCCATATACAGCTAATGTGTATATGGATATGAATTTTGGCTGGTCGCTCGGCTTAAAATTAACCAGTAATGAACAGACGACCCCTCCCACACCGCCTACCCCTCCCACTCCGGAGGAACCTACACCCGGTAATCCGACACCGACACCGGATACACCTGCCCCCGTGGCAACGACCGCAGTGCTGGGGATAAGCGCAGCGCCTGATGTAGCGGTGCTGGGAGAGGCATTTCCCCCTCAGTCAGGGGTGCTTGGGGAAAGCAAAGGCCCCGGAACCGGGGACAGTTCGCCTGTCATCGCCTGGAGTCTGGCCGCCCTGGGAGCGGCTGTCTGTCTGGCCGGCTTTGCCGTAAAGAAAAAGAAGAAAAAGCAGAAATAAAATAAATAAGCAGAAAAGAAAGCCGTCTCGGTAAGAGGCGGCTTTCTGTTACATATGGAGGAATCCGGGAGAGGGAACGTTGTTAAATCCGTAAATTTACATCTTCAAACACTTTGCCGGCATTGCTTCCGAGAGATGGCAGCACACCCCGGTCCTGCAGGGGGGAATGCCCCAGTATTTTGGTATAAGCCCGGTAAAAGGAAGAGTAATCCCCGAAGCCTGCTTCTGCCGCAGCCTGCTGTGCGCTGCTTCCCTCAATCAGAAGCTGCTGGGCCAGGGTCACCCTTTTATGAAGAAGATAATCAAATACCGTGGTTCCGGTAGCCTTCCGGAAAACCTTATTCATATGATGCTTGCTGAGAAAAAATCGTTCCGAAAGCTGATCCAGTGTGATTGTTTCCTTCAGATGCCGGTTCAGGTACAGCAGGATACCGGTGATGGGATCCGGGGATGGCGGCCGCAGACCGGTTCCCGTAGCATCGGACATGGAAACGATGCGCGCAAGCAATGCCTCCACACATACCGGCAGCAGCTGTTCCTGCAGGGCGGTATCCTTCAGGGCACAGTCCTCCAGCGCGTCAAAATAAGCGGGTATTCCAAATTGCTCCACCTGTTCATAATAAATTTTTTTCCCTGTCTGTTTTTCGAATGCCGGAAAGGCGGACAGAAGGAAAACACGCCGTTCCACGGACAGGATATCCGGATGGAAATGAATGGAAAAACGTTTGTAAGGCCTGCTGCCATTGATTTTTACCCCATGGAATACATTGGGGGACAAAAGCAGGAGGCTGTTGGGAGTAGGCTTATATTGCATGCCTTCCACGAGATAATCCACATCCCCGTCCAGAAAAAAATAAACCTCATAAAAATTATGGCAGTGCAGGGCGTATTCCTCCGTGGGGGTTTCACTTTCGTTATAGCCGAAGCGCACCTGCTCCTTATTGACATAGGCTTGTCTGTTCATGATGTCCGGTACTCCTTGCCGATTTCTTTTGTATTCCTTTCCCTCACAGAAACAGCATAGCTCAGCACCGCTATATTTGCAATAAGAAAGTACTTCTGTGCAATGGCTTTTTTTCCCTGCTCCGGCTATAGTAATGGAAGCGTAGCATTCCATGGAAGCAGGGCTATCTGCTTTCAGGGCGGAAAAAGCCTAAATCAGTATCATAAAACCGAAAAGAGAGGGATAAAAGACATGAGGACAGGAGCGCAGGCTTATACGGTAAGGGCCTATACCCAGAATGAGAAGGATTTTTCCTTTACCATGAAGAAAATTGCAGATATGGGCTATCAAACAGTGCAGATTTCCGCAATAGGGAAGGATATCAGGCCGGAACGGGTCAGGGAGATCTGTGATGAGGCAGGGCTGGAGATTGTCCTGACACACAGTGATGCCAACCGCATCCTTTACGATACGGAAAACCTGATCCGGGAGCACGATATCCTGGGCTGCAAGTACATAGGCCTAGGCGCCATGCCGGACAAATACCGCACCAAGGAGTGGATCACCCACTTTATGGACGACTACCGGGAGCCTGCAAAGAAAATAGCGGCTGCAGGAAAGCTTCTCATGTATCATAACCATAATTTTGAATTCCAGAAGCTGCCGGGCTGCCCGGAAAATGGGGCGGACAGGCCGAAACGGATCATGGAATTTTTGATGGAAGGGTTTGGCGCCGAAGAAATGGGCTTTACGCTGGATACCTATTGGGTTGCTGCCGCTGGCTGTGATGTGTGCCAGTGGATCACGCTGCTGAAAGACAGGATCCCCTGTGTCCATCTGAAGGATATGTCGGTGGAAGGTTTCAGCCAGCTGATGGCGCCGGTAATGGAAGGAAATCTGAATTTCCCCGCCATACTGAAGGCACTGGAAAATACAAGCTGCCAATATATCCTGGTGGAGCAGGATACCTGCCAGGGAAGCCCATTTGACTGTCTGAAAACAAGCTACGATAACCTGGCGGCAGCGGGCTACCGGTAAAAAGGGGCCATCCGCAGGAAAGCAGCGGAAATAAAGGAGATTAGGAGCTTTTTATGGAAAAGGTGAGATTAGGAATTATAGGAATCGGTAATATGGGAAGCGGCCACTGCGGCACGATTCTGGAAGGAAAGGTGCCGGATATGGAGCTTGCGGCCGTGGCGGATCTGCGGGAAAGCAGAAGAGACTGGGCCAGGGAAAACCTTCCTGAACGCGTGCGTATATTTGAAAATGGAGATGAACTGATAGCTTCCGGCTGCTGTGATGCGGTTCTGGTGGCTACGCCCCATTATGATCATCCCAGGCTTGTTATGGAAGCCTTTGCCCACGGGCTTCATGCCCTCTGTGAGAAGCCTGCCGGGGTTTATACCAGACAGGTCAGGGAAATGAATGAAGCGGCATCCCGGTCGGATAAGGTGTTCGCCATGATGTTCAACCAACGTACCAACCACGTATACCGTAAAATGTATGATATTGTACATAGCGGTGAATATGGCAAAATAAAGAGAGTCAACTGGATCGTAACCGACTGGTACCGGACCCAGGCATATTATAACTCAGGCGGCTGGCGTGCTACCTGGGCAGGGGAAGGCGGCGGGGTGCTGCTCAACCAGTGCCCGCACAACCTGGATCTTTTACAGTGGATTTGCGGAATGCCTTCCAGGGTGCAGGCTTTCTGCCATATCGGAAAGTGGCATGACGTGGAAATTGAAGATGATGTTACAGCATATCTGGAGTTCCCCGGCGGAGCGACCGGCGTATTTGTGACAACCACGGGAGATGCGCCCGGCACCAACCGTTTTGAAGTGACACTGGAAAGAGGCAGGCTGGTATGTGAAGAGGAAAAGCTTACCTTCTATGAACTGGATGTGAACGAAAGAGAGTACTGCTTTACCGCGACGGAAGGTTTCGCAAAACCCTCCGGCCATTACACAGAGCTTGCTACCGACGGGGAAAATCCGCAGCATGCGGGAGTCCTCCGGGCTTTTGCCGCCAATATATTAAGAGGGGAGCCTCTTGTGGCGAGAGGGGAAGAAGGTATAAACGGGCTCACCCTGTCCAATGCCATGCATTTGTCCAGCTGGCTCGGAAAGATGGTGGAAATTCCTTTTGATGAAGATCTGTTCCTGGAAAAACTGAACGAGCTGCGCGCCAATTCCCGGATAAAGGATAACGTGCAGGAGGTAACCTTCAGTACGGCAGGAAGTTACGGTTCAAAAGTAAAGTAAATTCCATGCCCGGTCCGCCGGGCAACGCCATGAATGAAAGCAGCCGGGCCGAATGGCCATCAATACTGTGGAAGCCGGGCTTCCGCAGTCAAAGCCTGAAATCAAGGGCAGGAGGGGCATCGTATGAAAGCAGCGATTGTTGGATGCGGCAGCATAGCATCCGTACATGCCGCAAGCATAAGCCAGCTGACGGGCAGCGAACTGGTAGCATTTGCGGATAATAAAAAGAATAGGGCGGCGGATTTTGCCGCCCGCTATGGAGGGAAGGCATACGGCAGCCTGGAGGATATGCTGGAACAGGAAAAACCGGATGTCCTGCATATCTGTACGCCGCATTATCTTCATGTGCCGATGGCGGTTTACGGACTTTCTCACGGAGTCCATGTCTTTATGGAGAAGCCTCCCGTTATTTCCCGGCAGCAGCTGGGAGAGCTGGAACAGGCCTCTGCACAGTCGGACAAAAAGCTGGGTTTTTGTTTCCAGAACCGTTATAATCCAAGCGTCATAGAGGTGAAGGAACTGCTTGCCTCCGGAAAAGCCGGAAAAATACGGGGGGCAAGAGGAATCGTTACCTGGAGCCGGGGAAAAGAATATTATACCGAAAGCGGCTGGCGGGGGAGTCTTGCCACCGAGGGCGGCGGGGCGCTGATCAACCAGTCCGTACATACCATGGATTTGCTGGCTTATTTTCTGGGAACGCCGCTGTGGGTGGAAGCCGGGATACAGAACCATCATCTGAAGGGGATTATTGAGGTGGAGGATACGATGGAGGCTTATATCCGCTTTGCGGACAGTTCCGCGTGCTTCTATGCCACCACGGCTTATTGCGATGATGTGCCGCCTCTGATAGAAATTGCCTGCGAAGACAGGACAATCCGTATAGAAGACCTGGAGGTGACCTATTATTTCATGGACGGACATGTGGAAAAGCCCGTTGTGGGTAAAAAAGGAGACGGGCATTCCACGGAATGCTTGGGAAAGAGCTACTGGGGCTGCGGCCATAAGGACTGTATCGCCGATTTTTACCGGTGTATCAGGGAAGGACAGCGGTTTCCACAGGATCTGGATGGAATGAAGGAAACCATCCTTCTCATGCTGGGAGCCTATGAATCGGCAAGAGGTGCAGGTGTGGTGGAGATCGTCAGATAAGCGACGGAGTAAAGGAAGGATTGGGATTGGATATGGAAAGGAAGATTTTAACGAATTGTCCTGTCAGCTGTTTTGCGGACGAGATTGATCCGTCAGTGGATAAACAGACGGCCCTGCTTAAGGAGCTTGGGATCGGCTGGATTGAATTCCGCAGCGGTGACGGCAAAGGGGTGGCGGATTATACGGAAAAAGAAGCGGAAGCATTGATGCGCCGGCTGTCTGCGGATGGCATCCGTATATCCGCAGTGGGTTCCCCGATAGGGAAAATAGATATTACGGCGGATTTTGCGCCTCACTTTGAAATCTACCGGCACGTTGTGGAACTGGCAGGTATTTGGGATACCTCATTTATCCGTATGTTCAGTTTTTTTATCCCCCAGGGACAGGAGCCGGGCAGCTTCCGGGATGAGGTAATGCGCAGGATGGACCGCATGGTGGAATATGCGGCCCGAAGAAATGTGGTACTCCTTCACGAGAATGAAAAGGATATATACGGGGATACGGCGGAAAGATGTCTGGAACTGATGAAGGCTTTTTACGGTGAACATTTCCGCTGTACCTTTGACTTCGCTAACTTTGTACAGTGCGGGCAAAATACGCTGGAAGCTTATGACATGCTGCGCCCTTATATTTCCTATATCCATATTAAGGACGCCCTCTGGGAAAGCGGGGATGTGGTTCCGGCAGGAGAAGGGGATGGAAATGTGGCGGAAATCCTTTCGAGGCTGGATCGAGAAGGATATGCCGGCTTCCTGAGTTTGGAGCCGCATCTGGCTGATTTTGCAGGACTGAAGGCTCTGGAAAAGGAAGCAAAGGAAAGAGGACGTACAGACGGAGAGTCGGCATTCTGTACCGCTTATCAGGCTCTTACCAAGCTTTTGGGCTGAGACGGCTTCTGATAATGACAGGGATATGACAGGGAAAGGCATCTGCGCCTATGGTAGGTAAACCATAGGCGTTTTTTTCGGGTTATAGCCGCTCCTTTCGATTATCTGTGTCGGTAGTTGTCCCGGACGGAAGGAAGGAGGGAATTATGTTACTGTTCACTCAGTACTGTGCATTTACTGCACAGTACGTGAGAAAGTGATTCAAGAGTGCATAAATCTCATCGCCGCAGGCGATTTTAAATGGATTTATGCAGGTTGCTGGTCACGGAGTGAACAGTAACGGAAATATAACCTGAAAGGGAACGTGTTCAGAAATAGATTGACATCAGAGAATGGAGACTCTATAATATAAATGAACATGTTCACTTAAGGCGATCGCGGAAAGAAAGGATGCCAATATGCGAAGGAAGGATGATACCCTGCGGGATACTTTGCTTGCGTATGCGCGTGAGCTTGCGGATACAGACGGGCCGGAAGCGGTCAATATCCGTTCTATCGCCGGGAAAGCCGGGGTAGCGACAGGTACCGTATACAATTACTTCGCGGGCAAGGACGAAATCCTGCTTGCACTTACGGAAGAATACTGGAAAAATACGCTTTTGGAGATGAAGGAGAAGATAAAGGCAGATAACTTCTGCAAACAGATGGAAGAAATCTATTCCTTTCTGCGCAAGCGTATCGACAGTTCGGCCGGGATGCTCATGCATAGTCTGGGAAACGTAGAAGATGCCGGGCTAATGAGGATGGAATCCATGAAAGCCGTGTTGGAGAAGGGGATTGTCCAAAGACTGGAAGCGGATGATAAGGTGCGTGCGGATATCTGGAATGAAGCCTTTACCAAAGAACGATATGCACGCTTCATCATGATGAATATGATATTGCTTCTGAAGGCGGATATGCAGGATTTTTTATTTTTTCTGGAAATCGTTAAAAAAACCATCTATGAATAAGGAGATTTATTATGGCACAGGCAATTGCAGAGACCGTTTTTGATTGTCTTTATCTAAGCTTTGCTCTGATAGCAGGGCTTACCATGCTGATTAAGGGAAAAGGGCCGTTGGTGAAAAAGGCGGGCCTGATGTCCGCACTGCTCGGAGCTGGGGACGCGTTCCACCTCATTCCCCGTTCCTATGCGCTATGGACTACCGGGCTGGAAGCGAATGCGGCGGCACTTGGTGTGGGGAAACTCATCACCTCGATTACTATGACTGTCTTTTACTTGATTCTGTACTATATCTGGCGGGAACGTTATCAGATAGAGGGCAGAAAAGGGCTTACCGGCACGATGTGGGCGCTTTCTCTTCTCCGGGCCGCCCTTTGCCTCCTTCCCCAGAACCGGTGGCTGGAATACCGCCAGCCTTTGCTATTTGGTATCTTACGTAACATCCCTTTTGCTGTTATGGGCGTTATTATCATTGTTATTTTTGCCAGGGAAGCCGGGAAAGGGAAGGATCCGGTATTCCGTTTTATGCCGCTGGCCGTGGCGCTTTCTTTTGGTTTTTATCTGCCAGTGGTCCTTTTTTCCGGCGTGGCGCCGGCTGTAGGGATGCTGATGATTCCTAAAACATTAGCGTATGTGTGGATTGTATTTATGGGCTGGCAGCTTTACCGGCAGGAAAAAAAATAAGCTATCCAAACTTCACAGGTGCCAAATGGCCCTCCGTCCGCTGCCAGAGGGCCATTTGGCACCTGCGAAGTTGGATAAGCTATACGAAAGAAGGGGCGGATATGAGTAAAAAATATGCGGATACGGCACTTATTTATGCACTTACTGCATTGGTTTCCGGTGTGTTTTACCGGGAGTTCACTAAATTCAACGGTTTTACAGGCAGGACGAACCTGGCTTTTATGCATACCCATTATTTCCTTTTGGGGATGTTTTTCTTCCTGGCCCTCCTGCTGCTGGAGAAAAATTTCCTGTTTTCGGATGGAAAACGGACGAAAAGGGCGCTGCTTTTATACCATGTCGGATTGAATATTACCGGTGCAGGCTTTCTTTTAAGAGGGCTGACACAGGTATGGGGCATGGCATTAAGCAGGGGAATGGATGCTTCCATAGCAGGGATAGCAGGAATTGGACACATTCTTCTTGGTATCGGGCTGGTACTTCTTTTGCTGCAAATCAGGAAGAAGGCAGCATAATCAGGCGGCTGAAAGGTTTGCGGCAAAGCTGATTCTGGGAAAGATAAGATATAAATCCTGGAATTGTGTTAGTTTTTCATATTTTTATGCAAGAAATCCCTTCGTTTCCATGCTATTCTTTAAAAAGCAGGAAATGGAGGGATTTTACGATGGTTAGAAAATGGTGGCATGACAAAGTGGCATATCAGATTTACCCCAAGAGCTTTCTGGATACGGACGGTGACGGCATCGGGGATCTGCGCGGCGTGATCCGCAAGCTGGATTATCTGAAAGGGCTGGGAGTGGACATTATATGGCTTTCCCCTGTGTACCGGTCCCCTTTTGTGGATCAGGGCTATGATATATCGGATTATTATGCAATTGCGCCGGAATTCGGTACAATGGAGGATTTCGATGAACTGCTGGCGGAAGCGAAAAAAAGGGACATGTATCTTATTATGGACCTGGTGATTAACCATTGCTCCGACCAGCATGAATGGTTCCGCAGGGCGTTGGCGGATCCGGATGGCGAATATGCGGATTATTTCTATTTTCGAAAGGGAAAGGACGGGAAGGCTCCCAGCAATTACCGTTCCTATTTTGGAGGGAGTACCTGGGAGCCGGTGCCGGGAACGGATCAATATTATCTGCATATGTTCGCAAAGGAACAGCCGGATTTGAACTGGAATAACCCCAGGCTTAAGAAAGAACTTTTTGATATGGTGAACTGGTGGCTGGAAAAAGGAGTTGCCGGCTTCCGGATAGATGCGATAATCAATATTAAAAAAGACACGGCATTTCCGGATTATCCCGCGGACGGCACAGACGGCCTTGTGAGCTGCACCAGGATGGTGGAAGAGGTTGACGGCGTCGGGGAGCTTCTGGAAGAACTGAAAAAGGAAACCTTTGAAAAATACGGGGCCTTCACGGTTGCGGAAGTATTTAATATGAAGGAAGACGAACTGCGGGAATTTATCGGGGATAACGGCCATTTTTCCACGATGTTCGATTTCTCGGCAGCCGTGCTTTCCGGCGGGGAAAAAGGCTGGCATACAGCCGGAGAGATATCCTTTGAGGAATGGCGGTCGGCCCTCTTTGCATCGCAGATGGAAGGGCAGAAGGTCGGTTTTAAGGCCAATATTATAGAAAACCATGACGAACCCAGAGGGGCGTCCCGCTATCTGCCGGATCATGCCCGGAATACGCGGGGGATCCAGATGCTGGGGACCACCAGCGTGCTGCTTCGGGGAATTCCCTTCCTTTATCAGGGACAGGAGCTGGGAATGACAAACTGTCTGTTCGACAGCATAGAAGAATATGATGATATCAGTACGAAGGATCAGTATAAGGTGGCGCTGGAGGCGGGGCTTACGGAAGCGGATGCCCTGAAGGCGGTAGCGCGCTTCAGCAGGGACAACAGCCGGACCCCCATGCAGTGGAGCGATGAAGAAAACGCAGGCTTTACCTGCGGTAAGCCATGGCTGAAGGTGAATCCCAACTATACGCAGGTCAACGCCGCCAGGGAAGAGAAAGACAAGGATTCGGTGCTTCATTATTACAGACAGCTGCTTGCTTTACGCAAATCGGATGCTTACAGAGAGACCTTTACGTACGGCGAATTCCGTCCGGCTTTTGAGGAGGAGAAAGATATCTTTGCTTTTTACCGTATTACGCCGGAGCAGAAAATTCTGGTTGCGGCTAATTATGGAACCGTTGAGCGGAAATTGGTGCTGCCTTCCGGGATAAAGAAGCAGTTGTTATGCAACAATGGCAGGATAAATGCGGCGGGCAGCAGGATAGGTCTGGGCAGCTGTGATGCTATTGTTTTGGAACTGGATTGTTAGTTACTGTTCCCTCCGTGACCAATAACGATTGATAACCGCTTGTCAAACTGCTCCCTTCCTTTTCGTTGACACCGTCCTGTCCGGGAAGTAAACTGGAAAAAGGAATGGAATATTTTTCCGGAGAGGAGCCGCAATGAAATTTATTCGATATGAAAAGGCCGGAAAGGCCGAAATAGGCATTTTCAATAAGGAAGAAAATGGGATCCTGCCCTTGTCCCGGATTTTTCCGGGTTTTGGGATCTCTATCATGCAGCAGGTAATAGAAGGCGTGGGAGAGAACGAAGAGCATCAGCTGCGGCAGGCATATTGCGGGGAGACGGACTGCCCTGTACTCCCTGTGGGAGAGGTGAAGCTGCTGGCGCCGATAGAAAGGCCCGTCCATGATATTCTTTGTGTGGGAGTGAACTATCAGGATCACAGGGAAGAAGCAGCGGAGGCCCTGTCTGCTTTCCAGGCAGGTCCGGAAACCGTTTATTTTACCAAACGCGCGATCCGTATTCTGGGAAGCGGGGAGGCCATAAAAGCGAGGCCGGATTTGGACGAGCAGCTGGATTATGAGGTGGAGCTGGCTGTGATTATCGGAAAGGAAGGAAAGGATATACCCGCCGATAAGGCGGAGGAATATATTTTCGGCTACTCTGTCTTTAACGATATCTCCTCCAGAAGGATTCAGAACCGCCACGGACAGTGGTTCAAGGGCAAAAGCCTGGATACTTATACCGCAATGGGCCCGGTGGTTCTGCATAAGTCCGCCCTGCCTTTTCCCGTGGAGGCAGATGTGAAAAGCTTTGTGAACGGGGAAAAACGGCAGGATTCCAATACCCGGTTTTTCCTTGCGGATATTCCCCAAATAATCGAAGATTTGTCAAAGGGCATGACTTTGGAACCGGGGGATATCATCGCCACAGGAACGCCTGCGGGGGTGGGAATGGGAAGCAATCCGCCCCGCTTTATGAAAAAAGGGGACGAGGTGGTCTGCGAGATACCGCAGATAGGAAGGCTTGTTAACCGGGTGGAGTGAAAAACAGGGACACAGGCATCCGAAAGGAAGGTGCGATATCGCATGCAGCAGGGAGAGCGGGCATTACCAGAAAAATGCCTGCTCCCCCTGTTTCATTTCATCCAGGTGCCCGTAAGCTTTCCTGTATTTGCCGGGAGTGATGCCGGTCAGCCGTTTGAATACCTTGGTAAAATAAAATTTATCCTGAAAGCCGGTGCCGGAGGCGATTTGTTCCAGCGGACTGTCCGTGTGGGCGAGCAGGTGTTTGGCATTGCGGATCCGGATGCCGGTCAGGTATTCCCGCACGGTGAAGCCGGTCTGTTCCCGGAAAAGCCGACCGAAATATTTAGGGGAAAGGCCGGAGTGGGCGGCTAAAAGGGGGAGGGAAATATCCTCCGTATAGTATTCCTGGATATAATTGACGGCCTCACTGATGGTTTTCTGATGGAACAGCCCGCAGGAATCCCTGGACGGTGAGGTGAGGCCGCAGACTTCGGCGGCCAGCTGGAGGAAAAGGGCGCGTTCCCGCAGCCTTGCGCCGATGCCCAGCTGGGAATAGCTTTGGTACAGTTCTTTAAAGAGGGGGGCTGTGGTATCGTAATCCAGCCCGGTGATCAGGGGAGGAAACAGGGCGGGATCCACTTCCGGGTTCGGCCGCTCCAGCAGCCGTTCTTCCTTTATGGGAGGAAGTGTATTTTGGGACAGGTTATTTGTCTCAAAGGTTTTCCCGGACAGGGGATCGGGTGCTTCTGCGTGGGCAGGCAGGTTTTCCTTGTGCAGATATACCTGCTCCGCGCGGAAATCATACCGGGCTTCCGGGGAAATCCAGTCGAAGTGGACGCAGTGTACCCGGAAGGTTTTCCCTTCCGGTACAATCATTGTGTTGTGAAGGCGGGGGCATATATAGAACAGCTCCCCTTTTTTAACCGTGTAGGTTTCCCCTGCGTATAGAAAACATGCCTCCCCGCTGAGGCAGTAAATAAATTCATGATCATAAATGATACGTTCCGGGAGAAGCGTACCTCCGTCGAAAATCTTATAATTCACATATCTAACATAAGGGGCGATCCGGTCCAGGGCGATTATATTTTTGGTTTCCTTTTCTGTTCCCATAGCTGTCCTTGTCCTTTCAGGAGAAAATAATGGCTTTTATTTTTTATGTAATTTAGTGTTCCAAATTACAATTTTGTTCCTTCTTCCCATTTACTTTTTCTGTATATTTCCTATGATAATCTTACAGAATCTGAAAGCAGAATGCAATGTGAAATTGCCGCTTTATGGGAAGAAAAGGAGAAGGGAAGGAAAGAAATGTATCAGAAAAGCAAAGAAAAAAGCCTGAGCAGGGAATTGTTCCAAAATCCAACAAATGAATACCGCGGGGCACCGTTCTGGGCATGGAACCAGGCGTTATCCCCGGAAGTGCTGGTAAGGCATATTGATTATTTTAAAGAAATGGGAATCGGGGGATTCCATATGCATTGCCGTACCGGTCTGGATACGCCTTATATGGGAGAAGAATATAAGGAATGTGTCCGTGCCTGTGTGGATAAGGCGAAGGCGGAGGGCATGTATGCCTATCTGTATGATGAGGATCGCTGGCCCTCCGGGGCAGCGGGCGGAAAGGTGACGAAGGACGTGGAATACCGCAGCCGGTATCTGGTGTTCACACCGGTTTCCAACGAAGACCGCCAAAATAAGGATTTGGGTTTTGATTCCTCCAGCAAGGCTGCCGTTCAGGGGAACGGAACGCTTCTGGCCCGTTATGACATCACCCTGGAAAACGGCTGCCTGAAGGAATACCGCCGTCTGGCGGACGGGGAACAGGGAGAGAACATATGGTTCCTGTATGAGGAAATCGCACGGGAAAGCCCATGGTATAACAACGAAACCTACGTGGATACGCTTAATCCCAAAGCTATTGAGCGGTTTATTGAAGAAACCCACGAGCAGTATCTGGGCTGTGTGGGAGAGGAATTCGGAAAGACCGTTCCGTCTATTTTTACGGATGAACCGCAGTTTTCCCATAAGACCACACTGAGCTTTGCGGAATCCGGGGAGGATGTGATCCTTCCCTATACGGACAGCCTGCCGGAAGGCTATAAAGCAGCTTATGGAGAGGATTTCTTTGATACCATACCAGAGCTTATCTGGGAGCTCCCGGAGGAAAAGGTATCGGCGCCCCGTTACCATTATCATGATTTTGTGGCGGAACAGTTTTCCTCCTCCTTCGCGGATACCATTGGAAACTGGTGCAACGATCATGGGATTATGCTCACCGGCCATATGATGGAAGAACCTACGCTCACTTCCCAGACAAACGCTCTGGGTGAGGCAATGCGTTCTTACAGAAGCTTCCAGATGCCGGGGATTGACATGCTCTGTGACTGGAGGGAATATACCACGGCAAAGCAGGCGCAGTCCGCGTCCCATCAGTATGGATGCCCGGGTGTTCTCAGTGAGCTTTACGGGGTGACCAACTGGGATTTTGATTTCCGCGGGCATAAGCTGGCGGGAGACTGGCAGGCCGCACTGGGCGTTACCCTGCGCGTGCATCACCTTTCCTGGGACAGTATGAACGGAGAAGCCAAACGGGATTATCCGGCCTCTATTTTCTACCAGTCCCCCTGGTACAGGGAATATGGAATGATAGAGGATCACTTTGCCAGAGTGAATACCGCGCTGACAAGGGGAAAAGCACATGTGCGCATTGCGGTGGTTCATCCGATTGAAAGCTATTGGCTCCATTACGGGCCGAAGGAGCAGACCGCTTTGATTAGAGAGGAGCTGGAGAGCCGGTTCTCCAATGTGACGGAGTGGCTTCTTTTCTCCCAGCTGGATTTCGATTTCGTTGCGGAATCCCTTCTGCCCGCGCAGTATCAGGCGCTGGAGGATGGTAAATTCCATGTGGGAGATATGGAGTATGATGCGGTGGTGGTTCCCGGCAATGAAACGCTGAGAAATACCACGGTTTCCTGTCTGGAGGAATTCCGGAAGAACGGCGGGGATGTCCTCTTTATGGGAGAAGCCCCTTCCCTTGTGGATGCAAGGCCGTCGGAAGCAGGAAAGGAGCTTTACGGGAAATGCCGTCATATCGGCTTTTCCAGGAGCGCACTGGTGAAAGCGCTGGATCCTTACCGGGATGTGGAGCTGCGCACGGAAGCAGGGAATCTTTCGGAACAGCTGATTTACCAGATGCGTGACGACGGGGATACCCGCTGGCTGTTTGTCTGCAACGGCAGAAAAATGAAGAATCCGGATATTCCCAAAAAAGAAAGGATTACTTTCCGGCTGAAAGGAAACTGGAAGGTGGAAGAGTACGATACCATGACAGGGGAAATATATCCGGCAGCCACGGAAAGTAACGGCCACGTCACCAGCTTTTTACATAACATGTATGATCATTCCAGCGTTCTGCTTAAACTGTCGCCGGCCGAAGGGTGCAAAGAAGCTGCGGAAAACGCCGCAGAAGAGGAATATACGCAGGAAGAAGGGACTCATCTGTCCTCCCGCATGCCTTACCGGCTTTCCGAGCCTAACGTGCTGCTTCTGGACATGGCGGAGTACCGTTTTGACGGAGGCGGATGGCAGGAAAGGGAAGAAATCCTGCGCCTGGATAATGTCTGCCGGGAAACTGCCGGCTATCCTCTGCGTATGGAAGCCTTTGCCCAGCCCTGGACCAGTGAAAAATCCGCGCCGGAGCATATCCTGGAGCTTCGCTTTACCATTGATTCGGAAATAGAGGTGGAGGATGCCTTCCTGGCTCTTGAGGAACCGGATGCCACTTCCATATGGCTGAACGGAACCGAGGTGGAGAAAAAGGACGCGGGCTATTTTGTGGATGAGTGTATCCGTAAAACGGCACTGCCCCACATTCCGGCGGGACGTTCGGAACTTATCCTGAAGATCGCATACTCCAGAAATACCAATGTGGAATGGTACTATCTGCTGGGAAGCTTCGGTGTCAGGGTGACAGGAAGCAGAGCGGTGCTGACCCCTCTGCCGGAGCAGATCGCATTCGGCGATTATGTGGATCAGGGCTTCCCCTTCTATGCCGGGAATATGATTTATGAAACGGAATTTACGGCGGAAGAGGCTGGGGAGTATATCCTTGCCGCAGAAAAATTCAGGGCGCCCCTTCTTAAGGTTATGATTGACGGAAAGCAGGCGGGAAGGATTGACCTGGCTCCTTATCAGGTACCGCTGGGCCGTCTGGAAAAAGGAAAGCATAACATCACCATTATTTCTTATGGCAACCGGGTGAATGCCTTTGGTACGGTGCATGCCTGCAATGAATATGAGCATTGGGTGGGGCCGAATGCCTGGAGAACGTTCGGGGCCGGCTTCAGCCATGAATATCAGCTGAAACGCATGGGCGTGCTGTCGGCACCCAGGATTATCCCGGTAAAACAGGCGGATGCCCTGCATAAATAAGGAAACGGTTCCGGCCGCAGATCCTAAAACCGGCCCTGCAAAGTCATTCTGCAGGGCCGGTTTTGTGACTGTGAAAGCTTCGCTTCCACAGTATGGATGGCCATTCGGCCCGGCTGTTTTCATGCATGGTGTTGCCCGGGGAACCGGGCATGGAAGTTTACTTTTACGGTTACCGGTTGTTATTCACATTCACAAGCTTCCCCGTCATCCTTGCGGCATACAATCCGAAGGAATTTTGTCATCAAAGGGATATAGGTTGCAGTGAAAATGACGGCGGCGATCAGGAAGGGGACTTTCTTTTTCTTCCTGGGGATGGAAAGACCGATCATGACGCCGATGGCACACAGGCAGAATTTAACCAGCGCCAGATCCTTCCAGTCCGATTCTTTTACATATTGATTGGCACAGCTGAACAGACATTTCATACGGAAACCTCCTTTATACAGTAAGGGAATCATGCGGTGAACGGCAGTTTCCCTGCCGGCCGTAACAGCAAGGGTAAGTAGTGCTGCCTATATTATACCACACAAAAACAGCATTTGGATTTTCTTTCTACATTTTTTTCCTACTTGTCACTTGACACTTTCGGACAAGAGAAGTAGGATGGATAAGGACTGATTCAAACTTTGTTAGATGAGCAATACGTCCGGCACACGTACTACCCACCTATGAGCCTGAGTAAAAGTCCAATAAGGCGAAAGCGGGGGAAATTCCATATGGGAATGATAGGTTTTTTGATTCTGTTTCCTTTCTTTGCTGCGCTCGTTATGTCATGCATGAGAAAGAGCGGACTGGTCAGAAGATGCGTCCAGTTTACTCTCTGCGGGATCTTAGTAGCGGCAGTTATTATCTTTGCGGTGACCAGCCTGATATCTGGCGAAACCGTTTCCTACCTGCCTCACACGCACGGTATCGATATGCTGATGCTGGCGGTGGAATGGGCTTTGGTAGTTCTTGTATTTTATTACAGCTTTAAATTTAAAAAGTATTATTGTGCATTGCTGTCTCTTGCACAGACGGGGTTGATGACCTGGCTGGAGCTTACCGGCCGTACGGAAATTCCCGGAAACCATATTTATGCGGACAAGCTGACGATTGCCATGAGCTTAATCATCGGAATTGTGGGCTGTCTGATCTGTGTGTATGCCCTGGGTTATATGAAGGACTACAACAGGCACCATCTGGATTACAAGGACAGAAGGTACTTCTTTTTCGGAATGCTGTTTCTGTTCCTGGGAGCTATGATGGGACTGATTTTCTCCAGCAATCTGATCTGGATTTATTTCTTCTGGGAGATTACCAGTATCTGCTCCTTCCTGCTGATTGGCTACAACCAGACGGATGAGGCCATGGAGAATTCCTTTAAGGCCCTGTGGATGAACCTGCTGGGCGGCCTGGGTTTTGCCGTGGCCATTGCTTATGCGGCAATTTCCCTTCAGGTCATCAATATCCAGGATCTGGTTGCCCTTGCTGTCAGCGCGGATGCGAAGGCAGGGCTTGCCCTGATACCGGTGGTATTCCTGGCTTTTGCGGGGCTGACCAAGAGCGCCCAGCTTCCTTTTTCCGGCTGGCTTCTCGGAGCGATGGTGGCGCCTACGCCTACCAGCGCACTGCTGCATTCCGCGACCATGGTTAAGGCCGGCGTGTATCTGCTGATCCGCCTTGCACCTGCCATGGAAGGCAATCTGGCAGGTATGATGGTGACCACCATAGGCGGCTTTACCTTCCTGGTAACCTCCATGCTGGCGATTTCCCAGGATGACGGGAAAAAGGTTCTGGCATATTCCACGATCTCCAATCTGGGGCTGATTACAGCCTGTGCCGGCGTGGGAATGCATGAAGCGGTATGGGCGGCCATCCTCCTGATGATGTTCCATGCCGTATCCAAATCCCTGATGTTCCTTTCCGTAGGCGCGGTGGAAAACTGTACAGGGAGCAGAAATATTGAAGATATGCACGGGCTGATTGTAAAGCTGCCCGGACTGGCTTACGTAATGATTATCGGTATCGCGGGTATGTTCCTTGCACCCTTCGGCATGCTGATTTCCAAGTGGGCGGCACTGAAGGCCTATGTGGATTCCGGAAGTATCCTGCTGGTTATTTTCCTGGTATTCGGCAGTGCTACCACCTTGTTCTACTGGACCAAGTGGCTGGGAACACTGGTGGCGGTCCATCATCATTCGGAGCAGCTTACCAACGTGACCAAGAAGAGCGAATGGACTTCCCTGATATCCCTGAGTGTGCTCATGGTAGCTCTGTGCCTTTCCTTCCCGCTGGTATCCACATACCTGATTGAGCCTTTCCTGATGGATATGTATCACCAGTATGTGCCTAACCTCATCGGAACCGGCAACCTGTATATTATGATTATGATGCTCTGTACCATCCTGGTGCTGCCGGTGGCGGTGCGTATACTGACCCTGGGCAAGAAAAACAAGCTGGTTATGTCCTATATGGGCGGAGCCAATGCAGGGGATGACAGGAATTTTACGGACTCCTTCGGGGAAGAAAAGCACATGTATCTGGCTAACTGGTACATGCCGGATTATTTCGGGGAAAACAAGCTTCTCCTGCCGTCCCTGGTGCTTGCTTCGGGAGCACTGATTATTCTTATGATTATGACGATAGGAGGTGCGCTCTGATGTCCGTATATTTCTTACTCGCTGTTTTGTATATTATCTGCGCACCTTTTCTGGGCGGCCTTCTGGAAGGCATCGACCGTAAGGTGGCGGCCCGCATGCAGGGAAGGAAAGGGCCTTCCGTGCTGCAGCCTTTTTATGATATCAACAAGCTGTTCGCCAAACAGTCCGTTGTGGTGAACAGCGTGCAGGATTTCCTGGTGTGCGGATTCCTGGTATTCGTGGTCTTTACGGGTGCTTTGTTTTTCTGGGGCGGCGATATCCTGCTGGTATTCTTTGCCCTGACCCTGGCCGGGATATTCTTCATCATGTCAGCCTGTTCGGCCAATGCGCCTTACAGCTCCATGGGAGCGCAGAGGGAACTGATGCAGATGATGGCTTATGAACCTATGGTTCTGCTTACCGCCATCGGATTTTATATAGCCACAGGAAGCTTTTCCGTAAAGGAGATCGCACAGAGCGATATTTCCGCAATCTGTCTCCTGCCCGGATTTTTTATCGGCTTCCTTTATATCCTGACTATCAAATTCCGGAAATCACCTTATGATATCAGTACCTCCCACCATGCCCATCAGGAAATGGTAAGAGGGCTGACAACTGAACTTTCCGGAAATATCCTGGCTCTGGTTACGTTATCCCACTGGTATGAAAATGTATTCCTGCTGGGAGTCGTGGGGCTTTTTATCGTCAATTCCAGCTGGTGGAGCATTCCGGCGGCTATTTTGGTCTGCCTGCTGGCGTTCCTTGTGGAAACCCTGATTGACAACACGTTCCCCAGGGTAAAATGGCAGATTATGCTGAAGTGGACCTGGATTGTAACGCTGGCGGCAGGCGGGATTAACCTGATGATCGTCATGCTGATGAAATAAAGGACCGGAAAGGAAGGAGCAAAAATGAAAATATCAAAATCACCCTGGCTGCTGCATTACGACGGCTCCAGCTGCAACGGATGTGATATAGAAGTGCTGGCCTGCCTGACTCCGGTCTATGATGTGGAGCGGTTCGGGGTCATTAATACAGGAAATCCCAAGCATGCGGATATTTTCCTGATTACCGGCGGTATCAATGAGCAGAACAAGCCCGTGGTACAGCAGCTTTATTCCCAGATGCCTTCTCCGAAGGTGGTGGTGGCGGTGGGGATATGCGCCTGCAACGGCGGTATTTTCAAGGAATGTTATAATATTATCGGCGGTGTGGATACCATTATCCCGGTGGACATATATGTACCCGGCTGTGCGGCCCGCCCGGAAGCGATCATAGACGGCGTGGTTAAAGCCGTCGCTCTCCTGGATAAGAAAAGAGAGGAACGCGCTTCACAGAAACAAACGGACGGCGGACAGGGAAGACCGGAAGGAGGAGCAAAATGATTGACGGCGAAATCATGCAGGTGGAACCGGAAAATCTGGTAACCGAGGTCCTGAAGCTGAAGCACAGGGATTACCGGATCATTCAGATTTGTGCGGCAAAAGCGGGGGACAGGACAGAGATTACCTATTCCTTCGGTAAAGAATATAAGATGGTAGGGCTTCGGATCAGCATTCTGCCGGATACGGAGATTGTGAGCATCAGCGATATTTACGGGCCGGCTTTTCTATATGAAAATGAAATCCATGACCTGTTCGGCATCCCCATTAAGATGATCACAATGGACTACCATGGAAACCTGTACCGTATCAAGAAGGAAGCACCCTTTAAAGAGTAATGTAATTGCATTTATACAAGGAGAATATACTATGTCCACACGCAGCACGATTCCATTTGGACCCCAGCATCCGGTACTTCCGGAGCCGATTCATCTGGATTTGGTTTTAGAGGATGAAAAGATTGTGGAAGCGGTCCCTTCCATTGGTTTTGTACACAGAGGACTGGAAAAACTGGTTGAAAAAAAAGAATTTACCGAGTATGTATATGTTGCGGAGCGTATCTGCGGAATCTGCAGCTTCATGCATGGCATGGGCTATTGTGAGGCTGTGGAACACATTATGAATATTGAAATCCCGCCCAGGGCCCATTATCTGCGCACTATATGGTGTGAAATGTCCAGAATTCACAGCCATTTGCTGTGGCTGGGGCTTCTGGCGGATGCCTTCGGTTTTGAAAGCCTTTTTATGCAGTCCTGGAAAATCAGGGAAAAGGTACTGGATATGTTCGAAGCCTCCACAGGCGGAAGGGTTATTTTTTCCGTGAATAAAATAGGCGGACAGCGCAAGGATATGGAAGCTTCCATGCTGCGCCGGTTTGTGGCGGATTTTACGGATATCGAGAAGGAACTGAAGGTGGTGGCAAGGACTTTTCTGGAGGATACGGCCGTGAACAGCCGCCTTCGTGACGTAGGTTTTCTCACCGCCCAGCAGGCGCATGATCTGGGTGCGGTGGGGCCGTTTATGCGTGCCAGCGGTATCGCCCTGGACAACAGGAAGCTGGGGTATGCGGCCTATGCCGATTTGAACTTTGAACCGATTACCAGCAATATCGGGGACTGTTATGCCCGATGCGATGTACGTATCCGGGAAATTTTCCAGTCCATTGATTTAATCCGTCAGGCAATATCCCGGATTCCCGGAGGGGAAGTGGCAGTTCCTTTTAAGGGCTTCCCGGACGGGGAATATTTCATGAGAGAGGAACAGCCCAGGGGAGAGGCCATTTACTATGTAAAAGCCAACGGGACTAAATTCATAGACCGTTTCCGGGTCCGCACCCCTACCTTTGCCAATCTGCCCGCTTTGCTGGAAACGCTGAAGGGCTGTCAGCTGGCCGATGTGCCGATCCTGATTCTGACAATCGATCCCTGTATCAGTTGTACGGAACGCTGAGAAAGACAAGGGGAGTGATACTATGAAGCATATGAACACAATGAAATTTACCGGCGTGGTGTTAAAGAACCTGTTCAGTAAGCCGGTAACCAGACCGTATCCCGAGCAGCCGAGAGAATACCCGGAGAGGACGAGGGGACATGTGGAAATCGATATCGATACCTGTGTGCTCTGCAGTCTTTGTGCCCGGAAATGTCCTACGGGAGCGATTACCGTGGATCGGGCGGCCAAGCTGTGGGAAATCGAACGGTTCGGCTGTATCCAGTGCGGCTGCTGCGTGGAGACCTGTCCGAAAAAATGCCTGTCCATGAAGCAGTCCTATACCCAGCCGGATGGGAATAAGAAAACGGACAGCTTCTTAAAGACCAATATGCCGGATCCGCCGGTAAAGCCTGCCGTGAAACCGGCGGCCCAGCCCGCGGCAAAACCGGAAGCGGTAAGCACCGGAGGACAGGAGAAGGCATGAGATATGAAATTACCATTCTGGGTGTGGTCCAGGGGGTCGGCTACCGGCCTTTTGTGGCAGCCCTGGCTGAACAACTTCATATCAGAGGAAGTGTCCGCAACAGCGGCGGAGTGGTAAGGATAGATGCGTTTGGAGATGCGGAGGCGATGGATAACTTTATCTGTCGCCTTCGTTCATGTGCCCCGCCTGCAGCCAGGGTTGACCGGGTACAGGCGGTACCGGTAAACGAGGATGAAACCGCCCCGGGGGATTTTGGCATTGTGGAAAGCGAAGCGGAGAACGGAGCGGATTTTCCGCTTCTTCCTGCGGATCTTCCTCTTTGCGAGGCATGTCTTGCGGAAATGAGAAATCCGGATAACCGCAGATACCGTTATCCGTTTATAAGCTGCGTGAACTGCGGTCCCCGTTACAGCATTACCGAAGAGGTCCCCTATGACAGAGCGCATATCACCATGAGGGAATTTGACATGTGTCCTTCCTGCAGGGAGGAATATACGGGGATGAATTTTCAAACATGCTCCAGCCCGGAAATGCGGCGGAGACATGCACAGACCATATCCTGCCACGCCTGCGGGCCGCAGCTTCGGTGGATGGCCCCGGATGGGGAAGGTGGTTTTGCCTGTAGAGAAAAGGAGGCGGCATTGGAGGCGGCGCAGGAAACCCTGCGTGCAGGAGGCGTTATTGCGTTGAAGGGAATCGGAGGCTACCAGTTTGCCTGCCGCCCGGACAGGGGAGCTTGCGTGGAGAGGCTCCGGCGGCTGAAGCACAGGGATAAAAAACCGTTTGCCGTCATGTTTCCATCCCTGGAGAGTATCCGCGAGGTCTGTCTGGTTTCGAAGCAGGAGAAGGAATTGCTCTGTTCTTCCGCCCGCCCGATTGTGCTGCTGTGTGTCAAAAAGAGGGGATATGGCTTTTCCTGTGAAGTGAGCGGCGAAAGCCGTTTCCTGGGAGCTTTTCTTCCTTATACGGGTCTGCACCAACTGCTTACACAGGCAGTGGGTCCGCTGGTGATGACCAGCGGTAATGTGACGGATGAGCCTATCCTGACGGCGGATGAGGAAATGGAGAAGCTTTTGCGGCAAAGCCCTTCCCTGCTTGCGGGGATTGCCTGGAATGACAGAAGGATTGTGACACCTTTGGACGATTCCCTTATGCGTATGACAGGCGGACGGCCCCAGCTATTGCGACGCAGCAGAGGTTTTGTCCCCGATCCTGTCGGCCTTCCGTCGGCGTGTCCCATGCCGGTGCTTGCCATGGGAGGGGATCTGAAGGCGGCTTTTTGCCTGGCCTGCCGGACAAGGGGATATATGAGCCAGTATTTCGGGGATTTGGAAAGCTATCAGGTGCTTCGTACCTATCTTCATGCTCTGGATCACATGGAGAAGCTGTTTGGAATCGTTCCCCGTGCCATAGCCTGTGATCTTCATCCGGGATATGCAAGCTCCCGGGAAGCGTCCCGGCTTGCCGGAGAAAAAGGGCTGCCTTTGTTTGCATTCCAGCATCATCATGCCCATGGGGCCTCCGTCATGGCGGAGCATGGCCTGCGCCGCTGTATTGCCGTGGTTTTTGACGGTACGGGATATGGGACGGACGGTACGGTATGGGGAGGTGAATTCCTGTTATGCGAGGGAAGTGCGTTCCTGAGAGCCGGCCACCTGGAGGAAACAGAACTTATCGGAGGGGATGCCTCGGCAAAGGATGCGGGCCTGACGGCCCTGTGTCATCTGGAGCATGCAGGCTGCGGTTTGTCTGGTGAAAAGAAGGAAGGGGAAGAGCCGCAGCTGAGGCGGAAAATCGTCAGTGCGGCGCTATCAGGCCATATTAATACGGAGAGGAGCACCAGTATGGGCCGGCTTTTTGATGCGGTATGCGCCCTGCTGGGAATCCGGGAGACAAACAGCTATGAGGGGGAATGTGCCATAGCCCTTGAAAATGCGGCGGCCCGGGCCATGGAGCGCGGGATGGCCCCTGTGGAGCTGTCTTTTCCTCTCCGGGAGGAGGGAAATGTTCTCCTTGCGGACAGGACGCCGCTGATACGTAAAATTTTCCGGGAGACAAAAGGAATGCAGGCGTGGTATAAAGAGAAGGACAGGACGGAAAAAACAGAAGCGCTTGCCCTCGGCTTTCATGAAGCGGTCGCCCAAATGGTGCTGGACATATGCCGCCGGTTACGGGAGCGGTTTCAGGAGAACAGGATCGCTTTAAGCGGCGGCGTTTTTGCCAATGTGATCCTGCAGGAGCGCTGCAGGAACCTTCTGGAGGAGGAAGGGTTTCTGGTGTATGTGAACGAAAAGGTGCCGGGAAATGACGGAGGGATTGCGCTGGGACAGGCCTTGCTGGCAGCGTGGAAGCTATTGGAGGACAAAAACTCACAGGAGGAAAAGGTATGTGCGTGGCATTGCCCGGAAGGGTTTTAGAGATAGATGGCTCCACTGCAGTGGTGGATTTTCAGGGAAACAGAGTGCGTGCGGAGGCCGGGCTGGTTACGGTGAAGCCCGGAGACAGTGTGCTGGTACATGCGGGCTGTATCCTGCAGGTACTTTCCGAGGAAGAAGGAAAGCAGCTTACGGCGCTTTTTGAAGAATTGGAGGAAGCGGTTGGTGAAGGAAATTCTTGAATATCTGCAAAGCTACCGGGGAAGGCCGCTGACGCTCATGGAAGTCTGCGGCACCCATACGGCGGAGATCAACCGGAACGGGATACCGGGCCTGCTGCCCTCCGGGATCCGGCTGGTTTCCGGCCCTGGCTGCCCGGTCTGCGTTACAGTGACCGAATATATCGACCGGCTTATCGCACTGGGAAAGGAGCCGGGAAATATCGTGGTTACCTTTGGGGACATGCTCCGGGTGCCGGGAAGCCGGCAGAGCCTGAGCGAGGCCAGGGCGGAGGGCTGTCTTGTGAAAATGGTTTATTCCCCCCTGGATATGCTTAAGCTGGCGGAGGCGGATCGGGAGCATACCTATATCTTTGCGGCGGTCGGCTTTGAAACTACCGCACCGGTGTATGCCATGCTGCTGAAAAAAGCCCGGGGAAACGGGATTGAAAATATCCGGCTCCTTACCTCACTGAAGGTTATGCCTCCGGTCATTGACTGGATATGCGGAGAAAAAAGAGACAGCGGGATTGACGGTTTCCTTGCACCGGGACATGTGAGTGTGATTACCGGCAGCAGGGCCTTTGAAGGCCTGGCGGAAAAGTATGGAATCCCTTTTGTCGTTGCCGGATTTGAAGGGGGACAGATACTGGCGGCCATCGGGGCGCTGGTTAAGCTGCGCGGAACGGGAAAAACGGTCAATATGTATACCAGTGCGGTTACCAGGGAAGGGAACCGGAAGGCACAGGCGGCTGTGGAGGAATATTTTGAACCTGCAGATGCTTCCTGGCGGGGAATGGGCGTGATACCCGGATCCGGCATGGTGCTGCGGAAGGAATATGAAGCGTTTGATGCCGGAAGCAGGGCGCTTATGGAAGACAAGGAAAGAAATAAGGGCTGCTGCTGTGCCCGGGTGCTCACCGGGAAGATCCGTCCCTGCCAGTGTCCGCTGTTTGGCAAAGTATGCACCCCCCAGACCCCTCAGGGAGCCTGTATGGTTTCTTCGGAAGGCAGCTGTTATAACAGTATAAACAGCCTTTTTGCGGAAAACGGATAGGAGAGAAGGAAACGGAATGAAAATAACAATGGCTCATGGCAGCGGCGGAAGGGCAACCTCCCAGCTGATTGCCGGTATTTTTGAGAAACATTTTAATAATGAAATCCTGTCGCGTATGGAGGATTCCGCCGTGGTGCCCGGAAACGGCAGGCTGGCAATGACAACGGACAGCTTTGTGGTGAATCCTCTCTTTTTTCCCGGCGGGGATATCGGAAAGTTATCCGTATGCGGCACAGTGAATGATCTGCTCATGAGCGGTGCCTGCCCGAAATACCTTACCTGCGGCTTTATCCTGGAAGAGGGTGCAGACAGCGGTGAACTGGAACAGATAGCCGCATCCATGGCGCAGACGGCCCGGGAGGCAGGGGTGACGATCGTGGCGGGGGATACCAAGGTGATCGAAGGGAAAGGCGGTATTTATATTAATACCGCCGGTGTCGGCTTCGTCCCGGAGGGCCTGCAGATTCGTGCATCCTTCTGCGAAGAAGGGGATGCCGTACTCGTATCCGGCTGCCTGGGGGATCACCATGCCGCCATACTCAGCGCGCGGATGGAAATCACCAACAGTATCGTAAGCGACTGCGCCCCTCTGGGAGAAATGGTGCGTTCCATGCAGGAAGCAGGTGTACGCATTAAGGCCATGCGGGATGTAACCAGGGGCGGGCTTGCTACGGTACTGCATGAATTTGCCGTAGCTTCCGACTGCTGCGTGGAACTTACCCAGGACAGCCTGCCGGTATCGGACCAGGTAAAAGGCTTCTGCGGCCTGCTGGGCCTGGATCCCCTCTATATGGGAAATGAAGGGAAAATGACCGCCGTTGTGGCAGAGGAAGATGCCGGGCTTGCCCTGGAATGCATGAAAAAAAGCAAATACGGAGAGGCGGCTGCTATCATAGGGACGATCTCCGGCAGAGAAAAGGGCAAGGTCCTGCTGACCACTCCCCTTGGCGGGATCCGGGTAGTTACGGAACTGATAGGAGAAGGCCTTCCGAGAATCTGTTAAGCCTGCGGGGACGGCAGGCAGGAAAATCTCCGTCAGGGGTCGACAAGAAGGTTAGTTTTATTTATAATGGAGAAAACGTAGCTGTTTGGCAACAGTTCAGACTTGTCTGAACTGTTACGCTGTTTGTCAGGTCAGCGCAGAGAAGGTAAAGGGACTGGACAGTTACGGAAAAATACCAGAAAGGATGGACAAGACTGTGGAAGAAAAAAAGGAAACGATGGAAGATTATGCAAAGGAGCTGGAAGCATCCTTCCGTTCTATTAAAGAAGGTGACATCCTTACCGGCACCGTTATTGCGGTAAATGAAGAGGAGGTAATTCTGGATCTGCAGTATTACGCCCAGGGCGTCATAAAGGCGGAGGACATGAGCGGCGATCCCGGTTTTTCTATCCTGGAGGATGTAAAGGTGGGCGACCAGGTAGAGGCTACTGTGGTAAAGACCGATGACGGGGACGGTAATATCAAGCTTTCCAAAAAAGAAGCGGTTCAGGTGCTGGCCTGGGATATTCTGAAGGGTTACATGGAAGAAAATAAAATTATCCATGCAAAAATCAGTGAGATCGTTAAAGCCGGTGCTGTTGCTTATGTGGAAGGAATACGCGGTTTCATTCCCGCTTCCCAGCTGTCCCTGAGCTATGTCGAGGATTTGGAGCCATGGCTTGGCAGAGAACTGGAAGTTCGGGTAATTACGGTGGATGAGGAGAAGAACAAGCTGGTTCTTTCTGCCAAAGTCATTGAAAAGGAACGGGCGGAGGAGGAAATCAACCATAAGATTTCCATGCTGGCTCCGGGCAGCGTCCTGGAAGGCACGGTAGAAAGCCTGATGCCTTACGGCGCGTTTATCAGCTTGCCGGATGGCTTGAGCGGTCTTGTCCATATTTCCCAGATCAGCCAGAAGAGAATCAAAAAGCCTTCGGAAGTCCTGGCTGTGGGAGATAAAGTAAAGGTTAAGGTCTTGAATACCAATAATAATAAAATCAGCCTGAGCATGAAGGCTGTGGAGGAAAATACAGAAGCCGATGAAATAGAAGCCCATCAGGCAGCTGAGTACAGCTCCAAAGAGGAAGCCACCACTTCCCTTGGCGATTTGTTTAAGAAGCTGAAGCTTTAAAAACGGATGGATTTGCACAAGGTAAGGAAAGGAAGACCCATGGAAATCAGAAAACATATGATTTTTTCCGGGGAGGTACAGGGAGTGGGCTTTCGCTACACGGCCTATATGGCGGCCAGGGAACTGGGGCTGACCGGCTGGGTGGCCAATCGGGCAGATGGCAGGGTGGAAATGGAGATTCAGGGGACACAGAATGAGATTCTGTTTCTTGTGGAAAAGATTAAGCACGGTAAGTGGATTGAAATCCGGGGAATAGAGGAGGAACAGATCCCCCTTAAGAAAGAAGAACAGTTCCGCATTGCCAACTAGTTATCTGTACAAAAGGAAAGGGTTAGCAGTCTGTGTGGCTGGGAGATGTTATTAGCAAACTGGCATATACTAGTTTAGAAAGGTGCTTGAAGTACTGAAAGCAATATGTTATCGGAGGAATCCTATAATAATCTGATGGAAAATATTTATGTCATGGGTAATAAGTCTAATTAGGATTGGTTAATGGAATCCAAAGGAAAGCCGGAGCTGTTAAGCGGAAATTTGGCTGGTATTTGGAGCAGACGAATTAATGAAAAGGATAGACTGGTTTATAAGAGTGATGAAGGCAGCGTATATGTTTTATCCTGCAGATACCATTATAGTGATAAAAAGTTAAGAAATAAAAAGAAGCATCAACAGAGAAAAATAAAAAGTGTTGATGCTTCTTTTTATGAAATCAGATATAGATAAAGATATAGAGAATCTTTGTCTTTATAGTATAGCGACAGGGTAAATGGATACGGCCCCGGAGATATCAATGTTACGGACCCCGTCAGGGTAAGTCAGGGAAAGGGAAAAATCCAGAGGTTCATAAAGCGCCTCATTGGTTAAAAAGGCAGCACAGGTGGAAGCATTCCTGTTATTGCCCGCAGTTCCCATGGAGGAATAAAGGAGTCGCGGCGAGCCATTCAGGTAAGGAAGAAGCTGATAAAAATTACCTGCCTCCGGTGTTGCCAGGAAAACATAAGTAATCATATATGCGTAGCCGGGGAGCAGCCGGATCGTTTCGTCCGCAGGCAGGCTGGTAAGCCCTCCCGCCCCCCAAATAGGATAAAAAGGAAGAAAGCTGTTACTGGGAGGAGAAGCGGTAACGCCATATTGGGCATAGGCTATATTCTGCCAGCCGGGCGGTCCCTGTTCGCCCCTTGGCCCTGGTATTCCCTGCGGTCCGGGAAGCCCCTGCAGCCCTTGTTCTCCCTGCGGTCCGGTGAGGCCCTGCGGCCCCGGTTCCCCCTGCGGCCCGGGAAAACCCTGCGGCCCTTGTTCTCCCTGCGGCCCGGGAAGCCCCTGGGGTCCCTGTTCTCCCCGAGGCCCGGCAATCCCCTGCGGCCCTTGTTCCCCCTGCGGCCCGGTGAGGCCCTGCGGCCCCTGCTCCCCTCTAAGCCCGGGGGGTCCCTGCGGCCCCTGTTCACCCATAGGGCCTCTTTCTCCCGGGATCCCCTGTGGCCCCTGCGGCCCGGGAGGCCCCTGGGGTCCCGCGGGACATTGGGAACATCCGCAGGGATTACAGGAATTACAGAAGGAAGAATTATTTCTATAATAATTTGAAGAATTCATTTTTCATTCACATCCGCTTATGGTATTCTATACTATAGTATGTGAAAAATCCCGAAATGACAAAAACGGGAAACGTAAAAGCCAGAGAGGGAAGAATGGCTGTAAAAAGAAAGGGACCAAAGAGCCGTAAGGCCGGCAGAATGAGAGGTTAAAATGGAAGAACAAAAGAAAGACATGATAGAAACAGAAGATAACGAAACTTCGGCAGCGGTAACACAAGAAGCCGGCGGGGAAGAAATGTCTGAGGGAAATCCAACCGAAACAGTTTTGGAAGAGGAGCAGGGGACGCAGGAGCCGAAGCAGGAACAGCGGACAATTCCGCCGGTACACCAGGCAGGAACCGGATACCGAATCGGAGGCCAGCTGCTTTTCAGAAATGAATTTACGATTACTAAGGAAGTGTACCTGGAATTTGTGAAAGCCTTTATGGGCCAATACCGGAAGCTGTATTACATTATGGGCGGAATCAGTATTTTTCTGGGTCTGTTCAGCATTCTGGGAGGAGCCTTCAGTTCAGGAATCGTATTCCTTCTTGTGGGTATTGTATGTCTGGTGATGCCGTTTTTCCTTTACAAATCCTCAAGAGATAAGAAATATGCCAAACAGGTGGCGAATAACGGCGGAAAACCGCTGGAGAGAAAAATAAGCTTCTATTCCGATGCCCTTGAAATTTTTTCAAATAACGGGGCTCATTCCGTATTTGAATATTCGAATATTACCAAGATTATCAGCTCTAAAAATTTGTATGTCCTGGTAATTCAGAAAAAGTTATCCCTCCTTGTTCCCAAGGACAGTTTTGTTATGGGAAATCTGGAGGAATGGAAAGTGTTCATGATGCTTCAGGGAGACTGGAAAATCAAATAGGAGCCGGCCGGGAACAGGCGGCAGGAAATTAAGGAGGGTAGAGAAATGTTAGATAAGCAGGAGTTAGAACAAATTAAAATAATTATGGAAGAGGTATTAACAGAAACGGTTCCAGGAATCGTCGAAGAAAAGGTTTCTCAATCGGAAAATATAATTCTAGATGAAATCGACAGGGTTCAGGAAATTCTCCAGCAACATATAAAGGCAGTGGAAAAAAATCTGGAAGAATTGCAGCAGTACTATCGGATAACAAAACTCGAAAATGATAACACAACGTTGCTTTTAAAAATGGTGGATGAATTATCCAGGAGAGTTTCCGAACTTGAAAATAGAACGGCATAAAGGTTCTAAAACCTGGAGCAGGTATGAATCAGGGGAATCTATACGTCATGACAAAGTAACTAGTATTTGCAAAACACGAAATTGGCATCTATTACCCGGCCAAGATGAATTAACACTATACTTGATTATGGAAGATTGTATTTTGGTTTCTGTTTTACCAAAGCTCATCCTTACTACTTTGAGCACTGGTGGGAAGAGCAGTTATATTGTGCTTCATAAAAGAGTTCACAGTCTTTCTGCGGACGGTTACAGACAGAAAATAATGGAGGAAAAATGATACAGTCAGAAGGCTGGGATCGTGGCTGGGCCGCCATGCGATTTGTTTTGCAAGGAAAGGATTTGAGGTCAGCGCCGTCGATATATCCGGCTATGGAATCAGTCACCTGCTTTCCTGGGCGGAAGCAGAAAATCTTCCGGTAAAAGCAGTTACCGGGGACATGCTTCATCTGCCTTATCCGGATAATTGCTTTGATTGTATATTTGCCTATCATGTAATTTCCCATTCGGATACACAGGGAGTGGAAACGATAATCAGCGAAATAGAACGGGTACTGAAAAGGGACGGAGAAATTTTCCTGTCCTTTTGTTCAAAGGAATCCACAGATTATCTGGAGAAAGGGGCGGAAAAAATTGACGGCAATACTGTGGTCTGCCGTAAAGAACCGGAGGCGGGAGTCGCTCATTTTTACGCAGATACGGCGGATATAATCAGGCTTCTGCACAATTTTACCATAACCAAAATAAGGCACACGGAATATTTCCCACTGGATTTGCAGACAAAGCAGACCATCAAGTACTATTATGTCAATGCAGTCTTTTCCCCATAGAATAAAACCTATAGAACGAAGCCTTTGAAAGCCTGATACTAAATCAGGCTTTCAAAGGAATTTTCCATCACATTAGGCAAAAGAGAATAAAGATTGCAGTGGCACAATTCATCAAAATAATTCTTCAGATTCATAAAAGCCTTCCATTTATCCACTGTAAATGAGGGAAGGCCATGTCTTAAGGCAACATCTATCAGCCTTTTTTCCATAATGCAGGCTCCGTTCGGCAGCGATATGGCATCGCACAGTTGGATTAGCCGGTCATAATCGTCATAGACAACGGAAGTGATATAATGGTCCAGAAATGTCATTTCTTCCTCTGAGCAGTCATATTTCCCGATAAAGGTATGGATATCCTGTATAGGAAAGGAATGAGTAAGACATATCCTGGCGATTTCCGGCTGACGGATCTGCATCATATAATTGTAACCGTCAAGTATATGCATAATCGCCTTGAAGCCTTCTCTGCGTCCGATGTCATGCATGAGACCAAGGGAATAAGCCGTATCGCTGTCCAGGCCATCCGTTTTGTCCGCAATAAGCCGGGCGTTCACGGCGACAGATATACTGTGCTTTACCCAGGGACCGGGCATTAAGCCCTCAGCCAGTTCCAATTCTTTTTCCGCTTCTTTGGGAGATAACATAATTCCTCCATTCCGAATACCAATGCTGCTGTATTTTGTTATAACAGTTTTATAGGTATGTCTGTAATAAATCCGATCTGTCCTTATATAAATGTTTTTCCACTAAATAATAACACAAAGGTGTTGTTTTGCCTATATGCAATAGTAATCCTGCAAAACCTGTCGGGTGGGAAGAAAGCCTGTACGAAGAAAAAGACTTTTCACAAAAAGACTTTGTGCCGGAGCTTCATTGACAGAAGAATCATAATTCATTACTATTAGGAAAGGTAAGGCATTATAGGGGCAAAGCGTTAACGATAAGCTTCCATAGCCAGTGCGGTAAATTGCGATAAGGAGAAGTATAAGAATGGATAAGAAAGAAATAGTGTCCTATTTCTATGAAACCGTGGTTTCAAAAAATCTGCTGGAGGAGATTCCGAATTTTATAGCAGATAATTGTGTTGTTAAGGTTGGGGAAACATTAATCCCTGTAGGCCTTGATGGCATGAAACAGCATCTTATTGATGTAAAGAAAACCTATCCCGACTATAAAATGAAAATTATTAAACAGTATGAAGACGGGGAGTATGTGATTTCCGAATTTATTATGGAAGGAACACAGGAAGGAGAGTGGATTGGTATAAAACCTACATATAAAAAACTGTCTTTTACCGGCGTTGATATCGATAGAATAGTGAATGGAAAAATTGTTGAGCATGGAGGGGCGGTCAATACCTTTGATACACTGTATGAGGAACATTTAATCCGCCCGGTATAAGTGTTCTGTTTACCTATAGGATTCATATTGACTGCACTCTTTTCAGCAACTATGTTTTTCTTAGAAAACTTACATAAAATGATTTCAACCATGCACTATCAGCGGACAGGGAGGGGAAAGCCATGAATAGAAAGGAAAAAGTAGCATTTGCCAAACGGCAGTTATCTGAAATCTGGAAATGCGATCCCTCTGCTTTCGATGCAGAGGAAAACATCTTTTTAAAAACGGAGGATACATTTTTCGAAATAATTACATTCGGAAAAAATGCGGTTATGCGGGGAAACCGGGAAATCCTTAAATGGTGTTCTGAAAAGTTTTCGGCTGTGCCGGCACGTGATATTATGGACGGGGATAATCTGTATATACTGGAAACAAAACTCCGTTCGTACGGCAGAAAATTAGGCGGCGAGCATGTGAGGTATCTGCACCTTTACCCCGAAAAATCGGCAATAAGGCCTGATGCTTATACTTACAAGTGGTACAGAGGCTGTGAAGTAAAAGAATTATATAAATACAGGCAGTTCGCTAACGCGCTTAATTTTGAGAGAGACACCATAGCTCTTGCAGCATATAAGGACGGCAATTTGGTGGCTATGGCCGGCGCTGACGATTATATGAACGAATTGTGGCAAATCGGCATTGATGTGCTGCCTGAATTTCGGCATCAGGGACTGGGACTGTATCTTGTAAAAGAACTGGCGGCTGAAATAGAGAAACTCTGGAAAGTACCGTTCTATACGACCTGGAGTCCCAACATTGCCTCCACGCGAGTTGCGCTGGGTGCGGGATTTTATCCGGTATGGATGGGGTATCCGTCGGAGAAATGATAGCCTGTATCCTCCAATTCCTGAGGCCATATAATAAGTTATAAAAGTGATGCTGACCAATTTTTGTCCATTGCAATACCAAGAAAAAATTAAGATTCTTTTCCATACAAAAGACTATAATCCGCCCTCATTTTTTGGTATACTTGTATCAATAGCCAGAAAAAAGCGGAAAGGGGATCAGGAAAGCATGAAGTATACGGAAAATGGGATACAGTATCATTTACAGATAAAGTACAACGATGTAGGAAAATATGTTATTTTGCCGGGGGATCCGAAACGCTGTGAGAAGATCGCCCGGTATTTCGATTCTCCGCGTCTGGTTGCGGACAGCAGGGAATTCGTAACCTATACCGGCTCGCTGGACGGCGAACGGGTGAGTGTGACCTCCACCGGTATCGGCGGCCCGTCCGCTTCCATCGCCATGGAAGAGCTGGTGAAGGCCGGTGCCGATACCTTTGTCAGGGTGGGGACCTGCGGGGGGATGGATATCGATGTGAAGAGCGGTGATCTGGTCATTGCCACAGGAGCCATAAGGAATGAAGGCACCAGCAGGGAATATGCGCCCATCGAGTTTCCGGCGGTTGCGGATATTGATGTGGTGAATGCTCTGATAGCCGCTGCGAAGGAAAGCGGTCATGACTGGCATAAGGGAATCGTGCAGTGCAAGGATTCCTTTTACGGACAGCATGAACCGGATATCATGCCGGTCAGCTATGAACTGGAGAACAAATGGCAGGCATGGCTCCGGCTGGGATGCAAAGCGTCAGAAATGGAATCGGCGGCGCTGTTTGTTGTGGCGGATTATCTGAAAGTACGCTGCGGCTCCGTATTTCTGGTGGTTGCAAATCAGGAGAGGGAAAAAGCCGGATTGACCAATCCTGTGGAGCATGATACCGATGCCGCGATCCGCACCGGAGTGGAAGCCCTGCGGAAGCTGATTGCCGATGATAAAACTACAGGTAAAAAATAATAACGGGAAAGCCCGGCAGAGACCTGAAGGAATATCAGAATTTGTCCGGGACGATCGTGGGGAATGCATTTTTCACTGAAAAGAGAATGCTGCTCCACGATTGTTTTTTACCCGGCCGGAAAATGGCAGTTACGGAAAGGAAAAAATGAAAGATTATACGTACCTTATATTTGATGTGGACGGAACCCTGTTAAACTTTGAAAAATCCGAGAGAAGGGCTTTTGATAAGACAATGGAGACGTGCGGTATTCCGGCCGGGGAGGAGCTTTACAGGAAATATACCAGGTTTTGTGATGCCCTCTGGGAGGAATACGATCTGGAAAACACCGGATCTGCCTATATCCAGAAGAATTACCACGATTTGTACCGGCAATATGCGGACAGGCGTTTTGCCGGTTTGGAGAAGGAACTAAGCACAGGAAAAACACCGGAAGAGATGAACCGGATTTTTTCACAGAGGTATATAGAAGAAAGCGTACCAGAACCGGGTGCGTCGGAGGTTTGCAGGTACCTGTCCCGGAATTATAAGCTGGTGCTCGCCACAAATGGGCTGGAAGCAATCCAGAAACCCAGGACTTCCATGTTCCATGAATACATAAGCCATATTTTTACCTCAGAGGGTGTGGGTGCCATAAAGCCTTCTCCGGACTTTTTTGCCTGCATCTGTAATACCCTGGGGGTCACAAGCCCTGCTTCGTGCCTGATGGTGGGGGATTCCCTGACCAATGATATTGCCGGGGCTGCTGCGGCAGGCATGAAAACCTGCTGGTACCATCCGGGGAAAAGTGCAGCGGGCTGCGGAGCAAATCCGGATTACGGGATATCCGGCCTGGCTGAATTAATTCATATCCTGTAGCAGGTACGGCATTATAGGACAATCTGTGCTGACAATACCAGCTCCGGGGGAAAACGGAAATTAGGCGGTTAGTTAGGGAACGGATATGATAATGCATCCACAGACATCTGAAAAGAATATAACGGGCGGAACAAAAGGAGATAAAAATGGTAACAGTAAACAGAAAAGAAGAGTTCGGAACAGATATCGGGACTGTATGGGAAATAGTGACCAGCCTGGACGACTATGCCTGGAGGAGCGATCTTGACAGGATAGAAATAAGGGAACCCTCCCAAAACGATCCCGCGGTTCCCTGCAGCCGGACACCTGTGGGACGAAGCTTCCGGGAATACACAAAGGACGGATTCTCCACCACATTCACCATAACGGCTTTTGAGCCATTAAAAAGATATGAATTTGACATGGAAAATGAAAATATGCAGGGGCACTGGATCGGAACTTTCGAAAAAACAGCCGCAGGCACAAGGGCGGATTTTACAGAAAAGGTAACGGCTAAAAAACTGTGGATGAAGCCGTTTACAGGATTTTATCTGGCAAACCAGCAGAAGCGGTATATGGAAGATCTGCGAAGAAAACTGGAAGGGATACAAGAGTAACGCTATGAAAATGCCGGCAGAAGGAATCGAAGAAATTATGTTTGCCCCCTGTGGGATGAACTGCATGGTGTGTTACAAGCACTGCTATCATAAAAAACCGTGCGACGGATGCCTGAAAACCGATAAAGGAAAGCCTGAGCATTGTAGAAAATGCCGGATTAAGGACTGCGTCCGTCAAAAGGAGCTTTCCTTTTGCTTCGAATGCGGGGAATATCCCTGTAAACAGATAAAAAATCTGGAAAAAAGTTATCTCACCCGGTATGGGGCGAGCCTTATGGAAAACAGCCGATGCGTGAAGGATAATGGGCTTCCGGTGTTTATGGCGGAACAGAAGGAACGCTTTACCTGTCCGGTATGCGGGGGAATTATTTCCCTTCACGACAGGGAATGCAGCGAGTGCGGCAATAAAATATAATGAGTTGATAAGCATAAGGCCGTTTTGGAAAAGCGGCAGGAAGGGTGATTCCATGAAAAAAGAGATGCAGCAATCCGATATGAGGCTGGTAATTCATGATTTACCTGCCGATGTACTGCCTGTAATACAGGATAACCGTACAAAAGAAATCAGGGATGACGGCTCCATCCGATCCTGTATCGGCTGTTTTGGCTGCTGGCTGAAAACGCCGGGAAAATGTATACTTAAGGATACATACAGCGACATGGGCCGCCTGCTGGCTGCCAGCGGGGAAATTCTGCTGATAAGCCGCTGCTGTTTCGGAGGCCCCGGCCCCTTTGTTAAAAATGTGCTGGACAGAAGTATTTCCTATATTTTACCCTATTTTGTAATAAAAAACGGGGAAATGCATCATCGGCAGAGGTATCCGAAAACGTTGGCGTTAAAGGCTGTTTTTTACGGGGAAGATCTGACCATACAGGAAAAAGATACCGCCAGGGAATGGGTGGCTGCCATGGCGGATAATTTGTATTGTGAGGTACAGCAGGTTACCTTCTGTATCACACCGGAAGAAGCAGGAGGTTTCCTATGAAGATAGCATTGATCAACGGAAGTCCGAAACGCACAAACAGCGCCTCAGGAGTGATCGTATCCCAGCTGAAGGGATGGCTGGAAAAGAAGGGGCCGTCCCTTTGTGACCTGCATTTTTGCACACCCCATCCGCAGAAAGAACAGCTGCAGGCAGCAGCGGAAAGTGATGTCCTGCTTTTCGCTTTTCCCTTATATGTGGATGGGATCCCTTCCCATATGGTGAGTGCCCTTCTGGATTTGGAGCCTTTTATCCGGGAGCAAAAGAAAAAACGGATGGTTTATGCCGTCCTTAACTGCGGTTTTTATGAAGGCTGCCAGAATGCTCCGGCTATCCGGATGATGGAAAACTGGTGCCGCCGCAACAATCTGGACTGGGGATATGGAATCGGGGCAGGAGGCGGGGGCATGTTGTCTGCGCTTTCGGGTATTCCTGCGGGACGCGGTCCTGCTGCCTCTCTTGGCAAAGCGCTTTCCCGGCTGGCAGAGGACAGCGCCGCACAGAGAAGCGGGGAAACGGTCTATGTCCAAATGAATTTTCCGAGGTTTGCCTATAAAGCCGCTGCTGAATTCGGCTGGAGACAGGCAGTGAAGAAAAATGGAATGAAGGCAAAGGATATTTTAAAACAGTGGCTGTAAGCGGAAGGGAAGAAGAACATAAAATGGAGGAAAACAAGAGGGAAGAATTCCTGAAACAGTACTGGACAGCCGTTCTGGGACAGCAGGCGGATCAACTGCCCCTGTTTTTTAAAGAGGACGCCTGTATCCGATGGCACAACACCAGGGAACAATTTACCGTAGCGGAATTTATCCGTGCCAACTGCGAATATCCCGGAGAATGGGCAGGGGAGGCGGAACGGCTGGAAACCGTGGGAGAATGCAGCATTATGGCGGTTCATGTACATACCAAAGACGGCTCCCTGTCTTTTCATGTAGTGTCTTTCATACGGATGAAGGATGACCTGATAAGTGAATTGGATGAATACTGGGGAGATGACGGCCCTGTCCCCGGATGGAGAAAAGAAAAACAAATAGGAATTCTGTTTCCGTAAAAGTGCGGACAGCGCAGTGCAGCAGGAGAGAAAGGAAAAATGGATGGAAAATAATAAAAATATCTTTGTGGAAAAGTGGCATTCGGTTTATTTTTTTATTCCCTTATTTGAAAATCCGGTGGTGATGCCTGCCGCGGAGGATGTATGCAGTAAGCTTTCTGAAAAATTCGGAAGGGTTACCCCGCTGTCGGAGGAACAGAAAATGCCCGGAGAGCCTGCCGGGCTTAAATCCTTTGTGTTATGGGATCATCCGGTCCATTACAGCAAGGAGAACCAGGATGTGCCGTCCCAGTTGGTGCTGTACGGCGGGGATGTATTTGACAGGAGCCAGTTTGATGAATCTATAAAAGCCCAGTTCTGGGCGTGTCCCGACAGGGAAGCATTTCTGGAACGATGCCGTTATTCCATAATGGCAAGCAATATGCTGGCGGCAGGGCTTCCTCCTCTGGAGCAGTATGGAATCCTTGCTTCCTATGCGGATGCGCTTCTGGAGCTGTTTCCCGACTGCATCGGAATTTACTGGCCCCACAGCCGGAATCTGGTGCCGAGAGAAATCTATACGGCGTCCTCCTGGAACCGGAAAGAACTCCATTTTCTTGACGGCGGCCTGAATGTCCGGTTTTTCACAGTGGGCGGCACGGATGAATTCCTGTTTGATACCCTTGGGCTGACACCCATAGGCCTTCCCGATCTTCAGATCCATTGCCGGAATCTGGAACCAGATGAGGTGGTGGTTTTTCTCAGGAATCTTGCCGCTTATCTGTTTGAGTACGGGGATGTGATTGAAGACGGCAATACGGTGGAAGGCATACACCATGAAAAATGGGTGTGCCAAAGAGAGGACGCCATGGCCGGACCTATGCGCGTTGTCCTTGATGTGAACCCGGGAGAATTTGCCGCAGGAAACAGGTAAAAACATGCTATCCATATGGATGAATAACCCCCTGTTGGAGGATACAAAATATGGCTGTTAAAATGATAGTAACGGATCTGGATGGCACCTTTCTGCGATCGGATAAAAGCGTGTCCGCCTATTCACAGAAGGTCATAAGACAATGCAGACAGAAAGGAATCATTTTTGTGATTGCCACCGCACGGCCGGTGAGGGCGGTGGAAAGCCTTCTTCCCGTCCTTTCCTGCGATGCCGCCATTTATCACAACGGCGCCGTTATAAAGAAGGGGGAGAAACAGATGGATGGATTCGGAATTCCCAATCCGCGGAACTTTATCTCTTCCCTTTTGGACGCATATCCCGGCCTACCTGTATGCGCGGAGATACAGGATCAGCTTTATGCTAATTACGATCCGGGAAAAATATGGGAGAATATTCCATATAAATACACAGATTTTACAGATTTGCCGGAGGCGGACGCGGATAAAATCCTGTTGGAAACCACATCGGTGGAGGAAATGGAAAAATTCAAGCCATTTCTCACCTCCGATCTTTATATGCAGCTTTCCGAAAACACTATTGCTATGATAATGAACAAACAGGCCTGTAAAGAAAATGGCATACGCTCCCTTGCCGCTGACTATCAGATCCGCATGGATGAGGTTGCGGCCTTCGGCGATGATTACAATGATATCCTTATGCTCCGGGAATGCGGAAAAGGGATTGCCGTAGCCAATGCTATCCCGGAGGTATTGGAAGCGGCGGATGAAATCTGTGAAGATAACGATAATGACGGCGTAGCCCGTTGGCTGGACAGGAATATCCTGCGAAATGTTCCTGTGCAGAAACAATTGCAGTGTATGAAGGAAGATTTGCCGATTCATTCAAAAAGGAGAAGGGGATAAGAAAATGTCAGCCTATAAAGTAATTGATGTAAAGAACTGGAAAAGAGCGGTCCACTGTGAGATTTTCAGGAACAGCATGCAGCCCCAATATGGTGTCAGTTTGGAACTGGATATAACAAATTTTCTGAGAGTTATCCAAGCAAAAGGTTATTCCTTTACCTTTTCCTTTGTTTACATCGTTTCTAAATGTGCAAATGAATGCGAGGAATTCCGGTATCGTTTTCAGGACGGGGAAGTGGTGCTTTATGAACGGATAGATACCTCCTTTACTTATATGGATGCGGACGGGGAGCTTTTTAAGGTGGTGAATGTGCCTATGAAAGATTCCCTTGACGAATACGTAAAGGCGGCGGGAGAGACAGCCGGCAGCCAGCAGGCATACTTTACAGGACCCATGGGAAACGATATATTCCAGTTCTCCGGTATGCCATGGATTTCTTTCACCCATATATCCCATACCTATTCCGGGAATAAAGAAGCGGCAACACCCCTGTTTGACTGGGGAAAATATTTCGAACGGGACGGGAAAATTATCCTTCCCTTTTCCGTACAGGTCCATCATTCTTTTGTGGATGGTATCCATATTGCAAAATTTGCAGACCTTTTACAGGCCTGCCTGGATGAAATGGAGTAAAAAAATGGGAAATATCCTGGTATTGGGAGCCAGCGGTTTCGTCGGTTCTGCGGTAAAGAAAAGACTGGAGCAAAGCCATACGGTCTATGGCACCTATTATACGAGAAACGAAGCATTGCCGGAAGCCGGCAGAATGGAATATTTAGATATCGGAGATAATTCAGCGCCGGGGCTTTTTCTGCAAAAGATAAAGCCGGATTGGGTTATAGCGTCCTTGCGGGGAGAGTTTTCCGGACAGATGGCGTTTCATAAACGGCTGGCCCGGGAAATGCAGAAGCTTCCGGAGAGCCGTTTATGTTATCTGTCCACTGCCAATGTATTTGACAAGGAAGGGGACAGGCCCCATTATGAAGAGGATGTACCGAAGGCGGAAAGCGGATACGGACAGTTCAAAGCAGACTGCGAATCTATGCTTTTTCAGGAATTGGAGGAACGCTGTACGATCCTCCGTCTGCCTATGGTATGGGGCAGGGATTGTCCGAGAGTGCGCAGTTTGTATACAGATATGGCAGACGGAGGGAAAATACGTACCTGGACCAATCTGTATGTCAATATTGCCACGGATGTGCAGATAGCAGAATTCGTCTCTTTTATTGTGGATACAGGGGCAAAAGGGATTTTTCATGCGGGTACTGTCGATTGGATAGCATATCATGAGCTGATACGCCGGATAGGGGAGCGTATTGGTCTGCGGAATCCCCGCTTAACAATGGAAACAGAAGAGAAAGCGGAATATATGGTTTTGTTATCCCACAGAGAGAATGTCCTGGATGCGTTGAAGCCTACAGTGGCACAGGTGATTGACAGTATCACCCGATAAGGCTGCAAGGCTCACCGACCAGACTTCCAACCAACCAGAACTGCGGTGCTGCCTGATGGGGAATAAGGAGTACGTATGAAAAAAGCCGGAAGAATTATAGGAATCGCCATGATAAGTTTATTGCTGGGAGTAATCCTTTTTTATTTCCTTCTTACATTTCTGATCGCACCCGCAGTAAACGACCAAACGGCGGAAACTCTTTATGAGGAAATGCTTCAGATTCCCCTGCCTGAAGGAGCTGATTTTTGCGACAGCCGTTACCTGGCGGGAAATCTGGTGGGGAACGGGAATAAAATGCAGTATTTTGCTGCAATTCTGCTGCGGACAGATAAGACAGGGGAAGAACTGGAGGCCTACTATGCACCTTACCGGGAGGATGAATGGCACTTCCTGGTGGAAATCCAGCAGGGGGCTGCTATCTCGCCTCTGGAAGGCAGGGAGGAATTTTCATTCCCAGAGGAAACAAGAGGGGAAGAGTACTATATTGTTTATTCCTGGGGCAGAAGTGATTTTCCATTCCAGGACTGGGATTTGCGGGCCCACTAAAAGCTAGGGAGGTACGTGAATGGATAAAACAGCAATAAGACAACGGATTAAAGAGGGTGCGCGGATTACTATTATAGGGGACAGTCTGGCGGCGGGAGCAGGCAGCTCATGCAGTTACAAAACAGAAGAAGTGATTATGTGTGACGGATCGGATGTATTTGTAAGGCGGACGGCTCCAAACAGCTGGTGGGGGCGGTTTCAAAATTACCTTACCGACAAATATCCGGGCTGTACGGTAGTAAATAACGGCTGTGGAGGCGCTTTTTCCTGCCAGTTAAGAAAGGGGTTATCTTCTGTTTTTGACGAAGACAAGGACGATATTGTTTTCTTGTTTTTAGGCGCAAACGACCGTAAAAGGGTCGGAGGGATGGAAGAACTCTGCTGCAACCTTACCTGGATGATACGATATTTTAAGGAAAAAAAGAAACCGGTTGTGGTGTTTACCCCAAACCCGTCTACCGTTGAAAATGAAGCCTATCCGAATAGGTTATATCATATGGAAGATGTCTCTAATGTTATTATTGATGTGGCAGAAAAGGAACAGGTTCTTCTGATCGACAATTACAACTATATTATGGATTATCTTTTTGTTACGGGGAAAAAGATTGAGGATATTATCTTCGGAAACGGCTGTCCAAACGATGGCTGCCATCCGGCGGATGCCATACAGGAGATGATGTACCGTAATCTCATGCGCTGTCTGGGATTTTCAGTAAAGATAGATGGGGCGATTTGGAAATAAAAAAATAAAGAAACGGGATATGGCAGACATTATGAGACGGAAGGAGCGGAATATGAAAATATCAGTGATACTGGGACACCCTTATGAAAAAAGCTTAAATGCCGCAATTGCAGGAGCTGTGACGGAGGCCTTGCAGGAAAAAGGCCATGAGATCCGGTTTCATGATCTGTATCAGGAAAAATTCAACCCTGTAATATCCGGCGGGGAACTGGTTACGGATGTCCCGGAGGATGAGCTCACCATGCTCCATCAAAAGGAAATCAGGGAAGCGGACGGCATTGTCATTATCCATCCCAACTGGTGGGGACAGCCTCCTGCTATGCTGAAAGGGTGGGTTGACCGTGTCCTGCGGGAAGAAGTGGCATATACCTTTCCGGTGGGGGACAACGGCGGCGGACTGCCCATAGGGCTGCTGAAAGCCCGGGCGGCATTGGTATTTAATACCTCCAACACACCGGAAAGAAGGGAAGAAGAAGCATTCGGGGATCCGCTGCAGCGATTGTGGAGAGACTGTATCTTTGCATTCTGCGGCGTACATACCTTTGACAGGAAAATGTTCCGGGTAGTGGCCGACAGCAGTGAAGAGGAGCGGAGCAGATGGCTGGAGGAAGTGAAAGTACTGGTCAGCCGGTATTTTCCCGAAGACAGATATAGGGGAGGGATATAAAGGCAGACAAAAGGAATTCTTACATATTTATATATAAGAAAACTATCCTGGTAAAATGGCTGTCAGGTGTCTGCGGAGGATAGGAGCCGGAAGCCGTGGAGGTAGGTTACCAAAACCCACCGGGTACAGATACTGGTGGCTGTTCTGGGACAGGACTGCCCGGTAATGGAGCGGGAGCGGCAAAAGCAGCCTGTCACATACAGCAAAGAGGCGCGCTGGATGGCAAGACAATTAAAATCGGGTATAAGCCCGGCAGATAAAAGAAGGAGCGGAAGATGAAAAAAGGAACTACATGGTTATTCCGGGTATTACTGGCGTTCAGTGTGCTTGGACTTATCGTAAGCGGAATCGGCTGTTGGAAGAAAGCGGCCGCCGTTTCCATAATCGGCGGGGCTGACGGTCCCACCAGTATTTTTATTGCAGGAAAAATCAACAGCACACCGGTTTATGTTGTCACGGCATTATTTATCCTGGCAGCAGCAGTAACAGGGCTGATAATTCGAAAGCAGAATAAGAAAAAGGGCGGCGGCCCGGAGAAATAAACGAAAGGATCTGCAGCTGACAGGATTATGTTTCTTCTATATTTACGATCCGTGTGTATCTTCTGAGAGGGTACTGGCCGTCATGGGCTTCTCCGCAGAACTCCTCCGACATGGTCCCTGCCCGGGTAATGCGCACCACACCGGAACGGGCCAGCAGACGGGTAAGAGCCTCGCGCTCTTCGTCAGGACAGATCAGCCCGGCAGTCTGCAAATATCCTTTTTTTCTGCGCAGGACAGTAATGATATTTTCCTTTGGCAGCCTTTTTACATAGCAGTTTCCAAACATATAAGAAAGCGCCAGTTCGCTGTCCCGGCAGGCGGTGAGACAGCAGCCGGTTCCCCGGAATTCTTCCGGCGCTGCTTCTGCTGTGCCTCTAAGGATTTTTTCCAGCGTGTCATGGTATTTCATAAGTGTTATTTCCGCAGCACCGCCCAGGTCGGTAGGCGGATCCCTCAGGACAGCCTCATCCAGGATGGGCAGAAATTCCCTGCAGAAATCATACAGATCGTCAAGGCTATGTGTGTCTAAATAGATAGTCTGGCAGGAACTGCATAAAAGCTGTCTGGTGGATGCTATATGAAGGGCCAGCTCTTTCAGCTCATGCCCTTTATTTTGGCAGCCGGATAGATAGGCAAATCCCAGCTTATGTCCCCATTCGATTAATCTGGTCCCCACCGGAGCGAACTGTCTGACCGCAGAAACCGCCGCGTCTCCTCCCCAGACCACGATACCGTCCGCCATAACCGCCATTTTTTTCAGCGCAGCCAAATCGGCAGAAGGGGTATCGAATACATAGATGAAGTCGGAGAGTGCAGGCTCGATTTCAAGCAGGCTTGTAATAAGCATTAGAGTGAGGCCGTTGTCTGCCTGAGGGAGCTTAACTATATTTATATTTCCGGTCAGCAGCCCTTCCGCGAGGCTGAAGGCCGGCAGGCCGTCTATATTTCCTGCGGCGATGTGTAGCAGTGTCCCAAGCGGCATGGCGCGCACACAGATGCTTTTCTGGTTATGGGGCGGTTTGGTACGATAAGGCGTAAAGAATCCCTCCCCCAATTCCGTGCTCAGCTTATACTCTATATATTCGCGGCTGAGCATCACGGCGGCAAGCTCCTTGTACCGAACGGCCCCGTCAGGGGAAAGATCCGCGATTCTCTCATCAAACGCCCCGGCTGCGATACGTTTGCTGAGAAAATCAACAGCGGCGACAACCGTTTCCGCAGACAGTGTTTTCTCCGCTAACGTATGATTGATTTCTTCTTCCATGGCGGACAGGATACGATCCTGTTCCTTGGAATCATAAAGTTTTCCTTTTGCCAGTATCATAGTGTTATCTCCGATTTGCCAGAATTATAAAGTTCTCTCTGCTATGAGATCCGCCGCTCCGGCGGCGCAGGTTTTAATATCCTTCAGCCCCACGCGACCGATTACTTCCAGATAAGGAGAGGCAATCTTACAGCCGCATTTGCTGCCATCGTGCAGCACACCCAAATCATCCGTCATGACGCTGAGAATGGGGGTGGCTTTTATCATGGGCGTTATCAGATTGATAAGCCCTGTCTTTCCCGGTTCGAGTGGACGGAGGGTATGAACATCCCTGATAATGACTCGGCTGTAAGCAGGTACATGGAAGTGATGGTTCGGGCAGTCACAATAAAAGATAGGATGCTCCGCCGCACCGAAAAATTCCACAATATCTTCCTCGCCGATTCCCAGAACCTTATCGGCCAGCTCATAAAATGTTTTCTTATCCACCTGCTGGGTATAAAACTGTTTCCAGCCGCCTCCCAGCATGATTTTGGAACCTTTTTTCAGTTTTATGCGGATCCCTCGTTCCTCCATCATCTGAAGTGCAAAATAGGTATAGGAAGGGAATCCCATAAAACGCAGAGGAAAACAGGAATGCCCATACTTTTGTATAGCGCTGATCATGGCTTCCAGATCCGGGACATACGTGCCGTTTTGGTAGGTCAGAGCAAAAGAACGGCTTAAAGCAGGCGCAAACAGAGTCGCCCCGAAGGCTGTTTTGGTAACTGCCGTCCGGTTTCCTTTATGAGGTTTATAACCGAAAACAACATAGTGACAGGGCATTAAGGAAAAAAGGCCTCGGAGCCTGCCGATTTTCAAGACCATTTTCAGAGCGCATAATAAACCGCCTGCATCATAACCGATTTCACTGAAAACGCCTTTGGTTCCGGAGGAGGTAGCCCGTATAAGCATTTTCCGGGTGGGAACGGAAAATAATTTATGGTGCTTGAAAAGTAAGGTTGGTAATACGGGGATTTCAGCAATGTCCTCAAAACGGCAAAGCGATTCCGGGCTTATGCCGTAGAAATCCAGGATAGCACGGTATTCTTTGCAGTTATCATATTGGAACCGACAGTTCTCCTTTACCGCACGGAAGAAAAGTCCGTTTGTTGTTTCCGTATCGAATGGATTTCGGGTACGGAATAATTTGGATCGATATTTTATAGGAAGCACCTCCTTTATGGGAACGGTTTATGCCAATGGGGTATTGGTGTATTTTACCATATAGTCCGACGGTTATCTAGCTAGTACTGTCATAATAAATATTATGTATCGCAATAACAGTAATAATTACCGGCTGCCAGAGTATTGTTTTCCGATTCACTTCACGCTATACTTAGAACAATTTAATAAATAAGAGACAGAGGAGGAAGCTTTTATGGGTATTAATATCGCTGTGGAAAAGGACATTTCCGACATTGCCGGACTTTACAGACAGCTTTTTTCAGAAATGGCAAAAATTCAGCCGGCATTTATCTGCCCCGGTTCCCAGGATGAGGCCTTTATACGAAGCAATATTGAAAGTGAAGATGCAGATATCCTCATTTACAGAGAGGGAGAAGAAATAGTAGGATTTCTTATGATTCAAAAGAAATCCACTCCTCCTTATGAATGCTATATTCCACACCAGTTTGCCCATATCATGGATTTGGTTGTGGATCAAAGGCACCGGGGAAAAGGCATCGGCACTCTCTTGCTGCAGGAGGCGGAAACCTGGGCAAAAAAAAGAAAACTGGAATATATGGATCTTGGGGTTCTCACAGGCAATACCGCCGCTGAGGGACTTTACAAAAGAATGGGATACAGGGATATGCAGAAAACCATGAGGCATATGCTTTGACGGCATTTAAATGCATACAGGATTGTCAGGATGGATCTCTATATATTTCAGTTCCAGCAGCCGATCTGTAATGATCATAGGAAAAGTGAGTAAGGATAAAGGAGTCTGCAATACCTGCTGCCTTTAAGTATCGGATTGCGGCCGGGGCTTCTTTCCTGTATGATAAGAACAGAGAGAAAGACTGACGAGAAAAGAGGGAGCCTATGAATTGTACTATCCGTTCTTTATACCTGTGTGTACGTGATATGGAGAGAGCTGTCCGGTTTTATGAAGATTTTCTGGAAAGGCCGGTGACCTGCAAGGATGAGCTGTACAGTGTTTTTGATATAAGCGGTTTCCGATTGGGACTTTTTGCCTATGAAAAGGCAGGAGAAAACCACATCTTCGGCAGTAACTGCCTGCCGAGCCTGGAGGTGGACAGCCTGGAGATTCTGAAGAAAAAGCTGGAAGGCCGGAAAGTGGTTTTTGCATGCAGGAAAATCGGAACAAACTGGGTGTCGGAGTTTGCGGACAGCGAGGGGAACCCTATCGAACTGACCGCACCCGTAAGGGAGGGGGATGCATTATGATTAGCGATAAACGGATAGACGGGGGAAAAAGCTTTGACTGGGGGAGGACCTCCGGAGATTACGCAAAATACAGGGATATTTATCCGCCGGAATTTTATAAGAAAATTTTGGATGCAGGGCTTTGTACCAAAGGGCAGCAGGTTCTGGATGTGGGGACGGGAACCGGTGTGCTTCCCCGGTACCTCTATCCTTATGGAGCCGAATTTACGGGAATGGATATTTCAGAGAACCAGATAGCAACAGCTGTAAAGCTGGCAGAGGAAGCTGGTATGGATATCCGGTTTCTGAGCGGGCCTGCGGAACAGATGGATTTTCCGGAAGGAAGCTTTGATGTGGTAACTGCCTGCCAGTGTTATTTTTATTTTGACCATTCGCGTATGGCACCGGCGCTTAAAAGGGTACTGAAGCCGTCCGGGCGTTTTGTTATTCTGTATATGGCCTGGCTGCCTTTGGAGGATCCCATAGCCGGGGCCAGCGAGGAATTGGTGCTCGCCTATAATCCGTCCTGGACGGGAAAAGGGGAAACACGGCATTTAATTACGGTGCCTGAGGCGTATCTCGATTATTTTACAGTGGAAAGCAACGAAATCTATGATCTGCAGATTCCCTTTACGAGGGAGAGCTGGGATGGGCGTATCCGGGCCTGCCGCGGAATAGGGGCCTCCCTTTCGGCCGAAGAAGTGGAGGCTTTTACAGAAGAACACCGCCGCCTGCTGGAGACAGCAGCCCCGGAGGAGTTCATGATCCGGCATTATGCTGGGATGGCTGTTTTGAAGAAAAAGGGTTAGGTAGTACACCAGTAGCAATCGTGCGGTAATGGAGTATAATGGCTATACGCTGGCCCGCCTCAGGGGTGACAGGCCATAGCGGAGGGAGAAGAGATGACCGGGGAAGATATCATGCGTGCAGCCTGGAAACAGTCTGCTATAGATGCCAACTGCCGACCGGAGGATTTTTGCAGCGGACATAACCGGGTGGTAGTATCCGAAGCGAACGGGAAGGCAAGAAAATACCTGGAGCTTCCGGCTTATTGTATGCTGGTTTCCTACGGCAGCAATATTGTGGCTTCGGTGGATTCATCCATAGCCGGAGAAGTGGAAGAATACTTGGAACGGTTTCGGATTGGCCACTGCTTCGGAACCCCCAATATCTATCTTCTTAATGAACTGTTTGCCAGGGATAACAGGCAAATCTGTTTTATGGCGGAATATTTTCTGCCTGATAGGGAACGGCTCCGGGCGCTTCCCTGCGGCTATGAGATAAAAATCCTTAATCCGCAGGATTTGCATCCGTTCTATCAGCCGCAGTGGGACAATGCACTGAGCCGCAGCCGGAAAGAGCTGGATGTTTTGGCTGCAGGCGCTTTTTACGGGACTAAGCTGGTGGGTCTGGCTGGCTGTTCGGCGGACTGTGATTCCATGTGGCAGATAGGTGTGGATGTGCTGCCGCAATACAGAAGGCAGGGGATTGCGTCGGCCCTTACCAGCCGTCTGGCATTGGAATGCCTGGACAGAGGAAAGATTCCTTTTTATTGTGCTGCCTGGGCAAACCTGCAATCGGTGCGAAATGCGATCCGCAGCGGGTTCGGGCCTGCCTGGGTGGAAGTGGATGCCAGGCCCGCCGCTTTTATAAAAGAAATAAACGGAGAGGCCCTTTGAAGGCATCTCCGTTTGTTAACAGACGGTCAGCGGGATAAGACAGAAGCATATCAGTACCATCTTATCATAGGAAGCTCATTGTTTATCCCTTTCGTCATAAGTATCTGATGCAGATCGATAATGCCGTTATGGAAGGTTGCCGCGCAGGAAGCCAGATACAGGTGCCACATCCGCACAAATTTTTCATCGAACATCGCTTTAACCTGATCCAGGTTAGCCAGATAATTATCCCGCCAGCATAGAAGGGTGCGGTTATAGTGGAGCCTCAGGTTTTCCACATCCAATGTATGGAACTGTTCTTCTGCCATATAGGAAAGCATTTCCCGCAGGCTGGGTATCATGCCGCCGGGGAAAATATACCTTTTGATCCAGGCGTCCCCGGGATACTCCTTCAGCGCACTTATAAAGTGGAGGAGGAACAGTCCGCCGGGTTTCATGACCTGATTGACACAATGGAGAAATACCGGGTAGTTTTCCCGTCCCACATGTTCTGCCATACCTACGCTTACCACCCGGTCGAAGGTCAGATGGGATTTAGGGAGATCACGGTAGTCCATAAGTTTTACCGTCAGATAATCCTCCAGCCCTTCCCTGATAATCCGTTCCTGGCATTCTTTGTACTGTTCCTGGCTTAAGGTGATTCCTGTGCCCTTTATCTTATACTTTTTGGCGGCTTCTATCAGCAGAAAACCCCATCCGCAGCCCACATCCAGCAGAGTCATGCCTTCCTTCAGATACAGCTTCTTCAGAATGTAATCCACTTTGTTTACCTGGGCCTGATACAGCGTGTCATTTTCATGCAGGAAATACCCGCAGGAATAACTCATGGTTTCATCCAGCCACAGCTTATAGAAGTCATTTCCGATATCATAATGGCTGCTTACCTCTTTCTGCTGGTTTTTCTTCGCTGTGGAGGTAAATATCAGTTTTTTCAGCGCGTTGTGATCCGTGGAGAACTTTCCCATCTGACCCAGAAAATGATCCAGGGCGTAGTACAGGTCTCCTTCAATTTCCAAATCATTGTTCATGTATGCCTCCCCTAAAGCCAGAGAAGTGCTTGTCGCTAAATCGGAAAGCGGAATGTCTTTATGAAACGTAACTGCAAAGGCAGGTTTCCCTTCTCCGATGAGATGTTCCTTTCCATCCATTTTCACCAAAAACGGATAATCTTCAAATTTTTTCAGAAACTGCAGCGTTACTTGTTCTTCCAGCATATTGGTTCCTCCTTGACATAATTTCTTTGTTGTTGTTTCGTCCCTCGGCCGCCACTTCAATAATGCACGGTACTGCGAAACCGTTTTGTTTCTTTTTCCTATAGTATTCCCAGGGTTTCCCATGTATAACGCCTTTTCTTTTTTTGAAAGGCAGTAAGGTGCAGGGAAATAATGTTTTCAGACAAATGTAAAAAAATATTTGACAATCAGGAAGGTTTGTTATATTCTTAAATTAGACAATTGACTAATTTAAAACGGAGGGGGAATTGCCATGAAAAAACTGCCGGATGCGGAGCTGGAACTGATGATGATTATATGGGATGCGGGGGAACCGGTTACCAGAATGGAAATCGAAGAAAAGATGGATGAGGGCAGGGAAGTGCTTCCCAGCACGATCCTGTCCCTGTTATCCCGTCTGGAGGAACGAGGTTTTGTCGAACGGGAGAAGAGAGGAAAAATCAATTATTACAGCGCACGGGTGGAAAAAGATCCCTATTTGAAGGAAACCGGACGCAACATATTAAAAAGAATGTTCGGGGGCTCTATATCCAATTTTGCCACAGCTCTTTATGACGGAGAGGAATTGAGCGATGAAGATATCGCCTGCCTGCAGGACTTTATAGACAGTAAAACCAGGAAACATACACCATCCGGAGGAAATAAAAGATGAGTGCCTTTCTATCCGGCGTTTTAAAGATAACCCTGATTACCGACCTGACCATCGGGCTGGTCTGGCTTCTTTCGCTTTGTTTAAGGGGCGGATCCGGTTACCGGTGGAGAAAAATGGTCTGGCTGTTTCTTGGGCTGCGCTTATTAATACCGGCAACCATATCCTTTGCAGAGATATCGGGTCAGCTGCCCCTGATCCGGGTGGAACTGAACGGGCCTGTAAACAACCGGCAGGTTGATTCAGCTGCGGCTATAGCAAATGGTTTGAAGGAACAAGAGGAGGCAGGTGCGGTGCCGGATTCCGGGGAGGGTGCCGGAAGCCCGCAGGATTCCATGGCGGCAGGGGAGGAAGCGGATCCGGAGATTCCTGCTGCCGCAGAGAAGGGAGAACGCTTGAAAGCGGATTTGGAAACCGGTCTGCCGGAGTCCGGTATGTTCAAAAGCCGGCTGCCCTTGTCTGTTCTTCTTGTGTGCTTTTGGCTGGCAGGCATTCTGGCGGCGGCCAGATTCCATATCTCCCAGTATCTGCATACCAGAAAATGTCTTTTGGAAACGGCTCGTCCCTGCAGGGATAAAGAGACAGAGTGCCTTGCAGAGAAGCTTTTCCGGGAATATGGCATCAACAGGACACTCCCCCTGCTGATCAGTGATACCGTCGATACCCCAATGGTAACCGGATACATCAAACCGGTGCTTCTGCTTGATGAGGCTTCCTGCCGGGCACCGGAACGGGAAGCGATGCTGCGTCATGAACTGTGTCATTACAAATATGGTGACTTATGGTACAAGCTTCTGATGGTGGCTGTCTGTGATCTGTATTGGTTTAATCCGGTTCTCCGGTTCATGAAACGGATGGCCTTTTGTGATGTGGAGTGCGTTTGTGACAGCCGGGCGACCAGAAAGATGGGGCCGGAGGAAAAAAAGCGTTATGCTTATATGTTGGTAACACGTACCCGGGGAAAAAGTACGGCATATTCCGCCCGTTTCTCAGCGGGGAGAAAAACAATGAAGGAAAGGCTTGATAACCTTTTTACCGACAAAAAGAATAAGACCGGCTATGCGGCAGCCCTTGTACTGCTGGCGGCAGTTTCCGTTTTTTCCATGTCGCTGGTATTTGCCGGAAGGGACGGCAGCGGCGGTACGAGCGGTGCCGGAGAAGAAATGGCCGCAGGTGAAGAGAAAGGCGGGAAGGGAAATGACGGGGAGGAAGAACCCGCCGTGAAGCCCGTGAAAACCTTCCGGGTCGACTCTGTTGCGGATCTGTATCTGGAGGAGCCTTTTCAGCCGGAGCTGTACTATACGACCAATCGCGTTACGTTGGACAACCATTTTTATATCGATGAGGATAAGGTGCTCTGGGGATATGGCCGGAATAGTTTCGGGCAGCTGGGAATCGGAAAAAAGGATACGGATGACACATATTACGGGGAGCCTGTCAGAATTGCGGAACATGTGGTTTCCGTAGATCAATCTGTCAACGGTTATTTTACCATCTATCTGACGGAAGACGGAAACCTGTATGGAATGGGATCTAATCTGATGGGAGTTTTAAGAAAACCGTTGGACGGGGAGCAGGTGCTTTATGATTATAGCCGCTATGTTCCGGTTTTGGAACCGACTCTGCTCATGGAGCAGGTAGCTTTTGCCCGGGCGGGAATGTATTCTATTGTAGCCTTAAAGGAGGACGGAAGTGTCTGGTGGTGGGGAGAATACAAGGCTTTATCCGCCACTGCCTATGGAAGCCCGAATTCGGATGGCTATTGGGCTTATGAGGAATGGCCTGAAAATCCCCGTAAAATGATGTATACCAGCCCCCGCCTGATGCTGGAGGACTGTATCTATGCCACGACGGGAAACTGGACCGGGGCGGCCATAACCAGAGACGGGGAATTATATACATGGGGCTTTAATATATGGGGCCAGTGCGGCACACCGGTGACAGCGGATGATTATGTCCGGACGCCCCAAAAAGTACTCGGCAATGTTAAAATGGTTTGGCCGGAGCGAATGGCATTCCGTGACAGCCGTACCGCCATACCGGAGTTTGCTTCTTACAATACCAGCTACAATGATAACCTGTTCGTACAGCTGAAGGACGGCACCCTTTTGGCCTGCGGCCTGGATTTGGGAACAAAAACTAAAACTATTGAGCTGGACGGGGATATGCTGCAGCCTGTCACAAAAAACTATTCGGACAGCTTTGTCCCTATTGCCGTCTGTTCCCTGACCGATGCGGATATCCGTTCCATCCTGGCGCAGTGCGAAAAGGGAAGCACGGTGGAAGAAGCGGAACAAATACTGGAGGAGCATCAACTGTTCTGGCTGGAATGCTTTGAAGAAGGGGGAAGGTATCCTCTCTATCTGGAGGTGGAAGAGGGGAGATACTATCTTTACATTGATGACAACGGGAGAGTGACGCATTTTTCCGATCAGGAGGACGTTTAGTTCCCCGCGGCCGCTTCCATGAATCTTTACTTTGGAGTGCGCAGCCTTCCCGGATTCATGGAATTTTCTGAAAATAAAAAAATCCTCATCCTACATGACGGTATAGGATGGGGATTTTAGCATATACTCCGTATATCTGAATTATGCCATCTGGTTTACAGCTTTAGAAAGACGGGACACCTTTCTGGATGCTGTATTTTTGTGATATACACCTTTGGTTGTTGCCTTATCAATAGTAGATGTGGCAGCGAGAAGAGCAGACTGTGCTGCGCTCTTATCACCAGCTTCAATAGCTGTGTATACCTTCTTGATAGAAGTTTTCACACCAGACTTGATAGCTTTGTTTCTGTCAGCTTTGGTTCTGTTAACCAGAATTCTCTTCTTAGCAGATTTGATGTTAGCCAAGATTTTCACCTCCATTTTCAAGTGAATTTTTCTTATTCCTTATGAAAATGTTTCATTAAACCCGGACACGGTCGTTCTAAGGAAACATACGAATATATTCTATCGGACAGCTTCTTATATGTCAATACATAATTTATTTATTTTTGCAAAAAATAGGCATATGCGCGGTCCGGCCCCCGGAAAGTCAGCGGGCAAGAATAAGCCGGACGCATAAGTTAAAGTAAAGGGAAGAGCGGGAGAGTACAGATGAGTTGTTTTCAGGTAAGAACGGACCTGGCATTGGAAGCCAGGGAAAGCATTACGGAAGCGGACGGAGAACTGCGCGGTGTCCGGGTGGAAGAATTCTCAAACCCCAAAAGTGAAGTGCAGATCACCCGTGTCATCATTGATACGAAAAACGGCGCAAAGGCCATGGGCAAACCGATGGGCACCTATGTTACGCTGGAAGCCCCGGCGTTGATGGAGCCGGATGAGGACTATCACAGAGAGGTTTCGGAGGAACTGGCCAAACAGCTGAGAAAGCTGATCCCGGATATCGAGAAGGAGCAATCTATCCTGGTGGTAGGACTTGGAAACCGGGATGTTACGGCGGATGCGCTGGGACCGGAGGTTGTGGATAATCTTTTTATCAGCAGACATGTGATAATGGAGTACGGAAAAGCTGCTTACGGCCGCGAAAAAATGCATCAGATCAGCAGTATCGTGCCGGGAGTCATGGCAATGACGGGAATGGAAACTGCAGAAATTGTCAAAGGTGTGGTGGAACAGACCAGGCCGGACGTCCTGATTGTTGTGGATGCCCTGGCGGCCCGGAGCACAAAGCGCCTGAACCGGACCATCCAGATTTCCGATGCGGGGATCCATCCGGGCTCCGGCGTGGGCAACCATAGGAACGCCATGAATAAAGAAACCCTGGGAGTTCCTGTGATTGCCATCGGCGTGCCCACGGTAGTGGATGCTGCAACTATTGTGGGAGATGCTATCGAAAGCATGATACAGGAGAGCGGGGAGGAAGGCTGTTTCTTCAACAGGGAGCACCCCAAGGCACTGTCCGAACTGAATAACATGTATGTGACCAGCAAGGATATTGATGAAACTGTGAAACGCCTTAGCTTTACTATTTCGGAGGCAATAAATATAGCTTTGGATATTGCCTGAGAATCTGCATAAATGAGAAGTGCAGGTGCATATATTCTTCTATGAATAAAAAATGGAATGGAAGAAAAATTTTTCATAAATGTGTGCTTGTGCTTCTTATTATTGCACTGGCGGATTTCCTGTTTTCCAGCCGCAGCGCCGCCGGGGACTCTGATGGGGAGCATTTCTCCTGGAAGGAGGTGCTCACAGCCAGAGCGCAGGAAGGGGTGCTGAATGTCTGGCTTCCTTCCTTTGCCTTTGCGGATAAGGGCAGCATGTCGGGTAAAGGGTGGTTTGACCAGATATTGGGCCAGCAGATCCCCCTTTATGCTTATGCGGGAAGCCAGGATGAGGAGGACCTGCAGACGGAGAGCGGGAGTACCTATGAAAAAATCCTGCTGCTGGAAGGGGCGAGCGAGTATACGGAAAGCGAAGATGGGGATGCGCTGGAGGTACCGGAAACCTCGGAGGGCAAGATCCGCCTGGATGATAATATGACGCAGCTGTTGCAGGAAGAAAATCAGACAGGCCAGGGGGAAAATGCGGAAACACAGGAACCCCAGGCACCGGCGGAGGATCCGTTCGGTTTCATCAAGGCGGCGGGGAGAGTCCAGGAATATAACTGGAGCTATTATCAGGATTTTGATGCCCTGATCAAGGAATTCTACGCGGTGGATGCCACGACGGAAGCCAGCTCCAAACGCCTGAACCTGGATGCGCTGCTGGGAAAAACCATGGCGATTACCAAAAATCCGGATGTGCCCCAGATATTGATTTACCATACCCACTCCCAGGAGGATTTTGTGGATTCCGTTCCCGGGGATACGTCCACGACGATCATGGGGGCAGGGGAGCTGCTGGCGCAGATCCTGCGGGAAGAATACGGCTATAACGTCATCCACCATCTGGGCGAGTATGATGTGGAGTCCAGGGATTATGCCTACTCCAATTCCCTTCCTGCCATCGAACAGGTGCTGGCGGAAAATCCCACAATCGAGGTGGTGATTGACCTGCACCGGGATGAGGTGCTGGAGGGAAGAAAGCTTGTGACGGATCTGAACGGGAAACCTACGGCCCAGTTCATGTTTTTTAACGGCCTTTCTTATACGAAGGCGCATGGTGATGTGGAATACCTGCAGAATCCGTACATAGACGACAACCTGGCATTTTCTTTCCAGATGCAGGTAATAGCCAACGAATATTATCCGGGCCTGACCAGAAGGATATATCTGAAGGGTTACCGTTATAACATGCATCTGCGGCCCCGTTCCCTGCTGATCGAATTAGGCGCCCAGACCAATACCGTGGAGGAAATAAAAAATGCCTGTGCGCCCATAGCCCATATCCTGGATCTGGAATTATCCGGTAAGGGTTTGTATTGACCGTTACCCCTGATTTTGCTATACTTGGTGCTGGAACGTCACATATACACTTGACATGTCCGTTGCATATATGCAAAAGACTTGGAGGAATTTTATGTCTATAGATCAGAGCAAAATCAGGAATTTCTGTATTATCGCCCATATCGACCACGGCAAATCCACGCTGGCGGACCGGATCATAGAACAGACCGGCCTTCTGACCAGCAGGGAAATGCAGGAACAGGTGCTGGATAATATGGATCTGGAAAGGGAGAGGGGCATCACCATCAAATCCCAGGCGGTCCGTACCGTATACAAGGCCAGGAACGGGGAGGAGTACATTTTTAACCTGATTGATACCCCCGGCCATGTGGATTTTAACTATGAGGTCAGCCGATCTCTTGCCGCCTGTGACGGAGCGGTGCTTGTCGTGGACGCCGCCCAGGGAATTGAAGCCCAGACCCTCGCCAACGTATATATGGCATTGGATCATGATCTGGACGTTTTCCCTGTTATCAATAAAATAGACCTTCCCAGCGCGGAGCCGGACCGGGTAAAAGAAGAAATTGAGGATGTCATCGGGCTGGAAGCCCATGACGCCCCTTTGATTTCCGCCAAAAACGGCATAGGCATAGATGAGGTGCTGGAGCAGATCGTTACCAAGATCCCTGCTCCCGGCGGAAGTGCGGACAACCCTCTTCAGGCGCTTATTTTTGATTCCCTGTATGATCCTTATAAAGGGGTTATTATTTTTTGCCGCATCATGGAAGGAAAGGTGAGCAAAGGGACCCTCATCCGTATGATGGCAACCGGAGCCCAGGAGGAAGTCGTGGAGGTGGGTTATTTTGGCGCGGGGCAGTTCATTCCCTGTGAAGAGCTTTCCGCAGGAATGGTCGGCTATCTTACCGCTTCCATTAAGAATGTCAAGGATACCGCAGTAGGTGATACGGTGACGGATGCCCGCAGGCCCTGTGCAAACCCCCTTCCCGGCTATAAGAAGGTAAATCCCATGGTATACTGCGGCATGTATCCTGCGGACGGGGCAAAGTATCCGGATCTGCGGGATGCGCTGGAAAAACTGCGGCTGAATGACGCATCCCTCTTTTATGAACCGGAAACCTCCGCAGCCCTTGGCTTCGGCTTCCGCTGCGGCTTTTTGGGACTTCTTCATCTGGAAGTGATTGAAGAGAGACTGGAACGGGAATATAACCTGGATCTCGTAACAACGGCTCCGGGCGTAGTATATAAAGTGCATAAGACAAACGGAGAGATCATGGAGCTGACGAATCCTTCCAATCTGCCGGATCCTTCCATAATAGAATATATGGAAGAACCTATAGTCAGCTCGGAAATCATGGTGACCAGTGAATACATCGGTTCTATTATGGAGCTGTGCCAGGAGCGCAGGGGCCGTTATCTGAGCATGGAATATATGGAAGAAAAGAGGGCCCTTCTGAAATATGAGCTTCCCCTGAACGAAATCATTTACGACTTCTTCGATGCCCTCAAATCCCGTTCCAAAGGCTATGCCTCCTTTGATTATGAGCTGAAAGGCTACGAACAGTCGGAGCTTGTGAAGCTGGACATCCTGATCAACCGGGAGGAAGTGGATGCCCTGTCGTTCATTGTACACAGGGACAGCGCTTATGAGCGGGGACGCAGAATGTGTGAGAAGCTGAAAGAGGAAATCCCCCGGCATCTGTTTGAAATCCCTATCCAGGCTGCCGTGGGTGGGAAGATTATCGCCAGGGAAACCGTGAAGGCCATGCGCAAGGACGTGCTTGCCAAGTGCTACGGCGGCGATATCACCCGTAAGAAAAAGCTTCTGGAAAAACAGAAGGAAGGCAAGAAGCGCATGCGCCAGGTAGGCAATGTGGAGATTCCCCAGGAAGCCTTCATGAGCGTGCTGAAGCTGGACGATAAGAAATAGCCGGAAAACCCATGCAGATGGTGGTTCTTTTGTCTGCATGGGCTTTTTCACAGTTTAGAAACTTTTAATAATACAACCCCTTTTCAGGAAGGTCATTTTCTGCTATGCTGGAAAACAGACGAAGGGGTTTTCTTAACCGGAAAAGGAATAAGAAACATGCAGCAAACAGCTAGGTGCAGCAAACGTCCCCTTGGTATCTATTTACACATTCCCTTTTGCATCCGCAAATGTCTTTATTGTGATTTTCTGTCGGCTCCCGGTGATGAACAGACGAAAATAGAATATGTGGAAGCGCTGCTTCATGAAATCCGTGCGCAGGCGCCTCTTTATGACGGCCATGAGGTGAAAACCGTTTTTTTTGGCGGAGGTACGCCCTCCCTTCTTTCCGGGGAACAGATCCGGCGTATTATGGATTGCCTGCATACGGTATTTTCTTTTTCTGCAGAAGAAGGCGGGGCGGAAGTTACCATGGAAGCCAATCCGGGTACGCTGACGCCGGAAAAGCTGGCGGATTATCGCCGCGCAGGGATAAACCGGCTGAGCATCGGCCTGCAGTCCGCATCTGATGAGGAACTCAAAGCCCTGGGGCGTATCCATACCTGGAAGGATTTTCTGTGCAGCTATGAGCTGGCAAGGAAAGAAGGTTTTGCCAATATCAATATTGATCTCATGAGCGCGCTGCCCGGACAGACGCCGGGAGGATGGATGGAAACATTGGAAAAAACCGTGCGGCTGAAACCGGAACATATTTCTGCCTACAGTCTTATTATAGAAGAGGGAACCCCCTTTTATGAAATGTACGGTGAAGCGGCGGCACCCCGTGGCTGCAAAGCGCTTCCCACAGAAGAGGAGGACCGGCTGATGTACGGACAGACCAAAGTATTTCTGGCGGAAGCCGGATATGGCCGCTATGAGATTTCCAATTATTCTCTTCCCGGATTTGCCTGCCGTCATAATATTTCTTACTGGGAAAGGACCGATTATGCCGGATTTGGCCTGGGAGCGGCTTCTCTTTTGGAAAATGTGCGGTGGAGCAATACACCGGATCTCAGACAATATATGGAAGCTTCCGGTACGGCAGGACTGGTGACGCCTTTGAAGCAGGCGGTTCAACATCTTTCCCGGCAGGAACAGATGGAAGAGTTCATGTTTTTGGGACTGCGTATGACGGAAGGGGTATCCTCCCGCCGCTTTTACCGGGAATTTCACATCCCCCTTGAAGAAGTTTACAGGGAAGCCCTCCGTAAGCTGATGTCTGAGGGGCTTCTTGTCTGCGGGAGCGGGGCGGCTGCGGACGGGGAAGACAGCCGGTACCGGCTGACAGAATGGGGGATCGATGTGAGCAACTATGCCCTTTCTGAATTTCTTTTCGCCTAAAGGTTTCGAAAAGTACTGGCACTATAACTCTCTTCGCCACATAGAATAGTATTAAATTGACTATGGGGGCTCCTTTTGAAAACCTTTCTGAAACCACTGTCGAAAGAGGAGGAAAGCGCGTGTCTGGAAGCGCTGCGGGGGAGTGACGGCGTAAAAGCCAGGGAAGCCAAGCAGGTACTAATAGAGCGAAATCTGCGGCTGGTAGCCCATATCGCAAAAAAGTATCAGAACGTGGATGAAGATATGGAGGACCTGATTTCCATTGGGACGATAGGTCTGATCAAAGCAGTGGAATCCTTTGACGCATCCAAAAACAGCAAGCTGGCCACCTATGCGGCCAGGTGCATAGATAACGAGCTCCTGATGATGCTCAGAAGCAAAAAAAAGACATCCCGTGAGGTTTCGCTTTATGATCCTATCGGTACCGACCGGGAAGGAAACGAGATCAGCCTGCTGGATGTAACGCCGCAGGAACAGCCGGATATTGTGGACCAGATGGAACTGGAAAGAAGTCTGGGCAAGCTTTCGGGTCTGATCAATTCCCTGCTGACCGACAGGGAAAAAGAAATTATATGCCTGCGTTACGGGCTGTACGGAGGAGAAGAGGTCACACAGCGTGAAATCGGGAAAAAGCTGAACATTTCCAGGAGCTATGTTTCCCGTATTGAAAAAAGAGCACTGACCAAACTGCGGGAAGGTTTTGAAAAAATGGAAGTTCATTACCTGTAACCGGTATACATAAGAAAATTGCAGTATGCAGTCCAGCCTTCCTTTCCCTCCCTTGCCTGAGCCTTTTGCCAGGACTGCAGCACTGCCGCCGGGAAAAGACCCGGGCAGGGGGGAAACGGCGGCGCCCGCATTCTTTATTTCTGTTATTCTCTATAATTTAAGTATTCTCAATAATCCAATTCGATCGAAATCCCATTCCTGATAAGGAGAAACAAAATGTACAGTACAATTTATACCGGAGGGCTTCATGGTATGGAAAGCTATCTGGCCCGGGTGGAAGTGGATGTATCCAGGGGACTGCCCGGCTTTGAGATGGTGGGCCTTCTGGGCAGCGAGGTGAAAGAGGCCAGGGAGCGCATCCGTGTGGCGCTGAAGAATGCACAGGTGGTGCTTCCGCCTGTCCGCATCACCGTGAATATATCTCCCGCCAGCCTCCATAAAGAAGGAACCGCCTACGATCTTCCTGTGGCGGCGGGGATTCTTGTGGCGCTGGGGATCCTGCCCCAGGAGTATGTAAAGGACACGCTGATGGCAGGAGAGCTGGGGCTGAATGGGGATATTAAGCCGGTACGGGGAATCCTTCCCATGGTTCTGGAAGCTAAGCGGCAGGGCCTGAACCGGTGTATTGTCCCTCTGGAAAACGTCAAAGAAGCGGGGCTGGTGGAAGGGATCCGGGTCACAGGAGCCAGTCATCTGGAGGAATTGCTGGACAGCCTCTTACAGACCGGAGGGAAAGGAACCTCGGAAAAGGCGGCGGAGCAGGAAAAAAACGAGGCGCCTAAACGAAGGGACGGCCCCGATTTCGGGGAAATCCAGGGACAGGAAAGTGCCAAGAGAGCGGCAGTGGTGGCGGCGGCCGGGTTTCATCATCTGCTGATGATAGGGCCTCCCGGAACGGGAAAAACCATGATTGCCCGCAGTATGCCCTCCATATTGCCTCCGCTTTCTGCCCGGGAGCAGCTGGAGGTAACCAAGGTGTACAGTGTGGCGGGTATGCTGGAGGAGGGAAGCGGGCTGGTTACGGAAAGGCCTTTTGTAAATCCGCATCATACCATCACTTCCCACGCCCTTACCGGCGGCGGACGGATTCCCCGTCCGGGAGTGATCAGCCTGGCTCACAGAGGGATCCTGTTTCTGGACGAACTCACCGAATTTAAAAGGGACACACTGGATCTGCTGAGACAGCCCATGGAAGAACACCGGGTACAGATCGCCCGAAGCAGCGGTACCTACAGCTATCCGGCGGACTTTATGTTGGTGGCGGCAATGAATCCCTGCCCCTGCGGTTATTATCCGGATCGGAACCAGTGCCGCTGTACCCCGGGAGAGGTACAGCGGTATCTGAGCCGGATATCCGGCCCTATTCTGGATCGGATGGATATCTGTACGGAGGTGCCCCGGATGGAATTTGCCGGCTTGACGGGGGAGGGAAAAGAAAAGGGAAAGAGCAGCAGACAGCTTGCCGGCCTGGTGATGGAAGCAAGGGCCAGACAGGAGGCACGGTATAAGGAATGCCCTATCCGGTTCAATTCCCAGCTGGGGGCGGGCGCTATCCGCAGGTTCTGCCGTCTGGGCCTTACCGAACAGCAATATATGGAGCGGTTATTCAATACGCTGGGGTTAAGTGCCAGGGCATACCACAGGATATTAAGGCTGGCACGAACCCTGGCCGATTTGGACGGAGAGGACAGGATCGGAACCATCCATTTAAGTGAGGCGGCCTGCTACCGCATGGCTGGCGGAAAATATTGGGGGAATAACAATGAATAATGAGGAAATGGAAAAAGAAAGGGAATTTTCTTATTGGCTATGTAATATAGAAGAAATAGGAAGGATTACCGTTTCACGCCTTATGCAGAAGGCAGGAAGTGCCGAAAAGGTATATAGGATGCAAGAGGATGTTTTGGCCGGTATCCTTACGCCGTCCCAGCTTGCCGGTTTTATGAAGGCCAGGCAGGAAAAAAAGGTAAAACAGGATTATCAGAAGCTGTGCCTGAAAGGAATGCGTTTTATCCCCTTTTCCGATCCGGAATATCCGCGCAGGCTGCGCGCTATCCCGGATCCCCCCAATGGAATCTATGTCCGGGGCGGACTGCCGGAAGAAGAAAAACCGGCGGTTGCTGTGATAGGGGCCAGGATGTGTTCCGAATACGGCAGATACGCGGCGGCGCAATATGCGGCAGCCCTGTCGGGAGCCGGTGTGAATGTTATCAGCGGCCTTGCCAGAGGGATTGACGGCATCAGCCAGGAAGCAGCTCTGCGGGCGGGGGGTAAGACCTATGCCGTTCTGGGCTGCGGAGCGGATATCTGTTATCCCGTGGAAAACAGGAAAATTTATGACAAGATACCCGGGCAGGGGGGAATCCTGTCCGAATTCCCTCCGGGAACCTCTCCCAAATCCATTTTTTTTCCTATGAGGAACCGGATAATCAGCGGTCTTTCCGATATGGTGCTTGTAGTGGAAGCCAGAAAGAAAAGCGGTACCCTGATTACCGTAGATATGGCGCTGGAGCAGGGAAAAGAGGTATTCGTAGTGCCCGGGAGAGTAACGGATGCCCTCAGCAGCGGCTGTAATGAGCTGATCAGGCAGGGGGCGGGCGTGGCCGGAAGCCCGGCCGTACTGCTGGAGGAACTGGCCAGAAGCCGGAGCATACTCCTTCAGAAAACGGCGGATCCCGATAAGGTTGCCTCCGAAAAGCAGGCGGAGGATGACGTGGAAGGCTTTTTGGATTTCACACCCCGCACAGCGGATACCATATATGGGGAAATGAAGAAAAGAGGCCTTTCCTTGACACTTCCCCAGTTCCTGCAAAGGCTGCTGGAGCTGCAGATGGAGGGGCGCATCAGGCAGGAGGGTGGATATTTTTTCCTGTCCGGCGAAAAGTTCTGAATTAATAAAGAAAACATTAGTTTTTTATAAAATTCCTTGCCACGGCAGAAAATATGGTGTATAGTGATTCACGATTGCTGGCTGTTTTGATTACGGTCAGGAATCGACGGACAAAGGTTGAGTATGTCAGGTAATTCGTATCTGTCCGGCTGCCCAGCATGGGAGATGACGGGTATGAACAGTTTTGCGCAGTCGGCGCAAAGGAGAAGGAGATAAAAGGTCTGTATGGCAAAATATCTTGTAATAGTGGAATCACCCGCAAAGGTAAAAACAATTAAGAAGTTCCTTGGCCCGAATTATGAGGTGGCGGCCAGTAACGGACATGTACGTGATCTGCCAAAAAGCCAGCTTGGAATTGATGTCGACCATGATTATGAACCGAAATATATAACTATCCGCGGTAAGGGGGACATCCTGGCGAATCTTCGTAAGGAAGTAAAAAAAGCGGAAAAAGTATATCTGGCAACGGACCCTGACCGTGAGGGGGAGGCGATTTCCTGGCATCTGACCAATGCGCTGAACCTGGAAAAAAACGGGAAGAAGATTTACCGGATAACCTTTAATGAAATAACGAAAAACGCGGTGAAGGAGTCTCTGAAGCATCCCAGGGAAATCGATATGGGACTTGTGGACGCCCAGCAGGCCAGGCGGGAGCTTGACCGTATGGTGGGATACCGTATATCCCCGCTGCTGTGGGCGAAGGTGAAAAGAGGCTTGAGCGCCGGGCGCGTTCAGTCGGTGGCCCTTCGTATGATCTGTGACAGAGAGGATGAAATCAATGCCTTTATACCGGAGGAATACTGGACGCTGGATGCTTCTTTTAAGCTTCCGGGTGAAAGGAAGCTGCTTACCGCCAAATACTACGGCACTACGAGCCAGAAGCAGAATCTGACCTGTGCGGCCGATGTGGAAAAGGTAAAGAAGGATCTGGAAGGTGCGTCCTATCAGGTGTCGGATGTGAAGAAGGGGGAGCGGGTAAAAAAAGCCCCTCTGCCGTTTACCACCTCCACGCTTCAGCAGGAAGCGAGTAAAGTCCTGAATTTTTCGACCCAGAAAACCATGCGCCTTGCACAGCAGTTATATGAAGGAATAGATATCAAAGGAAACGGTACGGTCGGTGTCATCACCTATCTGCGTACGGATTCCACCAGAGTATCCGAAGAAGCGGAGCATCAGGCGGCTTTATACATTGAAAAGGCTTATGGGCCGGACTATACCGGTGCCAAAACCCAGGAGAAAAAAAGCGGGCAGAAAATACAGGATGCCCACGAAGCAATCCGCCCCACGGATATATCCCGGATTCCGTTGGAACTGAAAGAATCCCTTTCCAGGGATCAGTTCAGGCTGTACCAGCTTATCTGGAAACGTTTCGTAGCCAGCCGTATGACACCGGCTGTTTATGAGACAACATCGGTAAAGATTGATGCCGGCGAACACCGTTTTACCGTAGCGGCAAGTAAAATCAGGTTCGACGGTTTTATGAGCGTATACACCCAGGAAGAGGATGAGAAGGCGGAAAGCAATACTCTTGTTAAGGGAATTGATAAGAATACAAAGCTTACCTTTGACAGCTTCCGGGAGGATCAGCATTTCACACAGCCCCCGGCCCATTATACGGAAGCCTCCCTGGTGAGGGCACTGGAAGAACAGGGCATCGGACGCCCCAGCACCTATGCGCCTACCATTACCACCATAATGGCGAGAAGGTATGTGGTGAAGGAAAACAAGAACCTTTATGTTTCCGAACTGGGAGAAGTGGTGAACAGCATGATGAAGGAAGCCTTTCCCACAATTGTGGATGTGAACTTCACCGCTAATATGGAAGCCCTTCTGGACGGTGTGGAAGAAGGAAATGTGAACTGGAAAACCGTGGTGTCCAATTTTTATCCGGATTTGAATGAAGCGGTGCAGCAGGCGGAAAAAGAACTGGAACAGGTACAGATAGCCGATGAAGAATCGGATGAAGAATGCGAACTGTGCGGCAGGAGGATGGTCATAAAATATGGTCCCCACGGACGCTTCCTGGCATGTCCCGGTTTCCCGGACTGCCGCAATACCAAACCTTATTTTGAAAAAGTGGGAGTGGCTTGTCCCAAGTGCGGCAAGGATATCGTGCTGAAAAAGACAAAGAAGGGAAGGAAGTACTATGGCTGTATCGGAAATCCGGATTGTGATTTTATGGTATGGCAGAAGCCTTCAGCTTCAAAGTGCCCTCAGTGCGGTTCCCTGATGCTGGAAAAGGGAAATAAGCTGGTCTGCTATAACGAAGAATGTGGTTATGTGATGGAAAAGAAATCGGAAGAAGTATAAGAACTGCTCAGTATGGCTGTATGTGTCTGTGTCGTCCGGTAAACAAGTGCTGCAACGGTCAGAGTGACAAAATGCGTTGCGTCTGACGGGGGTCTGTGCTACAATAGTGTCATAAGTTTGGGCATTCTGCCGGAGGAAAAACTAACATGAGTAGCGTTCAACTACTGGACAGAACACGGAAAATAGGAAAGTTGCTTCACAATAACAATTCCAGTAAGGTAGCTTTTAACGATATATGTAAAGTTATGAGGGAAATACTCAGTTCCAATGTGCTGGTGATCAGCCGTAAGGGTAAGGTGCTGGGGATTGCCATTTCGGATAATAAAGAGGTTATTGCAGAGCTGCTTAAAGATGAAGTGGGGAGTTTTATTGATCCCCTGTTGAATGAAAGGCTCCTGTCAGTCCTTTCTACCAAGGAAAATGTCAATCTGGCAGCCTTGGGGTTTGAGAATCCGGCTATTATGAAGCTTGCGGCAGTGGTATCCCCCATTGAGATTGCCGGGGAACGTCTCGGCACACTTTTCCTTTACCGCCGGGGAGATACGTATGATATAGACGATATTATTCTATGTGAGTATGGAACCACTGTTGTGGGACTTGAGATGCTGCGGTCCGTAAGCGAAGAAAGCGCTGAGGAAAGCAGGAAGATGGCGGTTGTTAAGTCAGCTATCGGTACGCTCTCTTATTCCGAGATACAGGCCATTATCCATATCTTCAAAGAACTGGGCGGCATGGAAGGCGTACTCGTGGCAAGTAAAATCGCGGACAGGGCGGGAATCACCCGTTCGGTAATTGTAAATGCCCTGAGAAAATTTGAGAGTGCCGGCATCATTGAATCCCGTTCTTCGGGTATGAAAGGTACTTATATCAAAGTAAGAAATAATGTGGTTTTCGAAGAAGTGAGAAAGCTGGAAGAAAACATGAAATCCTGAACTGCATACAAACGTAACAGTTCAGACGGGTTTGTATTGTTACGTAAAAACGGCAGAACCCGGATGAATTTGGTAAATCCCCCTTGCAGAGGGGGATTTTTTGTGTTATAATTCAAACGTTGTGACTAAAAAACACGCATGTGGAATTCCGGGCCGGTGCTTCTTTAACGCGGAAGTGGCTGGGGGATAATGGAAGGAAAAAGCCTTCCATGGAAACAGGATAATCTGCGGAATCAGCGTATTCCATAGAGATAAATTGTTCCATTGTGAAGCATGCGGAAGAATTCAACCAAACGGAGGTAAGAAACATGAGCGTTATTTCTATGAAGCAGTTGCTGGAAGCCGGTGTTCATTTCGGACATCAGACAAGAAGATGGAACCCTAAAATGGCTCCTTATATCTTCACAGAGAGAAATGGTATCCATATCATCGATCTCCAGAAGTCTGTTGGAAAGATTGACGAAGCCTACAATGCAGTTTCCGAAATCGCAGCACAGGGCGGCACAATCCTTTTCGTGGGAACCAAGAAGCAGGCTCAGGATGCAGTTAAGGCAGAAGCAGAGCGCTGCGGTATGTATTATGTAAATGAAAGATGGCTGGGTGGTATGCTTACCAACTTCAAGACCATCAGAAGCAGAATCGAAAGACTGAAACAGATTGAAACCATGGCCGAAGACGGAACCTTCGATGTTCTTCCCAAGAAGGAAGTTATCCAGATTAAGAAAGAATGGGAAAAACTGGAAAAGAACCTTGGCGGCATTAAGAATATGACCAGAATCCCGGATGCTATTTTTGTTGTGGATCCCAAGAAGGAAAGAATCTGCGTACAGGAAGCACATATCCTGGGGATTACCCTGATCGGTATCGGTGATACCAACTGTGATCCGGAAGAACTGGATTTCATCATCCCCGGTAATGATGATGCTATCAGAGCGGTTAAATTAATCACATCCAAGATGGCAGATGCTGTTATCGAAGCTAACCAGGGCGAAGCTGTTTACGATGAAGAAGCTCTGGCTACGGAAGCAACTGATATTGAAGAAGTAGCAGTGGAAGCAGTAGCAGCAGAATAATCATAACAGGTTTGATTGAAAGCAAAGTATTTCATGGAGGAAAATAGAATGGCTATCACAGCAGCAATGGTAAAAGAATTAAGAGAGCTTTCCGGCGCAGGTATGATGGACTGCAAGAAAGCATTAAATGAAACAAACGGCGATATGGAAGCAGCTATGGAGTTCCTTAGAAAGAACGGACAGGCTAAGGCGGAGAAGAAGGCCGGCAGAATCGCAGCAGAAGGACTTTGCCGTATCGCAGTAAAAGGAGATACCGCAGCGGCAGTTGTTGAGGTTAATTCCGAAACAGACTTCGTTGCAAAGAATGAAACCTTCCAGGAATTTGTAGAAGCGGTTGCGCAGCAGGCTGTAAATTCCGATTCCGCAGATATTGATGCATTTATGGCTGAAGCGTGGGATGCCGATCCTGCCAAGACTGTTAAGGAAGCATTGGTGGAGAAGATCGCTACTATCGGAGAAAACCTGAACATCAGAAGGTTTGAGAAGGTAACCGCGGATCATGGCTGTGTTGTTTCCTATATTCATGGCGGCGGAAGAATCGGCGTTATCGTGGAAGCCGATACGGATGTTGTGAATGACAGCGTGAAAGAATGTCTCTCCAACGTGGCAATGCAGGTTGCTGCTCTGGCACCCAAGTATGTGGCGACAGCGGATGTTCCGGAAGAATATAAAGAGCATGAGAAAGAAATCCTCATGGCGCAGGCACAGAACGATCCCAAGAATGCAAACAAGCCTGCCAACATCATCGAGAAGATGATTTCAGGCCGTCTTGCAAAGGAACTGAAAGAAGTATGTCTGCTTGAGCAGGCTTACGTAAAAGACGGTGATTTAACCGTTGCCAAGTATGTAGAGCAGGTTGGCAAGGAAAACGGCGCAAAACTTTCCATCAAGAAATTCGTCCGTTTTGAAACAGGCGAGGGCCTTGAAAAGAAGGTTGATGATTTTGCAGCAGAGGTTGCCGCACAGGCAGGTCTGTAAGAAGTATTTTCAGCATTTTCTGTATCCGGAGTGATTTGTTCCGGAATTAGATAAACAAAACAAAGGCATCATTACTTATTGAATATAAGTGATGATGCTTTTTTTCCGGCAACTATTTCCCGGGCCTAGAGTGTGTTTGAAAATTGCTTTCTGCAACTTGTGACGTACCTCTTGCAGAAAGCAATTTTCAAACACACTCTGGCATCCCGCAGAGGACTCCTGTATAATAAATGGATAGAAGACGTTTGTCCCGAAAAGAGAAAATGGTGTAACGCAGTCTTTGATGGGCAGGGTGCGGATATGCGGCGGCCTGCATGGAGAAAAAAGAACAGGAGAAGATAAGGGATGGGAAAAATGTGGGAAGAAAAGCAGATGGACGGATACCGCCTGATTCGGAATCAGGGAGGCAGGGAACTGGGAGTTGCTGACGGAAGCCGGGTGAAGCTGCTGACTGTAGACGGCTGGGCCTTTAAGGATTTTCTGGGGACCGGTGAACTGGTGCCTTACGAGGACTGGAGGCTTGGCGCCAGGGAGCGGGCCGAGGATCTTGCAGCCAGGCTGCCGGTGGAGGATATTGCGGGACTTATGCTTTACAGCGCCCACCAGATCATTCCGGCCGGAAGCGGCCCCGGGCCTTTTACTGCTACTTATGGCGGAAAAAGCTTTGAAGAAAGCAAGGAGAAGCCATGGGCGCTTACCGATCAGCAGAAAAAGTTCCTGACGGAGGATAAGGTGCGCCATGTGCTGATTATGGGACTGAAGGATACGGAAACAGCGGTCCGCTGGAACAACGGGATGCAGGCGCTGGCAGAGAATACAGGATTTGGTATCCCTGCCAATAACAGCTCGGATCCCAGACATGGAAGCGGGAGCGGGGCGGAATTTATGGGGATAACAGGAGAACCCATATCCAAATGGGCGAACGGTATCGGTCTTACCGCTTCCTTTGATCCGGAAAGCGTAAAGGAGTTCGGAAAAATAGGATCCCGGGAATACCGTGCGCTGGGAATCGCCACGGCCCTTTCCCCTCAGATTGATTTGGCTACGGAGCCGCGCTGGATGCGTTTCCCGGATACCTTCGGAGAACATACCGAACTGACCTGTGCCATGACAAAAGCTTACTGTGACGGTTTTCAGACGACGGAGGGAAGTCCCGACGGCTGGGGCAGGGACAGTGTGAATACCATGGTGAAGCATTTCCCCGGAGGAGGTCCCTGTGAAGCCGGCCGGGATGCCCATTATGCGTATGGAAAGTATGCGGTATACCCGGGACAGAATTTTGAGGAGCATCTGAAGCCCTTTACGCAGGGAGCCTTCTGCCTGGAAGAAGGGACCGGATGCGCCAGCGCAGTGATGCCTTACTATACCATTTCTTATGGACAGGACAAAAAGAACGGGGAAAATGTGGGCAATTCCTTCAGCCGTTACCTTATCGGCGATTTGCTCAGAAAACAGCTGGGGTATGAGGGCGTAGTCTGCACGGACTGGGGAATCACTCATGACACAGGGGCGGCGGAAGAAGAATTTGCCGGGAAATGCTGGGGTGTGGAAGGACTTACCGAGGCACAGAGACATTTAAAGGCGCTGGAAGCCGGTGTGGATCAGTTCGGCGGCAACAATGATGTTCAGCCGGTGCTGGAAGCGTATCGCATGGGCTGCGAATTATATGGGGAAGAGGCCATGCGGAAACGCTTTGAACGTTCTGCGGTAAGGCTCCTGCAGAATATATTCCGTACCGGACTGTTCGAAAATCCGTATCTGGATTTGGAGGAGTCCCTGCATACGGTGGGAAACCCTGAATTTGTCAGAAAAGGATACAAATCCCAGCTTCGTTCGATAGTCCTTTTGAAAAACAAAGGAGGGGTGCTTCCTTTACAGGAAAAATGTAAGGTGTATATTCCGGACAGACATATCCGCCCCTACCGGAATTTTATGAGCGGCCTGACGCCGGATTCCCATATCACGCCTCCGGGAAAGGCCGCGGCTGCGGCCAGGTTTACCGTTGTGGAAACGCCGGAAGAAGCGGATGCTGCCATCTGCTTTGTGGAATCCCCCATTTCCGTAGGCTACAGCCCGGAGGACAGGCAGGCCGGCGGTAACGGCTATGTGCCCGTCACCCTGCAGTACCGCCCGTATACGGCAGAAAAGACAAGAAAGGAGAGCCTGGCAGGAGGCGATCCTTTAGAAGATTTCACAAACCGTTCCTACTATGGGAAAACAAATACGGCGGCCAATGAAGAGGATCTGGATATTGTAATACGGACGAAGGAGCGGATGAAGGATAAACCGGTGATAGTCGCCATGACGGTAAAGAATCCGGTGGTGCTGTCGGAAATGGAGCCGTATGCGGATGCCATCCTTGTGGAGTTCGGCGTGTCTGCGGAGGCGGTGCTGGAGGTGGCGGCGGGCTGTTATGAACCGCAGGGGCTTCTTCCGATGCAGATGCCCGCGGATATGGATACCGTTGAAGAACAGGCCGAGGATTGCGCCTTTGATATGCGGGTATATACGGATGAAGAAGGCCATTCCTATGATTTTGCCTACGGCATGAATTATTCCGGTGTCATCGCAGATGAAAGGACGGCCAGATACGGCAGGGAAAAGCAGTGAGGGCAGAGAAAGTAATGCTGGACATACAGCCGATGAAAACAGTATAATATAAGCAGTATTTACCAATAATAAAAGACAGAGAAGCCCTGCAGCTTATCACAGGTTTGCAGGGCTTTTTATGCCTTGCCAAAATACGGAATCAGGCGGAGGAGTTTACAGTGAAGCATTATAGTGTTTTTGACATGATCGGGCCGGTTATGGTCGGACCGTCCAGCAGCCATACAGCAGGTGCGGCCAGGCTGGGTCTGCTGGCCAGACATCTGTGCGGGGAAGACATAAAGAAGGCGGTTTTCTTCATGCATGGGTCATTTGCGGAAACCTATGCGGGGCATGGGACGGACAAGGCCCTTCTGGCAGGGATCCAGGGGATACGTTATGACGATGAGCGGCTGAAAAGCGCATATGAGCTGGCAGCGGAGAAAGGGATCCGGGCGGAGTTTATTCCGGCGGATCTGGGGGAGGTACATCCCAATACGGTACACATGGAACTGACCACTGTGAGCGGGACTATGTTCACTATGACCGGAAGCAGTATCGGCGGGGGAAGCGTCTGCATTATGGAGATTAACGGTGTGGAAGTGCAGTTTTCCGGCGAACGGCCTATCCTTGCCACCAGACATACGGACGAGCCGGGTGTGATCGCCGGGATTACGGCTATCCTGTATGCTTACCGGATTAATATAGGCAATATGCAGGTGAACCGGACCGAGGACGGGCAGACGGCCTGTATGTATATGGAACTGGACGGAGAACTGCCGGAACACCTTAAAAATGCGCTGGAACGGGTATACGGCGTAAAGCAGGTGCTGCTGCTGAATCCGGGTGACGTGGGATAAGAAACTGCCGCGGCAGTTCCTTGGCGGGAAAAGGTTTCCCGCCAAAACGAAAGGAGAATGGCACAGTTATGTTTCTATTGGACACGGAAGAATTAACGAAAGAATTAAAGACAGAGGGGCTGGCCCTGTGGGAATATGCCCTGAACCAGGAGACGGAACGAAGCGGAAGAAGCCGTGAGGAGCTCAGGGAGCAGATGGCGCAGTCTCTGGCAGTAATGGAACGTTCCGCTTCCACGGCAAGAAAAGAACCGGTGCAGTCAGTAAGCGGCCTGACAGGAGGAAATGCCTATCGGTATGATCAGTACCGCAGAGAAGGGAAAAGCCTGCTGGGGGATGCCGCCTCCCTTGCTGTGGGAATGGCGCTTTCCTGTTCGGAAATCAATGCTTCCATGCAATGTATTGTGGCCTGCCCCACGGCAGGATCCTGTGGGATTGTACCTGCCGTATTGTTATCCTGTGCCGAAAGCAGAGGGCTTGACAGACAGTGTCTTGTTAACGCGCTGTTTACCGCATCGGCGGTGGGAATCATTGTGGGAAGCCGGGCTACGGTATCGGGAGCCGAAGGCGGATGCCAGGCGGAATGCGGGGCGGCTGCCGCCATGGGAGCGGCTGCTGTGACGGAAATGCTGGGAGGAACGCCGGAAATGGCATTCCATGCGGCGGCTATGGCACTCAAGAATGTGCTGGGCCTTACCTGTGATCCGGTTGCGGGGCTGGTGGAAATTCCCTGTATCAAACGGAATGCTTCCGGAGCGATGAATGCCCTGCTTTCCGCGGACCTGGCTTTAGCGGGAGTGAAGAGTTATATTCCTTTTGACGAAGTGGTGGACGCTATGTATGCTATTGGAAAGGCGATGCCCCAGTCAGTCAGAGAAACCTCCAAAGGAGGGCTGGCGGTTACGCCAACCGGTATACGGATGAAAAAAGAGACAAGGGGAGGAGAAGAAAAATGAGAATAAAAGCCAATTTATTTCCCGGAGGGGTAAGACGTGCATTGACTATGAGCTACGATGACGGACAGATTTTTGATGTCCGTCTTGCGGAGCTTTTTGATAAACACCATATCCGTGGCACCTTTCACATCAACAGCGGAAACCTGGGCGGGGACAGATATGTGAAGGAAAGCGAGTTCGCCCGGGTCTATCGCAATCATGAAGTATCCGTACATACCGTAACCCATCCTTTTCCCACACAGATACCGGATGCGGCCCTGATTAAGGAAATCCTGGAGGATAAACGGAAGCTGGAAGAGCTGTGCGGATATCCGGTAAGAGGGATGTCCTATCCTTTTGGGGACTATTCGGAGCATGTGATTACGGTTGCCCGAAGCTGCGGCATGGAATACAGCCGGACTGTGGAGGCGACAGGGAGCTTTGCCATACCGGAAGATTTCATGAAATGGCATCCCACAGCACATCATAACGACGATTTAAAAGGCCTGTGGAAGCAGTTTATGGAGAGAGATTTTGAACAGATGCTGTTATTCTATATCTGGGGTCACAGCTTTGAATTCGACGGCGCCGGTAATTGGGAGGTTATGGAGGAATTCTGCCGGACGGCAGGCGGCCGGGAAACGATTTGGTATGCCACCAACATAGAAATCAAAGATTATATCACTGCTTCAAGAGGTCTGGTATACAGTGCGGATATGACGATGATCTATAATCCCTCCGGCCTGGATGTGTGGGTGAGCGTTGACGGAGAACCGGTATGTATCCCCGCCGGGCATCTGTGGAAAGGCTGACCGGCAGAACGGCTGCAATTCTTTCAGAGTGGATCGGATCTGCCTGAATGGCTGCATTCCTATCTGTTTAAATAGCAGGAATTTACAATAAATCTTTACTCCTTAGCGAAATAGTGGTAAAACTTTATATGTACGGTTACGAATTCTTTTCTGGAATAAAGAATTGAATAAAATGAAATTAAGTTAAAATAAGAAAGCGAAAAGTATGGACAGTCATTTTCAGATTATCAGCGACGGCTCCTGTGATCTCCCTCCCGAACTGGCCAGGGAAAAGAAGATACGGGTGGTGCCATTTTATGTATCCTTTGATGAGAAGACATATCAGAAGGAAGTGGAAGAAGTAGGCGTGAGGGAGTTCTACCAGAAGATGGTGGATAATCCGGGGGTATATCCCAAATCCTCCCTGCCGGGCATACAGGATTATTACGATGCCTTTGAACCTTATGTGAAGGAAGATATTCCTGTTTTCTGCATCTGTATCACCACAAAGTTCAGCGGATCTATGCAGTCCGCCCTGACAGCAAAGGATCTGATACTGGAAAAGTATCCCCACAGCCGGATACAGGTGACGGATGCTACGGTAAATACGGTTCTGCAGGGGCTTCTGGTTCTGGAAGCGGCAGCTTTGCAGGAAAGCGGGGCCGGATTTGAAGCGGCCATTGCCAGGGTGGAGGAAATCAAAAGCACCGGACGGATTTTTTTTACCGTCGGGAACATGGAATATCTGAAGGCGGGGGGAAGGATCGGAAAGGTGGCCGGTATTGCCGGAACTTTGCTTGGGATTAAGCCCGTCATCACTCTGAAGCAGGGAGAGATTTACCCATCCGGTATCGGCCGTGTGAGAAAGAAAACCATGCAGAAGACTGTGGATTTGCTTCTGGATTATCTGAAGGAAAGAGCGGATGCTATCGGCAACTATTCCATAGCGGTGGGATATGGGTATGACCGGGCGGAGGCGGAGGAGTACCGGGATATGGTGTTGGAAAGACTTCGTGGCAGTTATGGGAGCTGCGAGCTGCCTGTCTATCAGATTGGAGCGACCATCGGCGTGCATACCGGTCCTTATCCGCTGGGGCTGGGAATTTTGGAAAAGGCTCTGCACGGACAGAACCGGTAATGGAACGCGGATGACCTTAAAGGGGGAAGAAATGAGTAGGATAAGAATTGTAGCGGACAGTACCTGTGATTTATCGCCGGAATTAATAAGGCAGTATGAGATTTCCATACTGCCGCTGAATATTGTCCTGGATATGACAAGCTATTGCGACGGAGAGGAAATTGTACCGGATGAAATCTATACCTGGGCAGAAAAAAACAGGCGTACGCCTAAAACGGCGGCAGTGGCCTTTGACCGGGCGCTGGATCTGATAAGGCCCATGAAGGATAACGGGGATGATGTGATTTTCATCGGTATTTCCGGAGAAATGTCAACGACCTGCAATGTGCTCCGGCTGGTAAAAGAAGAACTGGAATATGACAGGATGTTTATTATTGATTCCGGAAATCTTTCCACAGGGATTGGCCTTCAGGTACTTCGGGCGGCCGGTTTGGCTGCTGCAGGGCGGAATGCGGAGAGTATTGCCGCTGAAATCGAAAACTGCAGGGATAAAGTGAGGGCCAGCTTTGTGGTGGAACGTCTGGATTACCTGGCAATGGGCGGCAGATGCTCCACAGTAACCGCTCTTCTGGGAGGAAAGCTGAACCTGAAGCCCAGGATTGAGGTAAGCGGCGGAAAAATGTCCGCCGGGAAAAAATACAGAGGTGCGCAGGATAAAGTAATCCTGAAATATGTGCAGGATATGCGGGACAATCTGCTGGCGGCGGATCCGGAAAGGGTATTTATTACCCATTCAGGCTGTCCGGAGGAAGTGACAGAACAGGTAAAGCGGTATCTGGAGGATCTCGGTGTTTTTCAGAATATCCACGTTACCAGGGCCGGAGGTGTGATTTCCAGCCACTGCGGTCCGGGAACTCTGGGTGTGCTGTATTATACACGCTGATAAGCGCCGCTTTCCGGCGGCTGCCGCGAGGTCAGATATGTATTTTTTTCCGAAGGGCAAACAGCGCTATTACATTGGGAAAAACCATGACGCCGTTAATCAGATCCGTTACTCCCCACACCAGATCCATAGGGAGGACAGCGCCGATATAGATCATGACAATATAACACAAATGATAGGAAATAATCCCCGATTCCCCAAACAGATATTCCGCCGCCCGTTCCCCGTAATAGCACCATCCGATCAGAGTGGTAATGGCAAAAGCCACAAGGGCCAGAGACAGCAGGGCAGCCCCTCCGAAGGGAAGATAGGTAAACGCGGCGGAGGTGAGGCTGGCGGAACTGAAGCCCAGGATAGAAGAGGGATTTTTCTGGATATTAGTCACAATAACCAGACCTGTTACCGCGCACATAACTACGGTATCCCAGAATACGGCGGTCATGGAGATCAGGCTCTGCCGCCGGGGATCCCTGGTTTCCGAAGAAGCGGCGGCGATAGCTGCGGTTCCGATTCCCGCTTCATTGGTGAAAAGGCCTCTGGCAATGCCGAATCGTGCCGCGCTTTGCAGCGTGCTTCCGATGAAGCCGCCCGCTGCCGCCTTTGTTTCAAAAGCGCTGCTGACTATCAGGGAGAGACCGGAAAAAATAAAGTCACGGTTCAGGAACAGCAGATACAGACAGCAGCCAATATAGAAAAAACCGAGGGCGGGAACCATTCTTGTGCAGAATTTACCGATGGATTTCACCCCGCCCAGAATGACCAGGCCGGCGGTAAAGGCGGCAAGGATACCGATAATATGGGGAGAAACAGGAGCGATGGTATTTACCGCTTCCGTGATTGCCGAAGATTGTGTGGTACAGCCCACCCCGAAGGCGGCAAACAGGGCACAGGCGGCATACAGGATGCCCAGGGCTTTGCTGTGCAGCCCCTTCTCCAGTACGTACATAGGTCCGCCCACATAGGTTTTATCCGCTTTTTGTTTTTTGAACAGCACGCTTAAATAACATTCCGCATAGCAGGTAGCCATACCCAGCACGCCGGTTACCCAGCACCAGAAAAGCGCGCCCGGCCCGCCTATAGCAATCGCGGTGGATACACCGATGATATTTCCGGTCCCCAGGGTAGCCGCCAGCGTGGTAGCCAGCGCTGCAAAACCGGAGAGATTGGCTCCTTTTCCTCCTTTTTCGGGAGTGACGGACAGACGGATAGCCTTTAAGGTGAGTTTCTGGGGAAATTTTAATTTGGCGGTAAAATAAAGATGGGCGGAGGATAGCAGTATGAGAACGGGAAAGCCCCACAGCAGTTGATTGATGTGTTCCAGGAAGGGAAGCATACAGGCCTCGCAGTTTTTTCTATAACTATATGCGGACAGGAACATGGATATGTGTACGGCTGCGGCAAAACCCATTGACAAAGCAAAAAGGAAGGGATACAATAACATTGTTATATAACAATGTTATTGTATCCCTTCCTTTTTGGAAATATAAGAAACAGAGGTGTAAATAGTGCCGCCCAAAGCAAAACTCAGCAAAGAAGATATTGTAGAAACAGCCTTTGAAATGACCAGGGAAAACGGGTTTGAAAAGGTGACGGCCCGGGAGCTGGCACAAAGGCTTGGCTGTTCCACACAGCCGGTCTTTCATGTGTTCAGGAACATGGAGGAGTTAAAGAAAGAGGTATATGCGAGGACAAAAGCATATTTTGCTAAAGAAATGACAGAAAATCCGGGAAATGAGCCTCTGTTTCTGCATATGGGATTACGATATGTGGAACTGGCACAGACGGAAAAGAATCTGTTCCGGCTGCTGTGCATGTCGGACAGCTTCCAACTTGGCAGTATCTATGAACTGGCAGGGGCCGTACCGGAGCGGGCGGATGCCAGGTTATTTGTAAAGGTTTGGGTTTTTACCCACGGAATTGCAGCCATTGCGGCAACCAATACCACCCGGCTGCCGCGGGAGGAAATCCGGGAACTGTTAATCGAAGTATACAAGGAGTTTGCCCATGAAAACTGAGATCAGAAAAGAAAGAACCCATCTGTTTTCTCCAAGCATCCAGGTTTCGGTCATGGCGGTAATTGACGGAAAGGTAGCCCGGGCGGATTTGGAAGCAGCCGTGAAAACGGCATGCAAACAGAACGAAATGCTGCAGTGCAGAATCCTGCTGGAAAGTAACGGACGTGCTTTTTATGAATCCGGTGCAGAAAAGGATATCCATATCCGTTGGATGGAGGAGAAGGATGACTGGAAGGAGGTAATCCGGCAGCAGGCACCTGTCCCCTTTGCCCTGAAGGATGGGGAATTGCTGCGCTTTTTTGCCTGGCAGGAAGAAAAGGCATGCAGGCTTCTTATTGTGGGGCACCATCTGGCCGGAGACGGTATTTCCTTTGCCTGCCTTACACGGGATATCATGGATGCGCTTGCCGGGAAAGCGATTCCCCGGCGGCCTTTGCAGCTGTACCCATTTCCGGGGCAGGAAAATAAAGGACATCTGAAGCCGCCGCTGCGTTTCCTGATGAAGCGGTTAAACAGCAGCTGGAATAAGTCCGGACGGGTCTTTGGCTGGCAGGACTATGAGGACATCTACAGGGAATACTGGAAAAACAGGGATATCCATATCCTTTTGGAAACGTTTTGCGGGGAGGAGTGTGTCAGACTGCTTACCCTTGCCAGGAGTCATCAGATTACCTTTAACAGCCTGTTTGTCACGGCCCTGGCGAAAGCCTCCGGAGAAAAAAGAAGCATCGGGCTGGCAGCGAGTGTGCGGCCGGAAGGATATGAAGGAATGGGAAATTATGCTACCGGAATATCCATCGATTATGCGTATAAGCCTTCCCTGGATTTTTGGGAAAATGCGCGTAACGTACACAGGCTTATTTATAAGAAGCTGGACACGGAAGCGGATAAATATTTTCTGCTCCGGTTTATGGGAGAACTCAGCCCCTGCCTGGTGGATGCCGCTTACTTTTCAGGCTATGCCGGTTATGAAAACCGAACGGCAGGAATGGTGAGGGATATGTTTGGGTATCATGGGAACCCGAAGGGGATCAGTGTGACCAATCTGGGAAAGCTCCCAATCCCTACCTGTTACGGCGCATACCGTCTTAAGGAATTTGTATTTGCACCACCCCTTGTCCCCAATGCGAAAAGGCTTTTCGGCGTGGCGGCGCTGGGAGAAGAAACGGTTTTACAGGTGACGATGATTGCGGAAAAAGAAGCTTTTCCCCGGGAAGAAGCTTTCTTCAAACAGGCGGCGGCTGTGCTCAAACGTATGGCCGGTTCATAGAAAGGGCCGGTCAGCCTTTTTCAGATAAGGATGACGGCAAGGCCGGATAGTACGGCAAGAAAAAGCAGGTTAAGCCCTGTGAACCGCAGCAGATAGCGGCCCTTATGACAGCCGGCGGTTTTGGCATATTGCTTATAGGATATCAGACTGGCCAAAGAGGCGATGAGCGTCCCCAGCCCTCCGATGTTCACTCCCGCAAGAAGGGAAAGGTAATTTCCGGTAAAGCCGGAAAGCAGTATGGCAGCCGGCACATTGCTGATTACCTGGCTGGCGGCGATGGAAAGGAAAAGCTCGTGACCGGTTAAAACAGAACGGAGAAAGTCTACGATTACCGGTATCCTGCCCATATTTCCTATAAACAGAAAGAAAAACAGAAAGGTGAACAATAGGCCGTAGTCAGCCTTGTACAACAATCTGCGGTTAAAGGGCAGGAGAACGGCGAGCAGGATCAGAAGGAGCGCCTGCCAGGGAAACAAACGCAGCACACAGCCCAGGCACAGCAAAAAAAGCAGGGAATAGACGAGGAGAGGCTTTCGTTCCATCGGCGCTGTGTCCGTGAAAACAGACTGAAGGGAAACCTTTTCCCCGGGTTTTAAGAAAAGGGAAAGAAACAGCAGCAGCCCGGAAAGCAGCGTATAAGGGAGCATGGTTTTCAGAAACAGGGAAATGCGCATACCGGAAAGGCTGTACAAATACAGGTTCTGGGGATTCCCCACAGGAGTCAGCATACTGCCCAGATTGGCGGCAATCGTCTGCAGGACAATTACATATATCATCAGCTTTGCCTGTCCGGTAATGGTAAGTATAAGGACCGTGAAGGGAACAAAGGTGATCAGGGAAACATCATTGGTGATGAACATACTCAGAAAAAAGCAAAGGAATACAAGGACGGCTGTCAGCTGCCTTGTATTTTTTGTGCGGGAAAGGATGAAAACGGCCAGCTTCTGGAAAAGTCCGATCTCCTGGAAGCCATTCATCACACACATGAGACAGAACAGGAGCGCGAGTACACGGAAATCAATATAAGATAAATAAGAGACGTCCGGGGGGACAAAAAAAGCCGAAACAACGGCAAGCAAACCGGAAATTAACAGTACGGGGTCTTTTTTTATGAAGCTGCTGATTTTATCCATGGGTAAGTCCTTCTTCGGAATATTTTAACGCCACTGTTTATCATAATCCAGCAGGTAACGCCAGTCAATCGGCTTTTTGACGAAAAAGCCCATAAAAATAAGAACAGTTCGCTAATGGACAGCCTCTGAAATGTAACGTACAATAAAAGAAGTGAAAGACGGTTCCGGTAAAAACCGTCTGAAAGGGGAGGACATGAAAAAGTACAGTAAGGAAAATGTACAGACAGTGCTGAAAATGGCATGGCCGTCTGTGCTGGAATCGTTTTTTGTAGCTTTGGTGGGAATGGTGGATTCCCTGATGGTCAGCCGCGTGGGGGCTCACGCGGTGGCGGCGGTTGGTCTGACCACCCAGCCCAAATTTATCGGGCTGGCCGTGTTTATTGCGGTGAATGTGTCGGTATCCGCACTGGTAGCCAGAAGAAAAGGCCAGGAAAACCGGAAGGGAGCCAATGAGGTATTATGCGCCGCCTGCTTTTTTGTCCTGATCATGTCGGTATTTGTCAGCCTGGCCTGTGTGATATTTGCGGATCCCATTATCCGTTTATGCGGTTCGGAGGAGGCTTCCCATGGGGAAGCGGTGCAGTACTTCCGTATTATTATGGGCTTTATCATTTTCACGGTTATTTCTCTGACCGTAAATGCAGCCCAGAGAGGGGCCGGAAATACAAAGATAGCCATGAAAACCAATGTGGCGGCTAATCTGGTCAATGTGATATTTAACTATCTGTTAATCGAAGGACATTTCGGGTTCCCGGCCCTGGGGGTATCCGGTGCGGCAATAGCTACGGTAATCGGCAGTATGGTGGGTTGTGTTATGAGCATAGCAGCAGCCTGGAAAAATGATTTTATCAGCTTTCCTTATATGTGGAAAGAAAAAATACGCCCTACCCTGGAGGTGGGAAAAAGCATGATCAAGCTGGGATCCAGCGTCCTTGCCGAGCAGCTTCTGGTAAGGGTAGGCTTTCTTTCCGTTGCGGTTATGGCGGCGAAAATGGGAACGGAAGCCTTTGCCGCCCATCAGGTAGGCATGAACGTCATGAGCCTGTCTTTTTCCTTCGGAGACGGCATGCAGGTGGCGGCCGTAGCCTTAATCGGCCAGAGCCTGGGGGCGAAAAATGTGAATATGGCTAAAACCTACGGGAGTATATGCCAGAATATCGGCCGCATAATCGCTGCCGTTCTCGCTGTCGTCTACCTTACCAGCGGCAGCTTCTTATACCATCTGTTCTTTTCGGAGCCGGAAATCATTGCCATGGGTGTGGAGATTATGCGTGTCATCGTTGTAGTCGTGCTGCTGCAGATCGCGCAGGTGATATATATGGGCTGTCTGAGGGGGGCAGGAGATGTGATTTATACTACGATAGCCTCCACAGTGAGCGTAACCATTGTGCGTCCCATTGCCAGCTACCTGCTCTGCTATACCGCAGGGCTGGGAATCATCGGGATCTGGTTTGGCGTCTGCGCCGATCAGCTTGTACGTTTTATTCTGACATGCCTGCGGTTCCGTTCCGGGAAATGGACAAAAATCAAAATCTAAGGGGAAGAAAATGAAGTATTTTGGAGAAGGCCTCAGCGAAAAACATAAAGAGCTTAACCGCATTATCAGAAATAAAGATAAGCTTCCTGAGGCAAAAGAGTTATTTCTGGAAATCCATGAAAAGCTGTTCCCTTCAGAAATGGCGGGCGGGAGCGAAACGCAGGTGGATGGTTTGTTCCGGGATCTGACGGATCGGGAATATGCCATTATGCCCTCATCCAAAGATGAAACAATCGGCTGGGCAGTCTGGCATATTGCCCGTATTGAAGATCTGACCATGAATATGCTGGTGGGAAGGAAAGAACAGATCTTTAATCAGGACTGGAAACAGCGTATCCAAGTATCGGTAACGGATACGGGGAATGCATTGCAGGATGAGGAAATCATGGCATTAAGCAAAGAAATGAATATCCCGGAACTTCTGAAGTACCGCTGCGAGGTGGGAAGGCGGACAAGGAGCCTTGTACAGAGCCTTACCCCGGAGGATATGCGCAGAAAAACTGCCAAAGAAGATTTGGACAGGATCCTGGAGGCCGGAGGGGTGACCCGGCAGGAGGAATCCTTCTGGCTGCTTGATTTCTGGGGGAAGAAGGATGTGGCAGGCCTGCTTCTGATGCCCCCTACCCGCCATGTCATGCTGCATTTGAATGACTGCTTCCGCTGGAAAGAGGCAATCCGGTCAAAAAAGAGATTTTTCCTGGAATAGCCCCGGCGGAACGGAAAGGCAGCAGGCTGTGAAACCCAAGGAGGGAGAATGAAAGAATATCTCAAAAATATATGCGGAGAATATGCGCAAAACCATAATTTCAGCGGCGTCTGTATGCTGAAAAGAAAAGGAGAAACGGTATTCAGTGAGGCTTATGGTTATGCCAGCCGTCCTTTCCATGTGCCCAATAATGTGGATACAAGGTTTGATACGGCCTCTATAACCAAAATTTTTACGGCGGCAGCAGTATTGCAGCTGGTACAGGAAGGAAAACTCCGTCTTACAGATAAAATTGTAAATATCGTTGATCTGTCCGGTACCAGGATCCCTGATGATGTGACAATAGAGCATCTGCTGAACCATACCTCCGGGATTGCGGACGATGCGGATGAGGAGGCGGGAGAGGAATACTCGGCCCTGTTTATTGACAGCCCTAATTATGCGATTCGGGAATGCAGGGATTTTTTAAAGAATTTTGCTTATAAAGAACCAAATTTCCGGGCGGGGACAAATGTCAGATACTGCAACTGTTCTTATGTCCTGTTAGGTATGGCAATAGAAGAGGTGAGCGGGGTTAATTACAGGGACTATTTTACCCGTCATATTTTCGAACGTGCGGGAATGGACAGAACCGGATTTTTTTCTATGGACGGTATCCAGGAAAATACGGCGGAAGGATATAAAAGTATACGGGATGCGCAGGAGCGGATTATCGGCTATCAGAAAAATATCTATTGCTATCCGCCTGTGGGGACTCCGGACGGAGGGGCTTATACTACGGCCGGGGATTTGAATCTTTTTCTGGATGCAGTCCGGGGACATATCCTTCTGAACGGCGAGTATGCGGATATCTTCCTGCGTCCGCATTGTGAATTCTCTAATAGTGTGGAGTGGTTATCTATCCCTGGAATGTATAAGCAAAACGGGTACGGATTTGAGTTCTATTTGCTGGAGAAGGAAAATATCCCTTTCTGCATTTATAAGGATGGCTGCAATGACGGTGTGGCCGCCAAATTTTTATATTATCCGCGGGAGGATATGACCCTCACGGTACTGTCCAACCAGGATTGTGATATCTGGTCTATGGTTAAGCATATACAGGTGGAAATTTACAATAGATTTTATGGCAGCAGGGATGCCTGCTTTTTCAATGATACGCCTGGGGAAAACCGGGTTTGACATGCTTCGTGACAATCGTTATACTAATAACTGGCCGTGAGTACATAGGAAAGAAAAGGATATTCTTATTGAATAAAAAAAATATAGTTGATACGTTCCCGGAAAAAGCCGTCCTGGAAACAATAAGGAAAGCAGAGCGCTTTTCCCACACAAGACAGTACGAAAGGGAAGAATTATTCGGCAATGGTTCCTGGCTTCAAAAGCCGGTGAAAACGATTACGGACTTATATCCTTTCTTTGAACAGTATTCCTGGATTGACATTCTGGATCTGGGATGCGGGATCGGAAGAAGCTGCATCCCTTTTGTATGTCATTTCCGGAATAAGTGTAAGGCTGAGGCCGTGGATATCCTGGATATCGCAGTAGAAAAACTGCTGTTTAATTGCAGAAAATACGGGATAGAAAAAGATGTGGCCGGTGCAATAATGCCACTGGAAGCGTATCCGGTTAGAAAGAAGGCATTCGATCTGATTATTGCTGTTTCAGCACTGGAGCATGTGGAGTCCAAAGAGGCATTTATCTGTACATTAGAGAAAATAAAAAGCGGCCTTAAAGACAATGGTATTTTTTGCATGATAATGAACACAGAAATGACGGAATTTGACGCGGAAACCGGATGTTATAGTCCGCCGCAGTTTGAATTAAATCTAAAAACAGAGGAAACCCGGCGGCATCTCCACCGGATTTTTACGCAATTCAGTATTTTAAAAGAAACGGTGAAGAAACAGGAATATGAAATACTCCGGGAATCCGGTCCGCTACAGTTAACAACACAGGTGGTGACGTTTGTTGCCGCAAACGTGAAAACACAGGAAACGGACGGCAAATCCCCCGCCGTAGGATCCGGTTATTTCATCGGGGGAATTAAGGAAGAGAGGCATAGAATGGAGAAAACATTTAAGCAGCGTTACTTAGCAGGAGAGATTTCCTTTGAAGAAATCGACGATTATGTGGATACATGGAATAACAGTGAGGAACCCTGCACACTGCGGGAATTCCTGGGGCTGAATGCGGAAGAGGAAGATGTTTGGATTGAGGACAGTGACGAAGCGCTGCAGGATCTGCTGGACAAGCAGAAAAAGGAAGGCGGAGTATGAGCTGGCTGGATTTGCATATGCATTCTCAAATCAGCCTGGATGGAGAGTTCACCCCGGAAAGGCTGGCAGAGATATGCCGTGACAGCGGTATTAAGGTAGCGGCACTATCGGATCATAATTCAGTCAGAGGGGTGGAGCGGATGATGACGGCCTGTTCCCGCTTCGGAATCCGCGCAATTCCCGCTATAGAATTGGATTGTACCTTTGACGGAGTGGATCTGCATCTGCTGGGATACGGGATCGACTTTCAGGATTCCAGATACCGGGAGCTGGAGGAGGAAATCCTTACCCAGAAAAAAGGCAATTCCACCCGTATGATGAAAATCCTCAAAGAAGCGGGGATTCTTTTCGATGAGGAAAAGGTACTGGCCCTGTCCCGGGATGGGATTGTGGTGGGAGAGACTATTGCGGAAGCTGCACTGGCGGACGACAGAAATACAGACAATCCGCTGCTTGTTCCTTACAGAAAAGGCGGTGAACGTGCGGATAATCCGTACGTTAATTTTTTCTGGGATTATTGTGCACAGGGAAAACCTGCCTACCTGCCGGTTTCCTATCCATCCTTTGAGGAGGCACAGAAGCTGATTACGGAAACCGGTGGGATATCGGTAATTGCCCATCCTATTAATACGGTGGGACGAAGCAGAGAAAGAATTGGCGCCTTAAAAGAAAAAGGAGCGGCAGGGCTGGAGGTTTACAGCAGTTATCATGAAAAAGAGGATATCGAGTGGTTCCATGAGCTGGTGGAGGAACTGGAGCTTCTGGAAACGATGGGAAGTGATTTCCACGGAAAAACCAAGCCCTCTGTTTACCCGGGAAGAACCGGGGCTGATGAGACGGAAGCGAAACGTTCCATGGAAGCCGAGCATTCCATGGAAGCCGAGCATTCCATGGAAGCCGAGACTTCTGCAAAAGCAAGCCATTCAATAGAAGAAGAGTGTCTCTCCCGGCTGGATTATCTTCTTAAGATGCAGCGTATCTTCTGAATTATCAGGAAGCCCCCGAATTTTATATGGCCGCAATCTCCGGGGGAAAGGCCGTGCCGTACACGTTAGTATAAAAATAGTGGGATGGTAATTAATATGTTAATGGAAACGCAGAGATTGGCAATCCGGGATGTAAAAACAGAGGATGGCGTCTTTTTTATAGATATGGCAGCAGATGGAAGCTTAACGGATTGTGGCTTTGATAAAGCTTGTAATAAATGGATGGAAAAATGGATAGACGAAGCAAAGGAGCTTGCAAGCAGAGATAATCCCGAAGGGGACTATTTGGCTTATACAATAACATTAAAGAATGAAAATATGGTAATTGGTTCGATAGGATGTTCCTATTATGAAGACATTAAAGAAATAGGCATTACCTATTTTATTGGAGCGCAATACAGGAACAAAGGTTATGCGGTTGAAGCGGTTAAATCATATTTGGAATATTTTTTCAAGCATTATCATGTACAAAAGATGATAGCCACCGTTAGAGCTGATAACATATGGTCCTGGAAAGTAATTGAAAAAGCAGGGTTTATATTGACTGAAAAAAGAATGTACAGGGATGTAAATGATGATTCAGAGGTAATGTATCATTTTTATAAAATCTACAATTTCATGAAATAGCAAATTTCTTTTGATCCGTGTTGACAAAACGCGGGTTTTCCTTTAAATTATAAATGAACTTTATAAAGCATCTTTTGTAAGTGGACAAATGCGTAACAAATACCTATCAGGAGCGGCAGGATGAGAGCGGATACCAGGCTGATGAAACAATTGAATATCAATACCCTGCGCCGTGTTTTATCCGAACAGGGGCAGGCTACCAAACCGCAGCTTGCCGGGCTGACCGGCCTGAGTGTGGTGACGGTCAATGCGCTGATTGCTGAAATGCTGGAACAGGGAGAAGTGCGGGAAATGGGGATGGTCCCTTCCGGCGGCGGCCGCCCTTCCATGCTATATGGCTATCACTATGGCTGTCGTACCATGGCAGTTATATACGGTCATCAGCTGGAAGGCAGAAATTATATTCATACGCTTGTGACGGATTTGAAAGGGCAGAAGCTGTGGGAACACCAGGAATATATGGAAGATATCGGAGCCAGGAGCTTTGATGCAATTCTGGATGCGGTTTTTACCAAATTTGCAAATATCGGCCTGATTGCCTTCGGGCTGCCCGGAGAGGCTATCGGCGAGGTGGTGACTATCAATGATTTTGCAGGTTTGGAAGGGGCGGATTTTCTTCCCCGCATCCGGGAAAAGTACGGCGTTCCCGTGCTGTTTGAAAACGATATCAACGCCATGGCTTATGGCTATTACCGCAAAAATTGCGGTAAGGATGTCACTTCCCTGGTGGGAATCTATTTTCCCCGATCCTTTCTGCCGGGGGCAGGCCTGATTCTGGATGGGAATATCTATTATGGAAATTCCCATTTCGCAGGAGAGATGGGAGCCGTTTATGTTCCTGTACCCTGGGAAGAACTGGATTATTACGAAGAAAGCCAGGTTTTGTGCCAGCTGGTGGCTCTGCTCACTTCCTTTGCCTGTATAGTGGCGCCTTCCTGTTTTGTCCTTTATGGTGACTTTTTTACGGACGGTATGGCGGAAGCGCTGGAACGATATGTGTGCAGACGTCTTTACGGGAAGTTTCAGGTACGAGTGGAGGTTTCATGCCGCCTGGAAGAAGACTACGAAACCGGAATGGTGTGCCTTGCACAGAAGAAGATGCGGCAGCTTATGGAGGAATGGATTACACCCGGAAATGAGGAAGGAAAGAATGGATCAGAAAGAAAGAATGCTTGCGGGCCTGCCCTATAAGGCATGGCTGGACGGTCTCTCAGAGGAGAGAATGGAAAATAAGAAACGGATATACCGCTACAATAACCTGTCCCCGGAACAGGGGGAGGAGCAGGCGGCCCTGATTAAGGAGATTGTCGGGAAATGCGGGGAGAATATCTGGATTGAAACGCCTTTTCACTGTGATTACGGCTGGAATATTGAAGTGGGAGAAAACTTTTTTGCCAATTATAATCTGACGATCCTGGATGTGGGAAAAGTGGTCATCGGTAAAAACGCCCAGTTCGCCCCTAATGTATCGATTTATACGGCGGGCCATCCCGTGCATCCGGATTCCAGGAATACCGGCTATGAGTACGGTATCGGCGTAACCATCGGAGATAATGTCTGGCTCGGCGGAAATACGGTAATCAACCCCGGGGTCACCATCGGCAATAATGTGGTAATCGGAGCGGGCAGTGTTGTAACCAAGGATATACCTGACAATACAATAGCGGTGGGGAATCCCTGCCGGGTTTTGCGCACAATCACGGAGGAAGACCGGAACTATTATTTTAAAGACCGTGAATTCGACGTGGAGGATTATAAGTAGGAAAGACCATGAAAATATCCAGACCTTTGCGAGAAAACAGGCAGCATGGGGATTTGCTTTTTCCGGTGAGCGCCTATGAAACAAAAATGGAAGAGGATTACCAGATGCCCCTGAGCTATCACTGGCACCCGGAAATCGAGATCTTTTTTATCACCTCCGGGAAAGCGAATTTCCAGGTGGAGGCGGAACCTTTTATAATAGAAGAGGGAGATGTGCTTCTCATAAAGCCCAATGCCCTGCATGGATCCCATGACTGCTTCGGCACACAGCTGGAATTCAGGGCCGTGGTATTTGATTACAGTTTTTTATCGGGCATGGCAAATGACCGGGTTGAACAGAAGTATCTGAAGCCTCTGTTTTCGGAAGAGCAGGGACATTTCATTCTGCTGCGAGAAAAAAACAGTATACAAAAAGCTCTGTTTGAAATGCTGAATAAAACCTATTTCGTTTTTGACGAAAAAGAAAAGGGGTACGAAATCCTTGTCAGGGCATATCTCCTGCAGGCCGTCTATGATATCCTCATGCTTCAGAAGGTGGAAATGCAGCCCGTAAAAACAAATACGAGAAAAAGTGAGATGATAAGAAGGATTGTAGGCTTTGTGGAAGAGAACTATACGCAGCGGATGGTACTGCCTTCCCTGGCTGCCTACCTGTCCGTCAGCGAAGGCTATTTGTGCCGTTTTTTCAAGGACAATTTCCATATGACCTTCGTGGAGTATGTGCAGAGGGTCCGGCTGCAGAAAGCGGAACGTCTGCTTAAGGAAACCGATGAGCCGGTGGGAAAGATCGCATTGGATGTAGGCTTCGGAAGCGGCAATTATTTTACCACAGAGTTTGGAAAGCTGTATCATACCACACCGCAGAAATATCGAAAAGGTCAGGATACTTAAAAAACTGGTCAAAATATATAATGAATCCTTTAAAAAGAATGAATATAATGATGGCAGACAGGTAAACCGGAGGTCCCGCGCAAACGCGGCCGGGCAGAACCGGTCTGCCATTTTTATCTGCAGGAGGATAGCTTATGTATACGATGAGTCAGGAAGGAAATGCATTGGTTTACCGCTGGGACGGGGAAGTGTTGTCCGTTGAGCCCTGGGGGGCCAACAGCTTTCGTGTGCGGTCCACCATACTGGGGGAGTTGGAGGATACGGATTATGCCCTGCTTGTGCAGGAACCGGCGGAGGCTGAAATCTGTGTGGAGGAGTACCGGGGCGTTATAACGAACGGTAAAATAACGGCGGTGCTTGAAGTCAGCAGCTGGTCCAAGAAATGTGATATTTCTTTTTACAACCAGAACGGAAAGCTGCTCTTAAAAGAAGCGGGAGAAGGCGGCGCCCTGAATAAAAAGAACCGTTTTTTCAAACCAATTATTGGCGGGGATTTTCATCTGACGGTTACATTTGCTTCCGAGCCGTCTGAAAAGCTGTTCGGTATGGGGCAGTACCAGCAGGATATCCTGAATGTGAAAAACTGTAATTTGGAGCTGGCCCACAGGAATTCCCAGGCAAGTGTCCCGTTTGTCCTGTCGGATCAGGGCTATGGCTTTCTCTGGCATAACCCGGCTGTGGGACGGGTGAGCTTTGCTTCCAATACCACGGAATGGTATGCGGAAAGCACAAAACAGATGGATTACTGGATTACCGCCGGCGATACGCCGGATGAAATCGAACAGGCTTATGGAAATGCGACGGGAAAGGTTCCTATGATGCCTGAGTATGGTATGGGCTTCTGGCAGTGCAAGCTGCGCTACTGGAACCAGGAACAACTTCTCAAGGTGGCGAGGGAATATAAAGAAAGAAACATTCCTATCGACGTTATCGTGTGTGATTTCTTCCACTGGCCCAAGATGGGGGATTTCCGGTTTGATGAAGAATTTTTCCCGGATCCGGAAGCGATGGTAAAAGAACTGAAGGAAATGGGAATAGAGCTGATGGTTTCCATCTGGCCCCAGATTGACTGGAAAAGTGAAAATTACGAGGAAATGAAGCAGAAGGGCCTGCTCGTCAAGGCGGAAAAGGGCGTGGATATCGCTATGCTCTATAATGGGAACAGTACCTTCTACGATGCCACAAATCCCCGGTCCCGTGCCTATGTTTGGGACAAGTGCAAAAAAAATTATTATGATTTGGGAATTAAAGTATTCTGGCTGGATGAAGCGGAACCGGAATACAGCGGCTACGATTTTGACAATTACCGCTATCACCAGGGAACCAATGCCCAGATTGGCAATATTTATCCCCAGGCCAATGCCAGAACTTTTTATGAAGGACAGACACAGGAAGGCCAGGAGAATGTGGTGAACCTGCTGCGCTGTGCCTGGGCGGGCAGCCAGAGATACGGCGCGCTTGTGTGGTCGGGAGATATTCATTCCGACTGGCAGACTTTCCGCAGGCAGGTATGTGCGGGGCTGAATATGGGGATTGCGGGAATCCCGTGGTGGACTACGGATATCGGCGGCTTTTCCGGCGGAAACCCGGAGGATGAGGCGTTTCGCAGATTACTGGTGCGCTGGTTTGAATGGGGTACCTTCTGTCCAGTCATGCGCCTGCACGGGGATCGTGTCCCTTCGCAGCGGGTGGTGAATAAAGCCGGGGAAGTTATGCAGCCAACAGGGGCGGATAATGAGGTATGGAGCTACGGGGACGAGAACTGCGACACGCTGGTTAAATACATCCGCTTCCGGGAAGCGATGCGCCCTTATACCAGAAAACTTATGGAAGAGGCCCATACGCTGGGACGGCCGGTCATGCGGCCTATGTTTTATGAGTTCCCGGAACAGAAATGCTGCTGGGATATGAAAGAGCAGTATATGTACGGCAGCGACATGCTGGTGGCCCCCGTATTATATGAAGATTCCTGCGAACGGGAGGTCTATCTTCCCGAAGGTTCCAAATGGAGCTTCCTCCATGACGGCAGCGTCTATGAAGGAGGACAGACGGTCCGGGTACAGGCGGCGCTGGATGTGATCCCTGTGTTTGTAAGAGACGGCAGGCTGCAGGAGCTTATCGGGTTGATTTAATTAAAAACAGCTGTTGCTACAGGAGCCGGAGCTTTAGTACGTTATGCACCGGTGATTTCCCGGTATTTGCTGGGAGATACCCCATATTTTTTCTTGAAGGTCCTGCTGAGGTGGAATTCATCGCAGAAGCCGAAGTTCAGAGCCGTTTCATGTAGCTTTACATCCGGCTGGCTTAACAGAAACTGCCGGACCATCTCCAGCTTCACATCCATTTGAAAAGCATATAGGGTTTTCCCGTAAACTTTTTTGAACTGGTTGGAAAGAGTGCGTTCGCACACATAAAATCTTTCCGCCAGTTCTTTTCCTGTAAAAAAAGTCTGCGGCGTTGTCTGTATCAGCCGGGAAGCTTCTTCCAGAATGCTGTTGGAGGCGGCGCAGTAGGGCTTGTCCTGCTGTTCCTTCAGTTCGATCAGCAATAGGTTCAGGAGCAGGGACAGCTTGGATTCCCGGAAAGGGGAAAGATCCCAGCACTCCGCAATGATTTCCTGGAAAAGTTCCTTGATATGGGGGTTGCTCTGGCAATGGATCAGAGAATGAAACTCCGTGAATGCAGCGGCCTCATCTGCCGGCAGCAGGCGGCCGGTTCCTACTGCACAACCGCCGGTAACCGCCGCATTCGAAAGACATTCTGTTTCCAGCGGTTTTACATGAATATACATGTGTTTGTTATGAGGCGTGCTGAGACCGTTGCCGTAATGGTGCCTTCCTGCGGGAAGGATAAGCAGATCGTCCGAATGCATTTCAAACAGGATATCCTCCTCCATAATCCGCCAGCTTCCGTCAATCATATACAGAAAATCATGCTCGGACATAACCCGATCGGGGTGGGAGGTGGGATTTATAAAAGTTATATAGTTGGCAGAACTGATGATACGCGGCTCCATCAGCTTCAGTTGAACACCCATGGAAGAATCCTCCTGTGCGTTAAGTTGTTTTTTTGCCTGCCGCCCTGCGGCTGTGCCCGCTATGGACAGTAACTTGTTTTCCATATTATACATGCTGCTTTCCAGATTAGCAATGGAAAAGGAAAAGGAAGCCTGTTAGTATACATGTAAAATATAACATAATCCGGCGGAGAGGATGGAGGAAATATGGATAAAAAAAAGCAAAGCAGCCCTGTTTCATTGAGACAGGTGCAGGTAACGGATGCATTCTGGAAGAAGGAAATGGAACTGGTACGTAAGGAGGTAATCCCTTATCAGTGGGAGGCACTTAATGACCGGCTTCCTGACGCAGAGCCCAGCTTTTGTATGCGGAATTTCAAAATCGCGGGAAAGATAACGGCAAAAAAGAAAGAGCAGGGAGCTGCCTTCCGGGAAGTGAAGTGGCCTCTTGTGTTCCAGCCGCTGCCGGAGGATATGGATCATCTGGAAGAGCGGTTTTACGGCTGCCTGTTCCAGGACAGCGATTTTTCCAAATGGATTGAAGCCGTGGGCTACTCCCTCACCCAGCATGCGGATCCCGAACTGGAAAAAACGGCGGATGAAGCCATTGGCATTGTATGTGCGGCGCAGCAGGACAACGGATATCTGGATACCTATTATATCATCAATGATCAGTCAGCGATTTTTACCAACCTGAAGGATAACCATGAACTGTACTGTTTCGGGCATCTGACCGAAGGTGCGGTGGCTTACTATCAGGCAACGGGAAAAGATAAGCTGCTGAAGGCGGCGGAGAGATATGCAGATTTTGTCGCTTCCCGTTTCGGCGAAGAAGAGGGAAAATTAAAAGGCTATCCCGGTCATGAAATTGCGGAAATGGCCCTTGTCCGCCTTTATGAGGTTACCGGAGAGGATAAGTATCTCAACCTCAGCCGTTTCTTTGTTGATCAGAGAGGCACCAGGCCGTATTATTACGATACGGAGCATCCGGAAGCGGTGAAAAAAGGGCAGGAGGAGGAACTGCGTTATGCTTATAATCAGGCCCATCTGCCGGTGCGGGAACAGGAGGAGGCAGTAGGGCATGCGGTGCGTGCGGTGTATCTGTATTCCGGTATGGCCGATGTGGCCCGTCTGACCGGGGATGAAGCGTTATATGCAGCCTGTGAAAAGCTATGGGATAATATAACACAGAAAAAAATGTACATAACCGGGGGGATTGGATCCACCCATATGGGCGAGGCATTTTCTTTTAACTATGACCTTCCCAACGATACGGCATATGCGGAAACCTGCGCTTCCATCGGCCTTGTATTTTTTGCCAGACGCATGCTGGAAATCAAAGCGGACAGAAAATATGCAGATGTGATGGAAAAGGCTCTGTACAACGGTATCTTAAGCGGCATGGCCCTGGACGGGAAAAGCTTTTTCTATGTAAATCCCCTGGAAACCCTGCCAGAGGCCTGTCACAAGGATGAGCGCAAATTCCATGTAAAGCCGGTGCGCCAGAAATGGTTCGGCTGCGCCTGCTGCCCGCCCAACATAGCAAGACTGCTGAGCTCTATCGCTTCCTATGCATATACGGAATCGGAGGATTCCCTTTATGTACACCTGTATATGGGAAGCGTGCTGGAAAAGGACTGCGGCGGTAAAAAAATGGATGTCCGTATTTCTTCCGATTTTCCCTGGGACGGTAAGGTTACGGCAGAAATCAATGTGGAAGAGCCGGTGGCATGCAGGCTGGCCTTCCGTATCCCCGGCTGGTGCCGGAGCTATACCCTGAACGGACAAAAGGGGCCTGGGGAAGGAGAAATAATGACTGCCGACGGGGAAACGCGTCAGGTGAAAGACGGCTATCTCATCATTGACAAAGTCTGGAAGGGCGGGGAAACGCTGGAGCTTGACTTCCCTATGGAAGTCCGTCTGATGCAGGCGGACAGCAGAGTCAGGGAAGATATCGGCAAAGCCGCCGTGACAAGGGGGCCTGTCGTTTACTGTATGGAAGAGGCGGATAACGGAAAGAACCTTCATTTGTTTTCTCTGGCGTCGGATCCCGCGCCGCAGGCCCTTCTGGAAGAAAAGATCGGACAGCGTATGGTGACGGTTACGACGAAAGGAAGGAAACTGGCGGTACAGAAAGAAGATAACGGGGATTTATACCGGGAATATGGAACGGCGGAATACGAAGAAGCCGTCCTGCAGTGGATCCCTTATTATGCATGGGCCAACCGGGGGGAAGGCGAAATGCAGGTATTCATCAGAACTGCTGAATAGGGTACCGCCGATGCGGGGAACCTGACAGGAGAAAAACGGATAGGAAGGGCAGCACACAAGATACGGTGCTGCCCTTCCTGTCTGCCGATACGGGACTTGCCGGTGCCGCCATCTGCACCGGCTTTCCGGCGCATTCTGTCAATTATCGCAGGAAAGGATTGCCTTTTCCCGAAAGGCAACGTATAATAGGGTTGCTTGGTTGCAGAAAACTTGTTTTCGCAGAAAGGATTTAAGAATGACGAAAAGAGCGAATAGGAGGCTTCTTCAGGCAGCACTTGCTTTTGCGGCGGTATGCGCGCTGACAGTGCCATCTATGACAATACGGGCAGATAAGACGGCTGAGGCCGGAGGGACGCAGACCGTCCTCACGGCGGCGCAGGAGGAAACACAGGCAGCGGAACAGATGCAGGATGCGCAGCTGGCGCAGAGCGCGGAACAGACACAGGATGCGGCGGCAGTTACCCTGGTGACGGATCCGGTATCGGATCCGGAAGGTTTTGTTCTGCAGCTGCAGAATCTGCGTGATGTCCAGCAGATCCAGCTGGAACAGGTGCAGTCACAGATCAGCACACTTATCCAGCTGCAGGAGGCGTCCGTTATAGACGCCGCCCAGACAGAGCTTTTAGGACAGCTGCAGGTGCTGGAGCAGGTTCAGCAGGAGCAGCTTGCCCAGACGGATACCCAGCTGCAGGCCTTTCAGGAACTGGCGGCTGCGGAGGAAGAGCTTGTCACCGGCCCGGAAATCATATTTGTTGGCGACTCCCGTTTTGTGCAGATGCATAATGCGGTGGGAGGCGGCGAATATGTATGGATTGCCAAATCCTCCCAGGGCTACAAATGGTTTGCATCCGAGGCGGTGCCTCAAATCGATGCGGCGGTAGGCAGGGGCACGAAGATCATCATCAATCTGGGTGTGAACGATGTGGCCAATGTGAACGCCTATGCGGAGCTGGTTAACCGGAAAGCGGCAGAATGGACAGAAAAAGGGGCAACCGTTTATTATTCATCGGTCAATCCGGTGGAAAACGGTAAATATGTTACCAAATCCATGGTGAGCAGTTTCAATAAAAAGCTGCAGTCACGGCTCAGTCCGCAGGTCCATTGGATTGACAGCTATTCCTATCTCCAGGGAACGGGTTATACACTGACCGACGGGCTGCACTTTAGCAAAGGAACATATAAGAATCTGTACCAGTATTATCTTTCCGTCCTGGGACGGGTATAGGCGTCAGGCAGTTTCGGATGGAATTTTGAAGTGATTGTGAAGGTCCTGAACAGTTACGAAAGAAGAAAGGTAAGGTAGGTGCCTTCAGGCACTGAGGAAATACGAATGAAAATCATAATTGCCGGCTGCGGGAAAGTGGGATATGCCCTGGCCGAACAGCTGAATGAAGAAGGTCATGATTTGACCATTATTGACACAAATGAGGAGAAAGCGGGGCTGGTGGGAAATGTGCTGGATGTCATGTGTATCCAGGGCAATGCCACCAGCTATCGTGTCCAGCAGGAGGCCGGGGTAAAGGAAGCGGATCTCCTGATTGCGGTTACCGGTAAGGACGAAGTGAATCTATTGTGCTGCCTGATTGCAAGAAAGGCAGGACACTGCCAGACAATTGCCAGGGTGCGTGACCCTGGCTATTATGCCGAAATAGGGTTTATTAAGGAAGAACTGGGGCTTTCCCTCGCCATTAATCCGGAGCTTGCGGCGGCCTCCGATATCGCAAGACTGATCCGGATACCTTCCGCCATGGATGTGGATGCTTTTGCCAAAGGAAAGGTGGACCTGGTCAGGTTCCGTGTGCCGGAAGGCTCTTCCTGGTCCGAGCGCAGAATCAGTGAAACTACCAGGCGTTTTGGATCCAACATGCTTATCTGTGTGGTGGAACGGGATGGAAGCCATGATGTTATCATCCCGGACGGCAATACCATTCTCCATGAAGGGGACTATATTTCCGTCATTGTTCCCCCGGATAAAATGAAAGCGCTGTTTGCCAGTATAGGAATCGAGAGCAAGCTCATCCGGGATGTGATGATAGCGGGCGGCGGAACTCTTGCCTACTATCTGGCCAGGATGCTCCTGGAATCCAAAATACAGGTGAAAATCATAGAAAATAACCGCGCCAGGTGCGATGAACTCAGTGAGCTTCTTCCCAAGGCGATGATTATATACGGAGACGCCTCCGGCACGGATCTCCTCCGCGAGGAAGGGATTGAAAGCACGGATGCATTTATTTCCCTGACCGGCCTGGATGAAGAAAATGTGATGCTTTCCTGTTATGTGGGAAAGGTTTCCAGGGCCAAAGTAATCACGAAGATCAATAAGATTAATTATGGCGGGATCATTGATAATTTCGATATAGGAAGTGTAATCAGTCCCAAATATCTTACGGCCGAGCACATCATCAAATATGTGCGCGGTATGCAGAATTCCATGGGAAGCGCGGTGGAAGCCGTGTACCGCCTGATTGACAATAAGGTGGAAGCGCTGGAATTCTCCGTGAAAAAGGATTCCAGGGTTCTGGATGTTCCCCTTTCCGATTTGAAGCTGAAAAGCAATCTGCTTTTATGCAACATCGTCAGACGGGGAAAGCTTATCCTGCCCAGCGGCCAGGATACCATAAAAGCAGGAGATACGGTTATTGTGGTAACCACCCATAAAGGCCTGGACGACATAGAAGATATACTTGCCTAGAAGGAGCATACGTACCATGAATTACAAATGTATTAGCTATATACTTGGCTGGATTCTCAAGGTGGAGGGTGTGTTCCTGTTCCTTCCGCTGGCGGTGTCTCTTCTTTACCGGGAAAAGACATGGCCGGTTTTTCTGGCATGTGCGCTGCTGTCCCTTGTCCTTGGGACAGCTCTTTCCTTCAAAAGACCTGAAAATATCCAGTTTTATGCAAGAGAGGGATATGTGGGGGTCGCACTGGGCTGGATAGTCATGAGCCTGGTGGGAGCGCTGCCTTTTTATTTTTCGGGGGAAATCCCCAGTTTTACCGATTCGCTCTTTGAAATCATATCCGGTTTTACCACCACCGGCGCCAGCATCCTGCTCCGGGTTGAGGACCTTTCCAACGGGATCCTGTTCTGGCGGAGCTTTTCCCATTGGATAGGAGGAATGGGGGTTCTGGTATTCGTGCTTCAGATCCTGCCCATGTCCAGCGGCCAGACCATGCATCTGATGCGTGCGGAAAGCCCCGGGCCTTCCGTAAGCAAGCTGGTGCCCAGGGTGAGGACCACCGCTTTTTTCCTGTATGGGATATATGTGATGCTGACGGTGCTGGAAATCATCCTGCTTCTGCTTGGCAGGATGCCCATGTTTGACGCGGTCTGTACAGCCTTCGGGACTGCGGGTACCGGCGGGTTCGGCATCCGTTCGGACAGCATTGCCGGCTACAGCCCGTATGTGCAGATAGTGGTCACCATTTTCATGATGCTGTTCGGCACTAATTTTGCATTTTATTACCTGCTTCTGGTGAGAAAGCTCAAGGATGCTTTTTGTATGGAAGAAGTGAAGCTTTATTTTGGAATCTTCGCCGCCGCCACGCTTCTGATTGCCATAAATATTCTTTCCCAGATTGGGAACGTGGGCGACAGCCTGCGTCATGCGGCTTTCCAGGTGGCTTCGATTATGACCACCACCGGGTTTGCCACGGCGGATTTTGATAAATGGCCGGAGTTTTCCAGGACACTGCTTGTCCTGCTTATGTTCGTGGGTGCCTGTGCGGGCAGCACCGGCGGCGGTATCAAGGTTTCCAGGATCCTGATGTATATGAAGACCATTAAAAAGGAACTGGCTATCCTGATACATCCCAGAAGCGTTAAGGTGGTGCTGATGGATGGGAAAAAACTGGATCATCCCATTGTCAGGGCTGCGAATATATTCCTGATTTCCTATGCGGGAATCCTTCTGGCATCCATTCTTCTGCTGACAATCGACAATTTTGACTTTACCACGAATGTGACTGCGGTGATATCTGCACTCAATAATATCGGACCCGGGCTTTCCCTGGTGGGGCCTGCGGGAAATTTTGCATTTTTTTCAGGCTTTTCCAAATATGTGCTGATGTTTGACATGCTTGCGGGACGTCTGGAAATATTCCCGATGCTGCTTTTGTTCGTACCTTATACCTGGAAAAAATAGATTGCATATTACCGGTAAAGAATGCTATAATTTGTTTATCGTGAAATTATAGGACAGTCTGCTTGGGAAGGCTTGAATTAAAGGGGAAAACATGAACGAAGAAAATAAAAAACTGCTCCTGGAGGCCGGTGTGGATTTGGATAGAACCATGGAGCGTTTCATGAACAACGAAGGCTTATATCTGAAGTTCCTGAAGCGTTTTCCGGAAGACCCCAATTACGCACAGATGAAGGAGAACATAGAAAACAGGCAGTATGAGGAAGCGTTCAAGAACGCTCATACGCTGAAAGGCCTTTCCGGGAATCTGGGACTGGAGCCTTTTTACCAAACGATTTCTGCACTGACGGAACAGCTGAGAAACCAGAACCTTGATCATTTGGAAGAATCGATGAAAGAGGCTGAGGAAGTTTACGGAATGCTGATACAGAAGATTAGTCGGCTCTAGGGTAGAGAGGAGTCTGCGGGAAAGGTATAGAGGCGTGAAAGATAGGATACTTGTTGTCGATGACATGGAAATGAACCGGGAGATACTGAAGGGTATCTTTGAGGAGGATTATGAGGTAATCCTGGCGGAAAACGGCAGAGAGGCAGTGGAATATATCAACAATAACCGGGGAAAGCTCGCCGCTATCCTTTTGGATATTGTTATGCCGGAAATGGATGGCTTCGGAGTGCTGGATTATATGCATGAGCAGCATTTGATGATGTCTGTTCCGGTCATACTGATTACCAGTGATACATCCAGTGAATCCAGAAAAAGAGGGTATGATCTGGGCGTGTCCGATATTGTATCCAAGCCTTTTGAGGTTCCCATTGTTAGAAGGCGTGTCAGCAATCTGGTGGATCTGTACCATCATAAGAACAACCTGGAAGCGATGGTGGAAAAGCAGACGGAGGAGATCAAGGAAAAGAACCGGGAGCTGACGGAGATGAATTACCATATCATCGATACGTTGGGTACTATCGTGGAGTTCCGGAGCATGGAATCCGGAAACCATATTTACCGGGTGCGTTCCTTCACCGCCATCCTTTTAAAATATGTTATCAAATATTATCCGGAATATGGCATGACGGAGGATATGGCCGATATCATTTCCCACGCGTCCACTATGCATGACGTGGGGAAAATAACGGTGCCGGATTCCATTCTTTTAAAACCGGGTAAGCTGACGCAGGAAGAATTTGAACTGATGAAAACCCACACCACAAAGGGTGCGGAGATCATTAAGGAAATCTTTGTTACGGATAACCGGATATTCAAGGATTATTGTTATAACATAGCGCTGAGCCACCATGAGAAATGGGACGGAAGAGGATATCCCCAGGGATTGAAGGAAGATGAAATCCCTCTGGCGGCCCAGGTGGTTTCTATTGCGGACGTATATGATGCTCTTGTGAGCGACCGCGTATATAAGCCGGCTTTTTCTTACGATGTGGCCTATCAGATGATACTGGACGGGGAATGCGGCCAGTTTAATCCCAAGCTGATGGACTGCTTCCGGATGGCGCGGAAGGAATTTGAGCAAAAAGCAAAAGAACTTCAATAAGATACGAGACGGAATGAGAGGTTGGTAATGAAAAGAATATTACTGAAATTAAGCGGGGAAGCCCTTGCGGGAAACGGAAAGCACGGCTTTCATGAGGCCACCGTAAGAAAGGTGGCCCTTCAGATAAAACAGCTGACGGAGGACGGTGTCCAGGTGGGCGTGGTTATCGGGGGAGGCAATTTCTGGAGAGGGCGCACCAGCGAGAATATCGACAGGACAAAGGCGGACCAGATAGGAATGCTCGCCACTATAATGAACTGCATATATGTCTCGGAGATCTGCCGTTCGGAAGGTATGCAGACAGCGGTTCTCACCCCCTTTGAATGCGGTTCCTTCACGAAGCTTTTTTCCAAAGACAGGGCGAACAAGTATTTTGAAAAAGGAATGGTGGTTTTCTTTGCGGGAGGCACAGGCCATCCTTATTTCTCAACAGATACCGGCGTTGTGCTCCGGGCAATCGAGGTGGAAGCGGAGGTAATCCTGCTGGCTAAAGCTATTGACGGCGTATACAGCGACGATCCTAAGACCAATCCGGCGGCGGTGAAATATTCGGAGGTTACCATCCATGAGGTGATTGCGAAGAACCTTCAGGTAGTGGATATGACGGCGTCCATCCTTGCCAGGGATAACAGGATGCCCATGTGGGTTTTCGGCCTTAATGAAGAAAACAGTATTGTTAACACGGTAAAAGGAAAGTTTAACGGAACCAAGGTTACCGTATAAACAAGGGATGCCGCGTTTTGCAGGACATCCTTATGTGAATAAGAATCAGGGAGGAATTTTCGATGAACGAAAAATTACAGCAGTTCGACACCAAAATGACAAAGGCATATGATTTTCTTGCTGCAGATTTTGCCACGATCCGTGCGGGACGTGCGAATCCCCACATTCTGGACAAAATTAAAGTGAATTACTACGGCACGCCCACCCCTATTCAGCAGGTGGGAAATATCACAGTTCCTGAACCGAGGATGATTCAGATCGCACCCTGGGAAAAATCCCTGATTAAAGAAATCGAGAAGGCTCTTATGGCTTCCGATGTGGGAATTACTCCTTCCAATGACGGAAATGTAATCCGTCTGGTGATTCCGGAGCTTACCGAGGAACGCAGAAAAGAACTCGTTAAGGAAGTGAAGAAAAAAGGCGAAGAAGGGAAGGTGGCTGTCCGCAATATCCGCAGAGACGGCAACGACTACTTCAAAAAGCTGGCAAAAGAAGATGTTTCCGAGGATGAGATCAAGGAATTGGAAAGTTCCCTTCAGAAGCTTACAGATAAGTATGTTAAAGATATCGAAAAGCTGGTGGAAGAGAAATCCAAAGAAATCCTTACCGTATAAAAGCAATCAGAATAAAGAGGGGGCAGGCGTTACTTGGCTTGTCCCTTTTTCCCGGTTACAGAGGAAAAATAAAGCTACCAACTTTTGGATTTGCGTCTGCGGGTAAGCTGTGGACAGAAGGGGTAAAGTATGAACGTACCGAATCATGTGGCAATTATTTTGGATGGAAACGGCAGGTGGGCCAAGGCAAAAGGAATGCCCAGAAATTACGGGCATGTGCAGGGGGCCAAAACAGTGGAGGTTATTTGTGAGGAGGCGTACCGGATGGGGATCCAGTACCTTACGGTATATGCTTTTTCCACAGAGAACTGGAAACGTCCCGCGGATGAGGTGGATGCTCTGATGAAGCTTCTGCGTAATTATATGAAAACCTGTCTGAAAACAGCGGCCAAGAATAATATGTGTGTCCGGGTTATCGGGGACAAAAGTGGTTTGGATGAAGATATCCGCATCCGGATTGATCAGCTGGAGGAAGCCACCAAAGACAATACCGGCCTTCATTTCCAAATCGCTCTGAATTACGGCGGCAGGGATGAACTGCGCAGGGCCTTAAGCAGGCTGGCCGCCAGAGCGGCAGCGGGAGAGCTGGATCCGGCTTCTCTGACGGAGGAGGATATCAGCAATGCCCTGGATACGGCGGGGCTGCCCGATCCGGATCTGCTGATCCGGACCTGCAATGAACAGCGGCTGTCCAATTTCCTGCTGTGGCAGCTGGCTTATACGGAATTTTATATTTCACCTGTTCCGTGGCCGGATTTTACAAAAGAAGAATTGGTAAAAGCTGTTGAAGCATATAATCATAGAGACAGAAGATTCGGGCTGGTGACGGGAGGATGATTTATGTTTGGTAAAAGATTGATGAGCAGTGTGGTTCTGGTAATCCTGGCTCTTTTTCTGCTTCTGACCGGAGGAGGGATTCTCGCTTTGGGAATGCTGATCCTGTCCCTGATTGCATTCCGGGAGCTGACAAAGGCCTGCGGAGTGATCGAAGCCGGACAGAAGAACAACGCGCTGGAGGGAGTGGGCTATGCAGGAATTGTCCTGTATTACCTGGTGGTATACGGCATCAGGGATCCGGTATACTGGATGGGGATGCTGGCAGTGATTTTCCTGGGGCTGATGTTTGTATATGTGTTCTCCTTTCCCAAATTCAAAGCGGAGCAGGTAATGACCACTTTTTTCTGTTCCTTTTATGCACCGGTGCTGTTTACTTTTATTTTTCTCACCAGAAACCTGCCTAATGGCGTGTATATGGTATGGATGATATTTATCAGCTCCTGGATTTGCGATACCTGTGCCTATCTTGTGGGAATGGCTGTGGGAAAGCACAAGCTTGCGCCGATACTGAGCCCTAAGAAATCCATCGAAGGGGCGATAGGAGGTGTGGTTGGTGCCGGGCTGGTGGGAGCCTTATTCGGCTTCCTGGTATTGGAAAACGTGTTTGCGGATCAGAACATTACCTGGATAGCGGCCATTATCTGCGCCGCCGGTGCTGTGATTTCCCAGATAGGGGATTTGGCGGCGTCAGGTATCAAGAGAAACCATAACATCAAGGACTATGGAAGGCTGATTCCGGGGCACGGCGGGATTATGGATCGGTTTGACAGTGTTTTATTTACGGCGCCGATCATATATTATCTGTCCATACTTTTGATACGGTTTGAATAAAGGGGCGTAACGGCTCAATACCATCATAGTTACAAAGGAGTTACGAATGAAAAAAATAGCGATTCTCGGTTCAACAGGTTCCATCGGAACCCAGACACTGGAAATTGTCCGGGATAATCCGGATTTACAGGTGACGGGACTGGCGGCCGGCAGCAACGTACTTCTGATGGAGAAGCAGATAAGGGAGTTTGAGCCGCAGCTGGCGGTTATGTGGAGCGAAGCTGCGGCAAAGGAATTACAGGGACGTGTGGCGGATCTTCCTGTAAGGGTGGGAAGCGGCATGGAGGGGCTACTGGAACTGTCGGTTATGGAGGGTATGGATATCCTGGTAACCGCCATTGTGGGAATGATTGGAATCCGTCCTACCATAGCGGCTATTGAAAGCGGCAAAACCATTGCGCTTGCCAACAAGGAGACACTGGTGACGGCGGGGCATCTGATTATGCCGCTGGCCCGGAAGCACGGGGTATCAATCCTGCCTGTGGACAGTGAACACAGCGCCATCTTTCAATCCATGAACGGGGAAGCGCGTTCCGGTGTTTCCAGACTGTGGCTTACCGCATCAGGCGGTCCCTTCCGGGGAAAGAAAAGGGAGGAACTGGCAGGAATGCGTGCGGAGGATGCCTTGAAGCATCCCAACTGGTCTATGGGACGTAAGATTACCGTGGACTCCGCCAGCCTGGTGAACAAGGCTCTTGAAGTTATGGAGGCCAGATGGCTTTTTGATGTGGAGCTGGACAGCATTGAAGTGCTGGTCCATCCGCAAAGCATTATTCATTCTATGGTGGAATATACGGACGGGGCGGTGATGGCCCAGCTTGGTATGCCGGATATGAAGCTGCCTATCCAGTATGCGCTTTTCTACCCGGAAAGAAGGCCGATGCCGGGAGAACGGGTGGACTTTTTCAAACTGGGCCGGATAACCTTTGAAAAGCCGGACAGAGACACCTTTACCGGTTTGGATCTGGGGATGAGGGCAGCGAAAGCGGGGGGAAGCATGCCCACCGTGTTCAATGCCGCCAATGAAAAAGCGGTGGCCCTGTTTCTGGACCACAGCATCGGATTCCTGGAAATTCCCGAACTGATTGAAAAATGTATGAATCATCACCGGGTAATTGAGAATCCTAATGTCAATGAGATTCTGCAGGCTGAGGCAGAAACTTACGAATATATCGAGCATATAAAGGAGAATGGAAGCAATTGACTATCGTGTTATTTATCCTGGTATTCGGAGTGATCGTCGTCGGGCATGAGCTGGGGCATTTCCTTCTGGCAAAAGCCAACGGCATCACGGTGGTGGAGTTCAGTGTGGGCATGGGTCCCAAGCTGCTTCGCTTTCATAAGGGGGGAACGGAATATTCGCTGCGTCTTTTTCCCATAGGCGGCGCATGTATGTTTGAAGGAGAAGACGGCCTTGACAGTGAAAAAGGTACGCCGTCGGAAGGAGCCTTCCCCAATGCCAGTGTATGGGCCAGGATTTCCACTGTATTTGCAGGCCCCTTCTTTAATTTTATTCTGGCTTATATCCTTGCCATGATTGTGGTCGGCTATGCAGGAAGTGACAAGCCGGTTATCAATGGGCTGATTGACGGCTATCCGGCCCAGGAAGCAGGGATGCAGCCGGGTGACGTGATCACAAGGATGAACGGGGAGCGGATATATGTGGCCCGGGAAATCTGGCTGAATACCTACGTGGGAGCAGGGGAAACCATGACGGTGGAGTTCCTGCGGGACGGTGAAAAGCATACCGCTGCCCTTGTGCCAAAATACAATGAAGAAGAAGACCGGTATCTGCTTGGCTTCAATGGATACGGAGAATACGTGGACTGCAGGAATGCAGGGATTTTTAAATACAGCTATTATGAAGTCCGTTACAGTCTGCGTGCTACCATAAAGAGCCTGGGGATGCTGATCCAGGGCAAGGCGAGCAAGGATGATATCTCAGGTCCTATCGGAGTGGCGCAGGTGATAGGAGAGGTAAAGGAACAGGCGGAGCCTTACGGTGTCTGGATGGTTATCCTGAACATGATAAATATCGCTTTGCTGCTCAGTGTAAACCTGGGTGTTATGAACCTGCTTCCCCTGCCGGCATTGGACGGCGGACGACTGGTATTCCTTATTATTGAGGCAATCCGGGGAAAACCGGTGCCCCCGGACAAGGAAGGCATGGTGCATTTTGCGGGGTTTGTGGTTCTGATGATCCTGATGGTCTTTGTTATGTTCAATGATATATCCCGGCTGCTGCGCTGAAGAAGCGGGCAGCGGAGGGAGAACGGAAATGGTCTGCATCAAGGCAGCGGCTTTTATCTTAACAGGAAAAAAGCCGCTGCTTTCGATTTGTTATCGTAAATCTTAATATTTTCGAAAATTTACTATAATTCCCTGCGGAAAGTTGACGAAGCCGGAAGAAGTGGGTACTATTAGATTAGACCTGTTGGAACGGACAGGCTTTAAACCATTAAGGGGAGGTATGTAAATATGAGATGGAATCAGATTCCATGGAAGAAAGATATTCTATGGAAAAAAGAAACTCAGCGGAATAAAAGCAATCCGGGAAAAAAGGGCAGGACGTTGGCGGCGGTTATGGCGGCAGTGCTCTGTATGACGGCATTGGCACCCGCAGGAGAAGTACATGCGCAGGAAGGCCCCGCAGGTTATGTGAGAAGCGTGTATACGAATGAATGGGTTCCCGCAGCCCAGGCCGCTTCCAGGCCCATTGCCATCATGATGCCCACGGACAAGGCGGCACAGCCGTCTTATGGAATCAGCCATGCCAAGGTGCTGTATGAGATTATGGAGGAAGGGGATATTTCCCGTCAGCTTGCCGTTATTGATGACTGGCAGGGGCTTTCCCGCATTGGAAATATCAGAAGCTGCCGTGCCTATTATATTCCCATCGCCACAGAATGGGATCCGATTCTAGTCCATTACGGCGGTGTGTGGTATATGGCTGACCGGATTGGTATGCCGGATATCAATAACCTGTCAGGAACCTTTGAATATGGTACCGGAGGAAGTGCGCCGGGAGCCAACGCTTTTTTCAGAAGTAATGACAGAAAGGCACCCCATAATGCTTATATCAGCGGCAGCGGCATTACCAACGCCTGTACCCAGCTGGGATATTCCCTGGCTCTGCGCCCCGAATTCTACAGCCCCAAACACTTTAATTTCGCTGCCGGCGTAAATACCCTGGCCCAATATGGTGCGGGGGCACAGACCGCCAACCAGATAAACCTGTCCAATGTATTCCCTTATACCAAGACCGGATTTACCTACAATGCGGCGGATGGCCTGTATTACAAAACGATACACGGAAAGGCCCATACCGATGCGTCCAATGGACAGCAGCTTGCTTTTGCCAATGTGATTGTGCAGAACACGAAATGGATGACTCTGGATGCAAAAGGATACCTTGCTTTCTATAATTTTGATACCACGGAGGACGGGTATTATTTTACGAAAGGTAAATGTATCCATATTACGTGGCAGAAAACGACGGATTACGGCCCTACCAGATATTTTGATGATGCCGGAAATGAAATCCAGATGAACGAAGGAAAAACATACATAGCGGTTGCCCAGAAGGGAAGAGCAGTGGGCTTTTCATAAGGGCGCATACCGGCAGGATGCCTGTCGGGTATGACAAAGCAAACAGGGAGAACGCAGGAAGGCGGGCCGGAAGATACGGCCGCTGTCCTGCGTTTTCTATTCCTGCGGATAGAGGGCCGGCAGACAAAGGGGCCATGAACCGTAACACTCTCCGGGTAGTTCATAAAAAGTTTATATTTACCGGTATTCCGAACGCTGAGGGATTATGCTATACTTATAGCAGTAAAGTTTCTAAAGAAAAGCGATTCTTAATTCAAAGTTATTCTTAATTTCAGGTCCGGTATACGGACAGACAAATCCTACGTATTCAATAATTATGAAAATAGAACAGGCCGGTCTTTTATCCCCGCGGTAAACCGGGCAGGGACTTTTGTGTTTCGCCCGGAGATTGGAATCGGCGGCGGAAGTGTACGGACACTGGCGGACGGAGAAATGCGGCAATTATGAAAAAGCGGAGAAAAAATGAAAAACAGGGAGCACAAGAAAAAAGAAAGGGCCTGGTAATTGGTTTTTTGCTGGGAATAGCAGCGGCAGCCCTGGCAGCGCGGCTTCCGTCCGGAGAAGCCTGGGCTAAAGATAAGGGAATCCCTGAAGCTTCGGAGTCGCCGTCCCTGACGGATGAGGGCTTTTTTCTGCCGGCAGAACAGGAATCCCTCATCCTGCGGGATCAGGATATGCGGAAGCTGCTTATCCGGAAAGGCAGCGTGTATGAGGCAAAGGGTTCGGTATTTGTAGAGATTCCCTGGGAGCTGATCGGGAAAGAAGGGCATCTGGCAGTGGGGGTATCTGTGGAAAACAGGAAAACCGGTACGGAAGAAAACCTGCAGTTTTCCTGTACCGGCGGACGGTAAGAAAAGATTGACAGCCGGCTGCAGGTTACATAATATGGAAGTAGTGAAAACAACAGAAAGGAGATCTTTTTATGGCAGTTACCTATAATGAGTCCACAAAAATTTTCACCCTGCAGACAGCAGAGACCACCTATCAGATGATGGTGGGAAGATATGACATTTTACAACATCTGTATTACGGAAAGCGGGTGGACGGAAGCACCATGGAATATCTGCTCTGGGGAACGGATGTCGGATTTTCCGGGAATCCCTACGAAGCGGAGGGGGACAGGACGTTTTCCCTGGATACGCAGCCTCAGGAATACCCATCGCAGGGAGTGGGGGATTACCGTACGTCCTGTCTGGAGGTGGTAAACCCGGACGGCAGTATGGCGGCCGATTTCCGTTATGTATCCCATGAGATAACTAAAGGGGCTTATACAATCACCGGGATGCCCGCTGTGTATGATGAGGAAGGGAACAACTCCCTCGGGAGCACCACCCTTTCCATCCTTTTAAAGGATGCGTCCACCGGTTTGGAGCTGGTACTGAAATACGGGGTATTCGAAAAGGAGGATGTGATCACCCGGGCGGCGGAACTGCGGAATTCCACGGAAGGAACCGTTTCCCTGGAGAAAATGCTGTCTGTATGTCTGGACATGCCTTTCGGAGAGTGGGATATGATCCATTTCCATGGAAGACATGCAATGGAGAGGCAGACGGAACGCACACCACTTTGCCACGGAACGGTTTCCTTTGGGAGTAAACGGGGTACCTCCAGCCATCACCACAATCCGTCCCTGCTTCTGTGCACGCCCCAGACGACGGAAGATGCGGGGGACTGCTATGGAATGACTTTTGTATACAGCGGCAATTTCATTGCCGGGGCCGAAGTGGAACAAATGGGACAGACCCGTGTATTCATGGGAATCCATCCGGAATCCTTCTGTTTCCGACTGGCACCGGGAGATACTTTTGAGACGCCCCAGGTCATTATGAGCTATTCGGATAAAGGCTTTACCGATTTGTCCCATAAATTCCACAAAATTATCAGGGACCATATCTGCAGGGGAAAATACAAATATGCGAGAAGGCCTGTGCTGATCAATAATTGGGAGGCCACATACTTTGATTTTAATGAAGAGAAAATCCTGAAGATTGCATCCCAGGCGGCAGAGCTGGGAATTGAAATGCTGGTGCTGGATGACGGCTGGTTCGGGAAGAGAAACGGCGACTGCTCCGGCCTGGGCGACTGGTTTGTGAATCCGGATAAACTGCCGGAGGGCCTTTCCGGCCTGTCTGAAAAGATCAATGCCATGGGTATGAAATTCGGCCTCTGGTTTGAACCGGAGATGATATCCGAGGACAGCGAACTGTACAGGGCACACCCTGACTGGGCCTTACGGATACCGGGAAGAAAACCCAACCGCAGCCGGTTCCAGCTGGTTCTGGATATGTCACGCCGGGATGTGAGGGATTATCTGTTTGAACGGATGTCTGATATCCTCAGTAATGCCCGGATCGATTATGTAAAATGGGATATGAACCGCAGTATGTGTGACATTTACAGTGCCGCACTTCCGGCGGAGCGTCAGGGAGAGGTGTACCACCGCTGTATTCTGGGCGTATATGAGCTTCTGGAAAGGCTGACTTCCGCCTTCCCGGATCTTATGATTGAAGGCTGCAGCGGAGGCGGAGGAAGATTTGATGCCGCCATGCTTTATTATTCCCCCCAAATCTGGTGCAGTGATGATACGGATGCAGTGGAACGGCTGGAAATCCAGTACGGAACCTCCTTCCTGTATCCCATTGGAACCGTAGGTTCCCATGTTTCCGCCTGTCCCAACCATCAGACCGGAAGAATTACGCCCTTCCATACAAGAGGCGTGGTAGCGATGGCGGGGAGCTTCGGCTATGAGCTGGATCTGAACACCCTTCCCCAGAACGAAAAGGAAGAGGTGAAAAAACAGGTTTCCGATTATAAGAAATATTACGAACTCATCCATCAGGGCGCATATTACCGGCTGAATGGAGCCGGAGCATTCCATGGACAAGAGTTCGTGGCCTGGTCTTTTGTATCGGAGGATAAAAAGCAGGCTCTTGTTAATCTGGTAATCACCCATACCCGTGCGAACAGCAAGCCGGTATTTATCAAGCTGAAAGGTCTGGATGCTGCCGCTGTTTATCGGCTGGAGGATGGAAGGTGCTTAAGCGGAAGCGCCCTGATGAATGCCGGAATCTGCATTCCTTCCGCCTCCGGGGAATACAGAGCGGTGCAGTTTGAATTAAACGCGCAATAAGCTGTTGTTCCGAAGGATACCAGCCGTATGCCGGTAAAAAGGTCTGATTCCGTCTGTTCCTTTCTCGCTGCCGACCGGGCAGAAGGGAAGGGGCCGGCGGCACCAGGCTTTTTTGCCGTATTCCATAAGGATGTTGCCGGGCCCTTTTTGCCGTCTGCCATATTACATCAATTTTTACCTTTGCCAAAACCACCGGGTAAGGGTATAATAAATACGATTGGATTGGAGACAAAATAGTATGATACAGGAAATTTTCAGGCTTTATGCAGAACGAAGCTCCTTTTTCGGGGAGCTGATCCTGCAGCATATACGCATTGCGGGTATTTCCGTGGCAATATCCCTGCTTTTGGGCCTTGTCATCGGGGTGCTCATCAGTGAATTCCGGAAGCCGGCCCAGATTATAATGAATATCATTAACGTATTGTATACGATACCTTCTATTTCCATGCTGGGATTTCTGATCCCTTTTACGGGAATCGGAAACAAAACGGCAATTATTGCCCTGAGTATATACGGCCTGCTGCCTATCGTGCGCAATACCTATACGGGAATCAGCACTATCCAGCCCTTCCTGACGGAGGTGGCGGCCGGGATGGGCAGCACCAGGCTGCAGATCCTGTTCCGGGTAAAGCTGCCTTTGGCCCTGCCGGTGATCCTTGCAGGTGTGAGAAGCATGGTAGTGATGACTATTTCCCTGAGCGGTATCGCTTCCTATATCGGGGCGGGCGGCCTGGGTGTGGCTATTTACAGAGGGATAACCACGAATAATGCGGCCATGACCTATGCGGGAAGTATACTGATCGCCCTTGTGGCGCTGATTTCCGACCGGCTGATATATCTGCTGGAAAAGAAGATTCCCTGGAGCGACGGGGCGAGAGGCAGAAGGGAGCAGCAGGCATGAGTGTGATTTCACTGACAGATATAACGGCAGCCTATGGGAAGAAAGGGGTGCTGGAGCATTTTAACCTGGACATCACACAGGGAGAGTTTGTCATGCTTATCGGTACTTCCGGCTGCGGAAAAACAACGGCTCTCAAGCTGATGAACGGCCTTTTGAAGCCAAACGCAGGCCGGGTGATGGTGAATGGTAAAGATCTGGCGGATACCGATCTCACCGAACTTCGCAGAAAATTGGGGTATGTGGTGCAGGAGACCGGGCTCTTTCCCCATTTAACTATTGCAAAAAATATTTCTTATGTGGCCGATTTATCCCGGAAAAAGGATAAGAAAGCGGTGAAGGAGAGGGTGAACCGGCTGCTGGAGTTGGTGGAGCTGCCGGAAGAGGTGCTAAGAAGATATCCGGACGAACTTTCGGGCGGCCAGAAACAGCGTGTGGGTATAGCAAGGGCATTGATGAATTCACCGGAAATCCTGCTGATGGACGAACCCTTCGGCGCGGTGGATGAGATTACCCGGCGCAGGTTGCAGGAGGAAATCGGCAGGATTCACCGCCGGCAGAAGGAAACCATTGTTTTTGTTACCCATGATATCGACGAAGCACTGCGTCTCGGTACCCGTATTGTGGTTATGGATGAGGGCAGGATTATCCAGGACGGGCCGCCGGAGGAAATCAGGGCGAATCCGGCCACGGATTTTGTGAGAAAGCTGATATCGGACAGGGCATAAGCAGCTGTGTGCGTAACGGCGGATGCAAAGAAGAAAGGACATATAAGGATGAAAAAGAACAGGATATTTTTGGCGGCGGTATTGCTTGCCATTGGAACACTGGCAGGGTGCGGGAAAGAAAAGGAGCCGGTCAGAATTGCATCGAAGCCGATGACGGAGCAGTACATCCTCACGGAAATCATTGGGCAGCTTATTGAGAATGATCTGGATGTCCCGGTGGAAATCATCAAAGGGATCGGCGGCGGAACCACCAATATCCAGCCGGCACTTCTCAAAGGGGATTTTGATTTATACCCGGAATATACCGGGACGGCCTGGATGACAGTGCTGAAGCATGAGAAGGAAGAGGATTCCGATATGCTGTATGAGAACCTGCAGAAGGATTACCAGGACATGGGACTGACCTGGAGCGGCCTGTACGGCTTCCAGAATTCCTACGTTCTGGCGGTGAGAAAGGAAGCGGCGGACAGCTATTCGCTGGAAACCTTCAGCGACCTGGCAGCAGCATCCGGGAACCTGATTTTCGGAGGAAACCCGGATTATATGGAAAGGGAGGATGGATATCCCATGATCTGCGAAGCTTATGGAATGGATTTCAAGGGAACCGTGGATGTGGATATCGCTTTGAAATATCAGGCTATGGCCAATGGTGAAATCGACGTCACCAATGCATTTACCACCGATGCCCAGCTGGCAGCGGCCGATGTGAAGCTTCTGGAGGATGATAAGAGCCTGTTTGCAACCTATTATGCCGGTACCGTAGTCCGGACGGATACGCTGGAGAAATACCCGGGACTGGCCGATACGCTGGAAAAGCTTACGGGACAGATTTCCGATGAGGAAATGCGTAATATGAACTATCAGGTAGAGGTGGAAGGCAGGGACGAAAAAGAAGTCGCCAAAGAATTCCTTGTTGAAAAAGGCCTTATCACTAAATAGCAGAGGGAGAGCTTATGTACAGAGATCATACCAGAAAAGTAAAAATAGGGGATCGGGTAATCGGCGGAGGCAGCCCGGTGCTGATTCAATCCATGACAAATACACGGACGGAGGATGTGGAAGCCACTGCGGCGCAAATCCTCCGCCTGGAGGAGGCGGGCTGTGATATTATCCGCAGTACGGTCCCGAATATGGAAGCGGCAAAGGCGATTGGGGAGATCAAGAAAAGAATCCATATCCCGCTTGTGGCGGATATCCATTTTGATTATAAGATGGCGATTGCCGCGATGGAAAACGGCGCGGATAAGATACGTATCAATCCCGGGAATATTGGTTCCAAAGAGAATGTGGCTGCGGTGGTAAGTGTGGCGAAGGAAAGAAATATCCCCATCCGTGTCGGCGTAAACAGCGGCTCCCTGGAGCGTCAGCTGGTGGAAAAATACGGAGGCGTCACGGCTGAAGGTATTGTGGAGAGCGCCCTGGATAAGGTGAAAATGATCGAAGATCTGGATTATACCAATCTGGTTATCAGTATCAAATCCTCCGATGTGCTCATGTGCATCAAAGCCCATGAGATCCTGGCGGAGAAAACGGATTATCCCCTGCATGTAGGGATAACGGAGGCAGGGACGCTGTGGAGCGGAAATATCAAATCCTCCATAGGCCTGGGAATTATCCTTTATGAAGGAATCGGTGACACCATTCGTGTTTCCCTCACAGGGGATCCGGTGGAAGAAGTGCGTTCAGCCAGGCTGCTGCTGCGTACGCTGGGCCTTCGTAAGGGAGGGATAGAAGTGGTGAGCTGCCCTACCTGCGGCAGAACCAAAATCGATCTCATCGGCCTGGCCAACCAGGTGGAGGCCATGGTGGCCGATATCCCGCTGGACGGGATCAAGGTGGCGGTCATGGGATGTGCGGTGAACGGACCGGGAGAGGCCAGGGAAGCGGATATCGGAATCGCAGGCGGCGTCGGAGAAGGGCTGTTGATTAAAAAAGGAGAAATTATCCGTAAGGTCCCGGAAGAAGATCTGCTTTCGGTTCTCCGCGACGAACTGCTGCATTGGGAGGCATAAATGGCAAAGGCTTTTTTTGAAGTATTCCCCGGATTAAAACTGGACAGCAAGCTGAAAAGCCTGCTTGAGCAGACCCGGATAGAGCGGGTGACGGCAACGAAGCAGAAGGACTTTGTGCGGGTCTATCTGACCAGTGAGAGACTGATACAGAAGGATACGATTTTTACGGTGGAGAAGGAGATTAAGAAGCAGCTTTTCTCCGGATGTAACATAACCATCAAAATATATGAAAAATACTGTCTTTCGTCCCAGTATAACCCGGAGAAGCTCCTGGAGGTCTACAGGGACAGCATCCTGCTGGAGCTGCAGGAGTACAGCCATTTGATGTACAGTATGTTCAAAAATGCGCAGGTTCTCTTCCCGGAGGAAGGGCGCATGAACCTGTGTATTGAGGATACTGTTCTCGCAAGGACAAAAAGTGAGGAACTGACCCGTATTCTGGAAAAAATTTTCTTTGAACGCTGCGGCCTGCCTGTGAATGTATTTGTGGAGTACCGGGAAGCGAGAACCGGCAGATTTAAGGAAGAGGATGATATTTTTATCGCCCGCAGGGTGGCGGAAATCGCCGCTCGCTTTACCGGGTCGGGAAACCGGAGCGGCCAGGAGGGGGAAGGCTATCAGGAAATGCCTGCCGCTCCGGCTTTTGCGCAGAACGGCGGCCAGGCGGATCCCCGGAATGCGGATACCGCTTATGAAGCTTACCTGGCGGCATCGGCAAAGGAGAACGGAGCCAAAGCCGGTCAGGGGGCACCCTTCGACGGAGGAACGGTAAAGGGCAGGGCGCCCGGCACCGGAACTGTCCTCAAGGAAGCGAAGCCTTCTTCCGGTACGGGGCTGGAGGGGAAGACCTTTGCCGGCAGAAAGTCGGGCGGCTTTGGCAGAGGCAAAGGTAAATTCAAGGGAGACGGTGACTTCTTTAAGTCTGCCAAGCGCTCGGATAATCCCGATGTGCTTTATGGCAGGGATTTTGAAGAAGAAGCCATCGCCATTGAAGATATTATGGGAGAAATCGGCGAAGTAGCCATCCGGGGTAAAATCCTGAACATGGATAAAAGAGAGATCAAGAACGAGCGGACTATCCTTATTTTTGATGTGACGGATTTTTCCGATACCATGACGATAAAAATGTTCGCTAAAAACGAGCAGGTGGCGGAGATCTGCGAAGGCATCAAACCCGGTGCATTTGTGAAAATCAAGGGAATCACCATGATTGACAAGTTCGACGGAGAACTGACCATCGGTTCCATTGTAGGTGTTAAGAAAATCAGCGATTTTACGCACAGCCGTATGGATCACAGCGTCCGGAAGCGGGTGGAGCTGCACTGTCATACCAAAATGAGCGATATGGACGGGGTATCGGAAGCCAAGGATATTGTTAAGAGAGCATATCAGTGGGGCCATCCAGCTATCGCCATCACGGATCACGGTGTGGTCCAGTCCTTCCCCGACGCCAATCATCTCATTGACGATTTGTGGAAAGCAGAAAAAAACAAGCGTAAGGAAGCCGGCGATCCCAATCCTGACAAAAATGATTTTTTCAAGGTCATATATGGGGTGGAGGCTTATCTGGTAGATGATTTGAAGGAAATCGTCACGAATGGAAAGGGACAGCCCCTGGCGGGCAGCTATGTGGTATTTGATATTGAAACCACAGGTTTTTCCCCGATTAAAAACAGGATTATTGAAATCGGCGCGGTTAAGGTTATAAACGGGGAGATCAGGGACCGTTTTTCCACCTTTGTGAATCCCAAAGTGCCGATTCCTTTTGAAATCGAAAAGCTTACCGGCATCAATGACGAAATGGTCATGGATGCGCCTGCGATTGAAGAGGTGCTTCCCCGGTTCCTGGAATTTTGCGAAGGGACCGTGCTGGTGGCCCACAATGCCAGCTTTGATATCAGCTTCATCCGGGAGAATGCGGAAAGACAGAGCCTGCCCTTCGATTATACATACGTGGATACTGTCGGGATTGCCCGGGTGCTTCTGCCTCACCAGGCCAAGCATACGCTGGATGCGGTATGTAAAAGCCTGGGTATTTCCCTGGAAAACCATCACCGCGCCGTAGATGATGCCGAGGCCACTTCGGAGATTTTCATCAAGCTGTCGGACAGACTGCTGAAGGAGGATGTGGATACCCTGGCGAAGGTAAATGCCCTGGGTGATTCCAATCCGGATATTGTGAAAAGGCTGCCCACCTACCATGCGATTATCCTGGCCAAAAATAATACGGGAAGGGTGAATCTGTATAAACTGATATCGGAATCCCATCTGACCTATTATGCCAAAAGGCCTCGTGTGCCCAAAAGCCTGTTCCAGGAGTGCAGGGAAGGGCTGATATTGGGAAGCGCCTGTGAAGCGGGCGAACTGTACCGTGCCCTGCTGGATGAAAAAAGTGATGCGGACATTGCCAGAATCGTAAATTTTTATGATTATCTGGAAATACAGCCCTCCGGCAACAATAAATTCATGATCAACGAGGAAAAGATCCGGAATATCAATTCCATAGAGGATATACAGGAAGTGAATAAACGCATTGTGGCCCTGGGAGAGCAGTACAATAAGCCTGTTGTGGCTACCTGCGATGTGCATTTCCTGGATCCGGAGGATGAGGTTTACCGCCGGATCATCATGGCGGGCAAGGGCTTTAAGGATTCCGATGATCAGGCCCCTCTGTATCTTCGCACCACAGAAGAAATGCTGGAGGAATTCCAGTACCTGGGAAGCGACAAGGCGGAAGAGGTGGTGATAACCAATACCAACCTGATTGCGGATCAGATAGAATCCATCTCGCCGGTACGGCCGGATAAGTGTGCCCCGGTCATCCCGGACAGTGACAAGACGCTGACGGATATCTGTTACAATAAAGCGCATGAAATGTATGGGGAGGAGCTGCCCCCCATCGTGGAAAAACGTCTGGAAAAGGAATTGAACTCCATTATTACCAATGGGTTTGCCGTTATGTATATCATCGCCCAGAAGCTGGTGTGGAAATCGGTGGAGGACGGTTATCTGGTAGGCTCCCGCGGTTCCGTAGGATCCTCCCTGGTAGCGTTTATGGCGGGGATAACGGAGGTAAACGCCTTAAGCCCGCACTATTATTGCCTGAAATGCCATTACAATGACTTTAATTCCCCCGATGTGAAAGCGTATACCGGCAAGGCCGGCTGCGATATGCCGGACAAATACTGTCCGGTATGCGGGGAACCGCTGGAAAAAGACGGCTTTGACATTCCTTTCGAAACCTTTCTCGGTTTTAAAGGGGATAAGGAACCGGATATTGACCTGAACTTTTCCGGGGAGTATCAGAGTAAGGCCCATAAATATACAGAAGTAATTTTCGGTGCCGGACAGACCTTCCGTGCGGGGACGATCGGTACCCTGGCGGATAAAACAGCCTTTGGTTATGTGAAGAACTATTATGAGGAACGGGGCTCCAAGAAAAGGACCTGTGAAATCAATCGGATCGTAACCGGCTGTACCGGCATACGCAGGAGTACCGGGCAGCATCCCGGCGGTATTATCGTACTTCCTCTCGGTGAAGAAATCAACTCCTTTACCCCGGTGCAGCACCCCGCCAACGATATGACAACGGATACGGTAACCACCCATTTTGATTACCATTCCATCGACCATAACCTGCTGAAGCTGGATATCCTGGGACACGATGATCCCACCATGATCCGTATGCTCCAGGACCTGACGGGGGTGGATCCCACCACAATCCCTCTGGACGATCCCCAGGTCATGTCCCTGTTCCAGAATACCGGGGCGCTTGGCATTACTCCGGAGCAGATAGACGGCTGTCTGCTGGGCGCGTTGGGCATACCGGAGTTCGGTACGGAATTTGCCATGCAGATGCTTCTGGATACCAAGCCCACCTCCTTTTCCGATCTGGTGCGTATCGCGGGACTGGCCCATGGTACGGACGTATGGCTGGGCAACGCCCAGACACTGATTAAGGAAGGAAAAGCCACTATTTCCACCGCAATCTGCACCAGGGATGATATCATGCTCTATCTCATTGAGATGGGTGTGGAAAGCAGCCTTGCCTTCACTATCATGGAAAGTGTGCGGAAAGGAAAGGGCCTGAAGCCGGAAATGGAAGAGGCCATGCTGGCGGCTGATGTGCCGGACTGGTATATCTGGTCCTGTAAGAAGATTAAATACATGTTCCCGAAGGCCCACGCTGCGGCATATGTTATGATGGCCTGGCGTATTGCCTATTGTAAGGTGAATTATCCGCTTGCCTATTATGCGGCGTTTTTCAGTATCCGTGCATCCGCGTTTTCCTATGAACTCATGTGCCAGGGACAGAAGCATCTGGAACAGGTTATGGCGGACTATAAAAGGCGTAGTGACGTACTTTCCAAAAAGGAACAGGATGCGGCAAGGGATATGAAGGTGGTACAGGAAATGTATGCAAGAGGCTTCGAATTTGTGCCCATAGATATTTTCTCGGCACAATCCCGGAGCTTTCAGGTGGTGGACGACAAAATCATGCCTTCGCTGAACAGTATAGATGGTCTGGGTGAAAAAGCGGCGGATGCCATTGTGGAAGCGGCAAAAGACGGCCCCTTCCTTTCCAAGGATGATTTCCGGCAGCGCACGAAGGTTTCCAAGACGGTGGTGGATTTGATGGATGATCTGAAGCTTTTGGGAGATTTGCCGGAATCCAACCAGATCAGCCTGTTTGATTTTGCCATATAATCAGAACTTCCGGGGCCGGACAGCCTGATGAACAGGCGCCGGTCCCTGTTTTAAATCGGAGCGGTAACCGGGAGGAGATGGAGATGGGGATTACATGGAAAGGTCTGGAAGGATTTTCTAAAGTAGAACCAATTACTAAAGGCTGGTCGGAAGATAAGAAATACTGTGTGACCGCAGAGGACGGAACTCGTATGTTCCTGCGTATTTCAGATATTTCCGGGATTGAGAACAAAAGGGCGGAGTACCGCCGGATGGAGAGACTATACGACTCGGGGGTTCCTGTACCGCAGCCGCTTGCGTTTGGGACGTTTGATGCAGGAAAAATCTGCTATTCCCTGTCGGCGTGGATTGACGGGGCGGACGCCGAAGAAGCCATGCCTCTTATGTCCGCGGCGGAGCAGTATGACCTGGGCCTGAAGGCAGGGAAGATTTTGCGTTTGGTCCACAGGCTGGCTGCGCCTGCTGACTCCGCAGACTGGGAACAACGTTACTTTGCGGTAATAGAGGAAAGAATAGAAGCCTATCGTGCCAGCGGAATTACATTTAAGGACAGTGATGTTGTCCTGGAATATCTGGAACGTAACCGGGCTTTATTGCACGACCGTCCGCAATGCTTTCTGCACGGGGATTATCATGAAGGTAATTTATTGGTTGGTACCGACAGTGAAATTTATGTAGTTGATCTGCTTGATGAGGGATTTGGGAATTACGGCGATCCATGGTATGATTTTAAGACCTTCGGAGAAAATGACAATGCCTGTTTTTCTACCGGACTTGTCCGCGGCTATTTTGGCGGGGAACCGCCGCTGTTGTTTTGGGAGACGTTAACCTGCTATATTGTTACCGCCGCGCTCACATCCATAGTGTGGGTGAAATATCATAATCCTGCTGAACTGCCGGAAACGCTGCGTTGGAATGAAGAAAACGCCCGGTGTCTGAAAGAAGGGCGCTCCCCTTTAAGAAAATGGTATCTCAAAGATTTTTATATCCAATACACGGACGGTGTTCCCTTTAAACTCAAGGCCCCGTTTGATTTTTCCTTTCTTAGCAAATACGGCAGGGTTTTCAAGGTTTATGATAACCAGGATTCAGGTAACATCTGTTTTGGCGTAACAGACGGCAGACGTAAGTATTTTATTAAATTTGCAGGTGCACCGACAGACAGGGCTTGTATAAGCAGCGGGGAGGCGGTTGCAAACCTGAAACGTACCGTACCCGTTTATCGGGACTTGGCACATCCGAACCTTATCACGCTGGTTGCATCCGAAGAAATCGGCGGCGGGTTTGCCATGATATTCGAATGGGCTGAAGCGGAGTGTATGCATCCGATGTATCCGCGTTCCCGGGAAACGTTTTTAAAGATGACAAGGGAAACCAGGCATCAGGTTTTCGAGGATATTCTTACATTTCATATTCATGCAGCAAAGAAGGGATATGTGGCTATTGATTTTTATGATGGCAGCATTATGTATGACTTCGGCAATCATAAGACCGTAATCTGTGATGTGGATTTTTACGCGAAAGCTCCCTATCGGAATCAAATGGGAAGATTGTGGGGCAGTTCACGATTTATGTCCCCGGAAGAATATCAGCTCGGAGCGGCCATAGATGAAATTACCAATGTTTATGCCATGGGTGCGGGTGCGTTTGCGTTGTTCGGCAATGACCGGGATAAGGGTATGGAAGGATGGACAGAAAGCAAAGAATTATTCCTTGTGGCACAAAAAGCGGTCAGCAAGGAACGCGATAAGCGGCAGCAATCGATACAACAGCTGCTGGAGGAGTGGAGGGATGCAAGAGGTAAGATTCGGGAAGAGGGATGAAATAAGGCCGCCGTGTCCCACTGGTATCAGATAAAAGGTAGTTCACAAAAAAAAGGTCAGGATTTTGAAAGAAGAGGTCAAATTTCAGCAAGAAATCTTTATATATTATGAATATAATGGAACTTATAAAACTGGAAACGGATTATAAGGAGGGCATATGATCAAGATAATCGACAATAAAATCTGCCGCAGGCAGGACAAGGAGCTTCTTATTATCGAACCCTGGGGGCCTGACAGCCTGCGCGTGCGGGCCACTCAGAACCACACCTTTAACAAGGAGGAAGAAACCTCCGCGCTGCTCCCGGCGCTTCCCTGTTCGCCGGAAATAAAAACAGACGGTAAAAGCGCATCTATTGTAAACGGCAAAATCCGATGCGAGCTTATGGTTACCGGGAAACTTAAATTTTTTAACCAGAAGGGAGAACTGCTTCTGGAGGAATTTGACAGAAACCGTTTCCGGGAAAATGTGGAGGGGGAGTTCAACAGTGCCCTGGAAATCAGCCCCCGGACATTTACGCCCATCATGGGAACCGATAATTATAAACTGGCGGTACGCTTTGAGCCGAATGACGGGGAAAAAATATACGGAATGGGCCAGTATCAGCAGCCATACATGGATATGAAGGGCTGTGTGGTGGAGCTTGCCCACCGCAATTCCCAGGCCAGCGTGCCCTTCGCCCTTTCCAATAAAGGGTACGGTATGCTCTGGAACAATCCCGCCATAGGCAGCGTTACCTTTGGAAAGAACCTGACGGAGTGGACTGCGCTTTCAACCAGACAGATGGATTACTGGATCACGGCGGGAGACACGCCGGCTGCAATCGAAGAGTCCTATGCGGACGCCACGGGAAAGGTTCCCATGATGCCGGATTATGGCTGCGGCTTCTGGCAGTGTAAGCTGCGTTATCAGACCCAGGAGGAGCTTCTTGAGGTGGCGAGGGAATATAAGAGAAGAGGCCTTCCCATTTCTGTCATCGTGGCGGATTATTTTCATTGGCCCCATCAGGGCGATTGGAAATTCGATAATGATTACTGGCCGGATCCCAAAGCTATGGTGGAAGAGCTGGAAAGCATGGGCATTAAGCTCATGGTATCCATCTGGCCTACGGTGGACGGGGAGAGTGAAAACTTTAAGGAAATGGAAGAACTGGGCTTTTTAAGCCGTAATGATTACGGAAAGAGAATGCATCAGCTGGGAGACGCCGCTATTTTTGACCCCACCAATCCGGATGCCAGAAAATTCGTATGGAGCAAGATAAAGAAAAATTATTATGAGGATGGTATCCGCATTTTCTGGCTGGATGAAGCGGAACCGGAATTCACCAATTATGAATATGGCAACCACCGGTTTTACATGGGATCCGACCTGGAAATCGGGAATATTTTCCCCAGGGAATATGCCAGGATGGCCTACGAAGGCATGGAAGAGGAAGGACAGGGAAACATCGTCAACCTTCTTCGCTGTGCATGGGCAGGCAGCCAGAAATACGGCGCCCTCGTGTGGTCGGGGGACATTGACTCCAGCTTCCGTTCCTTAAGAAGCCAGCTGGCGGCCGGCCTTAATATGGGACTGGCGGGAATTCCCTGGTGGACAACGGATATCGGCGGCTTCCATGGCGGTAATATATATGATGAAGATTTCAAGGAGGTTCTGGTAAGATGGTTTGAATTCGGAGCTTTCTGTCCCGTTTTCCGTCTCCACGGTTTCCGTGAACCCTTCAAGGAACCCCTGGGAACCACCGGAGGCGGGAAATCCATCAGCGGTGCGGAAAACGAAGTATGGAGCTATGGGGAAGAGGTATATGAAATCTGCAGGAAATATTTAAGGCTGCGCGAGAAAATGCTTCCTTATGTCAAACGTCTGATGGCACAAGCCCATGAAAAGGGAACACCCGTTATGAGGCCGCTGTTCTATGATTTCCCGGAAGATACAAAATGCTGGGAAACAGAGGACGAATACATGTTTGGCCCGGAGATCCTTGTGGCGCCCATTTTGTATGAGAAACAGAGGGAAAGAACGCTGTACCTGCCTTCCGGAGAATGGCGCGGCTTACAGGACGGCAGACTTTATCAGGGCGGCTGCACGGTTACCTGTGATGCGCCTGTGGATGCCATTCCGGTTTTTGTGAAAAAGGGATGTCTGGAAGAATTAACATTTTAAAAGGAATGAGTGAATATGGACTTTGTAAAAGTAAAAGGGAAAGAATTTTATTATAAAGGGAAACCAATCCTGTTTTCCGGGCTTGGAGTGGGATCCTGGCTGAATATGGAGCATTTTATGCTGGGGCTGCCCGGCACGGATACCCAGATCAGAAAGACCTTTTCCCAGGTACTGGGAAAAGAGGATGGAGAAGCTTTTTTCGATTCGTTTATCCTGAATTTCCTTACCGGGGAGGATTTCCGATTCCTGAAGGAATCGGGAGTCAACCTGCTGCGGGTTCCCTTCAGCTACCATCTGTTTATCGATGATGAGAATCCCCATACCTATAAGGAGGAAGGTTTCCGCTACCTGGACAGGCTGTTGGCCCTGTGCAGGGAATACGAAATTTTCCTCATGCCGGATTTACATACGACTCCCGGCGGCCAGAATCCCGATTGGCATTCCGATAATATGACGGGAGTTCCCCAGTTCTGGCATTTCCGTATTTTCCAGGAACAAATCAGGGATCTGTGGAGGGCCATAGCGGAACGATATAAAGAAGAGCCTTTCCTTTTGGGATACGATCTTCTGAACGAGCCGTTTCTGATGCCAAAAAAGGAGGGCGTCCTGAACGCCTTTCTGGAGGAAGTGACAAAAGCGGTGAGAGAGGTGGATCCCAATCATATCATCTTTATCGAAGGTGATTTCTTTTCCATGGATTTTACGGATATCCGCCTTCCCCGGGATGAACAGACGGCTCTTACCTTCCATTTCTATCCTACCGTATGGGATAAGGATCTGATGAATAAGGATTATGACGCCGCAGAAAGAATCCGTAAAATGGACGAGCAGCTGGGAGGCTTTGCTGCTCTCAGGGATACCTTCAACCGTCCGGCACTCTGCGGGGAAGCGGGAGTGGATATCAAAAAAGAGGATCTGCCGTTTACCATGCAGCTGTTGGACGAGACACTTGGGCTGTTTCAGAAGCACAGCCTTTCCTGGACGCTATGGAGCTATAAGGATGCGCAGTGGATGGGGCTTGCTTATCCGGGATCCCATACCGGATGGATGAAGCTTGCTTCCCGGATCCGTGAGAAATGGTCTCATTACGGGCAGATGCAGATTGCGGACGAAATCATGGAGGAAATGGGCAGAAGATATACCGGTCCTATTTCCCGGGAACTGAAATATGAGCTGCAGTTCCAGTTGAGGGGCGTCCTTTACCGCATGGAAGAGGAATATATCCTCAAACCGGCACTTCAGGAATTTACCCGTGACGAAATCATGGCCATGCCGGAATCCTTCCGTTTTGAAAACTGTGAGTTCTATGAGGAATACCGGGAACTCCTGAAACGATATTCCTGGAAGTAAATACAGATACGGCTCAACCGATATCAAACAGACCGGGAATCCCCGGAAACCGCACAACAGGCAGTTGTTTTAACTGCAAAAAGAGTCCGTGCCGGTTCGGAAAAGGCAGAACTGGTACGGCGCCCGGCCTGAAAAAACTGGCAGAAAATACTGTAAAAATTTTTTGAAAAAAGTACTTGCTTTTTTTGGTAACTTGTTATAATATATACAAGTGCCACGCGGGAAGCAAGCCTGTGGGTAACAATGGCTCGTTGGTCAAGCGGTTAAGACGCCGCCCTCTCACGGCGGAATCAGGGGTTCGATTCCCCTACGAGCTGCTGACTATTTTGAAAAGAATAGCCCAACCCGAAAGAAGTGCTGTAGACATTACGTTTACAGTTCTTTTTTTATTATTTTATCTTCAATTCCGACAGCAGCTGGGCGCAGTCAATCATTCCCTGCTTGTATGCGAGATCAATGAGCTTGCCGCAGCAGCTGTTATGGCAGTCCATCAGCTGTTCCACCATATCATGATATTCTTCAGGTAGGTTACGGTAGCATTCCACAGCCGCGTCCCTTTCTTCTTCTCCCAGCTTCTGGTACTCCTTATCATTTAAAAAGACATCCTGCAGCCAGCCGGATACTGCACAATCTGTTATCTCATCCAACATTTTTATTCCCTCCTGCCTGCTTCGGACATTCCGGAAATCAGAGACTGGCGGTATGTCCGGAAAAACAGTTTTTTCGGCATGTGACTATATACAGTCTACCACGACACGATAAAATAGTCCATATAATTGTAGTAAAATTCCATGATATTATAACAGTTTCTGTAACAGTGCAGCCGGCCTTTTCTGCCCTGCGTCCTCCCCTGATCCCCCTCCCTGTGTTTCCATGGGGCGGCGTTTTTTGCGTCACATTTTAACAAAAAGGAAACAGGCATCTATATTGACAAAAATTAAATGTGTGCATACAATAGTTGCAGATGCAATAATTGTAATAGAAAATGGAGGCAATATGAAACGTTTACTTTCCTACATGAAAAAGTACAGGGCAGCTACGGCCCTGGCAGTATTTTGTATTGTTCTGGAAACCTTTCTGGAGTTGATAATCCCTCTCATCATGGCAGATATGGTGGATGTGGGAATCGCCAACGGGGATAAGGCTTATATTTTTGAAAAAGGATTCCTGATGGCGGCCTGTGCGGTGGTTTCCATGGTCCTGGGGGCCGGAAGCGCCAGATTTGCCGCGGTATGCGGGCAGGGGGTGGGTGCGGAAATCCGTAAGGATGAATACCGCAGGCTGCAGCAGTTTTCCTTTGCCAACACGGATCATTTCCGGACGTCCTCCCTGGTAACCAGGCTTACCGGGGATGTGACCAACATACAGAATTCCATATCCACAGGGATGCGGCCTGCCTGCAGGGCACCGGTAATGATGATAACCGCAGTCGCTGTATCCTTTTACATCAACAAAGAACTGGCGGTAGTATTCCTGGTAGCGGCACCGGTTCTGGGAATCCTTTTGTTTGCCATTATCAGTCATGTACGTCCGCTTTATGCAAAAATGCAGAAGGCCGTGGATCTGGTGAACCGCATCATCCAGGAGAACCTCACCGCCATCCGGGTGGTAAAGGCCTATGTGCGGGGGGATCATGAACTGGCTAAGTTTGAAGAGGTGAATAGCGGCCTGCGGACTACCTCGGAGAAGGCGTTCCGGGTAGCATCCTTAAATATGCCTGCCATGCAGCTTGTCATGTATACCACCATTTTGTGTATCCTGTGGTTCGGCGGAAATCTGATTCTGGCGGGCGGCATGAAGGTGGGGGAACTGACCGGATTTTTAAGCTATGTCCTGCAGGTACTGAATTCTCTTATGATGATATCCAATGTATTTATGATGTTCACCCGTTCCCTTACTTCCTGGAGGCGTATCACAGAAGTGATGGATGAAAAAATTGACATCACGGAGGAAAATGCAAGGGACATTACGGTGGAAAAAGGGGATATCGTATTTGACCATGTATATTTTAAATACAGCAGCCAGGCGAAGGAATATGTGCTTTCCGACATTTCCTTCCAGATAGAAGCCGGTCAGACGGTCGGCATCATCGGAAGAACCGGCGCTGCCAAAACCACACTGGTGCAGCTGATTCCCCGGCTTTACGATGTGACGCAGGGGCAGATCCTCATTGACGGCCATCCGGTGCAGGAATACCCTCTTAAGCCGCTGCGGGACTCCATCGCTGTGGTGCTTCAGAAAAACACCCTTTTTTCCGGTACGGTAAAAGATAACCTGCGGTGGGGAAAAGAGGATGCCACGGAAGAAGAAATTACGGAAGCCTGCCGGGCTGCCTGTGTGGATGAATTCATAGGCAGACTGGAGAACGGGTACGATACGGATCTGGGGCAGGGCGGTGTCAATGTTTCGGGAGGACAGAAGCAGAGGCTGTGTATCGCCAGGGCTTTGCTGAAAAAGCCCAAAGTGCTCATCCTGGATGATTCCACCAGCGCCGTGGATACGGCCACGGAGGCGAAAATCCGGGAAGGAATTGCAGAGAGCCTTCCGGGAACCACGAAGATTATTATTGCCCAGAGGATTTCCTCCGTTGCCCATGCAGATAAGATCATTATTCTTGAGGACGGGACGATCCATGCGGTCGGTACACATAAAGAACTTCTGGAAATTAACCTTATTTATCAGGAAATTTACCAGTCCCAACAGGAAGGAGCTGATTTGTAATGGCAAAATATAATGGATATGCACGTCCCAGGGATCAGAAAAAAACCATGAAAAAAATGCTCCATTATATGGGGATATACAAATGGTCCGTCGTTCTGGTGGCCTTGCTGGTGTGCATCAGCAGCCTTGCTAATATTTTAGGGACCTATATGCTCAAGCCGGTCATCAATGAATATATCCTTCCGGGAAATATACCCGGACTCATCCGTATTATTGCGGTAATGGCGGTCATGTATGGGTGCGGTGCGCTGGCAACCCTTGGCTATAATCAGCTTATGGTCCATACCTGCCAGAAAATCGTAAGCCGCATCCGGCGCGATTTGTTCGAACATACCCAGGAGCTTCCTGTTTCTTATTTTGATGCCCACACCCACGGGGAGCTGATGAGCCGGTTCACCAACGATGTGGATACCCTGACAGAGGCTCTCAACAACAGCTTTACCCTTTTAATCCAGAGCTTTATTGTGGTTACAGGTACCATAGCCATGTTGATTATCCTGAATTTCAGATTGTCCCTGATTGTAATCGCTTTCCTCATTCTCATGTTTTTGTTTATCCAGTTTAACGGAAAGCGCAGCAAGAAGTATTATCTGGCACAGCAGAAATATCTGGGCAGTATCAACGGCTTTGTGGAGGAAATGGTGGGCGGCCAGAAGGTGGAAAAAGTTTTCAACCACGAGGAGCAGGATTTTGAGGAATTCTGTAAACGGAATGAAGCGCTCAGGCAGGCATCAACAAAGGCGTTATCCTATTCCGGCATGATGGTTCCCACCATAGTCAGCCTTTCTTATTTTAATTATGCGGTGTCGGCCTGTGTGGGAGGGATGTTTGTCCTGTCGGGCCTTATGGATTTGGGCAGCCTGGCTTCCTATCTGGTATACGTAAGACAGAGCGCCATGCCTATGAACCAGTTCACCCAGCAGATTAATTTCCTGCTGGCAGCCCTGTCCGGTGCGGAGCGTATCTTTGAAATGATGGAGGAAGAGCCGGAACTGGATGAAGGCAGGATTACCCTGTGCCATGTAAAGGAAAAGGACGGCCGGCTGGAGGAAAACGGAGAGGAGGGCCGGGATTATGCCTGGAAGGTGCCCCATGAGGATGGTACCTTCGAACTGGTTCCTTTAAAAGGAGATGTCCGGTTTATGGATGTGGTGTTCGGCTATACGCCGGAAAAGAAAATACTGAACAAAATCAGCCTCTATGCCAAGCCCGGCCAGAAGATTGCCTTTGTGGGATCCACGGGTGCCGGTAAAACCACAATTATCAATCTGATTAACCGGTTTTATGAAATACAGAGCGGTACCATCACGTATGACGGACTGGATATCCGGGATATCCGTAAGAAAGATCTGCGCCGTTCCCTGTCTATGGTCATCCAGGATACCCATTTATTTACCGGGACCATAGCCGAAAATATCCGGTACGGGCGGCTGAAGGCCGGAGAGGAGGATATCCGGGAGGCGGCAAGGATAGCCAATGCGGATTCCTTTATCCGGAGGCTGCCGGAGGGATATGACACCATGCTCCACAGTGACGGATCCAACCTTTCCCAGGGCCAGCGTCAGCTGCTTGCGATTGCCAGAGCCGCGATATCCCGGCCTCCGGTACTGATTCTGGACGAAGCTACCAGCTCTATTGATACCCGGACGGAAAGGCTGATCGAAAAGGGGATGGATTCCCTGATGGAGGGAAGGACCGTGTTTGTCATCGCCCACAGACTGTCCACTGTGCGCAATTCCAAAGCTATTATGGTTCTGGAGCAGGGAGAGATTATTGAAAGGGGCGATCACGAGGAGCTTCTTGCGCAGAAGGGGCGCTATTACCGGCTGTACACCGGACAGTTTGAACTGGAATGACAGGAACAATCGTGCTACAATACAAGCAGGGAAGGGAGTGATATGGGTATGGATATGGATATAAAACAATCCATTCTTTCCATGGAGAAGCGGGAAATAAGGGAAGCTATGGTGGAGATGGAAATTGCCAGGAAACGGATCCTGCAGCCTTTTTTTCAGGATTTGGGGTTATCACCGGGGCAGCCGCGTATTCTGAACAGACTTTACGAAAAGGATCATGTAACGCAGCGGGAACTGGCGGACAGATGCTTTATGGACGTGGCAACGATGTCCAGGAATCTGGATCGTCTGGAAGAAGCGGGTTACATTACCCGGGAGAAGCATCCCGACTGCCGGCGTTCCTTTCTGATTGTCCTGACACAGGAGGGAAGAAACAGGGCAGCACAGGTATCGGAAGATTTCCGGCTCATCGACGAACGCATATGGCAGGGGCTTACGGAGCAAGAAATGACGGCATTTCTTTCCTGCGCCAGGAAAATCATTAATAATCTGAGTATTGATTCGGAAAAAGCAAACATTCCGCGGGAATAAATCACCGGGGCGGCACACTGTATTCCATACAGCATGCCGCCCCGACAGGGTTTCCGGTATTCCGGGTTTACAGGCTGATCCAGCCGAAGGTATTTGCCACAGAACTTATCAGGATAAGAAGTATGAGGATCGGCGCCACATATTTAATGAGCAGCGTATACAGCTTTTCACTTTTAAAAGGTGCCGAATGCTTTACTTCTTCGGCAATTGCTTTCGGTTTTACCACATATCCCACAAAGATACAGGTGAATAAAGCGACCAGCGGCATGAGCACGCTGTTAGTCAGGAAATCAAAGAAATCCAGTATGGACAGGCCCAGGGGCGCCAGCCAGGAAAGCACACCGAACCCGAGGGAAGAAGGGATTCCCATAACCATGGCAAAAGCCATCACCAGCAGGCAGGCCGGTTTCCTTTTTATATGGAATTTATCCTGAATGATGGACACCACCGTTTCCATTAACGAAATGGATGAGGTCAGTGCGGCGAACAGAACCAGCAGGAAAAATACGAAGCCCAGCAGCTGACCGGCACGCATGCTGGAGAAAACCTTGGGAAGCGTGATAAACATCAGGCTGGGACCGGAGGAAAGGATGTCCCTGTTCCCGCCGGAAAAAACAAATACGGAAGGAATGATAATCATGCCGGAGACAAAAGCAATTCCCGTGTCAAACAGTTCAATGCTGCGCACGGAGGATTCTATATTTTCCGTTTTGGGCATGTAGGATCCATAGGTGATCATAATTCCCATAGCCAGTGACATAGAATAGAACAGCTGCCCCATGGCGGCCAGTACACAGGTTACGGAAAATTCCGAAAGGTCAGGCTTGATATAATAAATCAGCCCTTCCATGGCCCCGGGACGGGTGATGACATAGAAGGCGATGCCGATGGAAAGGACGACCAGGACCGGCATCAGGATTTTGCTGGCCTTTTCAATTCCTTTTTCCACGCCGAGCATGACAATGAAGGCGGTAGCCGCAATAAAAAGGAAAAGCCAGAAAAGAGGCTCCCCCACGCCGCCGATAAAAGCGGTGAAGAACGTATCTAACGTTGCTGCAGTTCCCTGCCCTGTCAGGTAGACCGATAAATATTTAGCCACCCATCCGCCGATTACACAGTAATACGGGAAAATGAGGATGGGGACAATACTTGAAAGCAGGCCCAGAAAGGAAAACCTTTTATTGAGGGAGGTAAAGGCATAAAGCGTGCTTTTTCCGGTTTTCCTCCCCAGGGCAATTTCCGTAAGCATGAGAGAAAAGCCGAAGGTAACAGCCAGAATCAGATAAATCAGCAAAAACGTTCCCCCGCCGTATTTGGCGGCCAGATAAGGAAAACGCCAGATGTTTCCCAGTCCTACTGCGGAGCCTGCGGCTGCCAGAATAAAGCCGATACGGCTGGAAAAAGAATTCTTTTGTTCGTTCATATTGGTAAATCCCCCTGTATAATAGGTAAGTATTAGCACGGGAACCGTATGGGATACGGTACCGTGGCAAAGCTATATTCTAGCATATTAAACCGGAAGAAGGAAGCCCCAGCCGAAGAAAAACCCCGGTTTTCCCGGAAATTAGCGCTTGCGTTTTGTATACAATGGTGCTATAGTATTATATGGTTAATATAGTTACTAGAGTAGAGTGGACTTCCGGTCCACTCTTCTTTATTGGTTTGGCAACATACAACTGAATACAGAAAGGAACTGGTGAACGAATGTCAAAAGGCAAAGCGGCGGAAAACCGTACGGAAGAGCTGCTTGCTCCCATTGCAGAAGCAAACGGAGTGGAAATCTACGATGTGGAGTATGTAAAAGAAGGCAGTGACTGGTATCTGAGGGCTTATATCGACAAGCCGGAAGGAGTGAATATCCAGGACTGTGAAAATGTGAGCAGGGCGCTTTCCGATAAGCTGGATGAAGAGGACTTTATAGAAGAAGCGTATATCCTGGAGGTGAGCAGCCCGGGGCTTGGAAGGGCTCTTAAGAAGGATAAACATCTTGAAAAAAGCCTGGGTAAGGAAGTGGAGCTGCGGCTTTACAAGCCCAGGGATAAACAGAAAGAATTTACAGGGATCCTGAAAGCGTTTGATGCCGGCAGCGTTACTATAGAAATGGAAGCGGAGCATTCCATGGAAGCCGAGCATTCCATGGAAGCGGAGCAGTCCACGGAAGAGGAAGAAAAAGTTTTTGCAAGGTCCGAAATCGCGCTGATAAGGCTTGCATTAGATTTTTAATATTTTGGAGGTTGAAGCAATGAATAAGGAATTAATGGAAGCGCTGGACATTCTGGAAAAAGAAAAAGAAATCAGCAAAGAGACACTTTTTGAAGCGATTGAAAATTCTCTGCTTACAGCGTGCAAGAACCACTTCGGGAAAGCGGATAACGTGAAAGTGGAGATCGACCGGAAGACCTGTGATTTCCTTGTATATGCGGAAAAAGAGATTGTCGGGACACATGAGGAAGTGGAGGATGACTGTCTGCAGATAGCTCTGGAGGATGCCCTGGAGATATCCAAAAGGGCGAAAGTGGGGGATGTCATCCATGTGGAAATCAAGTCCAAGGAATTCGGACGTATCGCCACCCAGAATGCGAAAAACGTCATCCTGCAGAAAATCAGGGAAGAAGAAAGAAGCGTAATTTACAACCAGTACTTTGAAAAAGAAAAAGATGTGGTTACCGGCGTAGTACAGAGATATGTGGGTAAGAACATAAGCATTAATTTAGGAAAGGCCGATGCCCTCCTGAATGAAAGCGAACAGGTGAAGGGAGAGGTTTTCAAACCTACCGAACGGATTAAGGTATATATCCTGGAAGTGAAAAACACTCCCAAAGGCCCCCGTATCCTGGTGAGCCGTACCCATCCTGAACTGGTAAAACGACTGTTTGAATCCGAGGTTACCGAGATCAAGGACGGAACCGTTGAAATAAAGAGCATTGCCAGGGAAGCCGGAAGCCGTACGAAGATGGCCGTCTGGTCCAACAACCCCAACGTGGATGCTGTTGGAGCCTGTGTCGGTATGAACGGCGCCAGGGTAAATGCGATTGTGGATGAGCTGCGCGGCGAAAAAATTGATATTGTCAATTGGGATGAGAATCCCGGCAATCTCATTCAGAACGCGCTTTCTCCTGCAAAAATTGTAGCTGTATTTGCGGATCCGGATGAAAAGACCGCAAAGGTAGTGGTTCCTGATTACCAGCTGTCACTGGCAATTGGTAAGGAAGGGCAGAACGCCAGACTGGCTGCAAGGCTGACAGGTTATAAAATAGATATCAAGAGCGAGACGCAGGCCAAGGATGCTCCCGGTTTCCGTTACGAAGACTATCTGGATGATGATTACGACGAGGATGAGGAAGACTACGGGGAAGAGTATGGGGAAGGATTTGAGGACAGCGGCGAAGAGTATTCCGAAGAAGGCGGCGGGGAAGCCCCTGTGGAGGAAACCTTTGACGAGGAGCTGGATGAGGAGCCTTCCGGCGGGGAGCTGACAGAGGATAACGGAGAGAACTATGAATAAGAAGGTTCCCATGAGGCAATGTGTAGGCTGCGGGGAGATGAAAGGCAAAAAAGAAATGATGCGGGTCTTAAGGACTGCAGAGGGAGACATTGTCCTCGACGTGACAGGTAAAAAAAATGGAAGAGGCGCCTATCTTTGCAAATCTGCTGAATGCCTGAAAAAGGCAAGGAAAAGCAAGGGATTGGAGCGCTCCTTTAAGATGAATATTCCAAATGAAGTTTATGACAGTCTGGAAAGGGAGTTTGAGGAGTTTGAAGCAGAATAAGATTTTATCCATGCTTGGGCTCGCAACCCGTGCAGCCAAGGTGGTCAGCGGTGAATTTATGACGGAAAAGGCCGTCAAATCCGGTGCGGCCCGCCTGGTGATAGTGGGGAACGATGCCTCCGACAACACAAAGAAGAATTTCCGGAATATGTGCGAGTACTATCATGTGCCGTTCTACCTCTGCGAGACCAAAGAGGCGCTGGGACACGCGATGGGAAAGGAAATGAGGGCATCCCTGGCGGTAACAGATGACGGGTTTGCCAAAAGCCTAATCGGACATTTGGAAGAAGCCAAGTAGACGGAGGTAACAGCATGGCAAAAACGAAAATATTTGAACTTGCAAAAGAGTTGGATATACACAGTAAAGATATTCTTGCATTTCTGCAGGGCAAAGGGGTGGAGGCGAAAGCCGCCCAGAGTTCTGTGGAAGAAGATGCAGCAGTGATGGTAAAGAAACATTTTGGTAAAAGCGAAGGAGAAAAACGCATAGTGGAAGATGCATCCATGAAGACGACAGGCGTTACGCCGGAAAAGAAAACAGAAAGCACACAGAGCGGCAGTCATGAAAAGGCCCAGGAGCATGCGCCGGCAGCACCCCAGTCCCATGAGGCCGGCGGCGACGGAAAAGAAAAAGCAGGAGATGCGCCTGTAAAGAAAAAGAAAAATATTATCTTTGTGAGCAATCCCCATAACAGCAAAATGCAGTCCGGCGGCCAGAGACAGCCCCAGGGCGGGAATAAAGGCGGGACAGCTGGAAATACTGGAGACAGAAGGGGCGGGAACGGTCACTCCTCCAATAATAACAGCGGCAGAGGCGGTGCGGGCGGCGCGTCCTATGGAAACCGCGGAAATAACAACGCGGGATCTGCAGGCAGGCAAAACGGAAACCGTCAGAACGGCAACCAGAACCGTTCTTCAGGAAGGATCGGTTTTGAACAGCCTAAGCTGATCAAGCCCCTTACCAAGCCTTCCCAGCCCCAGATGCCGGATGAAAGGCTGGAAGAGCAGCGCAGACGCGCCGAGGCGGCGGAAAGAGCTGCCAGGGAACAGAAGGCAAGAGAAGAAAAAGCAGCCGCAGAAAGAGCGGCAAGGGCTGAGCGGAATGAAAACAGGAATGATACAAGGCCGGAAAGAACGGCGGACAGCAGACAGGATAGGCCGCAGGGAAACCGCCCGTCAAACGAAGGCAGAACAAACAGCTATTCGGACAGGACACAGTCCAGAGGCCCCAGGACAGACAGACCGCAGGGCAGCCGTCCGGATACAAGGGGACCCAGAAACGACAGGCCCCAGGGCAGACCCGGCGAAGGACAGAGCCGTCCCGGTTATGGCGGCGGCCAGAGGCCTGGCCAGGGCTTTAACCGTAATGCGAACGGCGGCCGTCCTGGTACAAACAGCGGCCGTCCTGGCGGAAATAGTGACCGTCCTCAGGGAGAACGTACGCAGGGTGCGGGACGAGGGACGGACAATAAATTCAGAAAGCCTGCTCCGGGCAAGGGCTTTGTTCCGGAAAGCCCCATTAAAGAAGGGGAGAAGCACAGGGATGAAGAAAAACGCCGCAGCAGCCAGGAAAGAGATAAACGTTCCAAAAAGGATCTTATCTACGAAGAGGACGGCGCAGCAAAGAACAAACTGAAAAACAAGCCCGGCAGATTTATCAAGCCCGAACCTGTCAAAGAAGAGGTACAGGAAGAGCAGATTAAGGTTATTACCGTGCCGGAAACCATCACCATCAAGGAACTGGCGGAAAAGATGAAGCTGCAGCCTGCTGCAATCATTAAAAAGCTGTTCCTGGAAGGCAAGATCGTAACCCTTAACCAGGAAATTGCTTACGAAGATGCCGAAAATATTGCCATCGACTATGATATTATCTGCGAAAGAGAAATCAAGGTGGATGTGATTGAAGAACTGCTGAAAGAGGACGAGGAAAATGAAGACGATATGATATCCAGACCGCCGGTTATCTGCGTAATGGGCCATGTCGATCACGGTAAAACCTCCCTTCTTGACGCTATCCGCAAAACCAATGTAACAGACAGGGAAGCGGGCGGCATCACCCAGCATATCGGCGCTTATACCGTGCAGATAAACGGGCAGAAGATCACCTTCCTGGATACTCCCGGACATGAAGCATTTACCGCTATGCGTATGCGCGGTGCCAATTCCACGGATATCGCTGTTCTGGTAGTGGCGGCGGATGACGGCGTAATGCCCCAGACCGTAGAGGCCATTAACCATGCCAAGGCGGCGGGGATTGAGATTATTGTTGCCGTTAATAAAATGGATAAACCCAATGCAAATATCGACAGAGTGAAACAGGAACTGGCAGAATATGAACTCATCCCGGAAGAATGGGGCGGAAGCACCGTATTCGCCCAGGTATCTGCCAAGACAGGGGAAGGCATCAGCCAGCTGCTGGAAATGATTCTGCTGACCTCGGAAATCATGGAACTGAAAGCCAACCCCAACAGACAGGCAAGAGGCCTTGTTATCGAAGCGGAACTGGATAAGGGCCGCGGGCCGGTGGCAACCGTTCTGGTACAGAAGGGTACCCTCCATGTGGGCGACTTTATTTCCGCGGGGGCATGCCATGGTAAAGTAAGGGCGATGATAGACGATAAGGGCAGAAGGGCAAAAGAAGCAGGACCCTCCACTCCTGTGGAAATCCTGGGACTTTCCGATGTGCCCAATGCAGGAGAAGTATTCCTGTCCCATGAGAATGATAAAGAAGCCCGTACCTATGCGGAAACCTTTATTGCACAGAATAAAGAAAAGAAACTGGAAGAAACGAAAGCCAAGATGTCTCTGGATGATCTGTTCAGCCAGATCCAGGAAGGTAACCTGAAAGAGCTTAACCTGATCATCAAGGCAGACGTACAGGGCAGCGTGGAGGCGGTAAAACAGAGCCTTCTGAAGCTGACTAACGAAGAAGTGGTGGTGAAATGCATCCACGGCGGTGTCGGTGCCATCAATGAATCCGACGTTACCCTGGCGGCAACCTCCAATGCCATTATTATCGGCTTTAACGTACGCCCGGATGCTACGGCCAAGGCTACTGCCGAGAGAGAAGGCGTGGATATCCGCCTCTACAGAGTTATTTACCAGGCTATCGAGGATATTGAAGCGGCAATGAAAGGTATGCTGGATCCCGTATTCGAGGAGAAGGTTATCGGACACGCGGAGGTACGCCAGATTTTCAAGGCTTCCGCAGTGGGAAATATTGCCGGCGCCTATGTGCTTGACGGTGAGTTCAAGAGAGATTGCAAGGTGAGGATTACCAGAGACAAGGATCAGATTTATGAAGGTACTCTGGCAAGTCTCAAACGTTTTAAAGATGATGTCAAGGAAGTCCGTTCCGGTTATGAATGCGGTCTTGTATTCGACGGCTTTGATCAGATTCAGGAAGGCGATATCGTGGAAGCCTACATTATGGTGGAGGTTCCCAGGTAAGAGCCGGCCTGTCTGCCGGAGGGCAGCCCTTACAGGTAGGAGTTGCTATGAAAAAAAACAGTGTAAAGAATACCCGGATTAATACGGAAGTGCAGAAGGTGCTCGCCGAAACAATCCGGGGGGAAATAAAGGATCCCCGGATTGCCCCCCTCACCTCCGTGGTGGCGGTGGAGGTGTCCCCGGATTTAAAGACGTGCAAGGCATGGATCAGTGTCCTGGGTGACGAAGATGCCCGGAAGGAAACGCTGGCTGGCTTAAGAAGCGCCTCCGGCTTTATAAAAAGCAGGCTGGCAAAGGAAATTAATCTGCGGATTACGCCGGAAATCCAGTTTATCATGGATCAGTCCATTGCCTATGGAGTAAATATGTCCCATAAGATTGACGAGGTAATGGGCGGACAGGATGCGGGTTCCCAAGAGGAATAAGCATCCCTTGCCGCTTTGGCAGGGAGGATTACTATGAAGCTTTTGGAAGAATGTAAACAGGCGAAGAGAATCGGTATCAGCGGACATATCCGGCCGGACGGAGATTGCGTCGGTTCCTGCATGGGCCTTTACCTTTATTTGAAAAAGGTAAGGCCGGATGCTCATATCCGCGTTTTCCTGGAAAAACCGGCTGATATATTCCGTTGTATCCGCGGCGTGGAAGAGATAAACAGTGATTTTGGGGAACAGGAAGCGTTTGATGTGTTCTTCTGTCTTGATACCGCCGCTGACCGCCTGGGGGGAGCAGAAGAGTATTTCCATGCGGCAGCCAAAAAAATTAATATTGACCATCATGTGAGCAACAGCGGCTGCGGGGATGTGAATTATGTGATACCGGAAGCCAGTTCCACCAGTGAGCTGATATATAATCTGATTGACGGGGAAGAGTTGGACGGGGAAATAGCCAAGGCGCTGTATATCGGTATTATCCATGACACCGGAGTGTTCCAGTATTCCAATACATCCCCGGAGACGCTGCAGGCGGCGGCGCGTCTGATATCCTTTGGGTTTGATTTCAGCCGTCTGATTGAAGAAACCTTCTATGAGAAAACGTACCTGCAGACGCAGATCCTGGGGCGTGCCCTTCTGGAAAGCATCCGTTTTATGGATGGGAATTGCGTGGTGAGCGTGCTGGATAAAAAGACCATGGAATTTTACGGCGCCTCTTCCCAGGATCTGGAAGGCATTGTCAGTCAGCTGCGCAGCATAAAGGGTGTGGAATGTGCGGTATTCATGTATCAGACAGGGGTTTTGGAATATAAGGTCAGCATGCGTTCCGGCGGACGGATCAATGTTTCCCGGATCGCTTCCTACTTCGGCGGAGGCGGCCATGTGAGGGCGGCGGGCTGTACCATGAACGGAACCAGCCACGATGTGATCAATAACCTTTCCTTACATATCGAAAAACAATTTATTGAGGAGCAGGACACATGATAAACGGCATTCTGAATGTCTATAAAGAAGCGGGCTATACCTCCCACGATGTGGTGGCAAAGCTGCGCGGCATATGCAGGCAGAAGAAAATCGGCCATACAGGTACCCTGGATCCGGATGCGGTCGGGGTACTTCCTGTTTGTCTGGGAAATGCCACCAGACTCTGTGATATGCTTACGGATAAAAGCAAGGAATATGAAGCGGTGCTCCTTCTGGGGAAGGTGACGGATACCCAGGATATTTCAGGAAAGGTGCTGGAAGAGCATCCTGTGCCCGCAGAAGAGGAAAAGGCTGTGGAGGCTGTTCTTTCTTTTCTGGGAAAATATGAGCAGATACCTCCCATGTATTCGGCATTGAAGGTCAACGGGAAAAAACTCTATGAGCTGGCCCGGGCCGGAAAAGAAGTAGAACGGGCGGGCCGTCCGGTGGAAATCAGACAGATAGAAATCCTTTCCGCAGCGCTTCCCGAAATAACCTTCCGGGTGGTATGCTCCAAAGGGACCTATATCCGCACCCTCTGCCATGATATCGGCGCAAGACTGGGCTGCGGGGGAACCATGAAAAGCCTGAAACGGACGAGAGTGGGGCTATTTACTATTGATAATGCCCTGCGGCTTGATGAACTGGAAAAGCTTGCCCATGAGGACAGGCTGGAGGAACAGGTGATTCCGGTGGAGGCCATGTTCGCGGAGCTGCCTTCGGTCACAATACAGAATCCCTTCCGCCGTCTGCTGGAAAATGGGAATGCTTTCTATCCCGAACAGATCCGGGAAGAAAGGGAAGCGGTTGACGGCGTGCGGGTGAAAGTGTATGATATGGAAGGACGTTTTTATGGAATTTTTGCCTATTCGGATGAAAAAGGACGGTATCAGCCGGTAAAGATGTTTTTATAAGAGAAATGATACCAGGCGTGGATTAAAAGAATGCAGATTATAGCAGGAACGACAGAATTTAAGTGGGAACAGCATACGGCGGTGGCAATCGGGAAATTTGACGGAATCCACCAGGGGCACAGAAAACTTCTGGCCCAGATTATCAAGGCGAAGGAGGACGGGCTTGCAGCCACAGTATTTACCTTTGATCCGCCGCCTTCCGTTTTCTTCTCGGGAAAACCCCAGGCGGAGCTTACCACAAAAGAAGAAAAAAGGCGGCTTTTTGAGCGGATGGGTGTCGATCTGCTCATTGAATTTCCCATGAATGCACAGACGGCTGCCATGCCTCCGGAGATTTTTGTGAGCCGGGTTCTTCACGGGCAGCTGGGGGCGCGGTTCATAGCTGCCGGTACGGATCTTTCCTTTGGAGACAGAGGAAAAGGAGACTGGCATCTGTTAAAGGCCATGGCGGATAAAATGGGCTATCAGGTGCAGGTGATCGATAAAATCATGTATGGAAGCCGGGAGATCAGTTCCACCTTTGTCAGGGAAGAGATTCTGAAGGGGAATATGGAACTGGCGGAAAAGCTTCTGGGTGCTCCTTTCGGGGTGTCCGGGACCGTAAAACACGGGAAAAGGCTGGGAAGGACGCTGGGTATGCCTACGGTAAACCTCCTGCCTCCCAGGGACAAACTCCTTCCGCCGAAAGGGGTGTACCTCTCCCTCGTTTGCGTCAAAGGAGTCCTGCATGAAGGAATTACTAATATCGGCTGCAGGCCCACCGTGAGCAACAGCGGCCAGATGAGTGTGGAAACCTACCTTTATGATTTTGATAAAGAGATTTACGGGGAATATGTGGAAGTATCCCTTCTTTCCTTCTGCCGGCCGGAAAAGAAGTTTTCCGGCGTGGAAGAGTTAAAAGAAAATATGGCCCGGGATATCGATGCGGGCAGGAAGTATTGGGAAAGCCGGAAAGCTGTCCGCCCCCTATTTTGACAAAATTCGTTATTAGACTTGTATCTTTCTTAAGAATCCCTTAAAATATATGTAAAGTGTGTGTAAATAAAATGCAAAATCTATGTATATTGTAAACCCAGGAGAAAAGGCCGAAAGGCCTTTTTCGCAGGGTGGGAAGGAATCAGACGAAAGATGAGTATAGGTGCGATGCTGTTGTCGATGGCCGGAGGACTGGGCTTGTTTCTGTTTGGTATGCGGCTGATGAGCGAGAGTATTGAGAAGGCGGCAGGAGCCAAGCTGAGGGGCATCCTGGAGATGTTTACCACAAACCGTTTTCTGGGTATGCTGGTAGGTATTATTTTTACGGCGGTGATCCAGTCATCCTCAGCGTGTACGGTCATGGTAGTCAGCTTCGTTAATTCGGGACTGATGAATTTGTATCAGGCTGCAGGAGTTATTTTTGGTGCGAATATCGGTACCACGGTAACCTCACAGCTCGTATCTTTTAACCTTTCTGAAATAGCTCCGGTTTTCCTGCTTGCGGGAATTTTGGGTGTTATGTTCTGCAAACGGCAGAATATCGTCAAGATCTGCCATATAGTCCTTGGGTTCGGCGTATTATTCATGGGGTTATCGGGAATGTCAAGCGCCATGTCGGGTATGCGGGATATGCCTGAAATTGTCCATATTCTTTCTTCCCTGACCAGCCCTATGCTTGCCATTCTGGTAGGAACCGTCCTGACGGCAGTGATCCAAAGCTCCTCCGTGACCGTAAGCATTGTGCTGCTCATGGCAAACCAGGGACTTCTTGAACTCCCCATCTGCCTCTTTATTGTTTTGGGCTGCAATATCGGCGCCTGCACCTCGGCGCTTCTGGCCTCCCTGAACGGAAAGAAGGACGCCAAACGGGCGGCTATGATACATTTCCTGTTCAATGTAATAGGGACCGCACTCATGTATCTGATCCTGAAGCTGGCCATGAATCCCGTCATGGATATGCTGCATCTGGTATCCGGTACCAATTCGGGCCGTTTTGTTGCCAATGCCCATACTATCTTTAAAATATTCCAGGTTATTGCTCTGTTCCCCTTTGCCGGCCTTATCGTAAAACTCACCTATGTCTTTGTGCCCGGCGAGGATGCCAGGATGGACGACAGGGACAATTTTACCCTGAAATATATCGGGGACAAAACGGTATTCAACCCGGCAACAGCAGTGGTGGAGGTGGATAAGGAACTGAACCGTATGGCGACCCTCGCCTCCGACAACCTCAACCGTGCCATGAATGCCCTGATTACCCTGGATGACGAGGATATTGAAACCGTTTATTCGGTGGAAAAGAATATTAATTTCCTGAACCATGCCATTACCAATTATCTGGTAAAAATCAACCAGACAACCCTTCCTATCGAAGACCAGAAGAGCATCGGCGCTCTATTCCATATTGTAAATGACATCGAAAGAATCGGTGATCATGCGGAAAATGTAGCGGATGCGGCGAAAAAAAGAAAAGAAACCGGTGTGGGCTTCAGCAGGGAAGCACAGCATGAACTGGGAGAAATGCTGGATATGGTCAATACCATAATCCGTTTTGCCGTGGAAATGTTTTCCACCGGGTCCGATGAACTGGCAGAAAATGTGGAACAGCTGGAGGATGCCATTGATGAGAAGGAACGGGAGATCCAGAAATCCCATATTGAACGTATGACCAAAAATCTTTGTACGCCGGAAGCGAGTATGATATTTTCCGATGTGGTCAGCGGCCTGGAAAGAGTGGCGGATCATGCCACCAATATCGCCTTTGCCATGGATAATACAGAATATGAAGTGAGTAAGGCGGTGTAAAAGGATGTGTGACATGCGGCCGGCAATGATAGAGAAAGCACCTGGAATCCCGTAAAAAGTGATTTTTACGGGATTCCAGCAATTTCCTGTAAAATTAAGGAATTGGGAATTGACAGAAGGGACGGATTTGCATATAATACAGTTGTAATAATATTGTAACAATTTGAAAGGAATCTGTAAAAAGTTCCGTACAGACCGGACGGAATGAGTACATAGCAGGAAAACAGGAGATATATTTTATGTTAAAAGGAACAAAAGCAATCGGCATGTTGGCGGCGGGAATCGTATTATATACGGGAATGACAATTTCGGCAACAGAAACCGGGAACGCGCTGGTGCCTTCTGCAGGTGTGGGCGAGATCCTGGAAGCGAATGTGAAGGAAGAAGAATATCTGGCGGCTGCAGAAGAAGCCAAGGTGGAACGGAAAGCGATATACGGCTTCAGCAACCTGGGGATTGCCAATGTTTCCAATTATCTGAATGTAAGAGAAGATCCCAGCGAGGACGGCAAACTGGTCGGCAAAATGAGCAAGAACAGCGGCTGTGAGGTGCTGGAGATAAAAGACGGATGGGCGCATATCAAGTCCGGCAAGGTTACCGGCTACGTTAAGTCCGAGTTTCTGCTCACAGGGCAGGAAGCCAGGGACAGGGCGGATAAGGTGGCTGCGGATATGGCGGTATGTAATTCGGGAGGCCTGCGGGTAAGACAGGAGGCCAGCACGGAAAGCCCGGTTATAACTCTGGTTGCCGAAGGCGAAGAACTGGAGGTAGTGGAGCAGCTGGACGGATGGGTGAAGATCATGCTGGATGATGAGGAAGCCTATGTATCCGCTGATTATGTGAATATTGCAAAGAAACTGGACAGAGCCGTTACACAGACCGAGCTGAAATATGGCAAGGGCGTTTCCAATGTCCGTGTTGATTTGGTTAATTATGCGAAGCAGTTCCTGGGAAATCCTTATGTTTGGGGAGGCGTGAGCCTGACCAAAGGCGCAGACTGCTCCGGATTTACCATGAGTGTATTTAAGAATTACGGGGTATCCCTGCCTCATTCCTCCGCTTCCCAGAGCACGATGGGAACCAAGGTGAGCCTTTCTGAGGCGATGCCCGGTGATTTGGTTTTCTACGCACAGAACGGAAGAGTGAACCATGTGGCTATATATATCGGAAACGGACAGGTTATCCATGCCAGCAATCCCCGTTCCGGCATCAAAATCTCCAATGTGAGCTATCGTACGCCTTATGCGGTGAAGCGGGTTCTCAGCCAGTAACTCGGATGCGGTAACGTTTCAGACTTGTCTGGACTGTTACAAGACGGGTTAAAAGGAAAGATAGGTTAAAATAAGAAAAGAGTTTACAAGAGCAGGATGCATGTGTTATACTTTCCTAGTATGAAATCCAGCCGGTACCCAGATGCAGGACACTCCGACCCCATCCTGGTATCAGGCGGTTACCAATTTAAGGAGGAACACACATGATTTCCAAAGAAAAGAAAACAGCAATTATCACTGAGTATGCAAGATGCGAAGGCGACACCGGTTCACCGGAGGTACAGATCGCAGTCTTGACAGAAAGAATCAAAGAGCTTACCGAGCATCTGAAGAGCAACCCGAAGGATCATCATTCCAGAAGAGGTCTGCTTAAGATGGTTGGCCAGAGAAGAGGCCTTCTGGATTATCTGAAAGGCAAGGATATCGAAAGATACCGTTCTCTGATTGAAAAACTGGGAATCAGAAAATAATGCTGCAAATCAAGGCGGATTTGGCTTCGGGATTGCCTGGAGCCTTCCGCCTTATTGTACGGTGAAGGGAAATTCCGGGCCGTACAACGGGCGCATCCTTATATGGAGGGCGCTTTCTGCTATCTCAGGCCGGAAGAGTGCTTCCGAGACCACTGACAAGGGTATTTGCCCCGTATGGCCGGGCAAGTGGTTTTGTCAGTAGTTTCGGCATCTTCTGCCTGGACGGCACATCATTAAAGATCAGTTCAGAAAAGGAGAGACAAAATGTACAAGACATTTTCTATGGAGCTTGCCGGACGCACCCTGAGTGTGGACATCGGCAGAGTGGCAGCACAGGCAAACGGGGCTGCATTTATGCATTATGGGGATACCACTGTGTTATCCACCGCAACAGCGAGTGAAAAGCCCAGAGAGGGGATTGATTTCTTCCCCCTGAGCGTTGAATATGAAGAGAAGCTTTATTCCGTTGGGAAAATTCCCGGAGGCTTTAATAAGAGGGAAGGAAAAGCGAGTGAAAACTCCGTGCTGACGAGCCGTGTTATCGACCGTCCCATGCGTCCTTTGTTCCCCAAGGATTACAGAAATGATGTAACCCTGAATAACCTGGTTCTTTCCGTAGATCCTTCCTGCCGTCCGGAGCTGGTGGCTATGCTGGGTTCCGCGATTGCAGCCAGCATTTCCGATATTCCCTTTGACGGCCCCTGTGCAATGACCCAGGTAGGGCTGGTGGACGGTGAATTTGTTCTCAATCCTTCCCAGGAACAGTGGAAGAATGGGGATTTAAGCCTTACCGTTGCTTCTACAGGCGAAAAGGTCATCATGATTGAAGCCGGCGCCAATGAAGTGCCTGAAAATAAGATGATTGAAGCCATATATATGGCACATGATGTAAACCAGACAATTATTGCCTTTATCAATACGATTGTTGCGGAATTAGGTAAGGCCAAGCATGAATACACCAGCTGTGCCATTCCGGAAGAATTATTTGCTGCCATGAAGGAAATCGTACCTCCTGCAGAGATGGAAGAGGCAGTATTTACCGATGTTAAGCAGGTAAGAGAAGAAAATATCAGAAAAGTAACCGACCGTCTGGAGGAAGCGTTCGCAGAGAAGGAAGAATGGCTTTCTGTTCTGGGAGAGGCGATTTACCAGTATCAGAAAAAGACAGTCCGCAAGATGATCCTGAAAGATCATAAGCGTCCGGACGGACGTGCGATTACACAGATCCGGCCCCTGGCTGCTGAGGTGGATATTATTCCCAGAGTGCATGGCTCCGCCATGTTCACCCGCGGACAGACTCAGATCTGTACGATTACCACACTGGCTCCCCTCTCTGAAATGCAGAGAATTGACGGACTAGATGAAAACGAAGTAAATAAGAGATATATGCACCATTATAATTTCCCGTCCTATTCCGTAGGGGAGACAAAGCCTTCCAGAGGGCCGGGACGCCGTGAAATCGGCCATGGTGCACTGGCAGAAAAGGCTTTGATTCCGGTACTTCCTACGGAGGACGAATTCCCTTATGCAATTCGTACCGTGTCTGAGACTTTTGAGTCCAACGGCTCCACCTCCCAGGCATCCATCTGTGCATCCACGATGTCCCTGATGGCCGCCGGCGTTCCTCTTAAAAAGCAGGTGGCAGGTATTTCCTGCGGGCTTGTTACCGGAGATACGGATGATGATTATCTGGTACTCACCGATATCCAGGGACTGGAAGATTTCTTCGGGGATATGGATTTCAAGGTGGCTGGTACCCATGACGGTATTACGGCCATTCAGATGGATATCAAGATTCACGGCCTGACCAGACCTATCGTGGAAGAGGCGATTGCTAAAACAAAAGAAGCAAGGGAATTCATTATGAATGAAGTGATGAGTCCCTGCATCCCTGCTCCCAGAGCGGAAGTGGGAACCTATGCGCCCAAGATTATCTCCGTACAGATTGATCCGGAAAAAATCGGCGATGTGGTTGGACAGCGCGGAAAGACAATTAATGAAATCATTGCCCGTACCGGCGTGAAGATCGATATTACGGATGACGGAAAGGTTTCCGTATGCGGAACGGATAAGGAAATGATGGATAAGGCTGTGGAAATGGTTAAGATCATCACCACAGATTTCCAGGAAGGCCAGATTTTCAAGGGTGTGGTAGTCAGCATTAAGGAGTTCGGTGCCTTTATCGAATTCGCTCCCGGAAAAGAAGGTATGGTTCACATATCCAAGATCGCCAAAGAAAGAATCAACCGTGTGGAAGATGTGCTTACTCTCGGTGAAATGGTTACGGTTGTCTGCCTTGGTAAAGATAAAATGGGCAGAATCAGCTTCTCCATGAAGGATGTAGCACAGGTTTAAACCCAATATCCCCGCACGAATAAACAGAATAGGAACCGGAGGAATGTGTAAAAACATTCCTCCGGTTTTTTATTTCCTCGGGAGTCATAACCTGGCATGTCACACAATATACTGAAAATGGAAGCAAAGCGTTCCATGGAAGCAAAGCCTTCCAAGGAAGCAAAGCATTCCATGGAAGTATAGCCTTTCTAGGCAGAAAAGTGGACAGACTGCTAAGAGTGTATTTGCGTATTCATTTCCGCTGTCTGTATGCCTCCATTGCAGGAGATTTGTCCCAAGTCCGGTCAGCGTTGCTGCGCTGTGTATTCCTCATTGGAAGCGGCTGTGCCGCAAAGTGGGACGCACAACGGACGGTAAGCATAGTTTCAAGTACGTTCCGGTAATACAAACAGGGAAAGGATGTGTGGCCATGACGCGTGAGGAAGATGTTTTACGGATTTTTCCGGAAGAAATGCGGGGAAAATGGCGGAAAGCGGCAGGTTTGTCCGAGCAACTCCAGGAAATAAGGCTGCGTGCGGATAAACCTGTGCTGCTTTATATAGACGGGAAAGAATATTATAAAGACAAAAACGGGAATATCGTACACCGCACCGAACAGCCGGAGATTATGGGCAGGGAAGAGCTGGAGCAGCTGATTTCCTACACCTGCAATTACTCCATGTATGCCTTTGAAGAAGAAATGAGCCGCGGATATTTGTCGCTGCCGGGAGGGCACCGTATGGGGCTTGCAGGGGAGGTCATTCTTTCGGAAAGGGAGAAAATCAGAAATATCAAACATATATCCTGTGTAAACATCCGGATTTCCCATGAAATCAAAGGTGCTGCCGATGAGGTACTGCCCTTTCTTTACCGGAACGGAAGCTTTTTAAATACGCTTATCCTGTCTCCTCCGGGCTGCGGCAAGACAACGCTGCTGCGGGATATCGTAAGGCAGGTATCCGATGGGAATTCCTTTGGGGAAGGTGTTACGGTGGGAATTGTGGACGAGCGTTCCGAGATTGCCGGTTCCTTCCAGGGACGTGTACAGAACGATGTGGGGATGCGAACGGATGTCCTGGACAGCTGCCCGAAAGCGGAAGGGATGATGCTGCTGATCCGTTCCATGGCACCGAAGGTAATCGGTGTGGACGAACTGGGGAGTGAGGACGATATCGCGGCCTTGAAAAAGGCGCTTTGCTGCGGGTGCTCTATATTGGCAACGATTCATGCGGAAACAGCAGATGAGGCGGCCAACCGGCTGTTTATGCGGCAGCTGGCGGGAGAAAAGGTGTTTGAACGATATGTGGTCCTTACCAGAAGGCTGGGAAAATGTGAGGTGTCCTCCGTTTTGGATAAAGAACAAAGGACACTGGCAGGGAGGCTGCTATGATGAAACTTGCCGGCGCGCTGCTTTTGGTGCTGGGCTGTGCCGGATTCGGATGGTGTACGTGCAGGGATATGGACAAACATATCGGTCAGCTGCATCTTTTGGCAAGAGCCTTTTCCATGCTGGAAAGCGAAGTGGGTTACAGCAGGTCGACACTGCCCGAGGGGCTGATCCGTGTGGGAAACCGTCTGAAAGGCCGGCTGGGGGAATGCTTCGTAAATGTGGGGAAAAAAGCCCAGGGACCGGAAGGAATCACATTTGCGGCGGCCTGGGAGGATGAGATTACAGGCTTCCTGAAGGAAACCTGTCTGGATAAAAAAGAAGAGGAGCTGTTGCTTTCCTTCCCCGGATTTACCGGTTTTGCAGACGGACAGATGCAGCTGCTGTCCCTGGAACAGTTCGGGAAGGAAATAAGGCGTGCGGAAGAAAAGGCGAGGAAAGAGACAGAAAGCCGTAGAAAAGCGGTTCTTTCCGTGAGTATGGCAGGAGGGCTGCTGATTGCCATCCTGCTGATATGACTTTGAAGGAGAATGGAATGGGAGTAAGTCTTATTTTTAAAATAGCGGCAGTAGGGATCCTGGTCACTATCCTCAGCCAGATATTAAAGCACAGCGGGAGGGAAGAGCACGCATTTCTCCTTTCCCTGGCAGGGCTGATACTGGTGCTTACCTGGGTGATCCCCTACATATACGATTTATTCACTACGATACAGAACCTGTTTCAGCTCTGACAGAAAGGAAGGGACAGGGAATGGATATGGCAAAAATCGCGTTACTTGGGATAACCGGCGTCCTGATCGGCCTGCAGTTTAAATCCGGAAAGCAGGAATACAGCGCTTATATCGGAATAGCCGTAGCATTGATAATTTTTTATTATATCTGCCAGTATCTGACACAGGTAAAGGATTCGGTACTGGCACTGGGCGGTTTTTTGGAAGGGAGCGGAACCTATTTCGGTATTTTATTTAAAGTAACCGGAATCACCTATCTTTGCCAATTTTGTGCCGGACTTTGCAGGGATGCGGGATACCAGGCCATTGCAGCCCAGGTGGAGCTGTTCGGTAAGGTGACGATTCTCCTGGCCGGAATGCCGGTGCTGTTGTCTTTGATTGATACGATAACGGGCTTTATGAAGTAGAGGAAAACAGGATGGAATTGACGACACTGGCCGGAGAATTGAATCTGGACGATCTGTCCCGCCAAATAGAACAGCTTTTCCCTGATTTCAGCATAGACTTTACTTCTTTTTTCGGACAGGTACTGGCAGGGAATATGGGAGAGGCCTTCCGGGGCCTTACCGATTCCATACGTAACGGAATCCTGGCAGAGATAAGCGGAATGAAAAACCTGATGCTCACGCTTCTTATTATCGGTGTGCTGTCCGCCCTGTTCACGGTGGTGATGCAGAGTTTTGACAATCATCAGATCGCAGATATCGCTCATTTTATTTCCTATCTGCTCATGCTGTTTGTGGTTCTCAGGACTTTTACACAGGCGGCTGATATCGCAGGAGTCCTGCTGCAGCGGATACTGCTGTTTGTCCGTCTGTTTGTCCCCACCTTTATGCTGGCACTGGGGCTTTCCTCGGGAGCCGCCACCGCGGCGGGTTATTATCAGCTTATCCTGCTTCTGATTTATGGGGTGGAGCAGCTTCTTGTGACCATAGGACTTCCTGCAGTGAATATTTATATGATGCTGGTGGTGATGAACGGTGTGTGGGAAGAAGAAAAGCTTGGTATGCTTGTAGAACTTCTGCAGAAAGGCATAGGAGGATTCCTGAAGTTCATGCTTACCTGCATTACCGGAATCGGCCTTCTCCAGTCCATGGTAACTCCGGTGCTGGAGCAGTTAAAGCTTAATGTGGCAGGAAAGGCCCTATCGGCAATACCGGGTCTGGGCGGTTTGGCGGAGGGGACAGCCCAGCTGCTGATTGGTTCTGCGGTACTGGTTAAGAACGGGCTGGGAGTTGCCGCCTTTCTTCTTTTACTGGGGCTGTGCATAGTTCCCTTTGCCAAGTTACTATTGTATGCGGGGATTCTGAAGCTGTGCGCGGCGCTGCTGGGAATGACCGCGGATAAGCGGATAACCGGCTGTGTGAACAAGGCCGGCGACGGCCTGCTGCTGCTGTTACGCATCTGTTTTACCGCCTGCGCCTGCTTTTTAATCATGTTTGCCATTATTACCTGTCTGGCAGGCCGGATGGGCTGATGACCCTGTTTCTCCGGGTTGCGGACAGGAAAACAGCAGGGAAAGGAAGGAGGAATATGGGTGACCAGTTTCTGGATCTGTTAAAAAAGGTAACTGTATTCATGCTGGCCGGACAGATAATTGTACATTTTCTGCCATCCGGAGGTTATGAAAAATATGTGAAGATGATGATCAGCATTATGGTCCTCTCCCAGATAGCGCTTCCTGTTCTTTCTTTGGGCAAATTTGATGCAGCCGGCGCTTATGCCAGTGCCATGGAAAAATATGAACAGGAGATTGAAAGGATTGGAAAACAGGTGGAGGAAAGCGATTTGCAGGGCAGGGATTATCAGGAGGAGGCGCTGGATATGACAGCCCGCCAAAAGCTGGAGCCATGCCTGGCGGAATATGGTTTGTCCCTGCTGGCCGTATCCGTACCGGAAGACGGAAAACTCCGGTTGGAAATAGCCGAAGGAAACAGCGGCGGCAAAACAATAAATATAGAAAAAATAGCGGTTGCCCCAATGAGGGAGGGGGAGGGAACGAATGCTGAGGGCAGCGGAAGGCCGTCGGAAGAACAGAGGCAGATAAAAACAGCATTTGCCGGTGCTCTTGGCATGGAAATGGAAAATCTGGAGGTGATATGGAATGGGTGATCGCCTGGCATCCTGGAAGAAAAAGCTGACGAAAGAAAATATGGCAATCCTGGCGCTTTTGGGAATCCTTTTAATGGTGATTGCCCTGCCTGTAAAAAAAACGGATACTACGAATGAAGAGACCGGGTTATCGGACATGGGAAGCAGTACGGTAAAGACATCGGAAACAGAAGAAATCGGGAGTGACGGCGGCTATGCACAGCAGGTGGAAGATCGCCTGGAGGCCCTGCTGTCCAGTATGGACGGTGTGGGAAGCGTCAAGGTTATGGTGACCTTATCCTCTTCCACGGAACAGGTGGTGGAAAAGGATATTCCCTCCAGCATGGATACGACCAAAGAAACGGACAGCGCGGGCGGAAGCAGGGATGTGGTGAATTCCAAACAGGAAGAAACCACGGTATATGTGACCGATCAGGCCGGCAATAAAACGCCCTATATCAGTAAAACACTGGAGCCTGCCATAGAAGGAGTTACTGTGGTAGCCCAGGGAGGCGGAAACGCCATTATACAGAAAAATATTACGGAAGTGATTCAGGCATTATTTGGAGTAGAGGCACATAAGATTAAAGTAGTTAAGATGAAATAGCAGAAAGCAGAGGGAACAGGAGTGAAGAATGTGTTGAAACGCAACCAGATAATGATTACAGCACTGGCAATTATGATTGCGGTGGCAGGGTACCTGAATTTTGCAGGAACCAAGGCAGGAGAAGAACAGCTTACAAGCGCGGATGCCGGAAACGCAGAAGAGGATATGACTGCTTTGCTTGATTTGTCTGAGGAGGACGTGGTGTCGGATATTGACAGTATGGATTCCGATCAGGACGGCGTGGCAGCGGCGGATTACCTTGACGCCCAGATGTCGGCTGATGCCCAGGTACAGGCGGACAGCGCGCAGGTAGCGGTGGTGGCGGAAAATATGGATGAAGCGAGTGCGGAACAGGTGGCGGAGGATGCGGATGTACAGAGCGGGGAAGTCCCCGGAGAAGCCGTATTTACCAGTTCTACCGGAGTAACCTCCTTAGCGGGAGCCAAGCTGCAGAAGGAACAGACAAGGGCAAAAAATAAAGAGACCCTTCTGGACATTATAAACAATGCAAATATCAGCGAAGAACAGAAGCAGGATGCCATTAACGGCATGATCGCACTTACCGATATGGCTGAAAAAGAGACCGCCGCAGAAATTCTTCTGGAAGCAAAAGGCTTCAGTGATGTTGTGGTAAGCATCAGCGGCTCCGGCGTGGATGTGGTAGTCAATGCTCCCAGCCTTACCGATGCCCAAAGAGCCCAGATTGAAGACATCGTAACAAGAAAAACAGGAATCTCCCCGGAAAACATAATAATCAGCCCCATTACCGGGAATTAATATATAGGAAAAACATAACTGTCCAGTCCCTTCACAGTTATAGCCAAAATCCATTCTAAATCGCCTCTGGCGATGGATTTTGGTGACACAAGAAAATACATCAAGTAAATAGTGTACAAAAGAAGGATTTGTGGTATAATCTTCGAACAGGGCAGAACCAGATGGGAAAACAGAAAATGCTGGACTGCTTGCAGAACCGGCGTTTTCTGTTTTCCCATCTGGCGAGCGAAGCGACCCAGAGGACACTTGTGTTCTCTGGGTTCTGCCCGTCCGCAGCCAAATCCCCGCCCTTCATGCTGCGTTATAATTCCTGCATGATCCCCCAAACTTAGATACCCCGCAGCCGGCTGCCCGCGGGAAAGAAAGGAGCACTCCACCCATGAAACGAATTTTTCTCATCGTCCTGGACAGCGTAGGTATCGGTGCCCAACCGGATGCCCCTGCATACGGCGATGCCGGTACCAACACCTTGAAAAGCGCATCCGCCAGTTCCTTTTTCCACATGCCCAATATGGAAAAACTGGGACTCTTTAATATAGAAGGAATCGATTACCATCCTTCCTGCGAAACACCCATGGCTGCGGTAGCCCGTATGCAGGAAGCCTCCAAAGGCAAGGATACCACAATAGGCCATTGGGAAATTTCCGGCATATATTCCGGCCGTCCCCTTCCCACCTATCCTGACGGCTTCCCCGCTGAGGTACTGGATGAGTTCACCCGCCTCACCGGCCGCGGTGTCCTCTGCAACAAGCCTTATTCCGGAACCGATGTTATCCGGGACTACGGGGAGGAACACGTCAAGACCGGTGACCTCATCGTATATACCTCAGCCGACAGCGTTTTCCAGATTGCTGCCCATGAGGATATTGTCCCGCCGGAAACCTTATATGAGTACTGCAGGATTGCCCGTGCCATCCTTACAGGTGAGCACGGTGTCGGACGCGTAATCGCCCGTCCGTTTACCGGGACTGCGGGGAACTATACCAGAACTTCCGGACGCCATGATTTTTCTATTGAACCGCCTTCCGTCAATATGCTGGATCAGCTGAAGGAAAACGGATACGCGGTAATCGGTGTGGGAAAAATACACGATATTTTTGCAGGCAGAGGGCTGACCGAATATACCTATACCCAGGGGAATGAAGACGGTATCAACAAGACGCTGGAATTTATGGATAAAGAGTTCCGGGGCCTCTGTTTTATTAACCTTGTGGACTATGATATGCTTTATGGACACCGGAACGATATTGACGGCTATGCCAGGGCGCTCACCTATTTTGACAGTCGCCTGCCGGAGATTCTTACCCGGATGGGGGAAGAGGATCTTCTCATGATCACGGCGGATCACGGCTGCGATCCCGGCTATACCGTTTCCACCGATCATTCCAGGGAATATACCCCCTTCCTGCTTTACGGCAAAAATATCTCCCCGGTTAATCTGGGAACCAGGGATACCTTTGCCGATATAGGGGCTACCGTACTGGATTATTTCGGAATCTCCCCGCAGTTTCAGGGGAAGAGTATGCTTCCCCATTAACCGGCATATACCGGAGCCTGTCTGCGGTTCTGTCAAATTATGCGGACAAAGTGATGCCCTGCCGGGTTTACGCCCGGATTAACATGAACAACCGGAGGAAAGAAAAGTGAGTAACCTGACTCAGGAAATTAACAGAAGAAGAACCTTTGCCATTATATCCCATCCCGATGCGGGAAAAACAACCCTGACCGAAAAGTTCCTGCTGTACGGAGGTGCCATTAACCTGGCAGGAAGCGTAAAAGGAAAGGCTACGGCCAGGCATGCCGTTTCCGACTGGATGGAAATAGAAAAGGAAAGAGGTATTTCCGTCACCTCTTCCGTACTGCAGTTTGAATACGGCGGATACTGCATCAACATCCTGGATACCCCGGGACACCAGGATTTCTCCGAGGATACTTACAGAACCCTGATGGCGGCGGATTCCGCGGTCATGGTCATAGACGGATCCAAAGGGGTGGAGGCGCAGACCAGAAAGCTGTTCAAGGTCTGTGTAATGCGTAAAATCCCTATATTTACATTCATCAATAAAATGGACAGGGATGCCAACGATACCTTCGACCTTCTGGATGAGATCGAAAAGGAGCTGGGAATAGCCACCTGCCCCAAAAACTGGCCCATCGGTTCCGGAAAAGGGTTTAAGGGAATATATGACAGGGATAAACGCTGTGTGATCATCTATTCCGATACGGAAAAAGGGACGAAGGAAGGGGAAACGATTGAGATTCCCGTGGAAGATGAAGAACGACTGTGTGGATATATAGGCCGTGAGGCGCTGGACAAGCTGCTGGAAGAAATAGAACTGCTGGACGGTGCAAGTGCCGGGTTCGATTTGGAGGAAGTGCGCCGTGGCGATCTGACCCCCGTATTCTTCGGATCCGCTCTCACAAACTTCGGGGTGGAAATATTCCTGCAGCACTTTCTGGAGATGACGACAACCCCTCTTCCCAGAAAAGCGGATTCCGGTCTTGTGGACCCGGCAGAAAACAATTTTTCCGCCTTTGTATTTAAAATACAGGCCAATATGAATAAAGCGCACAGAGACAGAATTGCCTTCATGCGTATCTGCTCCGGTAAATTCGAAGCCAGCATGGAAGTCAAGCATGTGCAGGGCGGCAAAATCATGCGCCTTTCCCAGCCCCAGCAGATTATGGCAAGTGAACGGAAGATACTGGAGGAAGCCTATGCGGGGGATATAATCGGTGTATTCGATCCCGGCGTTTTTTCCATCGGGGATACATTATGTATGCCGAAGGAAGATTTCACCTATGAAGGGATCCCTACCTTTGCCCCGGAGCATTTTGCGAGGGTACGGCAGGTGGATACCATGAAACGTAAGCAGTTTGTCAAAGGAATCACCCAAATTGCCCAGGAAGGTGCCATCCAGATTTTCCAGGAATACAATACCGGTATGGAAGAGATTATTGTTGGGGTGGTAGGTGTTCTTCAGTTTGATGTACTCAAATACCGCCTCAATAATGAATATAACGTGGAAATCCGTCTGGAACCCCTTCCTTATGAATATATCCGCTGGATAGAGAATAAAGAAGAATTCGATTTGGATAAGCTGACAGGAACCTCCGACATGAAGAAGGTAAAGGATATGAGAGGAAATCCGCTTTTGCTTTTCGTAAACGAATGGAGTGTGGGCATGACCATCGACAGGAACAAGGGACTTATCTTAACCGAATTCAGCCGGAATTAAAGAAAGCGGCCGCAATGGACAGGAGTCATGCAAAATGAAAAGATTTTCCAAAACCGTAGTAGTCATTCTCGTTATTCTTATTTTTATCACTGCATTCTGGGCCTGGAAGGGGGAACTGCCCATTCCTTGGCCCGGAGGAGAAAACGTGGAAGAAACAGAAAGCTTTCCCGCGCAGGAGGAATCTGTGACACGCGCGGAATCCGGATTATCCGGGAGGGATACAGCCGCTTCAGAAGAGAAAGTTACTGACGAGCAGGCGGAGGAAAGTACGGCTGACGGAATTTCCGGGGAAAACGGATATGCTTACGGACTTCTTACGGAGGAAGAACAACAGCTTTACCTGCAGATGCTGCAGGCGATAACCGGTTTTGAACGGGATGTGGAGCTTTCCACCCTGAATCCGGATTTGCTGGAGCCGGTATTTAACAGCATTCTTGCAGATCATCCGGAGATTTTCTATGTGGACGGCTATACCTTCACCAAACATACACTGGGAGAGGAAATACACAAAATAACCTTTTCCGGGCAATATACCCTGACCGGGGAACAGGTGCAGGAACGTACGGAAGGCATAGAAGACTATGTTGACCGGGCATTGGAAGGCATACATACCGATATGGATGACTATCAGAAGATCAGATATATCTATGATTACATGATAGAACACACGGATTACAGGCTGGATGCACCTGAAAACCAGACAATATGTTCCGTATTCCTTTATGGGGAATCTGTGTGCCAGGGGTATGCCAAAGCGTTTCAGTTTCTCTGCGGCCGGCTGGGTATCCCGGCGGTCCTTGTCACCGGACAGGTGAAGAACGGAGAACCCCATGCCTGGGACATGGTACTGGCGGACGGGGAATGGTATTATGTGGATCCCACCTGGGGAGACGCCTATTACCTCATGGGGGACGATGATCCTGCCTGGCAGGGGAAAACCCGGCCCAGCGTGAACTATGATTATCTTATGGTCACCACGCAGCAGCTTTTGCGTACCCATAGAATAGATAATTCCTTCTGCCTCCCGGAATGTACGGCCATGGCCGACAATTATTACGTCAGGGAAAATGCATATTTTGAAAGCGTTGATGAGAACAGGCTGACGGAGCTGTTTGCCAGGGGCTATGAAGAGGAAAAAGGAATCGTCACCCTGAAGTGCGCCGATCTTACCGTATACCAGGAAATGAAGGAAAAATTACTGGAGGATCAGAAGATCTTTGACTATCTGAAGGGAGACGGTGCGTCCGCCGCTTATGTGGACACTCCGGAGCAGTATACCTTAAGCTTTTGGCTAGAGTGAACAGTAGCAGTAAAAGAGCGCCTGATAAAAACACTTTGCAAAGGTGTGGTATTTTGTTATAATCAGTGTTATAGGAATAAAGGAGGCAGCCTTATGGAAAAAGATACAAGAAAAGACAACAATAGAAATACCTATGTCCTGCGGGGAATGGAATCAGAGAATTCCAATGAAAGCATTGGTTCCGTGCAGATTGCGGACGAGGTTGTGGCAATGATAGCATCTCTGGCGGCGACAGAGGTGGAAGGCGTGTCTGCCATGGCAGGCAATATTACCAATGAGCTTATCGGCAAGGTTGGGGTTAAGAGCCTGACAAAAGGAGTAAAGGTGCAGGTGGCCGGTAATACCGTTAAGGCGGATCTGGCGCTGTCCCTGGAATATGGATATAATATCCCTGGAACCTGCAGCAAGGTTCAGGAAAAGGTTAAAAATGCCATAGAAAATATGACCGGGCTTACCGTAACGGATGTCAATATCCGTATTGTCAATGTCAATATGGAGCCTGGAAATTAAAATGGTCTGACGACAGGTGCCTTTCGTATCCCGAAAGGCACTTAGGATTTGCCGGCAAATAACTTGTATATTCAGCCTGTACAAGCTATTTATCGGCAAATCCTTTCGGCATATTGTGGTGTGACCCGGCGGGGGACAGGTTTTCCCCTTCTTTTTCCGGACGCTGCAGTGCTGTGGGGGAAGAAGCGAACAAAGCCGGAAATCGGCGGAATTGAGGAAATAATGGGCAGAAGAGAACAAAGGGAACAGATTTTCAAGCTGTTGTTCCGCGTGGAATTCAATCCGAAGGAAGAGATGCCTGAACAGTGCCAGCTCTTTTTTGAGGACGAGGAAAACGGCATCGGAGAAAAGGATGCTGCTTATATCCAGGGAAAATTTGAAAAAATACAGGATAAGCTGCCGGAGATCGATGAAATGATCAATACCACCGCAAAGGGCTGGACAACCTCCAGAATGGGTAAAGTGGATCTGACCATCATCCGCCTGGCCGTTTATGAGATTAAGTTTGATGAAGAAGTACCGGACAGCGTGGCGATTAATGAAGCTGTGGAGCTTGCCAAAAAGTTCGGGCAGGATGAATCTGCCGGCTTTGTAAACGGCGTGCTTGCCCGGTTTGTATAGAGGAAACCAAGTGAGAAATGTATATACCGTGGCGCAGGTGAACTCCTACATCAAGAATATGTTTTCTCAGGATTTCATGCTGCAGAATATATATGTCAAGGGGGAAGTGAGCAACTGCAAGTACCATTCTTCCGGGCATATTTATTTTACTATCAAGGATACCAGGGGCACCATTGCCTGTGTGATGTTTGCAGGAAACCGGGCAGGCCTTAAATTCCGTATGGAAGAAGGCCAGCAGGTGGTCGTAGGCGGGAGCATCGAGGTATATGAACGGGATGGAAAATACCAGCTTTATGCCCGCGAAATCATACTGGACGGGGCTGGTTATTTATATGAAAAATTTGAACGGCTGAAACGGGAGCTTGCGGAGCAGGGGCTTTTTGCTTCGGAGTACAAGCAGCCGTTGCCCAAATACATCAGAACCCTGGGGGTGGTAACCGCACCTACCGGGGCAGCTGTGCAGGATATTATCAATATCACACGCCGCAGGAACCCTTATGTGCAGATCCTGCTGTATCCGGCCATTGTGCAGGGCGATCAGGCGGCTGCCAGCATTATCCGGGGAATTCATGCCATGGAACACCTGGGTGTGGATGTGATGATTGTAGGACGCGGCGGCGGATCCATTGAAGACCTGTGGGCTTTTAATGAGGAAGCGGTGGCCCAGGCGGTATTTGACTGCACAGTTCCGGTCATATCTGCCGTAGGACATGAGACGGATACTACGATTATCGATTTTGTTTCCGATCTGCGTGCACCTACTCCGTCTGCCGCAGCAGAACTGGCTGTTTATGATGTGCGTCAGCTGGAAGCCGTGCTTGAGGACTGCCGGAATGAGCTGTTTGTAAGGATGAAGAACCGGATTGAATGGGAACGTTCCAGAGGCAGACAGGCCCGTACAAAGCTGCAGTATCTGAGTCCGGCAAATCAGATCCGGGAAAAAAGAATGTGTGCCCTGCATATGGAAGAGCAGATGACGGCGCTGATAAAGCGGCAGCTAACGGGAAAACGCCATATGCTGGGTCTGTATACGGAGAAGCTGAAAGGCCTTTCCCCGCTGGATAAGCTCAACCAGGGATTTTCCTATGTTTCCGACAGCAGGGGAAAAACCGTATCTGATGTGGAACGTGTGGAAACCGGAGATAAGCTTTCCATCCATGTGAAAAACGGAAAAATAGAAGCGGTGGTCACGGATAAAGAGTTATGGAAGCAGGAGAAAGGAGAAGGCAGGGCATGAAAAAGGAAAAAGTGCAGGAACCGATAGCCGCTGAAGCAAAAAAGGAAGGCAAGGCGCCTTCCCAGGAAGAAAGGACACCTTCCCTGGAAGAAGCGTTCAGTCTCCTGGATGAAATTACCCATACCCTTGAGGACGAGGAAATCACCCTGGAGGATTCCTTCCAGGCCTATAAAAAAGGTATGGATTTACTGAAAATATGCAATGATAAGATAGATAAGGTGGAAAAAAAGGTACTGATGCTGAATGAGGAGGGCGGACTGGATGAATTTTGATAAAATGCGGCAGGAAAAGGTGGAGGAGATTGAGAAAATCCTGAAGCGCTGCCTTCCGGCGGAAGAGGGGTTCCAGAAAACGGTTCTCGAGGCGATGAATTACAGTGTCCTGGCCGGCGGAAAGCGGCTCCGTCCTATGCTGATGCAGGAAACCTTCCGCCTGTTCGGAGGAGAAGGAAACCTTGTTGAGCCCTTTATGGCGGCTATCGAAATGATACACACCTATTCCCTGGTACATGATGATCTGCCGTGTATGGATAACGATGAATACCGCAGGGGCCGTAAAACCACCCATGCCGTATATGGGGAAGGAATGGCTGTTCTGGCAGGGGATGCCCTTTTAAATTATGCGTTTGAAACCGCATGCCGCTCCTTTGCCATGGCGGGAGAAGAGCCTCATCTGCTTTCCCGCTGTGCAAAAGCAATGTCTGTCCTGGCCCGGAAAGCCGGCGTATATGGAATGATAGGCGGCCAGACGGCGGATACGCAGGCGGAAGAACTGCCGGAGGAACAGGTAACCCAGGAGCTTCTGCTCTATATCCATGAAAACAAAACGGCAGCTTTGATACAAAGCTCCCTGATGATAGGGGCGCAGCTTGCCGGGGCTGATGACGCGCAGCTTAGCCGTCTGGAGGAAATCGGAACACGTATCGGCCTGGCTTTCCAGATCCAGGATGATATCCTGGATCTCACGAGCAGTCTGGAGGTCCTTGGCAAACAGACCGGAAGTGACCTGAAAAACCATAAGGTGACATATGTATCCCTCAATGGCATGGAGCGCTCAATAGAAGAGGTACGCCGCCTGTCGGAGGAAGCCATAACCGGTCTTGCCTCATTTTCCCTTGCAGGGAAGGAAACCGTCCGCAATGAATTTTTGGAAGCACTGGTGGAAGATTTAATTACCAGAAAAAAATAAAAGGAGGCATCTTATGCTTCTCGATCAGATACAGAAAGCAAATGACATTAAAAATATAAATCCCAGGGACTATGCCGCTTTGGCAGCGGAGATCCGGGACTTCCTCGTTCGGAAAATCAGTGTGACGGGAGGCCATCTGGGATCCAATCTGGGAGCCGTGGAGCTTACTATGGCTCTGCATCTGGCGCTGAACCTGCCGGAAGATAAAATCATTTGGGATGTGGGGCACCAGTCCTATACCCATAAGCTGCTGACCGGCAGGCGGGAAGGGTTTGATATGCTGAAGAAATACGGCGGCATGAGCGGCTTTCCCAAGAGAAAAGAAAGTCCCTGTGACAGCTTTGATACAGGACACAGCTCCACTTCTATCTCTGCCGGCCTGGGTATGGTGAAGGCAAGAGATCTGCGGGGAGAGAACCGGACTATCGTGTCCGTAATCGGAGACGGTTCCCTCACGGGCGGAATGGCTTATGAAGCGCTCAATAATGCGGCAAGGCTGGAAACCAACTTCATAATTATTCTAAATGACAATAATATGTCCATTTCCGAAAATGTAGGCGGTGTATCCAAATATCTGAATAATATCCGTACCTCAAACGCATATCTGGATGTGAAGGACGGGATTTACTATGCCATCCGCAACACCAAATACGGAGATCCTGTGGTAGCCGGGATCCGCCGTGCCAAAAACAGCCTGAAGCAGCTGGTAATTCCGGGTATGTATTTTGAAGACATGGGGATTACCTATCTGGGGCCGGTGGACGGCCATGATACGGCATCCCTCATCCGCGTTATTAATGAAGCAAAACGCAGAAAGAATGCGGTAATCATCCATGTACTTACGAAAAAAGGCAAGGGCTATGCCCCCGCGGAAAATCATCCGGCCCGTTTCCATGGAGCGGAGCCTTTTGACGTACAGACCGGTGTCCCTTTGAAAAAGAAAATGAAAGCCAATTATACGGATGTTTTTTCCACCGTTATGATGAAGCTTGGCCAGCGGGATGAAAAAATTGTTGCGATAACGGCGGCAATGCCGGACGGAACAGGGCTGAAGCGTTTCAGCCATGCGTATCCGGATCGCTTTTTTGACGTGGGTATCGCGGAGCAGCATGCGGTTACCTTTGCTGCGGGACTTGCCGTAGGAGGGCTGAAACCGGTGGTGGCCGTGTATTCTTCCTTCCTTCAAAGAGCCTATGATCAGGTGCTGCATGATGTATGTATCCAGAATCTGCCGGTCATTTTTGCCATTGACCGGGCGGGGCTGGTTGGCAGCGACGGGGAGACCCATCAGGGAATCTTTGATTTATCTTATCTGTCCTCCATTCCGAATATGCACATTATGGCACCCAAAAATAAATGGGAGCTTTCCGATATGATGAAATTCGCGGTGTCCTTCGGGGCACCTATTGCCCTGCGTTATCCCAGAGGTGAGGCTTATGACGGCCTGGCAGCTTTCCGTGCGCCCGTTGCATACGGACGCAGTGAGATGATATATGAGGAGAAGGATATCGCACTTCTTGCTGTGGGCAGTATGGTAAAAACCGGTGAGGAGGTATATGCGGACCTGAAGAAGGAAGGCCGGTTCTGTACGCTGGTAAATGCCAGATTTGTAAAACCAATTGATGAAGAGGGGATCCGGAAGCTGGCCCATACCCACAAGCTTCTGGTTACCATGGAAGAAAACGTGGAGAGCGGAGGCTTCGGAGAAAGAGTGCGTACCTTTGCGGATGACAACGGCCTTCCGGTCCGGATTCTCACCATCGCTGTTCCGGATGAATATGTGGAGCATGGAAATGTGGATCTGCTGAAGCAGGAAATCGGAATAGACAAGGAATCCATTCTGAAACGGATTCATGAAGTGTTAGGGGAAGTCTGATGAAGGAACGATTGGATGTACTTCTGGTAAAGCAGGGCTATGCGCCCTCCCGGGAGAAGGCAAAAGCGATTATTATGTCCGGCAATGTATTTGTGGACGGGCAGCGGGAGGATAAGGCCGGTTCTGTCTTTGAAGAAGACAAATGTGTGTTGACAGTGAAGGAAAACCCGCTGAAATACGTAAGCCGCGGGGGCCTGAAGCTGGAAAAGGCCATGCAGTGCTTTCCTGTCAGTCTTTCGGGAAAAGTATGCATGGATATCGGCGCTTCTACCGGAGGTTTTACGGACTGTATGCTGCAGGGCGGGGCTGCAAAGGTTTATTCTGTGGATGTGGGCCATGGACAGCTGGCCTGGAAGCTGCGCAGCGACGAGCGGGTAGTCTGTATGGAAAAAACGAATTTCCGATACATGCTCCCCGGAGATATTCAGGATGAGCTGAGCTTTGCTTCCGTGGATGTTTCCTTTATTTCCCTGACCAAGATTTTGATTCCGGCCAGAAACCTTTTGAAAGAGGGCGGGCATATGGTATGTCTTATAAAGCCCCAGTTCGAAGCGGGACGGGATAAGGTCGGGAAAAAGGGTGTGGTCAGGGAGCCTGCGGTGCACGGTGAGGTCATTGCCAGGGTATTGGATTTTGCGGCTCTTACAGGGTTTGCGATAGAAGGGCTGACCTATTCTCCGGTCAAAGGGCCGGAAGGAAATATCGAATATCTGGTTTACCTTAAAAAGAAAGAAAATCTGCCGGAAGAAATTACCGCCCTTACGGAGCATGAGGCGGAAAGGGAACTGGCGGAGCTTACCGCTGGAAAAAGCGGGCTTTCAGAAGATACGGAATGGAAGAAAACCGTGGAGGAACTTGTGAAACAGGCGCATGAAGCTCTTGATCAGGATAGGAAACAGGGGTAGCTTAACATGGGGATAGGGTGCAGCAAACATTATATTATTATGACAAACAGACCTAAGGACCCGGGGCTGAAGGTGACCGCATATATCCGTGAGTATCTGGAAGAGAGGGGGGCTTCCTGCACCATCTGTGCGGATAATGAATCGGAAGAACAAATCCGGCTGAAGGAAGGCGGAGGCGATTTGCATTCAGACTGCATGATCGTGCTGGGAGGAGACGGTACCATGCTGAAGGCCGCCCGGGAAACCGCCGGCAACGGAATCCCTCTTCTGGGTGTTAACCTGGGGACGGTGGGGTATCTGGCGGAGGTGGAGCCGGTTGCACTGGATTTTGCGCTGGAAAAGCTTCTGCGTGAGGAATATACGATAGAGGAGCGGATGATGCTTTCCGGGCGGGTGCTCAGGGAAGACGGCAGCGGGGAAGAGGCACAGGTGCACGCGCTGAATGATGTGGCAATCACCCGTAGGGGACCTCTGCAGGTGATCCGGTTCCGGATATGGGTGAACGGACAGGTTTTGAACAGCTATGGGGCGGACGGGATTGTCATAGCCACTCCCACAGGATCCACAGGCTATAACATGTCTGCGGGAGGCCCGATTGTGGAGCCGGGGGCAAACCTCATTGTGCTTACGCCCATCTGTCCGCATACACTCAATACAAGAAGCATTGTCCTGCGGGCTGAGGACGAAGTTGTTGTGGAAATCGGGGAAAAGCAGTCCGGGCAGGATAAGGCTCTCAGCCGGGAAGTGGAAGTGAATTTTGACGGAAGCCGCTGCCTCATCCTGAAAACGGGAGACCGAATCAAGGTGACACGAAGCAGTAAAACCACCTCCATCATGAAGCTGAGCGAACGAAGCTTCCTGGAGCGTTTACATAGAAAGATGAGTGAGTAGACCGATGAAACAAAACAGACATGAAAAAATTGTGGAATTGATTGAAACCTATGAAATAGAGACCCAGGAAGAATTGGCAGACAAGCTCCGTGAGGCCGGATTTACGGTGACCCAGGCAACCGTTTCACGGGATATCCGGCAGCTTCACCTTTCCAAGGTGCCTGCAGGAAACGGCAGGCAGAAATACATTGTGCTGCGCCAGGATGACAGCCGGCTGTGGGACAAATATGTGAGGGTGCTGAAGGATGGTTTTGTATCTATGGATATGGCACAGAACATTCTGGTACTCAAAACCGTCTCCGGTATGGCTATGGCCGTCGCCGCCGCGGTGGATGCCATGAAATTCAAGGAGATTGTGGGTAGTATTGCCGGAGATGATACGATTATGATGGCGGTGCGCAGTGTGGAGGATACCAGGATAGTAATGGATAAGATCCGTGAAATCCTGAAAAATTAGGAGCCGGATAGGGGAAACGGCCGGGAAGTGTTCGGAAGGAGAAAATAGGAGAAGAAAAATGTTAGTGAGCTTACATGTGAAAAATCTGGCATTGATTCAGGAGACCGAGGTTTTTTTTGGTCCCCATCTGAACATCCTGACAGGTGAAACCGGAGCGGGAAAATCCATTATCATCGGTTCTGTGGGCCTGGCTCTGGGGAGCCGCGGTGATCGGGACATGATCCGGACGGGCGCGGATTTTGCCCTGATCGAGCTGGTGTTCCAGCTGGATAAGGAGGCGCAGATTGAGAAGGTGAAAAAGCTGGATATTCCCGTTGAGGAAGACGGCCTTGTGATCCTGCAGCGCAGAATTATGCCCCAGCGCAGCATCAGTAAGGTGAATGGAGAAACGGTCAACGCGAGGCTGCTGAAAGAGCTTTCCGGTGTATTGATCGACATTCACGGGCAGCATGATTCCCAGCAGCTTTTACAAACAAAAAAACATCTGGAAATTCTGGATGATTTTGCCGGGGAAGATTTTACCGGCATAAAAAAAGAGATAAAAGAGAAATATCATGTTTATAGAAAAATCCAGGAAAAACTGGCGGAAACCAACCTGGATGAACGGGAAAAGGAGCGTGAGCTTTCCCTGGCCCGTTTTGAAGTGGAAGAAATTGACAATGCAGCCTTAAAAGATAATGAAGATGAGGAGCTGGAAGAGCGTTACCAGAAAATGAGCAACAGCCGTAAAATCGCAGAAGCCCTGGGAAATGTCCATGTGCTTACCGGATATGACCAGGAATGCGGCGCCGGCGGCGCAGCAGGAAGAGCTTTGCGTGAACTGAACAGCGTGAGCGCCTATGACGGCGCACTTTCGGATATGGCAGGTATGCTCATGGATATAGACGGACTGCTGAACGATTTTAACCGTTCGGTTTCCGATTATCTTTCCGATTTGGAATTTGATCAAAGTGATTTTCTCCAGGTGGAGGAACGGCTCAACACGATTAACCGGCTGAAGGATAAATACGGGTCTACGATAAAGGAGATCCTTCTATATAAAGAGAACAGGCAGGAGGAGCTGGAACGGCTGCTGGATGCGGATGCTTACCGGGAAAAGCTGGTAAAGGAGCTGCAGGAGGCCCGCACAGGCCTGGAACATGTCTGCGCCAGGGCGACTAAAATGCGCAAAAGCGCAGGGAAGAAGCTGGCAAAGCTTTTTATTGAGGCTCTGCAGGATTTGAATTTCAACCAGGTGGATTTTGCCGTGGAGGTGGAACAGAAGGCTTCCATTGGCCCAGACGGCTGGGATGAGGTATCCTTTATGATATCCACTAACCCCGGTGAGCCGCGTAAGGCGCTGGCCGGCGTTGCCAGCGGCGGAGAACTGTCACGTATCATGCTCGCCCTGAAAACGATAACAGCCGGACAGGAAGATAAGGATACCTTTATATTTGATGAAATCGATACCGGAATCAGCGGAAAAACCGCATGGAAGGTTTCCCGGAAGCTGGCAGTACTGGGCAAAAACCGTCAGGTAATCTGTATCACCCACCTTCCCCAGATAGCCGCAATGGCGGATAATCATTTTATTATAGAAAAAAAATCCATGGAAGATTCCACCAGCACAGCCATAACGGAAATCGGCGGAAATGACATATTAAACGAGCTTGCAAGGATGCTCGGGAGCGATATGATAACGGAAAATTCACTTGCCAACGCAAGAGAATTGAAAGAAATGGCAGCAAATACAAAACAATACTAAATTATCTTCACCCATTTGTCACATACTAGAAAGGACGTACATGTTAAATGTATGTCCTTTTCTTTGCTAAAAGGGCCTGAAAAGTCCCATAGCAGCTGTGCCTGCTATTAGCAGAATAAGCAGCAGGAAGGATGTGAAATTTTGGAAAGAAGAAAAAAGTACCGCTTATTTTTATATGTTTTGCTGATTTGCTCCACAACAGCGTTAATCATATGCTGGCTTTTCCTGATATGGGAAAAAATTCCCCGTGCCATCCATATCCGCGCAGGAATCCAGCAGGATTTGGATTTGAACGTACCTGTTACCGGTAAGCTGTATAAGGCGCCGGCAAGCTCCGGAGGTGAAGACGAAGCAATACCGGTAACCGGAATGAACGCGGTAACAGAGACAAAAGAAACAAAAAGCCTTTCCGTGGATCTGGGAGAGTCCCTTACCTTATACGCGGAAGATATTGATACCTATACAATGGATTTGAAGCTGTTCGGCGTCATTCCATTTAAAACCGTAAATGTACAGGTTATCAATGACAAGACACTGATACCGGCGGGAGTTCCCATAGGCATTTATGTCAAGACCCAGGGGATACTGGTTATCGCCACAGGTGATTTTACCGGCGCTGACGGCCAGGTGAAAGAACCCGTAGGACATCTGCTCAAGGAAGGCGATTATATTCTGAAGACGGACGGTAAGGAAGTGGAAGGAAAAGCCGCCTTCATGAAGCAAATCGAAGAAAGCAACGGAGAAGAAATGGTTCTCACAATACTGCGTGACGACCAGGAATTTGACCTGAAGGTAAAACCCGAAGAAAACCAGGACGGGCAATATAAGCTTGGTATATGGATAAGGGACAATGCCCAGGGCGTGGGAACCCTCACCTATCTGGACGAGAACAATTCCTTCGGTGCATTGGGTCATGGAATCAACGATATGGATACCGCCACGCTGATGAATCTTAAAAACGGAAGCCTTTACCAGACCGATATTGTGTCCATAACCAAGGGAGAAAATGGAACGCCGGGCGAACTTACAGGCGTCATAGACTACAAAGAAAGCAATAAGATGGGAACAATTGAGGCCAATACCGTAGAAGGAATCTTCGGAGAACTGAGCGAATCCGCTGCGGCCCACATCACCTCCCAGGCTATGCCCATCGGCCTGAAACAGGAAGTAGAAACAGGCCCCGCCCAAATCCTATGCAGCGTAGGCGGCGAACCACAGCTATACGACATCAAAATCACCGCGATACACCTTGACCACGACAACATCAACAGAGGGATCGAACTCCAGGTAACCGACCCCGACCTCCTGGAAACCACCGGAGGCATAGTCCAGGGAATGAGCGGCAGCCCCATCCTCCAGGACGGAAAAATAATAGGAGCCGTCACCCACGTCCTCGTACAAGACCCCACCAGAGGCTTCGGGATATTTATTGAAAACATGTTACTCCAATGAGCCGTGCAAAAAAAGAAGAAAAAGCCCCCGTTTGAGCTTGCTCAATAAGGGAGCTTTTCCTTCTTTTTTTATGGGGCGAAGCCCCACAGCCTTGAAATTGCGCGCAATTTCAAGGCTGCCACGGCGGCCTCCCGGATCCCCCATCATAATCCCCGCCCCCAACCTGTCTCTTATACAA